>Ga0335076_10000015_pt1 | contig 206016 bp, 186 predicted proteins | sample Lox_Sample_25_FD_206717 | JGI IMG/M metagenome (GOLD analysis project Ga0335076, IMG submission 206717) | Soil microbial communities from Loxahatchee National Wildlife Refuge, Florida, United States - Lox_Sample_2.5 | ecosystem: Environmental > Terrestrial > Soil > Wetlands | place: USA... | reverse complement strand
GTGCTGCGGCGCGCGCTCGCGAATCTGGCGCCGGGGCTCTCGACCGGCTGCAACGGTTAAGGGAGGGAGTCGCGGAGCTCAGGCGGGTTCGAGGGCGAAGCCGGCGCGACAGCGGATGTCGCGCGAGGACGCGCCGACGGAGAGCTCGAATTCGCCTGGCTCCGCGACCCAATCCTTCCGCGCCGGCTCCCAGAACGACAGCGCGCGCGGCTCGAGCGCGAAGCGCACCACCTGCGTCTCGCCGGGCTCGAGCGCGAGCTTCGCGAAGGCGCGCAGCTCCTTCTCGGGCCGCGCGACGCTCGCCGCGAGATCGCGCACGTAGAGCTGGACCACTTCCTGGCCTGCGCGGTCGCCGCGGTTCGTGACTTCGACCGAGACGTCGAGTGACTCGCCGGAACGCAGCCGATCGGTCGCGCAGCGCAGGTTTCCGTACTCGAAGCGCGTGTACGAGAGGCCGTGTCCGAACGGGAGCCGCGGCTCGATCCCGCGCCGTTCGTACCAGCGGTAGCCCATGAACAGGCCCTCGCCGTAGACCGAGCGGCCGCGCTCGCCGGGCCAGTCGAGGAACGCGGGGGTGTCCTCGAGGCGCTTCGGCACCGTGTGCGGCAAGCGCCCCGCGGGGTTCACGTCGCCGAACAAGACGTCGGCGAGCGCATTGCCCTGCTCCTGGCCGGCGTACCAGAGCTGCACGGCCGCGGGCACGCGCTCGAGCCACTCCAAGTCGACGGGCGCGCCCGCGTTCACCACCGCGATCGTGTGCGGGTTCACGGCGGCGACGCGCCGCACGAGCTCCGCCTGGCGACCGGGCAGCGCGAGCGACGTGCGGTCGTGGCCCTCGCTCTCCCACTCCTCGTTCGAGCCGACAACGACGATGGCGGCGTCGCTCGCGGCGGCGAGCGAGACCGCGCGCTCGAGCAGCTCGTCCGCGGGCTCCACGTGCAGGCAGCCGGCCTTCAGCCCGCCGAGTCCGATGCGGTCGACGTTCGCGAAGTCGAGCTCGACCTCGACCGCGCGGCCTGCCTCGAGCCTGCGCGAGCCGCGCACCTCGGCCGAGCCCAGGTTGAAGAACGCGTCGCCCGGCGTCTGCTGCGTCCAGTTGTCGACGACGAGCTCGCCGTCGACGAAGAGCCGGCTCTTTCCCGCGGAGACGAGCGAGAACTCGTGCACGCCCGACTCGCGCGGCACGAGCGTGCCGCGCACGCGCGCCGAGAACGCGCGCGGGTCGATCTCGGGCGCAAAGCGGCCGAACCAGGTGAAGCTCGCCTCGCGCGAGCTCGACGTGCGCGCGGGCGCCCCGCTCGGCTCGTGGCCGTTCCACATCTCCACCGCCAGGGCTCCGGACAGGAGCGGCTCGGCGATTGCCGGCAGCGTCTTGTGGCTCGTGCAGCCGCTCTCGAACGCGATTTCGACGCCGTCGCCGCAGCGCTTGCGGATGCCCTCGAGAGGCGACACCACATAGTGTGGGCGCACGCGCGCGCTGCCGCCGCCCTGCACCACGGCGACCGCCCCGTTCGGTCCGATCACCGCGAGCTTGCGCAGGCGCCGCGCGTCGAGAGGCAGCGCGGGCGCGCCGCCGCGGACGGGCTCGTTGCGCAGCAGCACGATTGCCTCGGCGGCCGCGCGCCGGGCGATCGCGCGGTGCTCGGGCCGGTCGATCGACTGCTCGCGCTCGACCGGCGCGCGTTCGAACGCACCGGTGCGCTCGGCGAGGCGCAGCAGGCGCAGCACCGCGGTGTCGAGCACTCCCTCGTCGAGCTCGCCCGCGCGCACCGCGACCGCGAGCTTCGCGCCGAGCCGCCGCGCGGGCCCCGGCATCTCGAGGTCGAGACCCGCGCGCGCGGGGTTCACGTCGCTGTACGTGCCGTACCAGTCCGAGATCACGGCGCCGTCGAAGCCCCATTCGCCCTTCAACAGCTCGCCGAGCAGCCACGGGTGCTCGCTCGCGTAGATGCCGTTCAGGCGGTTGTAGGCCGACATCACGCACCACGCCCCGGCCTCGCGTACCGACGCCTCGAACGGCACCAGGTACAGCTCGCGCAGTGCGCGCTCGCCGACTTCGGACGAGATCGACATGCGCTCGAACTCCTGGTCGTTCGCGACGAAGTGCTTCACGCACGCGGCGACGCCGCGGCTCTGGACGCCGCGCACGAACCCGACCGCGATGCGCGCGGACAGGTGCGGATCCTCCGAGTGGCACTCGAAGTTGCGGCCCGCGAGCGGCGAGCGGTGCAGGTTCATCGTGGGGCCGAGCAGCACGTGTGCGCCCTTCGTGCGCGCGTCATCGGCGATGGCGGAGCCGACCGCGCCGGCGAGCTCGGGGTTCCAGGTGGCGGCGAGCGCGGTGCCGCACGGGAACAGGGCCGACGTCGCGCCCTCGCCCATGTGCACGCCGCGCGCGCCGGAGGGGCCGTCGGACAACACGAGCGCGGGGATGCCCAAGCGCGGGACGCCGACCGTGTGCCACAGGTCTCTGCCGGCCGTGAGCGAGGCCTTCTCGTCGAGCGTGAGCTTGCGGACGAGGTCGAGGATGCGCGGCGTGTCGCCCATCGCGGCCGCGATCGTATCACGCAGGGAAGCGCGGCACTCCCGGCTCGAGCTCGATGCGCAGCGCGTTCGTCGCGAACGACACGGTATGGTAGAAGCCCGCGAGCACGATCAGCTCCACGAGCTGCGCGGGCTCGAACTGCGCCGCGAGCTCGCGCCACAGCGCGTCGCCGACGTCGGCGCGGTCGTGCAGCGCGTCGCAGAGCGCCAGCACGGCGCGGTCGCGCGGCCCGAACGATGCGGGCAGGGGCTCGCGCAGGCAGGTCGCGCGCACTTCGTCCTCCGACAGCCCGGCCCGCGCGGAGAACACCGCGACGTGTACGCCCCACTCGTACTCCGAGCCGCAGCGCGCACAGGTGCGCAGGATCGCCAGCTCGCGCTCGCGCAAGCCGATGCTGCCGCGGTCGAGCAGGCCGCCGGCCAGAAATCGCGCCAGCACGCGCGGGTTCTGCCCGAGCGTGCGGAACAGGCGCAGCGGCTCCGCGCCGGGCGGCGTCAGCTGCGCGAGCACGGCGTCGGCCTCCGGGCCGAAGGGCGGGGCTGCGGGGGGAATCCGGGGCTCGTCCATGGGGCCTCCCGAGTGCTACGCTTATCGTAGCACACCGCTACTTAATCGGTAGCAATGAGGTTCACATGGCAACGCCGCGCCCCGGAGCGCCCGTCCGCGGCTCCCGCACCGGCCGCCCGATCATGGCCGCGCTCGACCTGCTCGGCCGGCGCTGGGCGCTGCGCGTGCTCTGGGAGCTGCGCGACGGCGCGCAGAGCTTCCGCGCACTGCAGGCGCGCTGCGACGAGGTCTCACCCACGGTGCTGAACGCGCGCCTGCGCGAGCTGCGCGAGTCGGGCATCGTGCGGCACGCCTCGGGCTCGGGCTACGCGCTCTCCGAAGCCGGTGAGTCACTCCTGGCGGCGCTCGCACCGCTCTCCGACTGGGCCGCGCGTTGGGCACGCGCGCGCCATCGCTGACGCGAGTCGCCAGCGGGCGCGCTCCCTAGGCCTCGTCGTGCACCTCGTCGATCACGTAGGTGCCGCTGCGCGCATCCTTGTGGATCGCGATCAGCTTGTTCTTCTGCGCGTCTTCGAGCAGCCGCGAGAACGAGCGGTACCCGTGGTACTCCTCGTTGAAGCCCGGGTTCTTGCGCTTCATGGTCTCCTTCACGAGCGAGCCGTGCAGCTCCTTGTTCTCGCGCTGGAGCGCTTCGACGGCGTCGAGCAACAGCTCGAACGCCTCCTGTTGCTTCTTCGGCAGCTCGCGCGCCTTCGGCGCCGGCTTCCGCTCGGCGGTCTTCCGGACGAGGTCGTCGTAGTAGATGAACTCGTCGCAGTGCTCGATGAACATGGGCGACGTCGAGTTCTTCACGCCGCAGCCGATCGTGTGGCGGTTGTTCTCGCGCAGCTTCGCGACGAGCGGCGAGAAGTCCGAGTCGCCCGACACGATCACGAACGTGTCGATGTGCGACTTGGTGTAGGAGAGCTCGAGCGCGTCGACCACCATCTTGATGTCCGCGCTGTTCTTGCCGGTGAGCTTCGAGCCCGGCATCTCGATCAGCTCCACGCCGTTCTCGTGCAGCGGGCGCCGGTAGTCGGGGTACTTCGTCCAGTCGGCGTATGCCCGCCGCGTGACCACGTTGCCCTTGTCGATCATGCGCCGGAGCACGAGCGAGGCGTCGAACAGCTTGTAGTGGGCGTCGCGGCAGCCGATCACGACGTTCTCGAGATCGATGTATACGGCGATGACGTGCGGACTCTCGGGTGCGGTGGCCATGGCTCTCCTTCGGGGGAAGCGCGACGCATGATACAGGTCCGCCCCCGAAGCCGCGACGAGCCGGCGCATGCGCCCGAAACGGGCTTCCCGGCCCGGAGTGGCGCGCTCGGACGGTGCAGACGGCCCGTACTCGGGGCGTCGGAGCAGCCGACCGGATTCGACGAGTGACTCGTGATGTCTCGAGTCACTGTAGAGAAACCGGGACGGCCCCGAGCGTCCGGACTCGGTCGAGTTCGGGATGTTCGGCTTCGGCGAGCTCGACGGCATGCAGGGGCTGGCAATGCCGTTCGCGCCGCCGCTGCCTCGCAGTCAGTCTCTCGGGTGCGGCTTTTTCCGCTTGCTTTTCGCGTTCGTTCGCGGCCGAATACCTTCGCGCTTGCCTTGCCTTTTCCGCCGTCATCCAATCGCACCGTAGGAGGACCCCCCAAGATGACCATCTCGCGCCTTTCCCTCGCGGCGGCCTTCCTGGCCGCGCTCGCCTGTCCCGCGCTGCGCGCAGGCGCCGGGACGACGACGATCACCGCGCACCCGCTCTCGATCAGCTTCCGGGCCGTCTCCCAGCTCACGGGTGACAGCGGCAACCAGCAGCCCGAGAAGGACGGCGTCCGCTCGGCCGATCTCTACGACGCGTGCGTGTTCGCGCCGCCGACGAAGACCCAGGGCGTCTTCATCTTCTTCGACTGCTCGGGCCCGCCGCCCGGCACGGCCACGATCCTGGCGATCGACACGCAGCCGGTGACGTTCAAGGCCAACGTGGGTACGGTCGAGTTCGGCACTCCGACCGTGCTGACCACCGTCACCGCGGGCACCGTGCTGAAGTCGATCAAGGTCCCCGCGTCGGTGACCATCAGCTGCCCCACGACGAACACGGCCATGACGTTGAACGGAGTGCTCAACCTGAACTACGCGGCGTTCCCGAACAACGGCCCGATCTGTCCGAGCTCGGGCAGCTTGAAGCTGACCGGCGGCGGCACGGTGACCGGGATCGACTCGATCATCGACGACGGCTCGAGCATCAAGATCAACAAGCGAAACGTGGGGATCAACTCGATCCCCGCGGCGCCGTGACGAGCAGCGTCGCCTTGCCGATTCACGGCTTCTCACTTGTCTTGCATCGGCCGCCGTCATCCAATGGCGGTCGAGGAGGAACCCCCAACATGTTCCGGACTCCAACCACGATCCTCGTCGTCGCAGCGACGTTCGCAGCCGCTTCGCTCTTCGTCCCGGCGCGCGCACGCGCCGGCGAGACGGTCATCACCGCACACCAGGTCACGCTCAGCGTGAAGTCGGTCTCGCAGCTCACGGGCGACAGCGGGAACGACAAGCCCGACAAGATCGGCATCAATCAGAAGGACCTGTTCACCGTGTGCACGACCCAGGCGCCGACGAAGACCCAGGGCGTGTACGTGTTCTTCGACTGCGCCGGTCCGCCGCCCGGCACCCACACGCTTCTCGCGATCGACACGCAGCCGGTCACGTTCATCGCGAACGTCGGGACGATGACCTTCGGCGAGCCGCTCGTGCGCACGACGTCGAAGGGCGGAACGGTGCTGAACTCGATCAAGGTGCCCGTGACGGTCAACATCAACTGCAACGGCGGCACCACCACGGCCACGCTCGACGGGATCCTGAACCTGAACTACAAGGCGTTCCCGAACGGCGGCCCCATGTGCCCGAACAACGGCACGTTGAAGATCACTGGCTTCTCGGACAGCACGGGCGTCGAGTCGATCGTCGACGACGGCTCGAGCATGAAGGTCAACACGCGGAACGGCGGCATCACCACGATCCCCGGTCCATCCTGATGCGAGTCACTACGAAGACTTAATCCGAGTCGGTTTCTCGCTCCTCGCCTCTCCCGAGTCGTCGAGCCTCACGCACCGCCCCGCTGAGGCGGAACGGCGCAGAGCTCCGGCCTGCGGCTCGGGATGCGTGCGCGCCGTACGGCACCTGCCTTGCACCGTTCGGCGCGCATGCACACATCTCCGAAGGGAGGAGTCAGGAACATGACCTCGAAGCACGTGATTCGTTCCTCATGCGCTGCGCTGGCGGGTCTCGCCTTGCTGTCGGGCCCGGCTTCGTTCGCGCGCGCCGGCTCGGCGACGATCGTTACCGCGCACTCGACGAACATCAGCCTTCACGCGAAGACCGAGTTCACGGACAAGAGCGGAAACGACAAGACGGACTCGTCGAACGCCAGCCAGAAGGATCTGTATCAGGCCTGCGTCGGCACGAAGCCGACCAAGACGCAGGGCATCTATGCGTTCTTCACGAACGCGACGGACATCTCGGGGAATTGCACGACCCCGCCCACGAAGATCGACCTCGTCGCGCTCGACACCTCGCCGCTCACGAACAACGGCCTGGTAGGCACGATCACCTTGGGTGATCCGCTGATCGAGACCACGAAGAGCGCCGGCGCGACGCTGACGGCGATCAAGGTTCCGGCGACGGTCGCGATCGACTGCGGTGGCACTACCACTGCCGACCTGCACGGCATCCTGAACCTGAACTACAAGCAGTTCACCAAGGGCGGCCCCATCTGCCCGATCTCGGGCAGCCTGAAGGTCACCGGGAGCGCGACGAATCCGTCGGCGCCGAACGACCTCGTCATCGATGACGGCTCGTCGATCAAGATCAACACGCGCGACGGTGGAATCTCCGTCGAGCCAGGGCTGTGAATCGATCCCGTTGCTGAGCGCGAACCCGGCTCGTCCGCGACTTCCCCCCCATCCAGTCGCGGCCGCTGCAGGGGGCGCTCGAGAAATCCTCCCGCCGCGCGGGGTATGCTCGCGCGACGGGAGGATTTCGATCATGGCAGGCAAGCACAGCGGGAGAGTCGCCCTCGTCACGGGCGCGGCGTCGGGCATCGGGCGCGCGAGCGCGATCCAGCTCGCGCAGGATGGCGCGCGCGTGGCGTGCGCGGACTTGAACGGCGAAGGCGCCGAGTCGGTCGCGAAGGAGATCACGCGCGCGGGCGGCGAAGCGATCGGGCTGCGGCTCGACGTCGCCGACCCGGCGGACAACGCGCGCGCGGTCGACGCCGTGGTGAAGCGCTTCGGCAAGCTCACGCTGGCGCACCTGAACGCGGGCATCGCAGCGGCTTCGAACGTGCTCGACACCACGCTCGAAGAGTGGTCGCGTACGATCGCGATCAACTTGTCCGGCGTGTTCTACGGCCTGCAGGCGTCGGCGCGCGCGATCAAGAACGCAGGCGGCGGCGCGATCGTCATCACGTCGTCCGACGCCGGCCTGCGCGGCGGCGGCAGCATGGGCAGCTACTGCGCCAGCAAGCACGGCGTGCTCGGGCTGATGAAGTGCGCGGTCGCCGACCTGTCGCCGCACAAGATCCGCGTGAACGCGATCTGCCCGGGCGTGATCGACACGCCGATCCTCGGTCCGCTGCACAAGAACAAGGCCTTCACCGAAGGCGTGCTCGCGCAGGCGCACCCGCTCGGGCGCGTGGGACAGCCCGAGGAGATCGGGCGCGTCGTCTCGTTCCTGCTCTCCGACGACGCGTCGTTCGTCACCGGCGTCGGGCTCAGCATCGACGGCGGCTTGAACGCCGTGTTCGGCGCGTTCGGCGGCGGCCAGCAGGGCGACAACGTGCTGGAGAAGATCAACGGTTAGCGGCCCGCACGTGGACGAGCACGACGAGCTGCGCGCCGAGGCGCGCGCGTGGATCGCCCGGAGCCACCCGGGCGATCCCGGCTGGAAGCTGCCGCAGAGCGCGCTCGAGGTGGCCGAAGACCGCCAGTTCGACTGGCTGCGCGACTGGCAGCGCAAGCTGTACGACGCGGGCTACGTCGGCGCGGAATGGCCGGCGGAGTACGGCGGCGGCGGACGCGCGCGCGGCGCCCAGCGCGCGATCGACCAGGAGCTCGCGCGTGCGCGTGCGCCGTTCCTGCTGAACCTGGTGGGTCTGTCGTGGGCCGGCCCGGTGATCCTGCGCTACGGCACCGAGGCGCAGAAGCGGCGCTTCCTGCGGCCGCTGTTGCGCTGCGACGAGATCTGGTGCCAGGGCTTCAGCGAGCCGGGCGCGGGGAGCGACCTCGCCTCGCTGCGCACCCGTGCGGTGCTCGAGGGGAACGAGTGGCGCATCGACGGCCACAAGGTGTGGACGACGCTCGGACGCTACGCAGATTGGTGTATCTTGCTCGCGCGCACCGACGAAGCGGCCGTGAAGCACGCGGGCATCTCGTACTTCCTGGCGCCCATGAAGGTGTCCGGCGTCGAGGTGCAGCCGCTCGTCAAGATGACCGGCGAGGGCGGCTTCAATCAGGTGATCTTCTCCGGCGCGCGCATGCACGCGAACGCGCTGCTCGGCCGCACGGGCCAGGGCTGGGAGATCGCCACCGCGACCCTGCAGTTCGAGCGCGGCGCGGCCGAGGGCTCGGCGGGCGGCACGGGCGGCGGCGGCGCGGAGGTCGCGCGCCTCGTCGCGCTCGCGCGCGGGCTCGAGCGCGACGGCCGGCCCGCGCTCGAGGATCCCGTCGTGCGCGACCGGCTCGCGCAGTTCTGGCTCGACGAGACGGCGCTGCGCGCGAACGCTGCGCGCGCGCGCGTGCCCGGGCTCGTGGCCGATCGGCCCGCGGCGCTGCCGCTGTCGTCGAAGCTCGCGAGCTCGGAGCACGGCCAGGCGCTCGCCGACTTCGCCTGCGAGCTGCTCGGCCCCGCCGCCGGCCTCTGGCTCGGCGATCCGCACGTCCCCGCGAACGCGGAGTGGCAGCGCTCGTACCTGAACTCGTTCGCGATGACGATCGCGGGAGGCACGAGCGAGATCCTGCGCAACATCCTGGGCGAGCGCGTGCTCGGCCTGCCGAAGACGCGATGAACGTCGAGGTCCGCCACGACGAAGAGCACGCGCTGCTGCGCGCCGAAGCGCGGCGCTGGCTCGACGAGCGCTTCCCCATCGCGCGCGTGCGCGCGCTCGCCGACGGAGAGGCCGGCGAGGACCCCGCGGACTGGCAGGAGCTCGCCGCGCTCGGCTGGCTGGGGCTGGTGGTGCCCGAGAAGTACGGGGGCGCGGGACTGGGCGCGCTACACCTCGCGGTGTTGCTGGAGGAGACGGGCAGACGGCTGCTGCCCTCGCCGCTCCTGTCGTCGACGCTCGCCGCGCTGGCGCTCGTCGAGAGCGGCTCCGAGGCGCAGCGCGAGCGCTGGCTGCGGCCGCTCGTGACCGGCGAGACGCGCATCGCGCTGGCGCTGCGGCCCGAAGCGGTGTGGGGCGGCGGGCTCGCCGACGCCTTCGTCGCGCGGGTGGGCGACCGCTGCGCGGTCGTCGCCGCGGTGGATCCCGGGCTGCGCGCCGAGCCCGAGGTCGTGCTCGACCGCACGCGCCGCAGCGTGCGGCTGACACTTTCCGGTGTGCACCCGAACGCCGAGGAGTTCCTGCCGGCTCCCGCCGACGAGGTGGCCGCGCGGCTCGCGCCGCGCGCGTGTCTGGCGCTCGCCGCGGAGATGGCCGGCGGCGCGGACGCGCTGCTCGCGCTCACCTCCTCGTACGCCGCGACGCGCGAACAGTTCGACAAGCCCATCGGCTCGTTCCAGGCCGTGAAGCACCCGCTCGTGAACGTGCTGCTCGGTGTCGAGGCGCTGCGCTCGCTGGTCTACGCGGCGGCGTGCGCGCTCGACGCGCAGAGCCCCGACGCCGAGGCGCTCGCGCGCATGGCAAAGGCCAAGGCCTGCGACGTGTACGGCTTCGCGGCGTCGCGCGCCGTGCAGCTCCACGGCGGCTACGGCTTCACGATCGATTGCGACGCGCACCTGTACCTGAAGCGGGCGCAGACCACGCGGCCTGCGTTCGGCGACGCCATGGCGCAGCGCCGCTGGCTCGCCGAGAAGCTGCTCGGCCCCGCGCCGTGAGAGAATCGCGGGAACAAGGGAGGTCGCGACGATGAAAGCTGCCGTCATGCGGGCGTTCAAGGCGCCGCTCGAGCTCGAGGAGATCGACATCAGCCGGCCCGGTCCGCGCGAAGTGCTGCTGCGCACCGCCGCGACCGGCGTCTGCCACAGCGACCTGCACGTGGTCGACGGCGCGCTGCCCGTGCCGCCGCCGCTCGTGCTGGGCCACGAGCCGGCCGGCATCGTCGAGGCCGTCGGCGAGCTCGTCACGCACGTGAAGCCGGGCGACCACGTGATCGGCTGTCTGTCCGCGTTCTGCGGCAACTGCGAGTACTGCCTGTCGGGCCGGCCGAACATGTGCGGCGGCGCTGCGACGATGCGCGCGGCCGGCCAGCCGCCCCGGCTGTCGAAGGGCGGCGCGCCGATCAACCAGTTCGCGCACCTGTCCTCGTTCGCCGAGAAGATGCTCGTGCACGAGAACGCGGTCGTGAAGATCCGCGAGGACATGCCGCTCGACCGCGCGGCGCTCATCGGCTGCGGCGTCACGACGGGCGTCGGCGCGGTGCTGAACACGGCGCAGGTGCCCGCGGGCAGCACGTGCGCGGTGATCGGCTGCGGCGGCGTCGGCCTCGCGGCGATTCAGGGCTGCCGCATCGCGGGCGCGAGCCGCATCATCGCGGTCGACACCATGCCGTGGAAGCTCGAGCTCGCGAAGACGCTCGGCGCGACCGACGGCGTGAACGCGAAGGACGCCGACCCCGTGTCGGCGGTGCAGGCGCTCGTGCCGCGCGGCGTCGACTACTCGTTCGAGTGCATCGGCACCAAGCAGACCGCCGCGCAGGCGATCGCCATGGTGAAGAAGGGCGGCACGGCGGTGTGGGTCGGCGTGGTGCCGATCGGACAGACCGTCGACGTGCCCGCGCTCGACGTCGTGATCAGCGGCAAGAAGATCCTCGGCTCGATGATGGGCGACAACCGCTTCCGCGTGGACATGCCGCGCTACGTCGACTTCTACCTGTCGGGGCTGCTCAAGCTCGACGAGATGATCTCGGCACGGCTCAAGCTCGACCAGGTGAACCACGCGTTCGACGAGATGCGCAAGGGCACGGCCGCCCGAAGCGTGATCGTCTTCGACTGAGGCGCGCGTTGGGGTCGCTCGCCATGACGAAGGCCGAGCGCGAGGCGTTCCTCGCCGGCGTGCACGTGGGCGTCGTGAGCATCGCGGACGGCGCGCGCGCCCCCCTCGCGGTGCCCGTGTGGTACGGCTACGAGCCCGGGCGCGAGCTCTGGTTCGTGACCGAGCGCGGCTCGCGCAAGGGCAAGCTCTTGCTGATGGTCGACCGGATCAGCTTCTGCGTGCAGACCGAGACGCCGCCCTACAAGTACGTCTCGATCGAGGGCCCGATCGCGGCGATCGAGCGAGCCGATCTCGAGCGCCACCGCCGGAGCCTGGCCCACCGCTACCTGGGCAAGGACCTGGGCGATCGCTACATCGCGGGTTCGGCCGCCGAGGACGACGACGAGATCGTGGTCCGGCTTCGCCCCGAACGCTGGCTCTCGGTCGACTACGCCAAGGCATTCGCCTAGCGTCCACGCGCGCTTTTTCGCGAAAGTGCGGGTGTATTCGGAAAGCTGTGGTAAGCTTCCGCCCGGTGGCCTCCATTCGGAGGCTTTGCAAGGGCTCCGCTGCCGGAAATGCCGGCCCGGTGTCAAGGCGAGTATGGGTGCCGCCCAGGTCCTCGAGAGGGCCCGGCACCGAGGAAAGTGTTTTGGGTAAGAAGCTCTACGTCGGGAACCTTCCGTACAGCACCAACGATGCGGATCTCCGCGCTCTGTTCGAGAAACACGGTCGGGTCGAGTCGGCCAACGTGATCTCGGATCGCGAGACCGGCCGGTCGCGCGGTTTCGGCTTCGTCGAGATGGAAGCCGATGCTGCCGACACGGCGCGCAACGCGCTCGATGGTCAAGACTTCGGCGGCCGCAAGCTCCGCGTCAGCGAAGCGAACGAGCGCCGCGGTCCCGGCGGTCCCGGCGGCCCGCGCGGCGGTGGGCCACGCGGCGGCGGTGGCGGCTTCCGCGATCGCGATCGCGACCGCTACTAGTCGAGTGCGCGGGGCCTAGGTCCCGCGCGACTCTCGAGATCTCCCCCTCTCGGCCGACAGATCTCGGCCGCAGGTCGAGGCTCGCGCGCTAGCGGCCCTGGAACTTCGGCTCCCGCTTCTCCAGGAAGCTCTTCATTCCCTCGCGGAAGTCCTGGCTCTGGAACAGCGGCAGGAGCTGCAGGTAGACGTGGTGCACGTGGTCGTCGAACGCTTCGGCCTGCGCCATGCGCATCATGCGCTTGGCGCCCTGCACGGCCAGCGGAGCGTTCGCGGCGATCTCGCTCGCCAGCTTGCGCGTCTCGGCCACGAGCGCGTCGTCGTCGACGACCGCGTTCACGAGACCCAGCTCGAGGCACTGCTGCGCGTCGAGCGTGCGGCCGGTGAAGATGAGCTCGGCCGCCTTCGACCAGCCGACGAGCCGCGGTAAGAGCCATGTGCCGCCCGACTCGGGCAGCACGCCGCGCTTCGTGAACGCGGCGGCGAGCTTCGCGCGTTTGCCGGCGATGCGGATGTCGCAGCCGAGCGCGAGGTCCATGCCGTAGCCGGCCGCGCCGCCGTTCAGCGCGGCGATCACCGGCTTGTCGAGCGAGTGGAGCACCGTGGGCGGCGCCGTGCGCAAGTCGAGGGTGGCCGGCATGCCGCCGCCTCCACCGCCGATGCCCGAGCCGCTGGTCGCGTCGACCAGGTCGAGGCCCGCGCAGAAGCCGCGGCCTGCGCCCGTCAGGATGATCACGCGCACGTCGCGGTCGGCGTTCGCTTCGACGAGCCGCTCGGAGAGCGCGGCGAGCATCGGCCCCGAGATCGCGTTCATGCGCTCGGGCCGGTTCAGGGTCAAGGTCGCGATCGGACCGTCCTTCTCGTACAAGAGCTCGCTCATCGAGGCCTCCCTGCCTGGTCTGCCCACTCTAACAGCTCCGCTCCCGAGGCTCGACTTTCGCAATTATTTCGTATAGCGTGCCGACATGGCCCGCTACCGGGAGCCGCTCCGCGGCCGGGGCACGCAGGCCGCACCCCCGAACCGCTTCGAGAGCGCGGCGCTCGCGCCTGACCCCGACGAGGGGTTCGCGGACGAGCTTGCGCCCGACCCGCGCACGCAGTTCCTGCGCGACGCCACGCGCACGGCGCTCGCCCACAACGACAGTCCCGACGTCGGCTTCGACGTCAGCATCAACCCGTACCGCGGCTGCGAGCACGGCTGCATCTACTGCTACGCGCGGCCCACGCACGAGTACCTCGGCTTCTCGGCGGGGCTCGACTTCGAGACCAAGATCGCCGTGAAGCACGAGCTGCCCGAGCTCCTGCGCACGCAGCTGCTCCGGCCGAGCTGGCGGCCACAGGTGATCGGCATCGCGGGCGTCACCGACGCGTGGCAGCCCGTGGAGCGGAAGCTGCGCCTCACGCGCCGCTGCCTCGAAGTGCTGGCCGACTTCCGCAACCCGTGCGCGCTCATCACGAAGAGCCGGCTCGTGACGCGCGATGTCGACGTGCTGCAAGAGCTCGCGCGACACCAAGCTGTGTCGGTCTCGCTCTCGCTGACGACGCTCGACGCGGACCTGGCGCGCAAGATGGAGCCGCGGGCGGCGCAGCCGCGCGCGCGGCTGGCGGCGGTCGAGGCGCTCGCGGCGGCGGGCGTGCCGGTCGGCGTGAACCTGGGGCCGATCATCCCGGGGCTCACCGACCACGAGATCCCGGCGCTCGTCGCGGCGGCCGCCGACGCCGGCGCGCGCTGGGCGGGCTGGCTGCTGCTGCGCCTGCCCCACGCGGTCAAGGACCTCTTCTCGGCCTGGCTCGCCGACCACTACCCGGACCGGCGCGACAAGGTCCTGCACCGCATCGAATCCGTCCGCGACGGCAAGCTCAACGCGACACAATTCGGTGTGCGGCACCGAGGCACCGGCGTCTTCGCCCGACAGATCGCCGAGCTCGTCGCGCTGGCCCGCCGGAGGCACGGCCTCGCGGGATCGGGCCCGGCGCTGTCCGTCGCAGCGTTCCGCAGACCCGGCGGGGCGCAGCTGCCGCTGCTCTAGCTCTAGCCCTAGCCCGCGGCGTTCACCTCGGCGCGCACGGCTCCCTCTTCGGCTTCGTCTCGCCGGAGCAGCGACGACGCGACGCCGGGGCGGAGGATCGAGTAGAGAGCGGGCACGAGCGTCACCGCGGCGAGCATGTTGACGGCCATGAGCACGATGAGGAGCTGCGCCATCTCGGCCTGGAAGCGCAGGTTCGAGAACACCCAGAACACGATGCCCCCGACGACCGTCGTGCCCGTGAACGTGACCGCCATGCCCGTCGTGCGCACCGCGGTGCGGATCGCCTCGTCCAGGTCGCGGCGCGCGGCCATCTCCTGGCGGATGCGGTCGACGATGTAGATCGCGTAGTCGACGCCCACGCCCACGCCGACGGCCTGCACCGGCAGCGTGTTGATGTTGAGCCCGATGCCGCGTACCGCCATGTAGGCCAGCGAGAACAGCGTGGCCGTCGCGAGCTGCAGGAAGATGATCCCGCCGCTCGTCGCGGAGCGGTACGTGGTGGAGTGCAGCACGAAGATCACGAACAGGATGAGCGAGATGTTCGCGAGGTGGCCGCGCTCGACCTCGTCGTTCACGGCAGCGAGCGTGCCGATCGCGCCGCCCGCGAGGATGAACTGCACGCCGCGCACCCACGACTGCGTCGGTTGGTACGTCGGGGCGGAGCCCATCGCCTTCTGGTCGTCGACGAGCAGGTCGCGCGTGTTCACGGCGACGGCGCGGATGCGCAGCTCGTCGTTCTGGAACCACTGGTCGACCTTGTGCTCGTCCCAATCGGCGAGCCGCTGCGGCCACATGAACGTGTGGCCCGGCTTCACCGACTTCGCGTCCTTCGCGTACTTGGCCACGGCGCGCTTGTGGAAGTCGTCGAGCCACGGTGGCAAGCCGTCCTTCGCAGTCGTCTTCACCTCGAACGGCACGTAGTGCGCGCCGTCGCGCCGCAGCACTTCGAGCGTGTGCGCGCGAACGGGCAGGAGCGGCCCGATCATGTAGTAGAAGAAGTCCTTGACGCGCTCGGGGTCCCACGGCGGCGCGCCAGGCGTGCCGTGGTTCTCGTCGAGGCGGATCGAGATCGTGCCCATCGGGTTGTTCTCGATGAAGTCCTCGGCGACCGACACAGCTCTGCGTATGGTCGGGCCCTTGTGGTCCTGGTAGAACGCGGTGACCTGAGCGGCGCGCCCGTTGTTCGTGATGATCGACGCCAGCGCGCCCGGCGGGCTGTTGAAGCGCAGAAAGATCAGGATCGCGCGCGCGGCCTCGGGGATCATCTCCTGCTTGGGCTCGCCGTAGCGGAACGTGCGATTCGCCACGCGCACGAGCGGCACGGGCGACAACACCGCGACCGCGCCCGTGTCACGCCGCAGCGTGCGCTCGAGGTCCTGCATCTTGTTCAGGACTTCCTGCTCGCCGACGGACTCGTCGCGGTCGCCCTCGGCGTACACCACGAAGTTGTCGGCGCCGCCGAACTTCTCGCCGATCTTGCCGATCGCCACGTTGAACGGATGGTTCGGCCAGAAGATCGGGATGCCCGGCTTCGCCTCGCCGATGGTCGACCACTCGGCCACTGCGAAGGCCGAGCCGACGAACAGGAACGCGAACACGCCGACGACGGCCCAGCGCCCGACCGGATCCGTGACGACGCGCCCGAGGAAGCCGACCGCGCGGCGCACGAGCGCGGGCGTGTAGTGGCGCGCGTCGTGCGGGGCGGGCAGCCAGCAGATCAGGATCGGGTGCAGGATCTCCACCGTGATGGCGATCGACGCGACCCAGAACGCGCCGAACACGCCCAGGTCGCGCATTTGCGGGATCGTCGTCACCAGGATGACGAGCAGCCCCGCGACGTCGGTCAGGATGCCGAGCGTGCCCGGCACGATCAGCTCGCCCATGGCGATCGCCGCCGCTTCGAGCTTCGCGCGCTTCGAATCGTTGTACAGCGGGAACAGCCGCTCGTAGTCCTCGAAGAAGCGCTCGGCCATCTGCACCGTGTGCGACACCGCGCGCGCGGTGATGAGCATCGGGATCACGAGCACGAGCGGGTCGAACGCGATCCCGACCCAGCCCGTGAAGCCGACGCCCCAGATCACGGTCACGAACGCCGCGAGCATCGGGATGAGCACGCCGTGCCAGCGGCGGAAGTACAGCCACAAGAGCACGAACGTGATCGCCACCGCGCCCACGACCGAGAAGGCGATCTCGTTGGTGTGGGCGAGCACGTAGCCGACGGCGAGCGGCGCGCCCGTGATGTACAGGTGGTGGTGCTCGTCCTGCTCGCGCTGCTGCAGCGCCATCAGGTGCTTGAAGATCGCCCCGTAGATCTGCAGGTTGGACAGCCGGTCGGTGACGAAGCCCGCCGTGATGAGCGCCGCCTTCTCGTCGCTCGACACGAGCAGGCGCTTCGACTCGTCGGGCATGAGCTCGTTCACCTTGCGGTGGATCTCGTCGGCCTCCTTCTGCGTGTCGGGCGGGCTCTCCATGAGGAGCTGCGCCGCGATCGTGCCGTCCTTCTCCATCATCACGACGCGCGTCGTCAGGTGCGTGAGCGAGCGGACCTGGTCGTGGTTCACCGGGTACGGCGGGAACTTCGCGTCGAGAATGGCCGTGATCTCGGCGCGCGTCTTGCCGCCCGCCTTCTGCAGGCGCTCGCGCTCGGCCTTGCGCTCGTCGGTGCGCGCGTCGTAGTCCCAGCCGTCGAGCGACTTCGTGATGCGGTCGATGCGCTGCAGGTCGTCGGGCGTGTAGATCGTGCCTTCGTCGACGGTGTAGAGGATCGCGATGGGCGTCGAGTTGCCGAACTCGCCCGTGAACTTCGTCTGCGCGTGGATGAACGGATGGTCGGGCAGCTGCGCGCGCGCGTCGCTCGACACGCGCACCAGCGGGCCCGGCAGCGGATGCCCGGCGAGCGTCGAGATCGCGTTCACCGTCGGGTACAGGAAGAACGCGGTCGAGAGCGCGAGCAGCGCCGCGATGGGCCCGCGCTGGCGCACCACGAAGTGGCCGAAACGCGTCGTCGCGCGCTCCCTGTGTTGCGATTCGCCGGTCATGCCCCGATCACCTCCACGCTGCGTCCGCCGCCGTGGAGCGACAGGTCCGCGAATTCAGCCGCGCCCGAGCCGTGCTGGAAGACGCTCGTCGCAATGAGCCACAGGGCGACGATCCGCCGCGGCGGCTCGCCCATCGCGCGGCGGTAGTCGTCCCGTACGCGCCGCCGTTCGTCGTGCCACTCGCCCAGGCCCGCCGTGCCCGAGCGCACCGCCAGGTGCGTCTCGCGCGGCGTCCACTGCGGGATCGGGCAATGGAAGTGCGTCTCGGGCGCCAGGCTCGAGCTCCAGAACCACGACAGATCCCGGCCGTTGTCGAACTCGGCCGCGACCGACAGATAGTCGTGACACAGAAGTGTGTCCTCCGGCTTTGCCGACGGCAGTCGGTCGAGCTTCCAGCGCCAGCGGATCTCGGTGTCGGCCTCGAGCGGAAAGTCGAGCGGCCGGCGCAGGATCGCCACGTCGTCCTCGGAGCGGCACTCGATCGAGTGACTCCCGTCGGCGCGTCGCGCGCGGAACGTCTCGCTCTGGCCCAGGAACCACAGATACGACCAGCCCGCGGGCCGCACGGCCGGCGCGGCGGCACGCGCCAGCTCGTCGGCGACGAGCGGCTCGTCCGACGCCGCCGCGCGCAGCGCCTCGAGCCCGGCCTGCGCCTCGCCGCGCCAGCGCACGATCAAGACGTCGAGCCCGCCCTTCTGCTCGGCATACGCTGCCACGGGCGTCGCGAGCGCGCCGTCGGGCGTCTTCCACTCGCCGCACAGGATCGCGAGCTCGAGCGCGCCTTCGCGTTCCGCGCGGAAGCTCTGCGTGCCGCGCGTCCCCGTCCAGACCGGCCCGCGCTCGCCGACGCGCGTCCACAACGCGTAGCGCGGCCCGAACGACAGCCCCGCGGCCTCGTTCGCCACGACGCGGCCCTCGGCGAGGATCGAGACCTCGTCGCCCTTCGCGAGCCGCACGCCGGTGTCGGTCCACGGCGGCACCTCGGCCGGCAGCCGCACGACGCGCGCCTCCTCGATGGCGCGCGCGCGCACGCCGGCGGGCAGACCTGCCTCGATCCGCGCCCAGCGCTCCGCGAGCGGCACCTTCGATGCCACGATCCCCTCCCGGCGCGCGCCCTCGCAGGCGCGCGAGGCCGCACCCTAACACGAGAAACCCCGCTCCGGGCGAGCCTCAGCTCAGGAGAGAACCAGCTCGGCGATCCTGCGCAGCAGTTGCGGGTCCTGTGCTTGGACGAGCAGCGTCTTCACCGGCGTGTTCTTCCAGGCGGAGAGCCGGTCGCGGATGCGCTCCGGCGGCCCGACCAGGGAGATCTCGTCGGCGAACGCATCGGGCACCGCCGCGATCGCCTCACCGCGCTTGCCCTCGAAGAAGAGCTCCTGGATGCGGTCCGCCTCGGCCTCGAAGCCCATGCGGGCCATGAGCTCCTTGTGGAAGTTGTGCTGCTTGGCGCCCATGCCGCCGATGTAGAAGCCGAGCATCGCCTTCACGGGCGCGAGGCCTGCCGCGATGTCGTTCGTCACGTTCACGGCGAGGCCCTGCACGATCTCGAAGCCGGGCTTCGCCTTCGCGAGTGACTCGGCGTAGACCTCGGGCCGGAACGGCGAGTAGTAGAGCGGCAGCCAGCCGTCGCAGATCTCGGCGGCGAGCGCGACGTTCTTGGGCCCCTCGGCGCCCAGATAGATGGGCAGGTCGGCGCGCAGTGGGTGCACGATGGAGCGCAGCGGCTTGCCGACGCCCCACGCGCCCGGCCCCGTGTAGGGCAGCGGGTAGTGCTTGCCCGCGTTCGCGACCGGACCTTCGCGCCGCAGCACCTGGCGCACGATCCCGACGTACTCGCGCGTGCGCGCGAGCGGCTTGTCGAACGGCTGGCCGTACCAGCCCTCGACGACCTGCGGGCCGGACACGCCCAGGCCGAGGATCACGCGCCCCTTCGACAGGTGGTCGAGCGTGAGCGCGTGCATCGCCGTCGACGCGGGCGTGCGCGCGGAGATCTGCACGATGCCGGTGGCGAGCTTGATGCGCGTCGTGTGCGCACCGATCCACGCGAGCGGCGTGAACGCGTCCGAGCCCCACGCCTCCGCCGTCCACACCGAGTCGAAGCCGAGCCGCTCCGCCTCCTGCGCGAGCTCCACGTGGTTCGCCGGCGGCTGCGCCTGCCAGTAGCCCAACTGCAATCCGAGCTTCATGCCGTGAGTGTACGCGAGGCCGAGCGAAGGCCGCCCTGAGCGAGGCCGCGAGCGCCGCTGGCGCGCGTAGAAAATTGGAATGAAACGTGTTCTAATCGCCGGATGCGCCGCACCCCCTTGGCGAGCGTCGCGCCGGAGGGCGCCGCGCCGCCTCCGAAGCTCATCGCCAGCCAGCTGCGGCGCATGCGCCGCATCGTCGATGCCGCCGTGGAGCTCGCCGAGTCGGGCGGCTTCGACGCGGTGCGCTTGCGCGACGTGGCGGAGCGCTCCGACGTCGCCCTCGGCACGCTCTACAAGTACTTCCGCAGCAAGGAGGACATCCTCCTGTTCGCGTTCGACGAGGGCGTGACGCGGCTCGAGCAGAGCCTCGTCGCGCGGCCGGCGGCCGGCAACAGCCCGCTCGAGCGCGTGACCGCGTTCTTCCGCCGCGCGACGCGGGGTCTCTTGCGCAATCCCGACCTCGGCAGCGCGCTCGTGCGCGCCATGTCGGGCGGCGCGCGCGAGACCGCGGTGCAGATCGCCGCCTCGAACCGGCGCATCGCGCGCATGATCGTCGCGTCGCTGCGCGGCGACGCGACGCCGCTGTCCGCGCCGCTCGAGGCGTTCGAGCCGAGCGCCGACGAGTTCGAGCTGGCCGACGCGCTCACCGGCGTGTGGTTCGCCGCGCTGATCGGCTGGGTGATCGGCGCGGAGCCGGATCCCGCGGCGATCACGCGCAAGATGCGCAGCGCTGCGCGGCTGATGCTCGAGGGAGGGTTCCAGGGTTGACCACGCGTCCCGATCACGACGCGCCGCTCACGGCGCGACACCATTTGGAGTACGCCTACCGGCGCTCGGTCGGGCCGGTGCTGGGCCGCTTCTTCGCGGAGCTCCGGGAGCGCCGCCTCGTCGGGATCCGTACCCGCGCAGGCCGCGTGCTGGTGCCGCCGTCCGAGTACGATCCCGCGACGGGCGAGGCGACGAGCGAGGAGTTCGTGCCCGTCGGTCCGAACGGCACGGTGACCAGCTGGGCGTGGGTGACCGCACCGCGCGCCAAGCAGCCCCTGCAACACCCTTTTGCGTATGCCCTGATTCAGCTCGACGGCGCCGACTCGGCGTTGCTGCACGCCGTCGACGCCGGCAGCGAGTCGCGCATGAAGCTCGGCATGCGCGTGCGTCCGCGCTGGCGCGCCGAGCCGAAGGGCGAGATGACCGACCTCGCCTGCTTCGAGCCGGAGGCCTGACCGTGGAGCTGGTGAAGAGCATCGTGACTCCCGTCGTCCTCGACTACGACTACGTGACGGGCCGCGCGCAGAGCCGCTTCCTGCGCGGCATCGCGGAGGGACGGATCCTCGGCCAGCGCTGCGTCGAGTGCCGCCGCGTGTACGTGCCGTCGCGCGGCGCATGCCCGCGCTGTGCGGTGCCGACCGAGGAAGAGGTGCAGGTCGCCGACAAGGGCACCGTGACCACGTTCTGCATCGTGCGCGTGCCGTCCGAGAACCTGTCGTTCACGCCGCCGTACGCGTGCGTCGCGGTGCTGCTCGACGGCGCGAACATCCCGTTCAACCACGTCATGCAGGACTGCCCCCTCGAGAACGTGCGCATGGGGATGCGCGTGCAGGCGGTGTGGGCGCCGAAGGAGGAGCTCGGCCCGTCGATGTCGAGCATCCGCTACTTCAAGCCGATCGCGGAGCCCGACGCCGAGTTCGACTCGTTCAAGGAGCACCTGTGATGCGCGACGTGGCGATCGTCTCGTTCGCGCAATCCGCGAAGGCGCGCGAGGCGCGCAACGAGATCGAGATCCTCATGCCCGTGGTGCGCGAGGCGGTCGAGGGCTGCGGGCTGCCGCGCACCGAGATCGGCTTCACGTGCTCGGGCTCGAGCGACTACCTGCAGGGTCAGAGCTTCGCGTTCGTCGGCGCGCTCGACGCCGTCGGCGCCTGGCCGCCGATCAAGGAATCGCACGTCGAGATGGATGGCGCGTGGGCGCTGTACGAGGCCTGGATCAAGATCCAGACGGGCGACGTCGACTCCGCGCTCGTGTACTCGTTCGGCAAGTCGTCGCCCGGCGACCTCGCCGAAGTGCTCGCGCTCCAGCTCGATCCCTACACCGTGACGCCGCTCTGGCCCGACGCGCACAGCCTGGCGGCGATCCAGGCGCGCGCGTACCTGGCGGCCACCGGGAAGAGCGAGCGCGACCTCGCGGCGGTCGCGGTGCGAAGCCGGCGCCGCGCAATCGGCAACCCACACGCCGTGGTGTCGGGCGAGTTCGAAGTCGAGAAGCTGCTCGCCGAGCCGTACGTCGCTTCACCGCTGCGCGAGCACGATCTGGCGCCGATCACGGACGGCGCGTCCGCGCTCGTCATGGTCGCCGGCGAGCGCGCGCGCAAGCTGTGCGATCGGCCGGTCTGGATCCGCGGCATCGACACGCGCATCGAGCCGCAGTCGCTCGGCGTGCGCGATTTGACGCGCTCCGCTTCGACCGAGATCGCCGCGGTGAAGGCGGGCGTTCACAAGGGCAAGGTCGACCTCGCCGAGCTGCACGCGCCGTACTCGCACCAGGAGCTCATCCTGCGCGCGGCGCTCGGGCTGGGCGACGGCGTCGACGTGAACCCGTCGGGCGGTGCGCTCGCGTCGCACCCGTACATGGCGGCCGGGCTCGTGCGCATCGGCGCTGCGGCGGAGCGGATCATGGCGCGCGCGGGCGACCGCGGGGTCGCGCACGCGACGCAGGGCCCGTGTCTGCAGCAGAACCTCGTTTGCGTGCTGGAGGGCGATTGATGGGCGAGCGCAGCGCGGTGGTCGGAATCGGCCAGACGAAGTACGACGCGAAGCGCATCGAGGTGTCGATGCCCGGGCTGTGCCGCGAGGCGGCGCTGCGCGCGCTCGAGGACGCCGACCTGTCGTGGAAGGACATCGACGCCGTCGTGCTGGGCAAGGCCCCCGACATGTTCGAGGGCGTGATGATGCCCGAGCTGTTCCTCGCCGACGCGCTCGGCGCGGCGGGGAAGCCGCTGATCCGCGTGCACACGGCGGGCAGCGTCGGCGGCTCGACGGGGATCGTGGCGTCGTCGCTGATCGAGTCGGGCGTGTTCGAGCGCGTGCTGTGCGTGGCGTTCGAGAAGCAATCCGAGTCGAACGCGATGTGGGCGCTGACCGTGTCTACACCATTCAGTGTCGCCGTCGTCGCGGGCGCGGGCGGCTATTTCGCGCCGCTCATCCGCGCGTACATGCGCCGCTCGGGCGCGCCGGAGGACACCGGCATCCGCGTCGCCGTGAAGGACCGCCAGAACGCGCTCAAGAACCCGTACGCCCACGTGAAGATCCCGGGCGTCACGTTCGAGCAGGTGATGAACTCGCCCATGCTGTGGGACCCGGTGCGCTACCTGGAGACGTGCCCGTCGTCCGACGGCGCGTGCGCGATGATCTTCGCCAGCGAGGCCAAGGCCGCGAAGTCGCCCGGCAAACCCGCGTGGGTGCACGCGACCGCCATGCGCTCGGAGCCGACCATGTTCTCGGGACGCGACCAGGTGAACCCCCTCGCGGGCCGCATGAACGCGAAGGACCTGTACGCGAAGGCCGGCATCACGAACCCGCGCAAGGAGATCGACTGCGCGGAGATCTACGTGCCCTTCAGCTGGTTCGAGCCCATGTGGATGGAGACCATGGGCTTCACAGAAGAGGGCCAGGGCTGGAAGATGACCTACGAGGGGGCGACGGCGCTCGACGGCGATCTGCCCGTGAACATGTCGGGCGGCGTGCTGTCGTCGAACCCGATCGGTGCGTCCGGACTGATCCGCTTCGCAGAAGCGGCGCTGCAGGTGCGCGGGCAGGCCGGCGAGCACCAGGTCGACGGCGTGCACAAGGCGCTCGGCCACGCGTACGGCGGCGGCTCGCAGTACTTCAGCACCTACATCGTCGCCGACCACAAGCCTTAGCCATCCATCAGGACTGAGTCAGGGGAGGGAGTCACTCATGGCGCTCGGTTTCTGGAACTTCGCGCAGGCCGATCCGTCGGTGCTCGCGCTCGCGGCGCCCGACGGCAAGGAGTGGACGCGCGGCGAGCTGTTCGCGCTGCAGAACCAGATCGCGCACGGGCTGCGCGCCGCGGGTCTGGTGCGCGGCGACGCCGTGGCGATCGCCATGCCGAACTGTGCCGAGTTCTTCGCGGTGTACCTCGCATGTGCGCAGATGGGCTGGTACCTCGTGCCGATCAACTGGCACCTCGCGGCCGGCGAGATCGCCTACATCGTGTCGGATTCCGAAGCCAAGGCGTTCATCGCGCACGAACGCATCGGCGAGCTGGCGCGCGCCGCCGCCGACGAGATCGGCTTCCCGGCGGCCCACCGCTTCGCGATCGGCGCGGTGCCGGGCTTCCGCTCGTTCGCCGAGCTGGTGAAGGGCCAGCCGACGACGCTGCCGACGGACCGCGCCGCAGGCGCGGTCATGAACTACACCTCGGGCACGACGGGCAAGCCGAAGGGCGTTCGCCGGCCGCTCGCGCCGCTCGATCCCGACACGATCGCGACCCTGTTCACGGGCTTCCTGGCGATGTTCGGCATCAAGCCCGAGGACGGCAACGTGCACATCGTCGGCTCGCCGCTCTACCACACGGCGGTGCTCGTGTTCGCCTCCGCGTCGATGAACATGGGCCACCCCGTCGTGCTGATGGAGAAGTGGACGCCCGAAGACTGCCTGCGGCTCATCGAGAAGTACCGAGTCACTACGAGTCACATGGTGCCGACTCAGTTCCATCGGATGCTCGCGCTGCCGCCGGACGTGCGTGCGAAGTACGACTGCAGCTCGACGCGCACGATGGTGCACGCCGCGGCGCCCTGCCCGCCCGACGTGAAGCGCCGCATGTTGGACTGGTGGGGCGACTCCATCTTCGAGTACTACGCCGCGACCGAGGGCGGCGGCACGCTCGTCACGCCGCAGGAGTGGCGCCGCCATCCCGGCACCGTCGGCAAGGCGTGGACGGGCGCGGACATCAAGATCTACGACGACGACGCGAACGAGCTTCCGGTCGGCCGACAGGGAACGGTGTACATGCGCCTCGGCCAGGCCGACTTCGAGTACCACAAGGATCAGGAGAAGACGCGGAAGAACCGCATCGGCAACTACTTCACCGTCGGCGACGTCGGGTACCTGAACGAGGCCGGCTACCTGTTCCTGTGCGACCGCAAGATCGACATGATCATCTCGGGCGGCGCGAACATCTATCCCGCCGAGATCGAGAACGTGCTGCTCGCGCACCCGAAGGTCGGCGACGTCGCCGTGTTCGGCATCCCGAACGAGGACTGGGGCGAAGAGGTGAAGGCGGTGATCGAGCCGGCGGCTGGCGTCGAGCCCGGGCCCGCGCTCGCGGCCGAGATCCTCGCCTGGTGCGGCGACAAGCTGGCGAAGTTCAAGACGCCGAAGACGATCGACTTCCTCGCCGAGCTGCCGCGCGATCCGAACGGCAAGCTGTACAAGCGCAAGCTGCGCGACCCGTACTGGGCGAACCGCGAGCGGGCGATCTGAGGTGGCCGACCGCGCGGCCGACGTGGTGGAGATCGAGCAGCTGCTCTACCGCTACGCGCGCGCGATCGACGCGAAGGACTGGAAGGCGCTGGGCGAGGTGTTCACGCCGGACGCGCGCATCCACTACGCCGTCGAGCGCGGCGCGGAGCTCACTGCGGGCCAGCTGCAGGCCTGGCTCGGCCAGGCGATGCGCATCTTCAAGGTCACCCAGCACGTGGTGACGAATCCGCTCGTCGAATTGCAAGGCGACACGGCACGGTGTAGCTCGTACCTGACCGCGACCCACCTGCAGGTGCGCCGCGACGGCGTGCTCGTGCGCACCACCGAGGGCAGTCGCTACAGCGACGCGCTCGTGCGCGGTCCCGAGGGCTGGCGCATCTCGGCGCGGAAGCTCGAGCGCACGTGGGTCGACGGCAGCTACCTCGGGCCCGAGGAAGTGCAGCTCTTCGACTAGCGGCCGCGGTAGCGCGTGGGGAACTCCGCCAGCACGGCGAAGCCCACGGCCAGCAGCACGGGCCCGACGAACATGCCGACGAGGCCGAGGCCCGCGAGCCCGCCGACGACGCCGAAGAACACCAGAATGAACGGGATCTGCGTCGGCCCGCTGATCAGGAACGGGCGCAGGAAATTGTCGATCGTGCCCACCAGCAGGCTGCTCCACAGCACGAGCCCGATCGCGCCGAAGAGCGAGCCCTCGAAGTAGAGCCACGCCGACGCCCCGGCCCACACCAGGATCGAGCCGCCCGGCAGGAACGACGCCAGGGCCGTGGTGAAGCCGAAGAACACGGGCGACGGCACGCCGAAGATCCAGAAGCCGATGCCCGCGAGCGTGCCCTGCGCGAGCGCGGTGCCGAGCAGGCCGAACACGACGGCCCGCACGATCGCGCCGATCTTGTCGACGAGCTGCGCGTCGTCGCTCGGCAGGAGCAGCGACGCGAGCCTGCGCGTGGTGGCGCCGATGCGCTCGCCGTCGAGGTAGAACGCGAACAGGACGAGCGAAGTCACGAGGAAGTCGAGCACGTTGCGCGCGATGCCGCTGCCGATCACGACGGCGTACTGCGAGCCCACCTGCCCGTAGCGCGACAGCCACTCGCCTGCGGCGGTCGGCCCGAACAGCGGGCTCTCGCGCAGCTCCGTGACCCAACGCGCCAGCCACGGCGTATCGGTCACGAAGTGTGGCAAAGGGGCACCCGCCTCGACCCAGCCGCGCACGCGATCGGCGACCACCGAGGCTTCGCTCGCGAACGCGATCAGGATCGAACCGATCGGTACTGCGATCGCCAGCGCGAAGAAGAGCGTGAACGCGACGGCGGTCACGCGCGGCTTGCGCGTCCAATCGCGCACGCGCGCGAACAGCGGCCAGGTGATGTACGCGACGATCGCCGCCCACACGCCCGGCACGATGAATGGGTGGAGCACCCAGAGCGTCGCAGCGAGCAAACCCAAGCCGACGAGCACCCGCGCGACCACCAAGCCGGGCCGCGTCTCCACCCCATCCATGACACCGAGTATCTCCCAGAATGAGAACAACTTCCCGGCAAAGGGATTTCGCAGGAGCTACCCTGCAGGCCATATGCGCGTACTGGTAGTCGAAGACGAGGTTCGCGTGCGCAGCTTCGTGGAACGGGGCCTGCGCGAAGCCGGTTTCGCGGTCGATTCGGCGGTCGACGGCGACGAGGGGCTGCGCCTCGGGCTCGTGAACCCCTATGACGCCATCGTGCTCGACCTGATGCTGCCTCGGCGCGACGGCCTCTCGCTCTTGCGCGAGCTGCGCAGCGGCGGGCGCGCGACGCCGGTGCTCGTGCTGTCGGCGCGCGACGAGATCGACGACCGCGTGCGCGGCCTCGACGCAGGCGCGGACGACTACCTGCCGAAGCCGTTCGCGTTCGCGGAGCTGCTGGCGCGCGTGCGTGCGCTGTTGCGCCGCGGCACCGCGCGCCCCAGCGTGTTGGAAGTGGGCGATCTCCGCGTCGACCTCCTGTCGCGGCGCGCCGAGCGCGCGGGCTCGAAGCTCGACCTGACGCAGAAGGAGTTCGCGCTGCTCGAGTATCTCGCGCGCCACGCGGGCGAGGTGGTCACGCGCACGATGATCTCGGAGCACGTCTGGGACATGAACTTCGACAGCTTCTCGAACGTGATCGACGTGTACATCCGCTATCTGCGGCGCAAGATCGACGAGCCGTTCGAGAAGAAGCTGATCCACACGCGCCGTGGGGTCGGCTACATGCTCGCCGCGGCACCGTGAATCGCAGCATCCGTCTGCGCATCGCGCTGGCGGTCGTCAGCGTGATCGTGACGCTCGTCGCGCTGCAGATCGTGTACGTGCTGGGCCGCTACCGGCACAGCCTGCTCGACGAGATCGACGACCAGCTCGAAGACTACGTGCAGGACCTGACGATCGTCGGCTCCGAGCGGCTGGGCGAGTGGGTGCACCAGGCGACGGTGCCCCACCGCGGCGAGACGATCGCGTTCGTGGAGGTGCTGGACGAGCACGGCCAGGTGATCCGCCGCAGCGACAACCTGGCGGCGACCGGCTTCCCCGACCCGCCGCGTCCCGGCCACGCGGGCGCAGCGTCGTATTGGGATTTCGTTCGCCCCGACGGGCAGCACGTGCGCGCGCTCGACACGACCGTCGGCCCGTGGCGGGTGCGCGTCGGCGCGAGCCTCGAGGAGATGCGCCGCCGCTACGCCTCCCTGCGCAGGAACCTGCTGACCTCGCTGCTCATCATCGCGCTGCTCGGCGGGCTGGCGGCGTACATCGTGGCCGCGCGCGCGCTCGTGCCGGTCGCGCGCATCGCGGCGCAGGCGCGCACGCTCGGCGCGCTGCCCGACGGCGTGTTGCCGCGCACGGGCTCGGGCGACGAGATCGACCGGTTGGCCGCGGTGCTGAACGACCTGCTCACGCGCATACGCGCGGAAGTGTTGCGCGTGCGCCAGTTCATCGCAGACGCCGCGCACTCGCTGCGCACTCCGCTCACGGCGATCCGCGGCCATCTCGAGCTGCTCGCGTCCGAGGTCGACCGCAGCTCGAGCGAGCCGCTCGTGACCGCCATCGAGCAGGTCGACGAGCTCACTCGCTTCGTGAACCGGCTGCTCCTGCTCGAGAAGCTCGAGAGCGGCCAGGGCGAGGCGCTGACTCGCGAGCGCTTCGACCTCTTGAAGGAGACGCGCGCGCTGGTCGAGCACCTGCTCGTCGTGGCCGAAGAGCGCGGCGTCTCGCTCGAGTGCCGCGGCGAGAGCGTGCCCGTCGACGCGGACCTCGCGCAGGTGCGCCAGGCGATCCTCAACCTGCTCGACAACGCCCTGCGGGCGACGCCGCGCGGCGGCAAGGTGGCGGTCGACGTGCGCGAAGCGGCGGGCGCCGCGGAGCTCGCGGTCTCGGACACCGGCCCCGGACTTTCGGACGAGCAGCTCGAGCGCGTGTTCGAGCGCTTCTACTCGACGCGCGGCGGCGCCGGCACAGGCCTTGGCCTGCCCATCGCGCGCGCGATCGCGCGGAGCTTCGGGGGCGACGTCTCGGCCACCTCGCCGGGCGGCGCGCGTTTCCTGCTCCGCTTGCCCTCCGCGCACGACCGCCCGAGCGTGTCCATTTCGTAGGCAGCTTCTCATGGTAGCCTCACGCTGAGGGTCCCCCATCGGCCGATCGAGCAGAGATGAGTCTTCATTCATGAGCCGCACCGGCTTCACCCTCCGCTCGACCCGTGGCAACCTGCGGGCTCACTCGAGGTGACCCGGCTTCGCGGGCGGTCGAGCTGCGGAGGCGGCGTGCGGACCACGGCTCTCGTCCTTTTCGTGTTCCTGACACTGGGCGGTGTGGATGCGAGCGCGAGCGCCGAGACGCCGCAGCTGAGCCTGGACGAGGCCCTGCAGGAGGCCCGCCGAGCGAACGCCGCGCTGCCCGTGGCTCGATTCGAAGCGGACGGCGCGGACGCGGCAGCCCGTGAGGCCGAGGGCCGGCGCTACCCGTCGCTCGCGTTCGACGGCGACATGCACGGCGGCACACCCAACCGGTACGCGAGCTGGGACGCGCGCGCGCAGCTCGTCGCCGAGGCGCCGCTGTTCGACGGCGGCCGACTCCGCGCCGGCGCGACGCGCGGCCTGGCCGAGGCCGCCGCGGCGCGCGCGGGCTACCGGCGCGCGGAGCGCGACCTCGACCACGAAGTCCGCGCTCGCTTCGCGGAGTGCCTCGAGGCCGAACGCGAGATCGCCTTCCGCCAGGCGGGGCTCGCGCGGCTCGACACGTACTTGTCGCTGATCAACGCGCGGCGCGCGAGCGGCCAGGGTCTCGCGTCGGACCGCTCGAAGACGCTCGTGCGGCTGGGCGAGGGCGAGGCCGCCGTCGCCGACGCCGTGCGGCGCCTCGACGAGGCGAAGCTCGAGCTGAACGACTTGATGGGCCGCCCGCTCGACGCGCCGCTCGAGCTCGCGGCCACGCCGCTGCCGACCGCGCAGAGCGCGCAGAGCGCGGCGGAGCCGTGGCGATCCGCACCCGAGCTCGACCTTGCGGACGCGTCCGTGCAGGCCGCGGGAGCGGAGCTCGAGATGGTGCGCGCGGACCGCTGGCCCACGGTTTCGCTCGTAGCCGACGCCGGGGGGCAGCCCGTGATCGGCAACTCCCGAGAGGCGCTGCTCAACAACGGCGTCGGCTGGGGCGCCGAGTTCGTGCTGCTGTTCAACCTGCCGCTGTGGGACGCGGGCGTGTACCGCAGCCGAGTCGCAGAAGCCGACCTCGCCGAGAAGGCCGCGAGGCAGCGCGCGGTGGCGACACTCCACGGTGTAACGCTGGAGTGGCGGCGCGCGGAGGCGCGGCTCCGCAACCTGCTGCACGAAGTCGAAGTGCGTGCGAACACGATCGACACGGCGCGCGACTCGTACCTGCAGGCGGAGAGCCTGTACCGCGGCGGCGTCGGCACCGCCCTCGAGGTGCTGGAGGCGTACGACGCGTGGACGAGCTCGAACCAGACGCACGCCGACGCCGAGCTCCGCTACCGCCTGGCCGAGGCGGACCTGTTGCGCTGGGGCAGCCCGTGAAGGGGCTGCTCGCCGCGCTGGTGCTGTTCGCCGCCGCTTGCAACGTCGGCGAGACCGAGCCCGAGCACGCCGGGCCGCGCGCGAACTACGACGCCGCGACGCCCGTGCGCGCCGCCGAAGTCACTCGCGGCACGATGACCGTCACGGTGACGGGGCCCGGGCGCACGCAGGCGCTGCGCGAGATCCACCTGCGCGCACCGTTCACGGGCGAGCTCGTCGCGCTGCGCTTCGCCGACGGCGACTCGGTGGGCGCGGGCGCGGTCGTCGGCGAGATCGTCTCGCAGAACAGCCACGCCGCGCTCGAAGGCGCCAAGGCGATGCAGGCCGCCGCGCGCACCGACGCCGAGAAAGCCGACGCGAGACGCGCGCTCGAGCTCGCGCAGTCGGGCCTCGTGCGCCAGGCGCTGCGCGCGCCCGCCGCAGGCGTGATGCTGACGCACAAGGCCAACGCCGGGGACTTCGTGTCGGAAGGCGACGAGATCGCCACGCTGGCCGAGGCCGCGTCGATGGCGTTCGTCGCGCAGATCGCGCAGAAGGACCTGCCCGAGATCCACCCCGGCGCCGCCGTCTCGATCGAGATGACCTCGCAGCGCGCGCCGCTCGCGGGCGTCGTGCACGGGCTCATGCCCGCGCCCGCCGGTGAGTCGCTCAGCGTGCCCGTACGAATCGACCTGGCGAAGGGGAGCGGGCTCGGCGTGGGCCTGTTCGGCACTGCGAAGATCGCGGTCGCGCAGCACCCCGACGCGCTGCTCGTGCCGCGCTCCGCGGTGCTGCGCGACGACATCTCGGGTGTGTCGCACATCGCCGTGATCGGCAAGCAGGACGTCGTCCACTGGATCGCCGTGACTCCCGGCGCGTGCGCGGACGGCCAGCTGGAGGTCGCAGCGGACGAGCTCGAAGCGGGCGCCCGCGTCGTGGTCTCGGGACACGTCGGGCTTCCCGAAGGAGCCCGGGTGCGGGTGCAGTCGTAGCGGCGCCCGCGGCCGCGGCGCGCCGCGCGGGCGCGATCTTCGCGCTGCTCGCGTTGCTCGTCGGCGCTGGGGTGTTCGCGGTGCTGCGCCTGCCGTCGGCGATCTTTCCGTCCGTCGGCTTTCCGATCATCAAGCTCATCGCCGACGTGGGCGAAGAGCCCGCCGCGCGGATGATGCCCACCATGACCCGGCCGCTGGAGGAGGCGCTCTTGCGCGTGCCGGGCATCGAGCGCGTGGTTTCCACGACCTCGCGCGGCACCGCAGAGCTGGCCGCGCACTTCGCCTGGGGCACCGACATGCCGGCCGCGCTGTCGCGCGTGCACGAGGAGCTCGACCGCCTGCACCTGCCGGGCGCAGCCAAGCTCCAGGTCGAGTGGATGACGACGTCCGCGTTCCCGATCGAAGGCTACGCGCTGACGTCGGACACGCACTCGCCCGGCGAGCTGCGCGAGCTCGCGGAGTACGAGCTCAAGCCCGCGCTCGTTCGCATCCCGGGCGTCGCGCAGGTGCAGATCCAGGGCGGGCGCCGCCGCGAGTTCCAGGTGCGCCTCGATCCGGCCGCGCTGCAGGGCCGCGGGCTCGCGGCCGCCGACGCCGTGCGTGCGCTGCGCGAGAGCCACGTGGAGCTCGCAGCGGGACTCACCGAGCGGAACCACGAGCTCTATCTCGCGATCGTCGACGGCCGCGTGGACGGGCTCGAGAACCTGGAGCGGATCTCGGTGCCCGTTGCCGAAGGTCCGCCCGCGGCGCTGCGGGACCTGGGCGAAGTGCGCGTCGCGGACCAGGTCTCGTACGTGCGCACTACGGTGGATTCGAACGAAGCCGTGCTTGTGAACCTGGTGCGCCAGCCGACCGCCAATACGCTCGAGATCGCGCGCGAAGTCGACGCCCGGCTGCGCCAGATCGGCCACATCCTGCCCCGCGACGTCCGCTTCTCGACGGTGTACGACCAGGCGCGCTTCATCGCGGACTCCATGCGCGGCACGCGCGACGCGATGCTCTTGGGCGTCGCGCTGGCCGGGGTCGTGCTGTTCGCGTTCCTCAGGAGCCGGCGGCTCACGCTCGTGGCCATGGCGGCGATCCCCGTGACCATCGCGATCACCGGCCTGGCCCTCTCGCTCGCGGGCGAGACGCTGAACCTGATGACACTGGCTGGTGTAGCTGCGGCGCTCGGCCTGGTCGCGGACGACGCGATCGTGGTCGTCGAAGAGCTGGCGCACACGGGCTCGCTGCGCGGGCTCTTGCCGGCGCTCGCCGGCTCGAGCCTCGCGACGACCGTGATCCTCGTGCCGTTCGCGCGCCTGCCGAGCGTGGTGGGCGCGTTCTTCCGGCCGCTGGCGTTGACGCTGGCGCTCGCGCTCGCCGTGTCGTTCGCCGTCGCGAGCGTCGCTCTGCCCCTCGCGCTCGAGCTGACGGGCGCGCGCGCGAAGCCGCCGAACGCCGAGCCCGGTCGGCTCGAGCGCGCCAGCCGCGCGCTCGCGAAGCTGGCGGTGCGGCGCGGCGGCGCAGCGGTAGTCGTGCTGCTGCTCCTGATGGCCGCGGGTGCAGGGCTGTACACCGCGATCGGCAGCGACTTCCTGCCCGAGATGGACGAGGGCGCGATCGTGCTCGACTACTGGACGCCGCCCGGCACGTCGCTCACCGATACGCATCTCATGCTGAAGGAGGTCGAGAAGCAGATCCTCGAGCTCGCCGACGTCGCGACGTGCTCGCGGCGCACGGGCACGCAGCTCGGCTTCTTCATCACCGAGCCCAACCGCGGCGACTTCGTGATCCAGCTGAAGCCGCGCTCGATGCGCCGGCCCGCGGCGGAGGTGATCGACGAGCTGCGCGGCCGCATCGCCGCGGCGCAGCCTGCACTGCACACGGACTTCGGCCAGGTGCTGGAGGACCAGATCGGCGACCTCACCGGCGGCGTCGCACAGCCGATCGACGTGAAGCTGTTCGGCAACGATCGGGCCGCGCTCGAAGCGGGCGCGCGGCGCATCGCGCAGATCCTTTCGACGGTGCGCGGGGTCGACGACGTGTTCGACGGCATCGTGGTGGCGGGCCCCTCGCTCGAGATCAAAGTCGCCGCCGAGGCGGCCGCACGACACGGCCTGACCGCGTCGGACATACACGCGGAAGTGGAGCCCGCGATCGCGGGCACGCTCGTCGATCCGGTGCGCATCGGCGACCGCTTGTACGACCTGCGTGTGCTGCTGGCCGGCGGTCCGCCCGAGCTCGAGAACCTGCCCATTCGCGCGCGCGGCGCGCTGCTGCGGTTGGGCGACGTCGCGAGCGTCTCGACCGGCGCGCCCGAGACGGAGATCCAGCGCGAGGACCTGGCCACGTTCGTGGGAGTCACTGCCCGGCTCACCGGCCGCGACCTCGGCAGCGCCATGTCCGAGATCCGCGGTCGCCTGGAGCGCGAGCTCCCGCTCGGGCCGGGCATGTTCGTGTCCTACGGCGGCCAGTACGAGCAGAAGGTGCAGTCGTTCCGCGGCCTCGCGCGGGTGCTGCTCGCGGGGCTCTTGTTCGTCGGCTTGCTCGTCTGGTTCGAGTTCGGCGATTGGCGCCCGGCACTGGTCGCCGTGGCTTGCGCGCTCGGCGCGCTCGCGGGGAGTCTCGCCGCGCTGCTCGTCGCGCGGCAGACGCTCAACGTGTCGAGCTACGTCGGCGCGATCATGGTGGTGGGCATCGCGGGCGAGAACGCGATCTTCGTGATCCACGAGGCACAGCGCAGCCGCGCGCGCGGACTGGCCGCGGTCGACGCGTGGCTCGCGGCGGCGCAGCGGCGGCTGCGCCCGGTCGCGATGACGAGCCTCGCGACCATCTTCGCGCTCGCGCCGCTGGCGTTCGCGATCGGCGACGGCGCACAGCTCATGCAGCCGCTCGCCATCGCCGTGATGGGCGGCTTCGCGCTGGTGGCGCCGCTCGTGCTCTGGGTGCTGCCCGGCGCGTGCCGCTGGCTCGAGCGCTAGCGCGAGAGCGCGGCGCGCAGCGCGGCGACGCTCTCGCGCAGCTTGCGCGGGCCGCGACCGCGGAGCGCCGGGGCGAGCCGCGCCAGCGGCTCCAGCGCGCGGAAGCGCCCGACGGCGCCGCGGGCGGCGGTGCGCTCGAGCCGTTCTCGCTCCGGATAGTGCGCGACGAGCACGTCGAGCAGCCGCGACGCGCGCTCGCCCGCGGCGCGCTGCAGCGACGCCACGAAGCCGGCGATCTCGACGTCGACGAGCTCGGGAACGCGACGCCGATCGGTGTAGGCATATTCGAAGTCGAAGTAGACGAGCTCGCCCGCGCGGTCGATCACGTGCGCGAAGCTCGGGTGCGCGTGCACCAGCTCGGGCGCGGTGCGCCGCTCGGCGAGCGCGTGCCGGCGGCTCCACTCGCCCGCGAAGCGGGCCGCCGCGGCTTCGAGCTCGCGCCCGTGCGCGCCGCTGCGCAGCCGCCGGTCGAAGCTCTCGCCATCGATCCGCTCGAGCACCAGGTACGGCTCTGCGATCGGCTCCGGGAGCGCCACGTCGAGCACGGCGGGCACGGCGAAGCCGTTCGCGCGCCACAGCTCGAGCACGCGCGCCTCCGTGGCGCGGCGCGTGGCGGCGCCGAGTCCGGTCTTGCCGACGAGGAAGCGGTGGCCGAACGCGCGCACCGCCGTCGGCAGCCGCGGGCGCTTGCGCCCATACACCTTCACGATCACGGCGCGGCCGTCGAGCTCGATCGACACCACCTGGTGTAGACCGTCGCCGCGCTCGGAGCGCGCGAGCAGTACGCCCTCGACGCCGCCGAGCTTCATCCGCGGCCGAGCAGCGTTCCGAGGCGCGCGGCGATGCGGTACTTCGACGACGGCTTCCGCGCGCGCTCGCGGAACGCGAGGTCGAGCCGGCGCCCCGCGCGCACGAACGGGTTCGGATCCGCGAACGCGAACTCGTGCGTGTACGCCAGGAGATCGCGCCCCGGATACGAAGCGACCGTCTCGCCGAGGAACGCCTCGAACTCGTCGCCCACCGTGCGCGCCATCGATTTCAGGTAGCAGAGGATCTCGCGCGCCACGACCTCGCGCACGCGGCGCCGGGAGCGGAAGCAGGTCTCGAAGTCGAAGAACAGGAATTCATCGCCGAGGATCATCACGTGCTTCAGGTCGCCGTTCTCGTGCACGAAGCGCGGCTCGCGCCGGTCCACGGCCAGCCGGTGGCGCCGGTGCCACACGGGCAGGAAGCGCCGCCACGTGGCGAGCCGCTCGTCGAGCGGAACGCCGCGGTCGGCGAAGTAGTGCACGAAGCGCGGCGCGTCGACGAACTCGAACAGCGCCTGGCCGTCGCGCGGCAGTCCCTCGACCTCGGCGTCGTACACGCCGAAGACGCGGAAGCCCGCTTCGCGCCAGAGGCGGATGCAGTCGAGCTCCGTGCGCCTGCGCGACCAGGGCATGACCGCCGTCTGATTCGCGAGCGCCAGGTTGCCCAAGCTCTTCAGCGCGTAGCGCGCGAGCGACAGGCTGCCGTAGTAGAGCTTCAGCACGGCCCAGCGGCCTTCGAATGGGACCTTGTACAGGTAGTTCCCGTTCTTGTGCAGCAGGTACTTCTCGAGGTCGTCGAAGCGCAGCACCGTGGGGGCGCTCGGCATGCGGCGGATTAGAGCAAAACTCGCCCGGCGACGCCGCTCAGCCGAGCGGGCTCGTGATCACCCACAGCCGGTCGCCGAGCCACGCTTCGACGTGACACTCGCTGGCGTCAGCCGGTGCGCGCAGCACCACCGCCGAGCCCGAAGTCGAATCGACGGTGCGGCCGCTGCACACGAGCTCGACGCGAGCGTCCTGGGGCGCGCGCACGGTGAAGCGCTCGCCCGTGCGCACCGCGGTGAAGCGCTCGACCGGTGCGATGCCTTCGAACGCGACGTAGCTGCGGCCCGCGCGCAGCGCTTCGATGATGCCGCGCGCGCTGCGCTCGCGCGCGAGTACGTGCGTGGTGACGAGCCGGAACACGTCGCGGTAGCGGTCGAGCGTGCCGCCGAGCGGCCCGAGCACGCGGAACTTCGCGTGGGCGTCGACCCCGCCGACGAGCCCGCGCACGCCCGAGAGCCGCGCGAGCCGAGCGAGGTTCTCGGTTGGCGTGCGCAGCAGCACCCGCAACGCGCACGGCGCGGGCAGCAGCAGCTCGCCCAGCACGAGCCGCACCGGCACCTGCAGCGCGGTCGCGTGCAGGTTCACGATCTCGACCCCGTCGGGCGCGGCTTTCGCGTAGAGAGACGGGTCCTGGAGCTGCGACGACTCGAAGTGCGCGACGTACGCGGCGCCGCCGCGCCGGTGGATCTCGGCGACGAGAGCGTCGGGGGCATCGGGCAGCCCCGCCTTCGACTGCACGCCCAGCGCGAGGATGGACGCCCCCGCGGAGCGTACTTCCCAGCCCGGCAGGAGCAGCACGTCCTCGACGGCGCCCCGCGCCGGCCGGAGCTCCGCCCGAAGCGGGTGCTCCGAGAAGGCGACGAACGCGAGCCCCGCCGCATGCGCGCCGTCGATCACTTCGCCGATCGAGCCGTGGCTGTCGTGCGACACGCGCGTGTGTACGTGCACGCTGCCGCGCAAATCGAGCCAGCCGCCTGGTATTTCGGCGGGCGCACCGTACGGCGAACCGCTCGGAAACGGCAGCGCCGCGCAGCCGGCAAGCCACGCGCTGGCGGTGAAACACCCAGCGGCCCAAGTCGCGGCGCTCCCCCACATGCCGCGAGAGCATACTGCCCGGGCGAGTCGGGGTGTAGCATCAAGCCTGCGCCCAATCCGGGCTGCGGAGGTGTCATGCGACGAGGGGTTGTGATCGCGTTTGCGATTCTCGGTCTGTCGGCTTGCGGACAGAAGGAGAGCGGGAGCTCGGGGCCGATGGACGCTCCGACGCCGTCTTCGGGTGGCGGGGCCGCGCCCGCGGAGAGCGCGGCGCCGGCGCCGGCGACGCCGCCGGTCGGAGCCGCGGACTCGGGAGCCGCGAATCCGGACTCGGCGAGCTGCCTGGATCTCGTGGCGGTCGGGAGCTTCGAGAAGGCGGTGCCCGTGTGCACGGCCGCCGTAGCGAACGAGCCGGCAAACGACCAGCTCAAGTCGGCGCTCGAGACGGCGAAGTCGAAGGTCGCCGAGATGGCGGGCTCGGCGGGTGGCGCAGCAGCGGGCGCGGCGAGCGAAGCCGAGGACGCCGCGGGCAAGGCCAAGGACGCGATGCCCTCGAAGCCGTACTAGCCGGCGAGCGCTTCGAAGCGACGGGGAGAGAAGAAGGCCCCGGGACGCGGTCGGCGTCCCGGGGCCTTCTGGTTTCTCACTCGACGTCGAGCGCGACGCGGCGGTTCTGCGCGCGTCCGTCCTTCGTCTTGTTGTCGGCGACCGGCTGCGTCTTGCCGAAGCCGACCGCAGTCAGGCGCGAGCTGTCGATGCCGTGCTTCACGAGGTAGTCACGCACGGCCTTCGCGCGGCGCTCCGACAGGCCCTGGTTGTAGGCGTCGGTGCCGATGCCGTCGGTGTGACCGCCCACGCGGACCTTCACGTCCGGGTTCTCCTTCAGCACTTCGACGGCGGCGTCGAGCACGGGCTCGGCCTCGGGCTTGATCACGGCCTTGTCGAAGTCGAAGTTGATGCCGCGGAGCACGATCGACCGCTTCGTCGCCGGCGCTGCCGCCGCGACGTCGACCGGCGCGCTCGACGAGCCGGTCATGTTGTTGTTGTCCGTGACCGTGCAGGTCGCGTTGTAGTGACCCGAGCTCGTGTAGGTGTGGTGCGGGTTCGCCTCCGTCGAGGTCGAGCCGTCGCCGAAATCCCACGAGTAGCCCTTGATCCCCGCGTCCGAAGCCCCGACCGCGCGAAAGTCGACGCCGAGCGGCGGCGAGCCCGAGCTCGGGTTCGCCGTGCAGCGCGCCGTCGGCGCGGGCTTTGCTTCTTCCGGAGCCGTGAGCGCGCACAGAAGAGCACCAGCCACCGCACCGACGCCGCCGCCGATCGCGGCCGCTTCGCGCAAGTCGTCGCGGTTGTCGTCGCCGTGGTGCCAGTTCGAGGCGATGCCGCCGCCGACCGCACCGAGACCACCGCCGATCACCGCACACACGACGGGCGTAGCGGCGCCGAAAGTTTCGTGGAAGGCTGCGCAGCCCGTGCCACCGAGTGAGAGCGCGCACACAGACACCAGAGTCACGAGTCGCTTCATTTTCGGGGATCCTCCAGGGAAAGGAACGAGCGTGGCGAAGAAGCCATGTTGCACGCAAACGTGCACACGGGATGCAACACTTTGCACCCGCAAGAGCATTTCACGCTTACGCATCCGCCACGCAAGTCGGTCCAGCTGCGCCGCATCATGACGGGATTTCCGCGATTTGCAAGCGCCTGAGATGATCCATCCCTGTGTCGGGCGAGGTATTTTGGCTTCAACGGGCGCGGCCGATTTGCCGATTTGCAGTGACGCGGAGGGCAGGAGGCAGGTACCCATGAAACGGTCGATCGCTATCTCGATCCGCTGCGGGGCATGCGCGCTCGCATTCGGTGCGCTCTCTCTCGCAGCCCCCCTCGCACAGGCAGCGCAGAGCTTCGACAGCTTCTGCTCGGAGTGGATGTCCAAGCTCGCTGCGCGCGAGGAGCAGAACCTGGCCACGGTCCAGTACACGCCCGAGAACGGCCACGTGGTCGGCAAGTACACCGGCTACGACAAGTCGCCGACCAAGTGCCAGTCGCGCGCGAAGGCGGGGGCGCCGGGCGTCGGCACCCTCGTCTACAACGAGCTGCACTTCCAGAAGTCCGGCGACTCGGTCGACGCCGCGAAGAAGAGCTCGCCCCAGGTGGTCGAGAAGGTCGAAGTGATGGAGATCTTCCGCTTCGACGGCTCCGCCTGGAAGTACTGAGCTGACCGGGCGGCCGAAAGGCCGTCCGGCTCTCGCGCGCCCCGCCGCCGCGCCGCGTTGACGGCGCCGACGGCGGGGCGCGAAACTCCCCCTTGCCCAGGCGAAGGAAGGGGGAGTCATGAAACGCTTCATCGCGCACCACGAGCTCGCACGCGACAGCCGCTTCGTCCGCCAGGACAACGTCGCGGCGACGATCCTCTCCGCGCTGCCCGACGACGTCGACAAGGTCGTCGAGATGTTCGACCGGCTGACGCCGATCATCGAAGTCTCCGTGCGCGGCACCGCAGCCGAGCCGCTCTTCGACGAGTACGGCCCCGCGTTCGGGCTGGTGACTCTGAACGAGCCGCTCAAGCCAAACGACGCCGCGGTGACGACGCGCCTTCTGTTGCGCATGCACGGCATCTTCGTGGGCGAGCTCCAGGCGCTCGAAGGCGCCGGCCGCTCGCTCTGGGATTTCCCCGAAGCGCCGTGGGAGTTCAAGATGAACATGGCGCGCCAGTGCTGGGACGAGGCGCGCCACGTGCAGATCTACGAGAAGCTGCTCGTGCACGCCGGTGGCACCGTCGGCATGTTCCCCGAGTCGAGCTTCCTGTTCGAGTGCGCGTGCGCCGACGATCCCGCGCTGCGCGTCGCCGGCGTGAACCGAGGCCTCGAGGGCCTCGCGTGCGACGTGTTCCGCGACATGATCCGCTACGCGGAGCAGGCGGGCGACGAGAAGATGCGGCAGGCGATCGACTACGTGCTCGCCGACGAGCTCACGCACGTGCGCTTCGGCAGCGAGTGGGTGAAGGAGTTCACCAAGAACGACCCCGCGCGCTTCGAGGCCGCGCAGAACTTCCGGCGCCAGGTCGACAAGCAGTTCAGCTTCGGCGGCTCGCGCTCGGACCGCGAGGACGCGGCCATCCGCATCGCGCGCGAGGACCGCATCGAGGCCGGCTTCACGGAGCAGGAGCTCGACGAGCTGACGACCATCTCCGCGGGCGGGCCGTCGCGCGAGACGCTGCGCAAGGCGGCCGAGGTGCTGCGCATCCGGCACCTCGCGCGCCGCGAGGCACAGGAGAAGCGCGCATGAGCGAGACGCGCCTCTACCCGGGCACGGGCAAGGACGAGCGCACCAGCTTCGCGCCCTACTCCGCGTTCGAGATCCCCGCCGACCTGCGCGAGCTGCACGGCCGCTACGACGTGGAGGCCATGGCGCGGCGCATCCGCAACTTCCGCTACGCGGAGGAGTGGCTGATGATGGCCATGGGCGGCTGGGTCGCGACGATCCCCGAGGTGCCGGTGAAGACGGGCCTCGGCAAGATCATCTGGGAAGGCGCCCAGGCCGCCGACGCACTGGGCAAGCGGCTGCCCGAGCTCCGCTGCGGCCGCAAGGCCGTCTCGGCGTCCGAATCGGCCAACCAGGGCTTTGCGGCCTTCGTGCAGGCGGTCACCGAGCCGGAGCGCCCCGACCAGACGATCGAGAAGCTGGTCGGCGCCTTCGACGTGCTGAAGCCGCACCTCGTCGAGGTCTACGAGCGCACCATGCGCGAGACCGACCAGATCGCCGACGCGCCCACCATCGAGATCCTGGACGACATCGTGCGCCGCACCCGGCGGCACATCGCCTGGGCCCAGGAGGTGCTCGACCGGCTCTGCGACACCGATGCGCGGCGCGAGCGCCGGCGGGTGCGGGCAGCGCTCTTGCGGGCCCAGCTCATCGCCTGCGGGGGGGTCACGGGGGACCTGGCCGCCGGGTCGGCCTGAGGGCCCGCCCTCACTGGATTTCCCCACACTTCCCACAGGCAGAGTGGTAGGCTTGCGGCATGAAGATGCGCGGGATGTTGCTGCTGGTGGCGATCCTCGCAGTGGGGACCTTGAGCGGATCGTTCGCGGCACGGGCGAACTCGCTCGGGCCTCCACCCATCTCGCTGATCGCGACCTCGAGCGTAGGCGGCGACGTCCTCTCGCTCACCCCTACGGCCGTCGCGAACCCGGACGGCTCGTTCAGCGTGGCCGAGGCGGAGACCGTGCCGAGCTTCTCGCTCTCCATCGATCTCACGGTGAGGACGGATCCGACCGTCGCGGGGAGCTTCACGCTCACCAACCTGTCGAGCACGACCCAGTTCTTCTCGGTCTCTGCCACGCTCGGAATCCTGCCGATCCCTGGCCCGCAGACGCGGATCGGCGGATTCTACGGCGACGTTACGTACACGGACGCCAACGGCGACTCCTCGGTGACCATCGCGACGAACGGGGTGGATCCCTTCTACGCCGCACAGATCGACGGCGTGACCGTGGTCGGGCTCGGCTCTTTCAACAACACTGCCTTCGGCGGCCCGCACGTGTTCGGAACGATCTCGCAGCAGCTGTTTGGGACGCCGATCCCCAGCGCAGTAGGCCCGCAGGCGCTGAGTTCGATCGGTGTCGCCTTCCCAGCGTTCTCCGTGACTCCCGGTGACTCGATCCAGGTGCCCTTCGAGTTCGTGGTCGAGAACGGGGTTCCCGAACCTTCTTTCGCCTCGCTTTTCGCCACGGGAACCGCACTGATTCTTCTCGCGCGGAACTGCAAAAAGTTCTTCTCCAGCGCGCAGGTGCTCTGGTAGGATTCCGCCTACGGGTGGCTGCGGCATCGGCCTCCCGCTCCGCGCAGAGGCATCGGGCGCGGAGAAGCTCGGACCAGACGGGGACGGCAGGGGTTTTGGAGGGAGAGATGGGCCGCATGACGCTGCGAGGGAAGCTGACACAGTTCTGTGTCGCTGCGGCGATCGGGCTCGGAGCTGCTCACGCGTTCGCCGCACCGGTGATCTCGGTCGGCATCATGACGTCGGGCATCTACGACCAGTACAACGTGTCGCAGGAAGGCACGCCGAATCCCGATGGCACGTTCAGCTTGAGCGGCATCGGCTACGGCACCGACTTCAACTGCGACTGGTCGATCACGGTCAACCCGGATCCGTCGATCAGCGGCTCGTTCAATCTCACGAACCTGTCCCCGAGCGCCCAGACCTTCGTGCTGACGGTGTCGCTGCCCACGAGCGTCGTCGGCCCGACGGTGATGGGCGGCTTCGCCGGCGACGTGACGTACACGGACGCCAGCGGCAACGGCAGCGTGACCCTGCAGACCATCGCCGGCTCGCCGTTCTACCGCGCGCTCGTCGATGGCCTCAGCGTGGGCGCGATCGGCGACCTCGGCTCGTTCAACCTGACGGCCTTCGGCGGACCCGGCGCGACCGGCACGCTCTCGCAGCTGGCTTTCGGCACGCCGATCCCGAGCGCACCCGGCCCGGCCGGCGTCGCCAGCAACATCGGCATCCGCGTGACGTTCAACCTGACGGGTGGCGACTCGGTCAACATCCCGGTGAACTTCACCATCGACACCGGCCGCGCTCCCGAGCCCGCTTCGCTCGTGCTCGTGGGAATCGGCCTGGCCGCGCTCGCGGCCGCGCGCCGGAGCCGCGCCGCCTGAGACTCGTCGGCTAGGACAGCCAGCGGCCGAGCGGCGACCCGTACAGGAAGCGGATCAGCTTCTTCATGCCCGCGTCACGCTTTTCGGTGTAGGGGTAGTGCGTGGCCGCCTGCCGGCCGCCGAAGCGGTCGCGCACGACCGGCTGCGCGTGACAGTAGCCGCGCACGCCATCCCGCCCCTGCACGTGGCCCACGCCGCTCTCGCGCCGCCCGCCGAACGGCGCCTCGATGACCCCGTAGGTCATCGTCAGGTCGTTCACGCACACGCTGCCTGAGTCGATGCGGCGTGCGATCTCGCCCGCGGCGCGTGCGTCGCGCGTCCAGACGTTCGCGCCCAGCCCGTAGCGCGTGTCGTTCGCGCGGGCGATCGCCTCGTCGACGTCTTTCACGCGCACGATCGGCAGCACGGGGCCGAAGGTCTCGTCCTGCATGAGCGCCATGTCGGAGCGCACGTCGACGATCACGGTGGGCTCGTAGTACAGCCCGTCGAAGCGCGGGTTCCTCCGGCCGCCGACGAGCACCTTCGCACCGCCCGCGACCGCGTCGTCGACGTGCCGGGCCACGATCTCGAGCTGGCGCGGCCAGAACATCGAGCCCACGTCGAACTCGCCCGAGGTCTCCTGGCGCAGCGCGCGCGTGCGCGCGACGACCTTCTCGATGAACGCGTCCGCGACGTCCTCGACCACGTACACGCGCTCGGTGCCGCAGCAGAACTGGCCCGCGTTCAGGAAGCCGCCGGCGATCGCGCCGCCCGCGGCGGCGTCGAGGTCGGCATCTGCGCAGACGATCATGGGATCCTTGCCGCCGAGCTCGAGCGTGCAGGGGACGAGCCGCTCCGCGCAGGCCACCGCCACGCGCCGGCCGGTCGCCACGCTGCCCGTGAACGAGAGCTTGTCGACGCCGGCGGCACACAGCGCCGCGCCGGTCTCGCCGTCGCCGACGAGGAGCTCGAGCACGCCCTCGGGCAGCCCGGCTTCCCGGAACAGATCGGCCACGATGCGCCCCGAGAACGGCGTCACCTCCGAAGGCTTGAGCAGCACCGTGTTGCCGGCGAGCAGCGCCTGCACCGTCGGGTTGAGCGACAGGATCACGGGCCCGTTCCACGGGCTGATCACGCCCACGACGCCGAGCGGCTTGTAGTGGATCTCGAGCTTCTTGGTGAGCCGCAGGAGCCCGTGCAGCGGCACCCTCTCGGTGCGCAGCAGCTTCGGCGCGCGCTTCGACCAGTACGACATCGCATCGCACGCCGCGAAGATCTCCATCATGCGCGCCTCGGCGGCTGGCTTGCCCGACTCGCGCACGACGACTTCGACGATGCGGTCCTGCTTCTCGACCATGATGCCCAGCGCACGCCGCACGTACGCGGCGCGCTCCTCGACGGGCAGCGCGGCCCAGGCCGGCTGCGCCTTGCGCGCGCGCTCGAGCGCGGCCTGCACGTCGGCGGCGTTCTGCACTTCGATCTCGCCGATGCTCTCGCGCGTGACCGGGCTCGAGATGGCGAGGCGCCTGCGGGCGCCGGGGGCGACGTCGATCGGTGTAACGATGGCCATGGTTCCGAGTGTACCATCGCGCCGTGTTGCGCCTTTTCTTCCTGTGCACGCGCCGCGCGGAGCTCTCGCATGGCGCGTATCTCGAGCACCTGCTCGTGCGCCATGCACCGCTCGCGCTGCGCCACCACGCGCGCCTGCGCGGCTATGCGATCTTCGCGGTCGACGAGGCCCTCGCCGGCGCAGAGCCGCTCGACAGCATCAACGCGCTCGACTACGACGCGCTGGCCGACTTCACCGCGCAGGCCTACGACTCGCCCGACGGCGAGCGCGCGGTGACCGAGGACCATACGCGCTTCCTGGGCGGCGCGGCCGGCTACGCCGCGGAGCGCGTACTGCTCCACGACGCGCAGCCGGAAGTGCCGCTCGGCTCCGCGACGCCCGGCGTGCAGTGGCTCTGCGCGCTGCGCCGGCGCCCCGAGCTCGCGCTGGAGCGCTTCGAGCGGGCGCTCGTGGACGCGCTCGTGCCCGATCTGCTCGCCAGTCAGCCGGGCGCCACGCGCGTGGCACTCGGGCGCAGGGTGGCCCGGCTCTTCCCCGAGAGTGCGCCCGAGTGGGACGCCGTGCTCGAGCTGGGCTTCGCCGACGGCGCGCGCGCGCCCTTGCACCCGTTCGACTCGCCCGATTGCGCCGGGGTGCTGCGCCGGCGCGTGGCGGCGCTCGCGAGCCGCGCCGACGTGTGGCGCGTGCGCGAGCACGTGCAGCGCCGCGCATCCTAGTATCCTTGCGAGGATGGCCTCCCCCCGAATCGACCTCCTCGATCCACGCGCGTTCGCGTCCGGCCAGCCGCACGACCAGTACCGCTGGCTGCGCGAGCACGAGCCGGTGCACTGGCACGCGGAGCCCGATGGCCCGGGCTTCTTCGCGCTGACGCGGCACTCCGACGTGGTGGCCGTCGGCCGCGACTCGCAGACGTTCTCGTCGGTGCCGACGATCATGATCACCGACCCCGGCCCCGGGCTCGAGCTCAACATCGACGGGCACCAGATGATGCTCACGATGGACCCGCCGCGGCACACGCGGTACCGCAGGCTGGTGAGCCGCGAGTTCCTGCCGCGCGCGTCGCTGGCGCAGGCCGCGCGCATCCGGGAGCTCGCCGCGCAGATCGTCGACGCCGTGATCGAGCGCGGCGAGTGCGACCTCGTCGACGACGTCGCGGGCGAGCTGCCTTCGTACGTGATCGCCGAGCTGCTCGGGCTGCCGCTCGACGACGGCCGGGAGCTCTACCGGCTGACCGAGGCGATCCACTCCGCGCCCGACCCCGCGGAGCCTCTGGCGGCTGCGAACGCGGTGATGAAGATGTTCGGCTACGCGTCGGGTGTGATCGCCGAGAAGCGCGCGCGGCCGCGCGAGGACCTCGCCACGAAGCTGCTCCACGCCGAGGTGGACGGGCAGAAGCTCGACGACCTCGACTTCCAGCTCTTCTTCATGCTGCTCGTCGACGCGGGCGGCGACACCACGCGCAACCTGGTCGGCGGCGGGATGCTCGCGCTGTTCGAGCACCCCGACGAGCGGCACAAGCTCGCGCGCGACCTCGAGCGCCTGCTGCCGAGCGCGATCGAGGAGATGCTGCGCTGGGTGTCGCCCGTCGTGTACATGCGGCGCACCGCCACGCGCGATTGCGAGCTCGCCGAGCGCAAGGTGCGCTCCGGCCAGAAGGTCGTCATGTACTACGGCGCCGCGAACCGCGACCCGCGGGCGTTCCCCGAACCCGAGCGCTTCGACGTGACTCGCGAGGACAACCCGCACGTCGCGTTCGGCGGCGGCGGCGCGCACTTCTGCCTGGGCGCGCACCTGGCGCGGGTCGAGATCGACGCCATGCTGCGCGAGATCTTCGCGCGCATGCCCGACGTGGAGCCGACGGGGCCCGCCGAGTGGCAGGCGTCGACGTTCATCTCGGGGCCGAAGCACATGCCGGTGCGCTTCGCGCCGCGCAGCCTACGCAATAGAGTGTAGGCGCGCCGGGTTCTCGACCAGGATCGTCCGCAGCTGCGCCTCCGTGGCACCGCAGTCGCGCAGCCACGGCACCACGTGCTCGAGCACGTGCGCGTAGCCCCAGCCGCCGTAGGCCTTGTAGCAGGTCTTCCAGCCGATCTCGTTGCCGATGAGCACGCGGTCCGCGAAGCCGGCCTCGACGAGCCGCATGACGGCGTCGATCTCCTCTTTGTCGCGCGGGAACGCGCGGCCCGGTCCGACGATCTCGTAGTACTCCTCGTGCCCGAAGTGGTCGTACGACACGTAGCCGAGGCCGCGGCGCAGCACGTGCTTCGCGACCTCGGCCGAGTAGAAGCCCATGTGCGAGAGATAGACCTTGCCGAGGTCCGCGCCTTCGGCCTCGAGCACGTCGAGGTAGAAGTCGAGGTGGTGCTTCGGGGTCTCGCGCGAGCCGTGCGTGCCGCCGTTCGGGTGCACCGTGAGCGACGCGCCCGTGCGCGCCTGTGCGCGCGCCGCGGCGCGCAGCACCTTCTCCTCGTCGGGCAGGCACGGCATGTCGGGCATGCCGCTGCAGCCGATCTCGCCGATGTTCCCCGCGCGCACGCCGGTGTCGCCGATGCCCAGCTGGAGCTCGCGCACCATGCGATCGGCGAGCGCGCCGGCGTCGAGCGCCGCGACCTCGGCGGGGTGACTCGCCTGCGTGTACCAGCCGGTCGACGCAATGATGTGTAATCCCGTCGCGCGCGAGATCTGCTGCAGCGCCACGACGTCCCGGCCGATGCCCGGCAGCTCCATATCGACGAGCGCGCCGCCGCCCGCGCGCGCGAACTCCGCGGCTTCGCGGATCGCGAGCGCGACGTCGGACTGCACCAGGTTGTCGCGCACGACCAGGCCGTTGCGCCGCGCCAGGCCCAGGTTCTCGAGCCCGAGCGGCTGGTTCGCCACGCGCGCGACCGCAGGGTCCTGCGGCGGCGCGTACCAGCAGGAGATGTCGAGCGTCAGGTGCACGTGGGACATCGCGCGGCCGAGGGCGGCCGGCTCGATCGGGCCCAGCACCGTCTGCACGCGGGCCAAGGCGCGCCTAGAACCGGTCGATGCCGAGGTCGGTCGAGTAGAACTGCTTGTACCAGCGCCGGAAGCGCCCGACGTCGCCGTCGTTCTCGGCGAGCAGCGGCTGGGGCCGGTAGATCTTCTGGTTCCAGAGCTTGAAATCGAGCTCCCAGTCGCTGGCGTAGAAGTCGAAGAAGCCCTCGAGCTCGGCCTTCGTCGCCGGCTCAGACTTCTTCGCGTAGTAGGTGTGCACCACCTCGCACAGCTCGTCGTCGAGCGGGGTGAGCGTCTGGATCGACACGCCGGCCATGCGGCCGGTGACACGCGTCAGTGACAGCCCGGGCCCGTACATGAACGAGCGGAACGAGCTCTCGCCCGACTCGTTGGTCTGCTGCGTGGCATCGCGCTTCAGGTCGAGCACGAGCGTGGCGATCGCGCCGTCGCCGTCCCAGTTCACGCGCTCGATCTGCATGCCGTGCACGTGCGCGAAGTGCTGGATGTCGACGGCGTTCTCGTACATCTCCTGGATGTGCGTCTGGAGCTCCCAGCGCACGCGCTTGTACTTGTAGTAGCCGGGATCCGTCGCCTCGGGGATCGCGGGCACGTCGAACGCGGGCGGCTGGTCCTCCGCGTGGTGCCAGATCATCACGTAGCCGTTCTGCTCGCGCGTCTCCCAGGCATGGATCTTCGCGAGTGCGGGGATCTTCTTCGCGTACGGCACGTCGGTGCAGCGGCCGTCGCCCGCCCAGCGCCAGCCGTGGAAGGGACAGCGCAGGTCGTTGCCGACCACCGTCCCGCCGACGCCCAGGTGCGCGCCCAGGTGCGGGCAGTACGCGTCGAGCACGTGCGCCACGCCGTCCTCGCCGCGGTAGGCGACCAGGTCCCGGCCGAGCTGGTGCACCGGCTTGACCTCGCCCACCGCGAGCTCGTCGCTGAACACCACCTTGAACCAGCCGTTCGGCGAATGCGGCAGCGGAATGCGCTTCATCGCGGACCTCCGCAGCGGATTAGAACACGTTTCAGTCCCTCCGGTCCACGGGTTGTGCCGCGCCGCGGGGCATGGCAAAACCCCGTGCATGCCCCTATCCGAGTCCGAGCTCGACGCGGCCGCGGCGCTGCTCCTCGCCGCGCACCGCGCGCTGCGACCGCGGCCCGCGCTGCCGATGGCCTGCACGCCGGTGGACCTGCTCGACGCCTACGCGATCCAGGACCGTTTCGTCGCGAAGCTCGGCCGGCCCGTCGGCTACAAGATCGGCTTCACGAACGAGGCCCTGCAGCGCTCGCTCGGCATTCCCGGGCCGGTCTCGGGCCGGCTGCTCGAGGGACGCGTGTCGACGAGCCCCGCGCGCCTGCCCGCCGCGCGCTTCGCGACGCGCGTCGTCGAGACCGAGTTCGGCGTGCGCATGGCGCGCGCGCTGCCGCCGCGGAAGACGCCGTACGCGCTCGAAGAGGTCGTCGCTGCGGTCGACTGCGTGCTGCCTTCGTTCGAGATCGTCGACCCGCGCTTCGAGGAATGGCGCAAGCTCACGCCCTTCGAGGTGATCGCCGACAACGTGCTGCACTCGTGCTGGGTCGGCGGCGCGGAGCGGCGCGACTTCGCGTCGCTCGACCTGGCCGGGCTCGAAGTCGCGACGCGCGTCGACGGCCGCGAGGTCACGCGCGGCCGCGGTGCGAACGTGCTGGGCTCGCCGCTCCTCGCGCTCCGCTGGCTGGCCAACGATCTCGCGCAACGCGGCCGCGGGCTCGCGGCAGGCGACCTCGTAACGACCGGCTGCTGCACGGACATCCTCGAGCTCGCGCCCGGGCAGACTGCCGAGGCGGACTTCGGCCCGCTCGGCGGCGTCCGCGTCGAGTTCCCCGCCTGAGATAGAATTTCACCCATGAGCGCATCCGAGGCGGCAGGCGAGGTTCGCGGCATCGATTTGCCGCGGGTGTCCGAGTGGTTCGCCGCGCACGTGGCGGGCGCGAGGGCGCCCTTCCAATTCGAGCTCATCACCGGCGGCCACTCGAACCTGACCTACAAGGTGACCGACTCCGCGGGCGAGCTCTTCGTGCTGCGCCGCCCCCCGCTCGGCGCCGTGCTCGCCACCGCGCACGACATGGGCCGCGAGCACAAGATCATCGCGGCGCTGGGCCGACACACTCTGGTGCCGGTCGCGCCCGCGCTCGGGCTGTGCCAGGACGTCGCCGTGAACGGCGCGCCGTTCTACGTGATGAAGTTCGTGAAGGGCCACGTGATCACCGACGCGACCACGGTCGCGCGCCTGTTCACGGAGCCGCAGCGCGCGGAGGTCGGCGCCTCGCTCATCGACGTGCTCGCGCGCCTCCACTGCGTCGACCCCGACGCCGTCGGACTCGGCGACCTGGGCCGCAAGGACGCGTATCTGCCCCGGCAGCTCAACCGCTGGCGCACGCAGTGGGAGAACTCGAAGACGCGCGAGCTCCCCGCCATGGAAGAGGTGCACGAAGCGCTCGTCGCCATGATGCCGAGCCAGAAGGACGCCACGATCGTGCACGGCGATTACCGCCTGGGAAACTGCATCACCGGCGACGACCGCAAGATCCAGGCGGTGCTCGACTGGGAGCTGTGCACGCTCGGCGATCCGATGGCGGACATCGGCTACCTGATGAACAACTGGGCCGAGCCCGGCGAGACCGGCGGCACCGCGGCCGCGGCGGCGTCGCCGAGCGCCGCGGGAGGCTTCCAGTCGCGCGCCGAGATCCTCGAGATCTACGCGCGAAAGACCGGGCGCGACGTCACGAACGTCGACTACTACCGCGCGTTCCAGTACTGGCGCCTCGCGGCGATCGTCGAGGGGGTGATGGCGCGCTATCTCAAGGGCGTGATGGGCGGCAACGCCGACACGCGCGCGTTCAAGGCACAGATCGACGGGCTGGCGGCGAGCGCACTCGATCTCGTGCGCCGACTGCGAGCCCGCTAGTCAGCACTGCGCCCTCTAGGGGAGCTGCAGCGACTTTGGCTCCAAGTACTCCTCGAGGCCGTAGCGGCCGAGCTCGCGGCCGTTTCCCGACTGTTTGACCCCGCCGAACGGCGCGAACGGATTGAACGGGGCGCCGTTGATGTCGAGCTGCGCGGTGCGAACTCGCCGCGCGATGCGCCGCGCACGCGAGAGATCGCGCGACCAGACCGCGCCACCGAGGCCGTAGATCGTGTCGTTCGCGATGCGCACGGCGTCGTCCTCGTCGTCGTACGGCAGGATGGTGCAGACGGGTCCGAAGATCTCCTCCTGCGCGATCTTCATGTCGCTGCGCACGTCGGCGAACAGGGTGGGCTCTACGTAGTAGCCGCGCGGGAAGGCCGCGGGCGCATCCGCGCCGCCTGCGACGAGGCGCGCGCCCTGCGCGATTCCCGAGCGGATGTAGTCGCGCACGCGCTCGCGCTGGCGCGCGGATACGAGCGGGCCGAGGCGCGCCCTGCCCTCGCGCGGATCGCCGATCGCGTTGGAACGCGCGAGCTCGTCCGCCGCGAGCGCGACCGCCTCCTCCTGGCGCGCGCGCGGCACCAGCATGCGCGTCCACGAGGCGCACGTCTGCCCCGAATTGATGAATGCGTGGTTCAGGCTCGCGCGCACCGCCTTCTCGAAGTCGGCGTCGTCGAGGATCACGCTCGCGGACTTGCCGCCGAGCTCGAGCGACACCTTCTTCACCGTCTTCGCCGCGAGCTCCGCGACGCGCCGGCCCGCAGCGGTGGAGCCCGTGAAGGAAACCATGTCTACACCAGGATGTGTGACCATCGCTTCGCCGACGACCGGCCCCGCGCCCGACAGGAAGTTGAACACGCCCTTCGGCAGCGCGGTGCGGCTCGCGATCTCGGCCAGCATGAAGCACGACAGCGGCACCACTTCGCTCGGCTTCAACACGACCGCACAGCCCGCGGCCAGTGCCGGCCCCAGCTTCGCCACGATCTGGTGCAGCGGGTAGTTCCACGGCGTGATCGCCGCGACCACGCCCGCCGGCTCCTTCACCACCAGCGAGTTCCCGATCCGCTCCTCGAACGGGAACGTCGCGAGCAGCTCGGCGTAGAACTGCAGCGTATTCGCCGGGAAGTCGACCATGAACTGCTCGGTCATGGGCCGCGGCGCGCCGAGCTCGGCGATGATCACGGACACGAGCTCGTCGCGGCGCTTGCGGATGCCGTCGGCGAGCTGGCGCAGCACCTCCGCGCGGAACGCGGGCTCCGAGAGCGCCCACGGCTCGAACGCCCGCCGCGCCGCCGCGACCGCGCGGTCCACGTCGGCGGGGCTGCCGTCGGGCACGCGGCCGATCACTTCTTCGGTCGACGCGTCGGTCACGTCGAAGTGGCCGCGCCCGTCGGGCGCGACCCACTCGCCGTCGATCAGGAACTTGTCGAAGACTCGCATGGCCGCGGCGATTGTACCGCGTACGGGAGAGCTATCGCCGCGCGCGGGCGGCGATCAGGCGCTCGTAGCTCTCGGGCGCGAAGAACGCGAGGTACCAGACGGCGCTGGAGAGCGAGGTCGCCGCGCAGATCGTGAGCAGCGGCGCGGGGTGCCGCGAGAGGTCGAGGCCGGCGACGTTGTAGCCCAGGTTGAGCAGATCGAGCGCGCAGCAGGCGATGCCCCAGACCGCCCAGAGCAGGAAGCGGTTGCACACCAGCGGATCGCCCAGACGAAGGGCGACGCGGCGGCGCATCTTGGCGTGGAAGTGCAGCGACTCGAGCCCGGTCCAGATGAACGCGAACCCCCAGACCGCGATCATCAGCGATACCCAGGGGCGGACCTGCGGCGGCATCGCCGACGCGCCCGGCGCCTGCGGAGCCACCGACACGCTCCCCCACGAGGCGAGCAGGGCGAGGCCGATCGCGACCGCGCTCGCGAGCCGCGCCCAGGCCGCTTCGGGGCGGAACACGCGCCAGGTGAAGAGCACGAGCGCCGTCACCGCGGCGCAGTTGGCGGTCTGTTGCATCAGCTGAAGCGCGCGCACGGCGCCGAGCGAGATGCCGGGCAGACCCATCGAAAGGAGCGCCGGCAGCGCGAGACCCGCGTACATGAAGATCGCGGTCCCGACCAGGAGCTCGGGCAGCTGGCGCGTCCTGTGCGCGACCAGGAGGAGACGCGCGCCGATCGCGGTTCCCACCGCGCTGCACAGCGAGACGGTCACGAGCACGAGAAGCGCCATCGCCGACTCACCTCCCCAAGCGCAGGAACACGCGGTCCGGCGAGTCCTTCGCGGGACCGTCGCCGACCAACTTCAGGGCGACGCGGATCTTGTCGCAGACCGCCGTGACGCCAGAGACCTTCTGGGTCTCGAGCTGGCGGGGCAGGAGCTCGGTGACGACGACCTGCATCTCGGCGACGGTGACGCCACCGGCGTCGAGGCCCGCGTCCATCAGCGCGAGCTGGATGGCGCCCTTGGCGGCCCAGCGGTCCATTCCCGCCGAGCCCTCGAGCACCTGTTGGACAGCGTCGCACGCCGCAGAGCTGGCCATGCCGCGACTATCGGTCCCCGTCGCCGGAGGTTGAGCGCTCAGCGGGCGACAGGCTTGCCGAAGGGCGCGTAGGGATCCCCGGGGATCTCGATCAGCTCGACGAGCATGCCGTCGGGATCGCAGACGAACAAGAGCTTCGAGCCGTACGCCGGGTGCTCGATCCGCGTGTCGTCGAGCACGCGGAAGCCGGCGGCGCGGATCTTCTCGACGAGCGCGTCGAGTGACTCCACCCGCAGCATGAGCGCGGCCATGCCCGTCTCGTTCATGGCTCGCACGCGCCCGGAGCCCAGGGTTCCGGGCTTCTCGAACTCGAACAGCGCGAGCCTCACGCCGTCGCGTTCCACGAACACCGTGCGCTGGTCGACTTCGGGGAGCCGCAACAGCTTGGCGGAAAGCGCGTCCGCGACCGTCACCTCGCTGAGCGGGCGGAAGCCGAGCAGGTCGCAGTAGAACTCGAGCGCGCGCGGGAGGTCCGATACGCACACGCCCACGTGGCCGACGCGCAGCACCGCCATCACTCGTGCCGGAGGGCCTTCGCCACTTCGCGGCGCGGATCGCGCGGCGGCCGGCCGGCGAGCTCCAACACCGCGCGGTGTAGCACCCCGCTGAACGGGAACGGCGCCGCGTAGTCGTCGCAGACCGGAAAGCCGCGGTCGCGCCCGACGAGCAGCCCGGCCGCGCCGATCTGCCAGCGGAGCGGCAGCTCGCGGGTTACGGGCGCCTCGGCCGCGAGAGCGCCGTCGAGCTCGAGCGAGAGCTTGTCGCGCGCGATCGTGAAGCGCAGCTCGTGGCGGCCCGGCGCGAGCGCGCCGGCCGCTTCGATCCGGTGCAGGTCCCCGCACAGGTTCAGCGCGCCGACCGCGCGGCCGCGCAACAAGTACAAGGCGAAGCCGTTCGTCCAGTCGCCGAGCGCCACCACGATGCCCTCGCCCGGCACGCGCGCCAGCTCGAGCTCCGCGCGGATCGAGAAGCCGCCGAGCAGAGGCGGCAAGGCGTCTTCCGAGACCGGCCCCGCGCCGGGGCGCAGCTCGATGGACGTGCGGAAGCCCCACGCCGGCCGCACCAGCGCGGCCGCGCGCGTCAGGAAGCCATCTTCGAGGGGCAACACTTGATTGTGTTGCGCCTCGCGCCACCACAGGCGCTCGAGCTCCGCCGCGCGCTCGGGCTCGGCGCCGGCGAGATCGCGCGTCTCGGCGAAGTCGTCTTCCAGGCGGAAGAGCGACCAGCGGTCCTTCTCGAAGTCGTGGCTGCCCGGGATGAGCTCGCGCTCCGCGGCGATCTGCGGTCCGACATGGTCGGTCGTCGCCTTCCAGCCCCGGTGGTAGATCGCGCGGCTGCCGAGCATCTCGAAGTACTGCGTGTCGCGCGGCGCGGGCGCGTCCGCGTCTTCGAGACACCGCCACAAGCTCGCGCCGTCGAGCGGGCGTTGCGCGACGCCGTCGACGTGCGACGGGCGCTCGATGCCCGCGGCCTCGAGCACCGTCGGGAACACGTCGATCGCGTGACAGAATTGCGGACGCACTTCGCCCGCGGCGCGCGCGCGCGCGGGCCAGTGCACCACGAGCGGCGTCCGCACTCCGCCGAGCCACGTGTAGCGCTTCCACAGGCGGAACGGCGCATTGCCCGCCCACGCCCAGCCCCAGGGGTAGTGGTTGTACGCGCGGAAGCCGCCGATCTCGTCCAGCGCCGCCGCGCTGCGCGCGATCTCGTCCGCGCGGTTCTGCATGAAGCTGTGCTCGTTCATGAGCCCGGTCGGCCCGCCCTCGGCGCTCGCGCCGTTGTCGGAGAGCAGCACGACGAGCGTGTCGTCGAGCAGCCTCTCTGCCTCGAGATAGGCGAGCAGCCGGCCGATCTCCGCGTCGGTGTGAGTCAGGAAGCCGGCGAATGCCTCCATGAGCCTCGCGTACACCGCGCGCTCGTCGCGGCCGAGCTCGCGCCACGGCTGCACCCACGAAGGGCGCTGCGAGAGCGCGGTGTCCTTCGGCACCACGCCGAGGTCGAGCTGCCGCGCGAACGTGCGCTCGCGCCAGTCGTCCCAGCCGTCTTCGAAGCGCCCGCGGTAGCGCTCGATCCAGGGCTTTGCGACCTGGTGCGGCGCGTGCACGGCGCCGGGCGCGAAGTACAGGAAGAACGGCTTCCTCGGCGCGGCGTGGCGCAGGTTCTTGAGCCCGCGGATCGCCTCGTCGACCAGGTCTTCCGTCAGGTGGTAGCCCTCTGCGGGCGTGCGCGGCGGCGAGGTGAACTCGTTTCCGCGCACCAGCTCGGGGGTCCACTGATTGGTGTCACCCGCGAGGAAGCCGTAGTAGTGCTCGAAGCCGAGCCCGAGCGGCCAGCGGTCGAACGGGCCCGCCGCGGTCTGCTCCCAGCGCGGGGCCAGGTGCCATTTGCCGACCGCGAACGTGGCGTAGCCCGCGCCGCGCAGCACGCGCGGAAGCGTTGCCGCAGACGGCGGGATCCGCCCGTCGTAGCCCGGGAAGCCCATCGGGATGTCGGTCAGGAAGCCCATGCCGACCGCGTGGTGGTTGCAGCCGGTGAGCAGCGCCGCGCGCGTGGGCGAGCACAGCGCCGTGACGTGGAAACGGTTGAACCGCACGCCGCCCGCGGCGAGCCGGTCGATCGCGGGCGTCGCGAGGTCGGAGCCGAAGCAGCCGAGCTGGCCGAAGCCCAGGTCGTCGAGCACGATCGCAACGACGTTCGGCGCGCCCGCGGGGGGACGCGGGTCGCGCGGCTGCTCGGCCTTCGAGTCGGCGAGCGTGCGTCCGATCGCCGATCGCGTGGGCACCGTACCCATGCTCATGCGCGCGGCGCGAACAGCGCTTCGAGCTCGCGCTTCACGACCTTCCCCATCGCGTTGCGCGGCAGCGCGGCGACGAGCGCGATCTCCTCGGGCACCTTGTACCGGGCGAGCCGTTCGCGCGCGAACGCCGCGAGCTCGTCGGGGCGGGCGCTCGCGCCCGGCGCGAGCTGCACCGCCGCGACGACGCGCTGGCCCAGCCGCGTGTCGGGCCGTCCGAGCACCGCGCTCGCAGCGACGGCGGGGTGCTCGGCGAGCACGCGCTCGACCTCGGCCGGATACACGTTGGCGCCGCCGCGTAGGATGAGCTCGTTGCGGCGCCCGCAGATGTACAGGTCGCCGCGCTCGTCGAAGAAGCCCAGGTCGCCCGAGTGGTATACACCGCCGCGCAGCGCCTTCGCGGTCTCCTCGGGCTGGTTCCAGTAGCCGAGCATGGGCGTGTACGCGCCGGCCCACGGGCCCGTGCGCGCGGGCCCGACGCAGATCTCGCCCACCTCGCCGTCGGGCACGGGCTGGTCCTTCTCGTCGAGGATGCGGATCTCGACCTGCGGCACCGCCTTCCCGCACAGACCGGGGCGCGGCGCGGCGGAGCCGTCGGAGCGCGTCACCGCGGTGGGCGCCTCGGTCATGCCGTAGCCGATGGTGACCTCGCCGCCAAAGCGCGCGCGGTACAGGCGGCGGAACTCCTCGGGGCATTCGGCGCCGCCGACTTCGGGCCGGCGCAGCGAAGCGAGGTCCTCGCGTCTGACACTGGGATGTGTCAACAGGTCGTACAGCACCGTCGGCACGGCGGCGAAATGCCCGACCCGCTCGCGGCGCACCCACTCGGCGACGCCATCCGGATCGATCCGGTCGATGCAGACGAGCGCCGAGAGGTCCTGGAAGGCCACGAGCGGGCCGAGCACGATCAAGTTCAGGATGGTCAGCGGCAGCAGCACGCCCTGGCGGACGTCCGGGCCATAGGTCCCCGACGCGGCCGCGACCGCACCGGGCAGGAGCAGGTTGTGGTGGCTGTGCACCGCGCCCTTCGGAAAGCCGGTCGTGCCACTCGTGTAGGCGATCGCCGCGGGCGCGTGGCGCTCGAGCTCGAGCGGCGGGCGCGTCTCGGGGCCGGTGCGTGCGAAGGCGCCGGAGTCCACTTCCACCACGTGCGCCAGCTCGGGCAGCGACTCGCGTTCCGGGTTCAATGACTCGACCATGTCGCGCGGCGCGAGGAGCACGCGCGCGCCCGAGTCGCGCAAGAGCCAGGCCTTCTCGCGCGGCGCGAGCGGCTTGTTCACGCCGACCCAGATCGCGCCGAGCCGCATCGCGCCGAGGAACGCCACCACGATGTCGACGTCGTTGGGCAGGCACGCAGCGACGCGCTCGCCGCGCGAAACGCCGAGCGCCGCGAGCGCGTGCGCTGCGCGGTTCGCGGCGCGGTCGAGCTCCGCGTAGGTGAAGCGCCCGCTGCGCCCGACGAGCGCGAGCCGCTCGGGCCCGCTCGCCAGCCCGCGGTCGAGCACTTCCCCGATGGTCACGGCCGCATGTACCAGCCGCCCGACACGTTCAGCGCTTCGCCGGTGATGAAGCCCGAGCGCCGGTCCGACGCGAGGAACATCACCGCTTCGACGATGTCTTCCGAGCGGCCGTAGCGGCGCAGCGGCGTCTCCGCGATCAGCGGCCGGAAGTCGGCGTCGAACTTCTCGACGAAGCGCGACCAGATCAGCCCGGGCGCGATCGCGTTGCAGCGCACGCCGTGCGGGCCGACCTCGTGCGCGATGTTCCGCGTGAGCGCGAAGAGCGCCGCTTTCGCGGCGGCGTAGGCGGGCTCGCCGTCCTTCTCGTTCGGGTTGCCGATCCAGCCGGCGACCGACGAGATGTTCACGATGTTGCCGCGCTTGCGCGCGACCATGCCGGGCAGCACGCGCCGCGCCAGGAAGAAGTTCGCCGACAGCGACACGTCGATCGTGCGGTCCCAGTCGGCCATGTCGTAGTCGACGATCTTGCCGAGCTTGTTCTCCGCCGCGTTGCACACGAGCACGTCCACGCCGCCGAGCTGCTTCTCGGTCTCGGCGAGCATGGCGTCGACGCGGTCGCGGCTCGCGATGTCGAGGTGGAAGGCGAGCACCGCGGCGCCCGTCTCCTTGCGGACGCGTTCGGCCATCTCGCGGTTGCGCCGCTCGTGCAGGTCGCAGATGACGACGCTCGCGCCCTCCTGGGCGAAGCGCAGCGCGGTCGGCCCGCCGATGCACGCGCCGCCGCCGCCCGTGACGAGCACGACGCGGCCCTCGAACTCGCGCGGCTCGCTCACGCGTTCGCCACCAGCCGTTGCGCGTTCTCGCGCATGAGCTTCCGGACGTCCGCCGGCGCGAACTGCTTCTGGATGCCGGCGATGAACTCTTCGGGATGCGGCACGCACTCGGCGTGCGGGTAGTCGGAGCCGAACACCACGCGGTCCACGCCGAGCAGGTCGGCGAGCGCCTTGTGGTCCTCTTCGTGGTACGGGTTCACGAAGACGTGCTCCTTGAAGATCTCGCTCGCGCGGCCGTGCACGCGCCCGCCGAGCCACGGCCCGTTGCGGCCCATGCCCTTCATCTTGTCCATCGCCTTCAGCAGGTACGGCACCCAGAGCGAGCCGTTCTCGACGGACAACACCTTGATGTGTGGGTAGCGCCCGAAGAAGTTGCCCATGATCAGCGCGACGATCGTGTCCATGATCGGCCGGTCGCCGTACATGCACACCCATTGGAACGCCGACTGGTGGTGGCTGGCCGGATTCGCGGCCTCGCCCCAATGAGTCGACATCAGCTCGTTGTAGCCCGCCTCGCCGACGTGGTACGCGATCGCGAGCTTCGCCTCGTTCGCGAGCGACCACACGCGGTCGAACGCGGGATCCGCGGGCGAGCGCCCGCCCGCCGGGCCGGTGCGCACGTTGATGAGCCGCGCGCCCTTCGCGAGCACGTCTTCCAGGTCGCGCAGCGCCTCGTCGGGATCGAGCAGCGAGATCACGGGCGACGCGAAGATCCGCCCCTGCCAGGCGAAGCCCCACGTCTCGTCGAGCCAGCGGTTGAACGCGCGCAGATTCGCGTACGAGAGCTCGGGATCGGCGCGCAGGAAGTGCTCGACGCACACGCCGAGCGTCGGGAACAGGAACGCCGCCTCGACGCCCTGCTCGTCCATGCGCGCGAGGCGCGCGTCGCGGTTCTGGAACGCGGGGTCCATGGGAATCTCGACGGACTCGGGCTCGACGAGCCGGTCGCTGCCGAGCGACTTCAGGAACTCGCGCAGCGAGCCGGGCCGCACCGTCTTCTCGAAGCTCGCGAACGTGTCGTCGAGGAAGTGGAACTCGCGGTCACCGATCCAGATCTGCGGCCTTCCCTGCGGCGTGTCGACCACGCGCACGGCGCGGTCGCGAAAGCGCGGCTCGACGTAGCGCGTGAAGGCGTCGCGCGGCTCGTAGTAGTGGTTGTCGCCGTCCCAGATGCCGAAACCGAGCGGTGTCATGCGTACCTCCCGAGGAACTTGCGCAGCGCGCGATTCACGGGCTCCGGGTGAGTCACGTTGGGCGCGTGCGCCGCGCCGTCGACGACGACGAGGCCTTTGCAGTCGGCGAGCGCGCTCTCGAGACCGCGCGCGGTCGCCAGGTCGAACGCCTGGTCCGCGCTGCCGTGGATCACGAGCGACGGGCAGCGGATCTCGGGCAGGAGATGCATGAACTCGTCGCGGCCGAGCACCGTGTCCCACGCGTGCGCGGTGTCGGACGGCGGCCTCGCCTGCCACTTGGCCAGCCAGCGGCTCGCGTCGTACGACTTGCCGAACAAGAGCTCGGCCATGCCCGTGGCGATCTCGCCCACGGGCCCGTTCGCGAGCCACGCGTCGGCGGTCGCGCGGTACGCCGCGGTCACCTCGGGCGGGAAGAGCGCCGCCGCGGTGTCGACGAGCACGAGCGCGCGCACGCGCTCGGGATGCTTCCAGGCCGCGCGCATGGACAGGAAGCCGCCCTGCGACAGCCCGACGAGCGTCGCCTTCTGGATCTGCAGCTGGTCGAGGAGCGCGATCGCATCGGCCGCGGAGTCGTAGTAGTCGAACGCGCCGAGACACTCGCTCATGCCGTGGCCGCGTTCGTCCCAAGTGAGACAGCGGAACTCGCCGGCGAGCGCGCGCACCTGTGCGTCCCACATCGAGTGGTCGAGCAGGAAGCCGTGGCTGAACAGGACGGCGGGCTTCGTCCCGCCGGAGTCCTCGAAATACAGCCGGTGACTCGCGCTCTCGAAGAACGGCATCACCTGAACTCCGGCATGATCTTGGTCGCGAACAGCTCGAGCTGGCGGTCCTGCACGTGGCGCGGCGTGGTGCCCTGGTAGAAGAAGTTCCAGGACAGCCACTCGAGGCTCCCGTTGCCGTGGCAGCGCACCAGCTTCTCGAAGTGGCGCTTCACCTGGTCGACGGTGCCGCAGATCTGGTAGCCCTTCTCGATCATGCGCTGCGTCGCGGCTTCGTAGCTGTCGAAGAGCAGCGGGCGGCGATTCGGATCGTCTTCGGGATTGCGGAAGATCTCCAGGAAGCCGAAGCGGCCGAAGTACTCCTGGTAGTCGTGGCCCGTCGTCGCAGCGGCCAGCGCGAACGCCTCTTCGTACGTGTCGCCGATCGTCACCGCGCGCACGGCGCCGCAGTTCTCGCCCAACGCGAAGTCGCGGCCGTGCTCGGCCGACACGCGCTGGTACTCGCGGCACATGGTGAGGAACTTCTCCGGGTCGGCTTCCCAGATCCACGGCAGCCAGCCGTTCTTCGCGCAGTTGAGCAGCGACGGCATGCCGCCCGTGATCGGCACCCAGATCGGCGGGTGCGGCTCCTGGTAGGGACGCGGGCAGACGCCGATCTTGCGGATGACGTCGTTCGCGTCGATCTCGCCCGCGGAGCCGAACTGGCGCGTGTAGCCGGGCGCGCCCCAGCCCACGATGCCCGTGTCGTGCGGGTACGGCACCTGGAAGTACTTGCCCTTGTGCTCGAACGCGTCGTTCGTCCACGCCTTCAGCAAGATCTCGATGTTCTCGTCATAGCGCTCGCGGTTCTGGCGGTCGACGTCGTCGCCCATGCCCGTGGCGATCGGCGCGCCCTGGCCCAGCACCTGCATCCAGCGCTTCTGATAGCCGCGCGCGAACGCGACGGCGACACGTCCCTGTGTCAGCTGGTCGAGGATCGCGAGGTCCTCCGCGACGCGAATGGGGTTCGCGACGGTCATCACGATCGACATGGGCGCGAACTTGATGCGCTTCGTGCGCGCCGCGAAATCGGCGAACAACAGGATCGGGTTCACCGAGAGCTCGTTGCCTTCGGTGTGGAAGTGGTGCTCCGTCGTCGAGAACGCGTCGATGCCGAGCTGGTCGGCCACGATGGCGAGGTGGCGCAGCTCTTCGAGCAACATCTGGTAGCGCTCGGTCGAGCGGCCGATCGGGCGCAGCCGCTCGCGCTCTTCCAGCGTCGCCGGCACTGCGGGCATGGCGAACAGATCGATCTTCATCAGGCGAACCTTTCCTTGAGCCAGGGCGCGATCACGTCGAGCGCGGCGTGCTGCCCGCTGCGGTCGCGCATGCCGCTCGGGCCGTAGCCCAGGTGATCGCCCGACACGCGGTGGATCCGCTTGTCGCGCGCGGGCGAGCGCTCGTAGATCGCGTCGGTGTGATTCGAGAAGACGGCGTTGTCGCCCTTGTATGCGACGACGAGGGTGGGCAGCGAGAGCTTGGGCAGGCAGTCGAGAGTGGACGCGCGCGACGAGTGACCCGACCACGTCGACAGCCACGCGCGTGGCGTCTGGTACTTGCCGAAGCCCGACTCCAGGTAGTTGAACACGTCGGGGCGCGGCGAGAAGAACGAGCCGATCGCGCGCTCGGACGGGAAGATACTCAGGTCGGTGTAGGCCGGGTTCGCCTCGGTGCGGTGGATCTCGAGATAGCGCCCGACGAAGGCGCGGCGCTCGATCCGCTGCTGTTCCGCGCGCGGCAGCGCGTCGACGTCGGGCGCGCCGAGCTTCCGCAGCCAGTGATTCCACTCGGCAACGAAGCCGCGCGCCACGGCGTCGATGCGCGCCACGCGCGCGCTCTGCGCCGCGGCGTAGCGCGCGAGGAACTCGCCGCCGTACTTCGAGGGCTCGGGCAGCGGCCGGAAGCCGTTCGCGGCGTCGTACATGTCGAGCGACGGGTCGAGCGACAGCGGATCGTTCTCGTCCACGACCGACGGGTCGATGATCGACAGCATGAGCTTGCCCTGGCCCAGGTGCGTGGCCAGCTGCACCAGCCCGTCGGCCTGCGGCAGGTCGAGCTTGTTCAGGTCGCACGGATCGCCCGCCGCGGTGTCCTCGAGCCGGCCCGGCGGCACGGTCGCAGCCTGTGACTGGTAGAAGCTGTACAGCGCGCCGCCGCCGGAGTTGCCGACGAGCACGACCTTCTGGAAGCCGCGCTCGCGCAGGCGCGCGATCGCCGCCGCGACGTCGAGGATCAGCCGCTCGTGGATCAGATTCACGTCGTTGTTGATGAAGCGCCCGGCCTGCCCGAACGTCGCGATGCCCGCCTCGAGCAGCCGCGGCATCGCGTAATGGCGCTGCATGTCGCCGCGCGGGTGCATGAACATCGCGACGCAGCGCTCGCCGCCGCGCGTGAACAAGGTGCCGTGCGACTCGCCGCCGTCCTGTGCGAGGATCGGCAACGGCTCGATCCGCACGCCGTCGGGCAGCTTGTGGAACGACCACAAGCTCGGGCCGGCGGCGGGATATCTCGCGAGCTGCGGGAACGCCATCGCTAGACCGAGTCCTTTCGCACCGTGAGCTGCACGTGGTCGCGCTTGGCGGCCATCGCCTCGGGCGCGACCTGCAGCGGCCGCACGCAATCGACGTTCACGGCCTGGATGTCGTTCGTGCCGATCTCGGTCCAGAACTGCTCGGCCATCGCGCGGGCGGCCTCGCCCGGCCCGTGCACGGCGCCGCGCGGGTGCCACATGATCGTGGTGCCCTCCATCGGCTGGCCCGCGATGCTGCCGCCGTGCAGGAAGCCGATCTCGTCGTAGTCGACGTTGCGGTGGTAGTACGGCAGGCGAGACGCTTCGCGATCGCGCTGCAGGGGATTCGGCACGAAGTTGCACAGCACCCAGCCGTCGGCGCAGAACAGGCCGAACGCCGACGGCGGCACGTGGTTGCGGTCGGCGGTCACGGGCCGGAAGTCGGTGTTGTGGAAACGGAACGGGAACAGGTCGCCCTTCCAGCCCACCACGTCGAACGGGTGCTGCGGGTAGAAGAACGAGGTCCAGCGGCCGTCGCGCTTCACGCGCACCTCGTACTCGGCGCGGCCGTCGCCCTGCATCGCCTTCGGCTCCGGCGCCGTGATCACCTCGGGGTCGTACGGGTTGTGGCGCCCGAGCGTGGTGTGCTCGATCAGGCCGATCTCGGCGCGCGACTCCAGGTACAAAAAGTAGTTGTCGCGAGTCACCGGGACGATGCGGTGAGTCACTCCCTTCGGAATGACGAGGTAGTCGCCGGGGCGGAACTCGAGCGAGCCGAACTCGGTCTCGAGCGTGCCCTCGCCGCGGTGCACGAAGTACAGCTCGTCGGCGTCGGAGTTGCGCGCGAAGAACGGCATGGGCTCGGCGCGCCGGCTGACGGAGACGACGACGTCGTCGTTCCAGAACAGCCGGGTGGGCGCGCCGCGCACGTTCGAACGGTCGGTCGTGTCGACGCGTTCGCCGTCGACGTCCCCGGGCGCGAACTCGCCCTCGACGCGCACCCAGCCCGTCGGCTCGTTCAGCCGGTACAGGTTCGCGACGCGGCCGTGGAAGCCGCCGCGGCCGAGCTCCTCTTCCTTGAGCCCCTTCGGCACCGCGACGTGCGCCTGGCGCGGCGTCTGCCCGCGCACCAGATGGATCCACGAGTTCTTCATGTGAACAGCACGTCGTGCGCGTACTTCGTGTCCACGTACTCCTTCACGCGCCAGATCTTGCCGCGCTTGGTCTTGAACACGAAGTGGTAGTGGTTCTTGTAGTCGCGCCCCTTCGCGCTGCGCCCGGTGAGCACGAACTGCACGCACACGGTGTTGCCTTCGGCGACCATCTCCTCGACGTCGATCACCATGGGCACCGTGGGGTCGTACAGGCCGACGCCGCTGCCCATGAGCTCGAGCACCTTGGCCTTGCCCTCGTAGGTGCCCGCCATGTCCGAGCCCGGCGGGACCCACCAGGTCACGTCGTCCGCGAGCATCTCGGGCAGCTTCGGATCACCCGTGGCGATGCGCTTGAAGTACGTCTTGATGAGCTTCTTGTTCTCGGCCGCGCCCATGGCGGGCTCCTTCTCTGCGCGCTTCGAGGAATTCGCGGATCCGATCTGCCGCGCTACACAGATCGGTGTCAGAAGTTTCGCCTGCTTCGAGCTCGAGCAGCGGCAGGTCCGCGGGAATGGGCTGCCGCTCGCCGAAGCTCGCCAGCTCGGGCCGCGCGCGCCCCAGCGCGACGACGGCCTCGAACAGCTCGGGGAACGCTCGCGCCGCGCCGAGCGCCAGGGTCGCGCCGTCGCCGCGCCCGACGAGCGCGAGCGGCGCGGCGCCGCCCGCGTGGAGCTCTAGCGCCAGCGCTTCGAGCTGCGCGAGCGAATCGCCGAAGCTCGCCGGCTCGGGCCGCGCATCCTCGCCGCGCCGGAACCAGGCGAACCCGGCGTACGCGCGCCACGCGGGCGTGTCGGGCGCACCGCTCGAGTGGAACGGGCTCTTCGCTCGCGGCGCCTGCGGCGCGACCACGGCACGGCGCGCGTCGATCGCCTCGCACAGCGCGACCAGTTCGCGCGAGTCCGCGCCGTCGGAGTGCAACGCCACCAGCGTGCCCGCGCCGGGCGCGCCCGCGCGCTCGCGGCGCACGAGCTGGCAGCGCGCGCTCACGACGCCGCCCGCTCGGGCTCGCGTGCGGCATTCTCGCCCGCGATACACCCGAAAGTGACGGCGGGCCCGAGCGTGCCGCCACCCGCGTAGTAGTACGGCCCGGTGGGCGACGCGATGCAGTTGCCCGCGCCGAACAGGCCGCGGATCGGCTTCCCCCAGGCGTCGAGCACGCGCGCGCCGCGGTCGATCACCGGTCCGCCGTTCGTGTCGAGCGTGCCCGCCGCGAGGATGATCGCGTACAGTGGCCCCGACGCCGCGAACGGGTACAGGGTCGGGTTCTTCGCCGGCAGCTTGTGCTTCGTGCCTGGGTTCGCGAACGACCAGATCTTCGCGTGCCACTCGCGGTCGTAGATGCGCTCGCCGCGCGAGAACTCCGAGTCGACGCCGCGCGCCGCGTCGGCGTCGAAGCGTCTGCGCGTCTCCGCGAAGCCCGCGCCGAAGCTCCCATCGAGCCGCACGTCCCCCGTTCGGCCGGCGAGCTGCGCGAGCCGCGCGTCGAGCGCCTTCTCGAGCGCGGCCGCGCCGTTCGCCTGGATCACGTACGGCGCGCTCGCGCCCGCGGGCGGCAGCGGGAAACGGCCTGCGAAGAGCTCGGCCGTGCGCTGGTCGTAAATCATGAACAGGAGCAGGTTCGCCCACTCGTGGCGAACGGGATCCCACGCGTAGTGGATCCGCGTGCGCTCGTTGTAGTTCGACTTCTCGTCCACGACGCGGCGCCCGAAGCGGTTCACGAGCACCATGCTGTCGCCGGGCGGCATGAACACGTCGTCGGGCGTCGACGAGAACTGCAGCGCCTGCTCCAGCACGATCTGCGCGCGCCAGGCGCTCTGCATGTTGCCGAGCTTCGCGCCCAGCGACTCCGCGATGCGCACGAAGTCGCCCTGGTTCGTGGGCGCCGCGCAGCCACCGAAGACCGGCCCCGGCTGGAAGCGGCGCACCAGCTCGTCGTCGTGCGTGAAGCCGCCGCTCGCGAACACGACGCCGCGGCGCGCGCGCACGCGCACGCTCGCGCCCTGCAGCTTCTCGGCTTCGAGCCCGACCAGCTCGCCCCGCGCGTTCACGAGCCCGCGCGCGGCGCGGTGACCCAGCAGCACGGGCACCTTGCGCGCTTCGAGCGCGACGCGCAGCTGGCGCACCATCTCGTCGCCGAGGCCGAAGCTGCCGTCACTCTTCTTTGCCCAGTAGCGGCGGTCGACGATTTTCGTCGCGCCCGGCGGCTCGAAGTAGTCGGGCAGCGGGCCGACGAGCGAGTCCGCGGACATCGACACCAGCGCGCCCATCTTCTCGAGGCCCACCACCGCGTCCGCACCGCGGTCGTAGAGCGTCTCGATGAGCTCGTACTCGTTCTGCGGCAGGCCGTAGCGCGGCGACGTCTCGCCGTACAAGAGCGGATACGACGCGCGGCACATCGCCTGCAGCGTCCTCTCGCGGGGCTCCTTCAGTCCGCGCGCGCGCTCGATCGGGTGGTTCGGGATCCAGTACACGCCGCCCGACTTTGCCGTCGTGCCGCCGAAGAGCGGCGCCTTCTCGAGCACCACCGCCTTCGCGCCGGCCTCGTGCGCGTACAGCGCGGCGGTCGCGCCCGCGGCGCCCGTGCCCACCACGACCACGTCGGCGTCGACGTCGAAGGCGGGCTCGGCCGCGCCTGCCGCGGCTGCGGGCACCGTCGCGGTCGCGCACGCGGCCGCCGTGAGCGCTGCGCCCGCGGCGCCCGCGAGCTGCAGGAAGTCGCGGCGCGACACGCCGCGCCGCGTGGCACGCGGCGCCTCTGTCTCGTTCTCGGGGGGCATCCGCTCCTCGGCGCGGCGGGAGCTACTCCGCCTCGGCCCAGTCCTTGGAATAGAACTGGCGCGCCCAGCGCCGGAATTCCGCGATGGGTCCGTCGCCGTCGCACAGCATCGGCTTGGCGCGGAAGCGCTTGTTCTCCCAGATCTCGAAGTCCTGCGTGATGGCGTTGGACTGATCGTCCATGTAGGCCTTCAGGAGCTGCAGCGTCTCTTCCTCGCTCCGGCCGTCCTTCTTGCCGATGATGGCCGTGCGGAAGTGCGTGTACTCGTCGTCGATCGGCGTCAGGCCCGTCGAGATGACGGTGGTAAACATTCCTGTGTAGGTCAGGAAGTTGTACCCGAGACCCCAGTTCTGGGCCTCCATGTACAGGTTGTCCGAGACGCCCTCCATCGTCGACACGCTCTTCCGCGTGCCGATGTTCCAGAAGAACATCTTGCCGTCGAACTTGTGGCTCTTGTCGGGCGGCATGTCCATCAGGTGCACGCTGTGGAAGTGCGGCCAGTCGATCGCATTCTCCATGATGTCCTGCGGGCAGGTGCGCACCTTCCACTCGTACTTCTGCCAGGTGCGGGTCCAGCCGGCGTCGCCCCATTCGGGGAGCGCCGGGATCTCGAAGTCCGGCGCCTTCCCGTCCTCGTGGTACCAGACGAAGATGGCGCCGTTCACTTCGCGCACGGGCCACGAGCGGACCTCGGCCTTCGCGGGGATCTTGTTCGCGTACGGCACCTCGACGCACTTGCCCGCGCCGTTGAACTTCCAGGCGTGGAAGGGGCATTGGAGGTCGGCGCCGATCACCTTGCCGCCGCGCCCGAGGTGCGCGCCGAGGTGCGCGCAGTACGCGTCGAGCACGTGCGCCTGGCCGTCCTCGCCGCGGTACGCCACGAGCTCGCGGCCCAGGTAGTGCAGCGGCCGCACTTCCCCGCGCGCGAGGTCGTCGGAGTAGAGCAACAGGTACCAGCTGTTCGCGAAGCCGAACGGAAAGCGGGCCATGGCATCCCTCCCTGACCTAGAGCTCCGGGTCTCTGGACTTCGGCGCCCGGCGGATGACAAAATTAGAACACGTTTCAGCGGGGCCTGACAAGCGGAGCGAGCGAAGGCCGATGGGTCGATTGAGCGGAAAGGTCGCGGTCGTGACGGGCGCGGGCTCGGGCATCGGGCGGGCGATCGCGCAGCGCTTCGCGGCCGAGGGAGCGCGCGTGGTCGTGAACGACCTCGTGGCCGACTCGGCGCAGCGCGTGGCCAAGGAGATCGAGGCCGCGGGCGGCGTCGCGAAGCCCTACCCGGCCGACGTCGCCGACCCGCGCCAGGTCGAGGCGCTCGTGCGCTTCGCGGTGTCGGAGCTCGGCCGGCTCGACGTGCTGGTGAACAACGCGGCCTTCGTCGGCTTCGGCCCGGTCGAAGCCCTGTCGGACGCCGACTGGCGCCGCACGCAGGCGGTGACACTGGATGGTGTATTCCACGGCATGCGCGCCGCGCTGCCGGTCATGGCCGCGCAGAAGAGCGGCGCGATCATCAACATCTCTTCGGGCGCGGCGGTCGCGGGCGAGCCGGGGCTCGGCGCGTACGGCGCCGCGAAGGCCGCAATCGTCAATCTGACGCAGACCGCGGCGGTCGAGAACGCGGGCCGCGGGGTGCGCATCAACACGATCCTGCCGGGCCCGATCGAGACGCCGCCGCTGCTCGCAGCGGTCGAGGCGAGCGGCGGCCGCGCCGGCTGGGAGCGCCAGATCCCGTGCGGCCGGCTCGGCAAGCCCGAAGAGATGGCAGCCGTCGCGCTGTTCCTCGCCTCGGACGATGCGTCGTACGTGCACGGCGCGGCGATCATCGCCGACGGCGGCGTCGCCGCGCGCACGAACAGCCCGCGGTTCTAGCCCGCGCTCACTGCGGGATCGGCGCGAGCGTTCCGATCACCGAGGTAACCGCCAAGTCGTCGAAGTAGGCGCTCGAGGTGAAGCTGCGCCGCAGCGCAAAGGCGCCCGAATCGCCGCTCACGGGCAGCTTCGTCCAGCAGTCGACTTGCCAGCTGCCGGGCTGCGTCCCCGATTGGCTCCAGATCATCGCGCGGACTCGAGTGAGCCCGCCGGGCTCCGTCACTCGCATCCGGAACGAGTACCACGTGCTCGCCGGCTGCTGCACGCCGGTTGCGGTGGAGTTCGCGCACGTGAGCGCGGGCTCTCCGGGTGCCGAGAGCACCCACGCGCCCATTGTGGTCTGCACCAGGCCGAAGAACTGGTCGGGGCGCTCTCCCGTGTCGTGCACCGCGAGCCCCGCGCCCACGAGCTTCGCGCTCGTCCACACGCGGCCCGAGAGCTCGTACGAGCCCCACGACGGGGCCGTCCCGCCGACGAAGCGCGTGGACACGAGCCCGGAGCTGGCGGACGTGCCGAACGCCGCGTTGCCGTTCACGTACGCCACTTGGAACAGATCCCGGCCCGTGGCGGTGCGCTCGTCGTCGCTCTCGTCGACGAACGCGGGCGCGTGCACGCCGGCCGCGTACGCATCGAAGTTGCTCGACCACAACAGAGCGCCGAGCGCTTCGGTGCGCGGATCGAGCGTCAGGCGGTTCGAGTGCGCCGATTGGTTCCCGTTCGCGTCGTACGCGGAGAGCTCGAAGCTGTAGGGCCGATTGGGATCGAGCCCCGACAGCGTGTACGACGCGGCGCCGGTCGAATCCGGCGAGCGCATGCCGATGTCGACGGGCGCAGTCGTGATCGCGCCCGTCGTCTGCGGCGCGTACCAGAGCTTGTAGCCCGCGACCGGGCCCGAGCTGGGTGCGAACCGGATGAGGACCGCATCGGCCCGAGAATCCGTCGCGAGCGCGAGCAGTGCGAAACCGAGGCAGACGTAGACCCGTGGCAACGGCAGAAGCAGCGGCAACATGAACAGCTCCCCAAGCGATGCGGCGAGGGAAATGCTGCGAAGTTGCGCACTCGGCTGCCGTGACTCTCCTCACGCGGATCGCGTGAGCCGAGTCACTTTTCCGACGGTGGACGAGCGTTCTCAGATCTCGTCGGCGGGGCCGAACAGCTCGAGGAACGTTCGAGCAAGGACTTCGTCCTCTCGGTGGAGCTCGCCGTCCGCGCTCGGCGCGCTCGCCTCGTCGAGCGAATGCGCGCGCGCTTCGAGCTCGGGCGGCGCGCCGTCGAGCCATTCGTCGAGGCGGAGCAGCAGCTTCTCGAGCTCCGCGACGCGCGCCGCGACGCGCGCGCGGTGCGCGCGCACGAGCGCCTGCGAGGCCGCGCTCTCGGGCGCGCGCATCACCTCGGCGACCTCCGCGAGCGGCATCTCGAGCGCGCGCAGGAGCCGCACGTGCAGCGCGTCGGAGAGCTGCGCCTGCGCGTAGTAGCGGTAGCCGCTCTCGCGATCGACGTGCGCGGGCAGCAGCAGCCCGTGGCTCTCGTAGTGGCGCAGCGCACGCACCGACAGACCGGTGAGCTGCGCGAAGCGCCCGATCGGGATCACAGCGACGAGTAGAGCGCCGCCGCGAGTGCGCGCGGCCGCGGGTCGAAGAGCCACGCGCCCGTGTGCATGCAGTTCATCACGTAGCCGAAGCCGATGCGCGCCTCGGGGTCGGCGATGCCGAGCGACCCGCCGGCGCCGCCGTGGCCGAACACGCGCGGGTTCGGCCCGATCGGCTCCGCGTCCGTGGGCAGCATGAAGCCGAGGCCGAAACGCGTGGGAAACGGCAGCACTTCGTCCTTGCCGTCGGCCTGGACGATGCGCGCGCGCTCCACTTCGTCGCGGCTCAGGATCCGCACGCCGTCGAGCTCGCCGCCCTGCGCCAGTGCCGCGTAGATGCGGGCGAGCGCGTGTGCGTTCGTGTGGCCGTTCGCCGCGGCGAGCTCCGCGGCGCGCCACTCGCGCGAGTTCGGCGACAGCGCGAAGAGCGGCGGGTTGGCGAACGTCTTCGCGAGCATGCCCTCGGGGTTCTTCGCGATCTCTTCGAGCATGTTCGGGCCGCCCTGCACGATCGGCCCTTGCACCAGGTCGGCCGTGCGCGCGTCGAGCTCCTCGGGCAGGCCGATCCAGAACTCGGCACCGAGCGGCGCGGCGACGTGCTCGCGCACGTAGCGGCCGATCGACAGCCCCGACGCGCGGCGCACCAGCTCGCCGACGAGCCAGCCGAACGTCAGCGCGTGGTAGCCGTGCTTCGCCCCCGGCGTCCACCAGGGCTTCTGCTCGGCGAGCGCCGACGTCATGGTCTTCCAGTCGTACAGGTCCGCAGGCGTGAGCGGCTTCGCGACCGCGCACAGGCCGGCCTGGTGCGACAGCAACAGGCGCACGGGCAGGTCGCCCTTGCCGTTCTGGGCGAACTCGGGCCAGTAGCGCGCCACGGGCGCGTCCAGGTCGAGCTCGCCGCGGTCGACCAGCTGGTGCGCGCACAGCGCGGTGATGCCCTTCGTGGTCGAGTACACGTTCGCGAGCGTGTCGCGACGCCAAGGCTTCGTCTTCGCGCCGTCCATGAAGCCGCCCCACAGGTCCACGACGAGCTCGCCGTCGCGGTAGATGCACAGCGAAGCGCCGAGCTCCGCACCGGCGTCGAACGACGCCTGGAAGACCTCGCGCACGCGCTTGAAGCGCGCGTCGCACCGACCCTGGAGCTCGACCGCCGCCATCGCCGTTCCCTCCGCGTGGAGTGCTCCCGCGATTCTACCGCGTCCGCTAGGCGAGCTTCCGGATGACGCTCTCGGCGTAGCCTTCCAAGTAGCGGCGCTTCTGCTCGAGGCTCGAGGTCGGGCCCAGCGAGTACAGGAACGGGTAGCTGACGGTGCCGTGCGCGCCGCGGTCCTCCAGCCGGCGCAGCACGCCGGCGTCGGGCGGCGCGGTGAGCGGCACGACCGCCTCGAAGGGCTCGCGCGCGCGGCCGGCTTCGGCGCGCAGCTTCGCGAGCTCGGCGAGGTCGCGCTCGGCCTGCTCGGCGTCGGTGCCCGCGCCGAGCCAGCCGTCGCCCAGCGTGGCCGCGCGGCGGAACGCGGCGGGGCTGCCGCCGCCGATGTAGATGGGCACGGGCTGCTTCGGCGACGGGCTCATCTGCATGCGCGGCACGTCGAAGAAGCGGCCGCGGTGCTCGGCCATGCCGGGCCGCCATAGCTTGCGCAGCACGGCGATCGACTCGTCGAAGCGCGCCCCGCGCGTGGCGAACTCGACGCCGAGCTGGTCGAACTCCTCCTTCATCCAGCCCGCGCCCGCGCCCAGCACGAACCGGCCGCCAGTCAGCACGTCCAGCGTGGCGCACGCCTTCGCGACCTCGACGGGGTGCCGCAGCGGCAGGATGTAGACCATGGTCGCGAAACGGATCCGCGTCGTCGCGGCGGCCATCGCCGCCACGCTGGCGAACGGGTCCGGCCACGGCGTCTCGGGGGTGAAGCCTGGTACACCATCTGGTGTATATGGGTACTTCGAGACGAGCTTCTCGGGGTAGAACAGATGGTCTGAGACCAGGATCCCCTCGAAGCCCGTCGACTCGACGAGCTTCGCGATCTCGACCAGCTGTTCGGGCTCGCTGAACGAAACTGCCTGCCAGAACTTCATTTCGTCTGCTTCCTCTTCGCGGCGGAGTCGGGCTCCGTGGTGGCGATCGGCTTGGGCGACGAGCTGTAGATGCGGTCGCCCTCCTTCGAGCCGTCGAGATTCGAGGCGTTGCCGGCCGCGAAGAAGCCGATCCTACCCGTCTTCGCAGCGGGCGCGACCCAGTCGAAGCTCCACTGGCGTCCGCCCGCCTCGCCGACGCCGGTGCCGTAATAGGAGTGGCTCACGTAGCTGCGGTTCGCGGTCGTGCCGTGGATGAGCTCCGTGCTCGGCACGTCGGTGATCACGAACTCGCCTGCGCCCGTCCACTTCGAGAGCGACACCGCGGTGAGCTGGAAGCCCCAGCGCCTGCGGTCGTCGTCGGGATGGTGGAGCTCGACGGTCAACGTGTAGCGCTGGCCGGGCACGTAGCGCGGGGGTACACCGGAAAGCGTCAGCACGCCGCGGCCGTCCGAGTTCAGCGGGAAGCCGGTGTGGCAGCTCGTGCAGACGGGCTCGGCGGGAAAGCCGCCTCCCGCGGGCACGCCGGTCTCGCCCGGCTGCGGCCCGGTCGACGAGGCGAGCGCGGCGAGCGCAGGCCCGAGCGCGGCAGCCACCAGCCAGAGCTTCTTCACGCGAGTCCCTTCCCGAAGCGGCGCGCGATTCTAGAACGGCAGGCCGTAGTCGAGCCAGATGCCGAACACGTACGCGAGCCGCATGCCCGCGCGCTCCATGTTGTTCTGGCTGGTGCCGCCGAACTGGGTCTGCGTGACGACCGAGCGGCAGCCGCGGTCGCGCGCGTCGCGCCAGCGCCGCGCGATGAGCGCCGACTGCGCGCCCCGGCCGCGAGCCTCGGGCAGGGTCGCCGACATACACAGATAGGCGACGTCGCCGTGCACGTAGAGCCCGGAGCACGCGACGGGCTCGCCGTCCGCGAGCGCCACGTAGCGGTGGAACTCGGGCACCGAGAACCACGCGCGCCGGATCGCGAGCTCGTCCGCCCACAGGAACTCGGGCAGCGCGAAGCCGCGCGCCCACAGCTCGACGTACCGGTCCAGCTCGTCCAGCGGCGACGGCCGCACTTCGAGCGCGCTCGCCGCCGGCGCGACGCGCGCGTCGATCGGCGCCCACAGCACGGACTCGAGCCGCTCGACGCCGACGCGCTCGGCCGCGAGCGCGACGCCGAGCGCAGACGTCAGCTCCGCGGGACCGACCTCGAAGCGCGCGCGGATGCCGTGCGCGCGGTACAGCTCGAGCATCGCGGGCAGCGCGCGCGCGTCCTGCTGCTCGAGGCCGACCACGCGGTTGTACCACTCCACGAGCGGCGCCTTGCGCGCGATCGTCGCGGTGGCGCGGCCGAAGCCGCGCAGCTCGATCTCGAACGGGTTGCCGTCGAGCTCGGCGGCGGCGCGCATTCCCTCGACGTGCAGGCGCTCGTGCGCCGCGGCGAGGCGGCGGGCGAGCTCGATCGTCATCGGAGGGGCGGAGCTCATGACGGGCGGCCTTCGACACCACTCTGTGCAAGGACCTCGGTCGCGTAGCTGCCGGCGGGCAGCGCGAACGACAACCAGGTGATCCCTTCATCGGCCTCGAGCGAAGGCGGCTCGAGGAACGCCACCACGAACTCGCGGCGCGCGCCCGGGCTCGCGAGCGGCCCGACCGCGAGCCACTTCCAGTCGATGGCGGCGGGCTCGCTCCAACGGCGCTCCTCCGCCTCGACTTCCGGCCCCGGCGCGAAGGCGTCGGCGCCCGGCAGCGGTCCCGTCGCGAACACCTCGAACCGGCCGGGCGCGGCGCGCCCGCACGCATCCGCGGCGTCGGCGGCGCTGCAGCGGAACAGGCCGCCGCCCGCGCGGCGCAGCACGTCGCCTGGCCGCGCGGTGTGCAGGAGTCCTGCCGCGCGCCGCGCGTCGAGCACGGCGTTGAAGACGGCGCTCTGCGCGGCCGAGGCGAGGAGCTTCGCGAGCCGCGGTCCGGCTGCGCGCAGCGCGCGCTCGGGGTCATCGGGAGCCCGCCGCAGCGCGCCGACGACGCGGCCGAACGGCCCGGGCCGGAACTCCGCGGGCAGCGGCTCGCCCGGCCGCCAAGAGCCCGAGAGATCGACGCACAGCGCGGCCGCGCGCGCCGCATCCCCCGCGGCCCATGCGCGCGCGACCGCCAGGTTCGCCTCGTCGGTGCCGAAACGCTGCGCGCCGAAGCGGTTGTCTACACCAAAATGTGTCAGACGCCCGAGCGCCGCGCGCAGCGCCTCCAGCGCGCCGGGCTCCTCCGCGCCCGCGAGCCCCAGCCGGAAGCGGTTGCCCGCCAGGTGCCCCAGCCTCAGCTTGTTCCGGTGCCGTGCGACCTCGAGCACCGCGAGCCGCGCACCTGCCGGTGCCTCGAGCTTCGCGAGCCCGGCCTCGTCGCCCAGCCGCACGCTGAACCACTGGCGCGCAATGGCAACCCGATCCTTCCGCCCCGCCCAGCCGACGTCGCGCCCGGGCCGCCGCAGCGCCCGCGCCAGCGCATCCCCCACCTCGTCCGTGTTCGCGTTCTCCTTCTCGACGAAGACATACAGATGCTCGCCCGCCCCCTCGGCCGGATACGCAGGCAGCTCGGTCACCTGAAAGTGCACAGCCCCGGGCAACAGCCGCATGCGAGAACGGTAGCGCGGGGCGAGGGATGACCGCTCCGCCGCGCCCTCCGCATCTTCTCGCGCAACCAGATCGAACGCGGAAGCCGAGCGAGGGCCGCCCCGAGCGAGGCCCGCAAGGGCCGCAGGCCCGCGCAGCGAGCCGCAGGCGAGCGAAGTCAGTCAGGCACACGCCGAGCGAGGGCCGCCCCGAGCGAGGCCCGCAAGGGCCGCAGGCCCGCGCAGCGAGCCGCAGGCGAGCGAAGTCAAACAAGGCGGGGCCTGGATTCATCGGGGGGAATCCAGGCCCCGGGTAGCTCTCGCCGCTTCGGGGGTTGCGAGGGGTGCGGCGGAGCGCTCTCTACGCGAGCCGTAGGAGGTTGCGATGCGAGAGTGAGTCTACCCCTGGACTCACTTGCTTGGGATGGTGTTTCGCGATTCTCCACGCAAACGGCACGAGGCTCACAGCCGCTCCTTCGTGTGCACATCTTGGGTGCGCATGCGCACGAGCGTGCTGATGAGGTCCTGCTGGGCCACGTTGTACTCGGGGTCGAGCTGGACGGCGCGCTGGAAGCGCGGCACCGCGCCCGCGAGCTCGCCGGCCTGCACGAGCTCCTCGCCGCGGCGCACCAGCACGCGCGCGAGCGCTTTCTTCGCGGTGTGGTTGTTCGGGTCGAGCGCGAGCGCGCGCTCGAGCTCGCTCTGGGACTCGATCCAGCGCGAGAGCCGCGCCAGCACGAGCCCCAGGTCGGCGTGCACCGCGGCCTCGTCGGGCGCCAGCTCGGCCGCGCGGCCGAGCGAGCCCGCCGCGGCATCGAGCGCGCCCTGGCGCAGCTGCGCGCGGCCCAGGTTCGCCAGGTTCTCCGCGTCGGGGCGCAACTCGACCGACCGCTCGAAGTGCGGCAGCGCCTCGGGCAGCCGGCCCTGACGGCCCAGCTCCTGGCCGATCTGGCCCTCGATCTCCGCGCGCAGCCGGTGCTCCGGGTAGCGGGCGAGCACCTGGGTCCAGAGCTCGACGGGCTCGCGGTACGCCTCGAGGCGCAGCGCGGTGACCGCCGCGAGCGCCAGCGCGGCGGCGCCCGCCAGCGCGGCGCGCGGGAGCCGCGCGGGGACCCGCGCGCGAACGAAGAGCACGACCGCTGCGACGACCGCCGCGAGCGGCAGGTACATGCGCCGCTCGGCGGCGAGCTCGGACACGATGGGGACCACGCTCGAGGTCGGGGCGAGGATCCCGAAGAACCACGCGCCCGCGAAGCCGAGCTGCGGGCGCCGCACGCACGCCCATACCGTGGCGGCGACGAGAGGCAGCACGACCGCAAGCCCGAGCCAGACCTCGCCGGGTCCCGCTGCGACCGGCCAGTCGTGTGCGATCAAGAGCGGCGCAGGCCAGAACGCCAGCCGCAAGTACCAGGCGATGACACCAAACTGTGTCAGCGCGTAGCTCGCTGCCGAGATCGGCAGCTCGAAGCCGACCGTCGCGTCACGCGGCCCGGTCGCCACGAGCGCGGCCAGGCCGGCCCAGCTCGCGAAGGTGGCCAGATGCAGCGCGCGGTGGCGCCGCCACGACCCGGCGAAGCTGCCCGAGCAGAACGCGCGGTCGTACAAGAGCAACAGCGGCGGCCCGGCGACGATCACTTCCTTGGCGCCGACGCCGAGCCACATCGACGCGGCGGAAGCCGCGAGCCAGGCCGCGCCGGAGCGGCCCGCACGCTCGCGCTCGAAGCCGCGCTCGGCGCTGTACAGGCTGGCGAGGAACGCCGCCGACCACAGCAGCTCGGTGCGCTGCGTGACGTACGCGACGGCCTCGGTCGCGAGCGGATGCACCAGCCACGAGAGCGCGACGGCGAACGCGAGCCCCCGCGCGTCCTGCGCCAGCCACTCGGGCGCGTGCACGCGCGCGAGCGCGCGCCGCAGCCAGGCGAAGAGCAACAGGGCGCACGCCGCGTGGAGCGCCACGTTCAGTGCGCGCCAGCCGCGCGGGTCGAGCCCGAACGCCGCGTAGCTCGCCGCGAACGACAGGCTCGCGAGCGGCCGCCCGGCCACGCTCGTCTGCGGCGGCGCACTCAGCGCGCGAGAGAGCGGCCACAGCGCGCGCACGTTCTCGTTCTGCACGATCGAGATCCCGTCGTCGAACAGGAACGGCGCGGGCAGGCTGCGCGCGTAGAGCCCGGCGGCGCACGCCGCGAGCACGAGGAACGGCGCGAGCCTGCGCACGCGAGTCACTTCGCCGCCTCCGCGCCGGACTGCGCCGCGCGGTCGAGCGCGTCGGCGAGCTGCCCGAGCGCGGCCACCACCGCGCTGCGCTCGGGCGGAGACGCCTCGAGCGCGCGCGAGAGCCCCTGTACCGCCGGCTCGCCCGGCAGCTGCGCTGCGACGTCGGCGCCGAAGTCGCGCACGGCCGCGATGCGCCGCGCCTCGGCCCACGCGGGGTCCTGCGGATGCATGGCCTTGGCGAGCGCCTTCGCCTGGTCGCGCAAGGTGCCGAGCCGTTTGCGCCGCTCGGCGACCTTGGCCTCGAGCGCGGCGGTGTCCGCGTTCGCCCGATTCAGCGGCTCGACCTTCGCGTCGAGCTGCGCGCGCAGGTCGGCGTTGCGGTCGGTCTCGCGTTGCATCGCCGCCTGCAGGGCGTCGACCTGCCCGTGCGCCGCCGCGAGATCGGCCTCGTCCTTGTCCGCCTTCGCCAGCGCGGCGTCGCGCGCCGCTTCCGAGTCCGCAGCGTCCTTCGTCGCGGCCTCGAGCTGCTCCGCCGGCACGCGCTCCTTCTTCAGCTTCGCGATCTCGTCGCGAATCGGTGTGGCGCGGTCCTCGCCGCACGCAAAGAGCAGCGCGAGCGCGGCGAACGCCAGGGCGCGCCGCCCGAGCGTCACGGCCCCGCCGCTCCGACGTCGGGCGGGCCGGTGCGCGCGAGATACGCCGCGAGCTCGCGCCCGCGCACGCGCGCCTTCTCGGTCTGCGCGTCGAGGGCGGCCATCTGCGCCACGACCGAGGCGTTCACGTGCCGCGCGTCGTCGACCGATTTGCGCAGCTGCTCGAGCGCCGCTGCGACCTGCGCATGCTCGGCCGTCGCTCGCGCGCTGCGCTGCTCGGCGGCGCGCTGCGCCTTCAGCGCGGTGCCCTTGCGCTCGACTTGTTTCCAGTAGTCGTCGCGCGGCACGGTCGACGCGAGGAGCTTTGCCCGCTCGGCCTCCAGCCCGGGCACCGGGTCCTCGCGCTGACAGGCCGCGAGTGCGAGACACAGCGCCAGTGCGAGCCAGTGAGTCCCAGCGCGCATCAGAACTTCACTTGCAGATCGACGAAGAAGTGCTCCCGGTCGAGGATCTGCCGGCGGTACAGCGAGAGCACCGGGTTGTTCCAGACCGACTCGTCGCACAGCGCGGCGTTCGGGCCGATGCCGTTGAAGGGGATTCCGCATGCGACGTTCCGCTGCTCCGACGTGTAGAACTGGCCGGTGATGGAGACCCAGCGGTTGATGTTCTGGATCACGGTGATGCCCCAGCCGCGCGCGTTCACGAAGCCCTCGAAGAAGTCGAAGTCGGTGAAGATCGAGATCGTGCCGTTCCGCGGCATCGAGGCGTACATGAACGTGAGCTGCGTGTTCGTCGGAAGGAACACGTCGAAGCCGGCGTCGTAGCCGTAGTTCTCGCTCGACGCGTCGAGCATGTGCGTCAGCTGGAACCACGGCACGATGCTCCAGCCCTCCCACGGCGTGATCTTCGTGAACACGTCGTAGACGAGCTCGCGCGCGTGGCCGCGCGAGGCGCCGTTCGTCGGGAAGTCGAAGCCGGGCGCGAACGCAGGCGCGAAGAGCGGGTTGTGGTTGATCGCGTCGCCGCCGTTGCCGAGGAACTCCATCGCCGCGGCCGTGCGCGCGTTGATGTCGCGCAGGTCGTAGTACGAGACGCGCCCGCCCACGCGCAGGATCGGCGTGATGTCGCCGCCGCCCTCGATCTGCCACGAGTACATGAACGGGTCCTTCTCGTCGATGTCGGGGAAGTTCGTCGGTGCGGGGACGCCGATGTTCCCGTTCAACGGCACCGTCGCCTGCACGATCTCGTCGATCCGGTAGTAGCCGAAGTTCAGGTTCAGCCACGCCAGCTCGTCGAAGAACCGCTTCTTGTAGCCGACCTGCACGCCCTCCGGGCTGATGTCGTGGTCGAAGACCAGGATGTCGCCCGAGAAATTGTCCGAGACGAACGGGTTCTGCATCTTGCCCGCGCTCGCAGTGAAGCCCTCGAGCAGGTGCGGCGCCCACGTGATGTACAAGCGGTCGATGCCGATGCCCTTCGGCGCGAAGTAGTCACCCATGGTCACGAACGCCGAGCGCGGATCGAATGCGTAGTGCCGCGACAGGTCGAAGCCGTTGCTCAGGAACGGATCTGCGGCCCATGCCGAAGCCTGGCCCGTCGCGAGGCGGAAGCCCACCAGGAAGTCCTCGCCGACGGTGTGCTCCGCGCCCAGGCGCAGGCGGAAGCGGAAGCGCTCGTGCTTCGCGCTCGCGACGCCGTTCACCAGGTCGACGGGGTCGTTCTGCGCGTTGAGCACTTTGCCGATCTTGAGCTGGCCGCCGCGGTCGATCTCGTCCCAGCGCACCGTGGCGTCGCCGCCGACGGTCCAGCCGGTCATCCACGCCGGCAGCGCGCTTCTCTGCTGCTGCTCGATCTCGTAGATCGCCTGCCGCTTGTAGAGGTCCTCGTATTCCTGCTCGCTGATGATGCCCTTCTCGCGCATCGCTTCGAGCATGCCCGCCGTTGCGTCGCTGGGCTTCGGGGGCTGCGCGTCGTCCGCGCGCGCGGCTGCGCCCGCACAGAGAAGCGCCGCCCACAAGAGAATGCAGCCGGCGCGAACAGGCGAGTGACTCATGCGTTCCTCCGAGAAGTCAGAATCCGCCGGTCACGCGGAAATTGAAGCGGGGATCACCCCGCGTCGTGTTCGCGGTCGTCTGCAGCGGGTCGGACAGATAGAGCAGCGCCGTGAACCAGCGCGCGAAATCGAGCTGCACCCCCGCGCCGAGCGAGTAGAGGCACGTGCGTCCCGGCTCGCCTTCCGTGGGCTCGAGGTTGTACATGCAGGCGTAGTCCCAGAAGCCCAGCGGTCGCAGCCCGAGCGACAGGGTCTGCGGCAGCTCGACGGCGAAGCGACGCGCCCAGAGCTCGACGTTGTACGCCAGCGCGTTGTCGCCGAAGACCTCGCTCTGCAGGTAGCCGCGCAGGTTGGTCATGCCGCCCGCGGGATACTGCTCGGTCGGGATGAGCGGCTGCGTCGCGCGCTGGCCGTTCGTGCGGAACACGATGGCCCAGTCGTCGAACAGGCCGATCGAGTCGCGAGGTCGGCCGGTGTGCGGCCACGACGGGCCGAGCAGTGACTGACCCAGATTCGCGAGGAAGCTCGCACCGTCCGCCATCGACAGGCGGTGCCGCCACTCCAGGTTCCAGACGAAGGTGTGGTAGTTGCCGTTCACGCCTGGAACGGAGCGGTTCGCGCGGAAGTCCGCCGCGCTGCCGCCGTCGACGAGTCCAGACATGTTGAAGTGATCGCCGAGCGAGAACGAGACGGAGTCGTCGATGTCGGTGTAGTTCGACCACCAGGTGATCTGAAAGGGGAGATACCGGATGGGCGTCTTGATCTCGGTGGTGACGGGGGGAGAGTGAGGATCGTTGGGATCCGAAGGGTTCGTGACTTGCAGCGTGCTCTTCACGTCCTTGTAGTCGATCCCGGCGGTGAAGCCCTGGTGGATCGGACGCTCGGCCGAGAACAGGTCGGGCAGCGTGGCGTTGTAGCGGAAGCCGAAGCTCTGGCCGTTGCCCAGGCTGCCGAGCCCCGCGACCAGCGGCACGGAGCTGAACGTGTTCGAGTACGCCCAATAGCCCATCAGGTGGTCCGAGGGCTTGAAGGGCATCGGCAGCGAATAGGTCGCGGAGCCGATGAGCACGTCTTCGGATTGTGTCGGAGCTGTGATGTAGGTCAGCGAGACGGAGTGCTCGAGATCCCACAAGTTGCCGTAGCTCAGGTTCGTCTCGAGGCGCGAATGCGGCGAGCCGGGCGTGCGGTCGTTGTCGAGTGCGACGGAGCCGTGGAGCGGCATCGTGTCGTCGACGACGAGCTTCACGTCGACGAGGCCGGGCTGCGTTCCCGCGGCGAGCACGGGCCGGACGATCCGATCCGGATTGGTGTTGGCGTTCGCGATGTCGTCGCGAAGATCGGACTCGCGCAGGATCGCGCCGGGCTGGATGTCGGGAGTGAGCGCGCGCACGCTCGCGTCGGAGAACCACTTCACGCCGTCGTTCTGGACGGTGACGTTGCCGATCCGCGCCTCCACCACGTCCAGGCGCACGCTGCCGCCTTCGACGGTCTGCTGGGGCACGCCGACGGCGACCGCGATGAAGCCGTCCTGCGCATAGCGCTGCTGCAGCGCGTCGCGCGCACTCTCGATCGTCTCGAAGCTCGCTTTGGGCGTGACGAACGGGGCGAGCGTGCGCTCGACCTCGTCATTCGCGAGCAGCGTGTTCCCGACGACGTCGAAGCGGCGGATCGCGAAAGTCGGGCCGCTCGGCGCCGCAGCAGCCGCCTGAGGCGGCGGTTTCGGCGGCAGCGGCGGGACGGGAATCTCGTCCGGAGTCCAGACGCGCGGCTTGTACAGGCGGTCGGCCGACTCGAACGTCGACGCGCCCGGATTGTCGAAGGCCCAGACGGGCCGCGCCGCCGCCAAAAGGACAAGGCTACACAGAATTGTGGCGACGTCCCTACCCCGCATCGCGCCGCACGGTACCACCGGCCGTGTAGCGGCCTCGTGAAGGCGCGTGCTCGCTTCCGTGAAGGTTGCGTGTGGCCGGCGAGGAGATGACGGCGATCTCGTGAGCGACAACGGAAGGGGCCTGGATCCGCGAGCGGATCCAGGCCCCTGAATGGCTGGATGCGAGTCTTCCTAGGGAGGAATCGTGCCGGGCGGAGCGATGGTGCCCGGGCACGCGTTCGCGTCGGGAGGCGCCGTCGAGACGAACTGCGTGAAGCTCGCTCCGTCGGTCGCCGTCTTCGCGTAGTTCAGACCCGAGAACGGCGCGTAAGCCTCGTTGGCGAAGAAGATCGCCGGGTTCTTCATGGCAGCGAGGTGTGCCGTCTTCGGCGCGGTCGCCACGCCGCCGAGGCGTCCGCCGGTGCCACCGGCGAGCGGACCCCAGTAGCGGTACATGCCGCAGCGCACCAGCTGCTTCAGGTTGTTGGTGTCGGGATCGACGCCGTCGACCGGCACCGAGTAGAACTCGGTCGTGGCCGGGTTGATGAACCCGTCCACGTAGCCGACCGAACCCGTGTGCTGCTGCACGCAGATCTTGACGTCGTTCGTCCCGCCGCCCTCGATGAGCTGCTTGTGGAACACCGTCGGGGTGCCCGTGAGCGAGCCCACGCGCTGGCCGCACGTGCCGATCACACCGCTCGTGCTGCCCTGGCCCTGCGTCGCGTCGCCGCGGGTGTTCGCCATCCAGGTGTTGCGGAACACCTCGCGCGTGCCCGAGCCGATCGAGCGGTAGCACACGTTGATGTCGACGCCGCTCGCGTGCACGAGGGAAGACTGGCCGCCGACCTGCTGCCAGCTGCACGTCGCCAGGTTGTTCGAGGGACCGAACAGACCCTCGATCTCGGGCTTGCCGAGCTGGATCTTCACGTTCGCACCCGCGTTGGCGTGCACGTCGCGGCTCGCGATGATCTTGAAGATCTCCGCGCCGAACGTGTCGGAGTTCGCAAAGGCGGCCGTGTTGAGGCCGGTCTGCGGCGAGAAGTCGCCCGGCGGCAGGTCCGCGAAGGCGGTGTCGCACGAGAGCGACAGGTTGGTGGTCTCGTTGGTCGGGTCGAGCTGGCCGAGGTGCGTGATCGTGCCGGGGGCCGCGGCGCCGACGCGATCGTTCTTGATCTGGGCGTCGGTGCCCTGGTCGACGTTGACGACGCAGAACTCCTGCGTGCCCTTGGCCGGATAGGCCGTGGGCGTCGTGCCGGGGATGCTGAACTGGTAGCCGCTCGCCGGGTCGTCGAGCTTGGTGTCGCAGGCCGCGAGCTTCGGCGAGGTGTCGTTCGCGTTGCCGACCGCGCCGCCGCCGCCCGAGTTCGTGCCGGGGCCCACGGCGCCGAACACGCCGGTGCCGCCCGCGTCATCGGCCGTGTTGGGGATGCCGTCGAAGCCTTCGGGGGCGATGTAGCCGATCGGGGTCGGTCCCGATGCCGAGGCGCAGTTCAGGCCGTTGCCCGAGCCGTTGCCCGAGATGCGGATCGTGGCGTTGCTCTGGCCGCCGGGGACACCGAGGCCGAGCGCGTCGGTGCTCGAGTTGCGCAGATCGCCCTGGATCTCGATGAACTGCGCGAGCGCGCCGTGGCCGCTGCCGTCGCAGTTCTGGTTCACGGTGACTCCGCCGCCGGTCTGGCAGACGCGGAACACGCGCTTGACGGTGGCGAAGGACGCGATCGCGGCCTGCGCCTGGGTGTCGAAGCAGCCGGTGCAGCCGCCGGTGCGAAGTGCATCGCGGGTGGCGGGATCGGCGTCACTGGTGGTCGAGGCGGGGGGAGCCTGAGCAAAGGCGGGGGCGGCGATGCCGAGGATCAACCCGGCGGCCAGCACCCAGCTGAGCGATTTTCGGGCAGGGGTCATCTGTACGTACTCCACGTTAGGGTTGCGTGCTTGGTTTGCGGCGCGAAGCGAGTTGCTAAGCGCGGCGGCGCAGCGTCGCGAGACCGGCGAGTGTCAGGCCGATCACGAGGATGCTCGCGGGCTCCGGAACGACCGTGATACCGGTCGAGGTCACGTTCAGCCGAGCCAGCTGCGTGATCTGCTGATCCGCGCCGGTGAACGGGTCACTGGCGATCGCCGAGTACAGCGAGATCGACAGGTTGCCGTCGGCATCGATCGTGCCGGTCGTCGCGAACGGGAAGGCGCTCTGGAAATCGTTGCCGATCTTGAGCGCGAACGCGGTCGGCGCGCTGTTGGCCTGCGTCAGGTGCGTGCCGGCTGCGCCGTTGGCGATGCCGTTGACCGGGGGTAGATCGAACCAGGAGTCCGAGCCGCCGGTCGCCGCAATCAGGTTCTGCGCCTGACCGATCGCGCTGTCGCTGAGGCCGGTCGGGAACGTGCCAGTCTTGCTGAAGATGATGTTCTCGATCGGGACGGTGAACTCGTCCTGAAGGTTCCGGTCGACCACACCGACGATCGAGAACAGCGCACCGGAGGTCGAGCTCCCGAACTCCGGGATGTTCGCGTTGAAGCTGATCGTGGTGCCTGGAGTGAGAGCACTCGGGCTGCCGAGGCTCACCAAGTACTCGAAGCCGCTCTTCTGGTAGACGCCGACGAGCGACAGCGCGTGAGCGCCGGCGGAGACTCCGAACACCAGCGCAAAGCCTGCCACGGCGAATGCGCAAGTTCGGAGCCAGGACATTGACTTGCGGACCATTTCATCCCTCCAACAGTGTTAGTCCCAAACGGGCGAAACCGATTTTCCAGCTTGCAGATGCTTCAGCCGTTCGACGTGCGCGCAGTATAAAGGGGCGAATTCGCTGCGGAACCGGGTTACCTGAATCTCCATCAAACAGGCATCCTGACTCACACGGCTGTCACTGCGCATTTGCCGTCGAGGGGCGAAAGCAGGGCGCTAGCGGCACTCGTCCTGTTCGCAGGGTCGGGAGCTCACGTCGATGACCACGCTGCGGAGCCCCGATTGCGCCTGGCCGGAGGCGGTCTCGGAGATCGAGTTCGATCCCTGCGTCGTCGCTGCGACGACGGAGCCCGCGCTCACCTGGTTCGCTGACGTGTTCGATACCGCCGTGCCGCCGCCAGACACGACGCCCGCCTGGACCGTCGCGCCCGACGACAGCGTGCCGCTGCCGATGCTGATGCTCGAAGCGTTGAACGAGCCCGAGATGGTGCCACCCGCTTGGATGGTGATCGTCGTGGCCTGCGCCGTGCCCGTTCCCGCGACCACGTTGGCCCCCGCGTTGAGCACGAGCCCGCGCGCGCTGATCCCCGCGCCCAGGTTGATGTCCTGGTGCGCGTTCAGGTGCACGAAGCCGCCCTTCGAAGCGATGCCAGCGCCGTCGTAGTTGACGGTCGGGCTCTGAGTCACGGCGTCGTACGCGACCTGGACGTTGCCGAAGGTGGCGCCGTGACCCGCGGTGATCGAGCCATTGCGGGCATCGATCGTGATGTCGGACGAAGAGAGCGCCGCGACTGCCGAGCCTCCCGCGTCGAAATCGCTGCTCGCGTCGACGACGATGTTCCCACCCCCGGTGGTTTGATTGAGCAAGGTCTCCCCCACCTGCACCGCGTTCATCGTGAAGACTCCGCGCTGCCGGTGAGTGCTCGAAGGCGGTTGCTGCGCAACGATCTGACCCGTCACGCTCTGCACGGTGATGTCGCCCCCCTGCAGCGTGCCGATGGCGCCGAAGCGGTGCAGCAGGATGTCTCCCGCGGCAATCACTTCCATGCTCGCGCCGCCCTGTGGGAGCGCTGCGTTGCCGGTGTTGCCGGAGGTCAGCAGCCCGAGTGAGTTCTCGCCGCCGACGTCGTTGAGCTCGAGCTTGCCCCTCGCTCCGGTCTTGTCGATCGGCACCCAGGGCGCCTCACTCGCGAACAGCACGCCGTCGCCAGTCGCGGGCGGCTTCAGCCCTCGATTGTCGAGTCCGGTGAAAGACTCTGCGCTGCCGTACTTGTCTTGCCATTCTGCGAGCGTGATGCCGCTGTCGCTCGGATCAACGGGCCCGGGAACCAGAGCAGCGAGCGGGCCGTCGAAGCCTTCGATCGGGTCCGTGTGCGGCGCCACGCCGACGAGCACGCGCGCCCGGCCCGGGCCGCTGACGTTCAGACCGGATCCTGGATCGCCCAACAACAGCACCTGTAGGGGCGTGCCGAGCTGGTTGTCGATCAACGTCTCGGTGGTCGCGCCGAGGCTGACGTTTCCGTAGGGAACGACGAGCTGGGTGAGGTCCGAAACCGAGGTCTGCTGCGTCTTCAGCGAGAGGTCGACGACGTCGGCACCGCTCCAGGCGGTCGCCGCCTCGGCAAGATCGAAGCCGACGCGATCGAAGCCGCCCTTCGCGAGCAGAAGCGCTGGGGCTGGGTTGTTGGTGTGAGTCGGCCCTTCCCCGCGAATGAGCGTCGGATCGAGAGTCACTGGATCCTGCATAGCGCACACTGCACCCGACCGACATAGCGAGTAGTAGGACGCGAAATTGAAGACGTTCAGGCCTCGCGGCGCATCGACATCGGGACTCGCCTGAGACTGGATGATGTGCGCGACAGGCGGTTGCGGCGGGTTCTTCGGCAGGAGCGAGGTCGTCCACACCTCGGACGGATCGAGGATTGGCAACGCCCCCCGGGCGGGATCGACGCTGGTCGAAACCACCTCGCCCTCCGCGTTCCGAGTCACTTGAAGGTCGCGGAAGACCGCGGGCAGCAGGGCGTCGCTGCCGCCTGCCCTTCCCGCCGCGATGACGACGATATCTCCCGCAGAGACTCCGGGTGGAAGCGTCTGACCATCTTCCACGACCAGCTTGGCGCCGTTGCTCGGCACGCCCGCGGGCCCCTGCACCGTGACCGCGGTGACCGTCGGGTTGAACACGGCCCCGCCGGCCGTCGTGCCGAACTGGTCTCTGTCCTTTCCAAGCAGCTGAGTAGGATTCGTGGCGGACACGACGCCCGCGATCGGAGTCAGGAGCCCGACGATCTCGTTCGCGAAGACGTTGCCCTGCGAGCCCGGCAGTGCTGCGTTGGCGATGACGCTGGTGATCGCCGGCCGGGTACTGACGGTCACGTTCGTGGCGGTCATCCCGCTGATCGGCGTCTGCAGCCTGAGCTGGCCCGGTTGGAGGTCGGCGCCGCCGCCGACCTGCGCCGTGACGCTCACGCGGATGGACGACTGACCGGGCCGAATCAGAACCTGGCTGTCGAGCGCGTAGGTCGCGCCGTCGGGGCCGACCAGGAAGACCTGGGAAGGGCTGAGCGTCTTTGCGGCCGTGGCCGGGTGGTCCAGCTGGAAGACGACTTCGGTTTGGCGCTGGCGTTGGGCCGGAGGCGGAACGACCAGGTTCGCGACGGTCGTGAAGATCTTGCCGCTGCTCGTCACGAGTTTCGTACCCGCAGGGATCGTGACTCCCTTCTCGAGCGCCTGCGGAGTGAGCGTGAATTTCACGAGGCCGCTCGCCGGCTGCTGGTCCACTCGCCCCGCCATCGGCAGCGACGAGTCGAGGGTGTATTCGGCGCCGGTCGCGGGATCGCGCAGCTTCAGGCCCGACGGCATGGTGAAGCTCGGGACGTCGCCGGTCGTCCCGAAGGTCTCCACACTGATCTGTGCCTTCGCTTTGCCGGTGGCTGCGGGACTGGCCGTGCGAACCTCGCCCGCGACTTCCACGGTGAGACCTCCCTCTTGTGAGGGGAGCATCGTGAAGTCGTTCATGAGCACGAGGTCGCCGCCGCGCGATTCGAGCCCGCGCGTGAAGTCGTGCGTGGTGATCGATACGTTGGGCGGCAGAACGTGCACGTACGGATTGGTCTTGGCCGGAGACTGACTGTTGTCCGCCTCCCTCAGAACGTCGTCGTTGCCGAGCAGGACGATATCCCCGCGCTCCGCATCCAGAGTGAGTGAGTCACTCTCGTCGTACAGCGGCAGCTTTGCGTTGCCACCGGCGCCCTGGTTGTCCGGCGGATACACCAGCGAAGGATTTTCCGCCGCGCGGAGCGCGACACCGTTCGCGCCACGGCCGTCCGCCGACGCGAACGCCATGTCGATCGTGAGCGGGCTCCGCAGGCTGCCGAGCCAGCCCACGGTCGGGTCCGCGCTGGCCCCGGCCGAGATCTGGATCAGCCCGTGGGTTGCCAGATCCGTGCTGGCTTCGATGGCCGCCAGCGCGCTGGGATCCGCGGCGATCTGGTCGATCGCGCTCGGATCCACGGTGTAGCCCGCGCGCAGCGTCGCCGTGCCGTTGCGGATCATGTAGTCGCCGGTGATGTCTCCGCCGGAGATGACGGTCAGCTTGGCCTTCGGCGAGCCCGCGACCGGCACCTCGACGCTGCCCGTGCCGAACCCCGGCGTCTGGACGACCGTGTAGGCCTGCCCGAACACGCCGATGTGACTGCCGTCGTAGTCGAACGGCACCGGCTGAGTCGGATCGAATGCGGGCGGCAGGGTCGTCGCACTTCCGCCGGTGCGAGTCACTTGCACGTCGGTGCGCCGCGTCGAGACGTTGCCTCCGGCGATCACCGTGACGTTGCCGCCGGCCTCGGAGCCGATGCCCAGGATGCCGCGCGGATCGACCGGAATCGGGTCGTAGCCGGTCGGGTACGTGCCGGGATCGAAGAAGGCCGGATCGAGAATCGGCCCGGAGTCGATCCAGCGGTCCGCGCTCCCCGCGTTCACGTTGCCGGTGTGCGCGATCACGACCACGTTGCCGCCGTCGCCCTTCTCGTGCACGACCGTGCCGTCGGTCTGGGTGACGTCGATGCCGCGCGTGCGAATCGCCGTGTTCCCGGCCGCCTGCAGGTTCGGCTGCAGATTCACGTCGCGTTGGGCCTCGACGCGGATGTTGCCGCTGCCCGTCTCGACCACGCTGTCGTGCGCCTGGTCGGTCGACGTGAACAGCACGTCGTGGCCCGACGTGACCGTGACGTCGCCCGTGTTGCTGCGCAGATTCCCACCCGCGCCGATCACGACGTCGCCGCCCGACGTCGCGGTCACGTCGCCGTTGTCGGCCGCGGTGTCACCGTCGACGTGGAGCTCCGAGTCGCCGGTGAGGATGATCTGGCCCTCGTGCTCGACGGCGCGGCTCGCCTGCACGGTGCCGTCCTGGCGCACGATCGAGGCGCGGATGTCGACGATGCCTTTGTCCGCGATGATCTGGCCCAGGTTCACGGCGGTGTTGTCCGGCGTGGTGGGCACCTGGTACTCGACCGCGATCCCGTCCTCGCCCGCGAGCGTCAGCACCGCGCCCGACGCCACCTTCACGGTGCCGCCGTCGACGTGGATCGCGCCCGTGGCCGAGTTCTCGACCTTCGCGCCGACGAGATAAACGTCGCCGCCCGGCGCCACGTTGATGTGGCCCTGGTTCGTGATGGTCGCCCCGGGCGCTCCCTGCGCGCTGGCGAGCGCGCTCGTCTGGGCGTCGATCAAATTCGTGACCTGCGCGTTCGTCGCAGCCGCGAGGCCGCCCACGTTCACCACGGCGGACGCACCGAACAGGATCCCGTTCGGGTTGATCAGGTACACGCGGCCGTTCGCGTTCAGGTTGCCGAGGATCTGCGAGGCCTGGCCGTCGAGGATGCGGTTCAGCGCGATCGAGCGCGCGCCCGGCTGCACGAAGTTCGTCGTCTCGCCCTGGGCGATGTTGAACTTCTGCCAGGACAGCACGGCGGAGTTCGTCGTCTGGTTCACCGTGACGGTGTTCGTGCCCTGCCCCGCGATCGTGGCGCCGCCGCCCACGACGACGCCGCCGGACGGGTTCGCGAACGCCGCGCCCGGAGTGAGTCCCGCGAGTAGGAGGGCGAGTATCCGGCGACTACCCCTGCCCACTGACCAACCCTCGGGTCGGGCGCAGGCGCAGAGTCACCACGCGCCCCACGCCGTCGGGCGGCGCAGCGACACCCTTCTTCTGCACGCACTTGATCGCGTCGAGCAAGTGCTCGTCTTCGGAGCTGACGCCCGTGCCGCGCACGACGTTGTACGAGACGACCGCGCCCGACTTGCTGACGTCGAGCGCGACCTCGGCGGGCGCAGCGGGGCCGGGCCAGTCGCCGAAGCACGAGCGCATGCGGCCGAGCACGCCGGCGTGGAACGCGCCCATCGGCCCGTCCTCGAGCCCGCCGCCGATGAACTTGCCGCCGGCCCAGTTGATCCCGCCGCCGCCCACCGCGACCGCGGGCGCGCTCGTCGTCGGTGCGGGTGCAGCCGTCGGCGGCGGAGCCTCGAGCTTCTGCTCGATCTGCGGCGGCGGAGGCGGTGGCTCGTTCTTCACCTCTTCCTGCTTCTCCTGCTCGGGCTCGAGGAACTTGATCTTATGGATGCGGACGAACTCCTGGCCCGCGTCGGTCTGCGTGAGCGCGTAGAGCGCGCCGCCCATGAGCAGATGGATGCCGATCACGAGCCCGATCACGACGGGCAGGTTCGAGCCGCCGCGCTTCCTCTTGCGGGTCTGCGTCTGCTGCTTCATTGGACCTCCGTCGCGACCGCGAGGTTCTCGACGGGCACGCGCTTGATTCCGTCGAGCACCTTCACGACCTGCTCGTAGTACAGCCGCTTGTCCGCGCGCAGGATCACCGGCAGGTCCGGGTTGGCGAGCTTGTACAAGCGCAGCTTGTTCATCATCTGGTCGAGGGGCATCGGCTCTTCGTTCACGAAGATCGTGCCCGTCGGGTCGATCGAGACGGTCACCGTCTCCGTCGGGATCTCCTTCTTCTGCTCTTCCGAGGCGTCGGGCAGCTTCAGGTCGATGCCCTGCACGATCGTCGTCGTGGTGAGGATGAAGATGACGAGCAGCACCCACGCCAGGTCGAGGAGCGGGGTGATGTTGATGTCGGCCACCACCGAGCCGCGCTGCATCGTCTTCATGAAATCACTCTCGAGTCAGTGAGTGGCTGCCAGCTTCCGCGTCTCGCGCTCGGCGCCGTCGCCGTAGTGCTCCGCGACGATGCGCGCTTCGAGATCGCCGGCGAAGCCGACGAGGGCGACCTGCACGCCCTGGATCGACTTGGTGATCAGGTTGTATGCGAACAGCGCGGGGATCGCGACGACGAGGCCGACGATCGTGTTGACGAGCGCGCCCGCGACGCCGGGCGCCATGGCCGCCAGGTTCGCCTGGCCCGCCTGCGCCACGCCGGAAAACGTCTCCATGACGCCGAACACGGTGCCGGTCAGCCCGATGAACGGGCCGCCCGAGATCGCCATCGCGAGCACGATCGTGCCCGACTCGAGCGCGATGGACTCCACGTTCACGGTCTTCTCGAGCACTGCGCGCAGCGACGGCAGGTTGCGCTCGACGAGCCGGCCAAACGCCTTGCGCTGGCGCTCGACCTCCTCCTTCGCCCCCTCGTACACGACGAGCGCCGGCGCTGCCGCGAGCGCCTTCTGTTCCACGTCGAGAGCGAGCGAGTCGTCGAGCTCGGAGTAAGCGGATTCGAAGCGCTTCGCGGCGCGCCGCACGCGCCAGATCGAGAGCGCCTTGGAGAAGATCACCGCCCAGGACAACAGCGACAGCACGAAGAGCAGGCTCATGGTCACCTTGCCCTCGATCGTCATGTGGCCCAGCGCGAAGATCAGCGCAGATTGGTGACCTTCCATCGACGGGAGGCTAGGCGCTGCGCGTGGCGCAGTGGTGTATCGAGTGTGAGCCCCGTGCGAACTCGAGGTGAAGGATCCGAGAAGACCGGCTCAGTTCGACGGGGATTCGCCTCGGTCGGCGTCGGCCTGGCCCTCTGCGAACACGCGCCCGCTGTCGGGCCCGTAGAACTGGGGCTCGGGCTCGGCGCTCGAGCCGTCGACGAGCGCGCGCTCGAGCTCGTCGACGCGCGCCTCGGGCGTCATCGCCGCCATCATGCGGTCGGCGGCGGCGCGCGCGTCGGCCAGCGCCTGCGCGCGCGGGTAGCCGTACGGATAGATCGTGCCGCTCAGGATGCCGTGCATGATCGAGCGCGTGATGAGCTCGTCGGCGGCGACGTGCCGGAGCACGTCGTTGCCGTCGGGGCGCGCCTCGAGCGCCGTGGGATCGAGACCCGCCGCGCGCAAGATCGGCACGACGTCGATCTGGCGCAGCGCCTGGTCCTCGAGCGCGCGCAGGTCGGTCTGCGCACGCGTGGCGTCGGGGCGCGCAGGCGCAACGGAGGCGGCCGCGGCGGGCCCGCGCTCGGCGGCGACCGGCGCCTCTCCGACACCATTCGGTGTAGGCTCGGCTTCGCGCGCGTGGGAAACGCGAATCGACGCGGCCGGCGCGGGCTCGCTCGGGCTCTCCATCCGCACGAGCACCGCTCCCCCCGCGAGCGCGACGACGAGCGCGACTGCGATTCCCGCCCGCTTCATCGCGCGAGGCTAGCGCGCGAATCCCCGCGCGCGTGCGAGACCGCCGTGACGATCGCGTGGCGATTCGCGGCGGACTAGTTCGAGGCGGCTTCGCCGCGCAGGTGGCCGTCCCACACCTGACCGCTCTCGCGCGTGGCGTAGATCGGCGCGGGCAGATCGCTCGGGCCCTCCAGCGCGCGCGCCAGTGTGTTGGCGCGGTCCTCGGGCGAGAGCTTCGCGACTGCCTTCTCCGCGCCGCTGCGCGCGTCGGCCAGCGCGCGGTCCTCCGGGTAGCCGTACGGATACACGGTCAGCGACAGGAGGTCGCGCATGAACGCGCGCACCAACAGCTCGTCGCCGGCGACGTGGCGCAGCACGTCGTCGCCGTCGGGCCGCGCGCGCAGCTTCGCGACGTCGATGCCCGCGTTCTCGAGCAGCGGCCCGACGTCGATGCGGCGCAGCGCCTGGTCTTCGAGCGCCCGCAGCTCGGTCTCGCTGCGCGTGGCGTCGGCGGGCTCGGCGATGGGCACGCGCCTCGGCGCGGCCGCCACCGGGCCGACCGGCGCCGGCGCCGACGCTGGCTCCGACGACGACGGCGCGGGAACGGCGAGCGCCTCGGGTGCAGCCGCCGGCAGCGCCACCGCGGGCGCCGGCGGCGCGTGGCGGACCCGGAGCGACCGGCCGACCACCGCGAGAGCTGCGAGCGCGAGCGCTGCGAGCACGACCTTGCGGCGCATGGCGAAATCGTAGCGCCGCGCCCACCCCCAGGCCCGCGCTTCGTGACGACTGGATGGCGAATCACGGAGGCTCGTGCGCGAGACTTCACACAGTCACCACCGTTCCTTGCCGGTAGCGCTCCCTTCGCCTGCTACACCAGCCCAGTCGTGGCGCGCGTTCTCGTCGTAGATTCGGATTCGTCGGGCCGAGCGGAGCTCGCGAACTGTCTCGCCTCCGCGGGATTCGCCATCGCCGAGGCCGCCACTGCCGAGGAAGCTGCACAGCAGCTGCGCGCCGCGGCCCCCGGCGCCGTCGTGCTCGACATGTTCCTGCGCGACCAATCGGGCTTCGCGGTGTGCCGCGCGATCCGCGAGAACCCCGACGCGAAGGACGTCCCCATCCTGGTCGTCACGCGGAGCACATCGGACCTCGACCGCATCCTGGCGCTCGAGGCGGGCGCCGACGACGTGGTCGTGCGGCCGTTCTTCCCGCGCGAACTGGCGCTGCGCGTGCGCGCGCTGCTGCGGCGGGTCGACGGCGAGCGCACCGCGCCGACGCCGCCGCTCGCGTACGGCCCGATCACGCTCGACCCGGGCCGGCGCTCCGCGCTCGCGGACGGCCAGTCGGTCGCGCTGACCGAGATCGAGTTCGCGCTGCTCGCGCTCTTGCTGGGCCGGCCGTCGCACGTGTTCACGCGCGAGGAGATCCTGGCGGAGATCTGGGCCGAGGGCGCGTCGCGCACGCCGCGCGTCGTGGACACGCACGTGAAAGGGATCCGCCGCAAGCTCGGCTCTGCCGCCTGGATCCTCGAAAGCCTCCACGGCGTGGGCTACCGGCTGGCGGCGCTGCCGGAAAAAGAGCGGTAAAATCGCCTGCAACTGCGCGGGTTAGAGCGCTTTCGCACGATTTCGTCACGCGAAAGTCACGCAGAGATGTCATATCATCTGCTGCCCGCCCGATACCGTCCCAGTACTTATGTCCCAAGCCCTCCACGACACCCGCGGCGAGCGGACGCGCTCTCCCGATGACCTTCTCGCGGCCGTTCCCGCGGCGACCCCTGCGGGCGCGGGCCGGCTGCTGAACCGCGAGCTCTCGTGGCTCGACTTCAACGCGCGCGTGCTCGCGCTGGCGGAGGATCCGCGCCAGCCGCTCTTGGAGCGCGTGAAATACCTGGCGATCGTCAGCACCAACCTCGACGAGTTCTTCCAGGTGCGCGTCGCAGGGCTGAACGCGCAGGTGGACGCCGGCGTCACGCTGCCCGCGATCGACGGGCGCACGCCGCGCGAGCAGCTCGCCGAGATCCGCGTGAAGGTGCTCGAGCACCTGCGTGCGCAGGAGAGCGTGCTCGGGAAGGAGCTCATCCCCAAGCTCGCGGAGCAGCGCATCCGCGTGGTGGACTGGAGCCAGCTGGACGAGATCGACCGCTCGCGGCTCGCGCGCCTCTTCGAGGACGAGATCCTGCCCGTGCTGACGCCGCAGTCGGTCGACCGCGCGCACCCGTTCCCGTACATCTCGAATCTGTCCTTGAACCTCGCGGTCGTCGTGCGCGACGCCGCCACAGGCGAGAACCGCTTCGCGCGCGTGAAGGTGCCACGGCTCCTGCCGCGCTTCTTCGCGCTGCCCGACGGCGAGCGCTTCCTGCCCGTCGAGCAGCTGATCGCCGCGCACCTCGAGTCGCTGTTCCCGGGCATGGAGATCGTCTCGCACCACCCGTTCCGGCTCACGCTCGACGCCGAGCTCGCCGTCGACGAGGACGGCGCGCGCGACCTCCTGGCCGCGATCCAGTCGGGTCTGAACCGGCGCCTGCGCCTCAACGACGCCATCCGCCTCGAGATCGACAAGTCGATGTCGACGAAGGTGCGCGATCTGCTCGTGTCCGAGCTCGAGCTCACGCCGGAATACGTCTACGTGACCGAGAGCCTGCTCGACCTGGGCGGCCTGTGGGAGCTCTACGCGCTCGCGCGCCCCGACCTGAAGGACGAGCCGTGGCAGCCGCAGACGCCGCCGCGGCTGGTGGTCGAGAGCCGGCCGGCCGACGTGTTCCGCGTGATCTCGGAAGCCGACGTGCTCGTGCACCATCCGTACGACTCCTTCCGCGGCTCGGTGGAGGCGTTCCTCACGCAGGCCGCGAACGACCCCGACGTGCTGGCGATCAAGCACACGCTCTACCGCACTTCGGGCCGCGACAACCCGATCGTGCGCGCGCTGACGCGCGCCGCGCAGGCGGGCAAGGAGGTCGTGGCGCTGATCGAGCTGAAGGCGCGGTTCGACGAGGGCTCGAACATCGAGTGGGCGCGGCGCCTCGAGCAGGCCGGCGTGCACGTGGTGTACGGCATCGTCGGGCTGAAGACGCACGCGAAGATCGCGCTCGTCGTGCGCCGCGAGGGCTCGCGCATCCGCCGCTACTGCCACATCGGCACGGGCAACTACAACCCGACGACCGCGGACACGTACGAGGACGTCGGCTTGCTCTCCGCGCGCCCGGAGCTCGGCCAGGACCTCACCGAGGTGTTCAACTACCTGACCGGCTGCGGCCGGCCGCAGGGCTACCGCAAGCTGCTCGTCGCGCCGGCCACCATGCGCCCGCGCCTGCTCGAAGAGATCCGCCGCGAGACCGAGTCGCGCGACGGCCAGATCGCCATCAAGGTCAACAACCTCTCCGACGAGGTCGTGATCGACGCGCTCTACGCGGCCTCGAACGCCGGCGTCGAGATCGATCTCGTAGTGCGCGGCATCTGCTGCCTGCGCCCGGGCGTGCCCGGCATGTCGGAGCGCATCCGCGTGCGCTCGATCCTGGGCCGCTTCCTGGAACACTCTCGTGTGTACCGCTTCGGCACGCCGGGCCGGAACGCGCGCTACTTCCTCGGCTCGGCCGATCTCATGAACCGCAACCTCGAGCGGCGCGTCGAGACGCTCGTGCAGATCGACGACCCGGCGCTGCAGGCGCGTCTCGAGGAGATCCTCGCCGTGAACCTCGCGCCGAACCCGCTCGCGTGGTCGCTCGGGGCCGACGGCGCGTGGACTCGGAGCACGGCGGACGGTCCCGGCTCGCAAGAGCGCTTCCTCCGGCTGGCGCGCGATCGCAACCAAGCCGGCTCGACCTGAGCACTTTCGCGAAGAACGGTTAAGTTCTCCGCGGGTTCGGACTTGAAGGTCTACCTGATCCGACACGCGAAGGCGGAGAGTCGAGTCTCGTGGTGGCACGAGGACGTCCTCCGACCCCTCTCGAGCGTCGGACACAGCGAGGCGATGGGCCTCGTCGAGCGACTCGACGGCGTGCCGGTCGCGCGCGTCATCTCGAGTCCCGCGCTGCGCTGCCGGCAGACAGTCGAGCCGCTCGCCGCGCACTTCGGTCTGCCCGTCGAGATCGAGGCGCGGCTCGGCGAGGGCTCGAGCATGCACGACGCCCTGTCGTTCGTGGCGTCGCTCGGCAACCGGCCCGTCGTGCTGTGCTCGCACGGTGACCTGATCCCCGGCATGGTCGAGAAGCTCGCGCCCGGCGCGCTCGAGCTCGAGGGCAGCGGCGGCGTGCCGAAGGGCTCCACCTGGGTCTTCCAGGGCACGCTCGGCGAGCCGCTGCGCGTGTCGTACATGCCGCCGCCGCGGCACGTGTTCGGCGCCGCCGCCGAAGGCGAACGCGTGCGCATCGGCGTGGCCGACCTGGGCAGCACCTCCTTTCACATGCTCGTCGCCGACGCCACGCCCGACGGCCACCTCGAGCGCGTGGCGCGCGAGCGCGAAATGCTGCGGCTCGGCGCCGCCATCGGCCCCGACGGCCTGATCCCGCCCGAGACCTGCGAGCGCGCGGTCGACGTCGCACGCCGGCTCGGCCGCGTCGCCGAGCGCGCAGGCGCCGAGCAGGTGCTCGCGATCGCGACCGCCGCGCTGCGCGACGCGAAGAACGGCCGCAAGCTCGCCGAGCAGCTCGGCCGCGCGCTCGACACCGACGTGCGCATCCTGCCCGGCCAGGAAGAGGCGCGGCTGATCTTCTCCGCATTTCGGCGCCGAGTCGGCCTGGGCGACGAGCCGGCGCTCGGCCTCGACCTGGGCGGCGGCAGCCTGGAGCTCGCGGTCGGCAACGCGTCGCACCTGCGCTTCGAGGAGACGCTCCGGCTCGGAGTGACTCGCCTGCACGGCGAGCTCGCGCCGTCGGATCCCATGACGGGCGGCGAGGCGCGCAACCTGCGCACGCGCGTCGAGACCGCGCTCGAGCCGCTGGTCGGCCGCATCCAGGCGCTGTCGCCCAAGCGCTGCATCGTCGCCGGCGGCACCGCGCGCGCGCTCGGCCGGCTGTTGCTCGAGGAAGAGGACGGCCAGATCCGCGGGCTGCTCGTCTCGGCCGACCAGCTCGAGAAGCTGGCGCAGAAGCTGCGCCGCTCGACGCACGAGGAGCGGCTCGACATGGTCGGCATCGACGCGCGCCGCGCCGACCTCTTGCCCACCGGTGCGGTGATCCTGTCGACGGTGCTGCAGATGCTGCGGCTGCCCGGTCTCATGATCTGCGACTGGGGCATCCGCGAGGGCGTCATCCTCGCCACGATCGCGCGGCGCGCGCGCGAGTTGCGCCAGAAGAAGAGTGCCGCCGCCGCCAGTTGACCGGCCTCTTTGAAACACGTTCTAATGGCGCACTCCGAGACGAGGAGAGCGCGCGATGTACATCGACCTGACGCCGGAGCTGCGGACGCTGCGCGACGAGCTCCGCGCGTACTTCGAGAAGCTGATGACGCCCGAGCTCGTGGCCGAGCTCACCGCCGGCGGCGAAGGCGGCGGCCCCGAATACCGCCGCGCCATGAAGAAGATGGGCCGCGACGGCTGGCTGGGCATCGGCTGGCCGAAGGAGTACGGCGGGCAGAGCCGCACGCCGCTCGAGCAGTTCCTGTTCGCCGACGAGGTGCAGCGCGTCGGCTTCCCGCTGCCCTTCCTCACGCTCAACACCGTCGGGCCGACCCTGATGGCGTACGGCACGCCCGAGCAGCGGGCCGAGTTCCTGCCGCGCATCCTCGCCGGAGAGCTCCACTTCGCGATCGGCTACTCCGAACCGGGCGCGGGCACCGACCTGGCCGGGCTCACCACCACGGCTACACAAGAGGGTGACGAGTGGGTGATCCAGGGCCAGAAGACCTTCACCAGCCTGGCAGACTTCTCGGACTACATCTGGCTTGCGGCGCGCACCGACCCGGAAGCGAAGAAGCACCGTGGCATCTCGATCTTCATCGTGCCGACGACGGCGCCGGGCTTCCGCCTGACGCCGATCTGGACGATGGCCGACGTGCGCACGAACGCGACCTACTACGACGGCGTGCGCGTGCCCGCGCGCTACCTCGTGGGCGGCGTCAACAACGGCTGGGGGCTCATCACGAACCAGCTGAACCACGAGCGCGTGTCGCTGTTCCCGATCGGACCGTTCGAGCGCCTGCAGGAAGAGGTGCGCCGCTTCGCGCAGGAGACGAAGCTCGCCGACGGCCGGCGCGTGATCGACCAGCCGTTCGTGCGCCGGAACCTCGCGAAGTGTCACGTGGGCGCCGAGGCGCTGCGGCTCATGCTGTGGAAGCAGGCGTGGACGCTGACTCACTCGCGGCTGCACCCCGCCGACGCATCGACGGTGAAGGTCTACGCGAGCGAGTTCTTCGTCGAGGCCTACCGGCTGCTCATGGAGGTCGTGGGGGCAGCCGGCACGATCCACCGGCGCTCGCCGGGCGCCGTGCTCGCGGGCCGGCTCGAGCGCATGTACCGCTCCGCCCTGATCCTCACGTTCGGCGGTGGCACCAACGAAGTCCAGCGCGACATCATCGCGATGGCCGGCCTGCAGATGCCGCACTACAAGGGGTGAGCGCGCGATGAACTTCGCACTTTCCGACGACCAGAAGTCGCTCGCGGAGCTCGCTCGCAAGATTCTCGGCGACAAGGTGACCCACGAGCGCGCCAAGGAGATCGAAGCGAGCGCCGAAGGAATCGACCGCGAGCTGTGGCGCGCGCTCGCCGACGCGAACCTGCTGGGCGCGTGTCTGCCCGAGGAGTTCGGCGGCAGCGGGCTCGGCTTCTTCGAGCTGTGTCTCTTGCTCGAGGAGATCGGCCGCGCGGTCGCACCGGTGCCCTACTTCGCTGCGCTCGCGCTCGGCGCGCTGCCGCTCGCGGAGTTCGGCTCGGCGGCGCAGAAGCGGGAGTGGCTGCCCGGCGTGTGCGCGGGCGACGTGATCCTGACGGCCGCGCTCGAAGAGCCCGACGGCGACGACCTCGAGCGGCCGTCGACGCGCGCGGAACGCGACGGCGCGGGCTGGCGACTTTCCGGCACGAAGCTCTGCGTGCCCGCGGCCCATGTCGCGACGCGCGTGCTCGTGCCCGCGTCGACGGGCCAGGGCCGCATCGGCTGGTTCTGGCTCGACCCGAAGGCGCCCGGCGTGCGGCTCGAGCTGCAGCGCGCCACGAACCGAGAGGTCGTCGCGACGCTCACCTTGCGCCGCGCGAAGGCGAGGTCGCAGGACGTGCTCGGCACGCTGGCACGGGGACGCGAGATCGCGCGCTGGCTCGGCGAGCGCGCGGTCGCGGGGCTGTGCGCCATGCAGGTCGGCGTGGCCGACCGCGCGCTGCGCATGACCGCGCGCTACACGAGCGAGCGCAAGCAGTTCGACCGCCCGATCGGCAGCTTCCAGGCGGTGCACCAGCGCGCGGGCGACGCGTTCGTGAACGTCGAGGCGATGCGACTCACCGCGCAGCAGGCGGCGTTCCTGCTGGCGGAGAACCGGCCCGCGGCGCTCGCGGTGTCGGTCGCGAAGGTGTGGGCCGCCGACGGTGGCAACTACGTGACGTACGCCGCGCAGCACCTGCACGGCGGCATCGGCATGGACCTCGACTACCCGCTGCACCGCTCGTACATCTGGACGCGGCGCATCGAGCTCATGCTCGGCACCGCGGCGCGCCACCTCGAACGCATCGGTGACACCTTGGCGGGTCAGGGGCGCTAGCGACCCTTGAAGTTCGGCTTGCGCTTCTCGGCGAAGGCGCGCGGGCCTTCCTTCGCGTCTTCGCTCGCGAACACGGGCCAGCCGAGCTCGAGCTCCTTCTCCAGCGCGACCGCTTCCGGCAGGCTCTCGTCGTAGCTGCGCAGCGATTTCAGGATCGCCTGCACCGACAGCGGCCCGTTCTCGCAGATCGTCGCGGCGAGCTTCCGCGCTTCTTCGAGCGCGTGGCCTGCGGGCACGACGCGGCCGATCAGCCCGAACTCCTTCGCTTCCTGCGCGGAGACGTGCCGGCCGGTGAGCAGGATCTCGGCCGCGAGCGTGTACGGGATCTGCCGGCGCAGGCGGATGGTCGAGCCGCCCAGCGGGAAGAGCCCGCGCTTCGCTTCGGTCACGCCGAACGTCGCGGTCTCCCCCGCGACGCGGATGTCGGTGCCCTGCAGGATCTCCGTGCCGCCCGCGACCGCGTAGCCCTCGACCGCCGCGATGATCGGCTTCATGGGCCGGTTGTGCCGCAGCAGCGCCTGCCAGTGCAGGTCGGGCACCTCCTTCATGCGCTTCTGCATCTCCTCGTCGGGCTTCTCGCGGCCCATCGTCTTGAGATCCGCCCCCGCGCAGAAGGTGCCGCCGGCGCCGGTGAGGATGGCGCAACGCAATTCTGTGTCGGCATCGAGCAGGCGCCACGCCTCGTACATGCGCCACAGCATGTCGGGCGACAGCGCGTTCTTCGCCTCGGGCCGGTTCAGCGTCACGACGAGCACGGAGCCGTCGCGCTCGACGATCGCGTGGGGGCTCGGCATTTGCGCGGATTGGAACACGTTTCAAAGGCGGGCTCAACCGCTTGCGAGGCCGAGTAGAACGTGTTCTAATCGCCGCGCTGGAGGAGCTGCGATGGCGCTCTCGGACATCGACCTCGAAAACCCCGACAACTTCATCGCCGGCACGCCCCACCACTGGTTCAAGGAGCTGCGCCGCGAGGCGCCGGTCTACTTCCACCCCGAGAAGAACGGCCCCGGCTTCTGGTGCGTGACGAAGTACGAGGACCTGAAGCACGTCTCGCGCAACCCGATGACCTTCTCGTCCTGGCGCGGCGGCACGAACATCCCCGACCGCGACGAAGCGGCGCTCATGGGCATGCGCATGATCATGCTCAACATGGACCCGCCGCAGCACGTGAAGTTCCGCCGCATGGTGCAGCGCGGCTTCACGCCGCAGATGACGGCGAAGCAGGAGCCGTACCTGCGCCGCCTGTCGAAGCGCATCGTCGACCAGGTCGCGCACCGCGGCGAGTGCGAGTTCGTCGAGGAGCTCGCGGCCGAGCTGCCGCTGCAGGTCATCTGCGAGCTCGTCGGCGTGCCGCAGGAAGACCGCAAGCTGATCTTCGAGCTGTCGAACAAGCTGATCGGCTTCGACGACCCCGAGTTCCAGAACACCGAGGAGGACGCGCGCAACGCCTCCGCCACGATGTTCGGCTACGCGATGAAGCTGGCGGAGCGCTACCGCAAGGAGCCCGCCGACAATCTCACGACGACGCTGATGAACGTCGAGGTCGACGGCGAGAAGCTCAGCGAGATCGAGTTCTGCTCGTTCTTCCTGTTGCTGCTCGTCGCGGGGAACGAGACCACGCGCACCGTCACTACGAACGGCATGCGCGCGCTCCTCGCGCACCCCGACCAGCTGCAGCTGCTGGCGAACGACCCGTCGCTCGTGCCGAACGCCGTCGAGGAGTTCGTGCGCTACGACCCGGCCGTGCACCACTTCCGCCGCACGGTCACCGAGGACACCGAGCTGCGCGGCCAGAAGCTCCGCGCGGGCGAGAAGGTCGTCATGTGGTACCCGTCGGCGAACCGGGACGAGGAAGTGTTCTCCGATCCCGACCGCTTCGACGTGACGCGCGCCGAGAACGAGCACCTCGCCTTCGGCATCGGCGAGCACTACTGCCTCGGCGCCAACCTCGCGCGCCTCGAGCTCACGGTGATCTTCCAGGAGATGCTGACGCGGCTCAAGAACCCGCGCCTCGCCGCTCCGCCGCGCCGCTTGCGCTCCAATTTCATCAACGGCGTGAAGGAAATGCGGATCGCGTTCGACCCCGAGCGCTAGCGATTCGCGAGCCCGCAGGGCGCGCAGCGAGGCAAAGCCGAGCCGTGCACGGCTAAGGCTCGGGCCACTTGCCTCGCCCGACGAGTGCGTTCTCGAGGAGCTCGAGATACTCGGCGCGCGGGAGCTCGATGCAGCCGAAGCGCTCCAGGTGCGGCGTGGAGAACTGGGTGTCGAGCAGGCGGAAGCCGCCTTTGCAGAGCCACTCGACCAGGGCGACGAGACACAGCTTCGACGAGTCTCTGCCGCCCGCCTCGGGCCGGCTGAACATGCTCTCGCCGAAGAACGCGGCGCCGATGTGGACGCCGTACAGGCCGCCGACGAGCGCGCCGTCGCGCCAGGCCTCCACGCTGTGTGCGAAGCCGCGCGCGAAGAGCTCCACGTACGCGGCGATGAGGCGCGGCGACAGCCACGTCTCGCGCCGCTCGGGCCGGGCCTCGGCGCAGCTCGCGATCACGCGCTCGAACGCGGTGTCGGTGCGCACCTCGAACGTGCCGCTCTTCGCGACGCGCGCGAGGCTGCGCGGCACGTGGAAGTCGTCGAGCGGCAGCACGGCGCGCGGATCCGGGCTGTAGTACGAGATGCGGCCCGTGCGCGGGTCGGCCATCGGGAAGATGCCGCGCGCGTAGGCGCGCAAGAGGAGCTCGGCGTCCGGGCGCTCCGGGTCCACGCGCGCGAGTCTACCGGGCGGCGAACGCCTCGGCGAAGATCGCCGGCGTCGCATCCTGCGCGACCTCGGCCAGGGTGAACGCCGCCGGCACCGGCACCGGCCGGCGCGCGCTGCCCGACCAGAGCGTGCGACCGCTCGCCGGGTCGACGAGCCAGAGGTCGAGCCGCACGTGCAGCGCGTCGTCGGCGTTGCGCACGAACTGCGAGAGTGTGCCGACGAGCAGCGGCCCCGCGAGCCCGCCCTCGCGCGCGACACTCGCGGCGGACTGCGCGTCGAGCGGCGGCTGCTTCACCGCGGCGTGCACCGCTTCCGCAGACACCACGTCGTAGCCGCGGCGCGCGAGCTCCTGCGCCGCGCGCACCTCGAGCACGTCGAGCACGGTCAGCGAGTCGGCCTTCGCGCCGCGGCCGAGCGCACGCGCCACCTCGTCGAGCGGGTTCGCGCTGGCGAGGCGCAGGCTCGAGCCCGTCTCGTTGCGGAAGGGCAGCACCGCGATCGGCGCCGAGACGTCGGGCAGGCTGCCGCGCGCCGCGGGCTCGGCCGCGCGCTCGTCGGGCGAGCGCAGGAAGCCGCAACCGCCGAGCACCGGCGCGAAGCACAGCGCCAGCACGGCCGCCGCGAGCGCGGCAAGCCGGCGCAGCCGCGCCCCGCCGGCGGCGAGCAGCCACACGGCCGCGGCGAGCAGCACGTACACCGGCCCGGCCGGCAGGTCCGCACGGTAGGCGATCTCGAAGCCGCCGAGCGAGCAAGCGGTGCCGATCGCGGCCGCCACGAGGAAGCTCGCCGCCAGATTCGAGGTCAGTCGCAAGGTCGCGAGCGCGGGCAGGACGAGGAAGCCGAACACGACCATCGGTCCCGCGGTCATCACGCCGACCGAGATCCCGACGCCGAGCAAGAGGTACAGCACGGCGTCCCAGCGGCGCGGGTCCTTGCCGATCGTGCGCGCGAACTCGGCATCGAACGAGACGAGCAGGATCTCGCGCCGGGACAGCGCGAACACGAGCCCGACGACGGCGGCCGACGCGGCGAGGAACGCCAGGTCGCGGTCCGAGATCGCGAGCAGCTCGCCGCGCAAGAGGCTCGTCATCTCCAGGTCGCCCGTCGGGTTCAGCGCCACGACGAGCAGCGTCGCGGCCGACGCGACCGCGAGCGCGCCGCCGATCTTCCACTCGACGGGCGTGCGCGAGCCGCGGCTCCCGATCACGAGCAAGAGCAGCGCCGCGAAGGTGACCGCGAGCGAGCCGGCCAGCGCGAGCCAGTGCGTCCCGCCGCCGCCTTCGCCGTGCGCGTGGTGCGTGACGAAGAAGACGAGCGCGATGCCCGCGGCGCCTGCCTGCGGGAGCGCCACGCCCAGCAGCACCATGCGGCGCAGCGCCACGTACACGCCGAGCACGGAGCACATCACGCACACGATCCAGCCGCCGACGACGGCGTTCCGGAACAGGAAGTCGGGCGAGAACATCTCCATCACTTGTCCTCCGCGACCGCGGTGCCGGCGTCCACGTTTACCACGCGGTCGACCGCGCCGCGCACGGCCTCGGCGTGGTGTGTGACCATCCAGATCGACAGCGCGCGCTCGCTGCGCAGGCGGCGCAGCACCTCGAGAATCGCCCGCTCCGCCGCGTGGTCGACGCCGGCGGTGGGCTCGTCGAGCAAGAGCAGCTGCGGCTCGGTCGCGAGCGCGCGCGCGATCAGCACGCGCTGGCGCTGGCCGCCCGACAGCTCGGCGTAGCGCGTGCGCGAGAACTCGCCGGCGTCGACCGCGGCGAGCGCCGCGCGCGCCCGCGTGCGCTCGCGCTTGCCCGTGCGGCGCCAGAACGGCAGGTCGCCGAACGTGCCCATCATCGCGACGTCGCGCGCCGTGACCGGATACAGGTCATCGAGCGTCTCGCGCTGCGGCACGTAGCCGACACGCAGATGTGTCGCGCGCTCGATCCGCCCGCCGAGCGGCGGCACGAAGCCGAGCAAGCTGCGCAAGAGCGTGGTCTTGCCCGAGCCGTTCGCGCCGAGCACGGCCACGAATTCCGACGGCCGGATCTCGAGCGAGACGTCGCGCAGCACCATGCGCCCCGGATAGCCCAGGTCGGCCCGCTCCACCCTAATGAGCGCGTCCAACTAGCTCGCCCCCTGTGCCTTCGCGGCCGCGACCAGTGCGCGCAGGTTCGCGTCGATGAAGCCGACGTAGCTCGAGCCGCTGCCCGGCAGGCCGCCCGTCAGGCTCGAGATCGTGACCAGCTTCGCGCCCGCGCGCTCCGCGACCTCTTGCGCGAGCGGCAGCTCGTACGCCACCTCGCGGATCACCAGCGTCACCTTCTGGCGCTTCATCTGCTCGATGAGCTCCTCGATGTGACCCGGCGTCGCGGGCACGCCGGGCTTCGTCTCGATCGTGCCGACGAGCTCGATGCCGTAGTGGTGCGCGAGATACGCGATGTCGGGATGGTACGAGACCGCCCGGACCCCGCGCAGCGGCGCAGCCAGCGCGTCCCACTCGGCGATCTTCGCGTCGAGCAGCTTCTCGAACCTGGCGAGCCCGGCCTCGTACGTGGCCTTGCCGTCGGGATCGATGCGCTCGAGCCCCTCGGCGATCGCGCGCGCCATGAGCTTTCCCTGCACCGGGTCCATGTTGAAGTGCGGGTTTCCCAGCGCGTGCAGCTCGCCCTGCGAGCGGTTCTGGCTCTCGGGCACTTCGAGCGGCTGGATGTACAGCGAGCTGTCGATGTAGCCCGCCGCACCGGGCAGGATGTTCGCGTTGCGCGCGGCCTCGAGCAGCGCGGGCAGGTACGCGTGCTCGAGCCCGAGCCCCTGCACGACGAGCCCGTCGGCGCGGTTCAGCTTAGTCACGAAGCTCGGCTTCACCGGCACCTTGTGCGGGTCCTGCCCGCCTTCCGCAATGGTGGTGACGTCGATGCGGTCGCCGCCGATCTGCTTCGCGATGTCGGCGACGTCGGGCAGCGAGGCCACGATGCGCAGCGCCGCGTGCGCGGAGCTCGCACTCGCGAACAGCAGAGTGACTGAGAGCAGCGACTTAGCGAGCCGCAAAGCCATGGCTGTGACTCCCGATGAAGGCGGTCCACTGCAGGGTGAAGCGCTGGTCGTCCGGGCCCTCGATGCCCACGTCGTCCCACTGGAAGCGCAGGCGCTGGAACTCGGACGGCTGCCAGGTGAAGAACGCGGTGTAGGTGCGCGTCAGGTCCTTCGCGCCGAACAGGTTCTCGGCGTAGTCGAAGCGCGCACCCACGGAGAAGCGACGATTGAAGAAGGTCTCGAAGTACGCGTAACCGCCGTCGCGGTGGAAGCGGCCCGTGCCGGACACTGCTTCGCCCGTCACCGGGTCGGTCGTGGTGGCGACCCCGTCGAAGCGCTCGTCGTTCCACAGCCACTCCACGCCGACGACCGTGCCCTGGTAGAAGCTCGAGGTGCCGGGCTGGTGGCGGAAGGTCGCATCCAGCCCGTACAGCTCGCGCTTCGCGTCCGTGGGCACCGCGACGAACGAGCCGCCGAGCTCCAGGTTCAACGTGTCCGTCAGGTCGAAGTAGGTCGACGGGTGCACCAGGTACGTGAGTTCGCTGAACGAGCGCTGGCCGTTGCCCGTGCCGAACGCGTCGGGATCGTCGAAGCGGTCGGCGCCCATGGAGTTGTACACGCCGACGGTGACGTCGAGATACTGGTCCATCGGCGCGAGCCACGAGGTCTCGACGCCCTCCGCTTCGGCCTCGCCGCCGATCATGCGGTTCAGCGAGTCCGGCCGGTTCACGAACGGCAGCGCCTCGTCGTGCCAGTGCGAGAAGCGCCCGAAGTCGGCGAAGAACCGCCCGCCCTTCACCGTCAGGTTCCACGGCAGCGCGGTGGTGACGAGCGCGGCTTCTTCGATGTCGAACTTCCCCTCGGTCGTGCCGTTGATGCTCGCGTAGCCGCGCAGGAACGGGTCGATAGGCGCCGACACGAAGAGCTCGCCGGTGGCGAGCAAGAAGCCCGCGCCGTCGACGCCCTGCGTGTTCGACGCGGCCTGCCCGTCGATCACGAAGCTGATGCCCGGGTTGTCGGCGTTCACGGGCATGATCCGCGCGGTCTCGAGCTTGGGCTCCGGCGGCGGCGCGGCCGCAGCGGCGGGCGTGGCCGCCAGTGCCTCCACCTTCCTCTCGAGCGCGTCGAGCGCGCTCTGCGTCTTCGCGAGCTCGCTCTTGGTCGCGGCGAGCTCGGCTTTCAGCTGTGTGATCTCGGACTCCTGAGTCGCAGCCCGCGCCAATCCCGCCGAGCCGAGCGCGGCCAGCGCGATCAGCGCCGCCACCGCGCGAGACACCGAGCGATCGGGTCCCATCGCATCCTCCAGAGAAAGTCGTGATGAAACGGACGACTGTTCTAGACGGTCTGCGAGAGGACGGGTGGAGCGCGTGCGCTCATATCGTCCAGGTGCACGCGCGCCACCGTGGCCGGAAGACGGGAGAAGCCGATGCCGATGGCGAGCTCGGGCGCGAACGGCGGCAAAGCGCGCGCGAAGACCAGCGTGCGGCTCTTGGTCCATGCGAGAGTGCTGCGCACCGCGCAGTGGCGAGGCTGACACGAGGAATCGGCGTGGTGCCGGTGGGCACTCTTCTGACCCTGGACGGCGCATGCGGCGCGAACGTGATCGCAGTCCCTTGCGAGTGCGTGCACAAACGGCAACAGAACCGCCGACGCGAGCGCGACGAGCCCCAGCACCGCTGCCCGACGAAGAGCTGCGAGCCGGGTGCTTGCCATCGGCGCGCAACCTATCGGAGGCCACCCCGAGTGTCAACGCGGCGGCGGCGCTTCTTTCGACACTTTATTGTGTATAAGCGCCGCTCAGCGGACCGAGATCGGGATGCGTACGTCGATCGTCGAGGCGACCGGTCGGCCGTTCTCGAGCGCCGGAAAGAAGCGCCAGGTGCGCAGCGTCGCGAGCAGACTCGCATTCAGGGTGGGCTCGGGCGTGGGATCCACGAGCTCGACCTGCGCGGTGCCGTCCTCCGCGACCCGGAAGCGCGCCACCGCGGCCAGCTCGACGGACTGGTGGCGCAGGTCGTCGGGAATCTGCGGAAGCGGGCGATACAGCGCGCGCGCGCTCATGTTCCCGCCCGCCGGCGCGGCGCGCGCGGGGCGGGGCGACTCGGCGCTCGCCGAGCTCGTGGAGGGCGCTTCCGCCGCAGGAGTCGCGTCGGGCTGAGCCTGCGGAGGCTCCGCGCGCGGACGCTGCCGAGCTCTCGGTCGCGGCACGGGCGTCGCGGGCCTCGGCTCGGGGGGCGGCGAAGCGGGGGCCGCGGCCTGGGGGCTGCTCGGCTCGAGCTCGACCAGGCGCGCGTCGAGAGTCGGGGTCGGTGCGGGCACAGTCGAGCCGAGCGAGAGGAGGCGGACGAGCGCGAGCAGAAGCGCAGTGGTGAACGCGAGCGCGCCGGGGATCGTGAACGGCAAGCGCGACCACGGACTGTCCACGTCGTCAGTCGCGCTGCACTGCGATCAAGAAGTGCTGCGCCCCCGCGTCGCGCGCACGGATCATCGCCTGCACCACCACGCCCTCGGGTGCGGCAGCATCGGCGGAGACGATGATGTCGTCATCGCCGTGCAGGAGCGAGCGAAGCGCAGGGGCCAGATCATCCAGCGCCAGCGCTACCTCGTTCACGTAGATCGTGCCGTCGCGCGTGACCGTCAGCGTCGGCGACGGCTGCGCGCTGAGCGGATCCGCCTTCCCCTGCGGGAGATCGACCCGGAGCGAGTGGAGATTCTGCATCGTGAGCGACGCCAACATGAAGGTCGCCAGCAGGAAGAACATCACGTCGATCATCGGAATGATCTCGATCCGGCCTCGCTTCGCTTGGCGCTGCCTACGAAGACGCATCGAGCTTCGCCTGGTCGAGCCGGATGTGGTCGACGAGCCGCGTGCCGAGGCGCTCCATCTGGTCCATGAAGCGCGTCTGGCGGTTGGACAGGAAGTTGAACGCGAACAGCGCGGCGAGCGCGATGAACAGTCCGACCGCCGTGGCGATGAGGGCCTCCGCCACGCCGCCGGTCACCCCGCGCGGATCCACGAGCCCCTGGGCGCCGAACAGGTGGAACGAGCGGATCATGCCGGTGATCGTACCGAGCAGGCCGAGCAGCGGCGCAGCCGTCACGATGGTCTCCAGCACCCACAGCCAGCGCGCGAGGCCGCGCTCGATCAGGCTCGCCTCGTCCGCAGCGCGCGACTCGACCCACCACGCGGGATGCCCCCGGTTCGCGGCAATGACGCGGAGGAAGCGGGCCAGATAGTTGCGGGGGTCGAGCTCGGCCAGCTCGCCCTCGAGCGCCTTCCACTCGAAGCCGAACTCCTCGACCGTCTCGCTCACTTCACGCGGCAGTCGTGTCCAGCGCCAGTAGACCCAGCACTTGTCCAGCAGGATCACCCCGGCGAGCACGGCCAGCGCCAGCAGGGGATAGATGACCGCGCCGCCGACCTGCAGCGCGGACAGCGTCTCGGTCCAGGTCGATGTCAAGACTTCTTCTCCTTCGCGTGCGTCCTCAGAAGCTCTTCGAGATGCCGGCGAAGTAGGAGCGGCGTGCGCCGAACTGCGGCGCGCCCACGCCGATCCCGCTGCCATCGCGGATCTCGTAGCTCTCGTCGAACAGGTTGATGATGTCGGCCCGCAGTGTGAAGCGGCCGAGCGCGTCGAGGTGGAAATCGTGCGAGACGCCCAGGTTCACGGGCAGGTACGCCGGGAGTTTCTCGTCGTTCGCGAAGCCACGCCGCAGCCCGCTGCTCGTCAGGCAGTCCACAGTCATGCGCGTGTCTCTCCACAGGTACGAAACGCCGAACGAGCTCGTGTAGCGCTGGTCGTGATCCAGGTACACGAAGTGATTCGCGATGAACGCGAGCTCGTCGGGGTCGAACTCGAACTCGCTCGAGACGATCTGCTTCCCGCGGGCCACCGAGTAGGCGAAGTTCGCGAACGCCGTGAAGTTCTGGATCTGGTACGACGCGGTGAGCTCCGTCCCGTACACGTACCCCTGCTTGTAGTTGAAGGGCGAGAGGATCAGCGCGGCGCCGAACTGTCCCTCGTCGATCAGGTTTCGCACACGCTTGTAGTAGGCATCGACGCCCACCTGGAGCCCGGGGGTGATCACCTGGGTGATGCCCGCGTCGTAGTAGTCCGTCCGCTCCGGCTTCACCGGCGAATCGGCCTTGATTGCCGACTGGTTGGTCGTGCCGTCGAACGCCGTGACCGAGGTCGGCGCCACCAGCTCCATCGGCGGAGGCGTGAAGTAGCGCGACCAGCCGACGTGCAGCGTCGTTCCTTCCGGCGTGGCGTACACCATGTTGATGCGCGGGCTGAACTGGCCCCCGCGCACGAACTCGGCCACGCGGTCGTAGCGCAGCCCGTAGTTGAACGTGAGCTCCTTGGTCAGCCGCCACTCGTCCTGGAGGTAGACTCCGTAGAGGAAGCCCAGCTTGTTGCTGTTGTCGGTGATGGTGAAGGGCACGTCGCTCGTCTGGGCTCCCCCCGCATCGGCGGGGAAGACGCTGACGTCGTTGTCGCTGCTGATCCGCTCCTGCTCGAAGAAGAGGCCGAAGCGCAGCGTGTGAGAGTCGTTCAGCTTGTAGCTGGAGTCCCCCTGAAGCCCGTTCGCCCAGCTGTTGCGCGTGTCGCGGCTCGCGACCCCGTTGAAGATCAGATCGCCGGCCACGTCCGGCCGGAAGAGCGTCTGCGTGTAGCGCGTGAACGCGGAGAGCTGGAAGTCGAGGGCGCCTGCCGACTTCTGCAAGGCGAGGACCGCGTAATGGTTCCACTCGGACTGGTTCTCGTCCAGGTTCGCCGAGTCGAAGGTCGGCACACCCGAGAGCGCGAAGCCCGGCGTCTGTCCCGGGTTGTTGGGAATCTGGAACCGGCCCACGAAGTTTCCCGTAATGAGGCTCAATCGCGTGCTGGGATCGAGGAGGTCGGAGAGGTAGGCGAATCCATGACCCTGGTTCGCGCGATCGTGCAGCGGGTTGATCGTGCCGGTGGGTGACTCCACTCCGAGCTCGTTGTAGAGATAGTTCCCCGTCGCGAAATAGCTGAACGATTCGCTGGCGCCGCCGTACTCGAAGCTCGGGTTGAACGTGCTGTGGCTTCCGCCGTACATCGACACGTTGCCGCCCGGCTCGTAGGCGCCGTTCTTCGTGTCGATCTCGATGACTCCGGCGGTGCGGAAGCCGTATTGGGCGGGAAGCGCGCCGTCGATCAGGCGCAGGTCATCGACGTAGCGCGGGTCGATCGCCTGGCCGAACCCGCTGATCCCTTCGGGAAGCTGCACGCCGTTGATGCGGTACTGGAGGTTCGCGTGGTCGCCGCGCACGTGGAGCTGGCCGAAGGAGTCGTTCGCGACGCCGGGGGCGCGCAGCAGCACCTCGTTGAACGAGGAGTTGTCGCCCTGCGGCTGGGCGTCGATCGACTGCTCCGTGATGTTGTAGACGCTGCTCCCCGTGCTCGGCGTGATCGAGTTGCGCGCGACGTCGAGCTTTTTCGCGACGACGCCCAGCTCGAGCGCGTTCTTCGACGCGAGCACGAGCTGGGTCGACGCCGTCGAGCTGCCGCTCACGGTGACGATCGCCGTCGCCGTCTCGAAGCCCGCCTTCTCCGTGGTGAGCGAGTAGGTGCCCGGCTCGACCGCCGTGAAGCGGAACCGTCCGTCGGGTGCGGTCGTCGTCGAGGCCACGGCGCGTCCGTCCGCGGCTTCGAGCTTCACCGCGACTCCGCCGACGGGGCGGTCGAGCGCATCCTTGATCTGGCCGGCGATCGCGCCGGATCCTGCTGGCGTCGGCTGATCGGCCGAGCCGATCGACGCCACCCCGAGCTGCACCACGCACGCGAGCACGATGCTCAGGTGCTTCATGAATCTCTCCCCCTCTCGTCGCGGCGCGCACGTGCGCAGCGAACGGCGACTTGCCGGCCGGGCGCGTGCTCCTCGGAGCACGCGCACTCGAACTGGCGCGGCAGTTCATCGACGACTGATCTACGGACAGTCAGTGACCGCGAGACACTCCAAATGAAGGCGTGTCGCGTCGGTACGCGGGTCGATCAGTGACTGACGACGTTCAGGCGGCGCGAGGGAAGGCTGGGGGCGCGCGGGCAGGTGCGACGTCGACGTCCGCGATCGGCGCGGCGACGACGGAGTCCGACCGCACGTGGGCGATCGACAGACTCTCACAGTCGATCGTAAGCGCGATCGGCGCATCGACGGCGCGCGCACCGCCGTGGGCGAGCGCGCTACAGACGGGGCAATCATCGGGGTGGCTCGAGCGCGGGCCACCGTCGGTGGGAGCCGTCTGCCCCGCGTGCTCTGCGGAGGTGCACACCCCATGGGCCGCGCCGCAGGGGCTCTCGAGCGCGTGCAGGTACGGAAGCAGCGCGTGTGAAACCAGCGCGAAGACGGCGACGAACGCCGTTCTCTGCAGCCGCGCGGAGAGCCAGATCCGCATCGGCGGGCGAGGCTATAGGAGCGGTTGGTACGTGTCAACGAAGCGTGCGTTCGCGGTATCTCGAGTTTGACGCGCCGGCATCGTCGCTGTCGCGAGGAGGCAACCATGGCGCACCGACGAAAGCCACTTGTAGCCGCATTCGCCATGAACAGCGGCGTGCTCGCGGTCGAGGTCACGGGAGCGCTTACGGCCGGGAGCCTCAGTCTGCTGATGGACGGAGTCCACGATCTCTCGGACGAAGTCGCGCTCGGGCTCCTCGTGCTCGCCTGCACGCTGCGCGCGGGCCTCTCGGGCAGGCTCCTGCAGTCGGCGAACCTGGCAAACTCGCTCGGGCTCGTGGCGATCTGCGCGGGCCTCGTCTGGCAGATCCTCGTGCGCCTGGCGCAGCCCGGAGTCGCACCTCGGCGCGCGCTCAGCGCGCCGCCGCCGTCCTCATCGTCACGAACTCTTCCGCCGCCGTGGGATGGATGCCGACGGTTGCGTCGAACTGCGCCTTGGTCGCGCCCAGCTTCACCGCGATCGCGACGCCCTGGATGATCTCGCCCGCGTCCGGCCCCAGCATGTGCGCGCCGACCACGCGCTGGCTCGCGCGGTCGACCACGAGCTTCATCGTGGTCTGCTCGTCGCGCTGCGTGAGCGTGTGGCGCAGCGCGCGGAAGCGCGCGCGGTAGACGTCGAGCGCGCCGAAGCGCGCCTCGGCCTCGGCCTGCGTGAAGCCCACGGACGCCAGCGACGGCTGGCTGAACACGGCGCGCGGCACGTCGCGGTGGTCCACCGGCGTCCGCTCGCCGCCGAACGCGGTGCGCGCGAAGGCCATCGCCTCGTGGATCGCCACGGGCGTCAGGTTGAGCCGGTTCGTCACGTCGCCGATCGCCCACACGTTCGGCACGGACGCGCGCGAGTACTCGTCGACGGCGACCGCACCGTCCGGGCCGATCTCGACGCCGAGCTCGGCCAGCCCCAGCCCCGCGACGTTCGGCGCGCGCCCGATCGCGGACAGCACCTGGTCGCTCTCGATCTCGGTGCCGTCGTCGAGCGTGCTCAGCAACACCGACCCGTGTCGCTCGATCTTCGCCAGCCGGCGGCCGAACGCGAGCCCGATGCCGCGCTTCTCCATCTCCAGCGCCAGACCGCGCCGCAGGTCGTCGTCGAAGCCACGCAGGAAGAGCTCGCCGCGGTGGACGAGCCGGGTCTCGGCGCCCAGCCCCGCGAAGATGCCTGCGAACTCGACCGCGATGTAGCCGCCGCCCAGCACCAGCACGCGGCGCGGCAGCTCCTTCAGGTGGAACGCCTCGTTCGAGCTGATGGCGTGCTCGATGCCCGGCACGTCCTGCATTCGCGGCCAGCCGCCCGTCGCCACCAGGATGTGCTCGGCGGTGAAGCGCTTGCCGCCCGCTTCGACCGTATGGGCGTCGACGATGCGCGCGCGCGCCTCGATGCGCCGCACGCCCGCTTCGTCGAGGAGCTTCGCATACACCGAATTGAGTCGCGCGATCTCGCGGTCCTTGTTCGCGATGAGCGTCGCCCAGTCGAACGCGGGCTTCGTGGCGCTCCAGCCGTAGGCGACGGCGTCCTGGAAGTCGTCCGAGTAGTGCGAGGCGTAGACCAGGAGCTTCTTCGGAATGCAGCCGACGTTCACGCAGGTGCCCCCGAGGTAGCGCTCCTCGGCGACGGCGACGCGGGCCCCGAAGCCGGCGGACATCCGGCTGGCGCGCACGCCGCCGGAGCCCGCGCCGATCACGAACAGGTCGAAGTCATGGCGCGGCATCGCGCGATTCTAGCGGGCGGGCGCCTCGAAATCGCCGAGCGCGAACGACACCCCGCCCGCGAGGTCGGCGACCGGCGGGCGCAGCTTCGTCACGCGCAGCCACAGCTCGGCGCCGGGCGGCACGAGCGGCCGCAGCACCGCGAGCAGGTCGCGCCCGAGCTTCTCGACCAGCTGGAACTCGCGCCGGCGCACGTACTCGCGCGCGGCGTCGATCAGCTCGGCGTAGCAGACGGTGTCGCCCAGCTTGTCGCTCTCGCACGCGGCGGGCAGCTCGGCGAAGCGCACTGCGACGTCCAGGTCGACCTGCTGCGGGACCGCGCGCTCCTCCGCGCCGCAGCCCAGCCGGACCGCCAGACGTGCGCCGCGGAACTCGAGCAGAGCCATGGCTGCAATCCTAGCGGCTCTGATAGATTAGTCCTGTTAAATCTTCGCACGAGTTCGTTCAGACCTTCTAAACATACATGAACACGAACACGGTCGACTTGAACAAGCTGCGCGCGTTCCTCGCGGTCGCCGAGCGCGGCGGGGTCTCCGCCGCGGCGGGCGAGCTCGCGCTCACGCGCTCGGCCGTGAGCCAGAGCGTCTCGAGCCTGGAGGGGTCTCTGGGCGTGCGGCTGTTCGATCGCGTGGGGCGGCGGCTGGTGCTGACGAACGAGGGCCGCACGCTCGCGCGCCGCTTCGCGCGCGTGAACGCCGAGCTCGTGGGCGCGCTCGAGTGGGTCGTGAACGAGGAGCGCGAGGTGCGCGGGCTCGTCCGCCTGGGCCTGTTCATCGGCGCGGCGCGCGCGCGCGTGGCCGGGTGCCTGGCGCGCTTCACCACGGCGCATCCGCGCGTGCGCGTGAAGCTGCTCTACGGCGCGCACGCCGAGCTGCGCGAGCAGCTCGCCGCCAACCGCCTCGACTTCGCGCTCGCGCTCGTGCCCGGGCGTGCCGTCGAGCCGCGCGTGCGCTCGAGCCGGCTGTTCCGCCAGGAGCTCGTGCTCGTGTCGGCGCGGCCGTGGCCGCGCGCGCGCCTCGGGCCCGACGCGCTCGAAGGCGTGCCATTCGTCGACTACTACCAGGCGAGCCCGCTCGTGCGCCGCTGGCTCCGCCACCACTTCCCGCGCCAGCGCATCGAGCCCGACGTGCGCGTGTTCGCGGCGAGCACCGACATGGCGCTCGAGCTGGTGCTCGCCGGCGCCGGCGCCGCCGTGCTGCCGCGCGAGCTGGCCGAGCCGCTCGCCCGCGCGAAGCGGCTCTTCCCCGCGCGCACGGGCCGGCCGGAGCTCGAGGACGCGGTCTGGCTCGAGGAGCCCGCCGGCGCTTGGCGCGGCGAGACGTTGCGCGCCTTCCGCGCCGCGCTCGTGGCCGACCTCGCGGAATCGTCGTGACACAACTCGGTGTCGCGCTCGAGATCACGCCGCCGCGCGAGGCGCGGCCCGACGTGCTGCTGCGCCGCGCGCGGCTGCTCGGTACGCGCGCCTCGGCGGTGCACGTGATCCAGCGCGCGGACCGCCAGCCCAGCGCGGCGGCCGCAGCCGAGCTCGAGCGCCGCGGCATCGCGGCCGTCTGGCACCTCGTGAACCGCGGGCGGACGCGGGCAGAGCTCGAACGCGAGATCGCAGCGGCCGCGGCCGCGGGCGTGCGCGGCACGCTCGTCGTGCGCGGCGAAGCGGGGCCGCCCGAGCGCGAGGCCCCGCCGACGCTGGCGCAGCTGGTGCGCGACGTCCGGGCGGCGCTCCCCGGCGCGCGCGTGGGCGTGGCCGCGAACCCGTACGGTCCGCGCGAGCGCGTGCTCGCGAACCTGTGGCCGAAGCTCGAGGCGGGCGCATCGTTCGTCCAGACGCAGCCGATCTTCGAAGCGGCTGCGCTCGCGCCGGTCGCCGAAGCCATTCGCAGGCGCGCGCCGCGCGTGCAGATCGTGCCCATGCTGATCCCGCTGCTCTCGGTCGACGCGGCGGAGCGGCTGGGCGAGCGCCTGCGCGTGCCCATTCCCGGGCAGCTCCTACGCGCGCTCGAGGCAGGCGGCGAGTCGGCGGGCTGGGCGGCGCTTCACCGGCTGGTGCGCGCGCTGGCCGACTCCGGCTCGTGCGACTCACTCGCGGTCATGACGCTCGACGCCGACCCGCCCAAGGCGTTCGGCGACCGGCTCGTCGCGGCCTTGGCGTAGAAGCGCCACTCCTTCTCGACGATGAGCCGCGCCCCGCGCCTGAAACGGAAGTACGACCACGCCCACTGGAACACGACCAGCGCGCGGTTGCGGAAGCCGATCAGGTAGTAGACGTGTACGAACAGCCAGACGAGCCACGCCGCGAGGCCGCGCACGTGCCGGCCGCGGATCTCGCCCACGGCGCGGCTGCGGCCGATGGTGGCGAGCGTGCCGCGGTCGACGTAGTGGAACGCCTCGCGCGGCTCCCCGCGCAGCTCGCGCCGGATCTGCCGCGCCGCGAACCGGCCCTGCTGCAGCGCGACCGGCGCGAGCGCCGGCAGCTCGCGGCCCGCTTCGTCGCGCGCCGCGCCCTGGTCGCCGACGACGAACACTTCCGGGTGTCGCTCGAGCGCGAGATCGGTCCCCACCGGCACGCGCCCGCCGCGGCCCAGCGCGACGCCGAGTTGCTCGCTGAGCGCCTCCGCGCGCACGCCCGCGGCCCACAGGACGGTCGCAGCCTCGATTCGTTCCGCGCCGACCTCGACGCCGCCGGCGTCGATTCGAGTCACCGAGCTCTGCGTCCACACCTGCACGCCGAGTGACTCGAGATCGCGCACCGCGCGGCTCGCCAGGTCGGGCGCGAGCGCGGGCAGGATGCGCGGGGCGGCCTCGATCAGCACGATGCGCGCCAGCTTCGGATCGATGCGGCGGAAGTCGCGCGCGAGCGTGAAGCGGCTCATCTCGCCGATTGCGCCGGCGAGCTCGACGCCGGTCGGCCCGCCGCCCACGATCGCGAACGTGAGCAGCGCGCGCTGCCGGCGCGGGTCGGTCTCCTTCTCGGCCTCTTCGAACGCGTCGAGCACGCGCCGGCGGATCTCCGTGGCCTGCTCGATCGTCTTCAGTCCCGGCGCGAACGGCTCCCATTCCTCGTGGCCGAAGTACGCGTGGCGCGAGCCGCACGCGAGCACCAGGTAGTCGTACGCGACCGGCCCCGCGTCGGTCGCGAGCGTGCGCGTGGCGAGGTCGACGCCGCGCACCTCGGCGCGCAGCACGCGCGTGTTCTTCTGCCGCGACAGCACGCTGCGGATCGGTGTCGCGATGTCGGCGGGGCTCAAGCCCGCCGTCGCGACCTGGTAGAGGAGCGGCTGGAACAAGTGGTGGTTGCGGCGGTCGATCACCGTGACCTCGACCCCGGGCTCCGCCCCGAGCGCGCGCGCGGCGTTCAGCCCGCCGAACCCTCCGCCGACGATCGCGACGCGCTTCATCCGCACAAGGTAGGGAGCGCGGCGGGGCCGTGCCCGCCTGTCGCACGCGTCGCGCCTCAACGCGGCGCGCGCGCGCGCCGATAGCGCATTCTCTCATGACCACGCCCGCGAACCCCAACCCGGCCGACGCCCTCCTCGGCCGTGTCGCAGTCGCCGCGAAGCTCATCACGATGGAGCAGCTGGCGCAGGCGACGCGCGAGCAGGGCCGCGTGGGCCAGGGCAAGAACCTCGGCGAGATCCTGCTCGCGATGGGCTTCCTGACCAAGGAGACCCTGGCGAAGGCGCTCGAGCTGCAGCGCGGCGTCATCGCGCGCGCGCGCGAGAAGAAAACCGACGGCGCGCCGCTGACTCCGGCCGTGGCGAAGCCCGCGCCGGAGCTCGGCAGCGACAGCGACGCCAAGGCGGCCGCGTCGCTCGCGGGCGAGGCGAGCCCGCCGCCGCGCGCCACCGCGCCCAAGGCGCGCGCCGTCCCCGTCGTCGGCGTCTCCGCACAGGCGTCCGCGCCGAAGATCGGGCTCGACCGCGGCCTCGATGCGCTGCTCGTCGACGCGTCGAGCCAGGGCGCGAGCGACGTGCACCTGCACAGCGGCGCGAACTTGCGCCTGCGCATCCGCGGTGCGCTCGTCGAGGTGGCCGACTCGAAGCTCTCGCCGCCGATCGCAGAGAAGCTGATCTACGCCGCGCTGTCGGCCGAGGAGAAGACGCTGCTCGACCAGCACGGCGAGCTCGACTTCTGCCACACCGTGAAGGGACTCGCGCGCTTCCGCTGCAACGTCTACCGGCAGCTGCGCGGGCTCGACGCGACGTTCCGCCGCATCTCGCTCCTGCCGCCGACGCTCGCCGACCTGAACCTGCCCAACTCGCTCGCGAAGTTCACGAACTTCCACCAGGGCATGGTGCTCGTGACCGGGCCGTCGGCGTGCGGCAAGTCGTCGACGATGGCGGCGCTCGTGAACCTGATCAACGAGGAGCGCAAGGAGCACATCCTCACGATCGAGGACCCGATCGAGTATCTGCACGCTTCGAAGCAGTGCATCGTGAACCAGCGCAACGTGAAGCGGCACACCGAGTCGTTCGCGCGCGCACTCCGCGCCGCGCTGCGCGAGGACCCCGACGTGATCGTGATCGGCGAGCTCCGCGACCGCGAGACGATCTCGCTCGCGATGACCGCCGCCGAGACGGGTCACTTCGTGCTCGCCACGCTGCACACCGACAACGCCGTGCGCACGGTGAACCGCATCATCGGCTCGTTCCCGCCCGAGCAGCAGGACCAGGTGCGCGCCATGCTGTCCGAGTCGCTGCGCGCCGTCATCTCGCAGCGCCTGCTGCCGCGCGCCGACGCGCGCGGCATGGTGCCCGCGGTCGAGATCCTCGTCGTGAACCGGCCCGTGGCGAACCTGATCCGCGAAGAGAAGACGGTGCAGATCCGCTCGACCATGCAGACCAGCGCGAACGCGGGGATGTGTCTCCTCGACGGCTCGCTCGCACAGCTCGTGAAGGCCGGCACGGTGAAGCGCGACGACGCGCTGCTGCATGCCGAAGACCCGAAGCTGATCCCGCCGGGCAGGTGACGGAGCGACCATGGCGCAGCTCGACGATCTCCTCCGCTACCTGAAGCAGCACAAGGGCTCGGATCTGCATCTCGCGGCCGGCCTCGAGCCGCGCATCCGCGTGAACGGCTCGCTCGAGTCCGTCGAAGGCCAGGCCATGCTCACGAACGACGGCCTGCGCAAGCTCTTGCGCGAATTGGCGAGCGAGGCGCAGTGGCGCACGTACGAGCAGTCGAACGACCTCGACTTCGCGTACGGCCTCGAGGGCGTGGCGCGCTTCCGCGCGAACTTCTTCGTGCAGGAGCACGGCGCCGGCGCCGTCTTGCGCATGATCCCCGAGAAGATCGTGCCGCTCGAGGAGCTCAAGCTCCCGAAGGCGATCGAAGGCCTCGTCGACCTGCGCAAAGGCCTCGTCGTGGTCACGGGCCCGACGGGCTCCGGCAAGTCGACCACGCTCGCGGGCATCGTCGACAAGATCAACCGCACGTACGCGAAGCACATCCTCACGCTCGAAGACCCCGTCGAGTTCGTGCACGAGAACAAGAAGAGCGTCCTCTCGCACCGCGAGGTGGGCGCGCACACGAAGGGCTTCGGTCCCGGCCTGCGCGCGGCGATCCGCCAGGACGCCGACGTCGTGCTCGTCGGCGAAATGCGCGACTACGAGACGATCTCTCTCGCGCTCACGGCAGCGGAGATGGGCATGCTCGTGTTCGGCACCCTGCACACGAACAACGCGCCGAAGACGATCGACCGCATCATCGACACGTTCCCGTCGGACGAGCAGGCGCAGGTGCGAATTTCGCTCGCCGAGTCACTCGCAGGCGTGGTCGCACAGCTCCTCCTGCCCACCGCCGACGGCAAGAGCCGCGTCGCCGCGAACGAGATCCTCTTGAAGACGAAGGCGCTGCCGAACATCATCCGCGAGGCGAACGTCGGCATGCTCGGCTCGTACATCCAGCAGGGCAAGGCCGACGGCATGCAGCTCATGGACGACGCGCTGTTCGAGCTCGCCCAGTCGAAGCGCGTCGACGCGCACGACGCCTGGGCCAAGGCCACCGACAAGCAGCGCTTCGAGCCGCTCCTACCCAAGGAGTAGACTCGGCGGCGTGACCGCCCTGCCCTTCGCGGGCGCCGCCGCGCACTACCGCTTTCGCCCGCCGTACGCGCCGGCTGCGCTCGACTTCGTGTGCGCGGAGCTCGGGCTCGGCGCGGCCTCGCGCGCGCTCGACCTGGGCTGCGGGCCCGGCCGGCTCGCGCTCGCGCTCGCGCCGCGCGTGCACGAGGTCGTCGCAGTCGACGTCGATCCCGACATGCTCGCCGAGGGCGAGCGCAGCGCACGCGAGCAGGGCGTTCGCAACGTGCGCTGGCTGTGTCTGCCCGCCGAGGCGATCTCTTCCGCGCTCGGCAGCTTTCGCGCCGCCGTGCTCGGCCAGTCCTTCCACTGGATGGACCGCGACCGCGTGCTCGAAAGGCTGGCCGAGCTGCTCGAGGAGGGCGGTGGGCTGGCGCTCGTAGGCCCCGGTACACGTCGGCGGGACGAGAGCTGGGAGGCGCTCGCGCGGCTGGTGACCGAGAAGTACCTCGGCCCGCACGCGCGCCACGCGCTCACGAACCCCGAGCCCGAGAACGAGCCGGCGCTGCGCCGCTCGCCGCACTTCGCGCCGCCCGAGTCGCGCGACTTCCTCGGCGCAGCTTTCGAGCGCGACGCGGCGTCGATCCTCGGCTGCATCTACTCGCACTCGACGTCGACGCGGCTGTCGTTCGGGGCGCGCGCGGAGGAGTTCGAGCGCGAGCTTCTGGCCGCGCTCGCGCGCGCGAACCCTGCCGGGCGCTTTCGCGAGCGGCTCGAGACCGAGGTGGTGATCGCCAGGAAGCGCACGCCGGGCCCGTGATACGCTCCGGGCATGCTCAAGCTCAGCTTCTGCCTGCGCCGGCTGCCGCAGCTGTCGCGCGAGGAGTTCCAGAAGTACTGGTTCGAGACGCACGCACCGCTCGTGCGCAAGCACTCCGAGGCGCTGCGCATTCGCCGCTACGTGCAGACTCATACACTGCTCGGTGACGCAGCCGACTCGCTGCGCGCGACCCGCGGCGGTCCTCCGGGCTACGACGGCGTGGCCGAGCTGTGGTGGTCGAGCGAGGCAGACGTCGCGGCCGCCCTCGGCACGCCGCAGGGCCAGGAGGCGGGCCGCATCCTGCTCGAGGACGAGCGGAAGTTCATCGACCTCGCCCATTCGCCGCTCTTCTGGGCGCGCGAGCGCGAGATCATCGCGTGGAAGTGACTTGAGCCGCGTCGCTCTCGAAGTCTGGTCCGACTATCTCTGTCCGTGGTGCAACGTGGCGGCGACGCGGCTGCACGCGATCGAACAGGAGTTCGCGGGCTCGGTCGAGCTCTCTTGGAAGAGCTACTTGTTGCGACCCGCGCCGGAGCCGAACCGCGACTTCGAGAAGTTCGTGAAGTACACGCAGGGCTGGAAGCGCGCCGCGGAGGAGGAGCCGGCCGCCGAGTTCCGCGTCTGGTCGAGCGGGGAAGGCCCGCCGTCGCACAGCGTGCCCGCGCACCTGGTCGCGAAGGCCGCGGCGACGCTCGGCCCCGCGGAGTTCGCGCGCGTGCACCGCGCGCTGCTGCACGCCTACTTCGCCGAGAGCCGCGACATCTCGAACGCGCGCACGCTGACCGCGATCTGGGCGGAGTGCGCGCTGCCGCCCGGCGAGCTGCAGCGCGTCACCGACCCCGAGCTGATGGCGCGGATCGCCAGCGAGCACAACGAGGCCGTCGAGATGGGCGTCGGCGGCGTGCCCGCCGTGCGCATGCTCGGCAACGACGTCGCGATCACGGGCGCGCAGCCCCTCGAGATCTACCGCCGCTGGGTGCACCGCGCACTCGAGGCTTGAAAGGAAACGCCATGCGCATCGGACTGCAGATCCCGATCTTCACCTGGCCCGGCGGTGCGGAGGGCATCGCTGCCAAGCTGCGCGAGATCGCGCAGGCCGCGGAGGCCGCGGGCTTCGCCAGCATCTGGGTGATGGACCACCTGTTCCAGATCCCGATGGTCGGCGCCGCCGAACAGGAGATGCTCGAGGGCTACGCCGCGCTGTCCTATCTCGCCGGAGTGACTCGCCGCGCGAAGCTCGGCACGATGGTCACGGGCGTCACGTACCGACACCCGGGAGTGTTGATCAAGACGGTCACCACGCTCGACGTGCTGTCGGGCGGCCGCGCGTACCTCGGCATCGGCGCGGCGTGGTTCGAGCGCGAGCACGTGGGCCTGGGCGTGCCGTTCCCGCCGCTGGCGGAGCGCTTCGAGCGGCTCGAAGAGACGCTGCGCATCGCGCTGCAGATGTGGTCGGGCAAGGTCGCGCCGTTCCAGGGCCGCCACTACCAGCTCGCCGAGACCCTGTGCGTGCCCGCACCGGTGTCGCGCCCGCGGCCGAAGCTCTTGATCGGCGGCGGCGGCGAGAAGAAGACGTTGCGCCTGGTCGCGCGCTACGCGGACGCGTGCAACCTGTTCGCGTTCCTCGGCGCCGATGGGCTCGGCCGCAAGCTCGACGTGCTGCGGCGCCACTGCGACGCCGAGAAGCGCGACTTCGCGTCGATCGAGAAGACGACGCTGGGCACAGCCTGGCTCGCGCCGGGGCGCCAGTCGGCCGCCGAGCTGGTGAAGACCTGCCGCGGGCTCGCGTCGATCGGCATCGACCAGGCGATCTTCAACCTGCCCAACGCCCACGACATCACGCCGCTCGAGACGTTCGGCAAGGAGATCATCCCGGCCGCGGAGCAGCTCTAGAGCAGCGCGCCGCCGAGGATGAGCTTCGCGATCGTGAAGTAGATGACGAGACCGGTCACGTCGACGAGCGTCGCGACGAACGGCGCCGAGGCGCTCGCCGGGTCGACGCCGATGCGGCGGAACAGGAAGGGCAGGAGCGAGCCCGCCAGCGAGCCGAACATGACGACCCCGATCAGGCTCGCCGCGACGGTCAGCGCGACGCGCAGGTAGTGTTCGCCGTAGAGCGGCGACACGGCCTGCCAGATCACGATGCGCATGAAGCCGATCGAGCCGAGGAGCGAGCCGAGCGTGAGCCCGGACGCGAACTCGCGCCGGATGACCCGCCACCAGTCCGCGAGCCGCACTTCGCCGAGCGCCATCGCGCGCACCACCAGCGTGGACGCCTGCGAGCCGGAGTTGCCGCCGCTCGAGATGATGAGCGGCACGAACAGCGCCAGCACGACGGCCCGCGCGATCTCGTCCTCGAAGAACGCCATCGCGGTCGCGGTCAGCATCTCGCCCAGGAACAGCGCCGACAGCCAGCCCGCGCGCCGGCGGAACATGCGCCCGAACGCGATGTCGAGGTACGGCGCCTCGAGGGCCTCCATGCCGCCCAACTTCTGGATGTCCTCGGTGGCCTCTTGCTGCACGACGCCGACCAGGTCGTCGAAGGTGACGATGCCCTTCATGCGACCGTCGGCGTCGAGCACGGGGATCGCCACGAGGCTGGTCTCGGTGAGCACCTTGCTGACCTCTTCCTGGTCCTGGTCGTCGCGCACGGTGACGAGGTCCGTGCGCATGACCTCGCGCACGGTGCGCTCGGGCGGCGACGCGAAGAGCTCGCGGAACGAGACCACGCCGAGCAGGCGCTGTTGGTCGTCGATCACGTACAAGTACGACAAGGTCTCGAGGTTGGTGCGCGCCTGGCGCCGCAGATAGCCGATCGCCTCGTCGACGGTCATCTCGGGCCGCAGGCGCGCGTAGCGCGGGTTCATCAGCCCGCCCGCGGCGTCCTGCTTGTACGCGAGGAGCGCGGTCACTTCCTTGCGGGTGGGATCGTCGAGCAGCGACAGGAGCGGCTCGCGCTCGTCGTCGGGGACCTCCTGCACCAGGTCGGCCGCGTCGTCGGGCGCGAGCAACCGCATCCACGCGCGGCGCTCGTTGCGCGGCAGCGCGCGCATGAGGCTCGCCAGGTCTGCCGCGGACAGGCCGAGGAAGAACTCCTCGGCGTCGTCGCGTCCCAGCAAGTGGAACGCTTCGACGCGCTCCTCCGGCGTGAGGATGCGCCAGATCGTGCGCAGATCGGCCGGATGGAGCTGCTCTTCTTCGATGAGCGCTTGACTGGTCATTTGGGCGTCCTGCGGCGCGCGGATTCTCGCGCAGCGGCAGAGGGGCGTCTACGGCGAGGCGCGGAACCAGTCGGCGGCGGCGAACTGCTCGGAGCGGATCTTCTCCCAGACGCCGCGCAGCGCCAGCAGCTCGTCCGGGCGGTGGCGCGCCTGGGGCTCGGCGTCGACCTCGGCCGACAGGAAGAACAGCTTGCGGCTCGTCGCGCGCGCCTGCTCGGACGAGTCGTGGAAGACGATCGCGTTGTGCAGCTCGAGCAGGTTCTTGGACAGGTTCTTCCAGCCGTCGTCACCGAGCGGCTGGGTCGCGTAGAGCAGCGCCTCGGTCGCCTCGATCTCGTTGCGATACGGCGCCGGGTCGACGCGCCCGTTGATGGTCGGGAGCGCCGGCGGCGAGTCGTTCCTGGCGGAGTCGCCACGCCCGCAGGCGAGCGGGAGGGCGGCCGCGAGGAGCAGCGCTGCGAGCGACGCGGCCGCGCGCCGGATGACTGCGGACCGAGCTCCGCGCCGAGTCGCCGTCACTCCGGACTCCTTCCGCCGAGAGCCTAGCTTGCCCGCGAGCCGCGCGGGGCACAAACGCAGTCTACTTGGGCTCGAGCAGCTCGATGCGGTTGCCGAAGGGGTCGGATACGTACGCGCGGTCGAAGCCGGCGAGCGGCTCGTCGTCCACGACCCGATAGCCGCCCGCCCGGCAGGCAGCCACGAGCTCCGCGAGGCCACTCACGAGGAACGCCGGGTGCGCCTTTTGCGCGGGCCGGAAGTCGCGGTCCACGCCCAGGTGGACCTTCAGCGCGCCGCGCTCGAACCAACAGCCGCCGCGCGCTGCCAGGTGCGCGGGCTTGCGCTGCTCGGGCAGCCCGAGCACGCCTTCGTAGAACTCGCGCGCGCGAGCCTCGCCGCCGGGGGGCATGGCGAGCTGCACGTGCTCGAGCGCTTCGAGCTGCACGCCTAGAGAACGTCGATCGCGTCCTCGGGGAAGACGCCGAGATAGGCGAGCGCGGCGTGCGTGAGCTCGTCGACGAGGGACACGCCCGGCTGCTCGAACTTGTCGACCAGGAGCCGGCTCATCATGACCGACGAGATCATGCGTGCGACGAAGCCCGCCGCCACGACGGGAATCGGGTGCAGGATCTCGTGGCGCCGGGCGACGATGAGCCGCGTGAAGCGCGCCTCCATCTCCTGGCTCAGGTGCTCGGCGCGCGCCTCGAAGCGGCGGTCGTGCATGCCGGCGATCGCGAACGCCCGGAGCTGCCCGCGCCGCTGGTCCTGGATGCGCACCTGGAACGCAACGCACTCGCGCACGATCCCGCACACCGACGCGCCGGCCCAGCGCTGCTCGTCGAGCGCCACGACCGTGGTCGCGAGCGCCTCTTCGAGGAAGCGCTGGTGCAGCGCCGCGAGCAGGGTGTCCTTGTCCGGGAAGCGCGAGTAGAAGGTACCGACCGACGACCCGGCGCGGCGCGCGATCTCCGCGACCGACGCGTCCTCCCAGCTCTTCTCGGCCAGGATCGCCTCGGCGGCGTCGAGGATTCGCGAGAGCGTCTGCTGGCTGCGCGCCTGCTGCGGCGGGCGGATCCAGACGAGCTCGGGGACGGGGGTGTGCAGCTGGGGGGCGGCCATGGCCTCGGTTCCTCCGCAAAGAACTCGAATTCGAGTTCGGATCCGGTTTTTTACCGGTCGGACCAACCCCAGTCAAGAAGATTCTTCGACGAAGCAGCGCGAAGGCGAGCGAAGTCAGCGAGACCCGAAGTCCCAGCCGTCGCCGATCTTGTAGGTCGAGAGAATCCGCCGGGCTGTGGTCGTGATGTGCACTTCGTCCGGGCCGTCGTAGATGCGGGCGAAACGGGCCTGACGGTACATGCGCTCGAGCGGGGTGTCCTCGGTGACGCCCTTCGCGCCGAACACCTGGATCGCGCGGTCGATCACGTTGTGCAGCATCTGCGCACCGAACACCTTGATCATGCCGATCTCGACGCGCGCCTCGTCGCCGCGGTCGATCTTCTGCGCGGCGTTCAGGGTGAGCAGCCGGCTCGCCTGGATCTCGCACAGGCTGTCGAACACGAACTTCTGGATCTGCTGGTGCTGGCCGAGCGTCTTCCCGAACGCCACCCGCGAGTTCGCGCGCTCGCACATCAGGTCGAAGGCGCGCTGCGCCTGGCCGAGCCAGCGCATGCAGTGGAAGATGCGCCCGGGCCCGAGGCGGCGCTGCGCGATCCTGAAGCCCGCGCCGCGCGGCCCGAGCAGGTTCTTCTTCGGCACGCGCACGTTGTCGTACTGCACCTCGCAGTGACCGCCGTAGTGACCCATCACGCGCACGTCGCGCAGGATGTTGTAGCCCGGCGTGTTCGTGGGCACGATGATCATCGAGAACGCGTCGTGCGCGGGCGCGTCCGGCTCCGTGCGCACCATGACCGTGGTGTAGGCCGCGCGGTCGGCGCCGCTCGTGAACCACTTGCGGCCGTTGATCACCCAGGTGTCACCGTCCAGTGTCGCCTTCGTCTGGAGCTGCGTCGGGTCCGAGCTCGCGACGTCGGGCTCCGTCATGGCGAAGCTCGGGAAGATCTCGCCTGCGACGAGCGGCTTCAGGTACTTGTCACGCCACTCCACGTCGGCGAACTCGTTCAGCATGATCGAGTCCTGCAGCGAGTGCGTCCCCAGCGCGACCATGGCGACGCCCGAGCGGCCCACGACCTCGTTCACGTACACGTAGTCCAGGAACGGCAGGCCCTGCCCGCCGATCTCGCGCGGATGGCCGAGCGCCCAGAGCCCCTCCTCCTTGGCCTCCTGCATGAGCTTGCGCAGCGCGTCGCGGCCCACTTCGTCGTCGCGCTCCTCGACGAGCGGCTCGACCGGGTAGCAGCGCTCCTCGACGAACCGCTCGACGCGGTCGCGGATCTCACGCACGGACTCGGGCACTTCGAACGCCATGGGGTCTCCGTTTCTGGGTTCGCCAGCCTAAATCCCGGCCTGGCCCGGGAGCAAGCGTGGGTAGTACGCGCTTTGGAGGCGCCGGCCGGGGGCGGCGCCGCTTCGCACGCGCGAGTCGGGCGGCTCGCTGGCTTCGCTTGCCATCCGGCGGGCCGCGATGCGCTTGGCTCGCGCTGAATGCTCGCTACGCGCCGACCCCGGCCGGCGCCTCCCAAGCGCTCTTGCCGATTCGAGCGTGCCCGAGCCGGCAACATCGCGGGCTACCCGGGCTCTTCGCTTGGATCATCTCGTGCGAACGCCCTCGCAGCCGCGAACGCGCGAGGCCACCCCATACCAGGAATTGGGGTCCGCTCGCGCGCTCGTGCCTTCGTTCGAGTCAGCAAGTGCGCCGGGCGGGGGCGGGCGGCCGGGGCGGCGCGTAGCGAGCATTCAGCGCGAGCCCGGCACATCGCGGCCAGCCGGATGGCAAGCGAAGCCAGCGAGCCGCCCGACTCGCGCGTGCGAAGCGGCGCCGCCCCGGCCGCTCGCCCCCGCCCGGCGCGCACGCAGCGTCGACAAACCCCTTTGCAACACAGCGCGAGTGGGCTACCCAAGCCCGTCCGATGACCGTTCCTGCCTGGAGGGAAGGCAGCAAGCTGGTCCACCCCTTCAACCCCGAGCTCGGGGTGGGCTTCGTCCGGCGCGTCGAGGGCCGCTATCTCGTGGTCTACTTCCCGGCCGTCGAGCGCGAGGTGACTCTCGCAGCCCAGGGCGCCGGCTTCACGCCTCTCATCCTGCCCCCGGGGTCCGCCGCGATCGAGCTCGCGAAGAGCGCCGAGGTGCGCATCGACCACTGGGACGGCGAGCGCTACGTGCTCTCCGACGGGCGCCGGCTCGAGGACAAGGAGGTCTGGCCGCTCGACCGCAGCTCGGGGCCGATCGAGCGGCTCGCGCAGTTCCGCCTGGACCGGCTCGGCTCGTTCCGCAACCGCGTCGAAGGCCTGCAGCTGCGGCGCACGCGCGAGGCCGGCGGGCTCGGCAGCTTCCTCGGCGGGCGCATCGCGCTGTTCCCCCACCAGCTGCACACGGCGCTCGCCGCGGTGAGGTCGGATCCCGTGCGCTGGCTGCTCGCCGACGAGGTCGGGCTCGGCAAGACGATCGTCGCGTGTCTGATCCTGTCGGCGCTCGTGCGCACGGGCCGCGCGAAGCGCGCCCTCGTCGTCGCGCCTTCGACCCTCACCGTGCAGTGGCTCGGCGAGCTCTACCGCAAGTTCCACCAGGTCTTCGTGCTGCTCGACGAGGCGCGCATCGAGAGCGTCGAGCGCGACTACGGCGAGGGCAACGACGTCTTCGACATCCACCCGTTCGGCGTGATCTCGATGGAGGAGCTCGCCGCCGATCCGAAGCTCGCGCGCCAGGCGCGCAACGCGGACCTCGACCTCGTGATCGTCGACGAGGCGCACCGGCTCGCGCTCGAGCATTTCGACGCCGCGGTCGCCCCGCTCGTCGCGAACGCGAAGCACGCGATCCTGTTGTCGGCGACGCCGCTGCAGGCGGACCGGCGCGGCTTCTTCCACCTGCTGCAGCTCCTGCACCCCGAGGCGTTCGCCGCGTTCGACGAGTTCGACCGCGCGGTGGCGACCGGCGCCGCGGTGTTCCCGTGCACGAGCGCCGTGCGCCGCAGCGACCTGGGCGGCCTGCCGCCGCGGCGCGCCGCGCCCGTCGACGTGGCGGGCTTCGCCAAGGACGTGCGCAAGGACGCGCGCACCGAGTGGCTCACCGCGCGCGTGCGCGAGTGGCACCGCAAGAAGGAAAAGGCGCTCGTCTTCGTGCGCGACCTCGAGCGGCTCGAGAAGCTGAAGAAGCACCTCGAGGAGAACACGCGCACGCACATCGCCGTCTTCCACGAGGGGCTCACCGCCGCGCAGCGCGACATCGAAGTCGCGCGCTTCCGCGAGACCAACCTGCCCGTGCTCATCTGCACGGAAGCGGGCTCGGAGGGGCGCAACTTCCAGTTCTGCGACCGCATGGTGCACTTCGATCTGCCCGCCGATCCCGTCGCGCTCGAGCAGCGCATCGGCCGGCTCGACCGCATCGGGCGCAAGAAGGACGTCGAGATCGTCTACTTCCGCGCAAAGGGCGCCAAGCCGGACGTCGCGCGCCTGTATGAGCGGCTCGACCTGTTCGAGCGGCCGTCGGCCGGGCTCGACCTGGCGCTCGCCGGCGTGCGCGACGCCGTGCTCGCGGCCGAGCGCGACGAGCGCACGCTCGACGCGGAGCAGCTCGCGGGCGAGATCGAGGCGGCACGCGCGCAGTCGGTCGCGGACATTCCCCGCGTCGTGTACCGCGACGCGTATCACGAGTCGCAGGCCGCCGGCATCCTCGCGCTCGTGCCACCCGAGCTCGAAGCGAGCATGCGCCGCTTCTGCCTCGGCGCGGCGAACGACCTCGGGCTGAAGATCGTCGAGAAGGGCGGCACCGCGCTCTACTATCTGGAGATGGGCACGTCGCTCACGGTCGAGTCACTGCCGGGCGTGGCCGACGAGAGCCGCTGGCTCGGCACGTTCGACCGCGAGGAGGCGCTCGACAAGGACGAGCTCGACTTCTTCGCGAGCGGTCACCCGCTGGTCGAGGGCCTGTTGCTCGAGCTCGAGGACGGCGTGCGCGGCCGCGCGGCGATGTTCACGGTGCCGTCGGCGGAGCTGCGCGGCGCGGGCGTGCTCTGCGTGTTCAAGGACGGGCCCGACTGGAGCGGCATCGCGTTCGACACCAAGGGCGAGCAGCGCCCCGAGTGGGTACCCGTGCTCGTCGAGTCGCTCGGCAAGGCGAAGCCGGCCAAGCCCGAAGAGCTCGGGCTCGAGGCGCGCGCCGCCGACGGGATTCGCGAGCTCGGCTCCATGTGCGAGCTGGAAGCTGCCGAGACCGCGGTGCTGGAAGCCGCGGCGTTCTTCCGCTTCGTGCCCGACTCCGCGTCCGGCACGTAGCCGTACAGCGCGCGGTAGTAGAAGGCGTCGCGGCCGTACGAGCCGCCTTCGATGCGCAGGTCGGAGATCTGTCCGAGCTGGCGCGCGAAGTGCGCCGGGATCTCCAGGTCGTGGCGCTCGTCGGATACACACAAAAGTGTACGACCGGCGACCGACTCCGGTGGCGTCCAGTAGCCGAACATCAAGCTGTGGCCCGCGCCGAACAGGCTGCGGCCGCCGATCGTCCAGCGCGGCCCCTCGGGCGGCTGGTAGAACGCGAGCATGCTCGAGGTGGAGTAGCGGTCGAACGAGACGATGACCGGCGCGTCGCCTTCCCCGGTGCGCACCTCGCGTGCGGCGCGGTCGACGGCCGCTGCGACGTCGCGCCAGCGCTGCGCGTAGCGCGTGCCGTCGGGGAAGCGCGTGCCCGGCACGCCGAGTGCGAGCGCGTGCAGCAGCGCGGCGTAGCCGAACAGCGCGAGCCACACCGTCGGAGCGAACGAGCGCGCGGCGAAGCGGCCCGCGGCGCTCGCGTCGCGCTCGGGCGCGAGCGCGACGAGCGCCGCCGCGGCGGGCAGCAGCGCGAACCACGCGGGGCCCGTCCAGTTCAGCTTCGGCACGTGCGAGAGCGAGAACACGGTGAAGACCGCGAGCGGCGCGCCCGCGCAGAGGAACGCGAACAGGAAGCCGCGCTCGCCGGTGCGGCCCGGCGCGCCGCGCTCGAGCGCGGTGCGCACCGGCGTGCGCGCAAGCGCGACGAACGCGGCGAGCACCGCCGGCGTGAGCAGCACAGCGACGGCGCCGAGCAGCCGGTGCAGTGCGAACTCGGCGGGGTCGTCGATCCGCCGCGCGCTCTGGAACAGGAACGACGCCCAGTGGTTCTGCGCGTTCCACGCGACGACGGGCGAGAAGAGCGCGAGCGCCACGACGGCGGCGAGCCAGAGCTCGGGCCGCGCGAGCGCCGCGCGCGCCCGCCGGTCGACGAGCACGAAAGCCAGGGCGCCGGCGCCGAGCAGCGCGATGGTGTACTTCGCCAGCAGCCCCAGCCCGAGGCACACGCCGGCGCCCCACCACGCGCGCGGCCGCGTCTCGACCAGGGCGCACCAGAGGAAGTAGAGCGCACCGGTCCATGCCGCCGCGAGCGGCGCATCGGGCGTCATGATGACGCCGCTCGTGAACGAGAACGGCAGCACCGCGACGAGCGCCAGCGTCACGGCGGCCGCCGTCTTGCCGAACCAACGGCTCGCGAGCGCGGCGCTGAAGCCGGCCGTGACGAGCGAGCACAGGATCGCGCCCGCGCGCACGCTCCATTCGCTGTGGCCGAACGAGCTCGTGCCGAGCCGAATGAGCCAGGCGACGAGCGGCGGATGATCGAGATAGGAGAGCTGCAAGTGTCTCGAGTAACTCCAGTAGTACGCCTCTTCGGGGAGGAGCTCGAGGGCACCGGCGTAGGCGACGCGCAGCGCGAGCAGGTAGCCCAGCGCGGCCAGGCTGCCGAGGCGCAGCGCCAGCGCCCGCTCCTGCGCAGCGCGCTCGGGCGCCAGCACCCAGAACGCCGCGCCGACCGCCGAGACCGCCAGACCGAGCAGCGCGCTCGGCACGAACGCCGCCACGGGCGAAGTCCAGCCGCCGCGCAGCAGGCTCTCGAGCGCACCGCCGCGCAAGAGCGCCGCGAGCGCGCCGAGGGCGGCGAGCCGGAGCACGCGAGCCGTCCCGAGCTCGCGCGCGAACAAAGTCGCCACGGCGGCGAACGCGGCGGCCGCGCCCGCCAGCTGCGCCGCGCCGATGGCGGCGCCCGCGCGCTCCAGCGCTGCGAACACGCCCACGTCGAGCACGGCCGCTGCCGCCAGCGCGACCAGGAGCCGGCGCAAGACCGGCGAGTGCACGTCCGCACCCGCGAAGGCGGCCAGCCGCGCGAGATACTGGCCGATCTCGGTGGCGCCGAGCTTCGACTCCCCCTGCACGCGGTCGGTGAACGTGATCGGCACTTCGAGCGCGCGCAGGCTCGCGCCGCCGCGCGAGAGCAGCTCGAGCAGGATCTTGAAGCCGGCGGGCGCCTCGCCCAGGTCGAGCAGCGCTTGGCGGCGCGCGGCGAAGAAGCCCGACATCGGATCGCTCACCACCGAGATCGGCCAGGCAAGCGCCGAAGCCAGCTTCGAAACGATGCGCCGGTGCAGCGGCCAGCCGCGGATTGCGCCGCCGCGCACGTGCCTGCTGCCGACGGCGACGTCGGCGCTGCCATCGAGCACCGCGCGCGCGAGCGCGGGCACCGCTTCGGGCGGGTGCGACAGGTCGGCGTCCATGACGACGACGACGTCCGCGCGAGCTTCGCGGGCGCCGAGGATCACCGCGCCCGCGAGCCCGCGCGCGCCGCGCCGGATCACCGCGCGCACCGGGTGACTCGCCGACCAAGCGGAGACGCGCTCGGCCGTGCCGTCCTTCGAGTCGTCGTCGACCACCACGACCTCGAACGGCGGCGCGCCGTCGAACGCGAAGATGCGCCGCAACAGCTCGTCGACGTTCAGCGCCTCGTTCAACGTGGGCACGACGACGGAGAACGCCGGCTGCATCAGCGCCGGCCCGCCGCGAGCTGGCGCAGCCGCTCGACCGCCACGGCCGACACGGCGGCCTGCAGGTTGTAGCAGGGGATGAAGCCCGCCATCGGCACGCGCACGCGCTCGTCGCAGCGGGCGAGCAGCTCGGCGGGAATGCCGCCGTTCTCGCCGCCCACCACGAACACGCGCGGGCCCGTCAGGTCCGCCTCCCAGTGCGCGCGCGGGCCGGTCTCGTCGAGGGCGACCGCGCGGTGGCCCGCTTCGCGCGCGCAGTCCAGCACCCGGCCGGCGTCCTCCCACGACACGGGCATGAACTTGTCGGCCCGCATCGACGCGCGCAACGCCGCGCGCTTCGCCTCGTGGTCGAACCGGCCGTCGATCGCGATGCCGTCGGCGCCCGAGACTTCGGCCGTGCGGATCACCATGCCCACGTTGCCCGGGTACGCGACGCCCACGAGCAGCCAGAAGGCGCCGCCGCGCGCGAGCGCTTCGGCGAGCGGCGCCTCGGGGTCGCGGCCCGCGAGCGCCAGCGCGTCCTCGGCGGGACGCGGCACGGACAGGCGGGCGAGCACGTTGCGCGTGGCGGTGCGCACGGCGACGCCCGTCTCCTCGGCCCGCGCGACCAGCGCGCGCACGTCCTCCGCGCGCGCGTCCTCCGCGACGAGCAGGAGGCGCACGTCTTCGCGCGCGCGGAGCGCTGCAAGGATGGCGGCGACCCCGGCGATCTGCCGCACCCGCGAACCCTCGGCCATCGCGGGAGTCTAGGGCAGGAACGCGCTGCAGACGTTCTGCAGCCCCGGCGCGGCGTGCGCCAGGGCGCGGCGCAGGAGCGACACGTCGACCACGTCGCACGCGCCCGGGGTCGAGCCGGGCCCCACGTCGCACTTCTGCGGCGCGGCGAGCGCCGCCGTGCGGCGGGCCAGGAACTCGCGCAGTGCGGCCACGTCGTTGGCGTCCACCACGCCGTCGTTCGAGACGTCGCCGCACTGGCAGGCGTCGCCGACACCGTCGGGTGTCGCCCCGCCCAGACCGCCCGAGTCGGCTTGCGTCGGGTTCGCCGCGACCGGGCAGTCGTCGAGCGAGTCGGGGACGCCGTCGGCGTCGGCGTCACCGGTCGGCACGGCCAGGCTGCCGGCGAGCAGCCCGCGCACGAGCAGGCCGTTCGGGCTCGCCGTCGCGAAGAACGGTCGCGTGCCGGCGAGCTCGCCGTCGCTCGAAGCGCGCAGCAGGAGCGGCCCCGGGCAGCACTCGCTGCCGATCACGCCGGCGGGGCCCGTTGCCGCGAGGGTCTGGGGCGCGCCGAAACGCGAGGGCAGGAGCGGCAGCGGCGCAGCCAGGTCGTTCGGGTCGAAAGCCGCGAACGCGAGCCCGCCGTCGTTGTAGGAAGTCGCTGCGACGAAGTCGCCGGCGGCGCCGAAGCGGACGGCCGGCACGAACGAGTAGGCGCCGCTCTGGCCCGGCGGCGGCGGCAGCACGAGCGGGTTCGTCCCCCCGCGGATCACGCGCGTGCGGAAGCACGGCACGCCGCCCGCTGCGTCGGTCGTCACGTCGTTGCACGACGGCCGCTGTACGCGCGCGTCGACGGCGGCCGCAGGCAGCGCCGCGACTCCGCGCACGTCGAGCGCGTACAGCTGGCGCAGCGTCTGCGAGCCGACCACTGCGACCGAGCCCGTCGGGTCGACGGCGAGGGCGCCGCCGCCCGGATCGCCCGCGCCCAGCGGGAAGGAGCCCACGAGCTTGCCGGTCGCGGCGTCGAGCACGTCGATCGAGCCCTTGCCGGTGACCTGCGGCGGGAACGACGCGTCGTACACGCCCGCGTTGGTGACCGCCACGCGTCCGCCCGGCAACGGAGTGAGTGCCACGGGATCGGGGTCCGAAGTCACTGCGAAGAAGGGATCCGACGGAGTCACGACCGTGGTCGGCGCCGAGTCGTCCAGGTCGAAGAACAGCACGGTCCCGGGATTCAGCACCGGGCTCGAGCCCGCGGTCTGGAAGTTCGAAGTCGCCACCACCAGGCGGTTCCCGACGCGCAGCGCTGCCGACGTGAAGTTCGTCTTGAACGACGAGATCGCCACGCCCGCACCGCTCGACGTGTAGCGCGTGAAGCTGCCCGCGAGCGAGAACTTCGTCGGCACCGCCGTGCGCGACTGACCCAGATACGACACGGTGACTCCCGCGCCCGTCGACCAGTCGAAGGGCACCGCGAGCTCGCAGCTCGAGGTGTTGATCCAGCCGCGCGTGCGGCCGCTCGCCGACTCGAGCGTGAAGCCGCCGAGCGTCGGCGTGGTGAACGGGGCGGACTCGGCGCAGTTCGGGTTGCCCGGCAGCAGGTACGCAATGCCCGCGAACGCCAGCGGCTGCGGCGTCGAGACGCGCACTTCGAACACGCCGGGCCCGTTCGACGCTGCCGCCACGAGCGCGTGGTCGGGGTTCGTCGGGTGCGCCTCGAGCGTCGGCGGCGCGAACGTGTCGAGGACGAGCGTGTCGACGTTCGACGCACCGACCGTGAGCGTGACCGCGAGAAGCGCTCCGCCCAGGCTCACGGCGTGGTCGCCCGCACGCGCACGAGCCACAGCGGCCGCTTCGGCAGCGGCAGCCCGAGCGAGTCGAAGCGCTGCTCGCTGGTCAGGTTGTCGGCCTCGATCGTGAGCGTGAGTCCCGGCGGCATGAAGTCGAGCGCGTCCCATCGATGCGGCGTGACCGCCAGCCCCGCGTCGACCTGGAACGCCGCCGGCTGCAGATTCAGGCTGCCGACCTGGAACACGATCTCGCTCTCATAGCGGAGATCGGTCCACGCCTTCGCGGGCCCGAGCTCGAGCTGCGCCTGCAAGGTCGCCGCGTGCGCAGGCACGTGCGCGAGCGCGCGGTTCGTGGCGAAGTGCAGCGCGCCGGAATCGGCGCTGCCCAGGTAACGCCCGTCGGTGTAGGTGTAGCTCGCGTCGAGAGTGACTCGCTCGAAGAAGCGCGCCCCTGCGGAAACCTCGGCGCCAACCGCGCGCGACGGGCCCGTGTTGAGCGGCATGAAGGCGTTGTTCACGTTGAGCAGCCACTCGATGCCCTGCTCCAGATCGCGTTGGAACAGATCGGTCTGCAGGTGGAAGTCGCGCGCCGCGCCGGCGCCGGCCGCCTGCAGCTCGAAGCCGGCGTCGGCGTTCCAGCCCGTCTCGGCGCGCAGCATCGGATTGCCGCGGATGATCCCCCAGTCGGGGTGGAACAGCTCGGTGAACGTCGGCCGCCGCATCACGCGCTTCCAGCTCGCCTTGAAGCGGAAGCCCGGCGCGAGCTGCCAGATGCCGCCCACGCCCGGCAGCCACGCGGTCTCGTCGTGCGGCTGGAACTCGACGAGCGGCTGCGACGCCGCGGTGCGCACGAGCCCGGCGCTCGTCGACGCCTTCTCCCAGGCGAGCGCGGGGAGGATGCGCAGCGCGTCGCCGAAGAAATCCGCCTCGGGCTGCAGCGACAGGAGCCCGGTGGTGCGTCGCTCGGGGTCCGACTCCGTCGCGTCGACGGTGTCGTAGCGCAAGCTGCCCGAGAGCTGGCCGCGCAGGGCGGCCCAGTCCGACTCGAGCTCGGGCCACACCCAGCGCGAGTCGAGCGCCGAGCTGCGCTCGCGCCAGGTCGAGCGGTCGTGGCCGATGACGATCGGACGCACGAGCCCGCACGCTCCGCCGGGGTCGTCGAGCGCGCCGTTCTCGGCGCGCTGCGACGCCGCGATTTCGAACGCGCCCCCGCCGCCGTGCGCGCCGAGCGCATCGGTGCTCCAGCCCAGCCGCGCGACCCCGCGGTCGTGCTGCTGCTGGCCGGTGAGACACGAGATGCTTTCGTCGGTGGCGCCGCCGAAGCCCTCGCCGGTGATCGCGCCCGGCTCGCCGCCGTCCTTGCGGTACAGGTCGATCGTGCCGTCGAAGCGCGAGTGCAGGCCCGTGTCGATGCCGCCGCGCAACAGTCCCGAGTCCTCGACGAAGCCTGCGTTCTCGCGCGTGAGCACCGTGGGGATCGCGTCGGTCGTGCCCGGACGGCCGCCGCTCACGCGGTCGAGCGGCGGCAGCGAGAAGTCGTAGTCGTTGTCGCTGCGCAGCCGCGTGTAGCTGGCGAGCCCGCGCGCACTCTCGCCCGCGGCCGACACCGACAGATCGCCGCCCAGTGTGCCGTAGCGGCCGACGCTGAAGCTCGCGTCGGCCGACTCCTCGGCGGCCTCGGGCTTGCGCGTGGTGATCGAGATGACGCCGCCGACCGCGTCCGTGCCGTAGCGCTGCGCGCCAGCGCCGCGCAGGATCTCGATGCGCTCGACCTGGCGCACCGGGATCGTCGACAGGTCGACTGCGCCGCGCGACGCCTCGTTCAGGCGCACGCCGTCGAGCAGCACGAGCACCTGTTCGGCCTTCGAGCCGCGGATCGACGCCGTGCTGTACGCGCCGAGCCCGCCGAAGCGGCGCACGTCGACGCCGGGCACCTGGTCGAGCAGGTCCTCGACCGTGGCGAAGCGGTCGTCGTACTTGCGCGCATCGATGACCGTCGCGAACGCAGCGGGGTCGTCGGGCGACTCGTGCAGCTCGCCGGCACGCGCGAACTGTACACGTAACAGTGTTACACCGAAGAGTGAAATCGCGAGCGCGCTCCACGCGCGAATCGAGACCCGACGGTGTGGCACCGAGTGACTCCCTCCGCGGAGAGCGGGACTTCGTCCCGAAACACCCGGCAGGTATCCTGGCTCAGGGATCGTCGCCGGCAGCGAGCCTTCCCAGGGCTTTCGCCCCAGTGGCGCGTTCGCTCCAGCTCCCCCATCACAGTGGCGGGACCGCGGCCGAATCTCACGGCCTTCCCAGAACCGGGTGGCGGCATCGATATCACCCGCCGCGCGCGAGTGTCAACCGCGCTGCGCTTGACGGCGCGAACCCGAGCGAGGTAGAAACCCGACTCGTGAGCGCGCGGGCAGCCTGCCCGCGCTCACGACAAGAGTCGCGTCAGGTGTCGGGAAGCCGGTGCAAATCCGGCGCGAGCCCGTCGCTGTGACCGGGGACGAACGCCGAAACATGCCACTGGGACCAGGTCCTGGGAAGGCTCGGCGCGAGGACGATCCGGGAGCCAGAAGACCGGCCGGACGCGAGTGGAACCAACCTCTCCGAAAGCGAGTCAGGAGTTCATCATGCGAGCCATCGCGCTCACGCTCGTCTGCGTTCTGTCCGTTTCCGCGTCCGCCTTCGCGTCTTCGTTCGCCACGCAGGTGATCAGCTACGTGCCCGGCACCAACGCCCAGGTGGGCTACGACGACCCGAGCACGTCGCTCGGCGCACCGTCGCGAGTCACCGGCACCGGGCCGTTCGACGGCGACGTCACGCCGTTCAACGCGCCGTACCAGCCCACCGACGTGGTGTCGATCGGCGCGGGCGGCGAGCTCACCGTGAAGTTCGACCACCCGATCACCGACGACCCGCACCACTCGTACGGCATCGATCTGCTCGTGTTCGGCAATGCGTTCCTCGGCCTCGACTTCGACACGGGCATCGCCGACGGGACGTTGTTCGACGAGCCGGGCCACATCGCGGTGAGTCAGGACGGCGTCACCTGGGTGAACGTGCCGAACGTGTTCGCGGACTCCCTCTTCCCCACGCTGGGCTTCCAGAACACCCCGGGCCCGTTCGCCTCGGGCGGCACGATTCCCACCGACTTCACGAAGCCGGTGAACCCGGCGCTCACGGCCGCGAGCTTCGCGGGCAAGGACATCGCGGGAGTCTCGGCGCTCTACGCCGGCTCGGGCGGCGGCGCCGGGATCGACCTGTCGGTGCTCGGGCTGCCGTGGATCGAATACGTGCGCGTGTTCCAGCCCGCGGGCGACGCGTTCTCGACGGAGGTGGACGCGTTCGCAGCGGTGCCGGAGCCGGGAATGCCGACACTCCTCGGTGTCGCCGGGCTTGCGCTCGTCGGCCGGCGCTCGCGAAGGGGCTAGATCACTCCGCGCTCCCTCAGCGCCGCGCGCTCGTCCGCGCCGATGCCGAGCTCTTCGAGCACGGCGTCGGTGTGCGCGCCGAGCGCCGGTGCGGCGGCGCGCACCGACACGGGCGTGCGCGAGAACTTCGCCGCGGGGCCGACCACGGGTGCGCGCTGGCCGTTCTCGAGCACCACCTCCTGCAGCATGTCGCGCGCGTGCACGTGCGGATCGCCCGCCGCGTCGGCGTAGCTTCGCACCGCCGATACGGGCAGCCGCGCGTCGAGCAGCGTGCGGATCACGTCGGCGACGGAGCGCTCGGCAACCCACGCCTCGACCAGCGCCTGCAGCTCGGGGCGCCGCTGTACGCGCGCCGCGCCCGTCGCGTACTCGGGCCGGTCGGCGAGCTCGGGCCGGCCGAGCAGCTGCGCGAGCACGCGCCAGTGCGCGTCGAGCAGCACGCCCAGCATGACCCAGCCGTCGCGGCAGCGGTACACGCCGGCCGGCGCGGCCACGACGAACTGGCTGCCCATGCGCGGCAGGTCGACGCCGAGCGCGGCCAGCATGGGGTAGCCGTTCGATTGGAAGAGCAGCGCGTCCTGCAGCGACACATCTACGTGTTGGCCTTCACCCGTCCGATCGCGGTGGCGCAGCGCGGCCAGCGCCGCAAGCGCGCCGTGCACGCCACCGAGGTCGTCGCCGATGAACGTGGGCGCCTTCACCGGCGCGCCGCCGGGCTCGCCGTTCAGCGACAGCCAGCCGCTCGACGCCTGCGCCATGGGGTCGTAGCCGGCGCGCTCGCGGTCGGGGCCGAACTGGCCGAAGCCGCTGATCGACACGTACACCACGTCGGGGCGCACCGCGCGCACGGCTTCGTAGCCCACGCCCCAGGCGTCGACGGTGCCGGGGCGGAAGTTCTCGACGACGACGTCCGCCGTGCGCGCCAGCGCCAGAAACAGGTCGCGCCCCTCGGGTCGGCGCAGGTCGAGCGTGACGCTGCGCTTGTTGCGGTTCACGGTCGTGTGCATGAAGGAGAGCGCGGGCTCGGCGCCGGGCAGGAACGGCGGCAGCCGGCGCGAGACCTCGCCCTCGGGCAGCTCGACCTTCACGACGTCGGCGCCGAAGTCCGCCAGGATGCACGCGCACATCGGTCCGGCCCATGTGGTGGTCGCCTCGAGCACGCGCACGCCCGCGAGCGGGCCCGGCAGGTCGGGACGCGCGCGGCGGAAGAACTCGTCCTTCGTCAAGAGGCCGCGAGGCAGGCGGCCGCGCGGCTCGAGATCCCGACTCCGCGCCGGGCCTGGCGGACGTTGTTCCGGTCGTGCCCGTTGGTGCAGTAGCCGATCGAGATGCCCGTCTTCGGGTCGGCCCACGCGATCTGCCCGCCCGCGCCGCCGTGGCCGAACGCGAGCTCCGAGTTCGTGTGGCCGAAGCCGCGGTACGAGCGGTCGGCGTCGCCCGAGACGATCACGCCCAGCCCGCGGTTCGCGAGCTTCTTGAACAACAGGTCGCGCAGCTCGCCGGAGCGCACCTGGCGCGCCATGGCGAGCGTCTCAGGCTGCCAGATCTCGCGGCCCGCGAGCGCGCGCCCGCCGTCGAGCAGCGCCTGGTAGAAGAGCGCGAGCTCGGCGGCCGTCATGGTACCGCCGCCGCCCGGAATGCCCGCGTTGCGCACCTCGGGCCGGTTGAAGCTGGTGATCGCGTCCTCGGTGACTTCGGTGACCGGCGGCATCGGCACGCCCATTTTCGCGTAGTCGGCTTCGGTGAGCGCCTCGCCCACGTGCACGCAGTCGGCGACGCGGCCGTGCAGCGCGGCCGGCAGGCCGACCCACAGATCGTCCAGGCCGAGCGGCTTGGCGATGCGCTCGCGCACGAACTCGCCGTAGGGGCGGCCCGTGAGGCGCTCGACGATGTCGGCGATCACGTACATGGACGAGCTCGGGTGGTACTCGAACTTGGATCCCGGCGCCCAGTTGAGCCGCCACGCCGCGAAGCGCGCGCGGCGCTTGTCGACGTCCTTGAAGTCGGCGGGCACGAACGGCGCGTGCGGGAAGCCGGCCGTGTGCGTGAACAGCTGCTCGATCACGACGTCCTGCTTGCCGTTCTCGCGGAACTCGGGCACGAGCTCGGCGACCTTGCGCTTCACGTCGAGCTTGCCCTCTTGGATCGCGAGCCAGGCGGCGGCGGACGTGATCGCCTTGGTCGACGAGAATACACAGTAAAGTGTCGAATCGTCGGCGGGCTCGGTGCGGGCGCCCTTCTGCACCCGGCCGAACGTGCGCATGCCGGCGAGCTTGCCATTGCGCGCGACGGCGATCTGGGCGCTGGGCAGGAGGCCCTCGCGGACTTCCTTCTCCGCGCGCTCGAACACCGCGTCGAGAAGCTTCGAATCGATCCCTACGTCTTCGGGCGCCTTGGCGAGGAGTCTTTGGTCGAGCATCGGGCGAGTCTACCACCCGACCCCGGCGTCAGGGTGTCTCTCCACGCTTGCGGCTGGAGGTGAGCCCCGCGCGCTCCATTTCGCCTTCGGCGCGCGCGAGCGCCCGTGCGCCGAAGCGCGTGCGGATCTCGTCCAGGGTGCGGTTGAGGCGCGCGCGCCGTTCGCGCTCGGCGCGCGTCTCGGCCAGCAGCGAGAGCTGCTCGGCGCCATCGGCTTCGAGCCGCTCCGCGGCCAGTCCGAGCAGGCGGATCGGCTCCGCGAGCGCGGCGCGCGCCAAGAGCGCACAGCCCGCTGTGGCAAGCGCCGCGCCGTCGTCGCTCGGCTCGCGCAGCGAGGCCGACCGCGTGAGGATCGGGAACTTTCCGCCGCCCAGCCCGCGCGCCAGCTTCAGCTTCAGCCGCACGCCGCGCGCGCGCACGCCGTCGTGGCGCAGCCGGCGCGACACGGCCTCGGCGTGCGCGCGGATCGCGCGCTCCATCGTGGCGACGTCGGCGATGTCGCGCTCGAACGTGTTCTCCTCCGAATACGACTTCGCCTCGCGGTACGGCTCGACTTCGCGCTCGTCGTCGCCGCGCGCGAGCCGGGCGGCGGCGGGGCCGAAGCTGCCGAGCAGCTCGGCGAGCTCCGCGTCGCCGCGCCGCGCGAGCTCGCCGATGGTCGCGATGTCCGCGCGCAAGAGCCGCGCCTGCGCGACCGGACCCACGCCCCAGATGCGCCCCACCGGCAGCGGCGCGAGGAAGCCCGCCACCTGGCCCGGCGGCACCACGAGCAGGCCGTCGGGCTTCGCCAGGTCGCTCGCGATCTTGGCCACGAGCTTCACGGGCGCGAGCCCGACCGACACCGCCAGCCCCGTCTCGGCGCGCACCGCCTCGCGCAGGCGCTGCGCCGTGCGCTCGGGCGCGCCGAACAGGCGCTCGGTGCCGGACAGGTCGAGGAACGCTTCGTCGAGCGAGATGCCCTCCACGGCCGGCGTGAAGCGCTCGAAGATGGCGAAGATGCGCTCGCTCTCGCGCCTGTACACCGACATGCGTCCGGGTACGAAGACGGCGTGCGGGCACAGCTTGCGCGCCTGCACCGAGGGCATCGCCGAGTGGATGCCGTAGGCGCGCGCTTCGTAGCTGGCCGCGCTTACTACACCACGAGGTGTAGCTCCGCCGACGACCACGGGCTTGCCGCGCAGCGACGGGTCGTCGCGCTGCTCGACGGACGCGTAGAACGCGTCCATGTCCGCGTGCAGGATCGCGCGTTCGGTCGCCATTCCGCGCGAGCTTCGCGCGCGGCGGCGAGAAAGGCTAGGCGGTGCGCCGCTTCCCGACCGCGAAGACGCCGACCGCCGCGCCGCACAGGTACAGGATCAGCGTGTGCGCCTCCGGGATCGGGTTCGACGGGCCGACGAAGAGCTGGTCCTGGTAGCTGCCGTTCACGGCCCAGACGTCGTTCGTGCTGAAGCTCGACAGGTCGGCGCTGCCGAGCTGCATCAGGAAGTCGCGCGCGAGCGTCGTCACGCCCATGCTCGCGCCGCCCGACGCCAGCGCGAACGACCCGCTGAACAGGTCGTAGTTGCCGGGCGTGTCGGACATGACCTCCCACACCGCGACCTGCAGGGCCGCGATCTCGGTCCCGCGCGTGACCGCGTAGGCGTAGCCGTTGCCGGCGGGGTGCGTGAGCGAGCTGAACTCGGGCTGGAACGTGTCGACTAGCCAGGCCGCGCGGATCACCGCGTCGTTGGAAGCGGGCGAGAGCGCCGTCCAGCCGCCCGTCGTGCCCTGGCCGATGGACTGCGCCAGGTCGACGCAGTAGCTGTAGCCGTTCACGCCGTTCAGCGTGAGGTTCAGCTGCGCGGTGTTCACCGTGCCGGTGTCGGCGCCGGCCGCGATGGTCACGTTCTCGCCGAGGGTCCAGCCGTTGACGGTGAGGCTCGCGGCGGAGGCCGTTCCGGAGCCGAGCAGTGCGATGACACCAACCAGTGTGGAGAGCGGGCGCTTCATATCGTGGCGGGGCCTGGTGCAACGCCCGTGCCGCGCCCCGGGGGCCGCAGGGGGCCGCCCGCGGCTGCGCGCGGAAGTGCGATCGACCGCGTCGGAAAAATTTCGGGCGCTCCTGCACGCAAGTTGCGGCCGTTCTGCCGATAGACAGTGAAAATGCCGTTCGAGCTGGAATCGGAAGACGCGGAGCTCGCGACGCTCGTGGCGGGCATGGCGCACGAGCTCAACAACCCGATCACGTACGTGCTCGGCAACTTGAACGAGCTGCGCACCGCGTGCAGCGCGCTCGGCGACGCCCTGGCCGGCTACCGGCGCGAGCTGCAGGCGCTGGCGGGCGACGCGGCGCCCGCGCGCATCGCCGACGTCGAGGCGAAGCTGCGCGATCTGGGCGGGATGGAGCTGTGCGACGAGCTGCTGGAAGACGCCTGCGACGGCGCGCGGCGCATCCGCGATCTGGCGGGCGACCTGCTCTCGGTGTCGCGCTCGGGCCACCTGACTCTCGCGTCCGTGCGCATCGACGCCGTGCTCGAGCAGACGCTGCGCCTGGTCGCGCGCCCGCTCGCCGGCCACGCGGAGCTCGAACGCGACTTCGCCGCCACGAACGCCGTGCTGGGCGATCCCGCGCGGCTGGGCCAGGTATTCCTCAACCTGCTCTCGAACGCGATCGACGCCTGCGCCGCCGCGGGCGGCCGCGCCCACAAGGTCGCGGTGCGCACGCGCGACCTCGCGCGCGGTGTGCGGGTCGAGATCGACGACACGGGCGCGGGCATCGACCCGAGTCTGCGTGCGCGCGTGTTCGCGCCGTTCGTCACGACCAAGCCCGCGGGCATCGGCACCGGGCTCGGCCTCTACCTGTCGCGGCGCATTGCGCTCGCGCACCGCGGCGAGATCGGCTTCGAGGACCGGCCGGGCGGCGGCACGCGCTTCTGGGTCGAGCTGCCGAGCGGCCCGGCGCCCGCGCCGCGCTGATCAGTCCTTCCCGCTGCGCCAGAACTCGAAGAAGTTGAACCACTGGTAGGGCGACTCGACGCAGCCCTGCTCCAGCAGCGCGGCGAAGCGCTGCGCGCACTGCTCGGCGTGCTTCGCGCGCTCGCCCCGCGGCACCACGCCCGCGGGCGCGAAGTGCTGGGTCGTCGCGGTGTAGTGCGCGGGACCCGTGCGCACGCAAGTGGTGAGCAGCATCGGACAGCCGAGCACGCCCTGCAGCAGATAGGGACCGAGCGGGAAGCGCGCGGGCCGGCCCAGGAACGAGACCGTCACCGTTCGGTGTTGCTCGGAGGGCCAGATGCGATCGCCCAGGATCCCGACGAACTCGCCGCGCGCGATCGCCGCGCGCATCTCGAACGCGGCGGACAGCGAGCCCGGCTCGACGCGGATGAGCCGCAGCTTGCGCCCGGCCTGGAGCTTCTCGAAGAACGAATTGATGACGACGGCGTGGCGCGTGAACATGAGCACGTTCAGCACGATGCCGGTCTGCGCGGACAGCTCGCGCAGCATGTCGAAGCTGCCCAAATGCGAGGACAGCAGGATCGCGCCGCGCTTCTGGCGCACCAGCTCGTCCACGAGCTCGCGCCCGCGGTTGTCGATCGAGATCGACTCGACGTCGCCGCTCCACAGGATCATGCGGTCGAGCAGGTTCTCGGCGAAGCTGAACAGGTGCGCGAAGACGTCGCGCCAGGTCGGCCGGTGCCCGAGGCTCGCGCGGCCCTCGGGTGACGCGTAGAGCGTCCGAAAGTAGTCGCGCGAGGCGCGCCGGGACGCACGTCCAGTCGCCCAGAAGTATGCGACGATCGGCACGAGCAGCGCGACGGACAGGCGCCGGCCGAACAGCTTGTACCAGCCGCGCAGGAGCGCCAGCGCGCGCAGCGACCCGCGCTCGGCCATGTGCGCCCACGCGCTCCGGTCGCTCACCTCGATCCACTCCGCATCTGGACTGGCAGGATACACAGCAAGGGCGTCTCGTATAGTGTCGTGATTCGGAGCGTGCATTCGTGACGGCCGGGCTGCAGACGGCGCTCTTGCTCCTCTATCCGCTCCTGGTGTACTTCGCACTGGAGTGGCTGTCGCCCAGGGCCGTGGCCGCGCTCACCCTGCTGTTCTTCGCCGCGCGGCTGGCCCTCGCTTCACGCGCCCGCTTCGCGGCGCTGGCGCGCGCGGCCGCGCCGATCGCCGCCGCGTTCGCGCTGGCGAGCCTGGTGTCGCTCGTGTCGGGCAACGCGCTCGCGCTGCTCCTCGCGCCGGCGCTCTTCAACGCGGCGATGCTGGCCGTGTTCGCGGCGTCGTTCGCGCGCGCGGAGACCACCGTCGAGTCCCTGGCGCGCGCGCAGGTCGGCGAGCTGGACGCCGCCGAGCGCGCGTACTGCAGGCGCGTGAACGGCATCTGGTGCGCGTTCTTCGCCGCGAACGCGTGCGCGTGCGCGTTCGTCGCGCTCCAGTGCTCGCGAGAAACGTGGGCGCTCTACACCGGCGCGCTCGCATACGCGCTCATGGGCGCGCTGTTCGCGAGCGAGTACGTCTATCGGCACTGGCGCTTCCGCCGCTACGTGGGAGCGCCGACCGACGCGCTGCTCCAGCGGCTCTTCCCACCCCAGCGCCGCTGAAACGGAGTCACGACGAGATGGACCGTCGATGCCGCGCGCGCCGCGGTCCCGAAGCAGAGAGCCACCCCGAGCGGCGGCTACCTGCTCCACCTCAAGGGGAACGCTCCTCTCGCCGCCAAATCACTGCGAAGAGCGCGAACGCGGCGAGCCCGAGCGCGAGCCCGCTCGGCTCGGGTGCCACGGTGACGCGTAGAGTGATCGGGCAGTTGCCGAAGTCGGGCGCGCACTCGATCGTCTCGTACTGCGTCGCGCTGAACGGGTTGCCCACCACGTCGAGGATCGTCGAGGGCACGCCCGTGACCGTGTCGAGCGGGATGAGGTCGGGCAGCGGGCTCGCGCCCGACGGGAGCGAGAACGTGCCGAGCAGGACGCTCTGACCCGGGCCTGCGAGCGCAACGTCCGCGGGAGCCAGCGCGTTCAGGAGGTCGAGGCCCGGGATCGGCTGGACCTCGTAGCTGGAGTCGAGAGACGACAGGTTCGAGCCGGCGAAGTTGAACGAGAAGCCGGCGGCGCCGGTCACGACCAGCTGCACGCCCCCGACGGCGACGGACAGCGAGTTCACGAGATACAGCGTCGCCTGGTCGGAGCCGGGCGCCGTGCGCGCCTCGGTCAGGTCGACCGTCGCGGCGCGTGCCGACAGCACAGTGAGACAGACGGCGAGACCGACGCCAAGGCCGACCGCCCGCGATGCGATGCGCATGGACTCCGCTCCCTCCACTCACATCCTACGCCGTAGGAAACCGCGCGGACAAGAGTCTTCGAGCACGGAGCGAAAGTGACTCAGGGCGGAGCGGGCTCGTCCGGGCTGCGCAGCTCGAGCGCCAGCGCGTGGATCTCGGGCCCGATTTCCGCCGCGAGCGCGTCGTACACCAGCCGGTGGCGCTCGACGCGCGCCACCCCGCGGAAGCGCTCGGACACGAGCCGCACGCGAAAGTGACCCGCGCCGCCGGCCGCACCGGCGTGACCGCGGTGGCGGTGGCTCTCGTCGAGGACGTCGAGCGCGAGCGGCGCGAAGGCCTCGCGCAGTCGCGTCTCGATCCGGGCGCGTCGGTCCATGCCCGACAGGATGGCAGCGGTTCAGTCCGCGTGCGAGAGCTCGCCCAGGATCTGCCGGATCTGCGCCACCTGCGCGTTGATCTCGGCGATCGAGCTGGCGGCCCCGCTCGCGAAGTCGCGCGTCTTCTGCGCGGCCCCGCGCACGGAGTCGACCTTGCGGCGCAGCGAGCCGGCGCCCGTGGAGGCATGCGCCGCGTTGCGCGCGATCTCGTTCGTGCCGCTCGACAGCTCGTCCGTGGTGCGGGCGACGTTCTGCGTGGTCGACGCGGCGCGCTGCACCGACGAGGTGATCTCGTCGGCCCGGCCGGCCGCGGTGCCCACCGACGACGAGATCTCGGCGCTCGTCGCGGTCTGCTCCTCGACGGCCGTCGCGATCGTCTGCGTGGCCTCGCGCATGGTCTGGATGATCGCGCCGATGCGCTCGATGGAGCTCACCGCGCCCTCGGTCGTGCGGCGGATGCCGTCGACCTTGCTCGCGATCTCCTCCGTCGCCGCACCGGTCTGGCGCGCCAGCTCCTTCACTTCGTTCGCGACGACGGCGAAGCCCTTGCCCGCGTCGCCGGCGCTCGCGGCTTCGATCGTCGCGTTCAGCGCCAGCAGGTTCGTCTGGTCGGCGATGTCGTTGATGACGTCGACCACGCGGCCGATCTCGCGCGCGGCGTTGCCGAGCACCGCGACGGTCTGGTTCGTCTCCTCGGCGAGGCGCGCGGCCTGTACCGCGACGTCGGCCGAGTGGTGGCAGCTCGACGACACGTCGCGCAGCGACGCGCTCATCTCCTCGACCGCGGTGTTCACCGAGCGGATCGAATCGTTGAACGTCTCGATGGCCGACACCGCCGAGCTCATGTGCTCGGAAACCGCGCCCGCACCCTTCGCGACGTCGCGCACGTTCACGCTCGACTCCTCGACCGCGGCGGCGACCGCCTGGATGGCCGAGATGGTCGACTCGCTCGCGTCGTGCATCTCCTCGGTGTCGCGCAAGAGCCCGTGCGCGGCCTGCTCGAGCGCCTCCGTGGCGGGCGAGAGCGCCGCGCACACGCGCGCGAGCGCGTCGGCTGCGGCGCGCACGCGCGTGGCATCGGCGCGCAGCGGAGTGACTCGCGCCTCCGCGCCGCGGATGACGCGCAGCACGTCACCGGAGGGAAGCGAGTTGAGCAGCCGGCGCAGGTGCGTGTCGTCCCCCGACTCCAGCGCGACGGCGCTCTCCTCGAGCGGCGCGAGGACGGCGCCCCGGAACCACAGCCAGAGCCCCGCCACGGCGCCGAACGCAGCCAGCGCGAAGGCCCAGCGCAGGCCGGACGCCAACCCCGCCGGCGCGAGCTCGCTCGCGGCGAACAGGCCGGCGAGCACGACGAGGAGCGCGACGGCCACCGACGAAACCGATCTGGACATGCTCCGCATGGCGCGCCTCACGACCCCGTCTCGACGCACTGCAGGATCTTGGTTGCGAGTGTCTCGGGTTGGAACGGCTTGGTGAGATAGTGCTTCGCGCCCGCCTCGATCGCCTCGATCATCTTGCGGCGCTCCGACTCCGTCGTGAGCATGATGACGGGGATCTTCGAGAGACCCGGCCGGTCCTTCACGGCGCGCAGGAACTCGATGCCGTTCATCTCCGGCATGTTCCAGTCGAGCAGGATCAGCTGCACGTCGTCGTGCTCCTTCAGCCGGTCGAACGCTTCGACGCCGTTCGCCGCGGGCACGGCCTCGTGGCCGAGCATCTCGAGGATCTGCTCGATGACTTTGCGCATGATCGCGGAGTCGTCGACGACCAACACCTTCATCTCACGATTCCTTCAGCCGGTAGTACGTGGACCTGCCATGTCGCACGACGTGGAAGTCGCTGGAATAGAGCTCGAGCGTCTCGGTGGCGCCCGCCGCCAGCACGCCCTCGGAGCGCATCACCTCGCTCGTCTTCCGCAAGATGTTCCGCTTCCAGGCCGCGGCGAAGTAGATGAGCACGTTGCGCAGCAAGACGACGTCGAACACGCCCAGGTTGCCGAACGAGTCGAGCAAGTTGAGCCTGCGGAAGCGCACCAGCTTGCGCGCTTCGTCGCACAGCACCGAGATCCGGCCGTCGCGGTGGAAGTACTGCTCGCGCAGGCGCAGCGGCAGCCCGCGGCGCATCGAGATGGGGTCGTAGCGCGCGGCCTCCGCGATCGCGAGCGCGTTGCGGCTGATGTCGGTGGCGAGGATGTCGAAGGAGTCGGCGCGGAAGCCCCGGAGCTCGCCCGTGCGCTCCATCTCCTTCAGCATCAGCGCGATCGTGTACGGCTCCTGACCGGTCGAGCTCGCGGCGGACCAGATCGAGATGCGCGGGCGGCCGTCCTGGCGCGCGTGCTCGATCGCTTCGGGAATCACGACCTGGCGCACCGTCTCCCAGAACGGCATGTCGCGGAACCACGAGGTCTCGTTCGTGGTCATGTCGTCGATGATGCGGTCGCGCAGGGTCGGGCCCGCCACGCGCGCCTTCTGGTAGAACTCGCCGAAGCTCGCGCAGCCCGTCTCGACGACGACTTCGCGGAGCCTCGTCTCGACGAGGTACATCTTCGCGTCTTCGAGCGAGATCCCGCACCAGGTCTCGATCAACCCGCGCAAGAGATCGAACTCGTGCTTCTCGAGACTGGGGACGTTCATCGGACCTTCGCGATCTCCTGCACGCGCTTCGCCAGGTCGTCGAGCGAGACGACCTCGTCGGCCTCCCCGCCCTCGATCACCGAGCGCGGCATGCCGTAGACGGCGCAGCTCGCCTGGTCCTGCGCGATGCACCAGCCGCCGCGCTGCCGCACGCTGCGCACGCCTTCGAGGCCGTCGGCGCCCATGCCCGTCATGACGATGCAGAGCGCCTTGCCGGGCATGGCTTCGGCCAGCGACTTGAACATCACGTCGACGGACGGGCGGAACGAGTTCACGGGCTTGGCGTTCGTGAGCCGCACGAACGGCTCCGAGTCGCCAGCCGACACTTCCAAGTGTTTGCCCCCCGGCGCCACGAGGACTTCGCCCGCCCGCAGCGGACGGCCGTCCTCGGCCTCGCGCACGCGCAGGTTGGAGCGGCGATCGAGCGACGTCGCGAGCGACGCCGTGAAACGCGCGGGCATGTGCTGCACGATCAGCACGGGCACGCGCAGGTCCGCGGGCAGCTTGGGGATCAGCTCCGCGAGCGCGCTGGGGCCGCCCGTCGAGCTGCCGATCGCGACCACGTCGATCGCGGGCACCTTGCCGCGCGCGCCCTTCGGCTTCGGCGGCGCCACCGACGGCTTGGCGCGCTGTACGCGGCCTTCGCGGAACGCGTCGATCACGGTGCCGAGCGGCTCGCGCAGCGCGGCGAAGCCGTCCTCGCCCGCCTTCACCTGCGGCTTCGTCACGAAGTCGAACGCGCCGGCCTGCAGTGCGTCCATCGTGATGTTCGCGCCGTTCGTGGTGAGGCTCGACACCATGATGATGCCGGCCTCGGGCAACAGCTGGCGCAGCTTCGGCATCGCTTCGACGCCGTTCATGACGGGCATCTCGACGTCGAGCAGGATCACGTCGGGCCGCAGCTCGGCGGCCTTCGCGATCGCGTCCTTGCCGTCCACCGCCGTGCCGACGCAACGCACGTCGGGCATCTCGCGCAGGCAGCCCTGCACCAGGCTGCGGTAGATGGCGCTGTCGTCGACGATCAGGATCTTCAGCTGCTCGGGCATCGTCACTCCGCGTCGCTCTGGCGCAGCAGCGCACTGGGATCGACCAGTCGGATGACCTGATCCTTCTGCTGCACCACGGCGGCCAACAAGTGGTCGTTTCTACCGGACTGATCGGGCGGAGCCGGGGCGATCTGATCCTCCGAAGCGGTGATCACGTCGGAGATGCGGTCGACCCACAGCCCGGCGAGCTCGTCGTTGGTGGCGAGATCGGCCCGGCCCAGCGCGGCGAGGTCGGCGTTCGTCTTCAGGATGACGAGCCGCGTGCTCTTCTTGAGCTCGCGCGCCGGGTAGCCGAGGCGGACGGCCGGGTCGATCACCGTCACGATCTGTCCGCGCAGGTTCATCAGGCCGCGCACCGCGGGGGGCGCGCCGCGCGCGGGCGTGATCTGCACCTGGCGGTTGATCTCGCGCACGGTGAGGATGTCGATGCCGTAGCACTCGTCGCCCAGGAAGAACGTGCAGAACCGGCGCTCGCCGGCGGCCGTGGCGCTCATGCGGTCCTCTCGATGCCCGCGGCTTCGAGCAGCGCACCCGCGTCGAGGAACAGCGTGAGCCGGTCTTCGACGATGGCGGAGCCGGCGATGCCGGGCGCGTGGATCTGCGTCTTGTCGGGCTGCGCGTCGGACTCGAGCGTATCGACGATGCGCGCCGCGACGATGCCGGCCTCGAGCCCTTCGAGGCGCGGGATCAGCACGAAGAACTCGTCGGCGTCGTCGCCGCCGCCGCGCACGGGCAGCACGTCCTCGAGCCGCACGAGCGGGATCGTGCGCCCGCGGTGCTTCAGGAACCGCCTCGTACCGACCCACTCGACCTGTGGCTTCTCCACGCGCTCCAGGCGCAGGAGCTCGCGCAGCGGCATGGCGAAGCGCTCGTCGGCGGCGTTCGAGAACACCACGAGCGAGCGCCGCTCGGCCGCGGTGCTGGCGACTTCGGCGCTCGCGCCGCGGCGCGACGTCTCGTCGGCGACCTCGTCGAAGCGGATCTGCGCGCGCTTCGCGATGCCGAGCGTGTCGAGGATCATCGCGACGCGCCCGTCGCCGAGGATCGTCGCGCCGGCGTACCAGCCGCAATCGGACAGGTAGCTCGACACCGGCTTCACGACGATCTCCTCGCTGTCGTGGAGCTCGTCGACGACCAGGCCGTACAGGTGCGCGCCGCTGCGCAGGACGACCACGTTCGCGCGCGGCCGCTTCTTCTCCTCGGCGCGGATGCCGAGACACTGGCCCAGCCGCACGAGCGGCAGCAGGTCGCCGCGCAGGCGCAGCACCTCGTTCGAGCGGATGCGCTCGATCTGCTCGGCTTCGCGCTTCAGCCGCACGACCTCGACCACGTTGAGCTGCGGGATCGCGAAGCGCTCGGAGTCGACCGAGACGATGAGCGACGGAATGATCGCGAGCGTGAGCGGCAGGTGGATGCGCAGGCGCGTGCCCTCGCCGATCGCGCTCGACACCTCGATCTGGCCGCCGAGGTTCTGGATGTTCGTGCGCACGACGTCCATGCCGACGCCGCGGCCCGACACGTCCGAGATCTCCTTCGCCGTCGACAGCCCGGGCTGGAAGATCAGCGCGACGGCGTCCTTCTCCGACAGCGAGAGCGCCTGGTCGCGCGTGATCGCGCCGCGCGAGACCGCGGCCTCCTTCACGCGCTCGGGGTCGATGCCGCGCCCGTCGTCCTGCACCTCGATCACCACGCGCCCGCGCTCGTGGAAGGCGCGCACCGACACGCGGCCGGTCTCGGGCTTGCCGAGCACCGCGCGGCCCTTCGGGTCCTCGAGGCCGTGGTCGACCGCGTTGCGCAGCATGTGCGTCATGGGGTCGGCCAGCGCCTCGATGATGGAGCGGTCGAGCTCGACGTCGGCGCCCGTCATCTCGAGCTCGACGCGCTTGCCCAGGCGGTGCGCGATGTCGCGCACCAGGCGCGGCATGCGATCGAACAGCACGCGGATCGGCTGCATCCGCGTGTTCATGATGTTCTCCTGCATCTCCGTCGTGACGAGGTCGAGGTTCTGCAGGACCGCTTTGACACCAGATTGTGTAGAGCTCTCGAGAAGCTGGCGCATCTGGTTACGGCCCAGCACGAGCTCGCCGGCCAGGTTCATCAGCTTGTCGAGCAACGCGAGCGACACGCGGATCGTGTCGGCGCGGCGCTCGCCGGCTCCGCCGCCGTCGAGTTCGCTCGAGTCCGCCGCATCGGCGGCCGCCGCCGCGGCGTGCCGCGAGTCCTCCTCGAACGGGTGCGCCGGCAGCTCGGCGTCGGCGAGCCGCTGCGCCTGAGCGGCTGCGATCGCCTCGCTCTGCTCGACGTTCAGGAAGCCGAGCGCGATGGCCGTGGCCGAGAACGAGCGGCGCAGGAGCGAGCCGCGCTGCGCGCGCAGCACCTCGCGCCGCTGTGGATCGGTGAGGAAGCCGAGGTCGACCGCGATCTGGCCGAAGTACAGCGGCAGCGGCCGCTTCGTGTCGGGCAGCGGGAACTCGTCGACCGCGCCCTCGACGTCGGAGGCGAGCGGCGCGAGCGCGTCCGCGGCGAGGCCGAGCGCTTCGGCGAGCAGGTCGGGCTCGAGCGGGGAGCCGACGACGACGCTCTTCTTCTCACCCGGCTCGGCCACGCGCTCGCCGTAGCGCTCGAGCGCGGCGAGGAGCTTCTCCTTGTCGCGTTTCTTGGCCGGCAGCGCGATGCGCACCAGGTGGTTGCCGCGCCGCCGCTGCGCCGCGCACGCCTCGCCGAACGGATCGTGCGCCGCGGGAGCCGGCTCGGGCAGCGCGCCGCGCTCGGCCAGCGCCGAGAGCGCCTGGCAGAGCGCGTCGGCGGGCTCGCCCTCGCTCTCGGGCAGCGCGTTCAGCATGCGGCGCAGCGAATCGATGCCGCGGAGCAGCGGGTCCGCCATCCCCGCCTGGAACGAGAGCTCGCCGTCGCGCAGCTTCATGAGCAGGCTCTCGAGTGCGTGCGAGAGCTTCGACACGTTCTCGAGGCCGAGGAAGCCCGACGCGCCCTTGATGCTGTGGATCGCGCGGAAGATCTCGTTGAGCGCGTCGGCCTCGCCGCTGCCGCGCTTCTCCATCTCGAGCAGGAGCGGCTCGGCCGCCTCGAGGTGCTCGAGTGACTCGGTGACGAACTCCGAGATCAGATTCGGATCGGAAACCAAGGGACCTCCACGCCGGCACGCGCGCGCAGGAGTCGCGCAGAACCGCACTCATGGCATCGGCGCAGCGAGCGCGGGGCTTGCGCGCGCGTGCCCCGGGCGCGGCGCGTCAGGCGTGGACGTTCGCGACGCGAGCGGAAGGCCGGGTCAGAGGAGCTGTCGCAGGACGTACGGCAGGATTCCGCCGTGGCGGAAGTAGTCGAGCTCGCGCGGCGTGTCGATGCGCACGATGACGCGGAAGGTCTTCTCGCCGCCGTCGCCCCGCGCGCGCACCGAGAGCGTCTGGCGCGGGCGCAGCGACGCCAGGCCCTCGAAGTCGAAGAGCTCCTTGCCCGTGAGCCCGAGCGACTGCGCGGTGGCGCCGTCGGCGAACTCGAGCGGCAGGACGCCCATGCCCACCAGGTTCGAGCGGTGGATGCGCTCGAAGCTCTTGGCGATGACGGCGCGCACGCCGAGCAGCATCGTGCCCTTCGCCGCCCAGTCGCGCGACGAGCCGGTGCCGTACTCCGCACCCGCGATCACGACGAGCGGGACGTTCGCGCGCAGATAGCGCCGCGACGCCTCGAAGATCGACGTGACGTCTCCGTCGGGCAGCACGGTCGTGAACTCGCCCTCCGTGCCCGGCGCGAGCAGGTTGCGCAGGCGCGTGTTGGCGAAGGTGCCGCGCACCATCACCTCGTAGTTGCCGCGCCGGGCGCCGTACGAGTTGAAGTCCTCGCGCCCGACCTTGCGCTCGAGCAGCCACAGCGCGGCCGGGCTCTCGGCCGCGATGGAGCCCGCCGGCGAGATGTGGTCGGTGGTGATCGAATCGCCGAGCAGCGCGAGCACGCGCGCGCCGAGCACGTCCTTCACGGGCTTGGGCTCGCGCGTGATGCCGTCGAAGAACGGCGGCTTGCGGATGTACGTCGACGCTGGCACCCAGGCGTAGCGGTCTCCCGCCGGGATCTTGATGGCGCGCCACGCGTCGTCGCCGTGGAACACGTCGGCATAGCGGCGCTGGAACATCTCGCGCTTCACCGAGCCCGCGACGGTGCGCTGCACGTCGGCGGGGCTCGGCCAGAGCTCGGCGAGCAGGACGGGCTTGCCCTGCTTGTCGCGGCCGATCGGCTCGCGGTCCAGGTCGAGGTCGATCCTCCCGGCGAGCGCGTACGCGACGACGAGCGGCGGCGACGCCAGGTAGTTCGCGCGCACCTGCGAGTTGATGCGGCCCTCGAAGTTGCGGTTGCCCGACAGCACCGACACGGCCACGAGGTTGCCCTGCTTCACGGCGGCCGAGACCGGCTCGGGCAGCGGCCCGCTGTTCCCGATGCACGTCGTGCAGCCGTAGCCGACCACGCCGAAGCCGAGCTTCTCGAGCGCCGTGAGCAGCCCGGAGTGCTGCAGGTAGTCGGTCACCACGCGCGAGCCCGGCGCCAGGCTCGTCTTCACCCAGGGCGGCACGGAGAGGCCGCGCTCGACGGCATTCTTCGCGAGCAGGCCGGCCGCCGTGAGCACGCTCGGGTTCGAGGTGTTCGTGCAGCTGGTGATGGCGGCGATGACGACACTTCCGTGTGTGAGCTCCACGTCGGCGCCGCCCACGCGCAGCGGCACGCGCTTCGCGAGCGCGGCGGCGTCGGGCGCGGTCTTGCCGCCGAAGAGCTTCGGCAGGGCCGCGGTGAACTCGCGCTTCACGTCGCCCAGCGGCACGCGGTCCTGCGGGCGCGAGGGGCCGGCCAGGCACGGCACGACCGTGCCGAGGTCGAGCGACAGCGTGCTCGAGAACTCGGGGTCGGGCGCATCGGCCGACGCGAACACGCCCTGCGCGCGCGCGTACGCCTCGACGAGCGCAATCGTCTCGTCGCTGCGGCCCGTCAGGCGCAGGTACTCGAGCGTCTTGTCGTCGATCGGGAAGTAGCCGATGGTCGCGCCGTACTCGGGCGCCATGTTCGCGATCGTCGCGCGGTCGGCCACCGAGAGCGAGCGCACGCCCGGCCCGTAGAACTCGACGAACTTCTCCACCACGCCGTGCTTGCGCAGCAGCTGGGTCACGGTGAGCACGAGGTCCGTCGCCGTCGCGCCCGCCGGCAGCGCGCCGTCGAGCCGGAAGCCGACGACGTCGGGAATGAGCATCGACTGCGGCTGGCCCAAGAGCGACGCCTCGGCCTCGATCCCGCCCACGCCCCAGCCGACCACGCCCACTCCGCCGATCATCGTGGTGTGCGAATCCGTGCCCACGACGGTGTCGAAGTACGCGTGCTGCTCGCCGCGGATCTCCTCGGTGAACACGACAGGCGCGAGATACTCGATGTTGACCTGGTGCACGATGCCTGTGGCGGGCGGCACGACGCGCAGGTTCGAGAACGCCGCCTGGCCCCAGCGCAGGAACTCGAAGCGCTCCGTGTTGCGCTCGAACTCGAGCTTCGAGTTCTTCGCGAGCGCATCGGGCGAGCCGAAGAAGTCGACCTGCACCGAGTGATCGATCACCAGGTCCGCGGGGCGCAGCGGGTTGATCTTCTTCGGGTCGCCGCCGAGCTCGGCCATGGCGTCGCGCATGACCGCGAGGTCGACCACCGCCGGCACGCCCGTCAGGTCCTGCAGCACCACCCGCGCGGGGCGGAACGCGATCTCGCGCGTGTTCTTGCCCGAAGCCGACCAGCTCGCCAGCGCCGCGATGTCGTCGCGCGTGACGGTGACGCCGTCCTCGAAGCGCAACAGGTTCTCGAGGAGCACGCGGATCGAGCGCGGCAGCCGCCCGAGCTTGCCGAGGCCGAGCTCTTCGACCGCGCCCAGCCGGTGGATCCGGTAGCTCCGCGCTCCGACTTGCAACGCGCCCGCGCCCGGTGCTCCCGCCATCGCTCGTCCTCCAAGGTGGAGGCTCGACAATAGCGTCGCGGCCCGCCGTCGGAAGTGCGCTCGAGAGAGTCGTCGGGCTTCGCCAGGGGGGAGCTGGCTCGTGGGAGGGTAGGGAGGGTGGGAGTGCCCTGCGCTTCTCCCGGCGCACGTTCCGAAGCGGTCGCGTCCCCTGCTTCAGCAGGATCCGTGCCCGCGGGAGCGTGCGCAGGCGAACAACGAGTGGAAGCGAGACCTCCCGGCATCCGCTGCGCGCTCGTGATCGGGCGAGCCGTCGGGGGAAACGGAAGAAGACTTCCCTCGCGAGCGCCCGGGCCGCCTAGCCACGCCTCGCGAGCCACACGCGCGGGCGGCTAGCGGATCAGCACCGAGTCGATGACGGTGCGCTTGCCGGTCTCGTCCAGGCCGAAGGCGACCAGGCTCAGCTGCTTCTCCGAGGCCTGCAGCTGCAGGTAGACAGCGTGCGTGTTGTCGCGGAAGGCGGACCACGCGGGCTGCGCGCGCGCCCAGCTGTCGAACGCGGTGCGGCCGCCCGAGCCGGCGCGCACGAACACCACGCCGTCGGTGGCCGTGGTGACGAACGGGCCCGGCTGCGTGACGAGCGGCGTCGCCAGGTTCGCGCCGTGCAGCGCCTTCGTGCGCTCGTAGCTGTCGCCCTCGCCCGAGAGCACGAGGTTCACGTTGTACTTTGTGAGCAGCGCGCCGAAGGCCGTGCGCACGGTCGCGACGGAGGCATCGCTCTTGTCGCTCGAGAAGAGGTCCGAGTACAGGTAGACCACCAGCCAGCGGGCGCCCTTCGCGCGCGCCGCTGCGAGGTCCGCGTCGATCCACGCGAGGTGCGCCTGGCCGCCCGAGGTGCCGGGGTGGATGGTGCCCAGGTCGGGCGCATGGACGGCCACGAAGTGGACGCCGCCGAAGTCGTACGAGTAGGTCTCCTGCGGCGCCTGCGAGGTCGTCGCGAGCTGCATGTACTCGGCGTAGTCGGCCGCGGTCTCCGCGTGCGTCGAGCTCGCGACTTCGCTCGAGCCGAGCACCGGCGCGAACACGGCGTTGCCCGTGATCACGGCGGCCTGCGCCTTCCACATGGCGATCGCCTGGTCGGCGGTCTGCGCGGCGCCGGACGCGATCGCCTCGGTCGACAGCGCGTAGCCGCCGCCGCCCAGCACGAGCGGCGCGCCGCCCTTGCGGATGTTCGCGAGCACGTTGGCCGCCTGCGTCGAGTTCGCGCTCTTCTGCAGGCCGTTCGCCGCGAAGAATGCGAAGCGGAACGGCGTGTGCGGCGTCGTCGGGCCCGGCCGCAGCGCGAACACGTCACTCCACACGCGGCCGCTCTGGTCGACGCCGCTCACGCGGTAGCGGTAGCTCGCCGCGCCGCTCATGTTGCCGAGCGTGACGGCGTAGGTCGCGTCGCAGCCGTCGTGCGACTGCACGACCGCGCGCAGTGAGCGCCACGGGCCGGTGCCGTCGCTGGACTGGTACTGCAGCACCGAGCCCATCGGGTTGAGCGGGCCGCTCCACACGATGGTGCGCGTGGTCTCCACGTCGTCGCCCATCTGCTGGCGGATGTCGGACGGCGGTGCGAACGAAGTCGAGCACGCGGCGCTGACCGGGTCCACGGTCGGCGGCATCGGCGTGTGCGCGCTGTTCGGGTCGGGCGCGGGCATCGTCGTCGGGCCGCTGGCCGTCGGCACGCACACGCCCGCCGAACACATGCCCGTGGTGCCGGACATCGAGGTCTGGCAGCTCGAGCCGTCGGGGTGCTTCTGGACCATGCAGCCCGCCTTCGGATCGCAGAACGCGTCGAAGCACGGGCCGTCGTCGGCCGGGCACTGCATGGCCGTGCCGGCGACGCAGCTCGAGCCCACGCACTTCTCCGCGCCGTTGCAGACGTTGCCGTCGTCGCAGACCATCGGCGTGCCCGCGACGCAGGAATTGTTCACGCAGCGCTCGACGCCGTCGCACGCCTGGCCGTCCGAGCACTGCGCGTCGCTGCCGCACGCGAAGCCGCGGCACACGCCCGAGCGGCACACGTCGTACTTCGTGCTGGCGTTGCCGTCGTTGCACGAGGTCTCGTCGGGCTGCGGCTGCGCGCCCGCGACGCACTTGTGGTTCGAGCACGCCTGCGGGCCCGAGCACATGTCGGCGGGCGCCGGGCAGTCGGTGTCCACGTTGCACTGCGCGACGGTGCCCATGCAGGCGCCGCTCGACGTGCACATGTCGTTGAACGTCATGGCGTTGCCGTCGTTGCAGGTCGTGCCCACCATGGGCGCGGGATCGAACTTGCAGCCCGTCGACGTGCACGTGTCGACCGTGCACGGGTTGTTGTCGTTGCAGCCGCTCATCACGCACTGCTGCTGCGCCGCCACCACGAGCTCGTTCGAGAAGGCGCTCTCGACGCCGTTCGCGTCGTACGACTTCAGCGACACGTACACGTTCTGGAACTGCTCGATGCCCGTGAGCGAGAAGTGCGCGTTGCCGTTCGCGTCCGCGGGCGGGATGAAGTTGATGTCGTCGAGGTAGTCGCCGTAGCTATGCGATGCCGAGCCCACGTAGACGTGGAAGCCCACCACGCGCGTGTCGGTCGGCGCGCGGAACGCGAGATCCACGTTGCGAAGCTGGGCGTGGGCCGCACCCGCGGGAGCGAGCGCCAGGAGACCCACCGCAATGCCGCGGAGAACACGCTTCATCATCGCCGACACGAATCGGCGTCACGCGGATCTACAGCGTGAGGAGCGTCACCCGGCGCTGCACGTGCTTTGCGCGCGCTCGGATCGGCCGGGGAGATGCCGCAGCGAGAGCGGGCAGCAGGCCCTGCTCCCGCCGGCAGCGCTTGGCCGGACCCGCCGCAGATCCGGGCAGGTCACGCCGATCTTGCGCGCGCGTGCGCTAGCGTCCGGACCAATACGACCACCAGCGGTGGCGCCCGGGCTGCTTGGTGGGCTGGGGCGTCGGGGTCGTGGTCGGCGGCGGCGCGGGCGCGGGCGCGGGTGCAGGTGCGGAGGCCACGCAGACTCCCGCCGAGCACTGGCCCGTGGTGCCCGACATCGAAGTCGCGCAGCTCGAGCCGTCGGGATGCGTGGTGACCTGGCAGCCCGCGCTGGTGTCGCAGTACGCGTCGAAGCACGGGCCCGAGTCGGTCGAGCACGCGAGCGCGGTGCCCGCGACGCAGCTCGAGCCGACGCAGGTCTCGACGCCGTTGCAGACGTTGCCGTCGTCGCAGACCATCGGCGTGCCGGCGACGCACGCGTTGTTCACGCAGGACTCGACGCCGTCGCAGGCCTGGCCGTCCGAGCACTGCGCGTCGCTGCCGCACGCGAAGCCGCGGCACACGCCCGAGCGGCACACGTCGTACCTCGTGCTGGCGTTGCCGTCGTTGCAGGCGGTCTCGTCGGGCTGCGGCTGCGCGCCCGCGATGCACTGGTGGTTCGAACACGCCTGCGGACCTGCGCAGGCGTCCGCCGGCGCGGGACAGTCGGCGGCCGTGCCGCACTGGCCGGGCGTGCCGGCGCAGCTGCCGCTCGAGGTGCACACGTCGTTGAAGGTGAGCACGTTGCCGTCGCTGCAGGTCGTGCCGACCATGGGCGCGGGATCGAACTTGCAGCCGGTCGCGGTGCACGTGTCGACCGTGCACGGGTTGTTGTCGTTGCAGCCCGACACGACGCACTGTGCCTCGGCCGCCACCACGAGCTCGTTCGAGAACGCGCTCTCCGTGCCGGTCGTGTCGTACGACTTCACCGAGACGTACACGTTCTGCAGCGCCTCGAGGCCGGTGAGCGAGTAGTGCGCGTCGCCGCTCGCGTCCGTCGCTGGAACGAAGTTGATGTCGTCGAGCCAGTCGCCGTACGTGTGTGACGCCGAGCCCACGTAGACGTGGAAGCCGACCACGCGCGCATCCGTCGGCGGACGAAATGCGAGATCCACGTTGCGGAGCTGCGCCGCCGCGTTCCCCGCCGGGAAGAGAGCGACCGCAAGAACGAGAGGGAGCTTCTTCATCGCCGAATCCGATCGGCGTCCGCGCGCCTCAGCGCGTGACACGAGCCACGCCGATCGCGTGATTCGCGCCACCATCGGTGCGCGAACCTGTGCGCGCGCTCACGCCAAACCAGCTTCGTTCGCCGGCGGCTCACTGCGCGCGGCTTCGCCGCTCGCGGCCTCGCTCGAGAAGATCCGGACTAGGGCTTGATGTCGTCGATCTCGCGCTTCAGAGCTTCGCGCAGGTCGGGAGGCAGTGGCGCGGGCTCGACGGCGGGCGCGAGGGCGCGGCGGATGACGAGGGCGAGGACGGCGGCGCCGGCGACGAGCGCGCCGATCGGCAGCGCCCAGCCACCGCCGCCGCGCGGCACGCCGATCACGCGGTCGCCGAAGCGCTGCTCGATGCGCGTGCGGATCGCGTCGGGCGAATCCCCGGCGGCGACCTCGTTGCGGATCTCCTCGCGCACCGCGGCGGCGTCGGGGCTGCCGCACTCCGCGAGCGTGCGGCCGGGGCAGAAGGGGCTCATCAGATCGGCCGCGATCTCGTGCGCGGTGCGCGCGCGGACGACGTCGTCGCCCTCCTTCGCGCACGCTGCGAACACGCAAGCCAGCGCGAGCAGAGCTCCGAGACATCGGCGCGGCGATCGCATCGCCGCGGAGTCTAGCCTAGCGCTGCTCCAGCGGGGCGGGCTCGCCGCCGTCCGAGAGCACGACCTCGACGTGAAACACGCCGGTGTAGTCGTCGAACGGCACGGCGACGCCGCGCGCGCCGCGCACGCGCAGCTCGGCCTTCGGCGTCATCACCACGGTGGGCAGCGCGATCTCGACCACGCCCATCGTCGCGAGCGCCGTCTTCACGTTGCCCGCGAGCATGTTCGTGATCTCGCCCACCGCGTCGCGGATCTCGTCCTCGGACGTGATCTCCTCGACGTCCACGCCGACGAGCCGCGCCGTGAAGTCGGTCGCCTGCGCGCGCGTGACGTGGATCGACACGTAGCCGGCGAGCTCACCCGCCATGCCGATGAAGCCGATGACCTCGCTCGACTGGAACGGCTGCGGGTCCTCGAAGGGATCCTGCGCCGCCAGCTCCGTCCCCAACATGGTGGAGAACACGCTGTGCGTGGCGTTTCGGATGATCTCTGCGAGCTTGCGGGGATCCATCGGAATTCTTCTCGTCTCGCCGGGCGCGGGACTGAATCCGCACGTCAAGCGCGCACCCCTCCGGGCCGAATAGGAGTCGCGAATGGCACGGGTGTTGGTGGTCGACGACTCCGCGACGATGCGCAAGATCATCGTCAAGGGTCTGCGCGAGGCGGGCTTTTCGGACCTCGACTTCGCGGAGGCCCCCGACGGCGCTTCCGCGCTGGAAGCGCTGCGCAAGCAGGAGTTCGACCTCGTCCTGTCCGACATCAACATGCCGGGAATGGACGGGCTGGCGCTCGTGCGCTGCGTGCGCGACGAGGCGCTCGGCGGCGCCGACCTGCCTATCGTGATGATCACGACCGAGGGCGGGCTCGAGCGCGTGCAGGAAGCCCTGGCCGCGGGCGCGAACGACTACCTGCGCAAGCCCTTCACGCCCGAGCAGCTGCAGAAGAAGCTCACGCCGTTCGTGCGCTAGCCGGCCTCCACTCCGGAAGCTCGGATGGTACCTTTGGCTCCGAGGAGGTCCGCCCTTGGCTGCTGATCCGCGCGCTCCGCTCGATCCCCAGGTGAAGGTGCTGTTCGACATGATGGCCGCCGGCCGCCCGACGCGCGTGCTCGAGCCCAAGCCGCTGCGCGAGGGCCTCGGCGCGCTGGCCGCGCTGCTCGCCGCGGGTGCGCCCGCCGTGCCCGCCGAGCGCACCGTGCAGATCCCCGGCGCGGGCGGCTCGATCCGCGCGCGCGTGTTCTACCCCGGCGACCCCAAGCGCGGCCCCTATCCCGTGATCGTGTACTTCCACGGCGGCGGCTACGTGGCGATGAGCCCCGAGACGCACGAGAAGCTGACCAAGCAGCTCTGCCTCGGCGCGGGCGCGATCGTGGTGTCGGTCGACTACCGGCTCGCGCCCGAGCACCGCTACCCGGCGCCGCTCGACGACTGCGTGGCGGCGTGGCGCTGGGTGAAGGCCAACGCGGCGGAGCTCGGCGCCGACGCGGCGCGCATGGTCGCGGGCGGTGACTCCGCGGGTGGCAACGCCACCGCCGCGGTCACGCTGCGGCTCATCGCCGCGAACGAGCCGCTGCCGCGCGCGCTCCTGCTGCTGTGCCCGTGGCTCGAGATGTCGCTCGACACGGAGTCGATGAAGGTGTTCGGCCCGGACGACGGCGTGCTCGACACCGACATCATGACGTTCTTCCGCGACTGCTACGTGAAGCCGTCGGACTGGAGCGACCCGTTCGCGAGCCCGGTGCGCGCCGACCTGCGCAAGTTCCCGCCCACGCTGGTGGTGACGGGCGCGATCGACCCGCTGCGCGACGACGGGCTCCAGTTCGCGAAGAAGCTCGAGGCGGCGAAGCGCGAGGTCTCGCTCTCGAACTACCCGGGCATGCCGCACGACTTCATGCTGTTCCCCGGCATCGACGCCGGCGACCGCGCGGTGCAGGAGGTCGTGCGCTTCGCGAAGGCGAAGCTCGCGTAGGAGCGCGGATGGCCGATCGACCCTGGATCTTCCGCACTTACTCGGGTCACTCGACCGCGCGCGCGTCGAACGCGCTCTACCGCTCGAACCTCGCCAAGGGACAGACCGGCCTCTCGATCGCGTTCGACCTGCCCACGCAGACGGGCTACGACCCCGACCACCCGCTCGCCGCGGGCGAGGTCGGCAAGGTCGGCGTGCCCGTGGCGTCGCTCGAGGACATGGACGAGCTGCTCGCGGAGATCCCGCTCGAGCGCATGAACACGTCCATGACGATCAACGCGACGGCCGCGTGGCTGCTCGCGCTGTACGTCGCCGTGGCCGAGCGCCGCAACGTGCCGCGCGCCGAGCTCTCGGGCACGACGCAGAACGACATCGTGAAGGAGTACCTGTCGCGCGGCACGTACATCTTCCCGCCGCGCCCGTCGCTCGACCTGACGCGCCAGGTGATCGAGTGGACGGTGGGCGCCGTGCCGAAGTGGAACCCGATCAACGTGTGCAGCTACCACCTGCAGGAGGTCGGCGCGACGCCCGTGCAGGAGGTCGCGTTCACGCTCGCGAACGCGATGGCCGTGCTCGACGCCGTGCGCGTGCCGAAGTCCGAGCTCGGCAACGTCTTCGGGCGCATCTCGTTCTTCTGCAACGCGGGCATCCGGTTCATCGAAGAGATCTGCAAGCTGCGCGCGTTCACGCGCATGTGGGAGAAGATCGGGCTCGAGCGCTACGGCGTCACCGACAAGGACCAGCGCCGCTTCCGCTACGGCGTACAGGTGAACTCGCTCGGGCTGACCGAGGCGCAGCCCGAGAACAACGTGCCGCGCATCGCGCTCGAGGCGCTCGGCGTGACGCTGTCGCGCGACGCGCGCGCGCGCGCGCTGCAGCTGCCCGCGTGGAACGAGGCGCTCGGCCTGCCGCGCCCGTGGGACCAACAGTGGTCGCTGCGCATCCAGCAGATCCTCGCGTTCGAGACCGACATCCTCGATTACCCCGACGTCTTCGAGGGCTCGCACGTCGTCGAGAAGAAGACGGCCGAGATCGAGAGCGCCGCGTGGGCGGAGATCCAGCGGGTCGAGGAGCTCGGCGGCGCGATCGCGGCGGTCGAGTCGGGCTACATGAAGCAGAAGCTCGTCGAGTCGAACGCGCGGCGCGTGGCGGAGATCGAGTCCGGCGCGCGCACGGTCGTCGGCGTGAACAAGTTCACCGAGAGCGAGCCGTCGCCGCTCTTGCAGGGCGCGGCGTCGATCCTGTCGGTGGACGACCGCGTCGGCCGCGAGCAAATCGAGCGGGTGCGCGCGCACCGCGCGCGCCGCAGCGCGAGCAGCGTCGCCGACGCGCTGCGCGGCCTGCGCGAGGCGCTGGCCTCGGGCGCGAACATGATGGAGGCGTCCGTGCGCTGCGCGCACGCAGGCGTCACGACGGGCGAGTGGTCGGACGCGCTGCGCGCCGTGTTCGGCGAATACCGCGCGCCGACGGGCGTCGACGCGGCGGTCGTGCCGCGTGCCGACGCCGCGCGGCTGGCGGCGATCCGCGCGCGCGTCGACCTCGTCTCCGCGAAGCTCGGCCGGCGGCTCAAGCTGCTCGTCGGCAAGCCGGGCCTCGACGGCCACTCGAGCGGAGCGGAGCAGATCGCCATCTTCGCGCGCGACGCCGGCATGGAGGTCGTGTACGAGGGAATCCGATTGACGACCGACGAGATCGTCTCGGCGGCTCTGCAGGAAGGCGTGCACCTGATCGGGCTGTCGATCCTGTCGGGCTCGCACCTGGCGCTCGCGCCCGAGATCGCGCGCCGCGCGCGCGTGCCCGTGATCGTCGGCGGCATCATCCCCGAAGAGGACGCGGAGAAGCTGCGCGCCGAGGGCATCGCCGCGGTGTACACGCCGCGCGACTACGACGTGCTGCGCGTGCTCGCCGAGATCGTCGAGATCGCCGCAGCGGCGCATGGCGCCGGCTGACTCGGACGTCGAGTCACTCGCCCGCCACGTCCACGCGGGCGATCCCGAGGCGATCTCGACGGCGCTCGCGCACGTCGAGGACACCCGCCCCGACACGCTCGAGCTGCAGCGGCGCCTCCTCGCGCGGCTCGAGAGGGAGACGCCGCGCGAGCGCGCCGTCGTGGGAATCACCGGTCCGCCGGGCGTCGGCAAGTCGTCGCTCGCGGGGCGGCTGATCGCGCAGTGGCTCGCGGCCGGCGCTTCGGTCGGCATGGTCGCAGTCGACCCGTCGAGCCGGCGCTCGGGCGGCGCGCTCTTGGGCGACCGCGCGCGGCTGCGCTTCCGCCCGGAGGAGCGCGTGTTCGTGCGCTCGATGGCCGCGCGCGACCAGCTCGGCGGGCTCGCGCCCGCGACGCGCGCGGCGGTCGCCGTGCTGCGCGCCGCGTGCGACTGGGTCGTCGTCGAGACCGTGGGCGTGGGCCAGAGCGAGGTCGACGTCGAGACCGTGGCCGAGACGGTCGTGCTGGTGCTGCAGCCGGGCTCGGGCGACACGCTGCAGTTCATGAAGGCGGGCATCCTCGAGATCCCCGACGTGATCGTCGTGCACAAGTGGGACCTCGGCGCGCTGGCCGAGCGCACGCGCGCCGATCTGGAGGGCTGGCTGGCGCTCGCGCAGCTCGCGCCGGGCAGCTGGCGCCCGCCCGTCGTTGGCGCGAGCAGCGAGAGCGGCGCCGGCGTCTCGGAAGTCGCGGCGGCGATCGCGGCCCACCGCGCGCACCTCGCCGGCGGCGAGCTCGACACGCGCCGTGCGCGAGGGCGGACGGCCTGGGCGCTCGAGCTGTTCCTGCGCCGCTACGGCACGCTGGGGCTGGAGCGCGTGGGCGGGCGCGCGGAGGCGGAGCTCGTGGCGGCGAAGACGCCGGGCTCGGCGCTCGACGCGTTCAGCGCGCTCGCCAGGCGAGCAGAACGTCCCGCGTAGCGGCGTCGAGCTCGAGTGACTCGAGCACGGCATCGTAAGTCGTGACCGCCTGCAGAGTGACTCCCGCCTCCGCGAAGCGTGCGACGGCCTTCGGGAACGCGTACGTGTAGATCGCCTGTACGCCGATCACCTTGCCGCCCTCATCGTTCACGGCGTCGACGGCCGCGAGCGAGCTGCCGCCGAACGACACCGCATCCTCGAGCACCACCACGCGCTCGCCGCGCAGCGCGCGGCCTTCCACGCGCTTGCCTTTGCCGTGCTCCTTCGCGCTGCCGCGGACGTAGACCATGGGCAGCTCGAGTCGCTCGGCGACCCACGCCGCGTGCGGGATGCCGGCCGTCGCCGTGCCCGCGACGACCTCGGCGCCGGGGAACGCGCGGCGGATCGACGCCGCCAGCGCGTCCGCGATGCGCGCCCGCGCCTCGGGGTGCGAGATGACGACGCGGTTGTCGCAGTAGATCGGCGCGCGCTCGCCCGACGCCCAGGTGAACCAGCTCGCGGGGTCGGTGCGCACCTCGACGGCGCCGACCGAGACGAGCAGCTTCGCGCACTCGGCGGGCGTCACCGCTCGCGCCCCACCCACTGCGGCTCGGCCATGCCCGCGCGCCGGTTCACCGCGCGCGCCATGACGAACAACAGGTCGGAGAGCCGGTTCAAGTAGCGGACGAGCAGCGCGTCGATCTCCTCGCACTCGGCGAGCGAGATCACGGCGCGTTCCGCGCGCCGGCACACGGTGCGCGCCAGGTGCAGGAACGACGCGGCGCGCGAGCCGCCGGGCAGGATGAAGTTGCGCAACGGCTCGAGCTCGGTCTCGAGCGCGTCGATCCAGGCCTCGAGCTCCGCCACGTCCGCGTCGGCCACGCGCGGGCCCTTCCGCTCACGCGCTGCGCCGGGCGTGGCGAGCTCGCCGCCCAGGTCGAAGAGCGACGACTGGATGGTCTCGAGCTTTGCGCGCAGATCGTCGTGGCCGAGCTCGGCGCGTGCGACGCCGACGACGGAGTTCAGCTCGTCGACCTCGCCGTACGCCGCCACGCGCGGCGCGCTCTTCTTCACGCGCTCCCCGCCGAAGAGCGACGTCTCGCCGGTGTCGCCCCCCCGCGTGTAGATCTTCATCGCGGTCGAGTATAACTGGGCGTTCGCGGAGGTGAGAGTGGCCGTCGCGGTCCGGCGCGAAGACAGTGGCGTGTCGCTCGCCAACGAGCGGGTGCGAGTGCGGCTCGACCTGGTGCCGCTGCGCTTCGCGTTGTTCGACGCGGGCGGCGAGGTCGGCTTCGCGGGCGCCGCCGCCGGGGCGCTCGTCGGCGCGCGGCCGCGGCCCGACCGCGAGCTCGAGGGCACGCCTCTCGTCGCGAGCCACGTGCGCGGCCTCGCGATCGAGGAGGACGCCGACTCCCCGCTCGGCCGCGTGGCGCGGGTGCGCGCGCGGGCGGCGCTCGCGCCGGATCTGGAGCTCGGCTTCGGGCTCGAGCTGGGCAGTGACTGGCCCGGCATCGTGGTATGGCTCGAGCTCGGCAACTCGGGCCGCGAGCCCCGCGAGGTGGCGGCGCTCGACCCGTTCGTCTGGGCGCCGGGCGCGAGCGCACGGCTCGCACTGCCCGCCGACCCGCGGGCGCTGCGCTTCCTCTCGCTGGGGCACCAGTCGTGGTCGCCGGCGCGCTGGCTCGCGCTCGGCGCGAAGCCGCAGGCGCCGCGCGGCAAGGTGCTGCGCCGCTGCTACTCGAGCCCGTACGCACCGCGACCAAAACGCGGCCGCTTCGTCTCGGAGTCGGCCACGGCGCTCGGCGAGCCGGGGCGCGCCGGGCTCGCGCTCGGATTCTCGAGTCACTCGCGCTCGTTCGGCTGGCTCGAGCTCGCGCACGACGCGGGCCGCATCCGCGAGCTGCGCGCGCGCTGCGCTACCGACGGCGAGGCGCTCGCGCCGGGCGCGTCGCTCGCGAGCGAGCGCTTGTGGCTCGGCATCGCCGCGCCCGTCGAGGGTGCGCTCGCGCAGTGGGCTGAGCGCGCCGGCCGCGAGATGGGCGCGCCCGTGCCCGCCACGCCGCCGACGGGCTGGTGCTCGTGGTACCGCTTCGGCACGAAGGTGACCGCCGACGACGTGAGCCGGAACGTGCGCGCGCTGCGTGCGCTCGGCGTGCCCGTCGACGTGGTGCAGCTCGACGACGGCTTCCAGGCCGCGAACGGCGACTGGCTCGCGCCCGCAGCCGGCTTCCCGGGCGGGCTCGCGCCACTCGCGCGCGAGATCCAGAGCGCAGGGCTGCGCCCGGGCCTGTGGCTCGCGCCGTTCCTGGTCTCGCCGCGCTCGCGGCTCGCGCGCGAGCAGCCCGAGTGGCTGCTGCGCGAGCCCGGCGGCAAGCCGCTCACCGCGCTATGGAACCCCGCGTGGCCGGGCGCCCGGATGTGGGCGCTCGACGCAACACATCCTGGTGTAGAGTCCTGGCTCGAATCGCTCGGCCGCGAGGTGCGCGCGCTCGGTTTCGACTACCTGAAGCTCGACTTCCTGTTCGCGGGCGCGCTGGCGGGCGCGCGCCACGACCCGCGCCAGGGCGCGGTCTCGGCCTACCGGCGGGGCGTGGCGGCGCTGCGCCGCGGCGCCGGGCCCGGCGCGTTCCTGCTCGGCTGCGGCGCGCCGCTGGGCGCGTCGATCGGCCTGTTCGAGGCGATGCGCATCGGGCCCGACGTCGCCGCCAAGTGGACGAACCGCACCTTCGATCGCGTAGTCGGCGTCGAAGCCGGCGCGGCCGCGCGGAACGCGCTCGCCAACGTGTTCGCGCGCGCACCGCTGCACCAGCGCCTTTGGCTGAACGACCCCGACTGCGCGATCCTGCGGCCCGAAGGCCTGACCGCCGCGGAGAGCGGCGCGCTCGCCGCCACGATCGCGCTGTCGGGCGGGCTGATGCTCGTGTCGGACGAGCTCTCCGAGCTGACACCACGCGGTGTAGACTGGCTCAAGCGCCTGCTCCCCAGCCTGGGCGTCGCGCCGGAAACCGGACCCGCGCGCGGCGAGGTGCCCGACGAGCTCACTGCGCGCTTCGAGGACCAGAGCGCGCTGTGGCTGCGCGTGAACCTGGGCGACTCGCCCGAGGCGATCGAGCTCGACCCCGCGGCGCTCGGCCTGCGCGGACCCCTGCGCGTGTGGGACGTGCTCGCCGAACGCGAGCTGGAAGCCGCGAGCGGGCGCATCTCGCTGGGCCAGCTCGGCCCGCACGCCGCGCGGCTCCTGCGCATCGTCCCCGACGGCGCGGGCGTGCGCGTGCTCGGCTCGAGCCTGCACGCCGGCGCCGGGGCGCTCGAGGTCGAATCCGCTGCGCTCGAAGCGCCCGGCGTCGCCCACCTGCGGCTGCGCCTGGCCGGCCGGCGCGCCGGCGAAGTCGCGCTCGCCCTGCCCTCCGAGCCCCGGCTCGCGCGCGTGTCCGTGGCCTTCGACGACGCGCTCGAGCTGCGCGTGCGCGTCGGGGGGTTGTGAACGCCGCGCGGATTTCCGATCGATATGGCGTGAGCGAACCGACGCACTCCGCCCCGGTCTCCGGCACGTGCACGCGCTGCGGCTGCAAGCTGGGCTACGCCGCCTCGCGCGAGGCCCAGGAATGGTTCTGCTGCGGCCCGTGCTCGGGCTCCGACCGCTGTCACTGCGGCTGCAAGCCCGAATACGCGAACGAGGTCGCGGGCGACGTGTACGTGCCCACGCGGCGCATGTTCGCCGCGCGCCATCCCGACGAGCTCCGCACCAAGGACGAGGGCTTCGACCGCGCGCGCGCCTTCCCGTTCTCCGACAAGCCGCGCGGTCAGTAGCGCCGCCGAACTCGCGCGCGCGCTTCCGGTAGACTGGCCGCGACCTCTACAGCGGGAGGACGGCGATGAGCGGGCGACTGGCGGGCAAGGTCTGCGTGATCACGGGCGGCGCGAGCGGCATGGGCCGCGCCACGGCGCTGCGCTTCCTGGACGAAGGCGCGAGCGTGGTCGTCGCCGACCTGAACGACGCGACCGGCAAGGAGTTCGTCGAGGCAGCCTCGGCGCTGGGCCACGCCCGGCACGTGCGCTTCGCGCGGACCGACGTGGCGGAGGAAGCGGACGTCGCCGCCATGATCGAGCTCGCCCTGCGCGACTTCGGCCGGCTCGACGTGGTGTTCAACAACGCGGGTCTCGGCGGCGCGTTCGGCCCGATCACCGATCTCGAGGTCGAGGACTGGGACTTCACTTTCGCCGTGCTCGTGCGCGGCGTGTTCCTCGGCATCAAGCACGCCGCCCGTGCGCTGAAGCGGCAGGGCCAGGGCGGCTCCATCATCAATACCGCTTCGGTCGCGGCGTTGACGGGAGGCTCGGGCCCGCTGTGCTACTCGGCGTGCAAGGCGGCCGTGGTGAACCTGACGCGCGCGGCGGCCGTCGAGCTCGCGCCCGACAGGATCCGCGTGAACGCGATCTGCCCGGGCGGCATCGTCACGCCGCTCACGCACCGCGGCAACCCGGAGGCCACGCGCGCGCGCCTCGCCACCCTGCAGCCGTGGCCGGAAGCCGGCGAAGGCGAGCACATCGCGGGCGCGGCGCTCTTCCTGGCGAGCGACGACTCGCGCTTCGTGTCGGGCGAGCCCCTCGTCGTCGACGGCGCGCTGACCGCCGCCGGGCCGAACCTGATCTCGCGCCTGCGCGAGAACGCGAGCGACGCGAACGCGTCGGTCTTTGCGACGCTCCGCGGCGTCGACAACGGCTCGACGGGCCGCCCTCCGGTGATTCGCACGAAGACGAGCTAGCGCACCGAATCATTTGACAAGCGGAGTCCCAATCGGTCGAATAGCCGCGTCTTCGACCACGGGAAGGAGTGCGCGATGTCTCTCTTCACTCTCGAGGGCTTCCTGTTCCTGCTGCGCTGGGTCCACTTCATGGCCGGCATCACGTGGATCGGGATGCTCTACTACCTGAACTTCGCGCAGACGCCGTTTCTCGCGACGGAGCTCGGCGGCCAGGCGCGCAGCCCCATGGTGCGCGGGCTCGTGCCCACCGTGCTGTGGTGGTTCCGCTGGGGCGCGATGTTCACGTTCCTCACGGGCTGGACGATCGTGATCACGAAGATGGTCGTCGGCGGCTCGTCCGAGGCGTACTACGCCACGATCCTCACCGGTGGGCTCCTCGGCAGCTTCATGTGGTTCAACGTGTGGTTCGTGATCATGCCGCGGCAGTACGTGATCATGGCCAACGCGGAGGGCGTCGCCGCAGGCAAGCCCGCCGACCCGAACGCCGCGGCGGTGGCGCCCGTGGCGGGCCGCGCTTCGCGCACGAACACCTTGTTCTCGATTCCCATGCTGTTCTTCATGGGCGCCGCGAGTCACTTGACCATCGCGAGCCGCACGGAGCCGTTGGTGGTGCCCTACCTCGTGGTCGTGGTGATCCTCACCACGATCTTCGAGGCGAACATCTTCACGGGCACGGTGCCGAAGCCGCTGTCCACCGTGTCGGGCACGATCCACTCGGGGCTGGGCCTCACGCTGGTGCTGTTCGTGGCGGCGACGGCGCTGCTGTAGCACGCGCAGCGACCGACACCAAACTGCGCCGGGCGACGCCGTGGGCGCTGGTCGTCGCAGCGGTCGCACTCTTCGTCGCGCTGGCGCTCCAGACAGGCTTCGTCTCCGACGACGCGTTCATCAGCTTCCGCTACGCGCGGAATTTCGCGCGCGGCCTGGGCCTGGTCTGGAATCCGGGCGAGCGCGTCGAGGGCTACAGCGATTTCTCGTGGGTGATGTTGCTCGCCGGGCTGTACCAGGTGGGCGCGGACCTCCCGAGCGCGGGGCGCGCGCTCAGCCTCGTGGCCGGGGGTAGCGCCGTCGCGCTCACCGCGGGGCTCGCGCGACGCGCGCTGCCCGAGTCGCCGTGGCTCGGCGCGGGGGCGGCGCTGCTCGTCGCCGCGAACCCGTGTTTTGCGGCGTGGGGCTCGTCGGGGCTCGAGACGACCGCGTTCGCGGCACTCGTCCTCGCGGCGGTCGCGCCGCTCACGGGCGCGGCGCCGAGCGCGCGCTCGTTCGGCTGGGTGAGCGCCGCCGGCCTCGCCCTGGGGCTGACGCGGCCGGAGGGCGTGGCAATCTACGCAGTGCTCGCCGGCGTCGCACTGGCGTGCGCGCCCGGCCCGCTCGCCGCGCGCGTGCGCGTGCTCGCACCCGGCGCGGCGCTCTTCGCGCTCGCCGGCGGGGTCTACTTCGCCTGGCGCGTCTGGTACTTCGGCGACTGGCTGCCCAACACCTTCTGGGCGAAGTCGGGCTTCTCGGCCCACCACGCGGTGCGCGGCCTCGCCTATCTGTGGGCCTTCGCGCAGAGCCCGTACGTGTGGGCGCTGGCGCCGCTCGCCGCCGCGGGTGCGTTCGAGCTGTGGCGCCGGCGCGAGCCGGCACCGCTCGCGGCGCTCGCCGCCGTGGTCGGTCTGGTGGTTGCGCTCGGCGGCGACGGGCTGCCGATGTACCGCTTCCTCGTGCCGGCGGTGCCGCTCGCCGCGCTGTGCGCGGCCGCCGGCGCGGAGCTCCTCGCGCGGCTCGCGCGCGAAGGCGCCGCGCGGCACGCGCTCGGCCTGGCCGTGCTCGTGCCCGCGCTCGCCCTCTCCTTCTTCCCCGCGCACGACGCCCAGTACTCGCTCATGACCGAGCAGCGCGATTACGAGCTGCCGCGCTGGCGCGCCGCGGGGCTCGCGCTCGGGCACGCGTTTCCGCGCGACGCCTGGCTCGCCGCCGTGCCGATCGGCGCGCTCGGCTGGTACTCCGACTTGCGCGTGATCGACATGGTCGGGCTCACGGACCGCACGATCGCGCACGAGCCTGGCGACACCGGCACCGGCTGGGCCGGCCACGAGAAGCACGACGGCCGCTACGTGGTGTCGCGCAGGCCCGACGCGATCCTGCTCGGCAACATCCTCGTCGTGGAGGCGCCGCGCGTGCCGGTGCAGATCTTCCCCACGTTCACGAACCCGTACACGGCGGCGCGCGAGCACGACGTGGTCGAGCAGCCCGAGTTCGCGCGCGACTACGCGCTGGCGGCGCTCCCCGTCGGAAGCGGCTGGACGCTGCACTTCTTCGTGCGCAAGGACTCGCCGGTCGCGCGCTAGGGCGACGCCGGCAGCGACGAGAGATACGCGGCCAAGTGGTCGACCTCGCCCGCGAGGAACGGCTGCGCGGGCATCACGTGCGTGTTGCGCTTCGGCGTATAGCCCGGCGGATACTCGGCGCGCAGCACGCGCGCGCGCACGAGCTCGGGCGAGCTGCCCGCGATCGCCGGTCCGATCGTGCCGTCCTTCGCCGGGTCGGGGTTGTGACAGGCGATGCAGTTCGCGTTGAACGCGCGCCGGCCCAGCTCGACGGGATCGCCGCCGCCGCGGTTGCATGCGCCGAGCGCGAGGCCGAGCGCGGCGGGGATCACGAGGGACGTTCGCACCGGCGACGAGCGTAGCGTATCCTGCCCGCCCCATGAACGAGCTCGAAGAGGGAACGCGCGCGCAGCTCGACTTCGGCAAGCTGCGCAAGATCTCCGAAACGGGACAGGCCGTGCTGCCGGTCGTGCTGCAGCACGCCGACTCGGGCGAGGTGCTGTTCATCGGCTACGCGAACCAGCTCGCGCTCGCCGAGACGCTGCGCTTGCGCCAGGCCGTGCTGTGGTCGACCTCGCGCAACGAGCTCTGGCACAAGGGCAAGACGTCGGGCGATTGGCTCGACCTGGTCGAGGTGCGGGTGAACTGCGAGCAGAACTCGCTGCTCTACCGCGTGCGCCCGCGCTCGGGCGTGTGCCACACGAAGGACGCGGCGGGCCACACGCGAAAGGCCTGCTACTACCGCGCGCTCGTCGACGAAGCTACGCTCAGCGAACCGCGCTAGCGAGTCACTCCGCGAGCCAGCGGATCAGCGAGCTGCGCAGCAGGCTCGGCGAGACAATCGCCTCGATCGAGCCGACGTCGAGGGCGCGCTCGACGCTGTGGACGGCGTCGAACTCCGCCGCGATCTCGGCCTGCTTCTGCAGCATGACGTCGGCCAGGATCTCGTCGAGGCGCGCGCGCCGCGCCACGCGCACCGCCGCGTTCGTGGCCGCCTCGACCGCCGCACGCGCCGCCGCCACGCGCGGGTCGCCCTGCGCGCGCTTGCGCACGTCGCGCGCGAACACGACCGCCGCCGCCGCGGGTCCGCCGATCACCGACGCGTAGCTGCCCTCGAGCGACACCGCCTTCATCGCGTCGTTCAGCTCGCGCGAGAACACGACGTACGCGCCGCCGTGGTAGCGAGTCACTACGCTGAACACGATCTTGCCCTGGAACCGCACGATCGCGCGGGCGATCTCGGCGCCGTACTCGAGCACGCCGCGGCGCATCGACTCGGGCGAGCCGTCGAAGCCCGACAGGTTCGCGAGGATCACGACGGGCCGGTTCCCGCTCGCCGCGTTCAGCGCGCGCGCGACCTTCTTCGACGACTGCGGGAACAGGGTGGCCGCAGTCCACGCATCGGGGCCGTCGTTCGGCACGTAGCCCTGGCGCGGCACCTGGCGGCTCTCGATGCCGATGAGCCGCACGGGCCAGCCGCCGAGGTGCGCGTCCCAGACGATCGCGGTGTCGCCGCCGTTCCAGTCGCGCCAGCGCTCGAGCCAGCCCGAGTCCTCGTCGATGACGGCGCGCAAGAGCGGCCGCATGGCGAACGGCCGCTTGCGGCCCGGGTTCGCGTCGCTCGAGAACACCTCGCCGATGGTGCGGAAGCCCTCTTCGCCTTCGTACGCCGAGAGACCGATGTCGCGCTCGTCGGGGTCGGCCGTCGGCTGGCGGCGCGGCGCGCGCTCGCCCGGCGCGACCCAGCTGTACGCGTAGTGCTCGAGCAGGATCGAGTACGCGTCGCCGAGATCGCGCGCCTGGTGTTGCGCCTCGCCGTTCGGGCCCATGATGCGCTCGTAGCCGCCGATGCCGATCTCGTCCTCGGCCGCGACGCCGCCCGAGAACTCGAGCGCCGCCCGGCCCGTCAGCACCATGGCCGAGTTCTGCAACATGATCAGCACGCCGCGCGAGCGCAGCTCCATCGCCGCCAGTGCGTCGAAGTAGCTCTGCGCGCCGACGTTGATGCCGGACAGGATCAGGTTCACCTCGCCGCCGCCGTCCGTGAACGTGACGAGCTTGCGCACGACGCGCGCCGTGGCGTCGAGGTTCTCGGTGCCGCTGTCCATGGCGATGCGCGCGCCCGCGGACACGGCGACCCACTCCACGGGGAGCTTCTCGCGCTCGGCCAGCTCGAGCGCCGCGACCAGCCGGTCGCATTCGGGCGCGGCGAGCGCGCCCATGTCGCGCGTGGGATCGCCGAGCACGAGCACGCGGCGCACGCCCTCGGGGTGTTTGCGCGTCGGCGTCGAGATCAGGCCGAAGACGACACCGGCGCGGTTCAGCCCCGGCTCGCGGGTCACCGCCTGCGCGCGCCCGTCGACGAGGTCGTACTCGACGAACTTGCCCGCGCCGGTCGGCGAGCCCACCGACGCTGCGACGCCGCGCTCGGGCGGCGCGGTGAAGAGGCGCACGATCTCGTACGGGTACGTGAGCCCCCGCGCGCGCGCCGACGCGACGCGCTGCGCGTACGGCGTCGCCGGGTCGAGCGGCCGGTCGTGCGGCACGCGCAGACTCCACTCGACGCGGCTGCCCGTCGGGTTGCCGGCCAGGAGCTCGATCTTGCGCGGCGGGTCGAGCGAATCGCGTTCGAAGCTCGCCAGCCGCACGACGACCTTCTCGAGCCCCAAGTGGCCCGTCTCGGGCGCCAGCCGGCGCAGCGCTTCGGTCATGAGCTGGTTCGTCAGCACGATCGGCGGGCGCACGAACAGGTAGAGCCGGTTCCACTGCAGCCGGTGGTCGGGGTCGCGCTGGCCCTGCACGCTGCGCACGGCCTCGATCGCTTCGTGGAAACGCTCCTCGAAGAGCGCGAGGTCGGGCGCGTGCGGCACGCCGGGTCCGACGTCGCCGACCTCCGCGAACGCGATGATGCGCTCGTCGCGGTTGTCGTCGCGCGACACGCCGTAGAAGGCGTAGATGTCCTGGAAGCCGGCGACCTCGAGCGGCTCGAGCTCGAACTTCGCCAGCCGCCACAGCTCGAGCCGGCGCGCGGTCTCGATCGGCAGGCGCACCTGCTTCGCGATGCTCTCGAGCGCGGCGGCGTCCGGGGGCTCCACCAAACTGTGTAAGAGGTCCCAGCTCGGCCCCGGTACCGTCTCGCCCTCGGCGCGGCGCGGGCGCTCGAACAACAGGAAGCGCGCCTGCGCGGCCAGGTCGGCCACGCTGGCGGCGACGGTGCCGCGCAGCAGCGACAGCTTGTCGAGCGCCTCGGCGAGCTCGGGCCGGCGCGCGAACGTCTCGCCGCGCTCGCCCAGCCCGATCAGCAGGTGCAGGAGCGCGGCGATGACGCGCGTGCGGCGCGACGACGTGGTGCGCGTCGCGTAGAGGCGCAGGACGGCGCGCTCGAGCGTTTCGGAATGTGCGAGCGACCGGATGTTGTAGTGGGCGAGCGCGCGGCTCACGAGCGCGAGGAAGCTCGGGTCGATGCCCGCGCCCTCGATCGGGATGCGGCGCAGGTACATCGCCATGCGCGCGTCGTTCGACGGGCCGAGCTCGTCGTCGCCCAGCCGCGTCGGCGCGCGCGAGAACAAGGTCTCGACGTCGGCGAAGATCTCGACGGCGCTCGCCAGCTGCGCGAGGTCGGCGCGCAGCGCGTCCGAGATCTTCGCGACCGGCGCCTCGAGGATGCTCACGAGCAGGTCGGCGCGGTCGGTGTTCGCGTCGTAGCCCATCAGGATGCGGCGCGTCTCCGTGCGCAGCGCATTCACGGCGGCCGCGCGCACCGACGCGGGCTCGGTGCTGGCGCGCTCGAAGTCGGCGGTGCCATCCTCGCCGCGGAAGATGTCGAGCGGATCGTCCTCCAGCTCGAGCTCGACGGCGCCGGCGTCGTGCGCGAGCGACGAGCGGCCGGCTTCGGGCTCGATCACGAGGATCACGTCGCCCGCGGACACGCGCTCGCCCGGGCGCACGAGCACCTCGCGCACCACGCCCGCGAGCGGCGCGTAGAACGCGGTCTCGGTCTTCATCGCCTCGAACAGGCCGAGCCGCTCGCCCGCCTCGACGCGCTGGCCCGGCTTCACGGCGACGTCGATCAGCAGCGCTGGCGACGGAGCGCGCACCTTGCCGCCCAGGTCGCACAGCACGCGGTGCAGCCGGCCGTCGAGCTCGACCTGCAGCTCGACGCCGGAGTTGGAGATCAACACCTGCGAGCGGCGCTCGCCCATGACGAGCAGGCCCGAGTACGGGCCCTGCTCGAGCAGCGAGACCTGCGCCACGCGGTCGCCGAGTTGCACGCGGTACGTCCAGCCGCCGACGGCGAAGAGCTGCACGCGGTACGGACGGCCGGCGTAGACCAGGTCGATCTCCGCGCCGTCCGACGGCGGGATGTCGCGCGGTCGGCCGCGCGCCGTGACCGCGAAGAAGTGCGCGCGCACCTTCGCGCGCTCGGCCTGGTACGTCTGGATGGCGGCGACGATGAGCGCCTCGACGGCGGGCTTCGGCGCCGACGCGAGGTCACTCTGGTCGAGCCACGTCGTCGCGACGCCGCCGCGCCGGAAGTCGGGGTGCTCGAGCACGTCGAGCAGGAAGCCCTTGTTCGTCATTCCGCCGAGCACCACCACGCGCGCGTCCGACACCGCGCGCACGAGCCGCGCGCGGGCCTCTTCGCGCGTCGAGCCGCGCGCGAGGATCTTCGCGATCATCGAGTCGAATTCCGACGGGATCGTGCCGCCCGAGGCGATGCCCGCGTCGACGCGGATCCCGGGTCCCGCGGGCAGGTCTAGCAGCGCGATCTCGCCGGGGCTCGGCGCGAACGCGTTCGCCGGGTCCTCTGCGCACAGCCGCACTTCGATCGCGTAGCCGCGCTCTTCGGGCACCTCGCCGGGCAGGCGCTCGCCGCGCGCGATGCGGATCTGCGTCTTCACGAGGTCGACGTCGACGAGCAGCTCCGTGACCCCGTGCTCGACCTGCAGCCGCGGGTTCACCTCCAGGAAGTAGAAGCGCTCCTCGGGGTCGTTCGCGACGACGAGGTATTCGCACGTCGCGACGCCCGCGTACTTCGCCTCGCGCAGCAGCCGGATCGACGCCTCGCGGATGCGCTTCGAGAGCGCCGGCGACAGGCCGGGCGGCGGGCCCTCTTCGACCACCTTCTGGTGCTTGCGCTGCACCGAGCAGTCGCGCAGGCCGAGCGCCAACACAGTTCCGTGTTGGTCCGCCGCCATCTGCACTTCCACGTGGCGCGCGCCGAACACGGCGGACTCGGCGAACAAGGTGCCGTCGCCGAACGCGTTGGCGGCTTCGGTCGTCGCGCTGTCGAACGCCGCGAGCAGGTCGTCGGCCGAGCGGACCAGCCGGATGCCGCGCCCGCCGCCGCCGGCCGTCGCTTTCAGCATGAGCGGGAAGCCGATGCGCGCCGCGACGCGCTCGGCCTCGTCGCGCGAGATCCCGCCGCCGCTCCACGGCGTGACGGGCACGAGCGCCGCCTCGGCGAGCAGCTTCGACGCGATCTTGTCGCCCAGACGGCGCATGGTCTCGGCGCTGGGGCCGAGGAACACGATCTCGCTCGCCTCGAGCTTCTCCACGAAGCTCGGGTCCTCGGCGAGGAAGCCCCAGCCCGGCCACACGGCGTCGGCGCGCATGGCGCGCAGCGCCGCGAGCACGCGGTCGTGGTCCAGGTAGGCGGGGCGCAGCGCGCCGCTGCCCGAGGGCCGCAGCGCCGGGCCGAGCGAGAGCGACTCGTCGGCCTCGCGCACGAACGGCGCCGTGGCGTCGGGCTCGGTGTAGAGCGCGATCCCGACGAGATCCGAGCCTTCCTCGCTGCGCAGCTCGCGCAGCGCCCGGAGCGCCCGCGATGCGGCTTCGCCGCGGTTGAGGATCGCTATCCGGCGGATCGCGCTATCCAACGCCCCTTACCTTCGGCGATGGTAGCAGAGCGGCGGACTAGCTCTTCGCGGGAATGGCGCCGGGGAAGACCTTCGCGAAGCCGAGGAAGCACAGGAAGAACAGGCCCACGAAGCCCGCGGCAATGCCGAGCTCGATGCCCGAGAACGGCGTGATGGCCGCGCCCGCGAGCACCGCCTTGGGCGGCACGAGCGACGGCGTGACCAGGATGTATCGCTCCAGATAGAAGCCGACGAGCGAGCCCAGCGCGATCGGGCCCAGGATGGCCGGCGTCTTCTTCGGCTTCTGGCCCAGCAGCACCCAGAACGGCAGCACCCAGATCAGGATCCACGCCGAGAGCGTCACGTGCACGTAAGGCTCGGCGACGCGCGTCCACCAGCCGCTGAAGTACCAGGTGTCCTGCACGAATTCCGTGCCGAGGCGGTTGACGATGAAGCCCGTCTCTTCCGGGATGTTCGCGTACCAGATCACGAAGTACTGCGACCAGAACAGGTACATCCAGAAGATGGAGAACGCGAAGATCATCTTGCCCATGTCGTGCATGCGGCTCGGCGTGATCTCGCCCGAGAGATCGCTCGAGTTCCGCATCACCAGGCAGATCACCGCGGTCATCGACACGGCGGAGAGGAAGCCGCCCCAACCGTAGAAGGCGGGGAACATGGTGCTCACCCACTCGGGCGCGAGCGACATGATGAGGTCGATCGCGACGAGCGAGTAGCAGATCGCATACGAGAGCACGAGCACCGCAGCGAGCTTCCGCAGGCGCCGCTCGGCGAAGTCGCGCTCGCGCTCTTCGCCGCGCCAGCCGGCGGTCCAGCGCTGCACGAGCGCGCCGCGCAGGCCGGTCGTGGTCTCGCGCGCGCGGCCGAGCAGCGGGCGGATCGACATGTACAAGTAGAGCAGCGAGACGAACGTGACCCAGGACAGCCCGATCACGTCGCGCGTCGCGGCGAACGACGGCGCGAACCAGAACTCCTTGCCGGGCACCGGCCGGTCCACCCACGCGTACAGGTTGTGGCGTCCCGCCAGGATCACGAAGAAGAGCGCGAGCGACACGGGCAGGTACGCGCCCATCGAATCGACGACGCGGTGGATCGGACCCTGCCAGCGCGCGTTCGTGAGCCGCATGGCCGACGACAGCACGAGCGCACCATTCGAGAGCGCGGCCCACAGGAGCCAGTTGTGCAGGAACACGCGCCACGTGCGGTGCACGGTGTCGGCGTCCGAGCTCGAGATGCCGACCAGGAGCGTGACGGCGCCGATCGCGACGAGCAGCGCGAACACCGCGGCGGGCACGGTCGGAAGCGATCTCGGCGTGGCCTGCGCGCTCACGTCAGGAAACCCCTTTGAACAGCGTTCGGATGTAGTTGATGATGTGCCAGCGGTCCTCGGGCGCGATCTGCGGGTAGCCGGGCATGAGCGGCTTCCCGTAGCGGATCTTCGTGTAGATCATCCCGTCGGTGTAGCTCGGCGTCGCCGCCAGCGGGAACGGTGGGGCGCCGCTCGCGCCGAGCTTCTGAGTCACCGGGTGGTCGGGCGTCGGGGCGGCGAGCCCGTCCTCGCCGTGACATACGGCGCAGTAAGTCTCGAACTCGTGCTTGCCGCGCTCGATCGACTCGGCCGTGGCGGGGATCGGGTTCTGGAGTGCGCGCGCCTCGGGCGCGTACATGGGCGTGGCGAACATCGGGTTGTCGGGCCCGATGCGCTCGGGCATGCCGCCGGCCGGGATCGTGCCCTCGGGCGGATCGAACGGCTTCTGCGCGTACGTCTGCACCGCGGGCCCGTTCTTCATCTGATCGAACCAGTGCCGGTCGACCTGCTCCCAACAGCCGCTGCCGGCGAGAAGGGCGACGAGCCCGGCCTGGACGGCGAGTGCCCTAGCCCTCGACAACGCGCACCTCCGTCGAGCCCGCGCGCTTGAGGAGCTCCTGTGCGCGCGGGACCTGCTCGCCGTTGCACGCGACGATGCAGCCGAACTGGTCGCCCGAGAAGCTCGGCTGGTAGGCGTCGTGACCTTTGCGCGTCTGGAACATGCCGAAGAACATCAGACCCAGGACGGTCAGGAGACCGCCGAGCAGGATGTTCAGCTCGAAGCCGATGATCGTGTACGCGGGGATCGACGCGAACGGCTTGCCGCCAATCACGAGCGGCCAGTCGTACGCGCACCAGATCTGCATGAAGTAGGCGAAGCTGACTCCCGTGAGACAGCCGATCAGGGTGAGCAGCCGGATGATCGACGGCCCGCGGTCGAGCGCCTCCTCGATCGCGTGGCTCGGCACGGGCGAGTAGATCTCGAGCTGTTTGAAGCCCGCGCCCTGCAGGTCCTTGATCGCGGTGACCATGTCTTCGGGCGACTTCAGCACGCCGAGCACCTGAGCCATCAGTGATGCCCTCCGCCGTGCGCGTGCGCGCGGTCCTCGTACCAGAGCTCCTTCACCTCCTGCAGCGCGACCACGGGGGCGAGCCGCAGGAAGATCGTGAACATGGTGAGGAACAGGCCGAAGCTCGCGGCGAGGATCGTGAGCTCCGTGACGCTCGGCACGTAGTAGCCCCAGGCCGCGGGATCGTACTCGTGCGAGAGGCCGGTCATGATGATCACGTACCGCTCGAACCACATGCCGATGTTGATGAAGATCGAAGTGACCCACAGCCAGAGCGGGTTCGTGCGGCACCACTTGAACCAGAGCGGCAGCGGGGAGACGACGTTGCACGAGATCATGATCCACGTGCTCGTCCAGTGGTAACCGAAGCCGCGCCACCAGAAGCTCATCTGCTCGTACGGGTTCGCGGAGTACCAGGCCATGAAGTACTCCATGCCGTACGAGTAGCCGACCACCGACGACGTGAGCAGGATCAGCTTGCCCATGTTGTCGAAGTGCTCCTTGCGCAGGTAGCCCTCCAGATGGAAGGCCTTGCGCACCGGCACGAGCACGGTGATGACCATCCCAATGCCCGAGAAGATCGCGCCAGCGACGAAGTACGGCGCGAAGATGGTCGTGTGCCAGCCGGGCACCATCGACGTCGCGAAATCCCACGACACGACGCTGTGCACCGACAGCACGAGCGGCGTCGACAGGCCCGACAGGTGCAGCACGGTGCGCGACCAGTGGCGCCACTGCTCCGACGAGCCGCGCCACCCCAGGCACAGCGCGCGGTACAGGTAGCGGCGCCAGTCGCGCACGCGGTCGCGCGCGGCCGCCAGGTCGGGGATCAGCCCGACGTAGAAGAACATGATCGACACGAGCATGTACGTGTTGATCGCGAACAGGTCCCACACCAGCGGCGACTTGAAGTTCGGCCACACGCCGCGCTGGTTCGGGTACGGGATCATGAAATAGAACTTGTAGACGCGGCCGATGTGGATGAGCGGGAACATGGCCGCGATGAGCACCGCGAAGACGGTCATGGCCTCGGCGCCCCGGTTCACGGCGTTGCGCCACTTCGCGCGGAACAGGAACAGGATCGCCGAGATCAGCGTGCCCGCGTGGGCGATGCCGACCCAGAACACGAAGGTCGTGATGTACACGCCCCACATGACCGGGTGAGTCAGGCCTGTGACTCCGAGGCCCCAGTAAGTCTGGTAGAGGAACGCGACCAGGCCGAGGCCGACCAGCGTCGCGAAGAACAGCACCATCAGCACGTAGATCGGAGTCGGCGGCTCCAGCACGCGCAGGATGTCGTCGTTGATCTGGTCGGGATGCGTCGGGATCGGTTCGGTGATCGCTGCCATCGCTACGCCTCTTCCACGCGCCGCACGTTCATCAGGTAGGAGGTGGCCGGCCGCGTGTAGAGGTGCTCGAGCACGCGGTAGGCGCGCCGGTCCACGCGCAGCTTCGTGACCGCGGCTTCCGGATCGCGCAGGTTGCCGAAGACGATCGCGTTCGACGGGCAGGCCTGCTGGCAGGCGGTCACGACCTCGCCGTCGCGGATCGTGCGCTTCTCCTTGCGCGCGACGTCGCGGGCGCCGTTGATGCGCTGCACGCAGAACGTGCACTTCTCCATCACGCCCTTGGCCCGCACCATCACGTCGGGGTTCAGCGACCAGTTCTCGGGCTCGGGCACGTACCAGTCGTACGACCAGTGGTTGAACCGGCGCGCCTTGTACGGACAGTTGTTCGAACAGAACCGCGTGCCGATGCAGCGGTTCTCGATCATCACGTTCAGGCCTTCCTTCGAGTGGTACGTCGCGAGCGCCGGACACACCGACTCGCACGGCGCAGCGCCGCAGTGCTGGCACGCGAGCGGCGTGTGCCGCACGTCGACCTCGTGCTCGTCGGCGACCTCCACGTAGCGCTCGACGCGCAGCCAGTGCATCTCGCGGCCGATGCGGATGTTCTCGGGCCCGACGACGGCGATGTTGTTCTCGGTGATGCACGCGGCCATGCACGCGTTGCAGCCGGTGCATGCGTCCTGGTCGATCGACATGCCCCAGCGGTACGGGCTGTCGGGGTGCGCGTCGGCCGCGGGATCGTACTGCTTGGTCTCCAGGTGCTCGGCGTCGCCCTGCTTTGGCAGCGGCTGCGCGCGGTGCTCGGGCTTCTCGTGCTCGGGATGCTCGGCCTCGGCCTCGCCGGCGCCGCCGGGCAGCGCGGGGCCGTGCTTCTCCATTTCTTCGACCGTCATCGCCGCGCCGAAGTTGCGGCCTTCCTGGTCGAACGTGAGCTGCGCGCGGATGACGGGGGCGCGGCCCTTCGTGTTCGCGACCGACGCGTGCGTCGACAGCCACGCGAGCGCACCGCTCTGCGCGTCGAGCTTGCCGGGGATCAGCGAGAAGGCGTTCACGCCGACGACGTTGCGGCGCCAGTACGAGTGCGGCTCCATCGGCGCGTTCGGGTCCTTCGGCAGCCCGCCGCGGCCGGCCTGCAGAGCGATCACACCCGGGCGGATGGCGTTGTGCGGGAACGCGGGCACCGTGACCTGGCCGCCGTCGGTCGAGATCGTGATCACGTCGCCGAGGTCGATGTCGAGCACCGCCGCGGTCTCGGGGTGGAGCTCCGCGTAGCTGCCCCACATGGTCTTCGTGACGGGATCGGGAATCTCGTGCAGCACGTTCACGCGCGTGAGTCGGCCGTCGTACAGGTGATGCGACGGATACACCACGAGGACCGGGTCCGACGCGTTGCCCGCGAGCGGGGACGGCTCGAAGTCGATCGCGCCCACGCCGCTCGCGACGGACACGTTCGCGGGCGCGACGTCCTTCCACTCGCCGCCCTTGCCGAGCGCCGCGTCGAAGCTCGGGCGCCCCCCCCAGGCAGCGACCAGCTGGTCGCGGAAGCTGCCCGCGGGCACCGTCGCGCCGAGCGCGCGCGCCGCGTCGAGCAGCACGTCGGCGGTCGCGCGCGTGTCGAAGAGCGGGCGCACGGTCGGCTGCTGCAGCGTGCGCACGCCGCGCACGGGCTCGGCGTCGCCCCACGACTCGAACGCCGTGTGGTCGGGCAGGATCAAGTCCGCGAGCTCCGCGGTCTCGTCGGGCGCGGACGCGAAGCTCACGGTGAACACGTTGCCCGTGCGCAGCGCGTCGGCGAGCCCGACCTGCGGGGCGCTGTAGGCGGGGTTCGAGCCGTGCACCATGAGCAGCCCGACTTCGCCGCCGCGCATCTTGCCGGCGAGCTCGGAGAGCTCCTGGAAGCGCGCGAGCTTGCCCAGGTTGTGGTCGGGGCCGAACACGACCGTGCGGCCGATCGCACCCGACACGACGTTCAGGATCTGCACCGCCGCGGTGAAGCGCGCCGCGTTCGTGCCCTGCACTTCGACGCCGGGCGGCAGCGCGAGCGGCGCGTCCGCGTTCGCGATGCGCGCGCCGATGCGCTCGAACGCGATCGCGGAGATGCCCGTCTTCTCGGCGACGGAGCTCGGCGTGTACTTCGCGAGGAGCGCCTTCAGGGACTCGGGCACGCCGGGCTTCCGCTTCGCGACCTCGCTCGCGAGCGCGAGCGCGACCAGCACCTCGGTGCCGGGGTTCGGCGCGAGCCACTGGTCCGCATTCGCCGCGGAGAGCCCGAGGCGCGGGCCGACGAAGACCGCGTAGCCCCTGCCCTCGCTGCGCGCCTGCGAGAAGCCGAGCTGATTCGAGAGCGGCGAGAGCCACGTCTCGACGAAGTCGGTGCCGAACGCGACCAGCACGTCGGCCGAGCCGAGCTTGAACTGCGGGATCGCCTCGGTGCCGAACACCAGCTGGTTCGCCGTGCGCAGCGACTCGTACGCGTACGGCTCGAAGCGCAGCCGGTGCTTCGCGCCGATGGCCGGCAGCACCTGCTCGAGCAGCGCGTCGAGCGTGCCCGTCTCGAGCCCGCCGAGGAACACGGCCTTGCCCGCCGCCTTCTTGAGCTGCTCGACGAAGAGCGATTGCGCCTCGTCCCACGTGGTCGACACGAGCGCCTTGTCGGCGCCGCGCTTCATCGGGCCTGCGAAGCGCGCGCTGTCGTACGTGCGCATGTGGCCGACTTCGCCGCGCACGCACAGCCGCCCCTGCGAGAGCGGATGGTCGGGGTTGCCGTCGATCTTGATCGGCCGGCCTTCGCGCGTCTTCACGCGGATTCCGCAGCCACTCGGACACTCGCGGCACATCGAGTTGTAGTAAGTCGCGATGCCGGGAGTCACTTCTTCCGGCTGGTGGACGTAGGGGAAGATGTTGTGGACCGGCTCCTTGCACGCGACGGCGGCGGCGCCGGCGGTGAGGCCCGCGATCTTCAGGAAGTCTCGGCGATCGATCTCCGGCATCTTCGTCCTTGAGTCCGGGCTAGTAGTGACAGGCCACGCAGTCGTCGGTCGCGCCGCGCTGAAGGTGGCACTCCATGCACCAGCCCATCTCGAGCTTCGCGGTCGGCAGGAAGAAGCTGCGCTTGGTGTAGCGCGTCTGCGGAACCAGATAGACGCGCTTCAGGTCCTGGATCGGGCCGTGGCACTCCTGGCACTGCACGCCCGCCTGCACGTGGCGCATGTGCTTGAACTGCACGTAGTCGGGCAGGTGATGGATGCGGACCCACGGGATCGACTCGTTCTTGTCGTAGTACTCGTGGATCTTCGCGATCTCCTGCTCGGAGCCCGGAGTGCGGCCCTGCTTGATGTACTGGTGGCAGCCCATGCACACCGAGACGGCGGGCACCGTCGCGTTCCAGCCGCGCTCCGCAGGCCCGTGGCAGTACAAGCACGGGATGCCGAGGTTGCCGTCCTTCGTCGCACCGGCGTGGATCTGGTGGTTGAACTGGATCGGCTGCTCGGGACCCGTCAGCTCTTCCGGCGTGTACTGGTACAGGTTGCCGGCGCCTGCGGTGAAGACCGCGGCGCAGACGACGGCCACACTGAGCCCAACGGCGAAGCGCTTCCCCGATCCCATGCGACGCGCGGGATGGTTACCCGCGCGCTCCACGCGGGTCAAGCGAGCGGGCTCGAAAAGCGCGCGGTGCAGCAAATCGCTGCGGAGCTACGCGGGCGGCAGCGTGAACAGCAGCATGGCGAACGGTCCGTACGCAGGCTCCTCGCGGTACGAGACCAGGCGGGCGACGCCGCAGTGCTCGAACCCGTACACCGCCTCTTCGCGGGGTTCGTGCCCCACCAGGAGCGCGACGAGGAACGCGAGCAGTCCGCCGTGCGAGACGACGAGCGCGCGCGCCGTCGGATCGAACAGCGGCGCGCGCACGAGCTCGAGCGCCGCGTTTGCCCGCGCGATCAGCTCGGCGCGCGTTTCGCCGCCGGGCGCGGTCCGCCCCGTCGCCGCCAGGCGCGCGAGCACGGTGCGGCCCCGACGGTAGAACTCGGGGTGACGGCGGCGCGCTTCGTCGGGCGACAGTCCGTCGAGCGCGCCGTAGCTGCCCTCGGCGAGACACGCGTGTGCCTCGACGGCGAGGCCGCGGCCGCGCGCGAGCACCTGCGCGGTCTCCAGGGCGCGCGCGAGCGGCGAGGCGAGGCAGCGGTCGAAGCGCGTATCGGCGAGCCGCGCGGCGAGCGCGTCGACCTGCGCGCGGCCCTCCGCCGAGAGCGGTGGGTTCGCGCTGCGTTGGGCCAGCGCGGGGTCGACCGCGCCGTGCCGCACCAGATATAGCTCCACAATTATGTGTCAGCGCGCGCGGCGCCGGCGCGCGACCGAGGCGCGCGGCACTTCGTGGTCGAGCGCGTAGGTCATCAGGTTCTTCACGTCGTAGCAGATCTGGCGGATGTCGTAGCCCATGGTGAGCTCGAGGTGGCTGTTGCCGCGCACGGGACGCCACAAGAGATACTCGCTCGACGCCGAGCGGTACACGCTGCGCGTCGTGCGCACCGAGGCCAGCGGGTCCTCGTCGCCGAAGAAGATCGCGAGCGGGATGCGGATGCGCGGGAACGCGGCCGCGATGTCGTGGCGCAGCGCCGGGCTGGTGAGCTCGCCGCGCCGCGCCCAGCGCGCCAGCTGCTCGAGCGTGGCGCGCGGCTCGTCGCTCGCGCCCTCGCGCAACAGCGGCCGCAGCGCGCCCAGTGCGACGTTGCGCGGCTGGTAGAGCAGCGGCCGGCTGAACGGCATCCGCCCCGTGAGCGGCGCGTGCACGGCGCCGCGCAGGTTCTGCTCCAGCCAGCGGAACACCGCGCGAAACGGCACGCGGTTGAAGCGCCACGGCCGGAACGCGCGCGACGGCGGGCGCACGCCGGGCAGCCGGCGCAACGCGCGCCCCGCGACGCGGCCCGCGTTGGCGGCGAGCAGCGCCAGGTCGAGCGCGGGGAACACCACGGGCGGCGCGAACGACAGCGCGCGGAGCCACAGCGGCAGCCGCGCGAAGTCCGACGGCGCGCCGATCGTGATGAGCCCCGACAGGTCGTCGAAGAGCGTCGCGTACGCGTACCCCAGGATGCCGCCGAGGCTGTGGCCGCAGTAGAAGATCCGGTCGCGCCCCGAGGCGCGTTTCACCGCGGCGACGGCGGCGGGCAGGTCGAACAGGAGATGCGAGTCGAGGTCCCAGCCGTAGTCGACGTCGGCGGGCGGCGCCTGCCCGCGCGCGCGCGCGCGCTTGCGCTGCTGCTCGGGCCCGCTCTTGCCGTGGCCGCGCAGCTCGAGCAGGAACAGGTCGGCGCCGAAGAACAGCATGTTCTTCACGAACTCGCCCGAGCTCCATGCGCGGCGGTTCTGCGTGTAGCCGTGCACGAGCAGGAGCGGCACGCCGCGCAGCGGCTGCGGGAACGGCTGCTCGCGCGCGCGGTAGCGCGTGAGCACGAGCGTCCAGCCGTCCTCGGTCTCGACCTCGAGCTCTTCCGAGTCGTGCAGCTCGGAGAGCTCGACTTCGTCGACGGTGCGCGGGGAGCGCTCGGTCGGCAGCAGCAGCGCTTCGCTCACTGGCCGGCTCCCAGCTGCTTCGCGAAGAACTCGAGCGCGCGGCGCCACGCGTCCTGCGCCGCCGCCTCGCGGTAGACCTCGGGCCGCGACTCGTTCGCGAACGCGTGGCCGGCGCCGGGATACACGACGATCTCGAGCGGCAGCCCCCGCGCCGCCGCGAGCCTCCGCAGCTCCTGCACGTCGGTCTGCGGAATGAGCGCATCGTCCTCGCCGAACAGCGCGAGCACCGGCGCGCGCAGCTCGGCGAGCGCGTCGAGCGCGTGCTCGGGGTTGGCTTCGTCGAGCTCGCGCGCGCGCAGCATGCCGTACCAGGGCGCGACGGCCGCGAGCCCGCGGCAGCGCGCCGCCGCGAGGAAGGCGTACTTCCCGCCCATGCAGAAACCGGTGAGTCCGACCTTCCGCCCTGCGACCTCGGGACGCGCGCGCAGCCAATCGGCGGCGGCCTGCACGTCCGCGAGCACGCGGTGGTCGGGAAGCTCGTGCATGAAGCGCATGACGCCGGGCATGTCGGCCGGCGAGCCCGGCTTCTCGCCGCGCGCGTACAGGTCGAGCGCGAGCGCCGCGAAGCCGGCGTCGGCGAGGCGCTGCGCGACCTTCTCGTACACGGGCGACAGCCCCCACACGTCGTGCAGCACGACGATGCCGGGCGCAGGCGTGCGCGCGGGCAGGCGGAGCTCGCCGGCGATCGAGTCACGACCGCTCGGCAGCTCGACCCTCATGCCGGTGCGGGTGTCCCGACCTGCCGCCAGACGTAGATCTTCATCGGCGGCACGTTCCAGAAGCCACTGTGAGTCTCGGCGCGCGTGCCGAACACGGGCTCGCCGAAGTCGCGCACCTTGCTGCGGAACTGATACGCCACGAAGCGCCCGCCCGGCGCCAGCACGCGCTTCGCGGCGCGCAGGGTCGCGAGCCCGACGCCGCGCTCGAGCGTGGAGAAGGGAATGCCCGACATCACGAGGTCGGCTTCGCGCACGCCGATCTTCGCGAGCGCGGCCTCGATCTCGGTCGCGCTGCCGTGGTGCACGTACAGGCGCGGGTCGGGGAACTCGGTGCGCAGCACTTCGACGAAGTCGCGGCTGATCTCGATCGCGACCAGCTTCGCGTCGGACCGCATGTGCTCGAGCGCGTGGCGCGTCAGCACGCCGGTGCCGGGACCGAGCTCGACGATCACGCGCGCCGTGCGCACTTCGCCGCACTCGAGCGTGCGGCGAGTCAGGAAGCGCGAGCTCGGGATGACGGAGCCGACCTCGCGCGGATTCTTCAAAAAGCCTTTGAAGAACTCGATGGAGCTCCTGGCGGCCGCGCCACGGCGCTCGCTGCGATCCTTCATCCCGGGCTCCTCAGGTGGCGATACGGTGAAAGAGCCGCTCGGTTTTATCGCGCACCGCGGGCAGGGTCAACTGTTGCCGCGCGGCTTCGTACCCTCGGCTGCTGCGAGCACGAGCAGGGTCACTCGGCGCAGAATGTCGCGGCCCGAGCGCGTGGCGCTCTCGGAATCGCGCGCTGCGATGGCGAAGCCGAAGCGCTGCAACAGCGGCAGCACCTGGCGGCGGTCGGACACCATGTCGAGCATCGCGTGCACCAGCGGGCGCTGCGCGAGGAAGCGCATCATCGAGTTCGCGAGCAGGATCATCACGCGGTTGTGCGTGAGCTTCGCGATGACTCCCTGCAGCTCGCGCAGGCCGTCCACGAAGTCTTCGGCGCCGAGCTCGGGATTCGCCACGCGGCGGATCTCGAGCACCGCCGCCTCGAGCTCCGCGTCGCTCGCGCGCTCGAGCCCGATTCGGATCACCCCGGGCAGCAGCACCTCGCGCAGCTCGAGCAGCTCGCGGATCCACGTGACGTTCTGCGGGCCGGCGGGAAACGTCATCGCGAACAGGAGCTCGAAGCTCGCGTGCTCGGTGTCGCGCACGCGCGTGCCGGAGCCCTGCTGGATGTCGACCAGGCGCAGCTCCTCGAGCTTCTTCAGCGCCTCGCGCACGGAGCTGCGGTTCACGTGCAGCTGCGAGGCCAGCTCGCGCTCGGGCGGCAGGCGGTCGCCGGGAGCGAACGACCCGTCCAGGATCTTCTCCTGGATGCGCGCAGCGACCTCGCTCGGAAGAAGTCGACGGAGCTTCGTCTCGTCGCTCACGGCGCCATCATACCCCACGCTTGATCGATCCTGACTGCGCGTTCATCATGCGCCGCATGGTTCGAGCCTATTCGATCAGCGCCGCGGACGTCCTCGCCGAAAAGGAACGAAGCGGCGGCGATCCTCACAAGGTCGATTTCGGGAAGGTCATCAAGCTCGACCAGCTCGAGCTGCGCCCCATGGGGCCGCGCGACGTGCACCTGCGGATCCTGGCCGCCTCGGGCGAGCACAACGTGGATCACGCCGTCATCGCGGACACCGGCGGGCAGAGCATCGCGGCACAGCGCGGCGGCAAGATCTATCCCGGCAATTCCGCAGTCGGCGAGGTGATCGCCGTGGGAGCGGAGGTCACTCGCTTCAAGCCCGGCGACATCGCGCTCACGCACTGCAACGGCGATCCGGACGCCTACGGCTACCCGCTGCGCATCTGGGCCTACGACCAGCCCGACTCGGTGGGTTGGTACGCCGAAGAAGCGGTCGTGGGCGAGTGGCAGCTCGTGCCGGCACCGCTCGACTGCGGGCTGTCGCTCTACGAGATGACCGCGCTGCCGCTGCGCGCGCCCACCGCCTATCACCTGTGGCGCCGCGCGCTCGGCATCTTCCGCCTGAAGGTGTCGGAGGAGAAGCTGCGCCGCCTGAACGTGCTGTCGTTCGGCGGCGGCGTCGGCGAGCTCTTCGTCATGCTCGCCAAGTTCGAGGGCCACCACGCGTACTTCTGTTCCGGCTCGCCCGAGCGCCGCGCGGCGCTCGAGCGCCAGGGCATCCACGGCATCGACCAGCAGGCGTATCACCGCTTCGCGTCGCGCGACGACGTGCGCGCGTTCCAGGCCGAGTCGCGCAAGCTGACGAACGGCGTGAACATGCACATCGTGTGCGACATGCTGCGCGGGCCCGTGTTCGAGGCCGGGCTCTCGGTGGCCGCGCGCTGCGGCGTGAACGTGTCGGCGGGCTGGCAGCTGTCGCAGTCGGTCACCTACAACTCGACCTTGCAGTCGGTGAAGCAGGTGACGATCGACCACACGCACTACGAGACGGTCGAAGGCTGCGCGGCCGCGACGGAGCTCTACGGCGTCGTGTTCAAGCCCACCGTACACAAAGAAGTGTACGCGTTCGAGGACCTGCCGCGGGCGATGCACGAGATGTTCGAGAACACGCAGACGGGCATCCCGATCATCCGCGTGGCGAAGCGCATGCCGGAGAGCGTGCGGAAGCTCGTCTAGTGGCGCGCGGGCACTGGCTGCTGAAGTCGGAGCCCGAGGTCTACCCGTTCGCGCAGCTCGTCAAGGAGCGGCGTACCACGTGGGACGGCGTGCGCAACCCGCAGGCGCGCAACAACCTGGCCGCGATGGCCGTCGGCGACGACGTGCTCTTCTACCACTCGCACACCACCGAGGTCGTCGGCATCGCGCGCGTCACGCGCACGGCGTTCCCGGACCCGACCGCCGACGATCCGCGCTGGCTGGCGGTCGAGCTCGAAGCCGTCGCTCCGCTCGCGAACCCGGTGCCGCTCGAGACCATCAAGGCCGACCGCGCGCTCGCCACCTTGCCGCTCGTGACTCAGGCGCGGCTCTCGGTCATGCCCGTGGAGCCGGCGCAGTACGCGCGTATCCTCGAGCTGGCCGAGCGCGCGCCTAGATCGGAGACACCCCCTCCGGCGCGGGCTGTGTCTCGTAGCCGGGCCGGGTCACCACGCTCTGGCCGCCCAGGTCGGCGGCACTGAACATGCTCTCCAGGTCGTGCAGGGTCTGATCCAGCGGGAAGCGCAGCTTCACCCACAGACCCGGCGCCTCGTCGAGCGCGCTCTCGCGCACCTTCGTGATGGCGAGATCGAGCCGGTTCAGCAAGTCGCCCAGCATGCGCAGCCGGCCTTCGGTCAGCGTCTTGTCGAGCGAGACCGTGATGGTGAGCTCCTTCACCAGCGCGCCGAGCTGGCGCGACGCGGCGCCGACCTTCGCGCAGTCCTCGTGCGTCACGTCTTCGAGCGGCTTCAGCATGATCTCGTGCATGATGTCGCGCTGCGCGAGCACCTCGGGCCAGATCGCGGACAGCGGACGGTTCGCACCCGCGGCCTCTGGCGCCGACTTGCGCGAGCACGCGGCGCCCCCGGCGACGAGCGCCGCGAGAGCAATCGAGACGGAGACAACCCGAGCGAGCCGGCGCGTCATCGCGACCTCCTGGAGACGCGCAGCGTAACCTAGAGCAGCGCCGGGTACGAGAGCCGTCCGCGTTCGCTGCGCGCGCTCGGATGCAGCCGGTGCACCTCGCGCTCGCCCGGCGCGGCGAGGTGCACGACCTCCCAGCCCCGCGCGACGAGCGAGTCCGCGATGATCTGCCGGTGGCAGCTGCGCCAGTCGCGCTCCGCGCAGAGGAACGCGGTGGGCGCGGCGCGCGCCAGCCGCTCCAGCTCGGCGAGGCCCGCCTGCACGGCCGGCGAGTCGAGCGCGTCGGCGAAGGCGCGCAGGCTCGGCTCGCGCCACGCGCCGTTGCGCGCGCGGTCGGCGCCCGGCTCGAGCTCGAGGCGGCCGCCCAGCGCGTCACCCAGGAAGGCGTAGTCGAGCCCTGCGCCGCGCAGCGCGGGCTCGAGCCGCGCGCGCGAGTGCTGCGGGAAACGGCGCGACTGCGGGAAGCGCCGCACGTCGGCGACGCAGGCGATCTCTGCCTCGCGGAGCAGCGCGAGGAGCTGGTCGGCCGCGCGGTTCGAATGGCCTGCCGTGAAGACCTGCACGTCAGCCGAAGCGGTCGGGCGAGAACGCCGCGAGCGGGAGGCTCGGCGGCTCGCCCCTACACAATTCTGCGACGAGCTGCGCCGTGATCGGCCCCTGCGAGATGCCGCTCATGCCGTGGCCCGTCGCGATCACCAGGTTCTCGAACGCGCGCGTGCGGCCGAGGATCGGCCGGTCGTCGGGCGTGAGCGGGCGCAGCCCGCGCCACGTCTCGAGCCGCGGCTGCGCGGCGACGCCGGGCAGGAAGCGCTCGACCGCGCGCAGGATCGCCGCGACGCGGCGCGCGTTCACCGACAGGTCGAGCCCGGCCAGCTCGAGCGTGCCCGCGAACCGCAGGGCGTCACCGATCGGTGTCACGGCGACCTTCGCCTCCGACAACAGCACGGGGTTCTCGCCAAAGTCCGCGGGGCGGCGCACCGTGACGCTGTAGCCCTTCGCGGCCTGCACCGGCAGCCGCAGGCCGAGCCGCGCTGCGACGACGGGCGACCACGCGCCCGCGGCGAGCACCACCTCGCTCGCGCGGAACTCGCCGCGCGTGGCGACGATGCGCTCGATGCGCCGGCCGCGGGTCTCGAGCTCGAGCACCTCCTGGCGCGTCTCGAGCCGCGCGCCGTGTGCGGCCGCGCGCTCGGCGAGCGTGCGCACCAGCCGCTCGGGGTCGAGGTGCGCGTCCGCGGGGAAGTAGACGCCGCCGCGCAGGTCGTCGGCGGCGCGCGGCGCCAGCTCGCGCAGCTCGGCCAGGCGCAGCTCGCGGCCCTCGCCGCCGACCTCGGCCAGCGCGTCGAGCTCGGCGCGCGCGTGCTCCATGCCGCCAGCCGACTCGCACGCGACGACGAGCCCGCGCCGGGCAAACGCGAAGTCGGCGCCCGGCTCGGCGGCGAGCTTCTCGTACAGCGCGAGGCTCGCCACGATGAGCTCGCGGTTCGCGCGCATCGTCGCGCGCGCGCGCTCGGCCGTGGCGGCGCGCAGGAAGTCGAACAGCCACGTGAGCAGCTCCAGATCGAGACGGGGCTTCACGTAGAACGGGCTCTCGGGGTCGAGCAGCCAGCGCAGCGCCTGGCGGATCACGCCCGGTGCGGGCAGCGGCGTGCCGTGGCTCGGCGACACCCAGCCGGCGTTGCCGTACGAAGCGCCCGAGCAGATCTCGCCCTGTTCGAGCAGCACGACCTTCGCGCCGCGCGCGGCGAGTCGCTCGACCACGCCCACGCCGATCACGCCGCCGCCGATCACCGCGACGTCGAACGTCTCGCTCACGCCGGCACTCTACGGTGTAACAAGGCCCAGCGCCGCGGCGATTGCGTGGAACACGTAGTTCTGCTCCTGCACGCCGTGGAAGAGGAACGCGCCCGGACCGCCCGCGTAGATCGCGACGTCCTCTCCGCCGTGCGTGCCGGCCGACAGCGGCACGAGCGCCTCCTGCAGGTGATTCGGGTCCTGCGCCTGCGGCCCGGTGAGGTCCGGGCGGCCGCTCGTGCCGGGCTCGGCCTTCGTCGGCCGGTGCGGGTACGTCTTCGCGCCCTCGGGCTCGACGTCCGATTTCTCGTCGAAGCCGGGTCCCGTCGCGTAGTTCAGCGTGGTGTAGGGCTTGCCGGTCAGATCCTTCGCCGGCGTGTTCGACGCCGCGCCCTCGCCGATCGAGCCGACGACGAGGCCGAGGATCGGATTGCCGCGCTTCGGGTACCCCGAGATGGTGAGCGTGTGACTGTGGTCGGCGGTCACGACGACGAGCGTGTCCTTGGCGTCGGTCTTCGTGAGCGCGACCTTCACCGCGTTCGCGAATTCGATCGTCTCGGTGAGGGCGCGGTACGCGTTGCCCGCGTGGTGGCCGTGGTCGATGCGCCCGCCCTCGACCATGAGGAAGAAGCCCTTCGGGCTCTGCGCGAGCACGTCGATCGCCCGGGCGGTCATCTCGGAGAGCGACGGCTGCTCGGGCGGCGTCGCCTTGCGCTCCATCTCGTACGCCATGTGCTCGGGCGAGAACAGGCCGAGCAGGTGGTGCAGCTTCTTCGCGTCGACGGCGAGCAGCGCCTCGCGGTCGGCCGCGTACGCGCCGTCGGCGTAGCGCTTCTGCCATTCGGCGACGAGGTTGCGGCCGTCGCCGCGCTGCCCATCGGGCGTCCGCAGGAAGTTCTGGCGCCCGCCGCCGAGCACCACGTGGATGCCGTCGCCGTGCGAGAACTCGACGAGCTGGCGCGCGATGTCGGGGAAGTCCGCCGTGCGCGCGCCGGGCGAGAGCTGTGCGTCGCTCTCCCAGTTGCGCTCGGGCGTGTGCGCGTAGCAGCCGCCCGGCGTCGCATGAGTCACCGTAGTCGTCGTGACCACGCCGGCCCAGATTCCCTTGTCCTCCGCACGCTCGACGAGCGTCGGCACCGACGCCGCGGACGTGCGCGCGAAGTCGCCGCGCGGGTCGCTCTCGTCGACGCCGAGCACGCCCGAGCGCGTCTTCACGCCGGTCATCATCGCCGTCATGGTGCCCGCCGATTCGCCGACCTGGAAGTCGACGGTGTACGTCTTCGACAGCGCGGTGTACGGCAGGCGCTCGAACGAGAGCAGGTTCTCTTCGCCGAGCGCCCCGCGCTGCTGGCCCGCGAGGATGCGCGCTGCGGTCACCGTGGCGATGCCCATGCCGTCGCCGACGAACAGGATCGCGTTCTTCGCGTGCGGAATCGGCTGGCCCGCGGCGGCCTCGCGCACGGCCTGCCTGCCCGCGATGAACCATGGGTTCAGCCCGGGCTCCGCGGCGAGCGCTCCCGCAGCGAGCGACACGGCGGCGAACGCAACAACGCAGAAATGTGTCGGCTTCAACTCGGCTCGTTCTCGGCCAGCACGGCGGCGTACGCGGCGCGATCGACGTTCCCGCCGGTGAGCACGAGGCCCACGCGCTTGCCCGCGACGGCCGCGCGCTCCTGCAGGCAGGCGGCGAGCGCGGCGGCGCCCGCGCCTTCGGCGACGTTGTGCGTGTCGCTGAAGAGCGCGCGCATGGCGGCGCGGATCTCGGCTTCCGACACGCGCACGATGCGCTCCGCACCCGCGCAAATCGCCGCCAGCGCGTCTGCGTTCGGCACGCGCACGGCCAGCCCATCGGCGAGCGTGTCGGCGGAGTCCGTCGGCACGACTCGGCCAGCCGCGAACGACAGCGCGTACGTCGGCGCGTTCTCCGCGACCACGCCGACGATCCGCGTGCGCAGGCCGAGCGCGTCGCGCGCGCGCAGCGCGCCGCAGACCCCTGAGCCGAGCCCGATCGGCACGTACAGCACGTCGAGGTCCGGCCGCGCGCGCAGGAGCTCCAGCGCGCACGTCGACACGCCGCGCACGAGCCACGGGTGGAACGACGGCACGAAGTGCAGGTCCTGCGACTTCGCGAGCGCCTGCGCGTGGAGGAGGGCATCCTGGAAATCGCGCCCGTGCTCGACGAGCCGCGCGCCGAGCGCGCGCATCGCGGCGTTCTTCTCGAGCGAGTTGCCGTGCGGCACGGCGATCGTCGCGGCGAAGCCCGCGCGGCGCGCCGCGAACGCGACGCTCTGGCCGTGGTTCCCGCGCGTAGCGGTGATCACGCCCGCGAGCTTCGGCTCGCGTGCGCGCAGCTCGTGCATGTAGACGAGCCCGCCGCGCAGCTTGAACGCGCCGATGGGCGAGTGGTTCTCGTGCTTCACCACCACGTCTGCGCCGCAGCGCGCGGCCAAGAGCGGCCACGCGATCTCGGGCGTCGGGGGCAGCAGTTCGCGCAGGAAGGCCAGGTCGGCCTCGAGCTCACCGAGCGCGGAGCTCGGAGTCACTTGCGCTCCAGCGCCTCGAGCTTCTTGACGCGTCGCTCGTGCCGGCCGCCTTCGAACGGCGTGTCGAGCCAGATGCGTACCCATTCGAGCAGCGTGTCGGCGGGAAATTCGCCCGCGCCGAGACACAATACGTTCGAGTCGTGGTGCGCGCGCGTCATCGCCGCGGTGCGCGCGCTGTACACGAGCGCGCCGCGCAGCCCCGCGATCCGGTTCGCGGCCATGCACATGCCGATGCCGTTCGTGCAGGCGAGGATCGCGCGGTCCGCCTTGCCGTCTGCGACGCTCTGCGCGGCGGGGATCGCGAAGTCCGGGTAGTCGCACGACTCGGTCGAATGCGTGCCGAAGTCTACCGGCTCGTGCCCGAGCCGGCGCAGCTCCTCCGCGAGCTTCTCCTTGAAGGCGAACGCGGCGTGGTCGGCGGCGAGGGCGAGCTTCATCGCCCCGCGACTATCGCACGCGCGCTAGACCACCGGCCAGTGCGGGTGCCACGGCCGCTCGCGCTCGAACGCCTGTGCGGCCTGCAGCACGAGCTCGTCGCGGTGCCGCTCGCCGACGATCTGCATGCCGATCGGCAGCCCCGCGCGCGACAGACCCACGCGCACCGACGCCGCCGGGTGCAGCGACAGGTTGAACGGGATCGTGAACGACGCCACGCCCCACGCGAGCTGGCGCCTGCCCTCCGTCTCGCTCGGGAACGGGCCCTTCGCGGGCGGCGGGTCGTACGGCACGGTGGGCGTGACGAGCAGGTCGAACTTCTCGAACACCGACGCCGCCCACGCCGACAGCTGGTAGCGCGCCTGCGCGCCCTGGCCGAACCGCTCCGGTGTCATGTCGTTCGCGCCCTTGATCGACGCGAGCACGCCGCGGGAGAACTCCTCGGCGTGCTCCGCCACCAGGTGCTGCTGCGCCGCCGCCATCTCGTAGGAGCCGAACACGCCCCACGCCTCGCCGAGCTTCGGCGGCCCGCCCTCGAGCTGCACGACTTCGTGGCCGAGCTTCTCGAACGTGCGCACCGCGTCGTACACCGCCTGCGCGACGTCGGACTGCACGACCGCGTAGCCCAGGTCGGGCGAGTACGCGATGCGCAGCTTCTCGGGCACGCCCTCGGCGAGCTTCGCGCGGTACGAGAAGCCCGGGTGCGGCAGCGACTTCGGATCGCGCCGGTCGTAGCCGCACGTCATGTCGAGATACAGCGCGTTGTCCGCCACCGTCTTCGTGAGCGGCCCGTGCACGGCCGTGTCGCCGAAGTACCAGAGCCGCGTGGGCTCGTGCGGGATGCGCCCGTACGTGGGCTTCAAGCCGAACGCGCCGACGAAGCTCGCGGGGATGCGCGTCGAGCCACCGCCGTCGCTCGCGGTCACGAGCGGGACGACGCAGCCCGACAGCACGGCCGACGAGCCGCCGCTCGAGCCGCCCGGCGTGCGCTCCAGGTTCCACGGGCTGCGCGTCACGCCGTAGACGAGGTTCTTCGTGATCGCGGTGACGCCGAACTCGGGCGCGTTCGTCTTGCCGATCGGGATCGCGCCCGCCGCGCGCAGCCGCTCGACCTGGACCGAGTCGCGCGACACCAAGTTGTCCTTGTAAGGAAGGGAGCCGTGCGAGGTGACGAGCCCGGCCGTGTCCTCCAGGTCCTTCACGCCGAGCGGCACGCCCTCGAGCGGCCGTCCCTCGCCGCGCGCGATCCGCGCCTCGGCGGCGCGCGCGGCTGCCAGGAGCTTCTCGCGCGGATGCAGCGCCACGACCGCGTTCAGCTTCGGGTTCGTGGCGTCGATCCGCGCGAGCACGGTCTCCATGAGCTCGACCGGCGACAGCTGCTTCGCGGCCAGCTGCGCGGTCAGGTCGACGAGCGAGAGTGCGACGGGGTTGGACACGGCTCGGCCCTCCGGAGCGCGATTCTACTCCAGCAGAGCGCGAGGCCTGCGATCGAGGCGCTGACCGAGTCGCTCGGAACCGCGACGCCGTAGGCCAGAAGCGTCCGCGTGCCGTCCGGCGCGCCCGCGGGCGACGACACCGAGCCGGTCACCGGGTTCGCGTTCTCCGGTCCAGTGACACTCTGCGGTGTCAGAAACGAGTCGAGCTGAAGAGCGCTCGCCGCGGGCGCCAGAACCAGGAGGAGCACCGCCTGTTCGGCTCGAGTGACACCTGCGCTGCGTTTTTCGCCACACCCGAGCGGAACGAAGCTCGCAGCCGAGTATCTCACTGGTGTTTCCGCATCGTTTGAGAGACCTTGCCGTGAGCTGACGCCGGGGAGGGACTCGCGGTGGTGGTGTTGCGCTGGCTCGCATTCGTCACTCTGGTTTTGTGTCTCGTTTCGCCCCTGCAGGCAGCCGCCGCTTCACTCACGGTGAACGGCGGCGCCGGGGATCCCGGACTGCCGGGCCAGAACGGCGTCGCCGCCGATCCCAACAACCCGGGCCAGCCCGAGGTGGATACCACCAGCGGCGGCGCGGGCGGAGCTGGGGGCGCGGCTACGGTACCGGTCACCTCCCCGGATTCGACGAACTCCGCCACGGCGAATGGGGGCGCCGGCGGCGCGGGCGGGAGCGGTGGCAACGGGGCCTTCTGGAACGGCAGCCCGGCCTCCAGCGTCGGTTCGTTCGTTCCCGGAAGCGGCGGAGCGGGCGGCGCCGGCGGCGATGCGAACGCATCGGCCGCGAACGCCGCGCCGACGCTGCCGGAGGGGATGACACAGGCAAGTGCGACCGGGGGCCAAGGCGGCGCGGGCGGCCTGGGCGGGAACAGCAGTCTCTATGGCGCCGACTCGAGCGGCCAGGGCGGCAAGGGCGGCGCAGCCGTCGCGGACTCCCTGGCAACGGGCAACGTATTCGCGACCAGCCAAGCCAGTGCAACGGGCGGCACGGGCGGAAATGGGGGCGATGCCGCCGACCTCTCGTTCTACACTCAGTCGAACGCCGCCGGCAGCGGCGGAGACGCGGGGGACGCCCACGCGCACGCGAGCGCGAGCTCTGCGTCGTCACTGGCGAGCGCCACGGCCTCGGCGACGGGCGGGAACGGCGGGAGTGGCGGCGAGAACGCGCCGTTCACGCAGCTCGCTCTTCCGATCCTTGCCGCGGGAGGCCGCGGTGGCGATGCGACGGCGCTGGCCGACGCCAACGCACTCAGCGGCGACGCCACCGCGCACGCGATCGCGCTCGGCGGATCCGGCGGAACGGGTGCAGCCACGAGCGGCAGCGCGTCGGCAGCCGCGCAGAGCATCACCGGGAGTGCCACGGCGACTGCCGAGGCGACCGGAGGTGCGGCGACGACCGAGACCGGCTCGGGCGGCGTCGCCAGCCCCACTGCGACGGCCACTTCGGAGAAAGGAAACGCCACGGCCACGGCCATCGCGCGAACCGGCGCTGCGATTCCCGCGCACTTCGACGGGTCGCTCGTGAGCAGCAACCTCGTCGGCGGGAGTCCCGGCACCGACGCGACCCTGGTCGACGCCGTGTCGGGCTCCGCGAGCGGCCGGCTCACGCTGACCCAGCAGGCGATCGCGAGTGACACGGGCGAGCTGTACGGCGAAGGCGGCAGCGCCCACAGCCAGCTCCACGCCAGCAATCCGGGCGGCGGCGAGCTCGTGGCTTCGACGACCTCCTCGGGCGGTGCAGGCGCGGGCAGCGCCGATGCGCTGGTGAGCGCGACCGTCTCGAACTCGGCGCGCGTCCAGGCGTTCGCGACGGCGACGGCAGGTGCAGTCGCCATGCCGTACTACTTCGAGACGACCCAGTACGGCGTGGACTACCTCGTGGGCGGCACGGCCAGTGCGACCGCGACGGCGCAGGGCCTCGGCCTGGTCGAAGCGCACAGCACGGCTTCCGGCACGAACTCCCCCGGCTTGCATGCGGCCACTGCCGCCCTGTCCGTCGGACCGATCGCAGGCGCCCGGACGAGCCTCGACGCCGCGGCGAACGCGCAGTCCGCGCTCGATTACGGCTTCACCTTCCCGCCCGGGTACGCCCAAGAGCTCCCCGGCTCGGTCAGCGCGGCCACCGAGCTGCACGCGGCGGACGCGCCCCTCACGAGTGCGCCGGTCCTGCACACCGGCGAGGCCAACCTCTTCGGTGCGCCGAATCCCGGCGACGTCGGCACGTGGGCCCTGGGTCATCCCAACGTGACCGCCGGGCTCGAAGCTGGCGCCGCGCTCGGCCTCGGCTCCGTCGCCGGCGCCGGGAACTCGCTCAACGTCATCACGTACAGCGGCCAGCTCGAGCTCGACCTCACGAACTCCGCGCTCGATCCACAGACTCGCCTCGGCCTGGCATTCCTGGACTCCGCTTCGACGGGCCTGGGGTTCGACGCGCTGCATCTCACGCTGAGCCGCTCGGGCACGGTGCTGTTCGACCGCTCGTACACGACGCCTGCCGCGGCACTGGCGGATCTCGACGATCACGTGTTCCGCGTCGGCCTCGCGCTCACACCCGGCGATGCGACGACGCCGGTCGTGCTCGCGTTCAGCTTCGAGCTGCCGTCTGGCTCGGACGCGACCGCGTTCGGCTTCAACTTCGCGATGCTGATCGTGCCCGAGCCCGAAGCCGCAGGACTCGTGCTCGGCTCGCTCGCGCTCGTCTTCGGCTTCAGCCGGCGGCGAGCGGCGTGCCGGCCAGCGTGATGCGGTGCATGAGCCGCCGCTCGCCGTGGTAGTCGTTGATCGCGTAGTGCCAGGTGCAGCGGTTGTCCCAGAACGCGACCGAGCCCGCCGCCCAGCGGAAGCGACACGTGAACTCGGGCTTCGTCGCCTGCGCGTAGAGGTACTGAAGGAGTGACTGACTCTCGCCCGCGCTCCAGCCTTCGAAGCCGAGCGTGTGGCCCGGGTTCACGTAGAGCGCGCGCCGGCCGCTGTCGGGATGGCGGATCACGACGGGGTGCACGGCGTCGCCCACCCCTTCCTCGCCCTTGAGCTGGCTCGCGAGATCGCTCTTGCGGTACAGGCCCTGCGGGCCGTAGAGGTGCCGGTTCGAGTGCTTCGCCCGCAGCGTGCCAAGCGTGCGCTTCAAGCCATCGGACAGCGCGTCGTACGCCGCGCACAGGTTCGCGAACATCGTGTCGCCGCCGGCTTCGGGCAGCTCGCGCGCGACCAGGATCGAGCCGAGCGCGGGCGCGTCGTCGTAGCTGTGGTCGGCGTGCCAGCCGCCACCGATGTTCGTGCGCTGCTCCTTCTCCTTGCGCACCTCGGCGATCTCGGCGTGCTCCGAATTCTCGGGGAAGAACTTGTTGATCACGATCTCGCCGAAGCGCCGCGCGAGCGCGATGTGAGCTTCGGGAGTGAGTCGCTGGTCCACGAAGAAGAGCACGCCGTGCTCGAGGAAGGCCTTCCAGATCTCGTGCTTCTCGTCGTCCGAGAAGCGCCCGAGCTCGACGCCCGTGACCACCGCGCCGCAGCCCGCCGAATAGCGCCGCACCTGCATGGCGCGATTCTACCCACCGGCGAGCTTGACGGTGAAGCCGCGCTTCTCGAGCTCCGCCACGATCGCATCGCGGTGGTCGCCCTGGATCTCGATCACGTAGTCCTTCACGCTGCCGCCCGTGCCGCAGCGGCGCTTCAGCTCGCCCGCCAGCTCGCGCAGCTCGGCTTCCGGCAGGCCGACGCCGGCGACCGTCGTCACCGTCTTGCCGCCACGGCCCTGCGTCTCGCGGCGCACGCGCACGATGCCGTCGCCGCGCGGCGCGCGCGGTGAGCGGTCAGGCATGCGCGCCCGCGCGGCGCTCGAGCCAGCGCGCCAGCACCAGGAGAGTGGTCTCGCGCGACTGGATGCCGCCAAACGGGAACTCGTCGAGCATGAGCGTCGGCACGCCGGTCACGTCCTCTTCGCGCGCGACCTCGGTGCGCAGCTCGAGCTCGTCGCGCGCGCGCTCGAGCCTGCGCGCGTCGAGCGAAACGCCGACGTCGCGCAGGAAGCCGTCGAGCACGCCCGGCGCGCCGAGCTCGCGGCGCTCTTCGAACACGCCCGTCCACACGCGCTCGCGAAACGCGGCCAGCTGCGGCGCCTGCGCGAGCGCCAACGCCGCCGCGTTGGCATAGCGCGAGTCGGGCCACACGCGGAGCGGAGTGACTCGCACGGAGTGCTCCGCCGCGACGCGCTCCGCGTTGGCGAGCCGCGCGGGCGCGACCTCGACGCCGCGCGGCCAGCCTACCAGCGCCGCCAGGTCGACCGGCACCCACTCGAGCGCGAGCCCGAGTGAGTCGAACTCGGCCCGCATCTCGCCGAACACGCGCTGCGCCACATAGCACAACATCGACGCGAAGTCGTAGTATACGCGTACTCTCACGCCAGTGACTCTCTCGAAGTCACCAAACCCGCGAGACGTGCCACATTTCGTTCTGGAGGGAGCCACATGTCTCGTATCCGCGTGCTTGCGCTGTTGGCCGTGGTCGGTTTTGCTTCGGGTTTCGCGCGCGCCGCCACCGTCGACGTTCAAGGCCCGAATGGAGGGAATGGTGCCACGGGCGCGACGGGCGTTCCCGACCCGAACGTCCCCTACGTCTCCTTCGGCGGGACGGGAGGCAACGGCCAGGACGGCGCCCCCGCGAGTGCGGTCGCGAGCGCGCCGGATCCTGCGAACGGCGCCACCGCGACGGGCGGCTCGGGCGGGCTCGGCGGCAAGGGCGGCGCTGCCGCCCCCGTCGCCCTCGGACAAGGCGGCAACGGGGGCAGCGGAGGCAACGGCGGGGCGGCTCAGGCCACGGCGACGACGTCGGGCGCGTTCTCGTCCGCGACCGCCAACGCGCTCGCGCAAGGCGGGAGCGGGGGCGCCGGCGGCATGGGCGGCGCCGGCGCGCCCGACTACATCGATGGGTCGCCCGGTCACGGCGGCTCGGGCGGCCGGGCCGATTCGCTCGCGCAGGCCACCTCGACCGCGGGTGCAGCGAGTGCAATCTCGTCGGCGACAGGCGGCAACGGCGCGGCCGGCGGGCCGCAGATCAACCAGCCGCAGGAACCGTTCACGTCTCCGATCGGCGACAGCGCTTTCGTCGGTCCCGGAGGCGTCGGCGGCGATGCGTCGGCCACCTCGCAGGCGACCGCGACCGGCGACGCCGACGCCCAGGCGCGCGCCTTCGCCGGCCCGCAGGGGACCGCGAACACCAGCGCGACGGTGGGCGCATCCGCCACCGCGAACGCCACGGCAGCGAGCCAGACCGGAAACGCCACGGCGACCGCAGAAGCGACGGGCGGCGCCGCCATCCGCGGGGACACGCTCACCGACGTCCCGGGCGTGGGCAGCGCCACGGCGCGCGCAACGTCGGTGTCGGGCAACGCGACCGCGATCGCGCGCAACATCGCCGGACGCCCCGCCAACGGCTTCTCAGGCTCGCTCGTCGCCGACCCCGAATTTCCCGGCGGCCCCGGCGGATCCGCGTCGGCGGTGGACGCCGTGTCGGGCTCCGCGGGCGGACTCCTCACGCTGATCCAGGAGGCGCGCGCGAGCGGCGTCTCCGGCCCCGGAGCGGGCGCGGCGAGCACGCTTCACGCTGCCAACCCGGGCGGTGGGAGCCTGCTCGCCCAGTCGATCGCGAACGGTGGCGCGCAGGGTGGCGCGGCGACCGCGACGACTGAAGCCACCGTGCTGAACTCGGCTCGCGTCGAGGCGGATGCGACGGCGAACGCGGCGTTCACCAGCGATGCCGTTCCGTGCGGCATCTACGACTGCGGCGTCCAGTACGGCACCGGCGGCAACGCCGACGCGCGCGCGAAGGCGTCCGGTCGCGGCGAGGTCGTGGCGCAGGCGAACGCGACCGCACTGAACGCGCCCACGACTCACCTCGCCAGTGAGGCGTCGACGGTAGGCCCGATCTCGCGCGCCGCAGTCTCACTCGATCTGCACACGCCGATGGACGGCACGCAGGCATACTTCGGCGTGGACCCGATGCAGTTCAGCGTGTCGGGCGCGACGCGCGCGGCCGTCGGCTCGGCGGCGCTCCTGCCCGCTGCGCCGACGCGAGGCAACGGCGAAGCGAACCTGTTCGCGGTGCCGTCGGCGTCGGACGTCGCCACGTGGACGCAGGGCGGCGCGCACGTCGCGGACGCGCTGCAGAACGGGCGCGCGCTCGGGCTTGGCTCGCTCAGCGCGGGCGGCCGCAACACGCACGTCGACATGGAGTACACGGGCAGCCTCGAGCTGGACCTGACCAACGCGGAACTCGACGCCAGCCATCACCTCGCGCTCGCGTTCATGGACCCCACCTCGGCGGGCTCCGGCATCGACCTGCTGCATCTCCAGCTATCCCGCGGCAGCCAGACTGTGTTCGACCGCTCGTTCTCGGACAGCGCCAGCGCGATCACCGCGCTCGACGATGGCGTGTTCCAGCTCGGCGCGCTGCTCGCATCCGGCTCCGACACGACGCCGCTCGTCCTGTCGTTCGACGTGGGATTCGGAGCCGATCCCGACGCGGCGTTCGCGCTGCGCCTCGCGCTGCTCGATTCGACGGTGCCCGAGCCGGCGCTCGCGCTGCTCGCGCTCGGGGGTCTTCTCGCGTGCCTCGCGCCGCAGGCGCGTCAGCGCGGTGGCGCGAGCCGGTAGCGCAGCGGCAGGTGCTTCACGCCCGCCACGAAGCTGGCGGCCAGGCGCTCCGGCGGGCCCGCGAGCTCCACGTCTTCGAGTCGGCCGACGAGCTCCGCGAACAGCGCGCGCTGCGAGCGGCGCGCCAGGTGCGAGCCCAGGCAGAAGTGCTCGCCCGTGCCGAAGCCGAGGTGCGGGTTGGGATGGCGCGAGATGTCGAACTCGAACGGGCGCTCGAACACGTCCTCGTCGCGGTTCGCCGACGCGTAGAAGAGCAACAGGCGCTCGCCCGCGCGGATCTTCGTGCCCGCGAGCTCGGCGTCGCAGGCGGCCGTGCGCATCATGTAGTTCACCGGCGTCGTCCAGCGCACGATCTCCTCGACGGCGTCGGCGACGCGGCCCGCGGGATCGCGGCGCAGCTTCTCGCGCTCTCCGGGATTCTCGACGAGCGCGAGCATGCCACCGGCGAGCGCGTTGCGCGTGGTGTCATGGCCCGCGGTGAAGACGATCAGGTAGTAGCCGAGCGTCTCGATGTCGCCCATCGCCGCGCCGTCGACCTTCGCGGTGGCGAGCAGACCGGCCAGGTCGCTGCGCGGGCTCTGCCGCCGGTCGCCGATGATCTTCATGAAGAAGGTCAGCAGCTCGATGCCGAGCTGGCGGAACGCCTCCTCGCGGTCGGCCTCGGAGCGCTTGAACTCCGGATCGTCGCCCGCGAAGAGCTGCTGCGTGAGGCGCAGGATCGTCGGCTCGTCCGCTTCGGGCACGCCGAGCATGGTCGACAGGATGCGCAGCGGATGCGGCACCGCGACGTCGGTCACGAAGTCACAAGTGCCTTCGCCGTTCTTCTGTGACTCGTAGAGGCGATTCACCAGCCGCTTCGCGCTCGCCTGCACCGTGGCATCGATCCGGTTCAGCGCCTGCGGCGTGAACGACGGGCTCGCGACCTTGCGGTACCTGCGGTGCTTCGGCGGATCCATCGTGATGATGGTCTGCATCATGTCGAAGGGGCCGCGCTCGCCGCGCGCCATGCGCTCGGCGACCTCTTTCGTGGCAGGGACGATGCCCTTCCCGTTCTCGAAGATCTCGGGCTGACTCGAGATCTCGTGGATGTGCGCGTGCTTCGTGACGGCCCAGAACGGCATGAGCTCGAGCGGCTCGCACCAGTGCAGCGGCGACTCCTTGCGCAGCCGCGTCCACACTTCGTGCGGATAGCCCTTCGTGTAGCGCAGCGGGTCGAGGAGCTCGGTTCCGTCCGTGATCATCATCATGCGCTCGCGTAGATGTCCATGACCTCGTGGAGCAGCTCGATCGCCTCGGTCCTCGGGCGCTGGAACGAGTTGCGACCCATGATCGAGCCGAACGCGCCGCCGTCGGCCAGGCCGCGGATCTCGTCGAGGATCTCCTTCTTCCCCTTCGCCGCACCGCCCGAGAAGATCACGATGCGGCGGCCCGCGAACGCGCTCTGCACCACGTGGCGCGCGCGCTCGGCCAGCGTGCCGATGGGGATCTTCTCCTTCTCGTAGACCTTCTTCGCCTCGGCCTGCTCGATGAACGCCGTCGGCGGCTTCACCTTGATCACGTGCGCGCCGAGCTGCGCGGCGATCTGCGCCGCGTACGCGACGACGTCGATCGCGGTCTCGCCGTCCTTCGACACGCCGGCGCCGCGCGGATACGACCACACCACGACCGCGAGACCCACGCGCTTCGCCTCCTCGGCCAGATCGCGGATCTGCTGGTAGGCATGTTTCGCCTCACCCGAGCCGGGATAGATGGTGAAGCCGATCGCCGCACAGCCCAGCCGCAGCGCGTCGTCGACGCTGCCGGTGAGCGCGGAGATGGGATCGCTGCTCTTCGCCAGCGTGTCGCTGTTGTTGAGCTTCAGGATGAGCGGGATGTCGCCCGCGAACTCGGCCGCACCTGCCTCGAGGAAGCCGAGCGGCGCTGCGTACGCGTTGCAGCCCGCCGCGATCGCGAGCTCGAAGTGGTAGCGCGGGTCGTAGGCCGCCGGATTGGGCGCGAAGCTGCGCGCGGGGCCGTGCTCGAAGCCCTGGTCGACCGGCAGGATCACCATCTTGCCGGTTCCTGCGAGGCGGCCGTGCGAGAGCATGCGCGCGAGGTTGGCCTTCGTTCCCGCGTTGTCGGCGCTGTACCAGGAAAGGATCTCCTTCACGCGCTTGGTCGTCACTGTGGCTCCTTCAGGTGTGCTTCTGTGGCGTTCGGTCACGCCGGGGACCATCTTAGCTCGGGGTCAAGCAAGCATAGTGCCTGGCCGTCCAGGGAAAAGGATGAGCCCGCGAGCGGTCCACATCGTCTGTACCATCGGCCCGGCCAGCCGTTCGCCCGAGGTTCTGCGTGGCCTCGTCGAGGCCGGTATGAACGTGGCGCGGCTCAACTTCGCGCACGGCAGCGAAGACGAGCACCGCGAGAACGTGGCGCGCATCCGCGCCGCTTCGAAGGACGC
>Ga0335076_10000012_pt1 | contig 235551 bp, 215 predicted proteins | sample Lox_Sample_25_FD_206717 | JGI IMG/M metagenome (GOLD analysis project Ga0335076, IMG submission 206717) | Soil microbial communities from Loxahatchee National Wildlife Refuge, Florida, United States - Lox_Sample_2.5 | ecosystem: Environmental > Terrestrial > Soil > Wetlands | place: USA... | reverse complement strand
GCCTGGGCCCGCGAGATCCGGGGGATGGCCTCGAGCGCGAACGCCTGAACGCCGGCTTCGGTGAGCGCACCGATCGAGTTGTCGGCGTTGCGGGGTGCCAGGAAGCCGATCAGCGTCTGCCCGCTGCGCAACCTGGCGACCTCGTCCGCCGTCGGCGGTGCGACCTTGACGACCACATCGGCGGCCCACGCGTCCCCGATGCTGGCCCCGGCCTCGGAGTAAAGCTCGTCGGGAAGCAACGCCCGTTCACCAGCATCCGGCTCGACGACAACCCCCAAACCGCTATGGACCAGCGACGCGACGGCCTTCGGCACCAACGCGACGCGCCGCTCGTCGGTCCCGGACTCGGCGACCACCCCCACCGTTGTCTGCGCATTTGTCATGGCGCGTACATTAACTTTCCTTACTTATTTGCAACACCGTGCCAACCCGTTGGCGTGAACACCCTATCGGCCGCTACCAGAGTGGCATCTCTTGGCCGTGTTCAGATGCGGGGCGGGGCCCGAAATAGCGCCGCTCGGATTCCTCGATCGGCACGTCGTTGATGCTGGCTTCGCGGCGCGCCATCAACCCCGATGGGCTGAATTCCCACAGCTCGTTGCCATAGCTGCGGTACCACTGGCCGGTGCGATCGTGGCACTCGTACTGGAACCGCACGGCGATGCGGTTGTCGTGAAAGTCCCACAGGCTCTTGCGCAGCGAATAGTCGAGTTCGCGGTCCCACTTTCGGGTCAAGAAAGCCACGATCTCGTCGCGGCCCCTGATGTGCTGGTCGCGATTTCGCCAGTGCGAGTCGGGGGAGTAGGCCAGGCTGACGCGTTCGGGGTCGCGGGTGTTCCAGGCATCCTCGGCTGCCTGAACCTTTTGCAGAGCGGTCTCGAGGGTGAACGGAGGGAATGGGGGGCGAGATTCGGTCATGACGTACATCGTGCGCTTCCGCGCGGGCTGAAACTGCGTCGAGACTGAAGCCACGCACACCCGCCACGGCGTGTCGTGTGCGTGGTGTAAGTGTCGCGACGGGAGCCGCGATGACGCGTCGCGGCGCGTGTCCTATCGTGACGGGCATGGACTTCGCGATGTCGGCCAAAGCCAGCGACTATCACAAGCGACTGTCCGACTTCATGACCGAGTTCGTCTTCGGAGCCGAGGCCGAATACGACAAATACCGTCACGAGGCCGGCCCGAATGACCACACCGTTCCGCCGATCATCGAGGAACTGAAAGTCAAGGCCAAAGAGCGCGGCCTGTGGAACCTGTTCCTGCCGGCCGAGTCGGGCCTGACCAACCTGGACTACGCCCCACTGGCCGAGCTGACCGGCTGGAGCCTCGAAATCGCGCCCGAGGCCCTCAACTGCGCGGCGCCCGACACCGGCAACATGGAAACCCTGCACCTCTTCGCCACCGAGGAGCAGCGCAAGCGGTGGCTTGAGCCGTTGCTGGCCGGGGAAATCCGCAGCGCGTTTTCGATGACCGAGCCGGCGGTCGCCAGCAGCGACGCCCGCAACATCGAGACCTCCATCGTGCGCGACGGGGCCGACTACGTCATCAACGGCCGGAAGTGGTGGACGTCCGGGGCGTCGGACCCGCGCTGCAAGATCCTCATCGTGATGGGCCGCACCAATCCCGAAGCGGCAAGCCACCAGCAGCAGTCGATGGTCCTGGTGCCAATAGATACACCGGGCGTGACCGTTGTGCGTTCGACGACGGTCTTCGGTTACCAGGACCAGCCGGGGCACTGCGAGGTCGTGTACGAGAACGTCCGGGTGCCGACGACCAACCTGCTCGGCGAGGAGGGCGGTGGCTTCGCGATCGCCCAGGCCCGGCTGGGGCCGGGCCGCATCCACCACTGCATGCGCGCGCTCGGCGGCGCCGAACGTGCACTGGCCCTCATGGTCGACCGGGCCCGCAACCGGGTTGCGTTCGGCCGTCCGCTGGCCGAGCAGGGCGTCGTGCGGGAGGCAATTGCCAAGTCCCGCAACGAGATCGACCAGGCCCGCCTGTTGTGCGAGAAGGCGGCGTGGACGATCGACCAGCACGGCAACAAGGCCGCCCATCTGCTGGTGTCGCAGATCAAGGCGGTGGCCCCGCAAGTGGCCTGCGACGTCATCGACCGCGCGATCCAGGTACACGGGGCCGCCGGGGTCAGTGAGGACACGGCGCTGGCCCGGATGTACGCCTGGCATCGGGCGATGCGGATCTTCGACGGGCCCGACGAGGTGCACATGCGGACGATCGCGCGCACCGAGATCGGCCGGGAGCAATCCGGGCTCGCCGCGGCGGTCACCTCGCATGGCTGAGGCTGCCGTCCGGGAACTACCGGGCGCGTGGAACTTCCGTGACGTCGCGGACGGTGTCGCGGCTCTGCGGCCCGGACGGCTGTTTCGGTCCAGCGAGCTGAGCCGCCTCGACGACGACGGCCGGGCAACGATGCGCCGGCTGCGCATCAGCGACGTCGTAGACCTGCGCGCGGCTCGGGAGGTTGCGCGGCGCGGTCCGGGACGGGTTCCCGAAGGCGTCGAAATTCACCTGCTGCCCCTCCCCGACCTGGCCGACGCCGAGACCGACGGCGCAGCACCGCACGAGCACGCATTCCTGCGAGTCCTCGAGGACGGCGGCCAATCAGACGAGCCGGCGGCCGAGGCCGCCACGCGGTACATGACCGACGAATACCGTCACTTTCCAACGCGTAACGGAGCCCAACGTGCGATACGCCGCATCGTCACGCTGCTGGCCGACGGACGCCCAGTGCTGACGCACTGCTTCGCGGGCAAGGACCGCACCGGCTTCCTGGTGGCGGCGGTGCTGGAAGCGATCGGCGTCGACCGCGACTTCATCGTCGACGACTTCCTACGCAGCAATGACGCCGCACCGCAGCTGCGGGCCCGGATCATCGAGATGATCCAGCAGCGCACGGAGACCGAGTTGACGCCGGAGGTCATGAAGTTCGCCGAAGCCCGGCTATCCGATGAGGTCCTCGGCGTCCGTCCCGAATACCTGGCCGCCGCCCGCCGAACGATCGACGAAGAGTTCGGCTCGCTGGACGGCTACCTGCGCGACGCCGGGATCACGGCGGCCGACGTGGAGCAACTACGCGACGCGCTGCTCGGCTGAGTAGGCGTCGCGGAGAACGCCCGACAGACTGCCCACCCCGATCCGCTACGCCCGCAACGGATTCTATGTAGGGGCAGACCGGGCCGTTGAGAGCCGGATCGCCAGGCTCCGCCCGGATTGCGGGAAAGCGCAAAACAACGTCGCAAAACGCCAACATGAACGCGTGATCGCAATAAGCTAGCTCGTGCCGGTTCCAGCGATGCGCCGGGTCTTCGGTTTGGCAGCGTCGTCGGTACCAGTACGAGTGTGCCTGTATCCAGAAGGGAAAAGCCGATGACGAGTTTGATCACGCAGCCCCAGCTCTTGACGACGGCCGCATCGGATGCTTCCGCAATTGGCTCGGCGCTCAATGAGGCGAAGGCGGCCGCCGCCGGCCCCACAACGGGTCTGGTCGCAGCGGCCGAAGACGAGGTGTCAGCGGTCGCCGCGCAGCTCTTTGGCGCATACGGTCAGGAGTACCAGGCGCTGCTGCACCAGGCGTCCGCGTTCCACGCTCAGTTCGTTGCGACCTTGGCCGCCGCCGGAAACGCTTACGCGCAAGCCGAAGCCGAGATCGCGAATACGCTCGGGCTGACCGGCGGAACCGCGGCCAGCCCGGCGGTCACGCCAGTAGCACCGGCGGCGGACCCGGCCGTCAATGCCATTTTGATCATGTCGGGCAGCGGCACTACGACACCGAATTTGACCTTCATGACGAATGTCGCCAGCCGCTACCTGAGCAATTTCACCGGCCCCCTGCAAGCCGTATCCACCGCCGAGGGTTTGTATCCGGTTAGCGGTGTCAAGGACCTGACACTGGATGTTTCCCTGGCCCGCGGCCTCACGCAGCTGGACAACGCCATTAACATGACGATTCAACCCGGCACCGACCAGACCATTGCCGTGTTTGGCGTCTCGCAGAGCTCGATCCTCGCTTCACTGGAAATGCCGAAACTCCTGGCCGAGGGCTTTACTAATGGAACGGGGGGCTCGCCGGTGCAGGTGACCTTTTCCCTGACCGGTAATGAGTTCAATCCGAACGGCGGCCTGCTTTCGCGTTTCCCCGGTCTGAGCACTCCGAGTGTGGGTATCACCGCGTGGGGCGGCGCGACGCCTAGCAACGATTACCCGACCACCATGTGGACGCTCGAATACGATGGCTTCGCAGACTTCCCGAAGTATCCAATCGATTTCCTGTCTGACCTAAACGCGGTCCTGGGTATCGCATTCGTGCATGGCACCTACCCAACTCTGACGGCGCAACAGCTGAGCTTGGCTTTCGAGCTGCCCCAGTCTGGAGCGCCCTCCATGACGACGTACATGGGGATCCCCACCCAGAATCTGCCGTTGCTGGACCCGGTGCGTGCCATCCCGGTCATCGGTACCCCGATCGCCGACCTGCTGCAACCGGATCTGAGGTATCTCGTCAACTGGGGCTACGGCGACCCGAGCTCTGGCTTCTCGACCGGCCCGGCCGACGTGCCGACACCGTTCGGGTTCTTGCCGCCGCTAAGCGCGACCACAGCGCTGGGGCCCGACCTGATCAGCGGCACACAGCAGGGTGTCAACGCTTTCGTCGCCGACCTGTCCGCGCTGACGCCCACATCCGCCGCGTCGCTGCCGAGCCTGACGAGCCTGCTTGCGGGAGGAGGATCATTGGGTGGTGCCGCGCTGACACTGCCCACCTCGGCGTCCATTCCGTCCACCATCAGCGGCATCATTTCGGGCATCCAGTCGGCGAACACCAATATCGTGGGCACCTTCACGACCGATGTATCGACCGCTTACGCGACGCTGCTTCCGACGGCGGACCTCGGGGCTGCGCTCCTGGTCTCCGTCCCGTCATATGACGTCAACCTGTTCCTGAACGGGATCATCCAAGTGGTCAATGGCGACCCCGCAGGACTTATCAACGCATTCGGCGATCCGATCGCAGCCACCGTTGGACTGACCACCCTCACGACCGGCATCGAATTCTTCGTCATCGAGAATGCGGTCAGCACGATCTTGACGGGAACACCACATCCCGGTCTTATGTGATCATGCCGGCACCTCGCCTTCGACTGTCTGATGGCGCTGCGGCGGAAGCGGTTTGAGCATCAGGCCTAACGGCCTTGGGGTAAAGCTGCGCGAAGCGGGAGAAATTGACCTAGGCTAACCAATGCCGGCTGCGCGGTGATGAGTCCGCCGGTCATCGGCTTGATAGCATCGTCAGGACGACGAGAAAGCCGTCGTCGCAAAGGATCGGCCGATGGCGCACTTGACCACGCAGCCCCAGTTATTGGCGACGGCGGCCGCGGATGCCGCAGAAATTGAAGCGGTGATCGGCGCAGCCACCGCCGCCGCCGCCGGACCGACTAGCAGCTTGGCGGCCGCGGCCCAAGATGAGGTTTCTGCGGTCACCGCGGCGCTGTTCGGCGCATACGGTCAGGAGTACCAGGCGCTGCTCCACCAGGCGGCCGCGTTCCACGATCAATTTGTGGCGAAGTTGGCCGCCGCCGGGAACGCGTACGCGCAGGCCGAAGCCCAGATCGCCGGCACGCTTGGGCTCACGGGTACCTCGGCCAGCCCCCTCGCAGCGGTAACGCAGGTGGCGGACCCTACGGTCGACGCCATTTTGCTCATGTCGGGCAGCGGCGCCGCAACACCGCCACAAAACTTAATGCAGGACGCTTACAACCTGTATTTGACGAACTTCAACACTCTTCCCAGCACTGTGCTCACGGCCGTCTCCACGGCAGAGGGGCTATATCCGTTCACCGGCGTCAAAGACCTGACGCTGGACATTTCGCTGGCCCGCGGCGTCACGGCGCTGGACAACGCGATCACTTCGGTGCTCGGTCCCGCACCCAGCGCCAAAGTGGTTTCCGTCTTTGGTGTTTCGCAGAGCGCGATCATCGCCTCGATGGAAATGCCGAAGCTGCTCGCCGAGGGCTACAGCTCGTCGAATGCCTTCTTCACCCTGATCGGTGATCCGTCCAATCCCAACGGTGGCCTGCTTGCGCGCTTCCCCGGTGTGAGTGTTCCGAGTCTGGGGATCACGTTCGGGGTCTCGACGCCGAGCAATGATTTCCCGACCACGATTTGGACGCTCGAATACGACGGCTTCGCCGACTTCCCGCGCTACCCGATCGACTTCTTCGCCGATCTCAACGCACTTGCCGGCATCTCTTACGTGCACGGCAACTATCTGAATGTGACACCCTCGCAGCTTGCTTCGGCCTTGCTATTGCCCGGGTCGCACACCCTCGATCCCACGAACGGCCTGACCGATTACTACATGATTCCCACCGACAACCTGCCGCTGTTGGCGCCACTGCGCGCACTCCCGGTGATCGGGAACCCGCTCGCGGACCTGGTCCAGCCGGACCTGAAGCTTCTCGTCAACTGGGGCTACGGCGACCCCAACTTCGGCTGGTCGACCAGCCCGGCCAATGTGCAGACCCCCATCGGCTTCCTGCCGCCCCTGAGCGCAACGACGGAACTGGGGTCGCTCTTGCCCGGCGCCACCGCGCAGGGAGTCAACGCCTTCGTCAACGACCTGTCGACCCTGCTCCCGACAGCCGCCTCATCGGGCGGTGTCGCACTGACCCTGCCTCCCTCGGCGTCGATTCCGACCACGCTCACCGGCTTCATCCAAGGCATCGAGGCGGCGAACACCAACGTCGTCCGCACCCTGACAACCGACTTCTCGACCGCCTACGCGACGCTGCTCCCGACCGCAGACATCGCGACCGCCGTCGTGGTGACCCTTCCGTCCTACGACGTCAACCTGTTCCTGAATGGCATCACGGAAGCGATCAACGGCAATCCGGTCCAAGGGCTCACGGATGCGTTCGGCCTTCCGATCGCCGCCGATGTCGGGCTGACCACCCTCGCGGGCGGTTTCGAACTCATCGTCCTTGAGAATGCGTTCGGCACGATCTTGACGGGAGCGCCGCACCCCGGCCCCTTCTGATCGATGGGTTCCGCGGCTGACCAAGCCGTGGCGCCCAGTACACCGGCGTCGGCTAGGCCCTTCGAAGCGTCGGGCCCTCCGAATCCCAATAATGCTGTGGCCTATGGCCTTCAGGATCCAAGTCCGTATCTCAAGACAGCGGGACGTTACCACTCTAAGCTGATTAGCGCCGGTAACGAGATGGCCGGGGTGGTCGGATCATCGCGTGTGCACCACTATCGGAAGCACAGCAACGTCGGGGGTCATGAAGGGAATGGCCGATGACGGGCTTGACCACCCAACCGCAATTGCTGGCGTCGGCCGCAGCGGATGCGTCGGAGATTAGTTCAGCGATCAGCGCAGCGAAGGCGGTCGCCGCGGGACCGACAACCGGTCTCGCCGCCGCAGCCGAGGACGAGGTGTCAGCCGTCGCCGCGCAGTTCTTCGGCACATACGGTCAGGAGTACCAGGCGCTGCTGCGACGGGCGGCCGCGTTCCACGACCAATTCGTTGCGGCGTTGTCCGCCGCGGGAAACGCGTATGCGGAAGCCGAGACCACGGCGTCGAATACGCTACGCACCTTTGAAGCGGACGCCCTGGCGGTGCTGGCCGGCAACGCCGGCCCCGCCGTGTCGACCGCAACGGGGGCAATATCGGTACCTGCTCCAACGCTGCCGGGTGATCCGGTCTACACATTGGTCTTGGGTGCCAGCGGACTCCCGATTCCACCTCCGGAATACATAACGGGAATCCCGCCCTTATACATCGACCCATTTTTTGGAGCCGGCACCAACATCGGCATAATTACGCCCGAAGGGTTATACCCGCTTACCGGAATCAAAGACTTGACCTTCGACATTTCAGTGGCCCGCGGCCTCACGATCCTGAATAACGCAATCCAGCAATATGCCACCTTAGGGGGCACCGCTAACACCCTTAACGTTTTCGGCTACTCGCAGAGCGCCGCCATCGTGTCACTGGAAATGCAGGCACTCAACCCCACCAATACGCCGGGGGGGAGCTTGCTACCCCCCGGTGTAAGCCTGAACGTCACGCTCGTCGGTGATGTGAGCAATCCCAACGGTGGCCTGCTCACACGCTTTCCAAGCCTGAGCCTTCCAAGTCTGGGCTTCACGTTCGGCACCGCGACTCCGGACAATTCCTTCCCAACGCACATTTACACGATCGAATACGATGGCTTCGCCGACTTCCCACAATACCCGATCGATTTCCTGTCTGATCTCAACGCATTTTTGGGCATCATCGAATTGCATGGCACCTATCCGTTTTTCAGCGGCGACCAGATTCTCAACGCGATTCAATTGACGAATACAGTGGGCACCCCGCTGACCCAGTACTACATTCTGCCCACCCAGAATCTGCCGCTGTTGGATCCGGTGCGGGCGATCCCGGTAATCGGGAATCCCATCGCAGACCTCCTGCAACCCGACTTGCGGGTCCTCGTCGACCTGGGCTACGGCAGCACCACCCAGGGCTGGTCACCCGACCCGCCGAACGTCCCCACCCCGTTCGGGGTGATCCCGCCGGTCAGCGCCGGCAGCGTCGTGAACGCGCTGGCCACGGGAACCCAGCAGGGAATCGGCGCCTTCGCGAGCGACGTCCGTGCCGAAATCGCGTCGCCGCCAGCCCTTTCGCTGCCCAACCTGATGTCCATTACTGGATCGGTAGGAACGGGTGGGTCCGGCTTGCTGCCCACGCTGACGTCCACGCTGTCCTCGCCGGACAGCTTCATTGCCGCCCTGCAGTCGGCGAACACCAACTTCAACAATGCGCTCACGACGTCGGTGTCGGCGGCTTATGCGACCCTGCTGCCGACGGCCGACGTCGCCACCGCGCTGGTGGTCACGGTCCCGTCCTATGACCTCAACCTTTTCCTGGACGGCGTGGAGCAAATGGTCAACGGTGACCCAGTAGGCGGCCTGATCTATGCGCTCGGCGCACCGGCCGCCGCGGATACGGCACTGTTGACCTTGTTCGGCGGGTTCGAAGTCCGGGTCATCCAACATGCGGCCTCGACGATTGTCGGCGCATGGACGGCTGCGCCGCCGCAGTCCGGTGGGCTCGGGGAGATCGATTAGGGCTCGAGTACCACCTTGCCGAGCACACCGCCGTCGGCGAGGCTCTGTAACGCGACCGCCCCCTCCGACAACGGATAACGCTGCGGTGGAGGCGGTTTCAGCCCCAGGAATACCAACTGGCTCAGCCCCCAGGAGAACAAGGCGGCCGAACCGGGGACCTTGTTCAGATACTCGCCCCACGCGACGCCGATTACGCTGACGTTGCGCAGCAGCAGTCGGTTGACCTTCACGGTGGGGATGCTGCCGGCGGCGAAGCCGATCACCAGCAGCTTGCCGTCTATCGCCAGGACACGAATCGCGTCGTCGAAGGCCGGGCCGCCGATGGGATCGACGACGATGTCCACCCCGCGACCGTGCGTGTAGTCATGCACTCGGTCGGCCCAGCCGTCGGCCAGCGGTACGACCAGGTCGGCGCCGAGCGAAGCCACATAGTCGGCCGCGGCCTCGCGGTGCACAACGGCCAGCACTTTCTTTGCGCCCATCGCCTGTGCAACCTGGATGGCCGCGGTTCCCACCCCACCCGCCGCGCCCAGCACCAAAACCGTGTCACCCGGCCGCATCGCGGCGCGGCGCGCCAGCGCGAAATACATGGTGTTGTAATTCACCAGCAGCGACACCGCTTCGGCGTCATCGAGTTCCGTGGGGCTGCGCATCACGTTGGGCACCGGAACGGCCACCTGTTCGGCATAGGCGCCCAGGATTCCGAAAGCCGAAACCCGCTCGCCCACACGGAAACCCGAACCCGCCGGTGCCGAACGCACCACGCCCGCGGCTTCCATGCCGGGAACGAACGGCGGGGGCAACTTCAGCTGGTACTCGCCCTTGGCCAGCAGCAAGTCCGGAAAGCAGACCCCGGCGGCCCGGACGTCGATGACGACGTGGTTGCCGTCGCTGCTGACGTCGTCGATATCGGTGTAGACCATGCCGTCCGGGCCGGACAGCTTCTGCACCACACAGGCTTTCATGACTCCTACAGCTTGAATCCGGCCTTTTGCGCTGCGGAGAGGTCGGTGATCTCCGTCCAGTGCGCGGCGACATCCTGCACCGACGGCGGCTGGTCGAAGTTGACGCCGTCGTTCTGGAACAGCGCGACACGTTGCACCTTCCCGCCACCGACGATGAAAACCGATCCGCTGTCGGCACATTCCTCGGTGCACAGGTAGGCCATCACCGGCGCGACGAAATCCGGCGTGAGCTTCTCGAACACCTCGGGCGGCAGGATGTCCTGAGTCATCCTGGTGGCCGCGATCGGGGCGAGTGCGTTGGCGTTGATGTTGTACTTGGCCCCCTCCAGCGCCAGCGTGTTGATCAGGCCGACCAGGCCGAGCTTGGCCGCTCCGTAGTTGGTCTGGCCGAAGTTGCCGAACAGCCCGCTGGTGGAGGTGGCGACGACGACGCGGCCGTAGCTCTGCTCACGGAAATGCGGCCAGGCGGCGCGAATGACGTTGTACCCGCCGTAGAGATGCACCTTGAGCACGGCGTCCCAGTTCTCGGACGTCATCTTGTGGAAGGTGCCGTCGCGCAGGATCCCGGCATTGCTGACCACGCCGTGCACGGCGCCGAATTCGTCGAGCGCGGTCTTGATGATGCCGGCCGCGCCCTCCTCGGTCGCGACGCTGTCATAGTTGGCGGCCGCACGGCCACCCGCGTCGCGAATCTCGGCCACCACGTGGTCGGCCATCGCCGATCCGGCGCCCGTGCCGTCACGGGCTCCGCCGAGGTCGTTGACCACGACGCTGGCGCCCTCCCGGGCGAGGGTCAGGGCGTATTCACGGCCCAGCCCCCCACCGGCTCCGGTGACGACGATGACGCGATCCTGCACTCCGGGCATAAGGTTCCTCTCTGCTGTTAAAAATTCGATCTAGCAAGTGATTTGGCGCAGCAACGCCGTCAGAACATCCTGCGAGCCATCTTGAAGGCCCGCTCGGTGTAGGGCGGGTAGATGAAGCTCGAAAGGTCGGGCCGGGTGGGCTTGGTCAACACCGACTTGCGGTGGCTGAACTCTTCGAAGCCGTACTTGCCGTGGTAGGCGCCCATGCCCGACGCGCCGACCCCGCCGAACGGCAGCTTGGCCGTCGACACCTGGAAGGCCAGGTGGTTGACCATCATGCCTCCGGCGGGCACCTCCCTGATCACTCGCTCGCGGATTTCGCGCGACTTGGTGAACAGGTACGCCGACAGCGGCTTGGGCCGCGAGTTGACGAAGCGTATCGCCTCGTCCAGGGATTTGACGGTGATCACCGGCAGGATCGGGCCGAAGATCTCCTCCGTCATCAGCGGTTCGTCCGGATCCGGATCGACGATCACGGTCGGGTGGATGCGTATACCCGAGGCGCCGAAGCCGCCGCCGACGGCGACCTCACCCTTCGTCTGCCCCAGGTAACCGGTCAGCCGATCGAACTGGCGCTGGTTGACGATCCGCATCCCGTCCGGGTGATCGGCTTCATACTTGGAGATGGCCTCGGCGATCTTGCCGACCAGCTTGTCGCGGACCTTCGCGTCAGCCAGCACGTAATCCGGGGCCACGCAAGTCTGCCCGGCGTTGAGCACCTTGATCCAGGCGATCCGCTTGGCGGCCACGTCCACATCGGCGTCGGCAGCAACGATCACCGGGCTCTTGCCGCCGAGCTCGAGGGTGCACGGGGTCAGATGGGGCGCCGCGCCTTCGTAGACCTTGCGGCCGATCTCGGTGCCACCTGTGAACATCACGCGGTCCAAGCCCTGCGCGATGAGCTCCTGGCTCACCGAGCCGTCGCCCTCCACCACGGCGATCGCGTCCTTGTCGAGATAGCGCGAAACCAGCTCGGCCATCAACCGCGACGACGCGGGAGCGATCTCCGAGGGCTTGAGGATGACGGCGTTTCCGGCGGCGATCGCCCCGACCGCTGGACCCAGCGTCAGGTAGAACGGGTAATTCCAGGCGCCGATGATCAGCACGGTGCCGTAGGGCTCGTACTCCACCCAGCCGCGCCCGGGCAGCTGCGGCAGCTCCAGCAATTGGTAGCGGCGTCGCGTCCATCTGCGCACGCGCTTCGCCGCATACTTCGCCTCACCGGCGGTGGTGGCGATGTCGGCGATGAATGCCTCGAACGGCTTGCGGTCCAGATCCTCGGCGAGCGCGGCGGCGATCGCGTCCTCGTTCTCCTCCATCAGCTTCTGCAGCTGCAGCAACTGCCGCTTGCGCCACTCGATGTCGCGGGTGCGGCCCGAAGCGAAGGTCTTGCGAAGCCGGGCCACCGTCGCGGGGATGTCGACCGGCTCAGCCGCCGCGCCGTTCTTGGATTCCGATGTCTTCGGTGCAACCGATTCGGTGGTCATCATTGTCCTTCCCGAGCGGAGTTGCCCGCTGACAGTGCGGGTGACCGCTCATCGGTGATAACCGCGATCCTAATCATCCGGTTGGGAGCGCAGTAGGAAGGATCCGCCCCGACCGAATCGGATCGGTCGGGCGGGGAGAATTCAGGTCAGCGTTTGGTTGCCGTCACGAAACTGTTCGTGAACGGCCTTTCCTCCGATTGCGGCGCGCGGCCCAGCCGCAGCGCCTCCTCGCGCGCATTCACCGCGCGGGTCGCCCAGCCGTGAGCGCCGAACCACTCGGCGCTGTCAGGGCGGCCCCCGTCGTCAAACCAGAGGTCGAGGGGATTGAACGAGGTGTCTTCCCCGCGCGCTTCGCGCTTGGCCCGCAGCTCTTGCCACTTCTGCTCGGCCTCGCGGCGCTTGTCTTCGTCGACCCCGAAGATTTCGACCGCCACCCGGCTGCCCGATCCGCTCAGCTCGTCGATCGACGCGAACATCGCTTCCTGCGCGGCCGCCGGCAGAAACGGCAACAACCCCTCGGCCAGCCAGGCCGTCACACGGGTCGCGTCGAACCCGGCGTCGCGCAGTGCTTGGGGCCAATCGTGGCGCAGGTCGACGGCCACCGGTCGCCGGTCGGCGAACGGCCAGGCGCCGTGGGCGGCCAGTGTCTCGGCCTTGTACTCCAGCACCTTGGGCAGGTCGATCTCGTAGACGACGGTACCGTCGGCCCAGTCCAGCCGGTAGGCGCGGGAATCCAGGCCGGCGGCCAGGATCACCACCTGGCGGATACCGGCCGCCATCGCGTCGGCGAAGTACCCGTCGAAGAAATGGGTGCGCACCGCCTGGTAATTGATCATGTGCCGGGAGTCGACGGTGAAATCCGCGGCCTCATCCTCGGAATCCTCGTTCGGCTGCCCAGCCCACCAGGCGGCCACCTGCTCCCGAACCCCCTCGAGTTCGGGAGTAGACACCAGCACCTCGGCGAACTGGTCCCGGATCAACGGCTCGTCGCTGGCCGTCTCGGCGGCGCGGGCCAGCGCGACCATCACCGCGGTCGCTCCAACGCTGGTGGCGATGTCCCAGGAGTCGTCCGCGGTGCGCGGCATTACAACCGCTCCGCGATCACGAAGTCGGAGAATGCCTCCTTGTCGTCGGCAAGCGGGACGTTCTCGATCCAGCGGCCCAGCCGGCGCATCTCGTCCGTCGAACGCTGCGCACGAGCACGCCAGCCGTGGTCGTTGAGCCAGTCCGCGACGTCCGCCCGGTTGTCGTCGCGGTACATCAGCTCCCCGACGTCGATGGTCTCCTCCAGGCCGATCTCGTCGGCGACCTTCTTGAACCGCTCGCGCATCTGCTGTCGCCGCTCGTCGGCGTGCGCGGGTGCGGTTTCGGCCGAGACCCGGCTTCCGGCCGGGCTCAGCTCGCCGATCAGGGTGAACAACCGGTCCTGAGCCTCGGCCGGCAGGTACATCAACAGGCCCTCGGCCAGCCACGCGGTCCGCGCCGCCGGGTCGAAGCCCGCGGCCCGCAGCGCGGCCGGCCAGTCCTGACGCAGGTCGATGGCGACCTCGCGACGATCGGCCGACGGCGTCACGCCGTTCTCGGCAAGAGTCGTGGACTTGTAGGCCAACACCTGGGGCTGATCGATCTCGTACACCGTGGTGCCGGCCGGCCAGTCCAGCCGGTAGGCGCGCGAATCCAGTCCAGACGCCAGGATCACCACCTGCCGGATTCCGTCGGCGACGGCGTCTTTGAAGTACGTGTCGAAGAAGTTCGTCCGCACCGCCTGATAGCCGCGCATGTGCTCGAGGTGGACCGCGGATTCGGCGTCGAGGGCTTCCACCTTGGCCACCGTCGACGGGTCGAGCATCGCTCCCCACAACACATTGGCGCCGGCATTGGTCACCAAGAGTTTGGCGTACGGGTCGCGGATGAGCGGGTCCGCTCGCTCGGTTTCGACGGCGCGGGCGGCGGCCACCATCACCGCGGTGGTGCCGACGCTGGTCTTTATGTCCCAGCTGTCGTCGTGGCTACGCAGTGAGCTCATCGTGTTGCTCCTCGGATCAATCCTTCGAAGGGGAAATCAGGTAGTTGGATCGTTGAGACGCGCTCGCAGCAGCGTGCTGCGCACGGCCTCGTCGGATAGGTCCTCGGGCACCGGGCGGCCCAGTCGGGCCATCTCCTCACGGTTGTTGACCGCTTCCACCCGCCAGCCGTGCTTCGTCAGCCAGTCAGCTGCCTCCGAACGGTCCGGCTCATGATAGGTGAGCGCTTGGACGTTGACGTCCAATCCGAGTCGCTCCCGCATCCGCAGCCAGCGCTGCGAGTTGCTCCGCGAATTCATGCCGAACGCCTCGATGGCGACCCGGCTGCCGGGCGGGCTCAGCGCCGTGAGCATCTCGAACAGCCGGTCCTGCGCCTCGCTCGGCAGATAGGGCAGCAAGCCTTCGGCAAGCCATGCCGTCGGTTGAGTGCGGTCGAACCCGGCGGCGGCCAGAGCCGCCGGCCAGTCATCACGCAGATCGACCGGGACCGGGCGTCGGCTCGCGGTCGGAACCGCCCCGTGCTGCTCCAGAATCCCGGTCTTGTACTCCAGCACCCTGGGCTGGTCGATCTCGTAGAGGGCGGTAGCGGCCGGCCAATCCAACCGGTAGGCCCGCGAGTCCAGCCCGGCGGCCAAGATCACCACTTGCCGGATCCCGGCGCCGACCGCGTTCTCGAAGTACTCGTCGAAGAAGTGGGTGCGCACCGCCTGATAGTCGATGCCGAGTCGATGCGCCCGCTGTCCGTGCTCATCGCCGTCGAGCCAGGCCAGCTCCGGGTCGGCCAGCCGCTCCCATGCCGGACCGGCCGACGACACCAAGAGCCGAGCGAAACGGTCGCGGATCAATGGGTCGGGTGTGGCCGTTTCCGCAGCCCGCGCCGCGGCGACGCCCAGCGCGGTGGCGCCGACCAGTTCGGTGATGGCCCAGCTGTCCCCGGCAGTCCGTAACGATGGCGGTAACGAGGCATCCACATCAGTCATGACGGAACCATGCTACCGAGTAAGTTAGTTAGCCTATACGCTTTGTGCGCAACTTCACTGCGTGCGGATCCGCGCACAGCCGGCTAGGTCTCGGGATGCCAGAGGGCGCCTTCCAGCAGCCGCCGCAGCACGTCGCTGACCGCCAATATCTCCTCATAACTGCGGACATAGCCGGCATAGAACCCCACGCCGCAGAGCACGACCAGCAGGGTCTCGACCAATGCAGTCGGGTCGATATCGGCGGCGACCTCCCGGCGCTCGATCGCATCATTGACCGCCCACATCAGAAATTCGCGGCTAATTCTCACCGAATCGTTTTCCGTTCCGCTCAATTCCGGATGCCGTTGCGATTCGAGGACGGCGCTAATCAAAAACGCCGACACGGAAGGATTATCGGAATTCGCGCGCACCGCGGCGGAGATGAACGCCGTCAGCCGCCCCATCAGCGTGGTCTCGCGCTCCGCCTGCCGAATGCCGGCCCCGATGACAAGGGCGTTTGACTGCTCCAATACCTCCCGATACAGCAGCCGCTTGGTGGAAAAATAGTGGTTAATCGCCGGCCTGGTCAGGTCGGCTCGGGCTGCGATCGCCTGAAACGTCGCACCGTCGTAGCCGCGTTCGCTGAACACCAGGCGAGCTGCCTGCGCAATCCGCTGACGCGTTTCGTCTGCCCTGGCGGCAGGCGGGCGTCCCGGCCGGCGACTCGCCGTTGGCGACATTATTAAAGTGTGCCACCGCCATGGTGCGGCATTAGCGCGTTCGGTGGAATGCTACCGAACTTTCCGGCCTGGTAGTCCTGCAGCGCCTCGACCAATTCCGCGCGAGTGTTCATCACGAAAGGCCCATAGTGGAATACCGGCTCGCGGATCGGCTGGCCGCCCAACAGCAGCACATCAATTCCCGCCTGATGGGCACCCACGGTGATCCGATCGCCGGGTCCGAGCACGGCCAATTTGCCCTGCCGAATCGGGTGGCCGACGGGGCCGACATATCCGCTCCCCGACAACACGTATAACAGCGCGTTGAAATCGCGCCGCCACGGAATGTTGAGCCGGGCGCCGTTCTCGATTGTCGCGTGCGCCAACGTGATCGGCGTGTGGGTGATGCCAGGCCCCCGGTGACCGTCGATCTCACCGGCGATGATGCGGACCAGGGCTCCGCCGTCGTCCGACGCGAGCAATTTCGCGTCCTCGCCTTCGATGGCCTGATACCGAGGTGGCGCGAACTTGTCCTTCGTCGGCAAATTCACCCACAACTGGATGCCGTGGAAGACGCCACCGCTTTCGACCAGTTCGGCCGGCGGGGTCTCGATGTGCAGGATGCCCGAACCCGCCGTCATCCATTGCGTCGCACCATCGGTGATCAGGCCACCGCCGCCATGGGAGTCCTGGTGCGCGAATTTGCCGTCGATCATGTAGGTGACGGTTTCGAAGCCGCGGTGCGGATGCCAATCGGTGCCCCGGGGCTCGCCCGGCTGGTACTCCACCTCACCCATCTGGTCCATATGCACAAAGGGATCCAGGGCGGCGGTGTTGACGCCGGCGAACGCGCGGACCACCGGGAAACCCTCGCCCTCATAGCCTCGAGGGCCGGTGGTGATCGATCGGACCGGCCGTTCGGTGTCGGCGGGACCGGCAGCGCTGATGCGCGGCAATGTCAGCGTGTCTGCGGTTACGGCAGGCATGTTTACCTCCTCTTACCTCCTCAGTAACGGTTACTCATATAACCGGACCACGGTCCGATTATTCCAAGGGTGCGTCGTCGCGGTGCTGCATAAGATGACCTGATGCTTGGGGTCAGGCCCGCGCCGTGAGCGAACCGACGGACGACGAACCTCGGCCCACGGAGGCCCCGGTGGCCCCGGCTCCCGCAGCCGGCGGACGATTCGGGGCATCGATCCAAAAGTCCGGCTACCTGCAGAAGTGGTTGCTGCTGGGCATCACGATCGGTTTCGTCGCCGGCCTCGGAGCCGTCGTCTTCTATCTGGCACTGAAATACACCGGTGAGTTCCTGCTCGGCTACCTCGCGGGCTATCACATCCCGCGGCCCATCGGGGAGGGCGGCAGCCACGGCTCCAACGGCTTTATTCGTCCGTGGGCGATCCCCTTGGTGACGACGGGCGGAGCGTTGCTGTCGGCTTTGATCGTGGCGAAGCTCGCCCCGGAGGCCACCGGACACGGCACCGACCAAGCCATCGAGGCGGTGCACACCGATCCCCGCGCCATCCGCTTCCGGGCGGTGCTGGTGAAGATGGTGGCCAGCGCGCTGACGATCGGCTCCGGCGGTTCGGCCGGCCGGGAAGGCCCAACGGCGCAAATCTCGGCCGGCTTCAGCTCCTTGCTCACCCGACGGCTGAACCTTTCCGACGAGGACGGCCGGACCGCGGTGGCGCTGGGTATAGGCGCCGGCATCGGCGCGATCTTCGCCGCGCCGCTGGGTGGGGCGGTGCTGGCCGCTTCGATCACCTACCGCGACGATTTCGACTATCGCTCCCTGCTGCCCGGGTTCATCACCTCCGGGACGGCGTACGCGGTGCTCGGGTCGTTCCTGGGCTTCGATCCGTTGTTCGGCTACATCGACGCCGAATACCGCTTCGAAAAGGCCTGGCCGCTGTTGTGGTTCGTGGTGATCGGTCTGGTCGCGGCGGGGATCGGCTACCTATATGCCCGGACCTTCCACGCCTCCGTGCGGGTCACCCACCGGCTGCCCGGCGGGCCGGTGCTCAAGCCGGCCCTGGGCGGGCTGCTGGTCGGGCTGTTGGGCCTGCTGATTCCCCAGATCCTCAGCAGCGGCTACGGCTGGGCACAGCTGGCTGCCGACCGCACGTCGCTCATGGCGATCCCGCTGTGGATCGTCATCGTCCTGCCGGTTGCCAAGATCGTCGCCACCTCGCTGTCCATCGGCACCGGCGGATCCGGCGGGCTCTTCGGCCCCGGCATCGTGATCGGCGCCTTCGTGGGAGCCGCGATCTGGCGGCTCGGCGAGCTGTCCGGCCTGCCCGGGGTGCCGCACGAGCCCGGGATTTTTGTCGTGGTCGGGATGATGACGTGCTTCGGCAGCGTCGCGCGCGCGCCGCTGGCGATCATGATCATGGTCGCGGAGATGACCGGATCGTTTTCGGTGGTGCCCGGCGCAATCCTCGCCGTCGGGATCGCGGCGTTGGTGATGTCACGCACCAACGTCACGATCTACGAGGCGCAGCGGCTGAATCGAGAAACCGCCGCGGCCGAACGCGCACGCCGAGCGTCGGCGGTCGCTGAAGGTGAACCGGCGCCCGATAGCTAGGACTTGTGACGGGCCGTGCTCGCCGCACGGGTCAAAGCGAGTGGATTTGCTGCACCGGCAGCCTGGCCCCGCGGCGCGGTTCGTATGCCAGTCCGCTGGCTTCGAGTAAACGAACCACCCGGTGGCGGTGCGGTCGCATCGGTTCGAGCAGTTCGAGCATCACGGTGTCATCGACTGGGCGGCCCAACAGGGTCCAGCCGATCATCTTCGGGATGTGGTAGTCGCCCACCGATACAGCATCGGGGTCGCCGAATGCCCGCTGAGCGGTCTCGGCGGCGGTCCACTCACCCACTCCCGGCAACGACGTCAACGCTCGGCGGGCCTCCTCCGCCGGCCGTGCGACCAGCCGTTCCAGCGAGGCCGCCCGTCGTGCGCAGCTCACCACGGCCTGCGCCCGTCGCGGATCGACGTTGGCACGATGAAACTCCCACGACGGGATGTGCCGCCAGACCTCGGCCGACGGCGGCACCCGCATCCCGGCCGGCGCCGGCCCGGGCGCAGGCGTCCCGTACTTGGAGACCAAAAGACGCCATGACCGGAAGGCGTCGGCGCCGGGCACCCGCTGCTCGATGATCGCCGGGATCAGAGCTTCCAGCACCAGCCCGGTGCGGCCAATCCGCAGGTGCGGGACACGCCGGTGTGCGGCGGCGACCGTCGGGTCGCGCGGTACGAAACCCGAGGCGTCGTCGTCGGCGCCCAGCATCGCGGGCAGCGCCTCGAGGAACTGTTCCGCACCGGCACCCCAGGCCATGCAATGGGCGGCGTCGGTGGCCGCGCGGCTGATCCGCGCCGTGACGGTTCCTGCGGGCAACAGGCTGGTTCGCCAGATGGCGCCGTCGCCGGGGACTTGGAAGCACGGATCCCGGGGACCCCGGCGCAGCGGCGCCAGGGTGTGCCCGAAGCTGGCCACCCCGGGAAATGTGACAGTGCGTGCGCTCTTCACCCGATAACTCTTCGACTCACATAGTCACAGCCAGTTCCATGGACCGTGCTGATTGACCGCTGACGATTCACCAAGACAATATTGCGATGTGGCGACGCCGTTCGATGACCCGCAGGGCGAACTGGCCTGGATGTTCCTAGAGAGTACGAGCGAGGGCGGGGACCTGGACGAGGGCTTCGCGCTGCTCAGCGACGACTTCACCTACTGGACGCTCGCCACGCGCACGTCGTGCGACAAGGAGACGTTTCGGCGAGCGATCGAGCGACGCAAACGAGACCTTGAGCTCACCATCGACTTGGTGCGCTGTATCAACGAGGGAGACACGGTCGTCGTGGAGGCACAGGCCAGCGGCACGACCGTCGACGGCGTCGGATACGACAGCCCGTTCGTGTGCATCTTCGACACCCGCGAGGGGCTGATTGTCTCCATGCGCCTATACAGCGACACCCGAGCGCACGAGGCTGCGCTTCCCGGGTGGACTCCCTACTGAGCCAAGACGCTGATCTCTGCCTTGTTGGGGTAGAAGGCGACGTGCCCCGCGATCGCCGCGACGGCCGGATAGGGCTGCTCGTAGAACCAGATGACATCGTCGACGGTGTCGCCGGAAGCGGTGGTCAGGCTGTAGTAGCTGGCGTCACCCTTGAACGGGCAGTGGGTGCTGGTGTCGGTGCGGGTCAGCCTGTCCTGAACTAAGTCTTGCACCAAGTCGCCTATCGGAATGTATTGCACCGCAGGTAAAGTGGCCTCGCGCAATTCCAGCGCGGCGGTGGAGTCCGCGACAAGCTCGCCATTGACACGGACCTGCACCCGTCCCTTGGTCGGCTCGATGGTGATCGGGTGCCCGGCGCTGGGCTCTTTGATTTCCGGGTGGCTCATGGTCGGTACCTCCTAGAGACGCAGATGCCGAGTGCAACACCGGCACGCGCTCAACGCTTCCCGATCAGGCCGGCCCGAATGCGTAGCGGTGGTACTGGGACATGTTGGCCAGGGCTGGCAGCAGGGACATGACCTTGCCCGTTACGTGGTAGGCGCGCGGCAGCCGCTCGAAGGTGTCTGATTCGAACCACCGCACCCAGGACAAGAGCCGGATGCCGGGCACCGCCTCGAGGATTTCGCCGGGCCCGTCGATACCCCAGCGCAACGTTGATCCGGTTCGGCGTACCGCCGTGTTGATCCACTGCGACTTGATGGCGAACCGGTTGAAGGCGTCGAACTGCAACTCGCCGCACCGGAAGCGGTCGACGACCCGTCGCAGCAGCGCCACGCCGTCCTGTTCGCTGAGGTACATGGTCAGGCCTTCGGCGATCATCAGGGTGGGCCGGTCGTCGGGTATCTCCGCCAGCCAGGCCGGCTCGGCTACCGACGCGGCGACGACATGGCAATGCTCCGCGGCGGGGTAGAGCCGGGTGCGCAGCTCGGTGACCTCGGGGTAGTCGACGTCATACCACTCGACCTGCGGGCTCGGTTGGAGCCGGAAATAGCGGCCGTCCAGCCCGCAACCCACGTCCAGAACAACGCAGCTGGAATGCACGGCAAGAAATTGGCGGGCCCAGGCGTCGAAGTGTGCCGTCCGGCTCGTAACCGATGGCGAATTACGCGCCGCGATGGCGGTCTTCGTCCAGTCGTAGTCGATCCGCTCGACGACCTCCTTGGCGTAGCGATCGCCCAGAATCGGGTTCGGGAAGTCGGCGTCGAGGGCCTTGGCGTACAAGGTCGCCAGCATGGTTTGCGGCGGCCCGTGCAGGTCGACCCGAATGCGTTCCACCGCGCCGAGCCTATTCGGCCTGCGCGGCGGTGCTGTCCTTCGTGTCTTTTCGAGCCTTCTGCGCGGTCTTCAGTGCGGCCCAGAACCGGGCCGCCTCGCGGATGGACTCCTCCACCGGGCGCGGCTGCCAACCCAATTCCCGCTTCGCCTTGCCGCTGTCGACGTCGGCTTCGGCGCGCATCATGCGCACCGACGCGAGGCTCAGTTCGGCGTCCTTTCCGGTCAGCCGGGCCCTCAGGCTGCCCAGCGCGCCCAGGGCATACAGCACCGGTAGGGAAATCGAGCGTTGCGGCGGCGGCACGCCGGCCTCGTCGGCCGCGATCCGCACGACCTCCTTCAGCGGAATCATCCGTTCGGAGACCAGGTACCGTTCCCCGACCCGTCCCCGCTCGGCGGCGAGGATCATCGCGCGGGCCGCGTCATCGACGCCGACGACCTCGAGTTGGATGCCGTCCATGAGGAATGGCAGCTTGCCGAAAACCGCGCCGGCGATGAAGGCGCCGTGCGGCGTGCGGCCCCAGTCGCCGCTGCCGTACGTCGTCGAGACGCACATCGCTATCGCGGGCAACCCGGCTTCGGCCACATACCGCATCACCAAGTCTTCGGCCTGAACCCGGGATCGGACATAGGGAGTCAACCCGCGGGAGCCGATGACGTCGTCCTCGGTCGCCACGTGCCCGTGTCGCCGGCCCACCGTCGCGTAGGTGCTGGTGAAGATGAACCTGCGCAGGCCGGGCTCCTCGATCGCGACATCGAGAACATTGCGCAGCCCTTCGACGTTGGTGCGGAACAGGGGCGACGGGTCGCGCAACCATGCGCGGGTGTCGACCACGCAGTAGTACACGTCGTCGACCCCATCCATCGCCTCACGCAACGTGGCGGTGTCGAACACGTCGCCGTGGAATCGGGTGAGCGCAAGGTCGTCGATGGCGCGGGTGTTGGCGGTCGGGCGCAGCATCGCCCGCACTTCGAAGCCGTCGGCGACGAGCTGGCGGGTGACATGCGAGCCGAGAAAGCCGTTGGCGCCGATGACCAACTTGGGTTCGTGCTCACTCCGCTCCTCCGTATTGCTGCATCCACCGTGCGGCGTCCTCGTCGAGGGTGCCCAGCGCCTGGGCCTTGCGGCACCACTTCAGCCCCGCCCGCAGGAAGCGCAGCGGGTTGTAGATGTCTTCTTCACGGCTCCACTGGCCGTCGCCGGCATAGGTGATGATCGTGATGTTGGTCGCGCTGATGACGCTGCCGTCGCCGGGGTCGCGCATCGGGTTGTCCAGTTCGAGAATGACCCGCCCGGTGAACTCGTCGATGACAGACCACAAAGTCGGGAAGGCCACCATGTGGCTACCGGGAAAGGTCGTCATCGTCTGCCGAATCCAGTCGCGTACCTCGTCGCGGCCGTGCATGGTGCCCGCCGCGTGCTCGATGTATTCGACGTCCGGCGTGTATTGCTCGACCCAGGCGTCCCAATCCCGCGTTTCGGCGGCGCGGGCGACGGTCTGCTCGAACTTCTCGAAGGCGGCGGCCAGTTCGCTGCGGGAGAACTCTCGCGTGCTCACGGGTGCTCCGTCGCGCCGTTACACGTCATCGCCGGAGTGTAGCCTGGGCAACGTCGTCGGTCCGCTGTGAGAGGACTTGCCAAGGAGGACAGCATGACGAGCACGCAAAAGGCGATCCTTGCCGGCGGCTGCTTCTGGGGAATGCAAGACCTGATCCGCAAGCAGCCCGGCGTGATCTCGACCCGGGTCGGATACAGCGGCGGCGACACCCCCAACGCGACCTACCGCAATCACGGCTCGCACGCCGAGGCCGTCGAAATCGTCTACGACCCCACGCTCACCGATTACCGCGCGCTGCTGGAGTTCTTCTTCCAGATCCACGATCCGACAACGAAGAACCGGCAGGGCAACGACGTTGGAACCAGCTACCGGTCGGCCATCTTCTACCTCGACGAGGAGCAGAAGCGGGTCGCGCTGGATACCATCGCCGATGTCGAGGCGTCGGGGCTATGGCCCGGGAAGGTCGTGACCGAGGTCAGCCCGGCCGGTGAGTTCTGGGAGGCCGAGCCCGAGCACCAAGACTATCTGCAGCATTACCCCTACGGGTACACGTGTCACTTCGTGCGTCCCGGCTGGAAGTTGCCCCGTAGGGCGACTGCGGGCAACTGATTCAGTACCGGCGGCTCAGCGCCGGTGGACCACGATGAGCCCGCCATCCTTCGGGGTATAGGCGACGCCCCGGCAGTGCCACCGCTCCCCGGGGGCGGTGGTGGTCTCGATAGTGAAGTGGCGCAACACCGTTCGAAGCACCACGTCCATCTCCATGTTGGCGAAAGCCGCACCCACGCACCGTCGGGTCCCGCCGCCGAACGGAATCCACGCGAAGGTGGACGGCTTGCCTCCGATGTAGCGCTGCGGGTCGAAGCGCTCCGGATCGGGATAGATGTCGGGATCGTCGTGTATCTGCGCGATGCTCACGATGATCGAATCCCCGCGGGGAATGCCCCATTCGCCGAGTTGGAAGACCGGTAGATAGACGCGGCGGGCGGCGAAATCGATGACCGTCCTGGCCCGCTGGACCTCCAGGATCGTCGCCTGACGCAGCTCATTGCCGCCGTTATCGGCCTCCTCGACCAAGGTCGCCAGCACATCCGGGTGACGCGTCAGCCGCTCGAACGCCCACCCCAGCGTGGACGCGGTGGTTTCGTGCCCGGCGGCCAGCAATGTGAGTAGCTCGTCGCCAATGTCCTTGCGCGACATGGCCGAACCATCCTCGTAGGTGCTACGCAGCATCAGCGCGAGCACATCGGTCCGCTCGGCGAAGTTCGGATCCGCCCGCTCGGCGGAGATCAGCTTGTCGATGACGATGTCGTATCGGCGCCGCCACTCCGCCAGCCGGCCCCACGGGCTGTAACGGCCATAAGTCCGTTCGGGCTTGGGCATCGCCGCCAGTCGCGAGCCCAGCGTGACCCATGGCGGGATGAGCCGGCGCAGTTCGTCGAGTTCGGCTCCGTCGGCCCCGAATACCGCCCGCAGGATGGCGTTGAGCGTGATGTGCATCATCGACGGCAGCGTTGGGAACGGCCGGCCCTCCGGCCAATTGGCGGTCTCGCGCAGGGTCTCCTCTTCGATGATGGCCTCGTAGTTCTTCATGCTCTTGCCGTGGAACGGCGGCGCCAACAACCGTCGCCGCCGGCGGTGATCGTCCCCGTCGAGCGCGAACACCGAGCCGGAACCGAACAGCCGGCTCAGGTTGGGCTGGATGTTGCCGAGTTCGTCGGGGCCGGTGGTGAAGATCTGCTTGGCCAGCTGCGAGTCGCCGACGATCACGACGCGGCCGTAAATCGGGATGTTCAGGGTGAAGACGTTGCCATAGCGGCGGGCCAGGCGCTTGATCATCCCCCGCCGGGAAATCGCGAAGATAAAGCCGCACAACATCTTCGGGATCCGGGCCGTGGGGGGCAGTCTGACAGCCGGGGACGCCGGCGGGGCGGTGACTACTTCGCTCATGGCGTGCATGCTCCCCATAATCTCCCGCGGGCCGGGGGTGGTACCGCGGTGTACCAAAACCTTTCCTGATACGGTACTCTGCAGTACCAAACCTGACAAGGTGCGGCATTCACCGAAGGGGGCGCCCGCCGTGACAGCAGCGGTGACAGCAGCGGCTGACGACGCGGTGCTCGGCGACGCGCTGGCCGAGCCGGATCCGTTTCGGCTTCGGCTGCTCGACGGCCTCGCCACCTCGATCGGTGAGCGCGGCTACCGCGCGAGCACGGTCGCCGACATCGTCCGCAACGCCCGCACGTCCAAGCGCACCTTCTACGACCAGTTCGCCAGCAAGGAAGAGTGCTTCCTGGAGCTGCTGCGGGCCGACATCGAGAAGCTCGGTCAGCGCATCGCCGCGGCGGTCGATCCCGAAGCCGACTGGCACCGGCAGATTCGTCAGGCCGTCGACGCCTATGTCGGACACATCGAGTCCCGCCCGGCTATCACCTTGAGCTGGATCCGGGAACTCCCGTCGCTGGGTGCCGTCGCTCGCCCGGTACAGCGCCGGGGATTAAAGTTGTTGTCCGACTTGTTGATCGACCTCAGTGCCAGCCCGGGGTTCCGGCGCGCGGAGCTGCCGCCGTTGACCGCGCCGCTGTCCGTGATCTTGTTGGGTGGTCTGCGTGAGCTGACCGCGCTGGCGGTCGAAGACGGGAGGCCGGTCCGCGAAATCGTCGAGCCGGCCGTGGACGCCTCCGTAGCCCTGCTCGGCCCGCGACACTAGGTCGATTGCCCGGCTCTGCCCCTCGCGGCTACGCGGCGCGCATCGTCGCCGGGCTAGGCTCATCGGCGACCCCACAGACTTGGAGGATTGCGATGCGGCTCTCGACCCGGAACCAGCTCAAAGGAACGATCACCGAGGTCGATCTCGGCGCCGTGATGGCAATCGTGAAGGTGAAACTCGACGGCGGCGACCAGATCGTAACGTCCTCGATCACCAAGGATGCCGCGACCGATCTCGGCCTGACGGTCGGTCAGCCCGCGACGGTGTTCATCAAGTCCACAGAGGTCACCATCGGCGTCGAGTAGCGGATGCCGGGACACTTAAACCCCGCACACGACACGCCGAAAAGCTGTGCAACAGTTTAAGTTTCGGCGCGCAGGAAGGCGCGCAGCCGATCGAGCACCAGCTCAGGCCGCTGCTCGACTATCCAGTGGCCGACGCCATCGACCAGCTCGACCTGGAAATCGCTGATGCGGTCGGCATATCCGTTCAGCAAATCCGGTGTGAGCACCGGATCTTTCGTGCCGCTCAGCCAGCGGACCGGAACGTTCACGCGAGCGCCGTCGTACTCGCCGCGCAGCCAGCGCCACAACTCCCTGCTCTGGAAAGTGCGGTACCACCGCGAACCGGCCACCGCGTGCCCGGGCTGGCGCATGCAATCGATGTAGAAGCGGACGTCGTCCTCGGGCACCCGATAACCCCCACCGACCCAAGACGCCAGCGACCGGTAGAACCGGGCCTTGGGGTCGCTGATCACCCGAGGACCGATCACCGGAAGCAATATCGGGATTTGGTACCAGAACCGCCAAATGTTGCGCAGCATCTTAAGGTCGCGCTTCAGATAGGGCGCCGCGGTATTCATTCCGAAAAAGCCGGTCACCTTTTCCGGATGGCGCAGCATCATGATGAACGCCACCGGCCCACCCCAGTCATGGGCTGCGAGCGTGACCGTGGCGACCCCAAGGCGGTCCAGGACCGCGGCCAGGTCGTCGGCCATGTCGTTCTTGCGGTATTCGCAGGGGGGCGCCGAACTCCAGCCCGCGCCGCGCAGGTCCGGACACAGCACCCGGTAACCGTCGGCGGCCAGCGGGCCGATCAATTCGTGCCATTCCCACCAGTTCTGGGGGAAGCCGTGGACCAGCATCACCGCCGGCCCGCTCGCCGGGCCCGCATCGGCGACGTGGATCGTCACACCGTCCCCGAGATCCACATACCTGTGTTCGACACCGTCCAGCTCGGGCATAGCGACCATGGGTTGAGAAGGTACTCGATGGCGCGAAGTCGACCGCAGGATGGGCTAGCCGAGGAAGCGTTCGACGTACGGCGCGAAGCGCGACCGCAAAGCGTCCTGCTTCAATCCGAACATGTCGTACGACGTTTCGACGTTTCCCAGTCGGCCGCGCTGATGGCCCGCGAGGTAGTCGGCGATTGCTGCGCGCGCTTCGTCGGTGAACGGTTCGCCGGCCATCGCGTACACCCGCTCGGCGACGCCGAGTTCGTCGGCCATGAAATCGTCGAAACGGATGTCGATGGAGCGCTCCGGGCCGATGGTGTCGCGATCGCGAGCGAGCGCGCTCAGCATCTGGTCGAGACGGTCGATCCAGTACTCCGCGATCTCGCGCACAGGCACCGGTGAACGGTGCATGCGCGCGGAGTAGGTGATCATCGCGATCATCGACAGCGCCACCGGGACCGGGTCACGGTGGGTGAACACGACGATGCTGCCCGGGAAAACCCGATCCAATGCCGGCACCTGCTCGAGATGCTGGGGTGACTTCAGCAGCCAGCGCCGCCCGCCGCGCAGGAACTGCATGGCCTTGAGTTGCCTGGCGAGGTACTCGTAGTGGGGCGTCTGATCGTGGGCCTGGTAGTAATCACGCCAGCGGGGCACGTCGGCGAGCGTCTCGAAGAACATCGTCGAAAAGTCGTTGGCCAGCAATTGGATTTCTTCGTGCACGTGATCGGTGGTCATCTCGTGCATCAGAGGGAAATAGGGCATCACGGTGTTGATGACCCCGACCCCGATGTCCATCCGGGTCCGCCGCGGGTCGGGCTCGATCCCGGCCTCCTGCGGCAGCGGAAACGGTTCGACACTTTCCCAGTACGGCATGGTGCGGAAGGTGGGCGCCGCCGCCAGCAGGTTGTGCAGATGGGTAGTGCCGGTGCGGGGCAGGCCGGCGATCACGATCGGTGGTTGCAGTGCAATGTCATCGATCTCGGGATGCCGGCTCAGCAGGTCGGTGAATAGGAGCCGGTTCTTGAGCAACTGCAGCAGCTGCCCGTAGAAGTTGACCACTCCGGCCGCGTGCAGCCCGTCAATGTCGCGCAGCGCGGCGAGGTAGACGTCGAGGCGTTCCCGGTAGTCATCGGGACCAAAATCGTGCAGGCCGGTGTCGGCACTGGCCTTGGCGTGCAGCGCGTCGGCATCCAACGGGCAGTCCGGGGCCATCGCGGCCATCATGTCGAGAATCTGCTGGGCCTCGGCGCCGAACTGCGGCTGGGCGAGGTCTGCTAGGCGAACGACGCCGGTGTCGGTCATCCGACTTATGTTACTCTGAGTTCCGTAATGGTTGTTGATTTTGGCCGGCCCCGTGACCCGCGTATCGACGGCGCGGTGCTGCGCGCGACGGTCGAACTCCTCGCGGAAACCGGTTACCCCGGGCTCTTGGTGTCCGCCATCGCTGACCGGGCCGGTACCAGCAAGCCCGCGATCTACCGCCGCTGGCCGAGCAAAGCGCATCTCGTGCACGAGGCGGTGTTCCCGATCGGCGCCGCAACCGCGATCCCCGACACCGGATCGCTGCCCGGGGACCTGCGCGAGATGGTGCGCCGCACGAGGGACGTCCTGACGACCCCGGCCGCCAGGGCGGCCCTGCCGGGACTGATCGGCGAGATGGCGGCGGATCCGACACTGCATTCGGCGCTGTTGGAGCGGTTCGCCGGCATCATCACCGGCGGTCTCGCCGAGCGGCTCGAACGCGCCGCCGCCCGGGGCGAGGTCCGCGCCGACGTGACCGCCACCGAACTGGCCTCCGAACTGGCGGAAGCCGTAGCCGGCCTCACCTTGGTCGCCCTGCTCACCCGGGGCACCGGACTCGACGAAACCTGGGTCGATCGCACGACGATGTTGCTCCTGAAGGGAATCAGCGCATGACGCACGAATCGACGGCCGCCTGGCAGGAGCTGCTGACTACCCTCGGCAGCCTCGACCGCTGCTTCCTCGAGGGCGACCGCGCGGTCACCGACGATCGGCACATCGCCGACGGGTACCGCACGCTCGCCACCACGCTGGGCGTGGCCTTCGACGCCTACCTGTTCCCCGAGCCCGGTCGGCCGCAATTCGTCGCCGTGAACACGCCGTTCCGTCGCGATCGTCGATGGGGCGGCGACAACACCGACGCCTACTACTTCATGTGCCCGGTGGATCCGAGGCGGCGCTACCGCATCAGCGGCAATCGCGGCGACAGCGTGTACTTCTCGGTGACGGCCTACAACGAACCATCGCCCGGCGCGTGGTCGGACCGGGTCGTTGCGATCGTCCGCGACAGCGACCTCGACGTCCTCGATATCGATGCCGACGGCAACTTCTGCTTCGAATTCCCTCCCACGCCGGACGCGGCCGTGCTGATGACCCGTGACTACCAGGCCGACCCACTGACCGGCCGCCCAATCGTCTGGCACATCGAGGCGCTCGACGAGCCGGGCCCCATCCGACACGGCGACGCCGAGACCGCCGCGAGCCTGCGGGCGGCGGCGACGTGGTTGCGCACCATGTTTGCCATCGTGCCGCTGGCCGTCGGAACACGGGTGGATGACGAGCACGCACTCGGCCACGAGACCGCCCATGCCGCAAACCAATTCGCCGATCCGTATCAGGTTCCCGACGCCAACTTCGGCTGGTCGGCGCGCGATGCGTGCTATTCGTACGGCAGCTTTGTGCTCGAGGACGACGAGGCGCTGGTCATCACGCACCGACCGCCGGCGTGCCGATTCTGGAACATGGTGGTGTGGAACCAGTTCATGGCCACCTGCGGCGCCGCGGAGGGCCCCGATGCCCGTTGCTCGGTCAACGGCCACAGCGCAGTGCTCAATGGTGACGGCTCGGTGACCATCGTCTTGTCCCACCGGATGACGGCCCACCCGAACTCGCTGACCACGCTGGGTTATCCGCGGGGCAACCTCGCCTTCCGGTGGTTCCTCCCCGAAGGACCGCCGGCGCGGCCGGAAGTGAAACTCGTGAAGGCATCGGAAGCGCCGACGGCCGTGAGCTAAGCCTCGCGGACCAGCTCGATGGCCCGGCCCAGGGTGCTCAGCTTGACATCCGGCGTGTCGCCGGCGGGATACAGCCGCACGGTGTTCACGCCGGCTTCGCGCCAGACCGCAAGGCGTGCCCGAACCAGCTCCTCGGTCCCGATGAGGGTGGTGGCCAGCACCATCTCATCGGTCACCAACCCGGCCGCGCCCTCCCGGTCGCCCCGCTGCCAGCGCTCCCGCACCTCGGCCGCGACGTCGGCCCAACCCTGTCGGCTGTAGGCCTGGTTGTAGAAATTCGTGCTCGACGACCCCATGCCACCCAGGCTGAAGGCGAGTTCCTTCTTGCGGCCCGCGACCATGCCGCGCAACTCGTCTTCGTCGGAGGCGAAGGCGACTTCGGCGCCCTGACAGATGTCGATATCGGCGCGAGTGCGACCGGCGTCCGCCAGCCCCTCGTCCAGGTGGGAGAAGTAGGCGTCCCCGGCGCCCTCCGGAACGAAGCTGGTGCCCAGCCACCCGTCGGCGATCCGTCCGGTCAACCGCAGCATCGCCGGTGACAGCGCGGCGAGGTAGATCGGAATGGTGTGCTCGGGCCGAGCCGACAACCGCATGGGCACCGCCTCACCGCCCGGCCGAGGGATCTGAAATTCCTTGCCGGAGTGCGAGATTTTGCCTCCCGCGAACGCCTGGCGCACGATGTCCACCGTTTCGGCGATGCGCGCCAGCGGCCGAGCGAACGAGACGCCGTGCAGGCCCTCGATCACCTGCGGACCCGACGCCCCGAGCCCGAGCAGGAATCGCCCGTTCGACAGATTGGACAGCGTGATCGCGGTTTGGGCGACCATGACGGGCGACCGGGTGCCGACCTGCAGGACGCCGGAACCAAGCAGCATCCGGTCGGTCCGCGCCGCGATGTAGCCCAGCGCCGACGGCGCATCGGACCCCCATGCCTCGGCCACCCAGCAAACATCGAGACCCAGCTTTTCCGCCGCGATTACGAAATTGACGACTTCGTGTGCGGCGCCGGACAACTCGACCGTCGTCGCGGTCCGCATCAACGCACTCCGTGTTCGGCCAGCCGTTTGATGGCGGCCAGGGTTTTGCTGATCGCGGCCTCGAACTCCCGCAGTCTGACGAACACGATCTTTTGTTCCTTGTCCGGCATCGAGTCGATGGCCGCCGACAATCCCGACCGTCCCGGTCCCATCTGCATCCAGTAACTCAGTGCGGTGCCGCCGTCGCGGGGCGTCAACCGGAATCGCCAAGTCGCCGAAGGATTCTTTATTTCGCCTACAGCCCAAGCGAATTCGTGCGGTGGGTCATAAGCGACGATCTGTGAGGTGGTGCTCCATTGCCCAAACGCGTCGTGTTCGTTGTGCCCGACGAAGCGAGCGCCGACGCGTGGCCCCTCCGCGCCGTCGGCCCACTCCACCGATTGCAGCTCATTGCTGAGGGTCGGCATCAGCTTGATGTCGGAGACCAGGCTCCAGACGCGCGCCGGTTCGGCGTCGATCCACGTCGAGGCTTCCACCGTCGGGGTATCCGCATAGCGTGCGCCGGTCCATTCCACGGGGGCCATTGTCCCCCGCCGGGCGCGTCGCGTCAGCCCCCCGATGGATCCAGACTGCGTCCAGTGCTAGCCGAAGTCGAGGAAATGCGCGCTGTGCGCAGGCTCGGCGCCGTCCACGCAGATTCATGCGACGGCAGGCATCCGATCAGCCGACTTGGTCGGGTCCGCGCGCCGCACCCACGAGTCCGGGAAGGTCAGCTTGACGATCTTGCGGACGACGGTGCCGAACTGCTGCAGCAGCGGGCCGCGGTTGTAGGGGATGCCGTAGCGCTCGCAGATCTCTTGCACCTCGGGCGCGATCTCGGCATACCGGCGGGCCGGCATGTCCGGGAACAGATGGTGCTCGATCTGGTGCGACAGGTTTCCGGATAGCAGATGAAAGAGCTTGCCCCCGGTCAGGTTTGCCGAACCGAGGACCTGGCGGAAGTACCACATGCCGCGGGACTCGTCCTTGGCCTCTTCGACGGTGAATTCCTGGGTGCCGTCGGGGAAGTGGCCGCAGAAGATGATCATGTAGGACCACACGTTGCGCATCAGATTGGCCGAGACGTTGCCGGCGAGGACGAACGGGGCGAACGGCCCGGCCAGCAACGGGAAGGCGACGTAGTCCTTGAGCGTCTGCCGGCGCGTCTTTTTCCAGATCTCGCGCAGCGCCTCGCGCTTGTCGGCGAGCCTGATCTCTCCGGAGCGGATGCGCTCGGTTTCCAGCTCGTGCAGCGCGACGCCGTATTGGAACAACACCATCAGCAAGAAGGCGTAGAGCGGGTTGCCGATGAAGTACGGCTCCCATGGCTGGTCCTCGCTCATCCGCAGGATGCCGTAACCGATGTCGCGGTCCATCCCCACGATGTTGGTGTGGGTGTGATGCATGTAGTTGTGCGAATGCCGCCATTGATCGGCGGGGCAGGCCGTGTCCCACTCGAACTTGCGACCAGAGATCGCCGGGTCACGCATCCAGTCGTACTGGCCGTGCATGATGTTGTGGCCGATCTCCATGTTGTCCAGGATTTTGGACAGGCCCAGCATCGCGGTCCCCAGCAGCCACGCCGGCGGCAGGAACAACAGCATTCGTCCGCCCACTTCGATCGCGCGCTGCGCCTTGATGACGCGGCGGATGTAGTCGGCGTCCGTTTCGCCGAGGTCCGCCATCACGCGTTCCCTGATGGCGTCGAGTTCACGGCCGAGGGCCTCGGCCTGCTCGGGAGTCAGGGTGATCTTGTTCTGTGTCATGGCATTTCCTCTCAAGATTTGTCAGAGAGACAGGTCGACATCACCGACTGGGACGGACACGCATATCTGTACGTCCTCGTCGGGTTGGGTTGATACCGCGCCGGTGATCAGGTTTCGGACGGTGCCGGCGGTCTTGCCTCGCGTGCAGGTGTGGCAGATGCCCATCCGGCATCCGTTCTGCGGCGACAGGCCGGCCGACTCGGCCTGCTCCAACAGCGAGCGGCCGTCGTCGACGACGTCGATCCCGCTGTCGGCGAAGCTGATTCGTCCGCCCGACGGATCGGCCGGTGCCCCGAGGGCTGGCGGCACGAAGCTCTCGGCGTACACGTTGTCGCAATGCTGCCGCACGGCGTCGACCAAACCCGCTGGCCCGCAGACGAACACCGCATCCGGTGCGGGCATGGCGGCGGCGAGGTGCTCCGGCCCGAAGCGACCGACGAGGTCGCCGGCGTCCGAGCGCGTGTAGCCGTGGAGAACACGAACGCCGGGCTGATCTTTATGGGCGGCGAGCTCCTCGCGATAGCACGCCTCCGCGGCCGTGCGGGCGTAGTGCACAAACGCAATCTCGCCGCGGTGACGCTCGGCGACCAGCGTGCGCAGCATCGCCATCACCGGCGTGATGCCACTTCCGCCGGAGACGAACAGGATCCGATGCGGCCGCACCGCGGGCAACACGAAGTCACCGGCGGCGCCGGCCAGGCCGACCACCATGCCGCGCCGGGCCCGCTCGTACAGGAAGCTCGACACCAGGCCGCCGTCGTGGTGACCGATGGTCAGCTCGAGGTTGGCGCTGCCTTCGACGTTGGCCGGTGAATAGCAGCGAGTGTGCCGGCGACCATCGATGTCGACGGTGAGGTTGACGTACTGGCCGGCTTCGACGGTGTGGGCGGACGTGAAGGTCTCGTTGGGGGCGAGCGTGAGCGTGACGCTGCGTGGCGTCGTCCGCCGCGCGTCGATGACCTTGGCGCGGGCCTCGCCCAGCGTCCAGGTCGGCGCCACCAGCTCGGTGTAGCGGTCCACGCCGTGCGGACCGGTGAGGAGGTCTAGCAGGTCTGAACCCAGGACTCGCTTCCGCAGGGTTTGCGCGAGGTTGCGAGTCGCCATTTGAGTGAACATACGTATACCGTGCTTTGGTACCCCGCAGGTCGTCAAGGGTTTAGACCAGTTTGTGCTAGGGTTCACATAGTGAACAGCCGTACTCCTACCTCACGGCCGCATCGGTCGGGCCGCGAGCGCTCACGCGAGAGCCCGTCGCGCGAGCAGCGCAAGGAGGCGACGCGCCGCGCCATCATCGCCGCGGCCCTGAAGCTGCTGCAGGACCGCAGCTTCAGCAGCCTGAGCCTGCGCGAGGTGACCCGCGAAGTCGGGATTGTGCCCGCGGCCTTCTACCGTCACTTCGAGTCGATGGAGGCCCTCGGGCTGGTGCTGATCGACGAATCGTTTCGCAGCCTGCGTGACACCCTGCGCGAGGCCCGCGCCGGCAAGCTCGACCCGAACCGGGTGATCGAGTCATCCGTCGAGATCCTGATCGGCAGCGTCGCCGAACGGCGCGAGCACTGGCGCCTCATCGGCAGGGAGCGCAACAGCGGGCTGAGCGTGCTGCGCTACGCCATCCGCACCGAGATCCGGCTGATCACCTCGGAGCTGGCGACCGACCTGGCGCGCTTCCCGGGGCTCAACGTCTGGAGCACCGAGGACCTCAACGTCCTGGCGACGCTGTTCGTCAACGCGATGATCCTCATCGCCGAGTCGATCGAGGACGCGCAGAGCACCGAGGCGCTGGAGGACATTCGGCGGATCGCCGTCAAGCAGTTGCGGATGATCGCCATCGGAATAGCCGGCTGGCGAAGCACACCATGACGACGGCCACGTCGTCCCGGAGTGAACAACCGAGCACTGATTACTCGCCCTGCTCGTCGATTACCTCGTAGAGCGAGCCGCCGTCTTCGGGGATCCCGTCATCGGCTTCGCTCCAGCCCTCGGGTCGGTCGACGACGACATCGCCGTCGTCGTTGCGCAGCTCATCGGAGTCGGTGCCCTCGCTGACGCTCCGTCGCCGTGGCCGCCGCGTTGCCGATCAGCGTGACAGACGATGCCGACACGGCACGATCACTGGCCGCACAGCAATTCGCGATGTATGGCCACCTGCCGTCGTATCGCGCGATGCTTGACAGAGAGGGCTTCTCCGGCCCGGAGGACGCTGCGCTGATCGGCGACGAGTCCACCGTCTGGCACCAACTCGACGAGCTTCGCGATGCGGGCGTGGACGAGTTCGTCGGCATTCCCTTCGACCCGTCGAGTGAGGGAGGACAGCGGACCCGAGCGTGCCTTCGGGCATGGGAGTCTCGAGCTTAGCGACTTGTGTTGCTCAGCGCGGCGGCCGCCACATCGGCCACATGACGGGGCCACCGTCCGGCAGCACGATCTCGCCGGTTACCTCAAAGCCAAATCGCTGATAATAACCTATATTCTGATGTTTGGTCGACTCGAGATAGGCGGGAGCATTTTCAGCGTCCACACGGTGTAGGCGCGACTCCATCAACACCTGCCCGAAGCCTTTGCCACGAACAGTGGGATCGCTTCCGATCACGGCCAGATACCAGTGCGGTTCTTCGGGGTGCACGCGTTTCATCAGCTCCTGGACGGCGCGTCCCTGCATCGAACGAAGACCGAATACTCGCAAGAACGTTGGCGTCATAGCCAGCTGCCCCCGGCGCGTTTCCTGCCATTGATTCGGCGGATCCCACAACGCCGCCGCGCGATGCCCGGCCCGCTGGAGGCCACCTCCACGCCGCTGCGGGCCAGATGATGGTGACGGGTCATCGTCGCGAACAACCGGCATAGGTGCGCGGTCCGCGCCCGCGCATCAGGAAGTAGCCAGATCATCACCGGGTCGTCGTAAAACGCCCGGGCCAGAGTGCGTGACAGCTCGCGGATGTCGGCTTTGCGCGCCGGGTGCGCGTGCGGGGTCACCTACGTCAGGCTAGTGGGCGTGACGCGCGGCGTGGCGGGTACTTTGACCCGGGTGAGCGGTATCTCGCGGCGAGCGCTCGGGCGGATGGCCGCAGGCGCGGGCATGCTCGGCACCGTCGGACTATCCCAAGGGTGCGGGAATCCGGGAGCCGACCACGCCAGGCCCACCGGACCGCCGCCGCCGGCGGGTAAGGGCGTGGGGGTTGTGCTCTCGCACGAGCAATTCCGCACCGATCAGCTGATCGCACAAGCCCAGGCGGCCGAGCAAGGTGGCTTTCAGTACGTGTGGGCCAGCGACCACATTCAGCCGTGGCAGGACAACGAGGGCCACTCGATGTTTCCGTGGCTGACCCTCGCACTGGTGGGCAACAGCACCAGCCGGATCTCGTTCGGCACCGGAGTGACCTGCCCGATATACCGCTATCACCCCGCCACCGTGGCCCAAGCATTCGCCTCCCTGGCGATCCTCAGCCCGGGAAGGGTCTTTTTGGGATTGGGCACCGGGGAGCGACTGAACGAACAGGCCACCACCAACGCGTTCGGCAACTACACCGAACGCCATGACCGGTTGATCGAAGCGATTGAACTGATCCGCCAGCTGTGGAGCGGTTCGCGAATCTCCTTTGCGGGGCGCTATTTTCAGACGAACTCATTGAGGCTTTACGACACGCCGGCCACGCCTCCGCCGATCTTCGTCGCCGCCAGCGGCCCCAAGAGCGCAAAGCTGGCCGGTCAATACGGCGACGGCTGGATCACCCAGGCCCGCGACGTCACTAACTCGAAATTGTTGGCCGCATTCAGCGCGGGCGCGCAAGCCGCCGGACACGATGTCGCCGCCTTGGGCAAGCGCGCGGAAATGTTCGCAGTCGTCGGTGACAACAACGAGGCCGTCCGCGCCGCCAACCTGTGGCGCTTTACCGCCGGGGCGGTCGACCAGCCCAATCCCGTCGAGATCCAACGTGCCGCGGAGGCGAACCCCATCGACAAGGTGCTCGCAAACTGGACCGTCGGCACTGAAGCCGCCCCGCACATCAATGCGGTGCAAAAGGTTGTCGATGCCGGAGCCATTCCCTTCCTGCACTTCCCCCAGGACGACCCCGTCGCCGCCATCAACTTCTACCGCGCCAACGTCTTGCCCAAACTGCACTAGCCTGCCGCACGCCGCCGATACTCAGGCCGATTCCGAAGGCCAACGGTCCGCCGCCATACTTGAACCCATGCCGCAGGTTCCTCCGGCCCGTCATTTGCTGCGCGCCAAAGACTTGGCCGACGGCCGTTACGCCGAGCCGATCACTGTCGATGATTTGGCCGCTGCCGCCGGGCTCTCGCGCGCCCACTTCAGCCGCATGTTCACTCGGACATTCGGTGAATCACCGCGCTCCTACCTGCAGACACGCCGTCTGGAGCGAGCCGCCGCGCTGCTGCGTTACACCGACCGATCTGTCGCCGACATCGCGGTCATGGTCGGTATGAGCAGCGTCGGTTCGTTCACCACTACCTTCGGCCGCGCGTATGGGTTGCCGCCTGCGGCCTACAGAGCCAGCCTCCCACCGGCGTCGGTGCACGCGCGGGTGCCGAGCTGCATCCTGCGGCGGGACACCCGGCGGCCCTGCGACAGCCGCGTCAAGACAGCACACGGGAAGAAGACGAACCGCGTCGACAGTCCGTAGCGTCGTGCCCATGTTGAAAATTGCCAGCGCCCATTTATGGGTGCATGACCAGGATGTGGCACTCAAATACTGGACCGAAAAGGTGGGCATGGAAGTGCGACTAGATGTTTCATTGCCGGAGCTCCACTTCCGGTGGCTCACGGTCGGCCCACCGGGCCAGGATGACGTGTCTATCGTCTTGATGGCGATTCCAGGTCCGCCGGTGATGGACGACGCGACCCGTGATCAGGTGAGCGAACTGATGGCGAAGGGTTTCGCCGGCACGGTGTTCCTCACCACCGATGACTGCCAGGCCACCTACGACAAGATGAAGTCCCGAGGCGTCGAGTTCACCGAGGAGCCGCATGAAATGCCATACGGCATCGACTGCGGTTTCCGCGACCCGTCCGGTAACAGTGTTCGGTTGACCCAATTGGCAGATATCGGCGGCTGACCGCGACACCACGCCGGGCCGCCTGCATCTAGGATGGTGTGGCTTCATCAACGAGTCCGGTGCGGCGCTGCGCCGGGGAACGGTTGACCACGGTGTGGGATTTCGAAACAGACCCGGAATATCAGGCAAAGCTGGACTGGGTCGAAAAGTTCATGGTCGACGAACTCGAGCCGCTCGATCTGGTCGCTCTCGACCCGTATGACAAGAAGAACGCCGAGATGATGGGCATCCTGCGGCCGTTGCAGCAGCAGGTGAAGGACCAGGGACTGTGGGCCGCGCATCTGCGGCCCGAGCTCGGCGGCCAGGGCTTCGGCCAGGTCAAGCTCGCGCTGCTCAACGAGATTCTCGGGCGCTCCCGCTGGGCGCCATCGGTCTTCGGCTGCCAGGCGCCGGACTCGGGCAACGCCGAGATTCTCGCGCTGTTCGGCACCGACGAGCAAAAGGCCCGCTACCTGCAGCCGCTGCTCGACGGCGAGATCACCTCGTGCTATTCGATGACCGAACCCCAGGGGGGCTCCGACCCCGGGCAGTTCGTCACCGCTGCGACGCGGGACGGCGATTACTGGGTGATCAACGGGGAGAAGTGGTTTTCCACGAACGCCAAGCACGCATCGTTTTTCATCGTCATGGCCGTCACCAATCCCGAGTCCCGCACCTACGACAAGATGTCGCTGTTCATTGTTCCGGCCGAGACGCCGGGCATCGAGATCGTGCGCAACGTCGGCGTGGGAATGGAAAGGTCAGGATCCTCCGCCAGCCACGGCTACGTCCGCTACAACGATGTCCGCGTCCCGGCCGATCACGTGCTGGGTGGCGAGGGCCAGGCATTCATGATCGCGCAGACCCGGCTGGGCGGAGGCCGCATCCACCATGCGATGCGCACAATTGCCTTGGCCCGCAGCGCGTTCGACATGATGTGTGAGCGGGCGGTGTCGCGGAAGACCAGGCACGGGCGACTGTCCGATTTCCAGATGACCCAGGAGAAGATCGCCGATAGCTGGATTCAGATCGAACAATTCCGGCTGCTGGTGCTCCGCACGGCCTGGTTGATCGACAAGCACCACGACTATCAGAAGGTGCGCCGCGACATCGCGGCGGTGAAGGTCGCCATGCCCCAGGTTCTGCATGACGTCGTGCAGCGGGCCATGCACCTGCACGGCGCGCTCGGCGTCTCCGACGAGATGCCGTTCGTCAAGATGATGGTCGCGGCCGAGTCACTGGGCATCGCCGACGGCGCCACCGAGCTGCACAAAATGACGGTGGCCCGCCGCACTTTGCGTGAATATCAACCCGTGACAACGCCTTTCCCGTCTGCGCACATACCGACCCGACGCGCCGAAGCCCAGGCCAGGCTTGCCGATCGCCTGGAACACGCGATCGCCGAGTTCTGAGCCGATAGCCGGTCTGCTGGCTTTGCACCGCGACACTTAAACGTTGGCGACGACACGCCGAAAAGCGCAGCCGTGGTTTAAGTCTCGCGATCTGTCAGGAGATGTAGCGAACTACGCTTTCGGCGACACAGGCAGGCTTGGGGGAACCCTCGATCTCGACGGTGGTCGACACCGTCGCCTGCAGGGCGCCGTTACCGAGGTCGTCGACGCTGACCAACGAACTCTGCGCGCGGATCCGGGAGCCGACCGGTACGGGTGCGGGAAAGCGAACCTTGTTGAGGCCGTAGTTGATTGCAAGCTTGATGCCGTTGACGGTGTACATCTGGTGCTGCAACCGCGGCAGTAGCGCCAGCGTCATGAAACCGTGGGCGATGGTCGTGCCGAATGGACCGGCGGCCGCCCGTTCCGGGTCGACGTGGATCCACTGGTGATCGCCGGTCGCGTCGGCGAACAGGTTGACTTCTTCCTGGGTGATGGTCACCCAGTCGCTCTGGCCGATGGTCTCGCCCGCGGCGGCGGCGAGGTCGGCTACTGAATCGAAGGTGCGCATGGGTCTCCTCTGGTCGTGGGTAAGCATAGAACCCGTGAGGCTGCTCCTGATCGCCGATACGCACGTTCCCCGCCGCGCGCGCGACCTGCCCGCGCAGGTTTGGGACGAGGTCGCGAAGGCGGATATCGTCGTGCACGCCGGCGACTGGGTATCGCCCGATTTGCTCGACGCGCTGGAAGCCAGGGCCGCGCGGCTGATCGCGTGCTGGGGAAACAACGACGGGCCGGCGCTGCGGGCGCGACTGCCCGAACGCGCCGACGCCACGCTGGACGGACTGCGCCTGACCGTGGTCCACGAGACCGGCGCGGCGGGCGGCCGGGAAGCGCGGATGTCACGGCTCTACCCGGACAGTGACGTGCTGGTGTTCGGCCACAGCCACATCCCCTGGGACACAACGACAGAAACCGGATTGCGGCTGCTCAATCCGGGCTCGCCAACGGATCGTCGCCGGCAGCCGTTCTGCAGCTACATGACCGCCGCCGCGGACAACGGGGAGCTGACGGACGTAATCCTGCATTTCCTCAAGAAGTAGCTGGGATCTAGCTTATACACAGCCTGCACATATATTTAGCTCGTAAACAGAGCTATATGAATGCGGTGAAGTCCCGGACCGATTTGGTAGCCGAGGTGTTCGGCGTCGTCGGCAGGTTTCGCCGGCAACTCCGCCGCTCAGCCGGTCGTGGGCTCGATTCCGCACGGCTCAGCGAGGCGCAGGCGGAGCTGTTGTGGCTCGTCGGCCGGCGGCCGGGAATCTCGGTCAGCGTCGCCGCCGCGGAACTCGGCCTGGTGCCCAACACCGCCTCCACCCTGGTCTCCAAGTTGGTCGCCAACGGCTTGCTCATCCGCACCGTCGGCGAGACGGACCGCCGCGTCGGCCAGCTGCGGCTCGCCGAGCCCACCCAGCAGCTCGTCGATACCTCTCGGGCCGCGCGGCGAGAATTGCTGTCCGAGGTGCTCGGCGAACTCGATGGCGATCAAATCGAGTCCCTGGCAAAGGGATTGGAGGTCCTTGACACGATGACCCGACTATTGCAGGAGCGGCGATCATGAACGAACGACTGCCGATGGCGATCGACTGCCGGAATCTGACCTACCGGTACGGCCAGTTCACCGCGGTCGACGACGTGACATTGCAGGTGCGCCCCGGCGAGACCATGGGCCTGCTTGGGCCCAACGGCGCCGGTAAGACGACGCTGGTCCGCATGCTCACCACCTTGACACCGGTGCAGCAGGGCGAACTATGCATCTTCGGCATGGACGCCCGCGAACAGACCATCGACATCCGAAGCAACATCGGCTATGTCCCGCAACAGCTTTCGGTTGAGCCGGCGTTGACCGGCCGCCAGAACGTGCAATGGTTCGCGCGACTGTACGGCGTGCCGCGCGAATGCCGGGCCGAACGGGTAGATGGGGCGCTGGACGCCATGGAGCTTCTCGACGTGGCCGATCGTCCGGCGGGCACCTACTCCGGCGGCATGGTTCGCCGCCTGGAGGTGGCGCAGGCGCTGGTCAACCGCCCGTCGCTGCTGGTGCTTGACGAACCGACGGTCGGTCTGGATCCGATCGCCCGTGACGGGGTGTGGCGACAGGTGCAGAGCATGCAGGCCCAGTTTGGCATGACCGTGCTGCTCACCACCCACTACATGGAAGAGGCCGACGCGCTGTGTGATCGAGTCGCGCTGATGCACCGCGGCGTGCTACAGGCCGTCGGCACGCCCACAAGGCTGAAGGCCCAGATATCCAAGGTGTCGCGCCACGCCACCCTCGAGGATGTGTTCCGTCACTACGCGGCATCGGACTTGTCCTCGCGATCGGGCGAAAAGGCATCTTCTGGATCCTTCCGTGAAATCCGTTCCAGCAGAAGGGTTGCCAGCCGTGCGAGTTGACAGCGCCGCCAAGGTCCCGATGGCCAACCTGGTTCGCGCCCCGCGCGGATGGCAACGGGTCCATGCAACGCTATGCCGCATCGGGGCATTGGCGATCGTCGAACTGCAGAAGCTGCGGCACGACCGGACCGAGCTGGTGACCCGGATGGTCCAGCCCGCGCTGTGGCTGCTGATTTTCGGTACGACATTCAGCAAGCTGCACGTGATCCGCACCGGGTCGGTGTCCTATCTGGCCTTCCTGGCACCGGGAATCATCGCTCAGTCGGCGCTGTTCATCTCCATTTTCTATGGGATACAGATCATCTGGGATCGAGACGCCGGTGTGCTGGCTAAGCTCATGGTCACACCGGCGCCCGCGTCGGCGCTGATCACCGGCAAGGCCTTCGCGGCCGGAGTGCGATCGGTCGCCCAGGTCGTCGGCGTGATGGCGCTGGCGTATCTGATGAATGTCGGGTTGACCATCAACCCGCTGCGGATCCTGGCCGCGATGTGTGTCGTCATGCTCGGCGCCGCCTTCTTCGCGTGCCTGTCGATGACGCTGGCCGGACTGGTTCTCAGTCGCGATCGCCTGATGGGGATCGGCCAAGCCATCACGATGCCGCTGTTCTTCGCGTCCAATGCGCTGTACCCCGTCGACGTGATGCCGGGCTGGCTGCATGTGCTGAGTAAGGTCAACCCGCTCAGTTACGAGGTGGACGCGTTGCGGGCACTGCTGATCGGCACCCCTTTCAACCCAGCAGACATCATCGTGTTGGTGGTCTCGGCGGTGATCGGGATCGCCACAGCCTCAACGCTTTTGCGCCGACTCGTGACGTAGGTTGTTGAATTGCAATGCCGCATCGTTCCGAAAAGCATTGGTGACCCGAATGTGACGATTCCGGGCTGATGCTCAATTGTTAGCCAACCGCGATGTTCCACCGCGGCCACGACAGACGAATTACGCCCTCCCCCTGTGTTTCACTGCGCTGGCGAACAGATTCGACCGCGTCATGCGGCAGATGAAAGTTGGGATGGGTAGAGAGCTATGTCGTTCTTCGAAGAGGTGCGGAAGTTGCGTGGCACAGCAGCAAGCATGCCGCGCCGGCTGGCTATCGCGGCCGTAGGGGCTGCCCTGTTGTCCGGTCTGGTCGCCGCCGTCGGCGGCTCGGCCACCGCGGGGGCGTTCTCGAAGCCGGGCCTTCCAGTGGAATACCTGCAGGTTCCATCGCCGTCGATGGGCCGCAACATCAAAGTCCAGTTCCAGGGGGGCGGACCGCACGCTGTCTACATGCTCGACGGGCTGCGGGCACAGGACGATTACAACGGCTGGGACATCAACACCCCGGCCTTCGAGGAGTACTACCAGTCGGGCCTGTCGGTGATCATGCCCGTCGGCGGCCAGTCCAGCTTCTACAGCAACTGGTATCAGCCGTCGCAGGGGAACGGCCAGAACTACACCTACAAATGGGAGACGTTCCTGACCCAGGAGATGCCCGCCTGGCTGCAGGCCAACAAGCAGGTGTCGCCGTTCGGCAACGCCGCCGTGGGGTTGTCGATGTCGGGCGGCTCCGCCCTGATCATGGCCGCCTACTACCCGCAGCAATTCCCCTACGCCGCATCGCTGTCCGGCTTCCTCAACCCCTCCGAGGGCTGGTGGCCGACGCTGATCGGCTTGGCGATGAACGACTCTGGCGGTTACAACGCAAACAGCATGTGGGGTCCGTCCAGCGACCCGGCGTGGAAGCGTAACGACCCGATGATCCAGATTCCGCGGCTGGTCGCCAACAACACCCGGGTCTGGGTCTACTGCGGTAACGGCACCCCCAGCGACGTCGGCGGCGACAACGTGCCGGCGAAGTTCCTGGAAGGCCTCACACTGCGCACCAACCAGACCTTCCAGAACAACTACGTGGCCGCGGGCGGCCGCAACGGGGTGTTCAACTTCCCGGCCAACGGGACACACTCGTGGCCCTACTGGAATCAGCAGCTGGTTGCCATGAAGCCCGACATCCAGCAGGTGCTCAACGCCGGCAACAACGCTGCCTAGGAGCCGCCTAAAAGCCGCCTGAAGGAGCCAGAGCACCCGAAGCCAGCATCGGCAGCAGCGCACCGGTCAGCGCTGCTGCCGATGCTTTTTGTCTGGCTCGTTGTTCAACAGTGCGCGCCGGTCCCGGTGGAAGTACGTGTATGCGGTCGTCAACGCGCACACGCCCGTGGCGACCACCAGCATCCACGTGCCATTGACGATCAGGCTGATGCAGCCGCCCAGCACGGCGCCCAAGGCGAAGCTGGCGAACAGCAGAAAATAGCCGAGCCAATCCGCGGCTGTTCCGCCCGAGATGTGGCGTTCGATGCCCTGCCCCATCTTGACCAGCGTTCCGGTCACATAGCTCAACGGCACCGACACCTCGCCATCCTTGACGAACGACGTGTTCAAGGCGCCAATCGCGAAGGCCACCAACATGATTGGTGCGAAGTCGAGAAGATTCTCCTCCCATCCCTCATCGAGGACGTCCACCACGGTGGCGGCCAGCAGGCTAAAGGTCGTGAGCATGGTGGGGCCGTGCGGATGCGCGACCCAGAAATGCCGGCGACACACCGACGCGATCACCACGCCGGCGACGAAGCACAGCAGCAGCAGCGCCGCCGTCACCGAGAGCACGACGTCGCCGCGGAAATACCCCAGCGCGGCCCGCTGGGCGTTGCCGGTCATGAACGTCACGAAGTACCCGGCGGAGTGGGTGAACGCCGTCGCCCCCAGCACTCCGGCCAGCCCCGCCAGGAGCCACGACAACCTCGCCTCACTATCGAAAATCTCGCTCGCCACGCCGACATGCTTTCAGACACCGGCGGTGGCGCGCACCCGCGAACGAGCTAGGCCGCGGTCAGCCGGGCGATGGAACGCAGCGGGATCGGCAGCCATCCGGGCCGGTGCCGCGCCTCGTAGCCGGCCTCGTAGACCGCCTTGTCGAGTTCGTAGGCGGCCAGCAGCTGCGCCGAATCCCGCGGGTCGATCCCCGACACGGCCGCATAGCCGTCGCAGAACGCGGTGCGATTGCGCTCGACCCATTCCCGCGCGCGGGCGGCCAGCTGCTTGTCGGCGGCCTGGTCGACCAGTGGCCCGTAGGCGGCGTACTCGAAGGAGCGCAACACACCGGCCACGTCGCGCAACGGTGAATCCGGCGCCCGTCGCTCGTCAAGCGGCTGGCCCGGCTCGCCCTCGAAGTCGATCAGCAGCCAGCTCTCGGGGGTGCGCAGGACTTGCCCCAGGTGCAGATCGCCGTGCACCCGCTGCACGGTGATCGTCTCGCCGGCGAGCTTCTGGAACCGCTCCTCGATCGTTGCCGCGTACTCCTCGAGTTCCGGAACCTTCGCGACGGTCGACGACAGCCGCGCCAACACGGTGTCCACCGGGAACGTCGACTCCGCGGTTCCGAGGCTCTCGGCCAGGGTGGCGTGCACGGACGCCACGGCTTCGCCCAGCCTGTTGGACTCGGCGGCGAAGTCGCCGCCCACTTCGTGGGCGTACAAGTCGCCCTCCGCGAACAGATCACGGACGCTGGCGGTGGCCATGGCCCAGCCTTCGGCGGCGTTCGACGCGAAGTCGGTCACCATGCCCAGGGGCCACACGTCACGGTCGGGCGGGGCCATCTCGTAGGTGCCGAGCAACCGGGCCACGTGCGGGTTATCCGCGCGGGCGAGCACCCGGTTCAGTTCGATGTCGGGGTTGATGCCGCTGATGACCCGACGAAACACCTTGAAGATGGCGCGTCGATCGAAGATCACGCTGGTGTTGCTCTGCTCGGCGTCGGAAACGTGCGGCATCGCCTCCAGCGGCAACTCGACGTCCGGCTCCTTGGTAAACGCCACTTCGATGCCGGACGAACCGCGAGCGGCTGACGAGTCGATCAGCGAGAGCAGAAAACGCGGGGCATCGGCGTCGTAGAGGGCGTCGAAGCCGGTCCGATCGTCCGCGGCGCCGATCGTGGCCACAGTGCTGTACTCCGAGACCGGCGCGGCATCCCACCCGACGATCACCTGGTAGCGCTCCGACGATCCGTCGGCGTAGTCGACATCCACCAACACCAGGTCGAGGCCATCCCGGAGCGGGACGACGATGCCGGCCTCGGCACGCGTTAGCTCCCGGTTCCGGCCGGCGTACCAACGTTGCTGTGGCAGCCAGTCAGACCAGGGCAGCTTGGCTGGCGAACTCATGCGTTCTCCTCAGATGCGGGGGACAACTGGAACCAGTAGAACCCGTGTCCCGGCAGTGTCAGCAGGTAGGGCAGGTGACCGACGCGGGGAAATTCCACGTGCCCGGTCAGCTCCACCGGCGTGCAGCCGCTCCAGTGCTGCAGGTTCAGTTCGATCGGCTGGGGGAACCGCGACAGGTTGTTGACGCACAGCACGGTGTCGCCGTCGTCTGAGGCTTGGCGCACGAACGCCAGCACAGACGGGTTGGATCCCCCGAGTTCCTCGAATGTGCCGACCGCAAACGCACGGTGACGGCCTCGCACCGACAGCATCATTCGGGTGAAGTTGAGCAGGGACGTTGACGTGTCGCGCTGGGCCTCCACGTTGACGGCCTGGTAACCGTAGACCGGGTCCTGGCTGGGCGGCAGGTACAGCCGACCCGGGTTGGCCGTGGAAAACCCGGCGTTGCGGTCCGGCGTCCACTGCATCGGCGTGCGCACCCCGTCGCGGTCCCCCAACCAGATCACGTCGCCCATGCCGATCTCGTCGCCGTAATAGAGGACCGGCGAGCCGGGAAGCGAGAGCAGCAGCGCGGTGAACAGCGCGATCTGGTTGCGGTCGTTGTCGAGCAGCGGCGCCAGGCGGCGGCGGATTCCGACGTTCGCCTTCATCCGCGGATCCTTGGCGTACTCGGCGTACATGTAGTCGCGCTCTTCGTCGGTGACCATTTCCAGCGTCAACTCATCGTGGTTGCGCAGGAAGATCCCCCACTGGGCCATGTCGGGAATCGCCGGCGTCTGCGCGAGGATCTCCGAGATCGGAAACCGCGATTCCCGGCGGACCGCCATGAAGATGCGCGGCATCAGCGGGAAATGAAACGCCATGTGGCATTCGTCGCCGCCGGTGCTGGCGTCCCCGAAGTACTCGACCACATCTCCCGGCCACTGATTGGCCTCGGCCAGCAGCACCCGCCCGGGGAACTCGTCGTCGACGACTTTGCGGACGCGCTTGAGGAACGCGTGCGTCTCGGGCAGGTTCTCGCAGTTGGTTCCCTCGCGTTCGAACAGGTAGGGCACCGCGTCCAGGCGAAATCCGTCGATCCCGAGTCCGAGCCAGAATCGAATGGCGTCGATCATCGCCTCCTGAACGGCGGGGTTGTCGTAGTTCAGGTCGGGCTGATGGGAGAAGAACCGGTGCCAGTAGAACTGGCGCCGGACCGGGTCGAAGGTCCAGTTCGACTCTTCGGTGTCGACGAAGATGATGCGGGCGTCCGTGTACTTCTCGCTGGTGTCGCTCCATACGTAGAAATCGCCGTAGGGCCCGTCGGGATCGTGGCGTGACTCCTGAAACCACGGGTGCGACTCCGAGGTGTGGTTGATCACCAGGTCGGTGATCACCCGGATCCCCCGCTCGTGAGCGGCGTCAAGCAGGGCGACAAAGTCATCGACGGTCCCAAACTCGGGCAGCACTTTGTAGAAGTCCCGGATGTCATAGCCGCCGTCCCGAAGCGGTGAGTCGTAGAACGGAGGCAGCCAGATGCAGTCGATGCCGAGCCATTGCAGGTAGTCCAGGCGTTCCATCAGGCCCCGCAGGTCGCCCTGCCCGTCCGCGTTGGCGTCACTGAACGCCCGGACCAGGACCTCGTAGAAAACCGCGTGCTTGAACCACGTGGGGTCCGCGGGCAGCGCGGCGGCATTCTCGAAATCCTCGGCATCGGGATGTTCGACCACACCGTCTTCGACGTGGCTTCCCGCAGCGGGATCGTGCTCGACAGCTTCTCGTGCGTCGTTCATCAATTCCACGATGCCACGGGTACCCGAGGCGGCGCGCCGGGAATCACGCTCGCAAACAAGCGACGAGTCACGCCGCGCCGCAACGGAATTGGACGGGAGGCGGGCATTATCCGGGCGGATATTAGGCCGGAGGGCCGTCCGCCAACGTCACATACGCGGTGCGGTCCTCACCGCCCAGGGTGCGGAAGTGCAGCGCGATGGTGTCTCCGGGGTGGTGCGGGACGAGCACATCGGTCATCGCGGTGGCCCCGTTGATCGGGACGTTGTCGACCCCGGTGATGACGTCGCCGGGCGAGACGCCGGCCCCCGAGGCGGGACCGGTGCCGACAACACGCTGGACCCGCGCGCCGTTGCCGCCGTTGTCCGTGACACCGAGGCCAAGGAACGCCGTCGGGCCGATGTGCACCGCGTTCGAGCCCGCGCCGGACCGGATCTGTCCGGCGACGCCCATCGCGGTACCGATCGGGATGGCAAAGCCCTGTCCGCCGGACATCTTGTAGCTGTCGGTGGCCGCGGTGTTCATGCCGACCACCTGCCCACCCTGGTTCACCATGGGCCCGCCCGAGTCACCCGGCCTGATCGCGGCGTCCGCCTGGATCAACCCGCCCAGGTTTTCCTCGGCGCCGGTCAGGGTGTCGGTCGCCGAGACGCTCTGGTTCAGCGCGACGACTTTCCCGGCCACCGCACTGGGCGTTCCGCCCTGACCACCGACGTTGCCCAGCGCCACGACCGGATCGCCGATCGAGACACCGCCGCCGATGTTGGCGCTGGGCAGGCCGCCCCCACCGCGAAGCTGCAGGACGGCGACGTCCGCGGCCCGGTCATAGCCGATCACATCAACGGCGTAGGTCTGGCCGTTGCCGACGGCGAACGCGCTGATGTCGGTGGCACCCGAGATCACGTGGTTGTTGGTCAGCACGACACCGCCGGGATCGATGACGATGCCGGTTCCCGCCCCGACCGCGTTGTTGTAGCCGAACTTGGTGCTGATGTCGACCACCTGCGGCCCGACCTTGCCGACGATGCCCGAGGGATCGAGCGGTGCCAAGGGCCGGTCACCGAACCGGTCGAGCGGCAGCGTGAACGGCGATGCGGACGCCGGCGCCGTCGCCAGCCCCAGGCCCAGTCCGACCACAGCCAGCACGCTGACCAGCCATGACCCCCAGATTGAGCGGTGGTGGCATTTGCTCATCCCGTCACCTCCCTGCGTCGCGAAAAGAACCGGAACACGCCGAGCCTCCGGGTGCGGGCGGCACGACTTAGTCGGTATAACCGTAATGCAGGTAGCTATGCGCGACAGCGCGCAGGCCCTCATTGGCCCTATACCCTGCGGATCCTTTGCTCATGCCCTTTCGGCCGGCGTGATGGGATGCGTCAGGTGGCGGCTGACGTCACCGACCATGTCGATGAGCGTGAGGTCGCGGTAGGAAAACCGCCATCGGCCGTCAACCCGTTCGAATCGGTCGTGGTAGCGCCCGGTGACGATGGTCTGCAGGGGAAGCTCGTCGGTCTGTTGCAGCACGGTGTAGTAACTGCGGCAACTCGCGCTGCCGACCTCCTCATCGATCTCGATGATCGGATTGGTCGTCACGTGCTTGGTCCGCGGCGTCCCGTCCGGATGGAGCACGATCAGCGACTTCCAGATACCCAGCAGCCGGGACGCGTCGATCGTGTCGGTGCCCCGGCCGCCGATTCGGATGCGGGCATGCTCGAACAGCGCGGCCGCGCCCTCCAAGTCGCCGGCGTCAATGCATTCGGCATAGCGATACAGGAGGTTGGTGATCTGCGTGTCCGCCAGCATGCGGTTAACGTAGCGCGGGCGCAGGCCTTTACGCCCCTAAGCCGACCCCTAAGCTCACAAGGTGGGCGAATTCGACCCGAAGGTCAGGTTCACGCAGTCCCCGATCGCCCGACTGGCCACGATCACGCCCGACGGCACGCCGCACCTGGTGCCGGTGGTATTCGCGATCGGCGGTGACTCGCGTGGCGGGCATGACGTCGTGTACACCGCCGTCGACGCGAAACCCAAGACAACGCGACGGCTGCGGCGCTTGGCCAACATCGACAGCAATCCGCAGGTCAGCCTACTCGTCGACCACTACGCCGACGATTGGGCGCAGTTGTGGTGGGTCCGGGCCGACGGTCTCGCCGCCATCCATTCAGACGGCGAGGCGATGGCCACCGGATTCCGGCTGCTGCGCGCCAAATACCCTCAGTATCAATCCGTTCCGTTGAACGGGCCGGTAATCGCGGTCGCGGTGCATCGCTGGTCCAGCTGGCACGCCTGATCCGGCGGGCTTCAACACCCCCAAGACACCCGCAAACCGATTCCGTGCGGCGCGCGGTCCCCCGGGACCCGCCGACCTCAATTGTGGCTGCTCGGTGGCCTTGTGTTGGGCGGCCGTTGGGGGAAAAGTTGCTTACAGCGTCCTGTGGTCTACAACACAGCACGCCACACCGCGCCAGCGGGTGAGCACACGCCTCCGCGCGCGGGGCGGGCGAAGTGACCTGCAGAACTGGAGGAAAGTCATGGCGGACAAGGCGAACGCTTCCCAGGGCGCGGGAGCCGCCCCCACCCCGAACGGTCCGGGCGATGTTCGCAATGTGGTCCTGGTGGGGCCCTCGAGCGGCGGCAAGACCACGCTGGTCGAGGCCCTGCTGGTCGCCGCCGGTGTGCTGTCCCGACCGGGCTCGGTCACCGACGGCAGCACGGTCTGCGACTATGACGAAGCCGAGATCCGGCAACAGCGCTCGGTGGGTGTCGCCGTGGCGTCCCTGTTGCACGACGGCATCAAGATCAACCTGGTCGATACCCCCGGGTACGCCGACTTCGTCGGCGAGTTGCGGGCCGGGTTGCGCGCCGCGGATTGCGCGCTGTTCGTGATCGCGGCAAACGAGGGCGTCGACGAGCCGACCAAGTCGCTCTGGCAGGAATGCAGCCAGGTCGGCATGCCCCGGGCCGTGGTGATCACCAAGCTCGACCACGCCCGGGCCAACTATCAGGAGGCGCTCGCGGCGACGCAAAACGCGTTCGGCGACAAGGTCTTACCGCTTTACCTGCCGACTGGCGACGGCCTGATCGGTTTGCTGTCCCAGAAGCGCTACCAGTATTCCGACGGCAAGCGCACCATGCTCGAGCCGGACCCATCGGACGCCGAACGGATAGAGGAAGCCCGCGGCAACCTGATAGAGGGAATCATCGAGGAATCCGAGGACGAGTCCCTGATGGAACGCTACCTGGGCGGGGAGTCGATCGACGAATCGGTGCTCATCGAGGACCTGGAGAAAGCCGTCGCCCGGGGCTCTTTTTTCCCGCTGATCCCGGTATGCAGCGGCACCGGCGTCGGCACGCTGGAATTGCTGGAGGTCGCCACCCGCGGATTCCCGTCCCCGATGGAGCACCCGCTACCGGACGTCTTCACGCCGAACGGTGCCGCGCACGCGACGCTGGCCTGTGACGCTGACGCCCCGTTGCTCGCGGAGGTGGTGAAGACGACGTCGGACCCCTACGTCGGAAGGGTCAGCCTGGTCCGGGTGTTCTCCGGGACCATCAGGCCCGACACGACGGTTCATGTGTCGGGCCATTTTGCGTCGTTCTTCGGCGAGGCCAACGGGAACGGGAATTCGCACCCCGACCACGACGAGGACGAACGCATCGGAGTCCTGTCCTTCCCGCTCGGCAAACAGCAGCGCCCCGCGCCCGCGGTGGTGGCGGGCGACATCTGTGCGATCGGCAAGCTGAGCCGCGCCGAGACCGGCGACACGCTCTCGGACAAGTCCCAGCCGCTGGTCCTCAAGCCCTGGACAATGCCGGAAGCGCTGCTGCCGGTGGCAATTCAGGCGCACGCCAAGACCGACGAAGACAAACTGTCGGTCGGGCTGGGCCGGTTGGCGGCCGAGGATCCGACGCTGCGGATCGAGCAGAACCAGGAAACGCACCAAATCGTGCTGTGGTGCATGGGCGAGGCCCATGCGGGCGTGGTCCTCGACGCGCTGGCTAACCGCTACGGCGTCACCGTGGACACGATCGAACTCCGCGTCCCGCTGCGAGAAACCTTCAGCGGCAAGGCGAAAGGACATGGCCGTCACATCAAACAGTCCGGCGGGCATGGCCAGTACGCGGTGTGTGACATCGAGGTGGAGCCACTGCCGGAGGGCTCCGGGTTCGAGTTCGTCGACAAGGTGGTCGGCGGCGCGGTGCCGCGGAACTTCATCCCCAGTGTGGAGAAGGGCGTCCGCGCGCAGATGGAAAAGGGGGTGCACGCCGGTTACCCCGTGGTCGACATTCGGGTCACGTTGTTCGATGGAAAAGCCCACAGCGTCGACTCTTCGGACTTCGCGTTCCAGGCGGCGGGTGCGCTGGCGTTGCGGGAGGCGGCGGCGGCGACGAGGGTGACCCTGCTCGAGCCGATCGACGAGATTTCGGTACTGGTGCCCGACGATTTCGTCGGTGCGGTGATGGGCGACCTGTCGGGGCGCCGCGGCCGGGTGCTCGGTACCGACACCGTCGGCCACGAACGCACGGTGGTCAAGGCGGAGGTGCCTCACGTCGAGCTGACGCGCTACGCAATCGACCTGCGCTCGCTCTCGCATGGGGCGGCGTCATTCACCCGTTCGTTCGCCCGCTACGAACCCATGCCGGAGTCCGCGGCCGCGCGGGTGAAAACCACCGCGTGACGGCCGGTTGGCGCGTGTCCACGTTCCATGGACTGCCCGCACACATCCTGCTCAACCATTTCGTCGTTGTCCTGGCTCCGCTGACTGCGATCCTGGCGATCCTTTGCGCGCTGTGGCCCGCGGCGCGACGACGGCTGATCTGGCTGGCGCTGCTGCTTGCGGTGGGCACGCTGGTCTTGATCCCGTTAACCACCAGCTCGGGTGCGTGGTTGGGTTCTCGCGTCGATGCGTCACCCGCCCTGACCAAGCACGAGCAACTCGGCGACACCCTCATCTACATCGTGGCGGCGCTGGTCGCCTCCGTCACGCTGCTGATCGCCGTCCACATCCGCCAGGCGCGCGGACGCACCGTGAAATTCGCTCTGCACTCGGTCGTCGGGGTGCTGGTCATCGCGGCCGCGGTGGCCACCCTGGTGCAGACCTACCGCATCGGTGAGTCGGGAGCGCGGGCCGCCTGGGGAAACCTGACGTCGTCCGCCCACTGAGCCTCCGTGCCTAAAACCCTTGTGACACGGTATTTGTCAGCTCAGGCCCCGCGACCGAATTGGTCGGTCACGGCGCGCCGGTCAAGTGACCCTTTCGGGGTGTGCGGCAGCGCGTCGGCTTCCAGGAAGGTCGTGGGCACCTCGAAGGCCGCCAGGCGCTCCCGGCAGAAAAGCGCAAGCTCGGCCGGTGTCGGCGCCGGCGATTCCCGGGGCACAATCACCGCGGCCACCGTCTCCCCATACATCTTGTCCGGCAAGCCGAACACGGCCACCTCCGCGACGTTGGGGTGGGTGGCCAGCACGCCCTCGACTCGCTCGGGTGAAATCTTCTCGCCGCCCCGGTTTATGAGTTCCTTGATCCGGCCGCGGATGCTCAGGTCGCCGGTCACCGAGAGCGATCCCAGATCGCCGGTGCGCAGCCATCCCTCGGTGAAATTCGCAGCGGTTATCGCCGGGTCGCCGAGGTAGCCGCGCACCACGGTGGGCCCACGCAGCCAGACCTCCCCAACGGCTTCCACGGGCAGGGGCCGACCGTCGGGCCCGGCGATCCGGATTTCCGGCCCGGTCGACCGGCCGACGAGACCGCTTGCGTCAATTGCGCTTTCGCCTCGACCGGCGCTCACGATAGGCGTCGTGGCCACCTGATGCGTCGCCTCCGTCATGCCGAAGGCGCACACCACCGGGGCCGAAAACGTCTCCTGCAGCGCCTGAACCGTTTCCGGGGTCAGCGGCGCGCTGCAGCTACGGATGAAGCGCAAGGCGGCTCGCTTGTTGCCCTGCCGCTCATCAGTCTCGGTGCGTTCCAACAGGATCTGGTGAATCGTCGGGACCGCGGTGTACCAGGTGGCCCGGGTGGCGTCGATATCGTCCCAGAACGTGTGGGCGGAGAATCGCCCACGCGCCGGCAGCAGCACCGTGCCCCCGGACGTCAGGGTCGACAGCAATGCGGCGATCAGCCCGTGACCGTGGTAGAGCGGCATCACCGCGACCGTCGCATCCTGCGGGCCCAGCTCGTACCCGACGATGATCGCCCGCACCGAGTTGGCGATGTTGTCGTGAGTCCACGGCACCATCTTCGGAACGCCCGTGGTTCCGCCGGTGAACATGATCATGGCGTCGTCGTCGCGCAGCCCAGCGGGCGTCGAAACGTCGGGCTCCGGCGGCGCGGCGGCGTCAAGGTGCACGTCGATGGCGCCTCGGTGGGCGCCCCGGTCGCGGCCGACGGTCACCGCGATCGGCCACCACCGCAACGTCGGCTCCCCCTTGTCGCCGGGCCCGTCCGCGTCGACGAGCACCGCCCGCGCTCCCACCACCTCGCTTCGGGCGCGCTGCTCGCTGACGGGCAAGGCCGGGTCCAACGGGACCGCGACCAGCCCGGCCCGCGACGCCGCCAACAGTCCAACGACGAATTCGGCGTTGCTACCGGCACGCAACGCCACCCGATCACCGGGCAGCAGGCCGGCCCGCTTCAGCTGTCCGGCCAGGTCATCGACCAGGCGAACCAAGTCACGGTAGCTGACCGGTATGCGGTCGGAGGTGACGACCAGGGCCGGTGCGTCCGGCCGCCGGCTTGCCCCCATCTCGACCAGATCGGCGATGCGCGGGCTTCGGCCTTCGTCGTTCGGTCCGGTCGCGGGCTGTTGGGCCACAACCTCGTTGCTGCTGACCATCGCCGGACTCCTTCCGCTTCACGTGTGAAAAGCTCCTGCTTGTACCATGCCTCGCCACCTTTCCGTCCGTCCAATACCGATCCGCTCACTATCGATAACCGGGAACTATCGATAGGCCCGGCCGGCGCTGATCGGCGGTCGATAGACACCGTTAATCGCCGCACAGCGGCTTAGTCTTGGATACCTAAGCGCACCGCGACCACAGTGATAACCGAGACAATTACGGCACATGCACACGAGGAGTCGCCACCATGACCACCATTTCGGCATCTCCCAGCGAAGCTACACGTCTGACCGACGGCTTCCACCTCGTCGTGGATGCCCTCAAGGCCAACGAGATCGACACCATCTATGGCATCGTGGGCATCCCCATCACCGACCTTGCACGCACCGCGCAGGCGTCGGGAATCCGCTACATCGGCTTCCGGCAGGAAACCTCGGCCGGCAACGCGGCCGCGGCCGCCGGGTTTCTCACCCAACGGCCCGGCGTCTGCCTCACGACATCCGGGCCCGGCTTCCTCAACGGCCTGCCCGCGCTGGCGAACGCCACCGCGAACTGCTTCCCGATGATCCAGATCTCGGGCTCCAGCAATCGGGCGATGGTGGATTTGCAGCGCGGCGACTACCAGGACCTTGACCAGCTCAGTGCCGCAAAGCCTTTCGTGAAGGCGGCATATCGCATCGGCCGGATCGAGGACATCGGGCGCGGTGTGGCACGCGCCGTTCGCACCGCCATCTCCGGGCGGCCCGGCGGTGTCTACCTCGACATCCCCGGTGACGTTCTGGGCCAGGCCATGGAGGCGTCCGCCGCCGCGGCCACAATCTGGCGGGTGGTCGACCCGGCGCCCAGCCAGCTGCCGACGCAGGAGGCGGTCGATCGCGCACTGGAGGTGCTCGGGCAGGCCAAGCGGCCGCTGATCGTGCTCGGCAAGGGTGCGGCGTACGCGCGGGCCGACGGCGTGATTCGGAAGTTCGTGGAGACCACCGGAATTCCGTTCCTGCCGATGTCCATGGCCAAGGGCCTGCTGCCGGACTCGCACCCGCAGTCGGCGGGGGCTGCGCGCTCGCTCGCGGTTGCCCGCGCCGATGCGGTCCTGCTGGTCGGTGCCCGGCTGAATTGGCTACTCGGCCACGGGGAATCACCGCAATGGTCTGCCGATGCCAAGTTCGTGCAGGTCGATATCGCGGCGTCGGAATTCGACAGCAACCGACCGATAGCGGCGCCGCTGGTCGGAGACATCGGCTCGGTGATGTCGGCGCTATGTGACGCGGTGGCTGCGCATCCGATCGTCACGTCCGTGGAATGGTCGGACGAGCTGGCCGACCGCAGGGCCCGCAACGAGGCCAAGCTGCGTCGCAGCCTGGCCGAAGATCCGCACCCCATGCGGTTTTACAACGCACTGGGTGCCATTCGCTCTGTGCTGCAGGAAAACCCGGGGGTCTACGTGGTCAACGAGGGCGCCAATGCGCTGGATCTGGCCCGCAATGTCATCGACATGGAATTGCCCCGCCACCGGCTCGACACCGGTACCTGGGGGGTGATGGGCATCGGGATGGGATACGCGATCGCCGCCGCCGTGGAGACGGGCAACCCCGTGGTCGCGATCGAGGGCGACAGCGCATTCGGCTTCTCCGGCATGGAAGTCGAGACGATCTGCCGCTACCGGCTGCCGGTGACCGTCGTCATCCTCAACAACGGCGGCGTCTACCGCGGCGACGAAGCGCCGACCGGAGACGATCCGGCGCCGACGGTGCTGAACGCGCGGGCGCGTCACGAGCTGATCGCAGAGGCGTTCGGCGGCAAGGGATATCACGTCGCCACACCGTCCGAGCTGCGGTCGGCGCTGGCCGAAGCGATTGCCTCCAACGGGCCGTCGATCATCGACTGCGAACTCGACCCGGCGGCCGGGGTGGAAAGCGGACACCTGGCGAGCCTCAACCCGACCAGCGCGGCCACACCGCCGCCGGCGATCAACGCCGGCGCGTGATACCCATTAACTGCGCGTCGAAGAACTCGTTGAGCGCCAGCTGCTGAGCACATGCGATGAGCGCACGGGCAACTGGTGATCCCGGCCCGGAAGAGTGTGTGGCCAAGGCAATCTCGGCTTTAAGCGCCGGATCAGTCATCTCGACCGCGCGGATTTCCGCACCCAGCGGCGACGTCCACAGCCAGGTGTGCGGGACGATGCACGCCCAGTTGCCCGTGGCCACCTGCGCCAACAATGATGCGACGGAGTCGGTTTCGACCTGTGGCGTGACGGTGATGGCGTGGGCGGCGAAGGCTTCGTCGATGATCTGGCGGTCCCGCATATCGGCGGTGAGCAGCGCCAGCGGCAGTTGCGCCGCCTCCGGCCACGTGAGCGTCGACGCACCGGCGGGCAGCATGTTCGCCGTAGACAGCAGCACGTAGTGCTCCTCATAGAGCGGCACCAGGTTCACGTCGTGGGCTTCGTCACTGGCGGTGTGCACTATGGCGGCGTCCAGGTCAAACTCGCGAAGGCGCCGGTACAGCTCGGTGGCGGCCAGCCGGGAAAGGATTTGCACCTTCACCAGCGGATGCTCCGAACAGAACGCGGACAGCACCAGGGACGCTGTCGTCGAGGCGGTCGGAACCGTGCCGAGCCGAAGCGTTCCCGCGATGCCGGATCGCACGGCGTCCACCTCGGCCTTGAACGCGTCGTGTTCGGCCAGAATCCGTTTGGCCCACACGACCAACCGCTCACCTTCGGGCGTCAGGCCCTCAAAGCTGTGCCCACGGTTGATCAGCGTGACGTTGAGCTCTCGTTCCAGCTTGGCGATAGCGGCGGACAGCGCGGGTTGCGACACGTAGCACTTCTCGGCCGCCCTGGCGAAGTGGCGCTCCTGGGCGACCGCAACGAAGTACTCCAGTTGACGGAAAAGCACCCGTACTCCTCCATGTTCGGGCTCGGCCTTCGGGCACCGACCTCGCTGAGGTTAACGCGTCGCTAGCGCCCCAGCCAACCGAGTGTCTCGGACAACCCCAAGACATCCACTCCGATAGCACGGCATTCCTCGATGCCCCGCTCGTACAAACCGGAAATCGCGTCCGAGACCAGGACGATCCGGAAGTCGCGTTCGGAGGCTTCGTAGATCGACGTGCGGGGACAATTCGGGAAGTTGCACCCCGCGAAAACCAGCGTGTCGATACCACTTTCGCGCAGATGTCGCTCGAGATCGGTGTGGTAGAAGGCACCCCATCGGGGTTTGTACATCACATGCTCGGCGGTTCCTACCGGTTGGAACCCGCCCGCGAGAAGCAATTCGTGGTCCAATTCAACAACATTGGGCACTAGTTCCGCGGCAATCTGCGAACCGGCGCTACCGGGTACCGCGATTCGCGCACCCTGCTCCATCGATTGGCGCCGCACCAGGTCGACGTTAGACCCGTCCGGCTCGTACAGCCGGACGACATGCACGATCGGGAGCCCCCGTTGCCGGAAGGCTGTTGCCAGCTTGGCCATTGCCGGGATCGCCGCACGGGTGCCCGCAACCGGCATCGGAGCATCGCCGCCCGGGATGTCCAGGAAATCGCGTTGTACGTCGATCAACACCAGTGCGGCCGAACCCGCCAATGGACGCGTGTAGCGATCGTTTGCAGTCATCTCCGCTCCCTCGCCGACTCTGTCGGGATCAACTCAACGGGCGACCTGATCGCCGACGTGGCGCCCTAGCGAAGCGGGCATTGTTAGCTGAAAACCGTAATGAGCCGACAGCCAGTAGAATAGCGTTGTGTCGGCTGAACCATCGCGAAGGGTAAACGTTATGCACCGAGCGTTTCGTTATCTGTTCGTTATGGTAGCGATTGCTGGCATGGGCGCGTTGGGTAGCGGTGCCCGCAGCGTGGCCGCGGTGCCGTTACCCGAGCCGGTCCCCGGAGTTGCCTCCATTTCCCCCGCTAACGGAGCGGTGGTGGGCGTGGCGCACCCGGTCGTGGTCACGTTCACTGCGCCGGTCACCGACCGCGCGGCCGCCAAAAGGTCCATCCACGTGACGTCGCCCAGCAACACGCCGGGTCATTTCGAGTGGGTGGAGAACAACGTCGTCCAGTGGGTTCCGAACCACTACTGGCCGGCACATACCCACGTCTCGGTAGGAGTGCAGGCCCTGACGACGGGCTATGACACCGGTGACGCGTTACTGGGGGTCGCCAGCCTCTCCGGGCACACCTTTACCGTCAGCCGAAACGGCGAGGTGCTGCGCACGATGCCGGCGTCGATGGGAAAGCCCAGCCGCCCGACACCGATCGGCAACTTCACCGCCCTGGACAAGGAGCGCACCGTGGTGATGGACTCGCGGACCATCGGTATCCCGCTGAGTTCGCCCGAGGGATACAAGATCACGGCGCAGTACGCGGTCCGGGTCACCTGGAGCGGTGTGTATGTGCACTCGGCCCCATGGTCGGTCGACTCGCAGGGCCACGCCAACGTCAGTCATGGGTGCATCAACTTGAGCCCGGACAACGCCGCCTGGTATTTCAACCAAGTCAACGTCGGCGACCCCATCGAGGTCGTGGCCTGACGCTCGCGGGCGCATAGCAAAACCGTAAAGCGGCTGTGCTCAGCCGCGTATTCCAACCCGTCACGGCCGTTGTGGTCGCGGTCACAGCGGCGAATGGAAGATTCCTGGGGCGCGGCCGGTTTCCGCTACAAACCGATTCAAAAGGGGAGGCCGTCCATGACTGGTGATGCACGGCGCGAGAGCAACACTCTTGCGGCCCGAACCGGAGCGCCACGGGAACGGGTCGCCCAACGCATCGCGCAGTTGAGCGCCGAGGACGAGCAATTCCGGAACGCCAAGCCAGATCTTTCGCTACAGCAAGCGGCGCGTCAACCGGGTCTTCGGCTCCCGCAGATCCTGGAAATGTTCGTTGAGGGCTACGCGGAGCGGCCCGCACTGGGCTGGCGGGCGCGCTCGCTGACGACCGATCCCGCGACCGGGCGAACCATCGCGCGACTGCTGCCCCGATTCGAAACCATCACCTACGGCGATCTGTGGGCCAACGTGCGTGCAGCGGCAGCGGCGTGGCGCCACGACGAGGTCAATCCGGTGGCACCCGGAGACTTCGTCGCCACAATCGGTTTCGCGAGCGCCGAGTATCTGACGCTCGATCTGGTATGCGGCTATCTCGGCCTGGTGGCCGTGCCGCTGCAGCAGAGCGCCGCGGCGTCACGGCTGCAGCCGATCATCGCCGAAGTCGAGCCGCGTGTAATCGCCGCGGGCGCAGAATATCTCGACCTTGCCGTCGACGCGGCACTCGGCAGTCCGTCGTTGCGGCGCCTGGTCGTTTTCGACTACCGACCGGAGGTCGATGACCAACGGGAGAATCTCGAGCGCGCGCGGGCGAAGCTGGCCGCAGCGGGCATGACGGTTACCATCGAGACCTTCGACGAGTTGGTCGAGCGCGGCCGCTCGCTCCCGGCCGAGCCGATGTATACCGGGGACACCGATCAGCGGCTGGCCATGATCTTGTACACGTCGGGCAGCACCGGATTGCCCAAGGGCGCCATGTACACCGAGCGCATGGTCGCCAGGGTATGGACCACCGAGCTAATGCCCGAGTTTGCCGACGTACCGGTATTCAACGTCAATTTCATGCCGCTGAACCACCTCGGCGGGCGGATCCCGCTGTCCACTGCGTTCCAGGCCGGCGGCACCAGTTATTTTGTGCCGGAGAGCGACCTGTCCACGCTGTTCGAGGACTGGAACCTGGTGCGCCCCACGGAGATGGGCATGGTTCCCCGGGTGGCGGAGATGCTCTACCAGCGCTACCAAAGCGCCGTCGAGCGAATCGTCTCCGAGGGCGGCGACACCGCCTCCGCCGAGGCGGAGGCGCGGGCGGAGCTGCGCGAGCGAGTCCTGGGTGGGCGCATTGTCACCAGCTTTTCCAGCACGGCCCCGCTGGCCGCCGAGATGAAGAGTTTCATCGAGGAGTGCCTCGACGTGCACGTGCTCGACGGCTACGGCCTGACCGAGGTGGGAATGGTGACCAAGGACGGCGCGCCCAGCCGTCCTCCGGTGATCGACTACAAGCTCATCGATGTTCCCGAATTGGGCTATTTCCTGACCGACAAGCCGCATCCGCGGGGCGAGCTGCTGGTGAAGTCAGAGACGGCATTCCCCGGGTATTTCAGGCGCCCCGACGTCACCGCCACGGCTTTTGATCCCGACGGCTACTACCGCACCGGTGACGTGATGGCCGAGCTCGGGCCGGATCGCCTCAAATACGTCGACCGGCGCAACAATGTGTTGAAGTTGGCCCAGGGCGAGTTCGTCGCCGTCGCCCGGCTGGAAGCGGTGTTCGCCAGCGCAGCCCTGGTCCGCCAGATCTTCGTCTACGGCAACAGCGAGCGCCCTTACCTGTTGGCCGTTGTCGTCCCGACCGCAGACGCGTTGCAAAGGTTCGCCGGCGACGCCGACGGGCTGAAGGCCGCCCTGAGCGAATCACTGCGCCAGACAGCCAAACTCGCCGAGCTGCAGTCCTACGAGGTCCCCGCCGACTTCCTGGTCGAGGCCGAGCCGTTCTCCGCCGATAACGGTTTGCTGTCGGCGGTGGGCAAGCTGCTGCGGCCCAAGCTCAAGGAACACTACGGCAGACGACTCGAGGCGCTATACGCCGATTTGGCCGCCACCCGGACTGCTGAGTTGCGCACGCTGCGAGAAGGGGCGGCGGACCGACCAATCATCGACACGCTGACTCGCGCAGCCGAGGCGCTGCTGGGCCTGGCCGGTGGCCCGCCGGAACCGGGTACACACTTCGTCGAACTCGGCGGCGACTCGCTCTCCGCGCTGACCTTCTCCAACCTGCTACGTGACATCTTCGATGTGGAAGTGCCGGTGGGACAGATCATCGGGCCGGCGACAAGCCTGCGGCAGCTCGCGGAATATGTTGAGGAAGCACGCAAATCGGGCTCCACGCGGCCCACATTCAGCACAGTGCACGGACAACGCGCAACCGTAGTCAAAGCCGCCGACCTCACACTGAATAAGTTCATCGACGTCAAGACCTTGACCGAAGCCCCGACGCGGCCGCGGGCCGCCGGCACACCGCGCACGGTTCTGCTCACCGGCGCCAACGGTTATCTTGGGCGCTTCCTGAGCCTGGAATGGCTAGAGCGGCTTGCTGAAACGGATGGAAAACTCATCTGCATCGTGCGCGGTACCAACGCCGAGACCGCGGCCAACCGCTTAGAGGCCGTTTTCGACAGCGGGGATCCGCGACTGCTCGGGCGTTTCCGCGCCCTCGCGGCCGACCACCTCGAAATCGTTGTAGGCGACATCGGCGAGCCGAACCTTGGCCTGGACCAACCGACTTGGCAACGGCTAGCCCACAGCGTGGACGTGATCGTCCACCCGGCCGCCCTAGTCAACCACGTCCTGCCCTACGACCAGCTGTTTGGCCCCAACGTAGTGGGCACCGCCGAGCTGATCCGCCTGGCGATCACGACTCGCATCAAGCCGGTCATCTATATGTCGACCGTCTCGGTGGCCATGTCCGTCGATCCCGCCAAGTTCACCGAAGACGGTGATATCCGCACAGTCAGCCCGATACGTCCCATCGACGACAGCTACGCCAACGGGTACGGGAACAGCAAGTGGGCCGGCGAGGTATTGCTCCGCGAGGCGCACGACTTGTGCGACCTGCCGGTCGCGGTTTTCCGATCCGACCTGATCCTCGCCCACAGCCACTATGCGGGACAGCTGAATGTGCCGGATATGTTCACCCGATTGATATTCAGCCTGCTGGTGACCGGCATCGCGCCGTTCTCCTTCTACGAAACCGATGCCCGGGGGAGCCGAGCCGTCGCACACTACGACGGCCTGCCCGCCGACTTCGTGGCCGAATCGGTCACCACGCTCGGCGAGCAGATAGCAACCGCAGCTGACGATTTTGGCGACTTCCACTCCTTCGACGTGATGAACCCCCACGACGACGGCATTTCATTGGACGTGTTCGTGGACTGGTTGATCGCCGCCGGCGCTGGGATCCGGCGCATCGACGATTACGACGAATGGCTCGGACGGTTCGAGACTGCGCTTCGGGCCTTGCCGGACAAGCAACGTCAACACTCGGTCCTGCCGCTGCTGGACGCTTACCGGAAACCGGAACACCCGCTGCGGGGTGCGCCCGCTCCGACGGATGTCTTCCGCGGCGCCGTTCGGGCGGCAAAAATCGGTGCGGACAAAGACATTCCGCACCTATCGGCAGACCTGATCGACAAGTACGTCTCGGACCTGCGGCTCTTGGGGCTTATCCAGCCCTAGCTGGGCAACCCGCTCTTGATCGCGGCGTCCTGCTTGCGGCCGATGTCGGTCGCTATGCCCGGATCGACGGGATCGTTGGGCGCGCCGTCGAACTCGAGGTTGACGAGCGCCTTGCCCTCGCTGAACAACAGCACCGCCACCGATTGGGAATTGTCGGGCGAGTTACCGGAAATCATGGCCCCGTTGGAGCCGACGTCGACCGACTGCCACGTGCCGCTGACCTTGCCCGCGTAATTGGTCTTGGTGTTGTCGATCCCCGCCTTTGCCAACCCCGGATCGGCGACGATCAGGATCGTGTCCCCGATTCGGCGGCTGTTGTCGGCATTGGCGAAAAGTTGCGCGACGCCGGGTGCGTTGTTGGGGTTCAGCACCGGCGGTTGGGGAGTGGTGAAATCTCCACCGATGTCGCTGGCCTTGATCAGCAGCGAACTGTAATCGGCGGGCTGTCCCGGCGAAGGGCCGGTCACCGCGCTCGAACCGGTCGATGACGAGGCCGCACTGGAGGATGTCCCCGAAGACGAGGTCTTGTGGTCGTTGCCGCAGCCGGTGGCCGCGGTGCCGACCACCATGGTGGCGACCGCCCAGCCGACGACGGTGATCCGAGCGAACTCCATGGGCGTTCCTTCCTGGTCGATCCGCAGTTCGGCCGCGGCGCCTGACGCTACTGCGAAATCCGGGGCTGAACAAGGCCGCGCCTCGAACGCGCCCGGCGTCCCCGCCGGTTGGCGGCCTATGCTGGCGTGGGCAAGGGGGCTTCTCACGGGGTAAGGAGGCCAAGATGACGGCCAGGGTGGCGCGTGCCGTGCGGTTCGACCGGTATGGGGGCCGCGACGTGTTGTACATGGCGGACGTGGACATGCCGTCGCCCGGCCCGGGCGAGGTGGTCATCGAGGTTCGCGCCGCCGGGATCAACCCCGGCGAGGCAGGAATCCGGGTCGGGGCGATGCATGAGATGTTCCCCGCCACATTTCCGTCCGGCGAGGGCAGCGACCTCGCGGGCGTCGTGACCGCGGTGGGACCGGGAGTCACCGAGTTCTCCGTCGGCGACCAGGTTCTCGGGTTCAGCTTGCGCCGGTCCAGCCACGCCACGCACACCGCGGTCCCAGTGGGCCAACTGATCCGCAAACCGCCCGAACTGAGCTGGGAGGTGGCGGGTTCGCTGTACGTGGCGGGTGTGACGGCGTATGCCGCCGTTCGTGCGGTCGCGGCCCAACCGGGTGAGACGGTGGCCGTTTCGGCGGCGGCGGGCGGAGTCGGCAGCCTCGTCGTGCAGCTGTTGGTCCTCCGCAACGCGCGGGTGCTCGGCATCGCGGGGGCGGGAAGCGCCGACTGGCTGCGCGACCACGGCGTCACTCCGATCGCCTACGGTGACGGGCTGGCTGACCGGCTGCGGGAAGCGGCGCCGAACGGAATCGACGCATTCATCGACTTGTTCGGCCCCGACTACATCGATCTCGCAGTGAATCTCGGTGTGCCACCCGAGCGAATCGACACCATCATCTCGTTTCAGAAGGCGGGCGAAGTCGGCGCCAAGACCGAGGGCAGCATGGACGCGTCAACACCGGAGGTGCTCGCCGAAATGGCCGACCTGATCGCCACCGGCGCTATCGAGTTCGACATCGCCGCCACCTATCCGCTTGACCGCGTCGCCGACGCCTTCGAAGAACTAGAGCGCCGGCACACCCACGGCAAAATCGTTCTGCTGCCCAATGGTTCACCATGAGCTCGCCGGTGCGGCTACAGCGATCTCAACAACTTTGATGAGCACAAACACGACCGCCAAGACCAGATAGCCACGCAGCGTCAACAGTCCCGCTCGGCGGATCGGCGACATGGTCGGGCGTTCCAGACTGGCGAGGTTGGGGGTCTGCCAGTTCGCGCGGTCCTCTCGGCGCACAGCACGCCGTTCGGCCGGCGCGAGCATCGGGGCGTCGTCGATCTCGTCGACCTCTTCGGGGTTCAGACCGCCGCCGAACTCTTGCGCGGTGACTTCCGCCTCCCGCCGGTCGTTAGACCGCCGGCCGGCGATAATGGCAGCCGCGCCGACGACGATTCCGATCACTGCGCCGGCCGCGAGTCCAGCCTCGATGGTGGCGGTGGACAGGCCCTTGAAGAACGTCGTCGCCGTCAATGCAAGCGACAACAGCACCAGCGACCACACGATGCTCCACGCGATGATGTTCTGCCGCACCGTGTTTACCCACGGCCCCAGCACCGCACGGTCGTTGCAGAGCAAAACCAGGAATACCGTCGCCGAGGGCAACAAGACACCGGCCAGCGCCTGCACGCCTTGGGTCACCAGGCCCAAGATGTGGTCGGGACTGAACGCGACCGCCGCGGACACCGCAAGCAGGAATGCGTATCCGCCGTAGAACAACGGGGCCTCGGTGACCTTCCAGTGCAGCGAGTGTCGCCTGCCCATCGCGTCACCGATGGCATAGGTGGTGGCCAGCCCGATGGCATTGGCCCCGATCAGCGATGCGTCCAGCAAGATGATCGCGAATAGCACCGCAACTGTCTTGCCGAGGTGGTCGGCCAGACTGGTCGCAACCGCGCCCGCGTCGGTGAAGTTGCCAACGTCGGCGGTGCCGGCCAAGCCGAACGCGGTCACCGCCATCAGCACCGTCGCCCCGGCCATGACCACGACGATTCCGATGACCAAATCGGCTCGTGCGTAAGGAACCCAGCGTGCCGTGATGCGCTTGTCCACGACGTTGGACTGCTGGAAGAACAACTGCCACGGCGACACGGTGGTGCCCACGATCGCGACGACCAATAGCAACACAGTGGAGTTGACGCCGCCCGGGAACTGCGGCATCAGCCCCCCGACGGTGCCCTTCAGGGTGGGATGCACCAGCAGCACCATCGGGATGATGAGCACGTTCACCGCTATCAGCAGGAACATCAACCCCTCCCAGCGGCGAAACGAGCCCCCGGCTACCACGGCAAACAACAGCACGGCAGCGGCCGGGACCGCGATGATTTTGGGGCAGCCCAAGAACCCGAGCGCCAGTGATACGCCGATGAATTCGGTAACGATCGTTAGGGCGTTGAGGATCAGCAAATCGCCGATGCTGAAGGCGCCCCAGAACTTGCCGAAGCGCTCGAATATCAGCCGTGCGTGGCCCACCCGGCTGACCGCGCCCAGCCGCAGCACCATTTCCTGGTTCACGTACAGCACCGGGATCAGCAGTGCCAGCGTCCACAGCAGACCCATCCCGTAGTTCTGCCCGGCCTGTGCGTACGTCGCGACACCGCCGGCGTCGTTGTCGCCCACCATCACGATGAGTCCAGGACCGGTGATGACCATCAGGGTCCGCAGGCGGCGCCAGCGACCGCTAAACGCGCCGGTGCCGTCGCGTCGGATACGACCGAACGCGCCGACGATGTCGCCGGTGTGCGCCGAGTCGAGGACGGCTTGCCCGGCCTCGTCGGAACCCGGCTGCGGAGCCGCGACTTCGGTCCGGCCAAAGGAGGCGCGAAGTTGAGTGGAGATCGAGGTCATCGGATTCTCGCTATCTCTGGGTGAGGTGAGGTGCGATCGTGGCAGCGGACCGGCGCCCAGCGGCGAGCGCTGCGCCCGCCGCTGCGCCTTGGCGAACGGGTCACCGGTGGTCACCCGCACGGTCCGACGGATGTCCGCCGAGCGAGGCCGTGACCACCGCGATCGGCATCCGTGAGACATACAGGTTGGCGCGCTCCTGCGGAGTCAGGGTGCGACGCGCGCACAACCTGGTCGCCAATAGCCGGCCGGCGCGCAACACTGAGCGTGCCCGTACCCTCGAAGCACCGGAAAGACGGTGTGTAACAACAAAAGCCATGATCGTCTCCTGTCGCAGGTCCGATCGGCTCGTGGCATGCACCGCGACCCGCGCAAAGCGCTTGACGCGCAGGGTTTAACGGGCGTCCGAGAAAACTCAGGCGGCAGGAAGGATGCCGCAGCCGGATCGGGACAAGATGGATTTCGGATAGGGACTGTCGCCGGGACTCATCTCGCCCTCACCTCCTCACGGCCGGGACACACGCGGGTGTCGTCACATTCACCTGAACGGAAGAGGCACGAAAGACCGGCGGGCGAACCGCCGATCGCACCCCTCTCGTCGGAGCTTCGGCACTGCACGGCGTATCCGGAACATCGTCCAGAAGCCACTTGGGCTCAACCCTTGGGTCCGGGAAGAGCTGTCCTGACCCGGGGCGTCTCTCGACGTTCGGGGTCAGTGGCCTGTATCCATGCAGACGCCTCACCTACCGAGGTGCTTGCCCATCCATATTGCACTGCGACCCAGTGCTCGTCAAACTCCTTTACGCAACCATTACGGTCGGCCTATCCGTCGTCGAGGCCTACCCTCGAAAGCATGGCCAATACCTTGCAGGAGCCCAAAGTTGCCTCGGTGCTCGACCGGATGTACGCCGAATCAAAAAGCCAGATGCCGCTGTTGCACCAAAAACGTGAGCTCGATCGGCCGATGACCACGCAGGAACGCACCGACGCGATGAGCGATTTCTATATCCCGGTGACACCCGAAGCCGGCCGCCTGCTCTACGCACTGGTGCGGGCGACCAGGCCGACGATGGTGGTCGAATTCGGTATGTCGTTCGGAATCTCCGCGATCCATCTGGCGTCGGCGGTGCGCGACAACGGCACCGGCCGACTGGTGACAACCGAGCTCAGCGCCACCAAAATCGCGGCAGCCAAGCAAACGTTCGCCGAAACCGGTTTGGATGACGTGATCACCATCCTCGAAGGCGACGCGCTGACCACGCTGGCCGACCTGGACGGATCCGTTGATTTCATTCTGCTCGACGGTTGGAAGGATCTCTATCTACCGGTGATCGAGCTGCTCGAACCGCGCCTCAAGGCAGGCGCGTTGGTCGTCGCCGACAACACCAGCGCGGCGGACACCCAGCCCTATCTCGATCGCGTACGCAACCCGGACAACGGGTACGTCAGCTTCAACTTCCTCGTCCGCGAGAGCGATAGCATGGAAATCAGCTGCCGCACAAGCGATTAGCGACTACTTCAGCGATTCCTCAAGCCACGGTGTCAGCCATTTCACCCCCTCCGGGGTGAGGTGGACGCCGTCGCTGCGCACCTTGACGCCGTCGACCTTGGCGGTGTACACGCCGTCCGGGCATAGCTTTTTGTTCAGGTCGAGGATCTGAACATTCGGGTGCTGTGCAACCGTCTTGCGCAGCATGGTGTTCCAGAGATTGACCCGGTCGGGCTGGTCCTCGGGATACAACCGGCCGTCGGGCTTCTCGCCGCCCCGGCTGTAGGGCACGGTTGCCACGACCACTCGAACACCGGCGGAGCTCAGGATGTTAAGTGCTCGCTGCAACTCGCCGTTGAGGTAGGCGTCGAAGGTCGGGTCGCCGATGTGTGTCCATTGACCCTCGTTGACTCGATCGACCGTCTCCCAGCGGCCGATGATCAGCAGCGCGACGTCCGGCTGGTCCTGGCTGATCTGCGCCGACCATCTGACGGGCCAGCCGTCGCATTCCGGTCTCTGGTCAAGGGTTTGGCCGATATACCGATACGGCGTGCCGCGCACCAGGCTGCAGCCGATGACGGTGTGGTCGGCGAATGCGAAACCGGGCGTCGGCGGGAGGTAGTGCATCCAGGTCCACCCGATCGAATCGCCGAACACCGAAACGGTGAAGGGCCGGTGGGGATCGCGAGGTGTCGGGTGGCTGCCACCGGGCGGCGACGGAGAGACCGCGGCGACCGCCGAGACGCCCGGCGGCAGGCCGGCCTCGCGTAGGCCGGGTCCGGTCCCCACTGGAACCACCACCAGTGTCACCGCGGCGGCGCTGGCCACGGTGGCCGCCGCCAGCGGCAACAACGGCACCCGCGCCGGCCGCCAACGCCGGATGGGTTGCTCGATCAGCCACCAAGACGCGGCGGCCACCGCCAGCGTGGCGGCGCACCGGGCGGCGAACAGCGGCAGTCCGGACCATCCGGTGCGTTCGCCGTTGAGGGCCAGAAACATTGGCCAGTGCCACAGATACACGCCGTAGGAGATGTTGCCCAGCCACACCAGCGGACGCAGGGCCAGGATGCGCGCGATAGCTCCGCGCTGTTCCATTGCCACGGGGGCGACCACGAGGATGGACGCGATTGCGACCCCGATCAGCAGCCCGTGGCGAAACTCCCCGGCACCGCCCGTCGCGTAGTGGGTCGCCGCCGCCAAACCCGCCAGGCCGAGCAGCGGCAGAAAGCGGGCGACCCGCCGCCCCCACCGGGTCCCGATCAGGCACCAGCCGCGGTTCATCGACGGCCAATCCCTGACCAGCAGAGCCGCTGCTGCGGTGCCGGTCAGCAATGCCTGTGCGCGGGTGTCGGTCCCGAAATATATCCGGTCACGCGTGGTGTCGGAGGCAAGGACGACGGCGACCACCGCGGAAGCCAGTGCGCCCATGATGGCAATCAGAAATGTGGCGAACCGCACCCCGCCCACCGTGGCCCGCCCGAAATAGCGCCTGGCCCGTGCGGCCAGCAACAGGGTCACCGCGATCAGCAGGACGGGCCAGACGAAGTAGTACTGCTCTTCCACCCCGAGCGACCAGGTGTGCTGGAGCGGCGACGGTGGCGCACCTTGGGTGAAGTAGTCCGTCTTTTGGGCGACGAACCGCCAATTCGCCACCCACAGGAAGGCTGCGATCGCGTCGTTGCGTAACCCGGTGAGGGCCTGGCTGGGAAGCAGTTCGCGGGCGGCGCCCACGGTGAGCACCATCAACACCAGTGCCGGCAGTAGCCGTCGCGCCCGCCGAATCCAAAAGCCGGTCAGCTCAATGCGACCGGTGCGTCCGAGCTCATCCAGCAGCAGCGACGTGATCAGGAATCCGCTGAGGACGAAGAAGATGTCGACACCGATGAAGCCGCCGCTCACGCCAGGGATGCCGGCGTGCCCGACGAGCACCAGCGCAACCGCTATGGCGCGCAGCCCGTCGAGGGCCGGGATGCCGCTGCGTCGTTCCGGTTTGTCCCAAATCGCGAGCCGGCCGACGCGGCGCACCGGAGCAACCCATCGCGAGCGCCGAGCAGAACGCGCCGGTGCGGGGTGCCTCCCGCCCGGCTCAGTGTCCGCTGTTAGCGTGCCCTGCCGCCCGGCGCCATCGTTGATGCCGATACGTCGCTGCCCCTCCTCTTGATCGCAGCAAGCCTAATTGCGCCGCAGCGGGATTCAGGAGAAGACACGCGCGAAGGCCGGCCGGTTTGTGTTGCCGAGCGCAGACCCGATGGCCGACCCGGTGGTCTTCGAGCCCCTGGGAGCCGGCGCCTGCGCATCTCCGCGACGAGCTGGAGCGCAATGGGTTGAAGCAGGATGAGGGGCACCGCGCCCGTGCGGCCCGCCGGCGCCGCGACTACGGTCGAGGTGGAAGCAAGCGATGACTTGAAGGAAGGTCAACCAATGCGCGGCGTGGTGATGCATGCCCCAGGCGACGTGCGCGTCGAAGACCGCAACGAACCCGAGATCGTCCGCCCGACGGACGCGATCATCCGGCTGTCGGCGACGTGCATCTGCGGTTCGGATCTCTGGTCTTACCGCGGCGTCGACGATGTGCACGACGCACCCATGGGCCACGAATACGTCGGTGTCGTCGAAGAAGTCGGCAGCGGCGTCCGCAATGTCAAGCCGGGCCAATTCGTCGTTGGATCGTTCATCGCGTCCGACAACACCTGCGAGATCTGCCAGGCGGGCTACCAAAGCCGCTGCGTGCAAGCCGAAATGATCGGCAACATCGGCACCCAAGCCCAGTACGCGCGAATTCCGCTCGCCGACGGCACGCTCGTGGCCACCCCCGAGATGCCGCCGGCCGAGATGATGCCCGGCCTGCTCGCCGCCTCCGACGTACTGGGGACCGGCTGGTTCGCCGCCGTCGCCGCCGTCGCCGGCCCCGGCAAAACCGTCGCGGTCGTCGGTGATGGAGCGGTCGGACTGCTCGGGATCTTGGCCGCCAAGCAACTCGGCGCCGAGCGGATCATCGCGATGAGCCGCCACCGCGATCGCCAAACGTTAGCCCGCGAATTCGGCGCAACCGACATCGTCGAAGAACGTGGCGACGAAGGCGTCGCCATGATCAAGGAACTTACCAATGGCCTTGGCGCCCACAGTGTTATCGAGGCAGTCGGCACCCAGGAATCGATGATGCAGGCGATCTCCTCCACTCGACCCGGCGGTCACGTCGGTTACGTGGGCCTCGCTCACGGCGTCAAACTGCCCGGCGACAAGCTGTTCTTCTCCGCGGTGCACCTGCACGGCGGCCTCGCTCCAGTGCGTCGATTCCTGCCCGAGCTGATCAAACTGATCTGGAACGGTCAGATCGACCCCGGCAAGGTCTTCGACCTGCGCCTCCCACTTCAGGACGCCGCCGAAGGGTACAAAGCGATGGACGAACGCCGCGCAGTCAAGGTGCTGCTCACCGTTTGACACCCGTGCCACCTCGCTTCGCGGCGGAGGTTCACCGCTCGATCCATTGCGATCCCAAGGCGAACTCCGACAGGTACTTCGTGGAACTCCAGCCACCGTCGACGACGATCGTTTGCCCGTTGATGAAACTTCCACCCGGTGAGCACAAGAACGCAACGGTGTCGGCCACGTCATTTATAGTGCCCAACCGCTGATGCGGCGTCATTTCGACGTTGATCTTGCGGAATCGCTGGTCCTCCAGGCGTTTTTCGACCATCGGCGTCAGCGTGACACCGGGCGCGACGGCGTTGCAGCGGATGCCGGACGCCCCGTACTGGCAGGCGATGTGAGTGGTCAGCGCGGTCAGCCCGCCCTTGGCCGCCGAGTAGGCGCCACCGCGAAGCCCGCCGATGACGGCGAACGTCGACGTGATGTTGATGATCGCCGACCCGGGACCCATGTGTGGCAGGACGTCCCGCGCGAGCCTGAACGGTGCACGCAGCATCAAACCGAGGAAGTAGTCCAATGTTTCGTCGTCGGTCTCGTGCAGCGGCTTGGGGCTGCCCACCCCGGCGTTGTTGATCAGGAAGTCGATGTGACCCCACCGGGTGACCGCGAGGTCCACGATGCGTCGCGGCGCGTCGTCGTGGGTCAGATCGACCGCGATCGTGGCGACGCGATCCGGGTCATTGACTGCCTTTTCCAGCTCGCCCAGCCGGCTCTGGTCGCGGCCCGTGCCCACGATCGCCATGCCCATCTCGGCGAGTCTTTTGGCACATCCCAAGCCGATGCCGCTGCTTGCTCCCGTGACGATTGCGACCTGCATCTCACCCATCCTGTGTCAGCGCCGCTCGAATCTGATGCTTGAGTATCTTCCCCGCGTCATTTTTCGGCAGCGCGTCCCAGATGACCACCTGTTCTGGCGCCTTGAATTTCGCGACTCCTTTGCGTTCCAGCAGTGCAAGCAGGCTCGCGACGTCCGGCCTCGCCGCACGCGTCGGCACGATCACCGCACAGGCCCGTTCTCCGGTGCGGTCGTCGGGCAGCCCGACGACCGCGATCTCGGCGATGCCGGGATGCTCGGCGAGCAGGTCCTCGACTTCCTTGGCCGAGATGTTCTCGCCGTTGCGGATGATGACGTCCTTGGCCCGGCCGGTCACGACGAGGTAGTGGTCGTCGACCCAGCGCCCGAGATCTCCGGTGCGGAAAAACCCCGCGGCGTCAAGAGAACCGAAGTCGTCCTCGGGATGGCGGTAACCCACCAACATCTGCGCGCCGCGCACGCATATTTCGCCGTCACCGGCCGGCGCGGCTTCGTGCGCCACAAGCTTGATCTCGGCGATGCCGGGCCGTCCGTCGGTGTTTGCGGCGTAGTCGGTTTCGTGTTGCCCGGGAGCGCCGATGGTCGCGACGGGCACTTCGGTGCAGCCGTATACCCGGGTGACGACCGCCTGGTCGAAGTACTCGGCAGCGCGGCGGATCAGCGACGGCGACACCGAGGCACCGCCGCAGACAAACACCTTCAAGCCGGGCAGGCGGGTGCCGGCGCGCTCGGCAGCCGACAACAGCTGCTGCAGAAACGGTGTCGCCCCGGCCATGTGGGTGCACCGCTCGTTGTTCATCAGCGCCACGGCCGCCGACGGATCCCACCGATCCATGAGCACCGCGGTGGTGCCCAGCAGCAGCGGGCATTCGAATGCATAGATCGATCCGCCGATGTGGGCGATCGGCGACGGGACCAGGAACGTGTCGCCTGGGTCGACGGTCCAGTGGTCGCGGATTTGACAGATCAGCGCATGTATCGAATTGCTGCTGTGCAGAACGCCTTTGGGTCGGCCCGCTGTGCCGGATGTGTAGAGGACCATTCGCACGGCGTCGGGATCCAGGGCCGGCAGCTTGGCGGTATCCGACTGATACCCCAATAGCGCCGGGTACGGCGTGTGTGGACCGGCGTCACCGCGCAGCACCACCACTTCGGGGGCCCGGTCCATCTCGGCCGTGACGCCTTCGAGCATCGCCGCGTAGTCGTGGCCGCCGAATCGGTGCGGCACAAAGATCATCCCGGCTTCGACGTCTTCGAGGATGAAGCGTAGGTCGTGCTCGCGCAACGATGGCAGGATCGGGTTCACCACCATCCCGGCCAGCAATGCGGCCAGATAGATGACCGCGGCCTCGTGCCAGTTCGGCAGCATGAACGACACGACGCCGCCGGTCGGCATGCGCGCCAGCAGGGCGGTCGCCAGCCCGGTCGCCTGGGTGTGCAGCGTGGCGCAGTCCAGTCGAGTGCCCGCATCCACCAACACCGTTCGCCGCGGCGAGATCTCTGCGGCCGCGCGCAGCGAATCGGCCAGCGTGGTGCGCACCCACAGCCCACGCCGGTATGCCTCTGCCGCGCGTGTCGTGTCCTGGTGGGCCCGGGCAGTCACCGCCACCTCATCTCAGTCGGCCTATACGTTCACGCGGCGCATGGTCATCGCGTACCGAAAGCTCGACGACAGGTGGGTGTTGATCGTAACCTGGGCGACCTCGCCATCGGAGGTCTTGTAGGTGCGCTGCATTTGCAGCGCTGCGGTTCCGGGCTCAACTCCGAGGCCGTCGGCGACCTCGGGGGAAAGCAGCACCGCGGCGATTTCTTGGTGCAATTCGGCGATACTCACACCGAACAGGTCCTCGATCAACGGAAAAATAGGGCCGGTATGGCGTTGCAGCAGCCTGCCGACCGCGGCGAAAGTGCGGTTTATGTAGTACTCCGTTCGACACAGGGGCACCGACGCGCCGTCGGGTTGCCGGTAGCCGCGCACAGATAGCCAGTGGGTGCCGGCCTCCAGTCCGGTCCGAGCCGCGAGGTCGTCGTCGATTGTCACCATCTCGTTGGACTCGATGTTCAGCTGCGCGCCGGCCGCGAACGCGAGTAGGTCGTCGATCGACATCGCGTCTTGGGCATAGGAACTGGAGGCCGGGCGGGGTACCACCCGGGTGCCCGCTCGTGGTCGCGACGCGACGAGGTTGTCCTCGCGTAGCCGGCGTAGCGCTTCGCGGACGGTGTAGCGGCTGACCGCAAATCGCTCACACAACTGGTGTTCGGTCGGTAGCTGTGAGCCCACCGGATAAACACCGTCGACGATCTCTTTACGCAGCGTACGTGCGATCTGTAGGTAGCGGTGTTCGCTGGAGATGGCTTGGGACATCAGCGGTCGCCCTGTGAGCGGCGCAATGCCAGGACGCTGCCGTCGCCGTCGGCCGAGATGTAGAGCGTCCCGTCGGCCGCGGCGGCGATGCCGGCGAAGGGGCCCTGGGGCCCGGAAAACGGCGGCATTCCTTTCAGCGGCTTGGGCACCACCCCCGGCGGGGGCCCCACCGGTAGTCCGGAAGCGATGGTGTGCCGAGCGTTGGTGTTCAGGTCAAACGCGATCAATTCCTTGGCGCCGGCGTCGACGATGTAGAGCACGCCATCCTGCACTGAAATGCCTTGCGGGCGTGCCAGATCGGCGATGACCGTGTCGATCCTCGAACCGTTCAACTTGACCACTCGCCCGGCGCCGGCCTCGGCGACCAGGCATGCCCCGTCCGCGCCGATCACGACGCCGACGGGCTCACGCAGGTCGGTCGCCAGCACCTCGATGTTGCCCGACCACCGCAGCGACAGCACCCGTCCGGTGCCCAATTCGGTGAAGACCGCACCGTTGGGACTGACGGCGACGCCGTAGAGCTGGTCGAAATCGTCCGCCAGCACCTCGGTTTCGCTCGCCGCCGGGCGGTAGCGGCTGACCTGGCCACCCGACGTCGTCACGACGAACTCGCCGGGTCCGCTCGACGCAACGCCGCGCAGAAATCCGGGATAGCCGGGGCTGAACAACATCCCCACGGTCTGCAAAGACCCGTCGGGCAGCGCGACATAGAAATACGTGCCGTCGGCGATGTAGAGCCGCCCGTCGTGGCCCACGGTCAGATCCAGCGGCCAGTTCAGCCCGCCGGGCAGCACCGTTCGCGTTGTGCCGTCCGGCGATATCTCGGTGATCTCGCCGGTGAAGTTGGATACCAACACCCGGTCGCCGACGAAGGTGCAGTTGTCCAGACCCGGACTTAGCTGGGCCAGCAGCCGCCGTTCGCCGCTGCGGGGATCGATGCGCAGCACCTGCCCGCTGGCCACCTGGGTCGAGACGATGTAGCCCTGCGAGTCGAACTTGACCGAATCGGGCACACCGAGGTCGCCCGCAACGCACTGTGGTTCGCCGCCGTCGGGATCGACGCGCCAGATCTCATTGGCCCCCATCACCGGGAAATACAGCAGGCCGTCCGGGCCGACCTCCATTGCGTTCGGTGAAGGCACGTTCTCCAGCAGCACCCGTGGCGGCCCGCCGCCCGGGTCGAATTCCAGCAGGCGCCCGCCCGCACGGCATTCACCGATGAACAACCGGCCCCGGTGGATGGTGATGCCGTTGGCGGACGGAACGTCGTCGCGCAGCACCCGGGTCCGGCCGGCCGTGTCGAGCATGCTGACCCGGCCGTCCATGACCTCGGTCGCGTAGAGATCGCCGTTCGCATCGAACGCAACGTCGTCGGGCGCCACGATCTCGCCGCCCTTGGCGCTCACAACTCCCAGTTCCCCGGTGCGGTGATCCAGCACGCTGATTTGACTGCCGGTCACCTGCGCGATGTAAACGCGACCGTCCGGGCCGGTACGCAAACCGTTGGCGCCGAACAGGCGACTCGGGCCGGTGATCCGCTCGAGCCGCCAGCCTTCCGCGACTTCGACCGGGTGGGCCCCGGAATTCATGGGGGCATACCGCGAGGGTTGCGCCGCGATGGCCCTTGATATGGACATGTCTCGCCGAGATCCTTCCCATCTAGACGGAAGTGCCCGTTTGGGCCGGACGTTATCAAAGTCCCGCTAGTCCAGACAATAGCTGCCACGGCGTTGCGTTCGACCTTGACAGCGGAGTCCACCAATGGGAATAGTATTCTCCAAAGGATAGAACCCAATATGTTGTCCGGACAAATTTGGCAACACATCCCGTTGCGGGCGTTTAGCGGTGGCTAGCGGTGTCCGCGGCAGACGGAAGCAGGCAATGGAGGACTTCCTCAGACTCGACGGCCGGATCGTGGTGGTTTCCGGTGCCGGCGGCGGTGGCATCGGCACGACCGTGACGTCCATGACCGCCCGGGCGGGGGCCACCGTGATCGCGGTGAGCCGCTCGAAGGAAAACCTCGACGAGCACGTCGTTCCCCTGGCCCGCCAGGGTCTGGCGGTCGTGCCCGTCGCGGCCGACGCGTCGACCGACGAGGGCATCGCCGCAGTCATCGACCAGGCGCGCCGTGCCGATGGCACCGTGTACGGCTTGGTCAATGTCGCCGGCGGCGCGGAGCCGTCGACGTGGATGCCGTCGACGCGGGTGACGCGCAGCGACTGGCGCAAGATCTTCACCGACAATCTCGAGACGGCGTTTTTCATGAGCCGGGCCGTCGCGGCCGAGCTCGTCGCGCAGCGGCGGGCCGGGTCAATCGTGTCGATCTCCTCGATCAGCGGCATGAACAGCGCGCCGTTTCACATCGCCTACGGGACCGCCAAGGCGGCGATCTCGGCGATGACCCGCACCATGGCGCTCGAGCTGGCGCTGTCCGGAATCCGGGTGAATGCCGTGGCGCCGGGTGTCACCGAGACCGCGGCCTCGCGTACCTACGTCGACGAGGACCCGCACCGGGATCGACAGGCGATCGCGATGGGCCGGCGCGGCCGTCCCGAGGAACAGGCCGGTGCCATCCTTTTTCTCCTCTCGGAGTTGTCGAGCTACATCACCGGCCAGACGCTGCTCGTCGACGGTGGGCTCGACCTCAAATGGAGCCATCTCGGCGCCGACAACACCTCGTTGTTTCTCAAAGACGAATCCTTCCGCGCGGCCATTAGGAGGATGTGATGACCGATCTGGCCAAAGACGTGAATCCTGCAGCTGCCGAGGAATTGTCGAAGCCGATGACGATCGGCGTCGAGGCGTACATCAGCGAGGACTATGCCCGCGCTGAGCGCGACAAGCTATGGCGAAAGGTCTGGCAGCAGGTTGGCCGTGTCGAAGAGCTGCCCGAGGTGGGCAGTTACCTGACCTACGACATTCTGGACGACTCGATCATCGTGGTACGCACCGAATCCGACGGATTTCACGCCCACCACAACGTCTGCATGCACCGTGGCCGCCGGCTGATCGACACACCCGAGGGGGCAAAAAACGCCTGCGGCCGCGCCCGTAAGTCGTTCGTCTGCGGCTTCCACGGCTGGACCTACGGCTTGGACGGGGCGTGCATTCACATCCGCGAACAGCAGGACTGGCAGGATGCGCTGACGCCCGAGAACACCCACCTTCGACCAGTCAAGGTCGACACCTGGGGCGGCTGGTTGTGGATCAATATGGACCCGGACTGCGAGCCGCTGGCCGACTACCTGTTCCCCGCCGCGAAGATCCTCGACTCGTTCGGCCTGGAAAACATGCGCTACAAATGGCGCAAGTGGCTTGTCTTCGATTGCAACTGGAAAGTCGCATTGGAGGCCTTCAACGAGACCTACCACGTCTACACGACGCATCCGGAGTTCAACAAGTTCGGCGAATTCAAGGGATGGGCCAAGGCGCAGGGCAAACACAGCAACATCGGGTACGACGCCCCGGACGATCTCGCTGCGACCAAGTCCAAGATTCGTCTCGGAACCGGCGCAGATCCCCGTGTGTCAACCGCGGAGATGCAGATCTACACGATGGAAGAGACCAACACCTCCACCACCGAGACGCTGGTGAACGCCGCCAGGCGGCTGGTCGACGAATTGCCCGAGGGCACACCGGCCGACAAGGTCCTCGAGCACTGGCTGGCGTCCGCGCGCCGAGACGACGAAGCCCGCGGCGTGATTTGGCCGACGATTCCGGCCGACATCCTCGGCCAGGCCGGCACCGCATGGCAGATCTTCCCGAACTTCCAAATCGGTCAGGGTCTGACGGTTGCGCTGTGCTACGGCGCGCGGCCGGACCCCAGCTACAACCCCGACAAGTGCATTTTCGAGGTTTCGGTCTTCGAACTATTTCCCAAAGGCGAAGAGCCGCAAACGGAGTGGGAGCACACCCCGCCCGGTGACCCTCGGTGGCGGTCGGTTTTACCGCAGGACTTCTCAAACATGGCCGCAGTTCAGCAGGGCATGAAATCCCTTGGCTTCCCAGGCACCAAGCCAAACCCGTACCGCGAACGCAGCACCGTGAATTTGCACTACCAATTGTCGAAGTACATGGGCACCGGCGAACCCCGAGAGATATAAGGAGGACGCACCCACATGACATTGTTCGACGAGTGCGGGCCGACCGATACACCCGACGACATCGATATCCCTGCGCTGCGGGAGAAGTACCTCCACGAGCGCGACAAGCGGTTGCGCCCGGAAGGCTCTAAGCAATACCTCGAGCTCGAGGGCGAGTTCGCGGCGTTCTACGAGGTAGATCCGTACACGCCCGTGTCGGTCCGGGATCCGATCGCCGACGACGTCGAGGTCGCGGTGCTCGGGGGCGGCATCGCCGGACTTCTGGCCGGCGCCTACCTCGCGAAGGCCGGCGTCGACGACGTGCGTGTCATCGAAATGGGCGGGGACTTCGGGGGAGTCTGGTACTGGAACCGCTTCCCGGGGATCCAGTGCGACAACGATGCGTACTGCTATATCCCCCTGCTCGAAGAGCTCGATTACGTACCGACGAAGAAGTACGCCGACGGTGCCGAGATATATGCGCACTGCCGCAACATCGGCAAGCACTTCGGGCTGTACGACGGGGCGATCTTCTCCACGCAGGTGTCCGAGGTGCGCTGGGACGATTCGATCAAACGCTGGCGGTTGAGCACCAACCGCGGTGACGACATCCGCGCCCGCTTCGTCGTCATGACGCAGGGCTCCTTCAACCGCCCGAAGCTGCCCGGCATCCCGGGAATCGCGGATTTCAAGGGACACCAGTTTCACTCGGCGCGCTGGGATTACGAGTACACCGGCGGGGACGCCAATGGCGGACTCCATAAGCTGCACGACAAGCGCGTCGCGCTCGTCGGCACCGGTGCGACCGGAGTGCAGCTTGTTCCGCACCTGGGCCGAGACGCCCAGCACCTCTATGTGTTTCAGCGCACGCCTTCATCGGTGGACGTGCGGGGCAACAAGCCGACTGACCCGCAGTGGGCGGCCTCCCTGCAGCCCGGCTGGCAGGAGGAACGCAAGCAGAACTTTCACCGCTGGTCGCCGCAGGGGGGAGGTGTGGTGTTCGACCAGCCGGATATGGTCTGCGATTTTTGGACCGAAATAGGACGCAACATGACCGCACGGCTCGCGGCGATGGAGGATCCCGCGTCCCTGTCGATCGAACAGATCACCGCGATCCAAGAAGAAGAGGACTACAAGGTCATGGAGCGGCTCCGACGCCACGTCGAGGCGATCGTGGACGACCCGGATACCGCCGAGGCCCTCAAGCCGTACTACCGGTTCCTGTGCAAACGACCGTGCAGCAACGACGAGTACTTGCCGACGTTCAATCGGCCGAACGTGACGCTAGTCGACGTGTCGGAGTGCAAGGGCGTCGAACGGGTCACCGAAAAGGGCTTGGTCGCCAACGGCATTGAGTACGAGGTCGACTGCATCATCTGGGCCAGCGGTTTCGAGATCACGACCGAGATTAGCCGACGCTACGCCATCGACGTCATCGAGGGCCGCGACGGCCTGTCGCTGTTCGACCACTGGCGGGACGGCTATAAGTCGCTGCACGGCATGACGAGTGTCGGCTTCCCGAATCAGTTCTTCACCGGCTTCATTCAGGGCGGCGTGTCGGGGAACACCACCGCGATGTTCGAGCAGCAGGCCGAACACATCGCCTACATCATCTCCGAAGCAATAACGCGCGGCGCGATGACCGTCGAGGCGAGCCAAGAGGCGCAGGACGACTGGGTCAAGACGATCCGCGAAGTCTCGATAGACACATCGGAATTCGCGGTCTCGTGCACGCCGGGCTATTACAACAATGAGGGCGGCGGTGGCGGCGAGGGCATCCGCTCGGCCATCGGCGACTTCTATGCGCCCGGCTTCTACGAGTTCGGAGACCTGATCAAAGAGTGGCGCGACAGGAGCGATCTGGAAGGCCTGGTGTTGGGCGCATGATCGTCGCGACATTGCCAACGCGAATTCTCACGCCTGAGCGGAATTCCCTTGCCGCAACTTAGATTCGACGACCGAGTCGCAATCGTCACCGGTGCCGGCCGCGGGCTCGGGCGCGCATACGCGCAGCTGCTCGCATCGCACGGAGCGAAGGTCGTGGTCAACGACACCGGCGGCGGCGTCGCCGGCGAGGGTGTGGACACCGCGCCGGCCGAGCGTGTGGTCGGTGAGATCACGGCTGCCGGAGGACAAGCCGTCGCGTCTACCGAGTCGGTCACCACGCGCGAAGGCGGCGAAGCGATCATCCGGACGGCGCTCGGACACTACGGTCGCCTCGACATCCTGATTCACAACGCCGGCAACGTCCGTCGCGGCTCGCTGAAGGAGATGAGCTACGAGGACTTCGACGCCGTGCTCGACGTGCACCTGCGTGGCGCGTTCAACGTTGTGCGGCCCGCATTTCCGGTCATGTGCGCGGCCCGTTACGGCCGCATCGTACTCACGTCGTCGATCGGCGGCCTGTACGGAAACCGCGGCGTGGCCAACTACGCCGCCGCCAAGGCCGGCGTGATCGGACTGTCCAACGTCGCGGCGCTCGAAGGCGCCGCCGACGGCGTGACGTGCAACGTGATCGTGCCGGCCGCGGTGACACGAATGGCCGCCGGGATCGACACCTCGGCCTACCCACCGATGGGACCGGAGCTCGTCGCACCGGTGGTGGGCTGGCTGGCACACGAATCCTGTTCGGTGACCGGCGAGATGTTCATCGCGCTGGCGGGTCGGGTGGCGCGCGCGGTCATCGCCGAAAGCCCGGGCGTATGCCGGCCATCGTGGACGATCGAGGATGTCGGCGAATATCTGGATGCGATTCGAAACGTGGAGGCACCGCTGCTTTTTCCGGTCGTACCCGACGGCCACGACCAGCACATCCGTTATAGCTTCGAGCTGGCCCATCGTTCAAGCGATCGGGGCGCGCTCCGTGGCTAGCCCAACGAGGACAGGACCGCTGGCCGGTGTGCGGGTGATCGACCTCACCGCAATGGTGATGGGACCGTACTGCACGCAGATCATGGCCGATATGGGCGCGGACGTGATCAAAGTCGAACCACCACAGGGTGATAACACCCGCTACATCTCGGTCGGCCCGGCCCCGGGCATGAGCGGCGTGTTTGTCAACGTCAACCGCGGCAAGCGCAGCATCGTGCTGGACCTGCAAACCGACGCCGGTGCAAGCTCGCTGCGCGCGCTCATCGCGACCGCGGACGTGTTCATCCACTCGATGCGCGCCAAGGCGATCGCCAAACTGGGCTTCGGCTACGACGACGTCGCCGTGATCAATCCGACCATCGTCTACGCCAATTGCTACGGGTACGGCCACCGCGGACCTGAACGGGACCGGCCCGCCTATGATGACACGATCCAGGCCGAATGCGGCCTGCCGGCGGTTCAACAGCAATTGACCGGCGAGCCCAACTATGTCGGAACCATCATGGCCGATAAGGTCGCCGGGTTGACGGCGCTATACGCGACCACCATGGCGCTGTTTCACCGCGAGCGTACCGGCGAGGGGCAAGAAGTCGAGGTCGCCATGTTCGAAACCATGGCCTCGTTCATTCTCGTCGAGCACGCCAACGGCGCCATGTTCGACCCTCCGCTGGGACCTGCGGTGTATCCGCGCACCGTGGCACCCAACCGCCGCCCCTACCACACCAGCGACGGCTACATCTCCGCCTTGATCTACAACGACAAGCACTGGAACGCGTTCGTCAACGCCGTCCAGCCCCCGTGGGCCAGTGAGCTGTACTCCACCCTGGAAAAGCGTGCACGCCAGATCGATACCATCTACGGGCTGGTGGCCGAGACGATGAAACAACGCTCGACCCAGGAGTGGCTGGCGCTGTTCGGCGAACTCGAGATACCGGCCGCGCCACTGAACACACCCGGCGACCTGTTCGACGACCCGCATCTCAACGCCGTGGGCATGTTCGAAACCGTGGACACCCCGCACGGACCGGTGCGCTTCCCGGGCGTACCCACCTGGTTCTCCCGGACACCGGGTCGCGTCGCGGGGCCGGCGCCAGAGCTCGGCGCCCACACCGCCGAGGTCCTCGACGAGCTGGAATTGGCGGTCGACGTGGAACCCGTGTCGGGTTCGGGATAGAGGGCGCGTGGACTTCCGAACGAGCCAGCGGGCCGCGCGACCGGGCGTAGATGTATACAAACGCGTGAAAGACGTGGTGCCACAGAATATCCCGACGGCACCGCGGGCCCCCAGACTGTTCGGTCGCCGGCGCGTCGCCGAGAACGACTCGTCCAACGGTAACTATCGCTAAGGAGCTCTTCACCATGGCCGTGCCTGTTTACAAGCGCATCCTCGACCTGTTCGAGGCCGAGGGCGTGAACACGTTGTTCGGTATCCCGGACCCGAACTTCGTGCACATGTTCCTCGAGGCGGAATCGCGCGGCTGGACGGTGGTCTCGCCCCATCACGAGGAAAGCGCCGGTTTCATGGCCGAGGCCGTCTCGCGGATGACGGGCAAGCCGGGCCTGTGCATCGGCACGCTGGGCCCGGGGGTCGCCAACATCGCCGGGGCGATGATGTGCGCCAAGGTGGAGAACTCGCCGGTCATCTTCCTCGGTGGCCAACGGGCGCGCATCACCGAACGGCGGGTCCGGCGTGGGCGCATCCAGTTCGTCCGCCAGGAAGGGCTTTTCGCGCCGGCGGTGAAGTACAGCGCGTCGATCGAATACGCCGACCAGACCGACGAAATCGTTCGGGAGGCGATTCGGCGCGCGATGTCGACGACGCCCGGCCCCGCCTACATCGAGTACCCGTCGCATGTGATCCTGGAGGAGTTGGACGTCGCAGATCCCCTGCCTCCCAGCGGATATCGCCTCGTCAATCACGGAGCGGGCGCACGGGAGGTCGCCGCGGCGGCCAAGCTGGTGCGCGAGGCCAAAAGCCCGGTCCTGCTGGTCGGCCACGGTGTGCACACGTCGCGCACCGGTGAGGCGGTCAGGGAACTGGCCGAGCTGATGGCCTGCCCGGTGATCCAGACGTCCGGCGGCACCTCGTTCATCTCCGGTCTGGAGGATCGCACCTTTCCCTACGGTTTTTCGTCGGCGGCGGTCGAGGCCGTGGTCGCGTCGGACCTTTGCATCGCGCTCGGTACCGAACTCGGCGAGCCGGTTCACTACGGCAGGACGCGGCACTGGGCACAGAACAACGACACACGCAAGTGGATCTACGTCGAGCAGGATCCGTTGGCGATCGGCGTGAACCGGCCGGTCGACGTGGCGCTGGTGGGTGACCTGCGTGGCGTGGTGCCCCAGCTGGTGGACGCGCTGAAGGACAGCCCGCGATCGCCGTCGGCCGATCTTGCGCGCTGGATCAAGCAGGATGCCGATCAGCTCGCGGAATTGGCCGAGACCGCGCCCAGCGGGCAGATCCCGATCCACCCCGCTCGCTTTGTGGTCGAGGCGACCAAAGCGTTCCCGGCCGACGGCATCATGGTCCGCGACGGCGGCGCCACGGTCATCTTCCAATGGACCTACTCGCAGGCCAAGCCGCGCGACGTCATCTGGAACCAGAACTTCGGCCACCTCGGCACGGGCTTGCCCTACGCGGTCGGCGCCTCGATCGCCGATGGCGGCAAGCGCCGGGTGATGCTGTTGACCAGCGACTCCTCGTTCATGTTCCACATCGCCGAGCTGGAGACCGCCGCGCGTCAGAAGCTGCCGTTGGTGTGCGTGGTGGGCGTCGACAACCAGTGGGGCCTCGAAGTCGGTGTCTACAAGCGCACGTTCACCCAGCCGTCCCCGCAGCCCGGTGTGCACTGGAGCAAGGACGTGCGCTTCGACAAGATCGCTGAGGGCTTCGGCTGCCACGGCGAATACGTCGAAAAACAAGAAGAGATCGGTCCGGCGATCAAGCGCTCCTATGCCAGCGGCCGAACGGCCGTCGTGCACGTCTGCATCGACCCGAAGGCCAACTCCGAGGAGATGCCGAACTACGGCGAATTCCGCACGTGGTACGCCGAAGGCACCCAGTAAGAATAAGGATCAGGAAGAGGAGAAGCCATGCGTGAATACCTGAAGTTCTACATCGATGGCCAATGGGTCGACCCGTTGCGGCCCAATCCTTTTGACGTCGAAAATCCGGCGACCGAGCAGGTTTCCGGGAAGATCTCGCTCGGCTCGGCCGCCGACGTCGACGTGGCGGTCAACGCCGCCCGACGCGCTTTCGCCAGCTGGTCGCAAAGCAGTCGCGAGCAACGCCTGGACCTCCTGGAGGCCATCCTTGCCGAATACCAGAAGCGGGCAGGCGATCTCGCCGACGCGGTCACCGAGGAAATGGGTGCGCCGCCCTCGCTGGCCGCCGGCCCGCAGGTGCAACTCGGGCTCGGTCACCTGGTAACGGCGATCGACGTGCTGAAGAACTTCCAGTTCGAGGAACAGCATGGGGCGACCCTCATCGTCAAGGAGCCGATCGGAGTCTGCGGGCTGATCACGCCTTGGAACTGGCCGCTGAACCAGATCGCGGTCAAGGTGTACCCGGCGTTGGCAACAGGCTGCACCATGGTCCTGAAACCGTCCGAGGTGGCGCCATTTTCGGCCTACATCTTCACCGAGATTCTTGACGCCGCGGGAGTGCCGGCCGGTGTGTTCAACCTGGTCAACGGCGACGGCCCGGGCGTCGGCGTGGCCCTGGCGAGCCATCCCGACATCGACATGGTGTCGTTCACCGGATCCACGCGCGCGGGCGTCGAAGTGGCCACCAACGCCGCTCCGACGGTGAAGCGGGTGACCCAGGAGCTCGGGGGCAAGAGCCCCAACATCGTTCTCGACGACTCGGGCTTCGCCGACAGCGTCCGCGCCGGCGTGGTCAACATGATGCCGAATTCCGGGCAAAGCTGTAACGCGCCGTCGCGGATGCTCGTCCCGAACTCGCGTATGGCCGAAGCCATCACCATCGCGCGTGGGGTGGCCGAGCAGGTGAAGGTGGGCAGCCCCGACGATAAGACCGCGATCGGGCCGGTGGCGTCGAACGCGCAGTTCGACAAGGTCCAGCGACTGATCCAGAAGGGCATCGACGAGGGCGCGACCGTTGTCGCCGGCGGCCCGGGTCGACCGGCGGGGCTTGACGCGGGTTACTACGTCAAGCCGACCGTCTTCGCGAACGTCACCAATGACATGACGATCGCGCGCGAGGAGATCTTCGGGCCGGTGCTGTGCATCCTCGGCTATGACGACATCGATCAGGCCGTCGAGGTCGCCAATGACACCGACTACGGCCTGGCCGGCTACGTCTCGGGGGCCGACCTTGACAAGGCGCGCGAGGTGGCCCGCAAGATCCGCGCCGGCTGGGTGACGATCAATCATGCGTTCGACATGAACGCACCGTTCGGTGGCTACAAGCACAGCGGCAACGGTCGAGAGTGGAGCGAGGCGGGGTTCCACGAGTACCTGGAGGTCAAGAGCACCTTGGGCTACGCGCCCGAGAAGGCCGCAAAATAGCCGCCGGTCGATTGAGAAGGGACGAGGCACAGGTGTTTTCAGCGGTTTTGATCGAGAAGGGCGAGGCGGGACAGACGGTCGGGGTCACCGACGTGGACGAGGCGCGGCTTCCCGATGGCTCGGATGGCATGGTCAGCGTCGACGTCGAGTACTCCACGCTCAATTACAAGGACGGCCTGGCAATCACGGGCAGATCGCCGGTCGTGCGGAAATTTCCGATGATCCCGGGCATCGATCTCGCCGGCGTGGTGACCGAGAGCAGCCACGCCGACTGGAAAAAGGGTGACCGGGTGGTGCTCAACGGTTGGGGCGTCGGCGAGACGCATTGGGGCGGCCTCGCTCAGCGTGCCCGCCTCAACGGCGACTGGCTGGTGCCCCTGCCTCCGCAATTCACCAGTCGCCAGGCTATGGCGATCGGCACCGCCGGTTACACGGCGAGCCTCTGTGTGGATGCCCTACTGGCCCACGGCATATCGCCCGATCAGGGTGAGGTCCTGGTGACGGGCGCGACGGGTGGCGTCGGAAGCGTCGCGATCGCGTTGTTGAGCGCCGCCGGGTTCAAAGTGGCTGCGGCGACCGGAAAGCCCTCCGAAGCTGAATACCTGCAGCGACTCGGTGCCGTGACGGTGTTGGACCGCGCCGAGTTCGGTGCGGCCGGTAAGCCGTTGCAGAAGGAGCGCTGGGCGGGCGTCGTCGACACCGTCGGCAGTCACACGCTGGTGAACGCCTGCGCGCAGACGCGGTATGGCGGCGCGGTTGCCGCATGCGGGCTGGCCCAGGGCATGGACTTTCCGGCGACGGTCGCGCCGTTTATTCTGCGCGGCGTTTCCCTGCTCGGCATCGACAGCGTGATGGCGCCCAAGGAGCGACGCATCGCCGCCTGGAAACGCCTGGCGCGCGACCTGGACGCCGGCGCGCTGGATTCGATCGCCCGGGAGATCGGATTGGGCGAGGCGATCGCCGCCGCGGGGGAACTCATGGACGGCAAGGTGCGCGGTCGCATCGTTGTCGATGTCAATCGCTGACGGGAGCGCCAATGGCCAAGACGACCAGACCAGAAGGTGTCCAACTTGATTTGTCCGACGTAGATCACCGCGTGGGCAAGCCGGTTGGCGGAGGGCAGTTGTGGGATCCGTGTAGTTCATCCGACATCCGGCGCTGGGTGATGGCGATGGACTATCCCAACCCGGTGCACTGGGATGAGCAGTTCGCCCGCGACTCGAAGTTCGGCGGCATCGTTGCACCGCAGTCCATCGCGGTCGCCCTCGACTACGGGCACGGCGCGGCGCCCGCGTGCGTGGGCCATATTCCGAACAGCCACTTGATCTTCGGTGGTGAGGAATGGTGGTTCTATGGTTGTCCCGTACGGCCCGGGGACAAGTTGTTCCAGGAGCGTCACTTCCACGACTACAAGGTGACCGAGACGAAATTCGCCGGCCCGACCATGTTCTCGCGCGGCGACACCATCCACACCAACCAGCACGGCACCCTGGTGGCGCGCGAACGTTCCACAGCGATCCGCTATCTCTACGAGGAAGCGACAAAGCGCGGGATGTTTGAAAATCAGCTCGGCGACATCAAACGTTGGACACAAACCGAGCTCGAGGAAGTCGAGAGGCTACGGCGTGAGTGGCTCGAGTCCAACCGCATGGGTGTGTCACCGCGCTTCGACGAGGTGAAGGTCGGCGACACGCTGCCTCGCCGCGTGATCGGCCCGCACAGCATCGCCAGCTTCACCACCGAATACCGGGCGTTCCTGTTCAACATTTGGGGCACCTTCCACTGGGTGACACCACCAGGTGTCGAGGATCCCTGGGTCTATCAGGATCCGGGCTGGGGCAAGGACTTCGCCTTCGACGAAGAAGACGCGAAGATCGATCCACGCAAGCGCGACGGGCTCTATGTCGGCCCGTCGCGCGGGCATATCGACGCCGAGCGGGCCAGCGAGGTCGGCATGGCGCGCGCCTATGGCTATGGCGCAACGATGGGCGCATGGTGCACCGACTATCTCGCGTACTGGGCCGGCCACGACGGCATGGTGCGCCATTCCAAAGCCGACTTCCGCACGCCCGCCTTCGAGGGAGACGTGACCTATTTCGACGCCGAAATCGTCGACAAGCAAGCGGAATCGACGTGGGGTGTGCCTCTCGTACACGTGAAGCTGCGCCTGACCAACCAGAAGGGAGAAATGCTAGTGGGCTGCACAGCCGAGGTCGAACTGCCGTTGTAGCCATGGTCGATGATACGGAATCGCTAGCCGCACAAGGCCTTTCCGGCCTCTCCCGCCTGTCGATAGTGTCCGGCCCGCCGCTATCGGATGAGCCCGGCCTGGGCGCGCTCACGCTGCCGGGTTTCCTGCGCGAGGTGACGCAGGCGTACGGCGAGCGTGAGGCGTTGGTGTGGCGCACCGCCGACGGCGTCACGCGGTGGACGTATGCACAGCTCTGGGAACGCGCGATCGAGGTGGCGCGGGCATTGCGCGGGTGCGGCCTCGGCAAGGACGCCCGCGTCGGCGTTCTGATGACGAACCGGCCGGAATGGCTTGCCGCGGTATTCGGTACAGCTCTGGCCGGCGGGGTGGCCGTCGCCCTCAGCACGTTCTCCACGCCGTCCGAATTGGACTACCTACTACGGGCCTCCGCCATTTCGGTGCTGTTGTTCGAGCGAACGGTGCTAACGAAGGACTTCGCCGTCGTCCTGGCCGCGTTGGAACCGGCGATCGGCACGTCGCAACCGGGTGTGCTGGAATCGGCGAAGTACCCGTTCCTGCGCCGCCTCGCACTGGTGGGAGCGCCGGCCCCGGGCATCGAAGCGTGGAATGAGTTCCTGGCGGACGGCAACGAGGAGCCGCGCGAGCCGGTCGAGGCGACCGCCGCGGCGGTGCTTCCGAGCGATGCCGCCCTGCTGTTCTTCTCTTCTGGCTCCACGAGCAAGCCGAAAGGCGTCCTCAACGCGCACCGAGGGGTGTGCATTCAGCTGTGGCGCTTCCGGCGCATGTACGGTTTCAGCCCAATCGACAATGTTCGCGGCTGGACCGCCAACGGGTTTTTCTGGTCCGGCAACTTCACGATGGTGCTTGGCTCAACGCTGGCAAGCGGCGGGTCCCTCGTCCTGCAATCGACGTTCGACGCCGCCGACGCGCTCGAGCTGATGCAGGCCGAGCGGGTGAATTTTCCATTCGCCTGGCCCCACCAGTGGGCCCAGCTGGAAGGCGCACCCAACTGGGACCGGGTGGACTTGAGCAGCGTGAGGTTCGCGGATTTCAAGACCCCGATCGCCCACCACCCCACGGTCTCGGGCGAGTGGTACGAGCCGGGCCACGCCTACGGCAACACCGAAACATTCACGATTACAACGGGTTATCCCGCCAACACCCCGCCCGAAGTTCACGCGGACAGCTCCGGAGTGGCGCTGCCCGGCGTGACGCTCAAGATCGCGGATCCGCTCACCGGCGGCATCGTTTCGCGCGGCGAGGCCGGCGAGATCCGCGTCAAGGGGCCCACACTCATGCTGGGCTACATCGGCATCCCACTCGACGAGACGCTGGACTCCGAGGGCTTCTTCCCCACCGGCGACGGTGGTTATCTCGACGACGCCGGCCGACTCTACTGGCAAGGCAGGCTCACTGACATCATCAAAACCGGCGGCGCCAATGTTTCGCCACGCGAGGTTGATGATGCCCTCATCGAGCACGCCGGCGTCAAGGTCGCGCAGACCGTCGGCGTTCCACATCAAACGCTTGGCGAGGTCGTTGTCTCCTGCGTCGTGCCGCACGATGACGTGACACTCGACACCGAGCAGCTTCTGGCATTCCTGCGGGAACGATTGGCGAGCTATAAGGTGCCGCGCCACGTGCTGTTCTTCCGTGAGGATGAAGTGGCGGTGACGGGCAACGCCAAGATCAAGGCCGGCGAGCTTCGGGAATTGGCCGCCCAGCGACTGGCCGCTAAGTGAGCCGGGCAGGGGGTGGCGATGACTGGATGGCAGAAAGCTAAATGCAAGGGGGGCGGATGAATCCGCGGTGGCAACCCGGCCTCGACCCGGCCGCCGACGCGTGCCGCCCCGGCGAGCCGATCCAACTGTGGGAAGCCACCAAGCGGCACGGCTCCTCGCTGGCGCCCAACGGACTCGTGCTCGTACAAGAGTTTCTCAACACCAGGGCCAACTCCAGATGCGGACCGGACCTGCTCGGCGACCTAGGCCATGCACGGCCATGGGCGGAGCGGACGGTAAGGGGTTGGTCGGAAATGCGGGAAACAAAGATCACGCTACCCGAGCTCACGGAAGGCGACGCGGCCAAACTCAGGGAGCTACGGGACACCGTCGACCGCTTGCTTGGCCTAGTGCCAACGGAATTGGACCGCGAGTGTCTGGCCACCGTCCAACTTGCGGCCGACGAAAACGGCCACATCATCGCAATGGCCGCCGGCCATGGCTGGCGCTGGTTTGCCAGCGTCATATGGAGCGAAATACTGCTCAGCCAGCACACCGGCACTTGGGAACGACTCAAACAATGCCGAAACCCGGCGTGCCGATCAACGTTCTACGACCGGTCATGGGACAAAAGGGAAGTGTGGCACGCCGCGACGGCGTGTGGTCCCTCGAACAACCCGTCACAGGCGACGGGGTGAACGCGACCAATCACCCGGATTCGAAGTGGCGCCGGATGCCCGCGAGCATCTCGATGTGCGCCTTGACCGCCTCACGCGTCGTCATTGGGGCCAACAGCCGGGGTGCGGCGATCCGTATCCGCTCGGTGATACGCGTGCCGCCGTCGACGGGCGCAAAGCTCACCGTTCCGCGTAGGTGCACTCCCGGTGACTGATCGGCCTCGGTCAGCACGTCGCCATCCGCGCCGACATGCAGCCGGGCCCGGTAAGTGATCCGAAGAGTAAACGGCCCCAACGGGATCCGATCCACCACCCGATAGCTCTGCAGGTAACCATCCGGTGTTTCGCTGCGCGACGTGGCTTGCACGGACACGATCAGCGGATGCACCAGTTTGATGTTGTCCAAATCCACGTAAAAATCCCGGACGTCGTCCGGGGCCGCGGCCACCTCTTCCGACAGCGTCCGCTCGGCGTGCGCGACCCACCAGCTCATAGCAAACGACCTCCGTCAGCCCAGGGCGAGATGCCCGCCGAACTCCGCGAGGAGATCGACTGTGCGCCACCAGATCAGCCCGGCAAACACGGCTAAGACGCCAATCGTCACCGCGGCTTGGATCAGGTTGCGTTGTTCCCTCGGTGGGTAAACGTAGGCCGCGGCCACCACACCGCCGGTGACCAGGCCGCCGACGTGCGCCTGCCAGCTGATCGATTGCGAGCTGATCGCCGGAACGACGAACGTGAAGACCAGATTGACCACGATGACCGCGACCACCCAGCGGACGTCGAGGGTGAGCCGCTTCGCCACCACGAACGTGGCGCCGAAAAGGCCGAAAATCGCCCCCGACGCGCCCGCCGTCGCCGTGTTGATCGGCGACAGCAGGTAGACCAGTACCGAACCGCCCAGCCCGCTCAATGCGTACAGCGCGCCGAATCGCAGACGGCCCAGCCACATCTCCAGCGGCGGCCCCACGACATACAGCGCCCACATGTTCAGCAGCAAATGCGTTGCGCCGTAGTGCAAAAACGCCGCGGTCGCCAGTCGATACAGCTGGCCGTCGGCGACGGCCGGTGGCCACAGGGTCAGTTGCTTCTCCAAGCCCCCCGACGCCATCTCCGCCACGAAGGCCATGACGTTGATCGCGATCAGCGCATAGGTCACCACCGGCGTGCCCGACCGCTCCCGCCCGCCAAACTGCGTCGTGGGCTGTCGAATCGTCCGCGCACCCGCCTGGACGCACTCCACACACTGGTGGCCGACCGCGGCGGTGCGCATGCAGTCCGCGCAGATGTACCGCTCACAGCGGTTGCAGCGGAGATACGTCCGGCGACCGGGATGCCGATAGCAGGTCGGCGCCTCAGCCGGCGACTCCGGTGCGCTGGGTGCGGTCATCGCACCATTCTCGCCTCTGCCGGCGGTCGCGGCGCAGCGCATCGGCGAACGCGTTTCGCCGGTGTCCTGTGGGCATTCCCTGCGCCCCCGCCGTGGCTTACTGTGTTTTCCGTGGGGTCACTCGATCTGACTGAAGTCGGCGCCGGCGTGGTGGAGCGCTACCTGGAGTGCCTGGCCGCACACGATTGGGACGGCCTGGCCACCACCATCGCCGACGAGGGCTTGATCCGAGAGGGCCCCTTCTGCGACGTCGTCGAGGGCAAGCAGCACTACGTCGCCTACCTGCGCAAGGTGCTCACCAATCTGAAGGGTCACCGGCTGGACGTCAAGCGCGTGTCGCGCGTGAACGATCGCGTGTCGTACGTCGAGTTGAGCGAGTCGTTTGAGATCGACGACGCGCCCGCCACATGCTCCGAATGCATCCTCTTCGAGCAGGGTGACGACGGCCTGATCTCCCACGTCAGCGTGTTCTTCAAGCAGCCCGAGGCCGGCACCGCGTAGCGGTGGCCGGCTGGAAAGCTATTCCCTGACTCGCGGAATTGACCTAACGTGTCATGGATGGAGGCAGACGGAACCCCGGAGTCGGTGCCGGTCGAGAAATTGCACTCGGGCGACCCGATCACCGATTGTGGTCAGCGGTACATAGTTCTCGAATCGAAAACCCTTGGTGACAGCTGCGTCGTTCTCGAACTCGAGTCCAGAGTGGACCACCAGCTGCAGGTCATCGAGAAATCCTTCCCGGCCGGTTACCAGGTCGGTAGGGCGAACCACCGAATTTTGTAGCCGAATTCCTGAACCCGATATTGCGCGAGTAGCCGGTCGACGGCTACCGCGCATTTATGTTTTGGCCCGCATCGCCTAGGCATCACGTAAACGCCGATTCAGGGCCCCCGAGGTTACGGGGCTCCGCGGAGCTCGAATTACCGTCCTCGCCAATGTGGTTGCGTGAGCCCCTCCTCTACCATGTCCCCACCCCGGGGGCCCCATCGGAATCACCGCCGTCACCGTGTTTCCGACCCGCGCGTGTTCGGCAGGTTTGGTCTGCCCACAACCCGGTAACCTTTCTGCCAGGAAGCGATTGCACCCCCTGGAACTGAGCGATTCGCGACGCGCCGCGCACGTTGGTGTTATCGCCCGGCCGTCCATCCAGCCCATCTGTGGACAGGCCCCTGACACGTCAGGATCATTAGGCGCGGTAGACGCAATTGAAGGGTGAGGAATGAAGATTCCGGGCGTAGCCGGCGTCGTCGCTGGCGTGACCGGCGGAGCCGTGCAGGTAGTGCGAGTCGGCGTCTCCACTGCGGCCGGCGCCGCGGGCGCGGTGCAGATGTTCGCCAGCCCGGTAGTGGAGTTGGCCAGCCCGGTGGTTCAGTCGATGGCTCAGACGACGGGCCGGGCGATCGGCATGGGCACGCCGTCCAACGGCTCCACTAACGGCATTGCGCCGCCGGTGCGCTGGCAGAGCGGGCGGCGAGTGCATCTGGACCTGGATCCATTGCTGCCATTCCCGAGCTGGCACGAGCATGCGGCGGTGGTGGAGGAGCCGGTTCGCAGAATTCCCGGGGTGGCCACCGCTCATGTGGAGGGCGCACTTGGCCGGCTTGTGGTCGAACTGGACAGTGAGGCCAACGCCGACGCCGTTCTGGATGAGGTGCGAGACGCGGTCTGCAGCGTGGCCGCCGACCTGAGTTTGACGGGACCGAAGTCGGCACCTCGGACGGCGCCATTCGCCGACCCGGGCAACCCATTGGCGATCCTGGTCCCATTCACCGCGGCGGCGATGGACGTCGCGGCGATCGGTGCCGCGGTCACCGGCTGGCTGGGCCGGTTGCCCGTCGCGCCGCGGAGCGCGCGCGCCGCGGCCGCCCTGCTCAATCATCAACCGCGGGTGGTTGCCGTCCTGGAGTCACGGCTGGGTCGCGTCGGCACCGATATCGCGCTCAGCGCTTCGACGGCGGTGGCCAACGGGCTGACCCATGCCGTCGGCACACCACTGCTGGACCTGGCGCAACGCAGTCTGCAGATCTCCGAGGCGTCGGCGCACCGTCAGCGATGGCGAGAACGCGAGCCGGAGCTGGCCTCGCCGAAGCGGCCGCAAGCCCCGGTGGTTCCCATCATCTCGTCGGCCGGGCCCAAGTCGCAAGCACCCCGGCACAATTGGGCCGCGGCGGCCGCGGGGGACGTCTCCCACGTCGTGGTCGGTGGGGCCATCGACGCTGCCATCGACACCGCTAAGGGATCGATGGCCGGGCCGGTTGAGGAGTACGTCGATCAGGCGGCGAACGCCTCGTTGATTGCCGCGGCGGGGGCGCTGCTGGCCGGGGGCGGCACCGAAGACGCGGCGGGGGCCCTGCTGGCCGGCGTGCCGCGAGCCGCCCACGCGGGCCGGCAGGCGTTCGCCGCCATACTGGGCCGCGGTCTCGCCAACGCCGGGCAGTTGATCCTCGATCCGGGCGCTTTGCGCCGGCTGGATCGGGTGAAGGTGGTCGTCATCGACGGGGCGGCGCTGCGAGGCGACAACCGCGCGGTTTTGCAGGCGCAGGGAGACATACCGGGCTGGGACGAGGACCGGGTGTACGAGGTCGCCGATGCCCTTTTACATGGTGAGGAGGCGCCCGAGCCCGACCCCGATGAGCTACCGGCCACCGGAGCGCGCCTGCGCTGGATCCGGGCGCAGGGGCCGTCGGCGACGCCCGCCCAGGGGCTCGAGCACGCCGACCTGGTGGTTGACGGCGAACGCGTCGGCAGCGTCGATGTCGGTTGGGAGGTCGACCCCTTCGCGATCCCGCTGCTGCAGACCGCCGCCCGGACCGGGGTGCGGGTGGTGTTGCGCCACGTCGCCGGGACCGAGGACTTGACCGCGAGCGTCGCCGTGAGTCATCCGCCGGGCACGCCGTTGCTGCAGCTGGTTCGTGACCTGCGGACGGATCGCGGACCCGTATTGCTGATCACCGCCTTGCACAGGGACTTCGCGTCCACCGACACGCTGGCGGCGCTGGCCATCGCCGACGTCGGAGTGGCCCTGGACGATCCGCAGGCGGCGACGCCGTGGACCGCGGACATCATTACCGGCACCGATCTCGCCGCGGCGGTGCGGATCTTGTCGGCGCTGCCGGTGGCCCGGGAGGCCACGGAATCGGCGGTGCGCCTGGCCAAGGGCGGCAGCACCCTTGCCGGCCTGCTGCTCGTCGCCGGTGATCCTCGCTCGGCCAACCCGCTCGCCATACAGCGCTGGCTCAATCCGGTCAACGCGGCCGCCGCGGCCGCCTTGATACAGGGAACCTTCTCGGCCAGCAGGGTGTTGCGGCTGGCGGATCCCACGCCACAACCGCTCACCGCCTGGCATGCCCTGGACCCGGAGATCGTCTACTCCCGCTTGACCAGCCGCACGCGACCGCTGGCCGTCGAGCCCGGCGTCGCGCCTTGGCGGCAGGTTCTTGACGACCTGTCCTATAACCCGCTTGTCGCGCCGCTGCGAGGCCCGGGGGCCCGGGTGGGGCGGCTGCTGGTTGCGACACGGGCCGAGCTCGCCGATCCCCTGACCCCGATCCTTGCGGTGGGAGCGGCGGCCTCGGCGATCGTCGGCAGCAACGTCGACGCCCTGCTGGTCGCCGGCGTGATGACCGCGAATGCGATAGCCGGCGGGGTGCAACGGTTACGTGCCGAGGCGGCGGTCGCCGAGCTGTTCGCCGAGCAGGAAAAACACGCGCGCCGCGTCGTCCTCCCCACGGTGGCGACGGCACACCGCCGGCTCGAGGCGGCTCGTACCACCGAACGAACGATTACGGTGAGCGCGAAATCGCTGCGCCCGGGCGACATCATCGACCTGGCCGCCCCGGAGGTGGTGCCGGCGGATGCGCGCCTGCTGGTGGCCGATGACCTCGAGGTCGACGAGTCCTTCCTCACCGGTGAGTCCCTGCCCGTGGACAAGCAGGTCGAACCCGTCGCCGCCGCCGATGCCGACCGGGCCAGCATGCTGTTCGAGGGCAGCACCATCGTCGCCGGGCGTGCCCGGGCGATCGTGGTGGCCACCGGCGCCGGTACCGCGGCGCAACGCGCGCTTACGGCGATCGCCGATGTCGAATCGGCTGCCGGTGTGCAGGCCCGGTTGCGCGAGTTGACCAGCAAGGTGCTTCCGCTGACGCTTGCCGGCGGCGCGTCGGTCACGGGTTTAGCCTTGGCGCACCGGGCATCGCTGCGGCAAGCGGTCGCCGACGGTGTCGCGATCGCGGTGGCGGCCGTCCCCGAGGGCCTGCCATTGGTGGCCACCCTGGCCCAGCTCGCCGCGGCCCAGCGGTTGTCCCGGCGTGGGGTGCTGGTCCGCACCCCACGCGCCATCGAAGCGCTGGGCCGCGTCCAGACGGTATGTTTCGACAAGACCGGCACGCTCACCGAGAACCGTTTGCGCGTCGTTTGTGGGGTGCCGCACGGGACCAGCGCCGAGGGCCCATTCCCCAAAGCGGGCGACCCGCAAGCCGCCGCGGTGCTGCACATCGCCGCCCGTGCCTGCACGCAGCCGCATAACGGGCAAGGGCACGCGCACGCCACCGACGAGGCCATCCTCACGGCCGCCAATTCGCTTGACGGTCAAGGCGATTCGGATTGGACCGTGCTCGCGGAGGTGCCGTTCGAGTCCAGTCGCGGCTACTCGGCCTCGATCGTCGCCGCGACCCTCGACACGGCGGGGCCGATGCTGATGGTGAAAGGTGCTCCCGAGGAGATCCTGCCGCGGTGCCGGTTCGCCGACCAGGACGCCGACCAGGACCACGCGGAATCGTTAGTGTGGCGCCTCGCCGAGCAAGGCCTGCGCGTGCTGGCGGTGGCGCAGCGCCGCTGGGACCGCGGGACCACCGAGGAAGACACCGACGCCGACGACGTCGACGCCGCCGCGCACGACCTGGACTTGGTCGGCTATGTCGGTTTGGCGGACACCGCACGGGCCTCGGCGCGGCCACTGATCGAGGCGCTGTTGGATGCCGGTCGCCGAGTTGCGCTGATCACCGGCGATCATCCGGTGACCGCCCGCGCGATCGCCCGCCAATTGGGCCTGCCGTCGGACGCGCGAGAGGTGACCGGGGCCGAACTCGCCGCCCTCGACGAGGACGACCGGGCCAAACTCGCCTCCGACGTACAGGTTTTCGCCCGCGTCAGCCCCGAGCAAAAGGTTCAGATCGTCGCGGCGCTGCAGCGCGGCGGACAGGCGACCGCGATGGTCGGCGACGGGGCCAACGATGCCGCCGCAATCCGCATCGCTGATGTGGGCATCGGGGTGAGCGGTCGTGGTTCGTCGGCCGCACGCGGCGCCGCCGATATCGTCTTGACCGACAACGACCTTGGCGTGCTGCTCGACGCGTTGGTCGAAGGCCGCGGCATGTGGGGCGGTGTGCGAGACGCCGTGAGCATTCTGGTCGGCGGCAACGTGGGTGAGGTGCTCTTCACCATCATCGGAACGGCGTTGGGCACCGGTCGTGCGCCGGTGGGCACGCGCCAGCTGCTCTTGGTGAACCTGCTCACCGATATGTTTCCCGCCCTCGCGGTTGCGGTCACCCCGCAATACCCGCAGCCCGAAGAGGCCGAGGACGAAGTCGACCGCGACGCCAAGGAGATGCAACGGGCCTTCCAGCTCGCGGCGCTGTCCGAACCCGCGCCTTCGCTCGACGCACCGCTTATGCGCCAGATCGTCACCCGTGGTGCCGTCACGGCCGCCGGAGCGACGGCGGCCTGGGCCATCGGGCGTTGGACACTGGGCACCGAACGTCGCACGGCGACAATGGGTCTCACCGCGCTGGTGACGACGCAGCTCGCACAGACCCTGCTGACGCGCCGCCACAGCCCCCTCGTCCTGGCCACCGCACTCGGCAGCGCGGGCGTCCTGGTCGCCATCGTCCAAACTCCCGGCGTCAGCCAGTTCTTCGGCTGCACACCCCTGGGGCCGGTCGCCTGGTCCGGCGTGATCAGTGCGACGGCGGGGGCCACCGCCGTGTCGGTGCTGGCGCCCAATTGGCTGGGCAAAAGGGTCGCCGCGCTCGAACCCAAAGAGGACTGAGCATTCAGCCCTTCACACGGTCCGCATAGCCACGGCAGCGTCCCACGCGCACGAATTGAGTTCCATTGCAGTGTTTTTCGACATTTGCCCTGTCGCTGGCGGCCATGGTCATCTTCGCAATCCTGTTCACCCTGTTCGCTTTCCGGCTTGTAAGGCGCTGGTTGCGCACCGGCCAGTAGTGCACGGCGCTGCCCTGGAACCCAAGCAGGAGCAATAGGCGACTTCTGAATGCGCTATCACATGCGCTATCAAATCCGGGGGTCTTGTAATGGTCGGCAGAGGGCGCCTCAGGTCGACAACTCGTTGCGCACGACCTTGCCCGCGGGATTGCGCGGAATGTTGCCGACGATATTGATGTCTCGGGGCTGTTCGAAGCGGGAAACCTTGCCTTTCAAGTAATCCCGCAACCCCGCTGAGTCGATGCTGCTTCCCGGCTGCAGGACCACGAAGGCGGCCAGTCGATTACCGAACCGCTCGTCCGCAACACCGATGACCGCGTTGTCGGCGACGTCGGGGTGCTCGGCGAGTGCGTTCTCTACCGCGCGCGGGTAGACGTTCTCACCCCCGGAAATGATCATGTCGTCCTCGCGACCCACGATGAAGAGCCGTCCCGCATTGTCGAGATAGCCCATGTCTCCCGTGCTGGTCATGTTGTCGACGACGGCTTTGGCGCCACCATCCGTGTAACCCTCGCTCGCCAACTCGCCGCCGACGAAGACGCGTCCGGTGACGCGCGGACCGACGGGCCTGTCGTTCTTGTCGAAAATGCGCACCGGGCAGCCGGCGACGGGTTTTCCGACGGTCTCGGGAGCCTGCCGCAGGTCGGCCGGTGTGGCCAGGGCGCCGATGCCGACTTCGGTTGAGCCGTAGCCGTTGTAGAGGATGTCGCCGTAGGCATCCATGAATCGCTGCCCGAGGGTGGGATCGAGCCGGTCCCCGCTGGACAACACCACCCGCAGGTAGGGCAGCGGGTTTCGCGCCAGCACCCGCTGTGGCAGGTCGAGGATGCGCGCGAGCACGACCGGCACCGCCGTAAATGCGTCGGCGCGATGCAGCGACGCCTGCGCGAGCGCGGCTTCGGCGTCGAAGTTGCGATGCGTCAGCACCGTACCTCCGAGGGCGACCGTCAGCATCAGCATGCCGAGCCCCAGACCGTGAAACATGGGCATTGCCACCGAGATCCGCGATCCGGTGCGCAATCGGGTGCGGTCGAGGATCGTCACCCAGACGCCCACCGCCGAACTCAGCTGCGGTGTGCGCGGCACGCCCTTGGGCTTGCCCGTCGTGCCCGACGTGAGCAGAACGATCCGGCCGGGTTTGCTCACCGCAGGTCGCACGGGGCGCGGGCCGTCCTCGCGCAACACGACCGTCGCCGCGTCGATCAGGACGACCGATGCTTCGGCTCCCTGGGCGGCGCGCACCCGCTCCGCGAACTCCTCGTCGGCGACGACCGTTGTGATCCGGTGCGCGCTCAGCGCGGCGGCCAGCGCATCGGTGCGGAAGTCCGTGTTGACGAGTACAACGTCCGCGCCCACCAGGGCAGCGGCAAAGAAGGCCTTGATGAAGCCTTGTCCATTACGGCACATAACCCCCACCGCTTGACCGGGTCGCACCCCGCTGCCGGACAACTCACGGGCCAGGGATTCGGTCTGCGATCGCAGCTCGCGGTAGGTGAGGGCGCCGTCGTCGTCGATGATTGCGCCCCGGTCCGGCCAGCGAGCCGCCGTGACCGCCAACAGGGTGTAGGGATTCGTGCCACCCCGGCGCGCCTCGCAAATGAGCCGGAATCCCGTGACCGGGGACGGCGGGCTGAGCAGTCGTGAGCGCAGCAGCGCCCGGGCCGCGGTGGCGACCACGCTGTCCGTCATCGCTGGGCCTCATGGGTATCGGAGTTGGCGAAGAAGCGCCGGTGCCACAGCCGGGCCGCGCGATCGGCGGGTCCGGCCAGTAGCACCGATGCCACCTCGGCCGGCCACACCCACGGCGGTTCGTTGGTGCGGGGCCGCTCGATGATGGCTTTGGCGATCGCGTCGGCGGCTTCGTCCGGAGACAAGCCGGGCAGCCGGCCCAAAATCGGCGTGGGCGCGATCATCCGGGTACGGACCAGCGCGAAGTAGACCGACGTGACGTCCACGCCGTCGGCGTGCAACTCCGGGGCCACGCTGCGCAGCCAGCGATCGAAAGCGCCTTTGGAGGCCTGGTAGGCGCCCCATTGCGGGCCGGGTACGACACGGACCCCGACGCTCGAAACGTTCACGATGTGCCCGCCGCCGTGCTCGCGCATGGCCGGCAGGAGCCCCAGCAGCAGCCAGATCGGTCCCAGGTAGTTGACGTCGATGGTGCGCTGGAAGTCATGCGGGCGGTCGTACTGGTCATGCAGCGAGCGGCGCATCGACTTGCCGGCGTTGCTCACCACGAGGTCGGGCGGGCCGTGGTTCTCGGTGACCTGCTTCGTCAGCTCGCTGACGGCGGCCTCGTCGGCAAGGTCGGTCGGGTAGGCAACGGCGCGACCCCCGCCGGCGGTGATCGCCGCCGCCACGTCGTCGAGTTTTTCCGCCGACCGGGCGACGACAAGCACCGTTGCTCCCGCGGCGGCAATCTTGCGGGCCGTCGCCTCGCCGATTCCATAGGACGCGCCGGTCACCAGTACGGTCTTGCCGGAGACGGTGCTGCGCAACCTGTCGGGATCCGAGATCCGCGCCGGGTTGGCCAATCGATCGATGGCCGCTGCGGTGGCGCCTTCAAAGGCTTGTGCTATCACGTTCACATTGACTGCCGCATTCACTCCGAGGTGCGCGCCGAGGGGTGCGGCCCTGGCTTGACCGGGTACCCCGACTCGGACTACAGCTAGCAGACCACACCGGGGTCCGGGTCCGCGCCTCGGCCCGGCACAAAATACCCCAGGTCCCGACCGCAACTATCGCGACCCGTACGCGATGGCGCGCAACTTTTTTACGAAGCTGCAATACTTGCCAGGGAAATCATTGTTTAGGCAATCGTATGGATGGGCATTTTTGCGGCATGATCGCACGTCTCCTCGCTCGCTTCCTTGGTCCTGCAGTAGTCGCCGCGGCGGGGCTCAGCGCCTCCGTCCTCGCGTCTGCGATCCCCTCAGCTTCCGCTCAGTGTCCGGACGTGCAGGTGGTGTTCGCCCGCGGCACCGATGAGCCTCCCGGCCTTGGCGCCACCGGACAGGCATTCGCCGACAACCTGCGCTCGCGTGTCGGCCCAAAGTCGTTCGACGTCTATCCGGTGAACTATCCCGCCACCCATGAGTGGGAGACGGGCCTCGACGGCATCAGGGACGCCGGCGCCCACGTCGTTTCCATGGCGCACGACTGCCCCAACACCAAGATGGTGCTCGGCGGCTTCTCCCAGGGCGCGGCCGTGATGGGCTTCGTCACCTCGTCCGCCGTGCCGGATGGGGTCGATCCCGCGACCGTGCCGAAGCCGATGGGCCCCGATGTGGCAAACCACGTCGCGTCGGTCGTGCTCTTCGGAATGCCGAACGTCCGGGCGATGAACTTCCTCAACCAGCCGCCGGTCGCAATCGGCCCCCTCTATCAGGCCAAGACCATCAAGGTGTGCGCTACCGACGACCCGGTGTGCTCCGACGGGATGGATTTCGCCGCGCATGACACGTACGCATCGGACTGGGCGATGATCGACAAGGGGGCCGCCTTTGCGGCCGGTCGCCTTGGCGAGGGTTCCGGCACCGCGCCGGTCGGGACTCCCGGGGGAGGCTTCGGCAGCTGAACCGATCAGTCGCCTGCAGCCCCGTCAGCCCCTGACGAAGCCCTTGTTGCGCATCAGGTGATCCGCCAGAAACCCGTCGTGCGGGATCTCGGGTGCCGCGTAGAAGGTCGGGTGGTGGCCGCCGTAAACGTTGCTGACGGTCGGTTCGGCGAGCAGGTCGTCGATCAGCCGCTCGTCGCCGGTGATGGCGGTGACGACCAACGAATGCCGCAACGGCTCGATGCCGGCGGTGCGCGACCACGACGACACCCACACGCAGGGAAACGGCAATTCGACGTTGAGCTTGTCGGCATCGGGTTCGGCCATCACGTGCACAGCCGGACGCAGCGCGGCGCAGCCCTCGAGGCCCCGGCCGAGCGCGGCGACCACCTGATCGGCGCCGAGGAGCGCCGTCGTTCCCGCGGCCTTGACCGCCAGATAGTCCGCCAGCGCCTGCGCCTTTTCGACGGGCTGGGTGGGCAGGATCGCGCGCTCGTCCCCGGTGGGCAGCGGCTGGATCGTCGCCAACCGCTCGGCGATCGCCTGAGCTAACGGGACAGGGTCACCCTCGTAGAGCACCGCGGTGGTGTTCACGCAGGCCATCCCGCCCAGGTTTGCGATCGAGTCGACGACGAGGTCGATGTGGTCGCGCCAATCCTGGTCGGCCGTGATAAGGATCTTGGTGCATCCCGGTCCGTTCACCACCACCGTCGGATCGTTGGCGTACCGGTCTGCCACGTCCTGGCCGCCGTACACCATGGCGAGGTCGGCCGATCGGATGATCTCGTCGGCACCGCCATGGTCGGTGGGCAAAAACACCGCGTCTTCGGCGCGAAATCCTCCCTGCCGCAAAGCATTCACCAGCCGGTGGGCGGTCAGCGGCTCGCGGCGCGACGGGCGCACCGCCACCCGGTATCCCAGCGCGAGCGCCTGGGGCCACACGGCATGCACGCCCGGGCCGTTCCCGGCCGCGTGGACGGCGAACACCTCCCCACGCCGCGCCCACACCGCACCGCCGTTGCGGGTGCGCCCCTCGCGCCAGTCGAGCGTGGCGCCCGTGGGCCGAGCCGGCCGCACGGCATCGAATGCCGAGGCGACGCCCTCGGCCACGCCGCGCGCGCCGGCGCGGGTAACCGCGATCGGCAGCCCAGAAATGCCGCTGGCCAGGCGAACGTAGTCCTCGAAGTCCAGGCCGCCTATGACGGTGGTGGCGAAGACATCGGCCGCATTGGCCAGCGCCGCCGCACGCTGGGTGACCGGCAACGGCCCGATTTTGCGTTGGGCGCCGATGGTGCGCGAAACATACAGCGGCGGAACGATGCTCAGCTCGGCAACCGCGACGCCGGCGGTGCTCACAACGACTTCGCGGTTGCGGGTGCGGTACTCGCCACCCACGCCGAGCGCGTCGATACAGAACAAATCGGTTGTGACAAGCCCCTGTTCGCGCCCCATTTTCAGTACACGCCTTCGATGACGGCCTCGCCCTCGAAGGTGGTCACCGGCCGCACCTCACTGACGGAATCGCTGAGTTGTCCCGCCGGCCCGGGCATCCGGATCGCCAGGTCGCGCTCCAGGTTGTTCGGTATGAGCATTCCCTTGCTGATGTGGTTCATCACCACCTGGCCTTGCTGCCCGTATGGCACTTGTCCCCCGGTATCCGGATCGACCACCCAGAACACCACGTACGGTGTCCGCGGGTCGAACACGAACGACGCGCCGTCGGCGGTTCGGGTGACCGCTTGTGACAGCACCATCGTGCTACCGAAGGCCATGGTGATCGTCGTGTTCGGGAAGATTTCGCGCAGTACGTCGAAGGTGTCGGCATCCACATGCGCACCGCTGAGCAATAGGTAGCGGATCTTTTCGTTCACCAAGTCCACCACGCGGTCGTTTCGGGCCATGGCCTCGAGCAGCGGCGGAGTGGTATGCAGATTGGCCACATTCTGCGTCCCGAGAATGAATACTGCCTGCTCGACGACATGGTCGATGTAGGCGGCCACTTCGGCGGCCGCGTTGCGGGCCGCAAGTTTCTTCACCCAGCGAGGGTCGATGTCGATCGGGTGGAAGATCGCCCCCAACCGCTCGGAGACCAGGCGGGAGAAGTAGCCGACACCGTGCGGCCCGCTCGGCATCAGGCACAGGAAGCCTCGGCCGCGGACGAAGCCGCCCGTGGCGAAGTCCTCGGTTTGCCACCGGACAACCTGCGCGACCCAATCCGGCATCTGCACAGTCCGTTTCGGAGCGCCGGTGGTACCGCCGGATTCGAAGATCTGGGGTAGCGGCGGGGACGATCCATAGCCGCGTGGAACGAGATCCTCCACCGGTGCGGTGCGCAATTCGTTGACGAGGTTGGGGAACAAGCGCAGATCCGCGAAGCTCTTGACATCGGTCAACGGGTCGAAGTCCAGCGCCCGGGCAGTCCGCAGCCAGAACCGGGAACCGGTGTCGTCGCCGAAATGCCAGGCCATCGCGGCGGCCAGGTACGCCTCGGGGTCGTCAATGGGATCCGATCGGGGAACGTCCAACAGCGAAAAATCGCCCACGCCATCGATCCTGTCATAGGACCGGCCCGACAATCCTGCACGCGGCAAGCCGGGCATACGGGCGTTGAACATTGTCCCATGCCGCGGCGAACTCTTTGTTACCAACCGGCTTTCGGCGACTCCTCGGTGATTGTCACAGAGCCGCGAACACTCGCGTCGGCGCTCTCCCGTCCGCGGATCAGCTTTTGCGTGCCCGGCCCAGGCTCGTGGTGATCGCCTCGTTGAAGACGGGGTAGATCTCGTCGAAAGCGCCCTCCCGCGACAACCGCCTGGTTGCCGAGCCGGTGCAACGCCTCCGCCAAGCCGCGGCCGATTCCGGTGCCGCCCCCGGTGACCAGCACCGTATTGCCCGTCATCTGCATGGCCTCTCCCTTCCTACACATCTCGGTACGGGATAACCACCAATCCTCGTCTGAACCCCAAACCGCGGCTGGGCTGGCCGAGTCGACGCTCGGTGGCGCAGAGTCGAAGGCACACCGATCCACGAGAGCGAGGAAGACGAATGCGGTACATCGCCCTGGAGGAAGCGTTCTTCATTGCCGAATTGGCCGAGCGCCAACCCATGTCGGACAGCGAACGCTTGATGCAGCTGATGAAGCCCGAATACGTCGAGCAATTTGTACGCCGGCTGATCGATTTCACCGAATACCGGCTTCCGGAGATGGACGACGTCGGCATCGACATCCAGGTGCTGTCCCTGACGGTTCCTGGTCTGCAGGTCGACATCGACGCCGAGCGGGCGCGCGATAACGCGCGATTCGCCAACGGCTACCTGGCGAAAATCGTTGCCCAACATCCCGATCGGTTCCGCGGATTCGCCGCTTTGCCATTGCAGGACCCCGCCGCCGCAGCGGTGGAACTCGAGCGCGCCGTCACCCAGGACGGATTCTGCGGGGCGCTCGTCAACGACTGCCTGCGCGGCCCCGGCGGACGCTACCTGGACGCACCCACATACGACGAGCTGTGGTCGGCGGTGGAATCCCTCGGCGTGCCGCTGTATCTGCATCCCGGGGCGCCACCGGCCGATCACTGGCGCGTCATCGACGGCCGCCCGGAGCTGTACGGGGCGACCTGGAGTTGGGCGGCCGAGGTCGGCGGGCATGCGCTGCGGATCCTGTTCGGCGGCGTGTTCGACCGGCATCCCGGGGCGACCATGATCTTGGGACACATGGGCGAATTCCTACCGTTTCAGCGGAGCCGGCTGGACTCCCGCTACGCGATAACGGCGACGACCACCGCACTGAAGCGGGCGCCTTCGGCGTACCTGGGCACCAACATCGTCTTCACCAACAGCGGGGTGTTCTCGCCGGCGGTCATGCTGGCAGCGGTGCTGGAGGTCGGCGCCGACGCGGTGATGTTCTCCGTCGACTACCCCTACGAGTCCTCGCACGAGGCGGTAAAGGGATTCGAGCGGACGACGCTGAGCGCCGCCGATCGGGAGAAGATCGCGCACGGCAACGCCGAACGGCTGTTGCGCATCGGTTGAGCCGGGCGCGTCAACGGAACCTTATCGGGACCTCAACGGGAATTGTGGAGCTTGCGCGGATCGACGCCCGCGCGGCGCCACGCCCTGGCGGCCCAGGGCAGGTAGACGAGCGCGAGGGGCAGCCGGTTGATGAGGGGATTCAGCGCGCGCACGGCGGCCGCGAATCGCTGGAATCTCCTCTCCTTCTTGGCATCCCACTCGAGCTGACACACCTCGCGCATCTGTGGCGGCAGCGTGCCGACCAGGACCAGGCGGGTGTAGGCGTTGAGCGGCGCGGACAAGACCTTCCAAACCGGGTTGGGAATCCAGCGCGGGCCCGGTATTCCCTTGCGGATGTAGCCGGTGCCGTACAGGACGGTTTTGTGCGGGACGAACCGGTCGAGCATCTCGTGCCAGTAGGCGACGAACTCGTCATAGGTCTGCGGCTGACCGCGATCGCTGACCCCATAGAGGCTGTACCAGATCTTTCCCTCGTTGAAGATCTGCTCCTTATCCGCGCGGGACAACCGGCGGATGAATGTGTCGGTCGTGTAGATGACCTGGTCGACGAAGGTGGCGTGCGCCCAATAGAACAACTCCGGGTTGAGCGCGTGATACCGCGAGCCGTCGCTGATGGTGCCTTTGATGGGCTTGTGGAAGTCGCGCACCCTGCGGCCCCATCCGAGCGGGTCGTCGGAGTAGACGGTTTTCATCAGGGGCGGTGCGGTCCGCTTGGCCCGTCCCAACGTGTCGCTGAATATAACCGAGTGATCGAGCACGCCCTGGGCGAGCTGCTCGATGCAGTTCTCCACGCCGGCCGTGCGCTGAAACCCGAAGAATTGGGTGCGGTGATCCCCGTAGAACTTCCATATCAACGACTCGGGACCCAGGCGCGGGGCGGCGTCGGTGATTTCGACTGGCCCCTCTGGCCCGACTGGCCCCTCTGGCCCGTCGGTGGGCATGGGCACCGCTTCGCGAACACCGCTGTCGAAGCGGGCACCCGCGGTTATCCCGGCCAACCGATCGTGCTGGGCGGTCATGCCGACCTCCTTGCGACACGCTCGAGCCACGAAGCAATGATACAAAACAGTATCTTTGTTTCTAACCCTAGCAACCCGCCGGTGACGTCCGCAAAGCAGGTGAGTTCGATACTTGGAGACGAGGGAGCCGCCAATCATGAAGTCCGAAACGGGCCTGGAAAGGGCCCGGTAATGCGCATGCACCGGATCGAGTCGACCGCCGATCTCGACCGCACCATCCTGGATACCGCGCGAATGGTCTTCGAGACCTACGGGGTGCGCCGCGCGAACATTGAAGACGTCGCCGCCCGCGCCGGGGTCAGCCGCAGCACGATCTACCGGCGATTTCCGACCAAGGACGACCTGTTCGAACACGTGGTGCGGCGCGAGGCCGAACTCTTCTTCAGCACGCTGGACCAGGCCACCACGGGCTGCAACCCGCAGGAGGCCGTGATCGAGGCGTTCGCGCTCGGGGTGCGCCTGGTCCAGGACTCGCCCCTGTATTCCCGGATCGTCGAGAGCGAGCCCGAGCTGTTCGGCATGTTTTCGCGATCCCACGTCTTCCCGATCCGCCAATTCGCCGACGGGATCGCCCATACCCTGCGGCGTTGCGGGGCCGACATCCCCGAACCCGACCTGGCCAACATCGCCGACATCCTGCTGCGCGTCGCGCTGGGCATCATCGTGTTTCCCACAGACCGACTCGACACGTCGGACCAAGCGGCCGTCCGCGACTACGCCGCCCGCTATCTGGTCCCGATCATCGGCCGCTAGCAAGCGTTCGGCCGGGCTTCGACTTGGCTTCCTGTCAGTGGCCTCCACTAGCCTTATAGACGTGGTGCCGGTTCCGCGGACCCGGTACGCCAGTTGCGGCGAGATCGACATCGCCTATCAGGTCTTTGGCGATGGCCCGATCGACCTGCTAGTGCTGCCGGGGCCATTGATCCCGATCGACTGCGTCGACAGTGAGCCGTCGATGTACCGATTTCACCGACGGCTCGCGTCCTTTGCCCGGGTAATCCGGCTTGACCAACGTGGGATCGGCCTGTCGTCGCGGGTCCCCTCGGCGGACATGATCGGGCCGCAATGGTGGGCGAAGGACGCGATCGCGGTCATGAACGCGGTTGGATGCGAGCGCGCGACGATCTTTGCCCCGGGTTTCACGTCGTTGGCCGGGCTCGTTCTGGCGGCCGAGTACCCCGAGCGGGTGAGCAGCCTGGTGATCGCAAACGGCGCGGCACGGACGCTACGTGCCCCCGATTACCCGATCGGCTCAGACATGAGCGCCGCCGATCCGTTCACGACGATTGGGATCGAGCCCGACGCCGTCGAGCAGGGCTTCGACATCCTCAGCATCATCGCTCCCTCCGTCGCGGGCAACGACGCGTTCCGCGCATGGTGGGACATGGCCGGCAACCGGGCCGCGTCTCCCAGCATGGCGCGCGCCTTCATCAAGAAGATCAGGGAAGCCGATGTCCGCGACACACTCGAACGCGTCAGCGTGCCAACTCTGATCCTGCATCGCGACAACCCGGGCTTCAGCCCCGTCGAGCACGCTCATTACATTGCGGAGCGCATCGCCGCGTCACGCTTTGTCGAGTTGCCGGGCGAAGATGCGCTGTACTGGGTGGGCGACACGGCGCCGATGCTCGACGAGATCGAGGAATTCATCACCGGCGTGCGCGGCGTCTCGGACGCGGAGCGCCTGCTGACCACGATCGTGTTCACCGACATCGTCGGGTCAACCGAGCGTGCCGCATTGCTCGGCGATGCGCGGTGGCGCGACCTGCTGGACAGCCACGACACCATCGTGCGACACGAGTTGCAGCGATACGGCGGTCGCGAAGTCAACACCGCCGGTGACGGGTTCGTGGCCACGTTCAGCAGCCCCAGCGCGGCCCTTGCGTGCGCCGACGAACTCGTCGACGCCGTCCAGGTGCTCGGCATCGAGGTGCGGGTGGGCATCCACGCCGGCGAGGTCGAGGTGCGCGGGGCCGACGTCGCCGGCATGGCCGTGCACATCGGTGCGCGGGTGGCGGCGCTGGCCGATCCCAGCGAGGTGCTGGTGTCCTCGACGGTGCGCGATATCGTCACCGGCTCGCGGCACAGATTCGCCAACCGCGGCGAGAGCGCACTCAAAGGCGTGCCGGGTGAGTGGCGCCTGTACGGCCTGGTCCGCGAGCGTGCGCCCGTCAGGCGGTAACGAACCCCACATCGCGAGACGGTCGAGGCGCCCGAAGGCTCGGCGTAGGCTACCAATAGGGGCGTAAAGGGGCCCGGAGCTCCCGAGGCCCCGAATTCGATTCTTAGTGTATGGGTTGATTTTTGATCGAAGGAGTACGCGTGACCGACGTGCATATCTCGCTGCCGCCGGCGTTGCGGCGAGCGCTGGACCTACTTGCCGATCCGCCGGCAGATCCGGATGTGAGCAAGGGCTATCTGGATCTGCTCGGCGACGGATCGGCCGAGGACGCCGGCGTCCCGAAGAACACCGGCCCGATACAGGCGGCGTGGGCATCACCGATCGGATCGATGCTGTACGACAACGCCCAAGCCCTCTCACGCCGGCTGATCAGCGCATGGCAACTGCCCATCGAATGGTTGAGCATCCCGCCGGGCGGCGTGGCGCTGGACATCGGCTCGGGCCCGGGCAACGTCACCGCGGCGCTCGCACGTGCGGCCGGTCCCGAGGGGCTCGCCCTGGGTATCGACATCTCCGAGCCCATGCTGGACCGCGCCGTCCGGAATGAGGCGGGACCACAAGTCGGCTTCGTCAAGGCGGACGCGCAACGACTTCCACTGCGCGACAACACCGTTGACGCGGTGGTTTCGACCGCCGTGCTGCAGCTGGTCCCGAATCCGGCCGCGGCGCTGGCCGAGATTGCACGGGTGCTACGGCCGGGCGGCCGGCTGGCCATCATGGTGCCCACCGTCGGGCCGGCCGCGCGATTTTGGCAAAAGCTGCCGAACGTCGGGGCGCACGTGTTCGGCCACGACGAGATCGGCGACATCCTGGAAAACAACGGATTCGTCAGCGTGCGGGTCAAGAGCTACGGCACGTTTCAGTGGGTGCGCGGCAAGAACGGGTGAGTTAGGCGCGTTTCAGTCGCGTTTCGGTCCCCTTTTTAAGCCGGGCGGTTGCGCGCCAGCACCGGCAACAGCAGCTCGAGTGGCGCGACCCGGAAGAAGGCCGACGCGACCCGGTTGACGCGACCCAGGACGACGACGGCCCTGCCGGCCGCAAGACCGTCGATTCCGGCCTGAGCCACCTTGTCGACGGGAACCCACACAACCCGTGGCAGTGCCGATTCGCCTTCCTCTTTGGAGAAACCGGCCGCCTCACCGAATCCGGTATCCACCGGAGTTCTCCACGCAAGCTATGGGTGTAGGACAACACGAACGCCTTGGCGGCGCCGTAGGCCGCTTGGCCCGGCAACGGACCGAACCCCGCCACCGACGCCACGTTCAGCACGGCGCCTCCATGACGTTCGACCATTCCCGGCAGGAACCGGCTACACAGGTCCACCACGGCGGCCACATCGACCTCGACCAGGTTAAGTTCCTGTTCTGGAACCGATTTCGCGACGAGTCCGAGTGTCGAAACGCCCGCGTTGTTGATCAGGACGTCCGGAACCAGGCCGAGAGCCGCGACGCGGTCCGGCAGGCCCGCTCGTGCCATTCGATCGGACAAGTCGGCAGGTAGCGGGTGCGCTCGCTGGCCCAACCGTCCGGCGAGCCTTTCGACGCGGTCGGCGCTGCGAGCCACCAGCACCACCCATAGCCGCGCCGGGCGAGTATCCCGGCGAACTGTTCGCCGTTGCCTGAGGAAGCGCCGCTGACGATGGCAGCGCTGTCCTTGCCCGGCGGTGGAAGTGCCATATCAACCCTCAATCGGAGGCCTGGGCCAGCGTGGCGAGCCGGTCCATCGACTCGCGAAGCATGTCGGCCGTCGTCGAACTGGCCCTGGCCAGCCGGGTGCTATCGGTCAGCGCCGTCCAGTCGTAGGTGTGGGTCACGCTGGTGAGGGTCGCGTTGATCGGGTGGAGTTCCCAGCGCCAGAGGTGGCCGGGCGGCGGCCTCTTGGGTTCCGCCGGGCACCAGGCGATCTTGCTGCCTTCGATGAATTCCACGACGTGGTTCTCCCGCACCGCGCCATTGGTCAACGTCGTCTTGAACACGTCGCCGACCTGGTGGACGCGCTGCCCAGGAGCGGACGAGGCGAGGTTGTTGTTGCCGTCCCAGCCCGGCTGGCGAGCGGGATCGGCGATCAGTTCGAAGATCCGCTCGGCACTGGCCGAGATCACGCGGGTGGCGCTCACGATGCGTTCCGGTTCCATGCCGTTATCCAAACACGTCGCCCGGGGCGGCTGCGCCTTGTCGTGCCACAGTCGCGGACATCAGCGTGGATGTGACTTTCGGCCGAAGCGTTGGGGACCTTTGGCCGTCGAAGCGCTGTCGACGGGGCTGCGATTGTGATCTTGTCGGGACACCCCGACGGCCTGTCGGAAGTGCAGTAAGCCCATTTTTGGGTGAGGCCCCCACGGGCCTGCTTGACCCACCGTCTCGAGACGGGGATCTGCCTTCGGGCAGGCCTTTTAGGTCACGGCCGAGGCGCCGGCGACAATGTGGTCGCCGGCGCCAGTCCTTCCCGCCTTATCCCACGCGGAGCGCCTCGACCGGCCCGGACAGGGCCGCCCTGACATAGCGGGTGTCGTCGTCGGCCAGCACCTCGGCGTCCCCCCGCTCGATGCCATCGGCGATTTCCCGGGCCACCTGGCGCGGGTCGTTCTTGCGCACGTCGAAGCCGGTGGTCATCTCGGTCTCGGTGTAGCTCAGGTGCGCCCCGGTGACAAGGGTGCCCTGCTTCTCGAGCTCGATGCGCAATGAGTTCGTCGCCGACCACAACGCCGCCTTGGAGTCGCCGTAGCCTCCGAAGCCGGGCACCCAGGACAAGATGGAAGCGATGTCGACCAGCGCTCCGCCACCGTTGTCGGCCAGGATCGGCGCGAACGCCTTGGCAACCCGAAGCGCACCGAAGTAGTTGGTCTCGAAGACGGCCCGCACTTCCTCGATGTCGCTGCCGAGCAGTGTCGGAGCGCCAAGGATGCCGGCGTTGTTGATGACGATGTCAGCATCGGAAGCCGTAATTGCGAGTGCGGCAACGGAATCCGGCTTGGTGACGTCCAACTCGACACTCACCACACGCGGATCCTCGCTGGGCCTCGGCGACCGGGCCGTGGCGTACACCTTGGCCGCACCCCGTCCCAACAACTCATCCACGATGGCCTTGCCGAGCCCGCGCTGCCCGCCGGTGACCACGACCGTCGACCCTTTGATGTTGACCATGAGCGCTGCTCCTTGACTTAGGTAACCACATTTCGCATCTGTCACCATAGTTGACTGCTGCGACAGAAGCAAGTATGTTTGAGGTATGTCTTCAGTATGGCGTGCGTCACAGCGGTACCAGCTCCCCCCGGCGCCCGGCGGCCTGGGTTTGGTTCAGGACTTCCTCAACACGACGGGAATCGGGGAATACGGACCCGACCTACTGGCCGACACCGCCCTCGCGCGCGACTGGGCCACCGGCGCGGTGCGGACGTGGTCGTCGGTGCGCGGCCTGGACGTCGAGCCGCCGCCGCTCAGCGACGCGGACGTATCGAAGCTTCGCGCCTTGCGCGAGACGATCGCGGGACTGGTCGCCGGACGATCACCGAGCGGTCGACGGGCGGGCGCCGTTGCGGCCTCTGCGTCCTTGGTGCTGTCCGAGACGGGTGAGGTACGGCTCGAACCCGCCGGTAGCGGCTGGCGTTGGCTGGCATCGGCGCTCTGGGGCGAGATTCTGCTCGGCCAGCGGGACGGCACCTGGCGGCGGATCAAGCGATGCCACAACCCCCGCTGCGCCTCTACGTTCTACGACCGCTCGAAGAACAACAGCGGGGTGTGGCACGACGTGAAGACGTGCGGTAACGCCGCCAACCTGCGGGCTTCGCGCGCCCGTCGACGCGAACGCGACCGCGCGGCGCAAAGCCGGGCGGGCGCCAAACCTGGGGGCGCGTGAGTCAGTCGGGCGCATCCGCCGTCAGCAGCGCTCAACCCCCCGGGGCATGATCCGCGGGTTGGAGTCCGCTTGGCGCCGTTTGCTTCCCAACACGGCCTGCAAGGCGTCGCAGGCACGTGCCTTGATCGGTGCGACTACGTCGAGGTTGGTCGGGCCCTGGCCTATCCAGTCCTGCAGTGTTGGCACAGTCTCAATCCCTTGTCTGTTCGGCCCATTCGCCGACTCATTGAATTCCACCGCGGCCGCTTTACGGGCGCGCCGCGCCGCGGTAAACGCCACGAAAAGCACTTTTGTGGCGTCGGGCACACTCGCGGCGCTACAGCGCGCCCGTCACGATCGACCTTTGAACCGGCGGAGATAGCCCAACAGCCGGTATGCCGGCACCGCCTTCGGCCAATCGTCGGCTCGAAAGTACGCGTCGGTCCCGCCGTCGACGAAGACGATGCTGCCGCAAAGGAAGTCGGCCGAATCCGACAGCATGAAACGCATCCAGTCGGCCATGTGCCGGACGTCGCCGAAGCCGCCGACTGGAACCGGGAACGTCCGAACCGCTTTCGCCTGTCTGGGCGTCGACAGCTGTTCTTCGAGCATCGGCGTCATGATCGCGCCGGGCGCGAGGGCGTTCAGGCGCACACCCGATCCGGCCCACTCGGGCAGCACCGCGTGCCGCCGCACCCAACGGGCTACGGCGATTTTCGAGGCCGCATACATCATCGTCGGCGCGGCAGGGCCGAACGGCCGCACGGATCGCACCGCCTTGTCGGCGTTGTGGGCGAGCAATGCTCGCACGGTTCGCCCGGGCACCGCGGGCACCGTCGTCGTGCTGTTACTGGAGATGACGACGACTTTGGCGCGTTCAGCCGCGGCCAGCGCCGGTCGCCACGCGACCAGCAGCTCCACCACTCCGAGGTAATTGACCTGGGCGATTTGGCGGGGCCGATCCCGCCCCGGGCTCGGACCGAGACCGGCGGCCAGCACGGCACCCTCAAGCTTGCCGCCGCAGGCCGCCAGGACACCGTCGGCGGCGTCTCTACGGCCGTGTGGCGTCGACAAGTCGGCGACGATGTCGGCGTCTTTGACGTCGACACCGATGACGGTGTTTCCGTCGGCCCGAAGCCGGTGCGCGGTCTCGCGGCCCATCCCGGAAGCTGATCCGCTGATCGCAATGGTGCCCATCAGATCTCCATTTCCCGTGGCGCAGTATGCAGACTTCGCGGTTCCCAGCTACGCAGCGCGTCGGTCAGGTCGTGGCGGCGGCGCGCTCGACGTCGAGAAGCTGCTCACCTCGGCGCTCCTCGTCGTAGGCCCTGCGGCCACCCCGCAGACCGAACAGCCGTTTCGAAAACAGCAGGTAGATCACGGCGGCGATGTTGATCGTGAAGGTAACCAAGCGGGTCATCGTGATGCCCTTGGCGAGGTCATGGATCTCCAGCGGCAGGAAGACCGAGGTGGCCACCACAGCGAAGTACTCGCCCCACCGCTTCAGCAACCAGAGGCCGACGCCCTCGACGACCTCGAGCAGCGCGTAGGCGACCAGCATCAGGGTCAGCAGGGCCAATGTTGATGGCTTGGCGGCCAGCGCCTTTTCCAGCTCATGCACGATCGTCATCTGGTCGACCTTGAACCCGGCGGCCCTAAAGATCGGTAGGTCGCGGTCCAGCGTGGCTTGAATCGCCCCCCGCGCACCGCGGAATTTCCACACGGCATACGCCGCGAGGGCGATCACCCCCGCCCGGAACAGCCGTTCGACCGCGAGCGTACGGATGATGATGGCCTGGCGTAAAGCCTTGCCACGCATGATCATCGGCGCGTCTTCGGCGCGGCCGCGGCCATGCGGTTCGCCTACGGTGAATTCGCCGCAACGCAGGCAGCGCCAGACTTCGCCCAGCCCGGTGGTGCCGCTGAGCCGATCGGCCAGAGTTTCCTCGTCCGGCGCATAGGTTACGTGCCCGGCAACGGCGCAGGTGACCAGCTCCCAGCGGTTGATCCCGCGATCTTTGCGCATGGCCGATCATTGATTGCCGGTAGCGAACCATGCAAGAGCGCAGTGTCAGAAGCGCGCCTTGCCGCGCGGACGTTGGGCGGTGGGGCTCACCGCGCCGAGCAGTGCGGCGAACTCGGCGACGGGAATCTCGTCCAGGTGATCGACCGCGGCGACGACGTCGGAACGCAGCGCTTCCCCGCAGAAGGGTTCGGCAAGCCAGTGGAACTTGTCGACGACACGTTCCCAGGACATCGGCCGGGTGGGTGATCCCTCGTAATCGCTCTCCTCGCGGCTGAATTTCCGTCCGTCGCGCGTAGCCACGTGCACGCGTGCCGCGGTGCGCTGCGGGTAGTCCGCGGTCAGGTCGGCAGCGGCCTTGACGTCGACCCGCGCCAGCAGGTCCTGAACGTCGCCGCGCACCACGCGTTCGGTCTCGAGCTGTTCGGGCCCCACGCCACCGTCGAGCAGCGCAACCGCACTCAGATATTTCAGGTTGTAGTCGGCCTGCTCCTTGGTCCGCGGATGAGCCTTCTCGCCGTACGCCCCGCCGCCGGCGAAATCATACGCACCCTGAAAGACCTCGAGGGTCACCCGCGCGATGTCTTCGCCGCGCAGATCATTGGCGCCGCGAACCGCCAAGACCGCGTCAATGATGGCCTGCCCGTGAATGAGTGAGCAGTACTGCTTCAGGTAGGTCTGCTCGACGCAGGCGAGTCCCCGGTCCCCGGTGTGGAAGTCAATGGGCTGATCGAAGAGTTGCACCAAGCCATGCGGGCCCTCGAACAACGACCTGGGACCGGTGATGCCGCGGGCGGCCAAGAAGGTGGCGTAGACCGCACGCATGCCGGTGATGGCGGGCGAAATGCCCTTCCAGTTCGAGACCGGTTCAGCGTGCACGGTTGCGAGGGACACGTTGTCGGCCGTGGCCGCGGCGATCGCGTTGGCGGTCCGCTCGGCGTCAAGCCCGAGCAGCTTCGCCGATCCGGCCGCGACCGACATCGCCAGTTGCAGCGCGTGATTGAGCCCGCGCGCCATGACGGGAACCTGGGCGCTGAACCGGCATTGGATCTCGTAGGCGACCGCGAGGGCCAGCAGAAAATCCGCTCCGCTGGCATTGACGTGCTCGGCCACGGCCAGGACCGCACCGAAGTTGTCGGCGGGATGACACAGCCCTCCCACCGTGAGATAGGTGTCGAGCAGATCGGGGTAGCGCACCAGCACCGCGTTGAAGAACGCCGCCTGATCGACCGAGACCCGCCCGCCTCCGACGAGGGTCGCCGTGGGGACACCGCTGAACTGGTAGGTGTGTTCGCGGATCGTTGAGATGAGCTCACCGTCGAGGGAACCGACGGCGCAGGCGACGCTGTCCAGCACGTTGCGCTTCAGCAACGCCCGGGGCCGCCCGCTCAGGTCCGCCGGCTCGGCGCCGACGACGAAGCCGGCAAGGTCGTCCACAACGAAGTTATGCGCCATGACGTTTCGTCCTTCCGTCGATACCCCCACTGAAGCGCCGCGGCGGCCTGCCGTCCGGCTCGGCGCCCGGTCCGCGCTCCAAAGCGATGATTTGCTGCGACAGGGCCGGTCCGGAGATGTGCATTCGTTGGGCCGCGTGGCCGAAGTGTAGTTCCTCGCGTGTTTGAGGAGTTCAGACGGCCCGATCCACCGCGTGCTGCTGCGATCTTGTGATCGCCGCCGTTTCGTCGGTGAGCTTCTTCCCGATCATCCGGATCTGCCTGGCGCTCAGCGGGCACAGCGGATGCACGGCCACCATCAGGGCGACCTGTCGGCGATGGTCGAAAACCGGTGCGGCGATGGTGACGACGGGCCGCTTGCGGCGACCGGGGTTGTCGTCGGAGAGGAAGCCGATGGTGGTGAACTCGACGAGTAGCTGCTCCAGGATGTGCCGAACCGGGGTCGGCATCTCGTGGCTATCCAGCGTGCCGACCGCCTGGACGGCCTGCGCCAGCGCAGGCGTCGTCCAGTCGACGTCGAATCCCCGCTCCCGCGTGTGCTCCAAGACGCGTTCGAGACGTTGAACGCGGTCGGCGTTGTCGCCTGCACCGCGACGGATCCACGCTCGTTGTTCCTCCTCGGTGTCCCAGGCGGCGAGTGCGACGCCGAAGGGTGGGGCGTAGGGGATCCGATCACCCGGTATGCCCGCCGGCTGGGTAGCCGGGTCACCCTCAAAGGCGGTGACGACCAACGAATCATCGAATCGCTCGACCACCGAGCCGGCATAGCCGACGTCGCGGGAGAGCCGCAGCGCCGCGGAACGTGCGGCATGCGCAAGCGGGCGCGCGGTGTCCGTCCGCGCCGCCACCACGGCGAGCGCGGGGCCCAGAGTAAAGGTCTTCGCGATGGGATCGCGGCTGGCCCAGCCACGATCGCACAACGTCTTCAGGATCGCGTGCGCGGTCGCCTGGGTGAGATCGAGCTCGCGCACGATGTCGGAGAACCGCAGCCGCGGCTGTGCCGACCGTGCCAGGAGTTCGACAACATCGAGGACCCGGGCGGTCGGCGCCGATGGCGATCCGCGAATGGCTTGACTCCTTTGCGACGTGCTTCATACAGTTGCACCGAGCATTCGAGATTTTATATCGATTATTCGAGAAAACAATTGGGGCTGGTGCATTGCGCGCCGTTGTGTTGAGGGACGGCCGGTTGCAGGTCCGCGAGACCGCGGACCCCGCACCGGGGCCGGGCGAATTGTTGCTGCGGACATTGAGCACCGCGATTTGTGCGTCCGATGTGCATTTCATGGATCACCCTGAGCTGGCCGTCGACGATCCGACGGGTCGTTCGCTGTATGACCCCGACCGCGACATCGTGCTCGGCCATGAGTTCGTCGGCGAGGTCATCGGGCACGGGCAGGGCTGTACCGATCAGTTCGAGGTCGGCTCGCGGGTGACGGCGATGCCGGTGCGCCTCGTCGACGGCGGTGCCGGCGGCATGCGCATCATCGGCCAGCACCCGGAGGCCCAGGGAAGTTTCGCTGAGCTGCTTGTGGTTTCGGAAGCGGCGGCCAAGCCGGTTGTGGGTGGCGTCTCCAGCGACGCGGTCGCGCTGACCGATGCGTTCGCCGTCGGTGAGTTCTACGTGAGGTCGGCGCGGATCCAACCGGGCGAGATATCCATCGTCATCGGCGCGGGGGCAATCGGCCTGTCGGCCGTTGCCGCCTTGGCCAGCCGCGGCATCGAACCGATCATCGTGGCCGACTACAAGTCCGACCGCCGCGCGCTGGCATGTGATCGCTTCGGCGCGCACGTCGTCGTCGATCCCGCCGAGAAGTCGCCGTTCGATGCGTTCAGGGAGGTGCGCGCAGAACGCGGATTACCCGGCCCGGCTGTGGTATTCGAGTGCGTCGGCGCCGCCGGGCTCATTCAGAACATCGTCGAGTCGGCCGAGATGGCCACCCGGATCTACTGCGCGGGCGGCTGGTACACCGGCGACACCCTGGACATCACCACCGCCACTCGCCAGGGCGTCACGATCCAATTCGGCGGCGGCCCGCACCCACAGGACTGGTACGGGACCCTCGACGCCATCGCGTCGGGACGGCTGGACCCGCTGCCGAGCGTCGGCAAGGTCATCGGCCTCGACGAAGTCCCCGGCGCGCTCGATTCGGCCCGCAGGTCCGACGGCCCACCGCGCATCGTGGTTCATCCGAACGGAGACGTCCCATGACCGAACGAGAAGATCGCCAAGACATCTCGGAGTTACTCGTGCGGTACGCCACTGGGATCGACCGGCGCGACTGGGCGCTGTTCCGGACCGTGTTCACCGATGACTGCGAACTCGACTACGGCGAGATCGGCACATGGAAGGGCGTCGACGCCGTCACGGAGTTCATGGAACAGGTGCATGCGCTGGCCGGGCACACCATGCACCGACTCAGCAACCAGGCCATCACGCTCGACGGCGACAAGGCAGCGGCCCGCACGTATATCGACGGACTGATCATGGTCGGTGACAACACATCCGGCGTCAACGCGATTGGCTATTACGACGACGAGATCGTCCGCACCAAAGACGGGTGGCGCATCGCGCGCCGCCGGTACACCCAGGTTCGCCTGAGCACGGTTGGGAGCCCTTAGATGACATTCGCAACCAAGTACGGGCCGTGGGCGCTGGTCGCCGGCGCCTCCGATGGTGTGGGCGCCGCGTTCGCCGCGGGACTCGCCGAGCGCGGCGTCAACGTCGTGCTGCTTGCTCGCCGCCAGGCGGTGCTGGATCACGTTGCGGCGGAGATCAACTCTCGCTTTCCGGTCGAAACGCGCACTCTCGCGATAGATCTCACGGAGCCGGGCGCGGCTTCGGTGATCGCCGCGACCACCAGCGACCTCGAGATCGGGTTCCTCGTGTACTGCGCGGGTGCCGATCCGAACTTCAAGCCGTTCCTTGCCAATCCGATCGAGGCCGCCGAAGCGATGGTGCAACGCAACTGCATGGTGCCGATGCAGTTATGCCACCACTTCGCTCCCGTGATGGTCAAGCGGGGCAGCGGTGGCATCGTCATCTTCGGGTCCGGCGCCGGGTTAGCCGGCTGCACCAACATGGTCGCCTACGGCGCCTCCAAAGCGTTCGACATGGTCTTCGCCGAGGCGCTATGGGCGGAACTGCACGACAAGGGCGTTGACGTCCTGGGCCTCATCCTGGGCAAGACCAACACCCCCGCGTTGAGAGCACTCGAACACAGCCGCGGACTGATCGACTCGCCCGACGACACACCGCCAGGGGCCGCGGCCGTGGAGGATGTCATCGCGGAGGCATTCGAGAATCTGACCAACGGCCCGACGTGGATGGTGGGCGAAGACATGCGCGCCGCCGTACCAATGATGGCTTCGCTGACCCGCAATCAGATCGTCCAACTGATGACACAAGCGAGTGCCGCGGCGATGGGTCCCTCGGACTAACCGGGCGCGCGCCAGGAGATCAGCGCTCGGCCGTACAGGAGCCGGCGGATGCGGGCGCCGGCAAGCGGCGCGCGGACATGCGTGCGCAGCTGTTCCAGGGTGTCATTCGGCGGCCACTTGATCGGAGCAGTGTGTTCCCATTTGCCCCTGATGCGGTTGGCGAGGTCACAAGCTGCCCAACTTGTCAAGTGCCACAAACCATTTCGCAGCGACGGTTTGACAAAGGTGACGACGGCCAGCGTTCCGCCCGCGCTGACCAGACCGGCGAGGCGTTCCAGTGCCTCACGCGTGTCCTCGAAGTGGTGCAGGGCGGCGTTCGACAGGATTGCGTCGAAGCCCGCACGGGGAAGGTCGGCCGTCAGGACGTCGCCGTGAACCCACCGGATGGGCGTTGCGGCAAAGCGGGCCTGCGCGCGTCGCAGGACGGGACCGTCGAGGTCGAGCGCGGTAACTTCCGGCACTCGCCGTGTCAGCCGGGCTGCGAGGAGCCCGTCCCCGCACCCGACGTCGAGAACCCGCCGGGCCGTGACCGGAACCTCGGACTCCAGCAATGCGTCGTAGTGGATATTGACGTTCCACGGTTGGCCGGCCCAGCGCACTCGCTCGAAGTTAATCGAGCTATCTGTGGATCCATTGCCCCGGCAGACCAACCAGTGTCGCTAAACCCGGCAGGCCGCAGCGCTGTCGGCTCAAAACACCACCATACGGCTACGAAAGGTTTGCCAAAGTTTCAGATCAGCCCTGCCTAACTTTCGCGGGTGGGCGCTGTGGCCAGCGAAGACGGGATCCGACACGCTGCCGCCTCTCCCACCTTCCGCGTTGCTGGCTCGGGGCTTCGCGGGTAACTTGAGAAGGCAGTTCGCCACGGCAAGCGAGCCGAAGTACTCACCGATGATCGGCCCCTCTTCGAGTTGAAGGATGACGATGCCGGCCACAGACAGGCCCGCTGCCGCGGCCTCGACGACATCGCGGGCGCGGCGCCTCAGCTTGACCCGTTCGGCGCTGATCACCGCGATCTTCATCGCCCCGGCGGTGGTCATCAGAATCGCCGGCCTGCATCTGGACCCGGTCGCCGCCCTGCTGATCTACGGGGCCGCGGTGGTCGCGGCCAGCTTCCTGCTGGCGTGGGCCGCGGAAGCCGCGCAGATCGATGTGTCCGGAGGGCTGGCGATCGCGGTTCTCGCACTCGTCGCGGTGCTGCCCGAATACGCCGTCGACCTCTACTACGCGTACGTGTCCGGTCACAATCCGGATTACACCCAGTACGCCGCCGCGAACATGACCGGGTCCAACCGGTTACTGATGGGGTTGGGCTGGCCCGTCGTGGTGTTGGTCAGCATCGTCGTGGCGCGAAAAGCCGGCCCCGGCAAGCCCACCGGTGTGACCTTGGAGCGCGCCAATCGCGTCGAACTCGGGTTTCTGCTGATCGCCGGCGTGGTCGCATTCGTCATGCCGGCGAGCGGCGAAATCCATCTGGCGCTGGGGTTGGCGTTGCTGGCCTGGTTCGGCTTTTACCTGTACAAGATCGGCCACGGCGACGTGGAGGAGCCCGTCCTCATCGGCACGGCCGCCGCGCTCGGGGAGCTTCCCGATCGCAGTCGGCGCGTCGCCGTCGTCGGTCTCTTCGTCGCATCGGGCGCGGTGATTCTGTTGTGCGCCAAACCGTTCGCCGACAGTCTGGTCGCCGCCGGCACCGAGCTGGGCATCGACCGCTTCCTGCTGGTTCAGTGGCTTGCCCCGCTGGCCTCGGAAGCGCCCGAGTTCATCATCGCGGTCATCTTCGCCGCCCGCGGCAAGGGCACGGCAGCGATCGCCACCCTGATCTCCTCCAAGGTCAACCAGTGGACGCTGCTGATCGGATCGTTGCCCGTGGCCCACATACTCGGCGGGGGCGGGTTCTCGCTGGTGCTGGATTCGCGCCAGGTCGAGGAAGTGCTGCTGACGGCCACCCAGACCATGATGGGGGTGGCGCTGATCCTGGGGCTACGTTTCAACCGGGCCGCGGCGTGTGCGCTGCTGGCGTTGTTCATCGTCCAGTTCCCGCTCGTATCGACGCATGGGCGGCTGGTGCTCTGCGGCGTCTACACCGCAATCGCCGTCGCCGGGCTGATCGTCAACCGCCGCCACCTGGCTGCCACCGTCCAGGCGCCGTTTGTCGGGCGGGCCATCCGCCACAGCGGTCACCCGCACCATGCGGAGGATGGTCCCACCGGGGGCTAGCTCGCAGCAACGCGTCAAATTTCAGGTTTTCCGCTGGTAACCCTCCCATTAGTGGCGATTGGGTTATGGTGCTCGCGTGACGTCGGACGAACTGGCGTGCATGACATGCGGCGCCGAATTGCGCGCCACAGCGAAGTTCTGCGACGAGTGCGGGTCACGAATCAAGCCTTGGGACAAGCCGGCGGAGTACAAGCAAGTCACTGTGCTGTTCGCCGATGCCGTGCATTCGATGGACCTCGCCGCCGCCGTGGGCGCCGAACGGTTACGCGAGATCATGACCGAGCTAGTGGAGCGTGCCTCGGCGGTGGTGCATCGATTCGGCGGCACGGTGGACAAGTTCACCGGCGACGGGATCATGGCTGTGTTCGGCGCCCCAGTCGCCTTGGAGGACCATGCTTTCCGCGCTTGCCTGGCGGCACTGGGAATCCAGGATGAGGCCAAACGCATGGCTGGGGCGGTCGCGGAGCGTGACGGGATCGAGCTGCAGCTGCGGGTGGGCCTTAACTCCGGTCAGGTAATTGCCGGCGAAATCGGCTCGGGCGCTTTGGGTTACACAGCAATCGGCGAGCAGGTCGGGATGGCGCAACGGATGGAGTCGGTGGCGCCGCCCGGCGGGGTGATGCTCAGCGAGTCCACGGTCCGGCTGATCGAAGACGTCGCGGTATTGGCGGAACCGGAAATGGCACACATTAAAGGGGTAAGCGACCCGGTGCCCGCGCGCCGCCTCCTCGCGACCAGACGCGGCCAGTACCGCCGCACCGACCCGCGACTGGTCGGACGCATCTGGGAACTCAACACGATCGGCGGCCTCCTCGATGAGGCGATCGGCGGGGCCGGTTGCGTCATCGGTGTTCTTGGACCGCCGGGCATCGGCAAGAGCCGCATCGTTCGCGAAGCCGCGGCACTGGCAAGCAACCGGGGCGTGGACGTGTTCACCACCTACTGCGAAGCCCACACCAGCGGCATCCCGTTCCATGCAGTGACCGGTCTAATGCGCGCCGGCCTCGGGGTCGACGGCCTTGACGGCGAGGCGGCCCGGGAACAGCTGCGCACACGATTCCAGGATGCGAATTCTGAAGATCTGCTGTTGCTCGATGACCTGCTCGGCATCGCCGCCCCTGAGACCGAGGCGCCCAACGTCGAGGGTGACGCGCGGCGGCGGAGGCTCACCGCGCTGGTCAACGCCACATCGATGGCCCGGACCACGCCAGCGCTCTACGTAATCGAAGACGTCCATTGGATCGACGAGGTCAGCGACTCGATGCTGGCCGACTTCATGGCAGTGATCCGACAAACCCGCTCGATGGTGCTGATCACCTACCGCCCCGAATACCATGGCGCGCTGGCCACCATCCCCGGCGCGCAGACGATCGCGTTGCGCCCACTCAACACCACCCAGACCGAAGCGCTGCTCGGTGAGCTGCTCGGCTCCGATTCCTCGCTACACGGGCTGGCCCAAGTCATCTCCGAACGCGCCGGCGGCAACCCGTTTTTCGCCGAGGAGATCGTCCGGGATCTGGCCGAGCGGGGCGCGATCGACGGCGCCCGTGGCTCCTATTTGCTGCACGGCGACGTCGGCTTGCCAGAAATAGAAGCCGCCGTACCGGCGACCTTGCAGGCCGTTATCGCGGCCCGCGTCGACCGGCTCAGCTCCACGGCCAAACGCACACTGAACGCCGCGGCGGTCATCGGGTCGCGGTTCAGCCCGGAACTGTTGTCCGCCTTGGGGATCGACCCGGTCTTCGACGAATTGGTCACGGGTGAATTGATCGATCAGATCGGGTTCACCCCGCAGGTCGAGTTTGCGTTTCGGCATCCACTGATTCGTTCCGTGGCCTACGAATCGCAGCTGAAGTCGGATCGCGCCGAGCTGCACCAGCGGCTGGCCGCGGCGATCGAGCAGCGCGGGTCGGCCGACGAAAACGCTGCGCTCATCGCCGAACACCTCAAGGCGGCGGGGAATCTGCACGCGGCCTTCGCCTGGTATATGCGCGCGGGAACCTGGTTGACCCACCGCGACATCACCGCGGCACGGGCCAGTTGGCGGCACGCGCGTGACGTCGCCGACCGACTGCCCGACGCCGACACCGACCGCGCCGCAATGCGAATCTCACCGCGGACGCTGCTGTGCGCCAGCTCATGGCTCGCGGGCGGCAGCCTGGCTGAAACCGGGTTCGACGAACTGCGCGACCTCGCCAGCGCCGCCGGCGACAAGAGATCGCTGGCTATGGCGATGGCCGGGTGGGTGCCGGCGCTGATCGTTCACGCCCGATTCGACGAAGCATCGCGGTTGGGTTCCGAGCTCGAAATCCTGCTCGAGTCGATCGGCGAGCCTATCTTGACTCTTGGGCTGCTTTACAGCGCGATCGCCGCCAAGCTTGAATGCGGCGAGATGACCGAAGCCGTGCGGCTGGCGCAACGGCTGATCGATCTGGCCGACGGTGACCCCGCCAAGGGCGATCTCATCGTCGGCTCTCCGTTGGCGGGCGCGATGGTGCTGCGGGGTTGCGCACGATGCTTCCTCGGCGACCTGGGCTGGAGAGCCGACGTCGATCAGGGCATAACGATGGTCCGTGCCTTCGAGCCCAGCTTGCGCGCGGTGATGCTGCTGTTCAAAAACATGCTTCTCGCGAACGGCGTATGGCTTCCGGACGCGGCGGACCTGCAGGAGACAGCGGAGGTCCTAGAAATCGCGGAGCGATCCGGCGATAATCTCGCGCTGGCCTGCGCCCAGTACGTGCACGGCGTCCTGCTCTTGTCCTATAACGGCCCTCGACGCGGCGATGCCTTCCCGCTGATTGCAGCGGCCCGTGAAGCCGCATTACAAGAGCGCTTCACGCTTTTGGTGGCCATTTGGGCCGACTTGCACTTTGCTCACGAGAAGGCCGCCACCGGAGATCTCGACGGAGCGATCGGACTATTGCGCCCGGCCGTCGAACAGGAATACGCCTGCGCCGACATGATTGGGCTGGCGGCGATCACCGCCGCTCTGGTACAAGCGCTGCTGCGCAGGGGCAGTCCGACGGACCTTCGAGAAGCACAAGCGGCCATCGACCGGCTAGCCGCAGTGCCGACCGAGCCCGGATTCATCCTGAACGACCTGTGGCTGCTGCCGATGCGGGCGTCGGAGGCGCGAGCGCGCGACGACGAACTGGCCTATCGCGACTATCGTGACCGCTACCGCGAGATGGCGAATTCTCTTGGCTTCGATGGGCATATCGCTTGGGCATCGGAAATGGAGTAATGCAGTGACGGACGTGTTGACGGTCATCGGCGTGGGCGGGATGGGTGAGGCGATCGCCAGGCGGCTGGGCTCTGGCAAGACCGTGCTGCTGGCCGACTACAACGAAGAGACGCTGGCGTCGGTATTCAAATCACTTTCCGCCGCTGGCCATCACGTCGAAAGCCGAAGCGTCGACGTCGCGTCACCGGAATCGGTGCGCGGGCTCGCCGAGTACGCGGACTCGCTGGGCAGCGTCACGCAGGTGGCGCACACCGCCGGCCTTTCCCCGTCGCAGGCCTCAGCCGAGGCGATCCTGGCCGTCGACCTTCTTGGCACCGCGCTGGTGCTGCAGCAGTTCGGCGAAGTCGTCGCGCCGGGCGGCGCGGGTGTCGTAATCGCCAGCATGGCCGGCCATATGTTCCCGCCGCTGACCGCCGAGCAAGAGCGTGCGTTGGCTCACCATCCGCCCGGCGAATTACTAACACTGGACTTCATCGGCAGCATCACGGATCCGAACTTCGCTTATCCAATCGCTAAGCAGGCCAACCATATCCGCGTTCGCGCCGCCAGCGCGCAATGGGGTCGGCGGGGAGCACGCGTCAACTCGATAAGCCCTGGGATCATCTCCACGCCCATGAGTCAGCAGGAACTTGCCTCTCCCGTGGGGGACGGCATGCGCGGGATGATCGCCATGTCCGCAACCGGCCGGATCGGGACCCCGGAAGACATCGCCTCGGCCACCGCGTTCCTGCTCGGCCCCGGGGGTTCCTTCATCACCGGCACCGACCTGCTCGTCGATGGCGGCGTCATCGCGGCCATCAGGGCCGGAAGCCCCCCGAGCTAGGGGCCATCGAAAAGGCTCCCGCGGCCACGGCTGCACTGCCTATGCTGATGAGATGCCGCAACGGGCGTTGCGTGACCGCCTCATCGAACTCGAAGATCCGAGCGAGGATGTGGCACGCGGTCGGGCGCTGCGAAAGACCGCCCCGCGGCGCGACCTCGCGCAATTGACTCCGTCAAACCGAACGGCCACGGAAATCCTCGTCGAGCAAAACGCCGACCGGCTGCCCGAACTCGTCCCGCTGCGTTTCGCCCGGATGCTCACCGACCCCTTCTCGTTCTACCGGGGCTCTGCCGCGGTGATGGCCGCCGACCTCGCCGGCAGCCCATCGAGCGGGATCGAAGTGATGTGCTGCGGTGACGCTCACATCTCGAATTTCGGCATGTATGCCGCGCCGGATCGCTCAATAGTTTTCGACCTGAACGACTTCGATGAGGCCGCCGTGGCGCCCGCGGAGTGGGACGTCAAGCGACTGGTCACCAGCGCGATCGTCGGGGGCCGCCATGCAGGATACCCGGCCAAAGCCATCCGACGTTGCGTCGAGGAAGCATTGGCGTCCTACCAAAACAGTCTCCAGGCGATGCTCGAGGAGATGGACGTTCTGCAGCGCTACTACCTGCGGGTGGAGCCGGAGCACTACAGCGGGGAGGTATCCAAAGGCCTGCAGGAAGCGATTGACAAAACGACATCCCGGGCGCGCAACCGAACGTCAGCGCGAGTCTTCAAGCAAATCACGGAGATCGGGCCCGACGGAACTCCCCGCCTGCGGGAGGCTCCCCCGCTACTACAGCACGTTGACGAGGACACCGAAGGTCCGCTGGTGGAGTCGATTCAGGAATATCTGGGAGCGGTCCCCGCCGATGTGGCACTGCTGCTGTCGCATTTCCGCGTCACCGATATCGCGCTGCGGGTTGTCGGCGTCGGCAGCGTGGGTACCCGGTGTTACCTGGTCATCTTGGTCGGCCCCAACGGCACACCGCTGATACTGCAGATCAAAGAGGCCACTCGATCCGTGCTCGAAGAATACGGCGCTTGGCGCCAGCCGGATTCGCTTACCGCGGCCGTCAAGGCCAACGGCCAGGGCGTGCGCGTCATCGAAGGGCAGCAAATCCTGCAGGCGATGTCCGATGTATTCCTTGGGACGACACGCAAGGACGGGCACGACTATTACGTCCGTCAGTTCCACGACATGAAGGGCACCATCGAAACCGAGGGCATGTCGGCTGCCACGTTTTCCGAATACGTCGTTGCCTGTGCGGTGCTCTTGGCGCGGGCGCACTCGCAGAGCGCGAACGCATCAATACTGCAGGGATACGCCGGGACCGGCGACAACCTGCACTGCGCGGTCGCCGAATGGTCGTACGCATACGCCGACAAGTCGCTCGACGACTTTCACCAGCTTTGTGCGGCGGCTAAGGCCGGTGCCATCGAGGTCGCCGAAGATCCCGCCCGATAGCGGGCCGATTCTTCTGGTGCTCCTAGTCGGAAGCCCGGGCAAGCGCGCCGGTGGTGTGCCGGTGCGGTGCAGCCACTCTCGGGGCCGCAACCGCCACGTGCGGCGAGCGTATTCCAACTCGGTGTACGGCCATTGCGTCACGATGCGACCGGTGGGCGAACGGAAGTAGGAGTCACAGTGTGTCCACACGGTGCGCGCCAGGTCCGCGGAAAGCTGATCGTTGTAACGCTTTTCAGCCTCCGGGCGCACATCGACGTATCCCCCTCGACGCGCCACCCGACTCACCGCGCTGGCCACCAGTCGCGCGCCGGCCTCGAGGATGTAGACGATCGAGTTGCCGCCCTGGTTGGTGTTGGGACCGTAGAGCATGAAGAAGTTCGGGAAGCCCCCGACGGCCACACCCAGGTAGGCGCTTGGGTCGAGTCCCCAGCGCTCGTGCAGGCGCTGCCCTCCGATGCCGGTGACGTCGATGCCCGATAGATAGCGCGACGTCTCGAATCCGGTGGCCAGCACGATCACGTCGGCGTCGACCTCCCGGCTGGCGGCGGTGATCACCGACGTCTCGGCAATCCGCGCGATGGGGTCGGTGACCAGCTCGACATTGTCTTCCTGCAACGCCCGGTAATACTCGTCACCCAGCAGCACCCGCTTGCAGCGGAAGGGGTAGTCCGGCGTCAGCACGCGGCGCAGCCGCCCGTCAGCCACGGTGCGCTCCAGAAACGACGTCGCGACGTGCGTGCGCGCGGCGACCACCGGGTCGTCGGCAAAAGTCGCCGTGTTGTCGTGCTGGAATTTCCAGATCTGCCACCGCGTGCGGCGCACGGCCAGGGGATTGCGCTGAAACTGCGCCAATTCGGCTGCGCTGTAAGGCCGGTCGTCCTTGGGCACCATCCATGGGGGAGTCCGCTGAAACACGGTCACGCGTTCGGCGGTCTTCGCCAGTTCCGGGACAACTTGCACCCCGCTGGCTCCGGTCCCGATCACCGCCACCTTCTTGCCGGCCAGCTCGATGCCATGATCCCATTGCGCGGTGTGCATGAGCGTGCCGCCGAAGTCGATCAGGCCCTCGATTTCCGGAAGCTTTGGCGACCCGAACAATCCGACAGCGCACACCACGACGTCGGCGGTCAGTGTGGCGGCTTCCCCGGCACGGTCCAGCTCACAATCCCAGCTCCACGTGTCGGAGTTCCAGCGAACCGAGCGCACCTTGGTGCCGAGCACGAGATGGCGGCGCAGGTCGAAGTCGTCGGCCACGGACTCGAGGTAGTCGAGAATCTCGGGCTGGCGAGCGTACGTGCGACTCCAGGACTTGTTGGGCGCGAACGAAAACGAGTACAGGTGACTCTGAATATCGCACGCGGCGCCGAGATAGGTGTTGCGCCGCCAGGTGCCTCCGATCCCGTCGTCGCCCTCGATGATCATCAGATCGTCGATGCCGGCGCGGCGCAGCGCCACCGCCGCGCCGAGACCGCCGAAGCCCGCGCCGATGATCGCTACCTTCGGTGGGCGTCGACGGCGCGTCGCCGCTCGCAGCCGACCGACCGCGTAGCGCCGACGGGCCTGCCGGCTGGTCACGGCCCGGGCTTTCCGCCGTGAATCTCGAGCCCTTCCAGGTCTCCTTTCGCCCGCCACGCCTCGAGGATGTCAGCGTATTCGGTTGGCGCACCGATGAAGAAGCTGCCCTGCCGAGTCTTGGCGTCGGCCTTCCCTTCCCGGTTGTAGTAGCCCGGGGTGCAGGTCCTTGCCCGCTCGGCGGTCGCGGCGGAGCGGGCCACGACGAGGTCGACCCACGCCGCTTCGGCGCTGGACGACGCTTCGATTTCGGTCACGCCACGATGGAGCGCCCATGAGATGATCCATGCGGCATGGGTAGCCTGCACGTCGAGCAGGTATGGGAAGTTCACCGTGAGCCCCGCCTGGGCGATGCTTTCGATGAAGCAATTCGGGAAACCGTTGGTACACAAGCCCTGGAATGTGCGCACACCGTCGCTCCACCGGTCGGTCAGCGTCATGCCGTCGCGGCCGATCAACTCGAACCCGGTACGGCGGCAGTAGTCGGTGCCCACTTCGAAACCCGTTGCAAAAATAAGGCAATCGAGTTCGTTGGTCACGCCATCGACGACCACGCCCGCCTCGGTGATGCGTTCCACACCGCGGCCTCGGGTGTCGACCAGGGTGACGTTGTCGCGGTTGAACGTCTGCAGGTACTCGTCGTGAAAGCAGGGCCGCTTACAGAAGTAGCCGTACCAGGGTTTGAGTGCCTCCGCCGTGCCGGGATCGGCCACGATCTCATCGACTCGCGCCCGAATCTCCTCCATCTTGGCGAAGTCGGCCAGTTCGATGTCGCGACCCGGTGAGCCGGCGCCGTCCTGGCGCATGACCGGAAGCTTCCGGGTGATACTCGTCCAGGCATCGGCGACCAGATCTTCCTCGGCCCGCCCGCCGGCCGTGAGGACCTGGAAATTTTGTATGCGTTCGCGCTGCCAGCCGGGCCGTAACATGTTAGCCCACTTCGGATCCGTGGGCCGATTAGCGCGCACGTCGACCGATGACGGCGTGCGCTGGAAGACGTAGAGGTGCTGCGCCGCCGCGCCGAGGTGCGGCACGCACTGGATCGCCGTGGCGCCGGTACCGATGATGCCGACGCGCTTACCGGCCAGGTGCTCCAGCTTCTCGCCGGTGTAGCCATAGTCCCACCGGCTGGTGTGGAAAGTCTGGCCACGAAAACAGCCGAGGCCGGCGATCCCGGGCAGTTTGGGTTTGGCCTGATATCCGTTGGCCATCGAGACGAACTTGGCCCGCATCTGGTCCCCGTGGTTTGTCCGGATGATCCAGCGGGAATCTTCTGCATCCCAACGTATCTCGTGCACATCGGTCTGCAGGCACGCATCGCGGTAGAGGTCGTAGCGATCGGCGATGGCCCGGCAGTGGGCGAAGATCTCCGATCCCTTGGCGTATTTGTCGGTGGGAATGTAGCCGAGCTCCTCCAACAGCGGCATGTACACGTAGGATTCGACGTCGCAGGCGATCCCCGGATACCGGTTCCAGTACCAGGTGCCGCCCACGTCGGCCGCCCTGTCGATCAACCGCACGCTTTCGACGCCGAGCTCACGCAGCCGGGCTCCCGTCAACAGCCCGCCGAAGCCGGCACCGATGATCGCCACGTCGACCTCGTCGGTGAGGGGCTCGCGGGCGAAATCGCCATCCACCCAAGGGTCTTCGCCGAACCGGGCGAACTCGCCCGCGATCTCGACGTACTGAGCGATCCCGTCCGGGCGCAATCGCCGCGCCCGCTCTTCGGCGTACTTCTGCCGCAGCGCGTCGACGTCGAACGCACATCCAACGGTTTCGGTCAAGGTCTCGGCTTCCTCTCCGTGACCCCGATTATATAATCAATCGCTTGATCGTATCAATGCGTCTGCGGTGTGTGGTGACGGCTTCGAGTGTGCCTACACGGCGCTAATGAGGTCGCGGCGAGCGCCCTCACCGCACACCCGAGGCCCTTTACTGCCCAGCTTGGCCTAACAACGTTCCCCTGATCAGTTCCTTGGCCGCGCTCAGCGCCGCGTGGTACTCCTCCGCCGGAAGAGTGGCCGCCGACTCGGTCAGGCCGTAGATCAGCGAATAGATCGCCTCCACGGCGCCCGGGGGGTAGGCGTCCTCGATGATGCTTTCGATGATCTCGCCGAACGCCTGGAATCCCCTGCTGCCGGCCACCTCGGAGCCGAGGGCGAGCGCGCTTTCGGCCCGGATCGCCCACTCGAAGGCGGCGAGGTCCGGGTATTCGCGCATCAACTGGCCCGATTCGTCGAGCACCGCTTCGATTCGGTCAATGACGTCGCCGGGGCCCGCGGCGGCCCGGCGTAACCGCGGCAACGCGACATCGGTTCTGGCCGCGATCGCCGCCTTGATCAAATCCGACTTGTTCGGAAAGTAGTTGTAGAGGCTGGCGCTGGTCACCTTCGCCGTGCGGGCAATCTCGCGGATGGTCGCTCGGGAGTAGCCCACCTTGGCCACGCAGCGCATGGTCGCGACGATTATCCGCTGGCGGGTGACCTCGCCGCTGGCGCCGACAGGGCGTCCCAGCTGCGCCCGCGTCATCGTGATGTGCTCACTAGCCCGTCCTGTTCATCGACATCCTCGAATATAATCGCATGATCAATTAGTTTCGGCTTCGGCGCGGAGGTGCGGGGTGCGCGATCCAAAGACCCACCGCGGATGCCGCGCGGCATGACCGCCACACGGTCTCAGCTGGGCCGGCCGGCGGGCGCCAATGGTGAGCAGACCCGCGCACGAATCATCACCGCGACCATGCGCTGCGTGGCCGAGGTGGGCTATTCGCAGGCGACGATCCGCGAGATCGCCCGGGCCGCCGACATGACCAGCGGGAGCCTGTATCACTATTTTCCGAACAAGTCCGAACTGCTCAAAGCCACCGTCAGGGGAATCGACGAGATCGCACTCCCCCGGCTGCGCGCCGCCGCCGCGCGGGCCGATGACGTCGTCGGCCGCCTTGAGGCGGTGCTCGACGAGTCGGACCGGCTGACGCGCGAACACCCCGACGTCGCCGCGTTCGAACGGGCGATCCGCGCCGAAAGCGGCGCGCACTTGCGCGGCGGCCGACCGAAGTACCCCGGATTAAAAGCCTTGCGTGACGTCATCAATGACGTCATCGAGGACGCCCGGGCGCGCGGAGCGCTGTCGGCCGACACCAATCCACGCGCCGCAGTCGATGCAATCTATGCGCTGGCGCGAGGTCTGACGGAGCGGGCGGCCAACCTGACACCGGAGGCCTACACGGCCACGCTGGCCTCGGCCAAGGAACTGATCAGGGGAACGCTTTTCGCGCCGCAAGCGAGTCGCCGAGAGTCCATAGCGCGACCCCGATCAGCACGAGATCCTTGAGCAGAAATTGGCCCGGTAGCGCCGACAGCACGGGGAGGCCGGCGGCGTGGGTCGACACGACCCCGGGAGTGGTGAACAAGAAGCTCAGCGTTCCAAGGAAGAGCACCACGGCCAGGGCGCTGCCAACCGCGGATGCGCGTGGCCATACCGGCCGCAGTGCAATGAGAAGCGCGGCAACGATTTCCATCGTTCCCAGCCCGCGGCCCACCGTGGTGACACTGGCCACGTCGTAGATCCAGCTCATCAGCGGGCTGTGTTCGATGAGCACGCGGGATTCCATCTTCACGTACTTGCCGAACCCGATCCAGGCCAAGACGATGACCAGGCCGTAACGGCTGACTAGCTGTCCACCGCGGGTCAGCGTCTGTGCGAGGCGATGAGGCGTCGCGGCGGGTGCCTGGCTGTGGTCGATCATCGAGGGAGAATCCTTCCTACGAGGGGGCGAGGGCAGTCGTTCCACATGGAGTCACGATCGACGGCCCGATTGGGTTCAATGACCCAAAGTTTCCAGTCCGGCGACGATGAGCCGCAATCCGTATGCGAACTCCTCCTCCAGTGGAACGGGAAGATCGTCGGCGACTGCAACCGTCGCGGGATAGCGGGACGAATCGAGCCCACGAAATGCGGCCGCGAGCTCGGCATCCCGGTCAGTCACCGATCCGGCGCGCTGGATCCCGAAGCCGAGGACATAGCGCGCCAGCGTCGCGTAGGCATGTGCGGCGACCACCGGCGGAAAGCCGTTATCGAGGAGGACCGACAGGATCACCTCGCGATGGGCGAGCGCATTGGGCCCCATCGGGACGTGGCCGATCAGTAACGATGCCACATTGCCATGTCGGCCCAGCGCGTCAAACATGTGCTGCGCGAACGATATACAGGCCTGCTGCCAGGGCAGGGCGGTGACGGTTTCCGCGTCGAGGTCGACTTCCCCCAGCAGGTGGTCGACCATCATGGCCACCAATTCCGATCGGTTGGCGAAGTGACGATACAGCGTTGCGGTGCCCGATTCCAGGCGCTGCGCCAGGGAACGCATCGACAGCGCGTCGGCTCCATGCTCGTCGACGAGTTCGACCGCCGCCGCCAGAATCCGGTCCAGCGGCACGGCCGGTCGCCCGCGCGAGCGGCCGACGGTGGTCACATTGACCACCGCGACCAACTGCCGAAATCCACCGCATTTCCAACGATTTGACACGCTCCTTAATTATGGCCACACTGTATCCATTAATTAATGCAGGGTCAACCGCCCCGATAGCAAGGACGTCTCGCCATGCTGCTCCCCCTGGCACTGGAGCCGTACACGGCTCCCACAGACCGCGACATGCTTCCCTCCGAGCGCCGCGAATTCGTCCGCACGCATCGGACCTGTGTGTTCGGTTACCGCCGTCGCAACGACGGCCCGGCCATGTCGGTCGTGTACTACATCCCCACCGACAGCGACGAACTGCTGGTGTCCACCATGGCCGGCCGCGGCAAAGCCCGCATTATCGAACGCGACGCCAAGGTCAGCCTGTGCGTGCTCGACGAGCGGTGGCCGTTTGCCTACCTGCAGGTCTACGCCGACGCGACCGTGGATCATGACCGTGAGCTCGCGGTCGACGTCATGATGGCGGTAGCCGGTCGAATGTCCGGTCAACCGCTCGGCGAGGAGGCACGCCCCCACGTCGCGGCGATGGCCGAACGAGAAAGCCGTGTTGTGATCCGCTGCCGCCCCTATTCCAGCTACGCAACACCGCCGCGCCACCTGCACCGCAATGACCAAGTCGACCAATTGACCCACTGGGTGTCCGGCGTGGTCGCTTGGGAAACCACGGATTTGGCGACCGACTGATTAACTACCGCGCGTAGCGGTCGCGCAACTTGGCCAGCGTCGCCTCGATGCCCGTCTCGTTGGCCTTCCGGAAGCCCATCCGCTCGTAGTACTTCAGCCCGTTCTTGATCGCACCCGCTTCGCGGTAGTCGAACGTCTCGGTGACCCGCGTCCGGGTCGGTGAGAGCGATTCGAATTGCCACCGCCAGCGGTGGCCCAAGGGATGGCGCCATTCGACCAATTCGTCGGGTTTGAGGGCCGTCACCGTGCTGGTGATGCGGTAGGGCAGGCCGTACATCTTCATCTTGGTCGAAAACTTGGAACCCACAGCAAGATTCGCCGGTACCTTGATGTTGTCGCGCACGGTGCCCGATCCGTCCAGCTCGCTGTGGCGCCGCGGATCGGCAGCCATCGCGTACAGGTCTGCGGCCGGCGCGTCCACTTCAACCGACCGACTCACCTGTCGGGGCCCCGCGTCGACAACGTTGACGGTCATGACGGTCTCCTTTCGGCTATGCAGCAGCGCGAAGTCGACGCTACGCCTGGCTCACTGCGAGGGCTCAGCGAAGTTCGGGTCCCATGACGACGACGGCTCGAACCTGGCCGGCCACAAGCCAGATTTGGTAAGCCTGGCGACCTCTTCTCGCATGAGCACGCCGAGCTTCGCGGCGAACTCACGGGGAAGCTCTAGTTGGGAGGTCGCGGCCACCCCGACCTGGTGGGTGAGTTGGGGTTCACGAATGGTCGCATAGCGCAGCCGACCCGCTTCGGCGTCGGCGAGACACGCGACCAGTGGCAGCACGGCGTATCCGAGTCCCATCTCCACAAGGTGTTTCGATACTTCGAGGGAATCCGTCGAAAAGCGAGTTGTGATAGCAACTTTCAGACGCAGCGCGGCGTTTTCCAACGTGTTTCGGATCCCGGTCTGTGCGCTGGGCATGACAAGGGGCAATTCGGCCAGGTCCGTGAAGCGGATTGAGCGGTCCGGCGCGAGCTCCGACGTGGGTCCGCCGACGAGGACGAGGTCCTCAACCAACAGATGGCGGTAGAACAACCGGTCATCGGGCACCGGATTGATCACGCCGAGATCGACTGCGCTGCTGAGCATGCGTTGCACGAGGTCGTCGGTGTCGGCAACCGCGACGTGGAAGTGCACGTTCGGGAATGCCGCGCCAAGGCTGGCCAACAGCGGTGCCGCCAACACGCTGGCGGTGGTGGGCAGCATTCCCAATAGCAATCCCCGCTCGATCCGCGCTAACGGTGACCCGGCGTATTGGACCGCGAGCTCCAATTGGCGCAGCGGTGCGGCCGTCGATGAGCGCAGGCGCTCGCCCTCCTCCGTGAGTTGAACACCGCGTCGGGTCCGATGGAACAAGGTGATTCCCAGGTCTTCTTCGAGCAGGCGAACCTGGCGACTCAGCGCGGGTTGGGCAATTCCCAGCGCGGTGGCCGCCCGGGTGATCGACCCTTCCTCCGCGATGCGCAGGAAATACTTCAGCCGGTGGGTATCCATCGTCTCCACATCTACCAGCCATACAAAACTGGCATGACTGATTTCCCGAATTGGTATTACCTGATGGCCGCGATGCGGCCATATCGTCGGCGATGTGGGTACGGCGTCGAGAAGCGATGCCGTCGAGGTCTGGCTGGCGGGTCGCGCGGCGCAACGAGGGAGGTCGACGATGACGCTTCAAGACGAGCAGGACTGGGTGCAATTGCTGGGCTTGGATCGGCTCCCGGAGCACATCATCGGCAAGCGGGTGACCGACCTGATGGACCTGTCGGGCAAGAAGGCCTTCGTCACCGGCGCCGGCGGTGACGGGCTGGGCCAGGCGATCGCCAACCGTCTCGCCGGCTGTGGCGCCGACGTGGCGTTGATCGGGCGGACCTTCGAAAAGGTGCAGCGCCGCGCCAACGAAGTCGAGCAGCGCTGGGGCGTGCGGGCCATCCCCGTCAAAGCCGACATGTCCGACTGGGACGAGGTGCACGACGCGGTGCGGCGGGCCCGCGGCGAACTCGGTGGTCTCGACATCATGGTGAACAACCCGGTGATGGTGGCCGCCGGACCCTTCGAGGCGCAGACCAAGGAAGAAATCGACTACACGGTGCTGGGCAGCCTGACCATGATGATGTACGGCGCGCACGCCGCGCTGCAGCACATGCTTGCGCAGGGCTCAGGGAAAATCATCAACATCGGCTCGGTCGGCGGCCGCATCCAGCAGCGCGGTCTGGTGGTGTACAACGCGTGCAAAGCGGGCGTCATCGGGTTCACCCGCAACCTCGCACACGAGGTCGCGCCGCGCGGCGTCAATGTGTTGGGTGTGGCGCCGGGCATCATGATCAAACCGGAGATGCGGCAGTACCTGCTTGACCCCCAAGACGACAGGCAGCGCGCCGGCCGCGGCGCCATCCACGAGGCAATCACGAGTCAGGTCCAATTGGGGCGGGCCTCGTTGCCCGAGGAAGCCGCCAACATGGTCGCCTTCCTGGCTTCCGAGGCGGCCGCCTACATGTGCGGGCAGACCATCGACGTCGCGGGTGGGCAGTGGATGGGTTGATGCTGGCTAACGCTCTTCGCAGCAACGACTTTCGTCGGGAGAGGGCACGTGCTATCCACTAGCGAGGTGATGGACGAGGCGCGGGTGCGAACCGGCCTGGCCGACTTCGGTGCGGACTCATTCCGAGAAGGCCTGGAGATCCTGTTGTCCTCGCTCCGGGACGAGGCGCGGTTGCACGACCGCGGCCGGGCATTCCTCCATCAACGCGTCGTGGGGTATTTGTCCCAGCGCCTGCAGGTCGAGGACTGGTATCGCCGGCACCCGGAGATCGATGACGTACCCATCAGGGCCCCTCTGATCGGATTGGGTTTGCCCCGAACCGGATCCACCGCGCTGTCGATGCTGCTGGCTCAAGATCCCGACGTGCGGTACCTGCGCCGATGGGAGTCGTCTCAACCGTGTCCGCCACCCTCGACGGTGCAGGGTGTGGATCCCCGCATCCCCGCAGACAAGGGTGAGATGGTCGGCACCCGCTACCACGTTCCCGCGGATACACACGGCCCGATGGAGTGCCACGAGTTGATGGCGCTGGATTTCAAGTCGCATCTGTTCCAGTCGTTCGCCGAAATACCCTCGTACTCCTCGTGGTTGGTGAATGGCGCCGATCTGACGTCGACCTACCGGTATCAACGCAAGGTGATGAAACTGCTGCAGTGGGGTGAGCCGGAACGCCCGTGGCGGTTGAAATGCCCATCGCATGTGTTGTGGCTTGACGCGCTGGATACCGTCTTTCCCGATGCGCGCTTCGTGATGACACACCGCGATCCCACCGACGTGATCTTGTCGGTGGCCGATCTGTATGCCGACATCATCGGCTCCTTGAACAGCGAGATCGACCGCCCCTATATCGGTCGCCTCAACGTCGAGCATTGGTCGTTGGGCATGGAGCGAGCACTGCGGTTCCGCGCCGGCGACGCCGAGGACCGGTTCTACGACATCGATTTTCGTGCCATGCAGGCCGATCCGATTGGCGAGGTGACGGGTTTGTATGCGTGGCTGGGGGCTCCCGTCGGTGAAGAGTTCCAGGCGCGGATGCAAAGTTGGTGGACGCGAGCCGCCGCCGACCGCGAGGCGAGCTCGCACGCCGATCCGGTCGAGTTCGGCATCGCTTTCGAGGAGGTGCGGCCCCGGTTCGCTCGCTATGTGGCCTGCGCATCCCGTTGGACCGCCCACCAGACGCAGAACGCAAGGCAGACTGATGGCTGTTGACCTGACCGGCGGTATCGACCCGTCGCGCGAGTACGTGCTCGCCGAGCGTCCCAAGAATCCGGAGATGCGTGACTCCGTGAGCTTCTGGGTGGTCGACGACCGCGGCGAGATCGGTCTGCCGCGCATCGGGATCGAGGCGGTGGGCGCCAACTGGGACGCCCACGACATCCAAGTCAACGTCGCGTTTCCCGACGGGCGCGTGTACCGGCTACGGACCAACGGTCCCTCGCTCCCGGCCCAAGGGCCCGACGGGCGACCCACCGTGCTGGGTGCCGGCGGCCTGGTGTTTCGCTGCGTCGAACCGTTCGTCACCTGGACGATGTCCTATGAGGGGCCGGCGGTGCAGACCTCCTCGGCCGACTTGGCTGAGGGCAAGAAGGACGGCCCGCTGGCCGACATCGGTTTTGACGTCGAGGCAACGATGGCCGTGCCGCCTTGGGTGCAGGGGGCGCTGCAATCCGACTCCGGCGCGCAGCTGAAAACTTCGATCGAAGGCGACCTTATGGGCGGGCCCCGCTACGAGCAGTTGTTCACCGCCACGGGCGAATTCAGGTCGCACCGCGAACAGCGCAATTTTGCGGGCAGCGGGCTGCGGATCCGGCGCACGGGGGTGCGCAAGCTCGCTGGATTTTGGGGACACTGCTGGCAGTCGGCCGTGTTTCCGAGCGGCCGAGCATTCGGATACATCGCCTACCCACCCCGTCCCGACGGCCAGCCCACCTTCAACGAGGGGTATGTCTTCACCGGCGACGGCCGCCTCATCGCGGCGCGGGCGGTGCGGGCCCCATGGCTCACCAAGCTGCAACCCCCGGGGGAAGACGTCTCGCTGGCGCTGGAGACCGCCGACGGCGTCGTCGAAATCGCCGGGCAAACCGTCTACTCCACGCACGACATTCACCACAACGACGACATGTACTCCATGCACGCCCTCAAGCAGGAGATGGCCAGCTTCCCCGCGCTGCAGCAGGCCGGCGTGCGCTACAACTGGGATGGCGAGGAAGCCTACGGCATGCTCGAACGCTCCAACCCGCTCGACAAGATCGCGCGCAACTAGCAGGGAAAGGAACCCAACGGACTGATGAGCCAGTCAATCTCGGGAAAGGTGGCGCTGGTTACCGGCGCCGCACGGGGACAGGGCCGGGCGCACGCGGTGCGGCTGGCCGCCGAGGGTGCCGACATCATCGCGCTTGATATCGCCGGTCCGTTGCCCCCCAGCGTTCCCTACGATTCGCCGACTCCTGACGACCTGGCCGAGACCGCCAGCCTGGTCGGCGCCAACGGCGGGAAGGTGTTCACGGCGGCGGTCGACATCCGCGACCTCGACGCCCTCAAGGCCGCCGTCGACGGCGCCGTGGGGGAACTGGGACGTCTCGACATCATTGTCGCCAACGCCGGGATCTGCAGCCCCGCACCCTGGGATCAGATCACCCCCCAAGCCTTCCGAGACACCATCGACACCAACGTGATTGGCACCTGGAACACCGTGATGGCGGGTGCACACCACATCATCGACGGCGGTCGCGGCGGGTCGATCATTCTGGTCGGGTCGGCGGCGGGCATCAAAATGCAGTCGTTCATGATCCACTACACGGCAAGCAAACACGCCGTCGTCGGGATGGCACGAGCCTTCGCCGCCGAACTCGGCCGGTACAACATCCGCGTCAACAGCCTGAACCCCGGAGCGGTCTCCACCCCCATGGGCACCGGCCGGATGCGCGAAGCGCTCCAGTCGGCTGCCGACACCTACCCGCACCTCCGCGGCATGCACAAACCGTTGCTGCCCGAGGGCATTGCGCAACCGGAAGACATCGCCGACGCCGTCGCCTGGCTGGCCTCCGACCACTCCAGATTGGTTACCGCCACCCAGCTTTCGGTCGACATCGGTGTCGGTTACGTCTGATGCGCGGCCTGAAGGACAAAGCGTTTCTGATCGCCGGTGGCGCCACCGGTATCGGCGCGGCCACGGCCAAACGTCTTGCCGGCGAGGGCGCCTACGTAGCCATCGGTGACGTCAACATCGCCGGCGCCACCGCCACCGCCGAACAGATCACCGCGTCCGGCGGCCGTGCCATCGCCGTCGAATTCGACCTCGCCGATGCGCAATCCGTGCAGAACCTCGTCGACCGCACCATCGAAGAGTTCGGTGCCATTCACGGCCTGCACAACGTCGGTGCCGACCTTTCCGATCACAATCTGGGCCGCGACACCACCATCCTCGATACCGACATGGATGTGTGGCTGCGCACCCTCGACGTCAACCTGCTCGGCTACGTGCGCACCATCCGCGCCGTACTTCCCCATCTGCTAGCGCAGGGCGGCGGCAGCATCGTGAACACCTCCTCCGGTGCCGCGCTCGGCAGCGACCCACAACACGTCGCCTACGGCGCCTCCAAGGCCGCCGTCAATCACCTCACCCGTCACGTCGCCGTCAACTGGGGCAAGCACAACATCAGAAGCAACGGCGTCATGCCCGGCCTGGTGATGGGTGAGACCCAGGAACGGCAGAACGATCTGCAACTCCAGCAGGCCTTTCTCACCTTCGGCAAGACCACGCGGCTGGGCAGGCCGGACGACCTCGCGGCAATCACCACCTTCCTGCTCTCAGAGGAGGCCGAGTGGATCACCGGTCAGGTCTGGTACATCGGCGGCGGTTCGCACCTGCGGCAGTGAGCGGCGGGACAAAGTAACGGAACAGTAATTTCGGCCCGCTACCTGCCGTTAAGCCACGGGCCGGGCAGCAAATCCAGACTCACGATGACGACTACAGGCGACACTTCGACAGCAAGGTCCTCACTAGCGGACTCGTCGCGCCGAGCGTTATCATCCGCGGCATCGGATGGCGACTGAGCAACTTTTGAAATGGCAGACGCAGTCGGCAGCCACCGATGCCGTGCGTGTTTGCGGGAAGGCGCGCCCGTGTCCGAGACGCTGCTTGTCACCGGTGCGTTCGGTCTGGTCGGATGTGCGATGGTGAAGCGCCTGGCGGCCGACGGCCGCCGGGTGATCGCGACTGGCCGGATGAGTCCGGCCAACCGCAAGGCCGCTCAAAGGCTGCCCGCGGGCGTGGACCTCCGATGGGCCGACCTCACCGACTCCGCCGATATCGATCGGCTCGTCCGCGAGGTGGCACCGACCGCGATCATTCACCTGGCCGCGGCCATCCCGCCTGGGATATACCGCGACGCGAAGTTCGCCCGCAAGGTCAACGTCGACGGCACCGCGGCGTTGGCGCGGGCCGCCGAGTCCCTGCCCAATCCGCCTCGCTTCGTGCATGCGTCGAGCTCCGCCGTCTACGGCGCGCCGAATCCACACCGATTCCCAGGGCTTTGTCGCGCCGACACACCGCCCGCGCCGTGCGACTTGTACGGCGGGCACAAGCTCGAGGCCGAGGAGGTGGTTCGGTCCTCGCGCCTGGACTGGGCGGTCCTGCGGCTCGGCGGGGTGTTCACCGTCGATCCGGCCGAGGAGCACTTCGACGCCGACATCGTGTTTTTCGGCAGCGCGCTGCCGATGGACGGACGCGTCCACGCCATTGACGTCCGCGACGTGGCCGCCGCCTTCGCCGCGGCTACCACAGCGAATGTCGTCGGTGAAACCCTCTTGGTGGCCGGCGACAAATCACACCTGCTGACGAATTACGACACGGTGGAGGACCCAGCGGCCGCCAGAGGGCTCCGCGGACTGGTCGCCGCGGTCGGGGGCCGACCCGGGGATCCGGACAGCGACGACGACTGGTTCATCAACTGCTGGATGGACGTCACCCGGGCCCAGGAGGCTCTGTCGTTCCAGCATCATTCGTGGCCGGACATGCTCGCGGAAATGCGGGCAATCGCAGGCTGGCGGCGATATGCGACGCGGCTCGCGGCTCCGCTCGCGCGGACGATGATCAAACGTCAGTCCGCCTACCGCGATCGGCCCGGCCGGTACGCGGACCCTTGGGCCACCCTCCGCATGAGGTATGGCGAACCGAGACCCGACACCCTCAGGTCCTGACTTTTCAGCGCGGGCCTGGGCCGGCCAGGCCGCAACAAACTCAGGCACCCCGCACAGGCCAACACCCGGGCCCGGCACAATCGTGTCGACTGATCCGCCCTCCGTCGCCGATCCTGGCTCGGCCGTCGGCAGTGGCGCCCCCTGACCGGAATACCCGGTGATGCCGGCCGAGAAGGTCGCCGCCGTCAGGCGTTTGCAATCCGACGGCAGGGTCGTCGCCATGGTCGGCGACGGCGTCAACGACGCCGCGGCCCTGGCCGCCGCCGACCTGGGGCTCGCCATGGGCACGGGCACCGATGTGGCGATCCAAGCCGCCGACCTGACCTTGGTTCGCGGCGACCTGCGCGCCGCGGTAGACGCGATCCAGCTCTCCCGGCGGACGCGGCGCACGATCAAGACGAACCTGTTCTGGGCCTTCGGCTACAACGTGGCCGCTATCCCGCTGGCCGCGCTCGGCCTGCTCAACCCTATGCTGGCCGGCGCCGCGATGGTGTTCTCCAGTGTGTTCGTCGTAGGCAACAGCCTGCGTCTGCGCTCCTTCGCGAGCACGATGCCTTCGGATCCTGTGGGATAGTTGATCTCGCCTACCGCGTTCGGAGAACCACGGCCGGTGGGTTGTTCGCAGAGCGATTCGGATTTAGCGAAGGTCACCGTTGCCCCAGTTCGTCGAACAGCTGTCCTTGCTGCATGGCTGGTTGCCGGTGGTGGCGCAAGCGCTCGCGGCGGTGGTGGTCGTCGCCGCGATCGGGTGGCGCACGCGGCGTTGGCGTGGCTGGGCGCTCCCGGCGGCGCTGGGCGTCGCGGTACTGGTCACGGCGCTGGCTTACTGGTACATCACGTCGATCGGCGTGGCCGGGGACCCGGCGCCCGTGTCGCTGTGGCTATGGATCGCGGTGAGCGGGCTCGCGGTCGCGGTGTTGTTGCTCGGCTGGCCGGGTGCCCGCTGGTGGCGACGCGCCCTGGCGGTGGTTTCGGTCCCGCTGTGCGTCCTGTGCGCGGCGCTGGCCTTGAACGGCTGGGTCGGCTACTTCCCCACGGTGCTCGCCGCGTGGGATCAGCTGACATCCCGGCCCCTGCCCGATCAAGTCGACCGGCTGAGAGTCACCGCGATGCAGCTCGAGGGGACCAGGCCGACCAAGGGCGTCGTGGTGCCCGTGACGATCAGCGCCGACGCGTCGCACTTCCCGCACCGCCAGGAACTGGTGTACCTGCCCCCGGGGTGGTTCAACAGCAATCCGCCGCCCCGGCTGCCGGTGGTCATGATGATCAGCTCGGCGTTCAACACCCCTGCCGACTGGCTGCGCCCCGGTGGCGCTTTCACCGCTATCGACGACTTCGCGGCACAGCATCACGGCTTCGCCCCGGTGCTGGTGTTCGTCGACCCCACCGGCACGTTCGACAACGACACCGAATGCGTCAACGGTGCCCGCGGCAACGCAGCCGATCATCTGACCAAAGACGTCATCCCCTTCGTCGTCTCAAACTTCGGGGTGAGCGCCGACCGAGCCAACTGGGGCGTCGCCGGCTGGTCCATGGGCGGTACCTGCGCCGTCGACTTGACCGTCATGCATCCCGAGCTGTTCAGCGCATTCGTCGACATCGCCGGCGACCGCAGCCCCACCGTCGGCACGAAGGACCAAACCATCGCCAGGTTGTTCGGCGGCAACAGCGCCGCCTGGTCGGATTTCGACCCGGCCACCGTCATCGCTCAGCACGGCCACTACACCGGGGTATCGGGATGGTTCGACGTCCCCGCCTCGTCCGGTCCGCACACCGTCGCGGAGGAAGCCAATCCGGCCCTCAGCGCTCCCAGCACCGACCCCGCCGCCAACCCCGAAGGCCAGGACGCCGCCGCTAACTCGCTGTGCGGCGTCGCCTCGGCGAACGGGATCACCTGCGCGGTGGTTACCCAGCCGGGCAAACATGACTGGCCGTTCGCCGCCCAGGCGTTCGCCGCGTCGCTACCGTGGCTGGCCGCAACGCTGGGAACCCCCGGGGCCGAGCCCGTCCCGTTGCCGCAACGCGGCGGTGGGGCGCCTCATTGACCCCAGCTACGCAGGACCGTTACCTTTTCGAGGCTGAATTCACAGCTGACCCTCCCGTTACGAACCCGGCATGTTGAAACCGGCAATGGTACGGTTCGCTGCTGTGGCGGCGGAGTTTGGCGACGCAGGTATCCGGGCAGGTATCCGGGGTACTGGGTCGCGCGTGCCAACATCGCACCGCAAAAGACCCGTGAGGAAACGCGGCGGTTTCGCCAACTCCGCCTTCGGGGGCTCCTCCGAGCAAGGCCGGGCCGCGTCCGAGCTGAACCGGCGTCGTTTCCTCGGAGCGCTTGCCGCGGCCACGGTTGCGGGCGTGGGAGCGGCTCGCCTGGTGGTCGACCCGCAACCCCGGACCTTCGCCCAGACCCCTGCGGCGAACGTGGCCACCTCCGGTCCAACCGCGCCGTCGGCCCTGTTACCACCCCCACCGGTGAGCGCACGCATCCCCCTGCCGGGTGGCGGCGCGCTGACCAAGATTCCCGGCCAGGGCGATTTGCTTGCGCTGACCGTCGATGACGGCGTCAATAGCGAGGTAGTGCGCGCTTACACGCAGTTCGCCAAAGACACCGGTATACGCCTGACGTTCTTCGTCAACGGAATCTACAAATCCTGGACCGAAAACTTGGACATGCTTCGACCGCTGGTCGACTCCGGACAGATCCAACTGGGCAACCACACCTGGTCACACCCCGATTTGACCACCTTGCCGAAAGACCAGATCGCCCAACAGATCACCCGCAATGACGAATTCCTGAAGAAGACGTACGGCATCGGCGCCAAACCGTACTGGCGACCCCCCTACGCGAAGCGCAACGCCGCCGTGGACGCCGTGGCCGCCGACCTCGGCTACACCGCCCCGACCTTATGGTCGGGTTCGTTGTCGGACTCGACGCTGATCACCGAGGACTACATCGTGAAGATGGCCGATCGATACTTCACCCCGCAGTCCATCGTCATCGGGCATCTCAATCACCTGCCCGTCACCCACGTCTATCCGCAACTCGTCGACATCATCCGCGACCGAGACCTGCGCACGGTCACCCTCAACGACATCTTCCTCAAAACCCCGTAGCGGTAGCTGCGCCCGTTGCGACGCGATATGAATGCGCCCGATCCGCAGCGGCTTGGCGGTCTGGGTTGGGCCCGTCGTACCGGTGGTCAGCTCTCGCGCGCCGAGTGGCGCCGCCTCTTTGCCGCGATCGCGGTAGGCCAATGGCAGAACGCCGTGGGAAGGGCCAAGCTCGCGCTGGGCCGGCTCCCCGCCGCGGCCGCGGGCGTGGATTTGGACGCATTCCGGGTGCCCGATTCGAAGTTCGCTCGCGAGGCCGAAGAGGCGTGCGCGGAACTGCCGCTGGCCCTTCAGGGCCACTCCTACCGCACGTGGTTGTTCGGCCGTGCACTTGCGACCGTCGACGGGCACGGGATGGACGACGAGCTCTTCTACTGCGGGGCCCTGCTGCACGACTACGGGATCGTCGCCCCAACGGCGAACCGCGATTTCACGCTGGGGAGCGTCGAACGCATGCTCACTTGCGCCAACGCCGCCGGACTAGACGACGAGCGTGCGGAGCTGCTCGCAGACGGCATCTGCGTTCATACAACGCCTGGAGTCACGGTTGGCGCGGACGGCATGATTGGCTGCTACCTGCAATGGGGCGCGATGGTCGACGGCGCCGGACTGCGTATCTGGGACATCGCGCCCCGCAACGTCGAAGCGGTGCTACGGCGTTACCCGCGAGGTGATTTCAAAACGGAGCTCATCGGCATGATGCGTGCGGAGGCTAATGCGGTGCCGAAGGGACGCTTCGGGCTCCTTGTTCGATGTGGATTGCCGTTAGCCGTGCGCATGGCGCCGTTCGACTCCTGAGATCAAACGGCGGTCGCCATTCGAGCCAGGCGCTCATCAAGGTTGGTGTGGAAGTGCCCGATCGCCCTCTCGTGGCGCCCAAACTCCACGAATTCGTTTGCACCCGAGAGTAACCCGCGTTGTACACCCGCGGACATGTCGTTGTCCTCCACCGCACCGCGCGCGATGAAGCTACCCGCTCCCGCCGGGTTTCTCGGCGAATCGTCCGCCGCTCGCTCGGCGACCTCGGGCTTGACCATCGTGTAGACAACGACCGTGCTGTGCCCGATGTCCACCGGGTCGATCACGATCACGAGCACCAGATCCGGGAACGTCGCCACCATCACGTTGGGGAACAGCTGATACACGTAGGTCACCCGCGCGTCCGTCGTCCAGGTGTCCTCCGGACGGTCACGCAGCCGTTCAATGTTGCGGTACGGGTAAGTGACTCGACTGTTCGGACCGAACGTCTCGACCACATTGAGGTCATCGTATTGCACCGGGAAGAAGGTGTCCTTGTGCGTCGACCGGATGTGATACCCCTCGAGAAACTGTTCGACGAGCACCTTCCAGTTCATCGCTCGAGGAGTGGACTCCACATATACGAGCCGCTGCGCCGGGACCAATTTGTCCCGCCACGGTGTCCCGTCGGTCAACGCGGCCATCGCCTCGTCGACCCACGCCTGCACGCCCGCGTAAGAGTCGAGCGCGCCGATGACGATGAGCCCGTCCACCTCCCGGCTGGGCACCTCTACCAAACCGCGGGTCGACACGTCCATGCCCGGGAAAGCCTCGGCGTGGGGCACGTGCGAGAGCGAACCGTCCAGGCGATACGTCCAGCCGTGGTAGCGGCACACCAATGCGTGCGAGCAGCCGGCCCCCTCGACGAGGGCGAAACCGCGATGCCGACACGCGTTGCGCAACACCCGTGCCCGATGATCGCGCCCCCGCACGGCGAAGAGGGGCACCCCGAAGGCGGTCCGCTCGACGTGGTCGCCCGGTTTGGGGATCGCCGCCGACGGGACGAAGACGCTCGGCGTTGCACGCAGCAATCGGAGTTCCTCGGCGAACCGGCTTGGGCTCAGATAGTTTTCGACCGGCTCACGCCAGGCCGCGCCCTCGTCCGTGGTGCCGGCGTCGATATGGGCCAGGATGCGCCGGACGATCTCTAAGTCATCGGCAAGCACCGACTTCGTCGGCGAACTCATGCGTGTCAGTATCACACTATGTATGTCACGCGTCAATAATCTAGTGATAAACGGTTTGATCGGCGATGATAGAAACATGCGCGCAGTGCCCCGGTCCCGCCTGAACGACCTGATCGGCAACCGGCCCCTGAGCGCGCGCTCAGTCCTGGCGTCGGCCCTGTTGGGATCCGATAGAGGGCGTCTCGCGGTGGCGGAATTGGTCGCGGTGGCGTCACTGTTCGGCATCAGTCCCGGGGCGGCCCGCACGTGCCTGTGGCGGATGGTGTCGAACGGCGAACTCACCACCGACGACGGCAGCTATACGCTCGCCGGGCGACTGTCGGAGCGGCGCCAGCGGGTCGACGAGGCTTCCCGGATCGACGACGCAGCCGCCCACCGGTGGGATGGAACATGGGAGCTGGCGATCGTCGCTCTGGAGCGCAGATCGGCCGCCGATCGCCTCGAGCTGAGAAAGGCGGCGACGGCCCTGCATCTGGCCGAGCTTCGGGAGGGCGTATGGCTTCGTCCGGACAACCTTGATCCGCAAAGGTTTCCGACCTTCAGGGCGGTACTGGACCAGCAGTGCACCCACTTCCACGGTGCCGCCACGGACATCACCGCCGTCAAGGTGCGATCGCTTTTTTCACTTGATCAGTGGGCAGACAATGCCGGGACGCTCATCGATGCCATGAAAGTCGCGCTCACGTCGGGCAAAGCCGACGATTCGACCGAGAGCTTCACCTACGAGTTCGCGCTATCGATCGCCGTGGTTCGGCATCTTCAGCTCGACCCGCTGCTCCCCGTCGAGCTGACCGGCGACCGCTGGCCGGGGCACGCGCTGCGTAGCACCTACCGCCGATTCGATCACGCCTTCAAGCAACGAATGAACAGCGCTTTCCGGCGGTCGTAGTGCCGACCAAGGAAGACCCATTACAGCGAGTCGACGACTTCCTTCGCCTCGCGCAGTCCCGCGCCGGTCAGCTCGCGGAACAGCTTGATCGCGGCGATGGCGTTGCCGGCGCGGGCAAGGGCCACGACCTCCGCCGGCACACCGCCCTCGAGTAAGCCCGGTGCCGTAGCGCCCACGTCGCTGCCGAACGTCGGGCACGGGACCCCGAGCCGTTCTGACAACAGACGCACCTGCTGTTCGAGCAGCGCAAGACGGCGGTAGACGTGCGGATCTTCCATCCCACCACGATAATCCGATCGCGGCGCCCCTTCGGTGATTGCGATCGTCGCCGGCGGCAACGAGACGCCTCGGTGAGAATTCGATGGCTATGTCTGGTGGGTGATCGTCGGCCGGTCAAGTTCGTTGACCACTGTGGTGACCCACTGCCGCACGTGGGTGGGGTTGCGCCAATCACCAGCCATTTTCTTGGCCATCGCACTAGCCGGAAAACCTTTGGCATCCGGTTCCAGCCGACCACCGAAGGTCACATGACCGCGCGCGCTTACGCGGCGGACCAACTTCGCGACCTGGGCCGTGGGCGGAATGTCGCGCTTTTCGGCCGAGTCGTCCAGCGGGCCGCTGCTGACCAACCAGACCGGCAATTCGCGCAACGCCGAGGCATTCCGGCGCACGAACCGTCGCGCGTCGCGATGCCATCGATTGGCGTACAAGGCGCCGGCCACGATTACCGCATCGACGCCGCCGAGTTCACCGACGTCCTTGGCCGGACTCACGACCGTCTCGCATCCCGCCTCGGTCAACGCGTCGCCGATCATCGCGGCCAGCCCGGCGGTGCCGCCACGCTTGGATCCGAAGCTCACCAGAACGCGCATCAACTTCTTCTCCTACCTGTTGCCGCCTCAGCGTCGGCTTTTATCGCGTTTAGCGTCGCGCGCATGATGTGCCCGACGAATGGCCGCATGAGCCACCAGTAGCGCACGAAGTGCCGCTGCGCCCCCGGGTCGGTTGTGACGGTGCGGCATTGGTAGCTAAGTAGCGTGTGGCTCTCACCGTAGGGCGCTACCGAAAAGTTGGCGGCGATCTTTCCCCAACCGGGTTCGGCGAAGGCCGCGAAATCCGCCGGCGCGACGTCACGCCATTCGATGACCGGCCGCCAGAACTTTCCTACTGCACCGAACGCGATCTCGCGGTTTGGTTCTTCGCCAAGCAGTAGCCACCCCGGCAGCTCCACCTGCGCGGCCACCACCAGTCGCGGTGGTGGCTGGACAGCCCTGCCCAGCAACCGCTCCGGCAGGGAGCGGATCCACATCGACGCCGTCAGCAGCGGCGTATGGACGGTAAGCAAATCCAGGGACCTGGCGGCCTGATAGGTAGTCGCCGGGTCGGCGGCAACGACCACGTGCTCGGCGATCATGGCGTCGAACGTGGGGACCGCCGATTCGATCAGCATGCGTTCTGCGCCAACCGTTGCCATAGTGCGATTGTCGATTCGTGCGCCGCCCAGACCTAGGGTCACTGGTCCCTTCCCGAAGGACACATTCCACGGCGCACAATTTCGTCAGGTTCCGGCGGGTCGTTTGGCGAGGCTCTGCTGGCCTAGCCGGCGGATCGCGGTGAGGACGGGTTCGAAAAGTACGGTGCCAAGCACCACGTATCGGACGGCTTCGGCGGGGTCGGTCGGGATGTTGGTGATCTCGCTGGCGGCGATGGCAAGCATGTGTTCGCCGTAGACTGCGAATTGGTCTTGATGGAGTTGAAAGCCCGCGGCTTCGACCGCTTGGAGCGCACTCTCGAGGAGAGCGGCCGCGGGCGGTTCGGCCCGGTACGGCTCGCCGAGCCAACGGATGACTCGCTCCGCGCGCGGATACGACTCGTCGGTGCCCACGTCGGCGCCGGCTGCGTCGGCCAGCACTCTGGTGGCGCCCGCGAGGCGATCAATGAGTGTGAATCTGGGCGCGTCGATGATCTGCAGGATCGCTTTGGCCTGGGATACCGATAACCCCGCCGGGCCGGTCAATGCCTTGATCAGGTGTATGCGCTGCACATGTGATGTGTCATATGTCGCGCGCCGCGGACCCGTCGGATCGCCGGCAGCGAGCATGCCCTCGCGGATGTAGTACTTCACGGTTGCCACCGACACTCCTGATTGTTCGGCCAATTCAGATACCCGCACAGTCGTTCCTCCTACTACTGCGGTGGCAGCGCGCTCGGCTAATACTTGTAGAGCTTCCTGGATAGTATTACTATCTAGGAAGCCATGTCTCGGTTGCACCAAATGAGGACCCCATGAAACCCACCGGACTCTTCATCAACCTGCACAAGGCCCTCGTCATCCCGGTGACGGTGGCAGCGATGCTTACGTTTGCCAACTACGGCACCGTGATGTGGCTCTATCTGGCCATGCACGGGACCTATTCGATCCTGTGGCTGATCAAGGGCCGCGCCTATCCCGATCGGCGGTTCGACGAAAAAGTGGCCATCTGGATTGGGATCGTGTTCGTCTTCCTGCCGCTCGCCGGCTACTACGCCGCGCCAATCCTGTTGGCGTGGCTCAAACCCGACGTCCCCGGATACGCCGTCTGCCTGGGAGTCAGTGTCTACGTGTTCGGGATTTTCCTGCACTACGTTTCGGACGCCCAGAAGTACTACACACTGAAGGTTCGCCCAGGGCTCATCGAAGATGGTTTGTTCACACGAACACGCAACCCGAACTATCTCGGTGAGATTCTGACCTACCTGGGCTTCGCGGTCATCTCGTGGAACCCAATACCTTTTGTGGTAAACGCCGCGTGGGCCTTCGGATTCTTCGTCCGGAACATGATCAAGAAGGATCGGTCAATGGCGCGCCATCCCGGCTTTGCCGCCTACAAGGCCCGGACCGGCCTGCTGTTTCCGCGGTTGCGTCCGGCCCGCGTCACGACAGTGAGACAACAGGCCTAGCCAGACCACGCTCAACAACACTGGGCCACAGCAAAATCAGGCGCAGACCCGTTGGCACTCGGTCAGCGGCGCTGTGGTTACGGCACCCGGCATTCGGTCGCCGTCTGGGGCGTGATCACGATGTATGCCGCCCGCGACTGGCCGTAGTACCGCAGTCGCGGCAGCCACAATCGCATGTGACTCAGCTCTACCGTCGCGAATTGTGGTTGCAGATAGTAGGACCAAGCTATCCGGGCCAGCACCGCCGGTGGCGGCGCGCCGCGGACCGCTCGGGCGTGTCCGCGCACGAGAAGCCGACTGACGTTGTCCCGGCCCTCCCCGCCGAGCAACAGGGCCACCTGCGGCGAAGCAACTACATTGCGCACCGTCCAGGACGACGCCGAGGTCGTCGTATAGATGCAGCCGCGGTGGGTGACGAACCACAGCGGTACCGCGAAGGGTGTGCCCTTCCGCGACCGGCTGGCAAGGATCATGACTCGCGAACTGCGTATCGCCGCTTCAAGATTCGGCGAGCGGAACGGGTGAGCGTCCTTCTCGTCGCCAACCGAAAACGACGTCGGTTGTGGAGTTGAGCTTCCCGGTGGTGTCGGTACGTCGCGAAGCGCACCGTAGTCCCAGGCCACGATTCGCTTGGGCACGACCCGATATGTGCACTGCCCCAGCGCCTTAGCTGTCCCCCTGACAGTCAACGAGCGCAGCCGGAACCATTGCGGGCCGTCGTCGGCGATCACGACGACATCGCGGTCGGTCAGGTCTGGACCATCCTCTGGCACCCGCACGGTGCGCGGCGACGTCGCAGGATCGGCAGGCTCTTCGAGCGTAACGCTCACCGGCAACACGAGGATTTCGTCGTCGCCGGTGGCGGCCAACGCCGCGCGTGGGGGAGAAAGCGCCAAGTCGGCGACCGCGCTCGCCTCGACATCACGAGTTATCACGAGCGCTGCCCTCCAAGATCAGGACAATGGCTTCGTACCGCAGAGCGGTCGCAGACTCGATTGTGTCATCCGGCCGGCAGGATGTTCTGGTTGATGTGGAACACGTTACCCGGATCGTATTGCGCCTTGATCTCCCTGAGCCGCTGGTAATTCGGACCATAGGTCGCCCGGACCCGGTCTTGGCCCTCGTCCATCATGAAGTTGACGTAAGCGCCGCCGGCCGAGTAGGGGTGGATGGCGTCCCAGTAGTCCACCGCCCATCGCTTCACCAGTTCCGCGTTCGCCGGGTCGGGATCGACGCCCGCGATGACCTGTGAGAAGTTCACATCCCGGTAAGCCCATGCAGTTTCGGTCTGGCCGACCCGATGGACCGCGCCGTCGATCGGGTAGAGGTGCATCGTGGAGTGCATCGTCGGCAGTTCCTGGTTGAAGTGGGCGTGCACCCCAACGGCAGCGTCGGGCACCGTCCGGATGAAGTCGCCACGCCAATACCACTGCAGCCCCTTCGGATACAGGGCGTCGAATGTGGATTGCAGGGCGGGATACGGGACCGCAGCGAGGCCTTCGAAGGCCGGTTGCATCTGCCGGATCGGCGCGAACACCTCGTCGGCCCGGGCGGGATCGCCGGAGTAGCACCAGACGACGGCACAGGCCTTCTGCAGGTGGAACTCCTGGGGGAACGGCGGCGCCGGCGGGACGGTCATGCTCGCGAAGAACCCGTAGAGATCCTCGTCTTGGGCGGGCAGGAAGTCCCGGTACCAGCTAAGGATGTCGGCGGTGGCCGATGACGGCCACGCCGTGGGACCGCAGATCACGGTGTGCACCGGATGCAGGCGGAACGCGAACGAGGTGACCACGCCGAAGTTTCCCCCGCCACCGCGCAGCGCCCAGAACAGGTCGGGGTGCTCCGATTCGGACGCCGTCACCACGCGACCGTCGGCCAGGACGACCTCGGCCTCCACCAGGTTGTCGATGGTGAGGCCGTGCTTGCGGGTCAGGTAGCCGTGCCCGCCGCCCAGCGTGAGGCCGCCGACGCCGGTGCTGGCGATGATGCCCGCCGGTGTCGCCAGCCCGTGCGCATGGGTCGCGCCGTCCACTTGCGCCCACGTCGCTCCGCCCTGGACATGGGCGACGCGCCGGTCGGGGTCCACGTCAACGCGGTTCATCGGTGACAGGTCGATGACGAGGCCGCCCTCGACGGAACCGAAACCGGGACCGTTGTGGCCGCCCCCACGGACGGCGACCGCGAGGTTCGACGTCCCTGCGAACTCAAGAGCCCCGGCGATGTCGCTGGTGGATCCGCAGCGCACGATCACCGCGGGCCGCTTGTCGATCATGGCGTTGTGCAGCGCCCGAGCCTCGTCGTATCGAGGGTCGTCGGGCAGGATTACCTGTGCGCCGAATCGGCCACGCAGTTCGTCGGTTGCGGTTGTCAGGCTCATGGCCCGGACCTCCTTGGTTGCTACGCGGGTCTTGATGCTGCGACGCTACGAGCCGAGGAGGTCGTGGGTCATGACCACAACGAAGCATTTGCCAGGCACTCAACGATAGTTAGTTCTGACTATCGACCGGCCAAATCGGCGCGGTTACCTTGATTCCATGGCGCAGTGGGTGCCGCCACCGCTTCCAGCAGAGCTGATGGCACGTCGCCGCGGCCCGCTGGTGGGTCGCGACGCGGAGCTTGCTGCATTCGAACGGGCCTGGGAGCGGGTCGAGGGCGGCAACCGCCAGGCGGTGTTCATCGGCGGTGAGCCCGGGGCCGGTAAGACGCGCCTGGCCGCCGAGGTGGCCGGAACGCTGGCCGACCACGACGTTACGGTGCTGGTCGGCCGCTCGACGGCCGACGAGGACGTCCCGTACGCGCCGTTCGCCGAGGCGCTGGATCGCCTGCTGACCGTCGTCCCGTCCGGGTCGATGGCTGACGCGCTGGCCGACGTGGGCCCGCAGCTGCGGCGGCTGTCAACCCGGGTGGATCGGCATTTGCCCGATGCCGAGCCGGCGACGGACGTCGGGTCACCCCGGCAGGCGCTCTTCGACGCCTTGACCGGCTTCCTGCGCCGCCTGGCCGTCGAGCGCCCGATAGCGTTGATCCTCGACGACTTGCATTGGGCGCAGCTGCCCACCCTCGCGATGCTCGAACACGTGCTCATCACTTGCGCGGATGTTCGCATGCTGCTGGTGTCCACATTCCGCACGACCGAACCGGACCGCTCCGACGAGCTCACCACCCGGCTGGCCGAACTGCACCGGTTCGACGGTGTCCGGCGCCTGGATCTCGCGGGTCTCGACACCGAGGCGATCGCCGAATTCGTGAGCCGAACCCAGCAGCTGGCCCCCGCATCGGCACGCACCGCCGCTGCCTTGCTGCGTGACAAGACCGGCGGCAATCCGTTCTTCTTGACCGAACTGGTCAACGACCTGGAAATCCGCGGCGGGCTGGCCACGTTGGGTGTGCAGCAGACCGTCCCGGCATCGATCGGGGATGCCATTGCCCGCCGCCTCGCCGGACTGGGAGCCGGCGTCCGGGGCGTCATCGAGCAGGCGGCGGTGCTGGGTGAGACGTTTGATCTGCCCGCGCTAATCGCCGCCAGCGAAACCGATCTCCCCGCGACACTGGCGGCGGTCGATTCGGCCGAAGCCGTCGGGCTGATCCGGCCGGTTCGCGATTCCGACGGCGAGTTCTCGTTCGTGCACGCGCTCACCCGCGAATCGGTGGTCAGCGGGATGGCGGCGTCGCGGCTGCGGATCATGCACGCGCGGGCCGCCGAAGCGCTCGAGGGCCGGGCGGACCCATCGGTTGTTCCCCGCCTTGCCAACCACTACCTGCGGGCGCACGTGCTGGGCTACCACGAGCAGGCGTTGCGGTATGCACACCAGGCGGCCCGGATGGCCGAACAGAGCCTGGCGTATGAGGACGCGGCGAGGTGGTTCGAGCGGGCGGCCTCGCTACCCGAGATGAGCCGCGCGGACCGGGCACGGCTGGACCTCGATGCGGCCGCAAATCACGTGCGCGCCGGCGACTTCGCCCGGTCGCGGGCGATCTACGAACGCCTCAGCGCGATGGACGATCCGCTGATCCGCTTGGGTGCGGCCGTCGGCTACGAGGAAGCGAACTGGCGTCGCGGGCAGTCCGACTCGACGGCGGCCGACATGCTGGCGTCGGCGTTGGAATCCTGCGGGTTGACTACCGACGACCCGCGCTACGTGCAGGCACTCGGCAGTTTTGGGCGAGCGCTGGCCTTTGCCGGCGAGGCGGCGCGTGCGCGCGAAATCGGCAACAACGCCATCGACCGCGCGCGAGCCGCCGGCGATCCGGCGGTGCTGATGCACACGCTCAAGGCGAGCCTGTGGCACGGGCTCACCCCGGAGCTGTGCGAAATCCAGGCGGAGCGTTCAGCCGAGGTGTCCCGCATGGCGCTGGCGTGCCGTAACTACGAGGTGCTGGGGGCGTCCTCGCACTTTCGCGCCATGGTCAGCTATCTGGCCGGCCGGCCCGATGACCTGGCCGCGTCGACCGCGGACATGCGGCGAGCGGGTCAAGCCATCGGACAACCGGTCTTCGGCTTCGTCGGGGCGTGCGTCGAGCAAGCGCTCGCCTACCTGCGCGGCGACTTCGCCGGCGCAGAACGGTGGGCCGACATCGCTTTGCGCACGGGTGATTTGTTCGACGCGGACGACACCAAGGGCTCCAACGGGGTCCAGATGTTCATGATCCAACGCGAAACCGGAGACCTGAAAAAATTCGCCGAGTTCGTCGACGGCAGTGAGACGTTCGCCGGACGCTGGGTGCCCGGCCTGCTTGCGTTGTACACCGAGCTCGGCTGCGAAGCAGGCATGACCCGCGCCCTCAATCATCTGATCAACCGCAAACTCGGCGACCGCACCAACGAGGCGCAGTGGCTGATGGAGCTGGTATTCATGGTCGAAGCGGCGTTAGAGCTGGGTAACCGCGAAGCGCTGCACGGGCTGCGCCCATACGTATCCCGCTATGCCGGCAAAAACCTGGTCGCCGGCCAGTTCGTCGCCCTGTTCGGCAGCGCCGACCGATATCTCGCCCGGATCGCGGCCCTCGGCGGCGACACCGCCGCGGCCGAGCGGCATTTCGGCGCGGCGCTCGAGATGGACCGCCGGATGGGCTCGGTGGTTCACATCAGCGAGACGCTGGCCCGGCACGCGTTATTTGCGGCGTCGCGCGGCCACACCGAGGACGCCCGGCGCCTCGCCGACGAGGCCCGCGCCATCGCAGCGTCGATCGGCCAAAACCGGGTCGTCGACCTGATGGATTCGTTGCTGACCGTGGGTCCCGTGGGCCCTGACGGCCTGACGGAGCGGGAGGTGGAAGTGCTGCGGCTGCTCGCCGAGGGGCTGAGCAATCGGGCGATCGGCGAGCGCCTCTACATCAGCACCAACACGGCCGCCAACCACGTGCGCAACATTCTGATCAAAACGGGCGCCGCGAACCGCACGCAGGCGGCGATGTACGCCTCCGATCACGAGCTGCTCGGGTGAGCGGCCTCAAATATCGGACAATGCACCGTCGGGCATGACGCGATCACGCACCTCGACGATGACGTCGGCGGGGAGCCCGGCGCGCGCGGCCGCGGTTCTGATGGCCTCGGGCGAGGGTGCCTCGTACAGGCAGTAGGTCTTCCGCTTGTCCGCCGACAGAAACGAGTACATCCAGCGAACGCCCTCTTGGTCGTTGATGCGGTTGATGCCATCGGCGGCCTCGAAGCTGGGCTCCATTTCCTTGGCAAAGTTGCGCTCGACCATGAAGATGGGCACGGCGGACTCCTGTCATCGTCTTGAGTCGAACCTACGCCCTGCGAAGGATCGTCAAGGCCGGGGGATCGGACGTGTTCGAGGTAGCCAGGTTTAGGCGCTCAGCTCAGGCGGCGGGTCTTCATGCCCAGTTCGTGCAGGCCTTGAACGAGGTCTTGAATGCTCAGATGGCCCATCGCTCAGGGACCTCCAAACGCGAGCGCCGGATCGACGGCGACCGCGCGCCTGAATCCAGCGAGGCTAGCCAGCAGACCGATCACAATCGCGACTGCCGGCAGTGCCAGGTAGGCATAAGCAGGCACCACAACAAGCATCGGGAACACCGGGCCAAGCAACAACGAAAAGATGACCCCTAGCGCCGCCGCGAGCACTGTGACAATTACCGCCTGCAGCGCAAGGCCGGCCAAAATCGACCGCGTCGGCACACCGATCGCCTTGAACACCGCAAAGTCCCGAAGGCGTTCCAGCGCCGACAGATAGACCACCGATCCGACGATCAGCGCGGCCACTATCCACAGCAAACCAGCCACGATTGAGATTGAACTCCAGGCGACCTTCAGCGGGCGCAATAGGTCGCTGAGACCGACCGCTCGATCCACGGCCTGGAAGCCGTCCGGGAGCTGTCGCGGCGTGCCTTCGATCGCGATCGACGAGATCATCGGCTGCCCGTTATACGCCAAGCGCTGCACGCCCTCGGTCGTCAGGAAGATATTGGGCATTTTCGCCATTGCGGTTGAATTGGGCACGATGCCAACGACCCGCAATGTGAACGCACCCACCCGCAGTTCATCGCCGACTTGCCGGCCCAGTGTGCTCGACACTGCGACCTCGTCCGCCGTCGACGGCGGACGACCCTCCGGTATTCGTGGCATGCCCGGTCCGTGCTCCGGCGCCCCGAATGCAGTGACATTTCGCCTTGACGTGCCGTCCTTCACCGTCGACGCCGCGCAGGCAAGGGGGACGGCGGCCACGACACCCGGCGAAGCGGCTACCCGAGCCAACTCAGCTTGGGCGAATGGTGTCGCACCGAGGAACGGCCCGGCCGCGCCAGCCTTGATCACAAATGTATCGACGCCGATGGAATCAACGGTTCGCTGCGCCTCGACCCGAAAGCCATTCGCGAGTCCGGTCATTACCAGTGTCATCGCGAAGACCAGTCCGGTGCTCACGATCGCAATGACCAGGCGTCGCCTTCGCCACTGCATGTCGCGTAAGGCCGCGAACAGCATGGCCATGACGTTACCGACATCCGCCCCTACCTGAGGCAGGTTTTTACTGCGCGTTGTCGTAGGCGATCAACCTGCGGATTCTGGGGATTCTGGGGACAGCAACGTCAGCAAGATCTTCCGCAACTCTCCCAATCGGTCCTGCCCCAAAATCTCTTGCCACCGTTTCTCTAAATCGAGTGCACTGGAACGCATCACGCGAAGGGCCTGCCGACCGCGAGGCGTCAGCTCGATGATTCGGGCACGGGCGTCAACGGGGTCGGGCACTCGAGTGACGTAGCCGTGTCGTTCCAGTTCGGCTATCGCCTGGGCCACTGCCTGCCGACTCACCTTCAGTCGGTCGGCCAGATCCGACGCGTGCAGTCCGCCGGCCGCCAGCGGTAGCAGCGCAACAGCCTGCGCCGGGCGGATCCCGTCGAGCCCGGCCGCGGCGAACGCCGCCCTCAAGTGGGGCGCCCCCGAGGCGGCCACCAAGTTCACCAGCGCCGGGACGGTGGGCTTCCACTCAGCATCCACAACACGTCGCATGGGATGAGTGTGCCACTCGAAGCTAATTTGACAAGTGGCTTGTCAAATATCCGCCACGGTGCCACGATGGATTCATGCGATCGCTATGCGCCCGGGTGTTCAGCGTTTTCCTCGTTTCGGCGTCGGTCGTCGTGCTCGGCGGGTGCGTCGGCGGCGGGCACGCGTTGGGAACGCCCGGCTCCCAATCGATTCCGGTCGGGCAGTCCACCCAAACCATCGACTCGGGCGGGGCCAGCAGGACCTTTCACCTGTACCGACCGCAGGGATTGCCCGACGCGGCACCACTGGTGGTGATGCTGCACGGCGGCTTCGGAAACGGAGCGCAGGCCGAGCGGTCCTACAACTGGGACGCCGAGGCGGACGGCGGGCATTTCCTGGTCGCCTATCCCGACGGCCTTAACCGCGCCTGGAATGCCGGGACGTGCTGCGGTGAGCCTCAGCGCATCAACGCCGACGACGTCGGTTTCATCACCGCGATGGTGGGAGCCATCGAACAGGAGATTCCCATCGATCGCGCGCGCGTTTATGCGACCGGCATGTCGAACGGGGCCATGATGGCGCTTCGACTCGGATGCCAGGCCGACACCTTCGCCGCGATCGCCCCCGTGGCCGGCACGCTGTTGACCGACTGTTCGCAAGCGCGGCCAACGTCCGTGCTGCAAATACACGGCACCGCCGATGACAGGGTCCCCTACAACGGCGGACCCGGAAAAGCCTTCGCCGTCAACGGGAATCCGCGCGTCGACGGTCCCTCGGTGGAGTCGGTCAATGCCACCTGGCGTTCCATCGACGCGTGCGGACCGCCGACCTCGAGCACTTCCGGGAGCGTGACCACCCTAACGGCCGGATGCGCAGACGGGCGGACCGTGGAGTTGATCTCGGTGGCCGGTGCGGGCCATCAATGGCCCGGCGGCGAACCCAGTCCGCTCGCGGAGCTCGCGGGGATTCCCGCTCCGTCGACGGCGCTTAATGCCACCGACACGATCTGGCAATTCTTCGCCCAAAGCCACCGCTGAAAAGGCAGCTACACCCCGTGGACGGCGCTGGTTGAAGACCAGGCGATCGCGACCCTTGCCTTCGTAAACGGGGTGATAGCCCCGAACACCTTGACCGACTCATCCAGGGCGTCATCGCAGGAGTCGCTCACGTCCGCCGCGACTGAGACCTAGGTCCTCGAGCCAGGGGTCCTTCGGCCGCCGCGGCCGGACCCGGTGGCACATACGCTCCGCACATGGAATCAAGGCGGCATTCGCGTTTGCATCAAGCGGCCTTCAGGCTCCTCCTCGTGTTGAGCTCTACGGCAACGGTGTGGCTGTTGGCGAGCTATACGCTTGCGAAGATCGTGCAGCACAACAAGAATCTGCGCCCGACGCTGCTCAAGCCGTACAACAAGCTGATCGCTCCCATCGCGGGCCGGCGCCATTCCCCGTATGCGCGCCTTGAGCATGTCGGACGTCGTTCCGGTCGTACCTACGCGACACCCGTGGGCGCCTTCCCTTATGGGGACGGGTTCGTAGTCGGACTATCGTATGGCGCCGACGTCGATTGGTGCCGAAACGTCATAGCGGCGGGTCATGCCGCCGTGAAGTGGCGTGGGCAAACATTCTCCCTGGAACGCCCCGAGATAATTCCCATGAGCGCAGCCGTGCTGCAAGCGATCCCGCCGTACTTTCGCCTGCCGGCGCGGGAGCTGAAGCAGTTCGTCTGGCTTCATCGCCCAAGCGTGTGACTGTCAATGCGGCGTGTCCGGGTCGTGGAGCATCGCGTTGATAAGCCGGTGCAGCACCTCCCCGGTCTCGCGCCGCGCGCGTTTCGGATCGTCGGCGGTGGCGATTGCCATGACCGCCTCGTCGAGGGCACCGATCAGTACGTGGGCCAGCGGTCGCACCGGTTGACGGGCCAGTTGGCCGGCCCGGATGGCCTCGGTGAGCAACTGTTCGGTCATGCCCAGGCTGTACAGCTGGGCAACATCGCGGAAGGCGGCCCAGCCGAGCACGCTCGGTGCATCCAGCAAGATCAGCTGGCGCACCTCCGGATCGCCGGAGACCTCGAGCCAGGCATCGACCGCAGCCCGGATCGCATCCGCCGGCGTCGTCGCTCCCGATTCGGCGACCAGCGTGGCCATCCGGGCCATCACATCCTGCTCCACGGCCTCGACGACCTCGCTGAAAAGCGCTGCCTTGTCGGCGAACTGGTGGTACATGGCACCCCGGGTTACGCCCGCGGCCGTGGCGATCTCCGGGGTCCCCACCTCCGCGTAGCCACGCACGCCCCAGAGCTTGCGGGCAGCCGAGATCAGCGCGTCGCGGGTCGCCGCGGAGCGCTCCTCCTGAGTCCGTCTCTTGCTTTCCATACAGCCTGTTGGTAACTTACGAACAGACAGTCTGTTTGTAAATACACCTATGAGTGGGAGTTATCCATGCCGACGATCGACATTAATGCCGGAACCATCCATTACGAAGCAACTGGACCCGACAACGGCAGGCCCGTCGTGTTCGTACACGGGTACATGATGGGCGGCGAACTGTGGCGCCAGGTCAGCGGACGCCTCGCCGAGCTCGGCCTGCGATGCATCGCCCCTACCTGGCCGCTGGGCGCGCACCCGCAGCCGCTGCGCCCGGGAGCCGACCGGACGATCACCGGCGTGGCCGGCATCGTCGCCGACGTGCTTGCCGCCCTTGACCTCGAGGACGTGGTGCTGGTCGGCAATGACACCGGCGGAGTCGTCACACAACTCGTCGCGGTGCATCATCCCGAGCGGCTCGGTGCGCTTGTCCTCACGAGTTGCGATGCTTTCGAACACTTTCCGCCACCGATCCTCAAGCCGGTGATCCTGGCAGCCAAGTCCAAGACGATGTTTCGGACCGTGGCCCAGGCGATGCGCGCGCCGGCCGCGCGCAAGCGCGCGTTCGACGGCCTGGCGCACGGCAACATCGACGAGCTCACGGAGGCATGGGTGCGCCCGGGGCTATCCGATCCCGCGATCGCCGAGGACCTGCGCCAGTTCACCCTGTCGCTGCGCACCGAGGTCACCACGGACGTCGCCGCGCGGCTGCCCGAGGTAGACAAGCCCACGCTCATCGCCTGGTCGGCCGACGACATGTTTTTCGAGCTCGGGGATGGCGAACGACTGGCGGCGACGATCCCGAACGCCCGCCTCGAGGTAATCGAGGGAGCGCGGACGTTCTCGATGGTGGACCAGCCGGAGCGGCTGGCGGACCTGCTGTCGGCGATCGCGGTGCGCACCTAGCGCGATCGACGCTTCGCGGGCGTAACGCCACGGCGCAAAATCGAGCCGGATTTCGCCGTGGCGTTACGCTCGCGGGCATGGAAAACGTGTTGCAAGGGCGACGGATCCTGGTCACCGGCGGAGCGACCGGTATCGGCGCGGCCGCCGTCCGAGTCCTCACGGAGGCGGGGGCCAAGGTCGCCGCCACCTACCACCAGACACGACCGCCGGATGACCTCGTGGCCACGTGGCTGCAGTGCGATGTGCGTGACGCCGAGGCCGTTTCGGCGATGGTCCAACAAGCCGCGGAGCGCCTTGGTGGGCTCGACGTCCTGGTGAACGCCGCGGGACTGTGGCAGGCCGGAATCCCCGGATACATCGGCGCCGACGAAATCTCCTTCCTACTGGACACCAACGTGAAGGCGACCATCCTGACCAACCAGGCGGCATACGCGGTGATGAAAGGCGCCGGTGGCAGGATCATCAACTTCGGCTCCTCCGAAGCCGTTATGGGCAGCCCGATCTCGGCGGTCTATGCCGCAACCAAAGGGGCGGTGCAGGCCTGGACGCGATCCGCCGCCCGCGCCTGGGCCGCCGACAAAGTCACCGTCAACGCGTTGGCGCCGGCGGTGCAGACGGCCGGGGCCGACCGATTGCGGGAGTTCCTTGGTCCGGAGGCCGGCGCCCTCATCGACCAACAGATGAAGATGATGATTCCGCTGGGCGGGGCGCTGGGGGATCCCGCACGGGACGTCGGGCCGATGCTGGTGTTTCTGGCCGGCCCCGGTTCGGGCTTCATGACCGGGCAGCTGCTCGCCGTCGACGGCGGCCTGATGATGGTGGGCGGCTGAGGACGGGGCGCCGATGAACCGCCCGCTACTATAAGACGGACCGTCTCGTCTCGTAAGTGAAGGTGGACCGATCCGATGGCTGACGACACGATCCAGGCGCTACTGCGCAAGCGCCTGTCCGACCCTGCCGTCGCCGTCAAACACGGCAACCTGCAATGGACTTGGCGTGAGTATCTTGCGGAGTCGACTGCGCGGGCCGCGGCCCTGATCGGCGCGGCCGATCCGCAACGACCGCTGCACATCGGCGCCCTGCTAGGAAACACGCCCGAGATGCTGGCCCAGATGGCGGCGGCCGGGCTCGGCGGCTACGTGCTATGCGGTCTGAACACCACGCGGCGCGGTGAGGCGCTGGCCGCCGACATCCGGCGGGCGGACTGTCAGTTCGTCGTGACCGACGCAGAGCATCGGCCGCTGCTGGATGGCTTGGACCTCGGGGGAACGCAGCTCCTGGACACCTCATCGCGGCAGTGGGCCGAATTCATCGGCGGCGCCGGCGAGCTGATCCCTCATCGCCAAGTCACGGCGATGGACGCGTTCATGATGATCTTCACGTCGGGAACCAGCGGAAACCCCAAGGCGGTCCAGGTATCCCACCTGATGGCCAGCATCGCCGGACTCAGCCTGGTCGAGCGCTTCGGCCTCAGCGGGCGGGACACCTGCTACGTTTCCATGCCGCTGTTTCACTCCAATGCGGTCGTCGCGGGATGGGCGCCCGCGGTGGCCTCCGGCGCCGCGATCGTGCCGGCGAAATTCTCGGCGAGCAACTTCCTCGATGACATCCGCCGCTACGGCGCCACCTACATGAACTACGTCGGCAAGCCCCTCGCCTACATCCTCGCCACCGCCGAACGAGACGATGACGCCGACAATCCACTGCGGGTCGCGTTCGGTAATGAGGCCAACGACAAGGACATTGGGGAGTTCGCCCGCCGGTTCGGCGTTCAGGTCGAGGACGGGTTCGGCTCGACGGAGAACGCGGTCATTGTGATCCGCGAACCGGGCACGCCGAAAGGTTCGATCGGCCGAGGGGTCGACGGGGTCGCGGTGTACAACAGCGAGACCATCACCGAGTGTGCCGTCGCACGCTTCGATGCCAACGGTGCGCTGGCTAACGCGGACGAAGCCGTGGGTGAGTTGGTCAACACCGCCGGATCGGGTTTCTTCACCGGGTACTACAACGATCCCGAGGCCAACGCCGAACGCATGCGCCACGGCATGTACTGGTCCGGCGACCTCGCCTACCGGGACGCCGACGGCTGGATCTACCTGGCCGGCCGCACCGCCGACTGGATGCGGGTCCACGGCGAGAACCTGGCCGCGGCGCCCATCGAGCGGATCCTGCTGCGGCACAGCGCCATCAACCGCGCCGCGGTGTACGCCGTCCCGGACGAGCGTGTCGGCGACCAGGTGATGGCCGCGGTCGTCCTCAATGAGGGCGCCGAGCTCGACCCTGATTCATTCGAAGCGTTTCTCGGGGCGCAGCCTGACCTGTCTCCCAAGGCGTGGCCGCGATACGTCCGCATCGCCGCCGAACTTCCCAGCACCGCCACCCACAAAGTGCTCAAGCGCCACCTGATCGCCCAGGGAACCGCCGTGGGCGGGGGCGAAAGCCTCTGGCAGCGCGAGGCACGCGGCACCTCCTACCGGCACGCTGGGTCTAAGCCGGATCCCTCCGCACCCGACGGCGGATCTGCCCCTTTGCCCGTCGCACCCGTTTGACGGGATCTCGGCTTGTGCCGCCGGCGATCTCGTCGCGCAGCTGCGCAATGTTGGAGATCTCCGCGTACAAACCGCGGATCGCGTAGCCGAGGACGGCGAACGAAAAGCGCTGATCCGGGTCGTCGATGATGCCGAGTTCGCGAGAACGCTGCCGCGACCACAGCGCCTCGTCCAACCGAGCCCGGGTCGCCTCGAGATGCCGCTCCAGTGCATCGATCACGTGTTCCGGATCGTCGCCGCGGGCAAGCCAGGTCTTGAGGATGACGGGATGCTTGATGACGACCCGGTCCTCACCCGGAAAGTGTTGGACCCATCGGCGCAGCGCGTCGAGCCCGGCATCCGTCGTCTCGTACAGCGTGATCGCACGCTTGCCGGATTGGGCGCCGATCTCGCTGACCATGCGCCGGGCCAACAGCCGGTTCAGTTCCCGCCGAACATGACTCACCGATGGCGACCAATAGAAGTGGCCGACCGACAGTTCGGCACGCATCTTGATCTCGCCGGCGGTGAGTTGTTCGTCGTTGGCCGCCAGCACGCCCAGGACCAGGTAAGCGGTTACCGGAAGGCCGTTGCTGGTGCGCGCGGGACTCATGGCCGCCTATTTCCGGCCGGTGAAGTACGGCAGGGTGACGTCCGGGTCAACCGCATGGAATTGCACTCGCACGCGCATGCCGATCGCCAGATCTTCCGGGGCCACACCAACGACGTTGGTCAGCATCTGGTAGCCCTCGTCCAGCGTGATGATCGCTGGTGCGTAGGGCGGTTCGAACTCCGCGGTGACCGGCCGACGCACCACGGTCCAGCTGTAGATCTCGCCGACGCCGCCGCCTTGCTTCCACCGCAATTCGGTCGAAAGGCAGTGGCGGCAGTGTTCGGTCGGCGGGAAATTCGACAACCCGCACGCCTCGCAACGTTGATAGCGCAACTCGCCCGATCGACATCCCTCCCAGAACGGCACGCTGACCTGACTACTGGCGTGTGGCACGGGACCGGTCTGCGGTCGCAAGGGCTCGGACGTCATAGCGGTTCCTCTCCGAGGATCAGCACCGTGGTGAATAGGGCTCCGGCTCCCCCATTGCTGCACAACGCGATATGCGCGTCGGGCACCTGCAGGTCGCCGGCCTGACCCCGCAACTGCTGAACCGCCCGAATGGCGCGCTGCATCATTTGCGGATTTGAGCCCGCGTGGCTGAAGGACATTGTTCCTCCGTCGGTGGTGACCGGGTGGCTGCCGTCGATGGCGATGTGACCGTCGGCGACGAACGGTCCGCCCTCGCCATCGCCGCAGAATCCGAAAGCCTCTAGCTGACGAATGATTTCGAACGAGAACGGATCATAGAGTTCCAGCACGTCCACGTCGTCACGCCGCAGTCCGGCGTGGCCGAACGCACGTTCCGCCGCGCGTCTGCCGACCACGCCGTTGACGAGACCGTTGTGGTCGCCACGTCGACCGACGAGATCCCACGCGGGTGGGTGCTGATACGACGGACCGTGAAAGTCCGCGCCGCTGCCCAGCACGTAGATCGGCTGACCTGCGGCTTCCCTTTTGTCCAAGACCTTCTCCACATTCGCCACGACCAGCGCACATCCGCCCTCCGAGGTCGTCGCGCAATCGAGGAGATGAAACGGGTCGGCGATGGGTCGTGATGCGGTGATGTCCTCCGGCGTGAACGGTCCGCGTTGGTAATAAACGGCTTCGGGGTTCCGTGATCCGTTGTTGCGGATGGTCGCCGCCACGATGGACAGCTGTTCGCGCGTCGTCCCATACATGTGCATGTGACGTCGAGCGATGAGCGCGAACTCGGCGGTGGTGAACATGCCCCACGGCGCTACGAATTCGTTCTCGGGTCGAGTCCACGGCGCCGTGGCCTCGTGATCGCGGTATTCGCCCGCTTGGGCGGCGACGAGCACCACCACGTCGGCCATGCCGTGCTCGATTGCGGTGGCCGCCTCGGTGATCATGCTGACCCCAAAGCCCAGACCTTGCCAGGCCGGGCCGATCTGCAGGTCGTATATCAACGTCGTGGACAACGGGCCCGCACTGATTCCGTCGACGTCGTCGAGGCTCAGCCCGGCGTCGCCGAGTGCGCCCCGGATAGCCTGGAGCGCCAGGCGTCGCGAGCTTTCGCCATCCAGTCGGCGTCCCTGCCGGGTGTTGTGCACGCCGACAATCGCCGCGGTGCGCTTCCTCGCGCTCACTCTCGCGCCATTCTCACTCGTTGGGGCCCTTCAGTTTTCATCCGCGACCACCCCGAGGTAGGTGCCCAGGACGTCGCAAGGTTGTCCGTTGCGCACGACAGTGCCGATCGTCGTTGTCCGTGCATCATCGGGTGCCGTGCCGACGGCGACCACGTCGATTCGCACGTCTATCGGCCTTGCCGTTTCCGGATCGGTGATTTCGACGACCATCGCTACGGCGCGTTCGCCCTCGTCCCACTCGACGCTGGTAATCCGATGCCGGGCGGTCAGCTCCATCACCACGGAGTCCCCTCGCATCAGAAAGCGCACCGGTGCGCACAGTTCACCGGCACGCGGCGGAACACACAACGTCACTGCCATGTCACAAGCCCGCGGGCCGGATGCTGGTCGCCCCGGCTGCACGCAACTCCGTCACATCGTCTTGGCTGTGCCCCAAAACGTCCATCAGCACCTCTTCGGTGTGCTGGCCATACAGCGGCGGTACCCGGCGAATCCAGCGCCGTGCTCTCCCAAGGAACGCGAAAGGCATTCCGGTGCAGAGGAAGGAACCGGCAACGGGGTGGTCGGCCATTTCCCAGAAGTCACGAGCGAGGAGTTGCGGGTCGCTCAGCAGCGCCGCCGCTTCGGTGACGGGCGCCGCCGGCACCCCGACACTGCGCAGTGTGCGGACGGCTTCGGCCACCGTGCGCCGCACGGTCCAGTCGAAGACCAGCTTGTCGATTTCGTCGGCTCGCTCTCGCCAGCCGCCCTCGTCTGGTCCCAGCTCGGATTGACCGATAAGGTCTGCCAACGACACCCGCGCGCCGTCGTTCATCGCGGAGATGGCTACCCACTCGTCGTCACCGGCGCAGCGATAGACCCCCTGGGGGTTTGCGCCGAAACCGCGATTTCCGTCTCGGCGCAGCTCGATTCCGTTGCGCGAGTATTCGACCAGCATCTCGGCGGCCACGTTCAGCGCCGACTCCACCATGGTGGACTCGACGTGCATCCCGCTTCCCTCCCGGTCACGGATCGCCAGCGCCGCGACGGCTGCGAAGGCGGCATGCAGCCCCGCTATCGGATCGCATACACCGCGCGGAATCACCGGCGGCCCGTCGGCGTGGCCGGTCGTCCATGCCATTCCGGTCGCCTGCTCCATCGTCTGCGCGAAGCCGACGCGGTCGCGCCACGGACCGTCGAGGCCGAACGCCGGCATCCGGACCATGATGGCGCGCGGGTTGGCCTCCGACACGGCATCCCAAGTCAAGCCGAAATTCTCCATCACCCGGGGCGAGAAGTTCTCGATGACGAAATCGCTGGCCGCAATGAGCTCTAACGCGATAGCGCGTCCGCGTTCGGCGCCGAGCTCGACGCTGATGCCGCGCTTGTTGTTGTTGCTGCACAGGAATACCGGTCCCCACTCCCACCACTGGTCCCAGTCGGGTGGGCGCCCAGCAGAAAACCTCATGCCGTCCGGTCGGCGGACACCCTCGACCTTGATCACGTCGGCGCCAAGGGCGCCGAGGAATTGGGTGGCGACCGGCCCCGCCCAGAACGCGGTGAAGTCGGTTATTCGTATGTCGGACAACGGAAGTTCGTCAGCGTCGGCGGGAACGCTCCGTTGCGGCCGAGCGGGCCAGCGGATGCGGCCGTTGTCGGCGCCCAGGACCGGGGGCCGTCCGGGTGACTTGCTCGTGATGGCGTCGCTGCGATACGGCATGCGCGGCTGCAGCACCCCGAGATCCGATTCGACGAACACGCCGCGTTGCACGAAGTGGTCGATGTTTGGCAACGTGGCCGGAGTTGCGATGGGGGCAACCGGAATTCGGAACGCCACCGCGAGATCGACAATCTCTTGCGTGGTGCGGGCCTGAGTCCACTGGGTGACCATACCGAGGAACTCGTCGCGGCGTTCGACTCGACCGGCGAACGATGCCAGCTCGGCGTCGTCGACCAGATCGGCACGATCGATCATCACCAGAAAGTCTTGGAATTGTTGTGCGGTAATGGTGCAAAAGCCCACCATGCCGTCGGCGGTAGGCACGATTGACGGTAGTTCCAGACTGCGTTGGCGTATCAGGGAATCTGCACCCAATACACTTGCCGACATCGCGGACAGGCCACCCATCGCGATTGCCATCGCCTCGTAGGTTGAGACGTCGATTATTTGGCCGCGGCCACCTAGGGCGGCGTGCCTGGCCGTGGCCGCGCCGACGGCCGCGGCGAACGTGCCCGCCAACCACTCGCCGAGCTGCCCGCCTGCCTGTACAGGCTCATCGCCCGGCCAGCCTCGGCCGGCGATCGAGCCGCACAACGCCTGCAGGATGAACTCGTTGGCCACCACGTGTTCGTCGACATACGGACCCGTCGTGCCGAACGGCGTCACGCAGACCACCACCGCCGATGTGCCGGTGTGAGCCGTAATGTCGTCGAGGGTCCAGCCGTCGGTCAGGTCGGTGAGCACGATGTCGGCACCGGCCAGCAACGCGCCGGCTTCCGCATGGTCGTGACACACCACCGATTTCTTGTCCGCAGCCAGATAGCCGAATAACGCCCCTGTTGGTCCCCCGGCCGACCTGGCGCGCAGACAATCTCCTTGCGGGGATTCGATTTTCACCACGTCGGCGCCTGCGTCGGCGAACATCTTCGCGGCATACGACGCCGCAATCCCGTTGGACAACTCCAAGACACGCCAGTCGGCGAACGGCGCCTGGGCTCCCACGCTCAGTTACCCAGGGTGGTGGCGCGCAGCCGGGCGGATCGCCCGGAAATATCGGAAGCCTCGACGGTCACGGGCGCCTGTGCCGAGGCCTGTGCTTGCAGGGCGAACTGAGTCATTCGCGTCCACGCGTCGCGGTCACGCTGGCTGGCTTGGCGGCCGACATGGGTGACCACGTCGACGTCGGTGGCCTGGGTGCGCAAGTACCCCGCCCGGGCGTGCTCCTTCGGAATGTGTCGGAACGGATTGAATGAGTAGGCGGCCATTGCGTTTTCGTGGGTGATCTTGTTGATGACGGAGTCGTCGAGGTGGCCCATGGTCGACATGATGTCCTCGGGCGCGAACGGCCAGTTGCTGTCGGAATGCGGGAAGTCGGACTCCCAGCACAGCATGTCCTCGTTGAACCAGTCCATGTTCTTGACACCGACTTTGTCGCTGATGAAGCAGGTGTAGAAGTGGCGCTTGAACACGTCGCTGGGACCGCTGTAGCCGGGCGGGAACTTTGCGAGCGTCCAGCCCGAGTGGCGATTGTAGACGTGTTCGGCGCGCCAGAGGAAGTACGGAATCCAACCGACGTCGCCCTCGGTGAGGGAAAACTTCAGTTGCGGGAAGTCGGCCCAGAACTCGGCCCAGATCAGCTCGGTGAAGGTGAACATGCTCATCATCGACGACGCCGTCATCTGCACACTGGGCGGGGCGTCACTCGACACCTGCGGAGATCGCGATGCGGAGCCGACATGGGTGCACAGCACCGTCTTGTTCTCGCACACCGCCTCGAACAGCGGATACCAGTACTTGGTGTGAATGCTGGGCATTTGCAACGCTTCCGGATTCTCCGAGAACGTCACCGCGTGGCAGCCCTTGTCGGCCAGTCGTTTGACTTCCTTTGCCGCCTCGGCCACGTCGAACAGCGGCAGGATGCCGCAAGGGATGAACCGGCCCGGGTGGGTCGCGCACCACTCGTCGACGTGCCAGTCGTTGTAGGCCTTGATCATCACCAGGTTGACGTCGCGGTCGGGGCCCTGGTTGAGGACCTGGCCCGAGAAGCCGGTGAAATTCGGGAAGTTCAAACCCGCCAGCTGGCCGCCGGCGTTCATGTCGCGGACCCGCTCGTCGACGTTGAAGCAGCCCGGCCGCATCTCGTCGTAGCGCGAGGCGTCGATGTTGTACATCTCGCGGGGTTTGCCGGCGACGGCATTCAGTCCCATGTTGCGTCCGCGAACCTCGCCGTAGTACCACTGCTGGACGCCATCGGGTTCGATGACGACCCGGGGCGCGAGGTCCTTGTACCTGGCGGGGACATGCGCGTCGAACATGTCGGCCGGCTCGGCGATGTGGTCGTCCACGCTGATGAGGATCAGGTCGTCCTTGTTCATGCCGCACTCCTCGCGTGCCGAGATAGTGACTAGTAGACAATGATCCTGGTCACAGTGTCAACGTCGGGAACGCGTGCCGTCGCGACCCATACACCGCACTGGATAACAGCAAACTGCAGGAATATGACCAGGCGCAAGCCGCGCGGACGTTGCTGATGACAAGTGACTATTAGTCTGCATTCCGAAAGGGCCGCCGATGCCGCAGGATGGCAGGATCGCGCGCTGCCGATCGTGATCGCATGCCACCATGAGGCATGGCGCGGTCCGGAAGGCGATGCGGTTGAGCACGAACAAGGCCGTGCGGCCCACCACCGCCGATGTCGCCCGACTCGCCAGGGTGTCGACCGCGACGGTCAGTTACGTGCTGAACGACGCCGAGGGCCGCAGAATCTCCGCGGAAACCCGGGAGGCGGTCCAGAGGGCCGCGAAGCTACTTGGCTATCGACCCAACCTGACCGCGCGAAATCTCGCCCGCGGCAAGGGCGGCGTGGTTCTGTACGTCGTGCCGCACGTGGCGGTTGGCGAGATGCCGATGCAGGCCGGCAGCCGCATGACCACGGAACTGGCGCGCCAGGGCTTGCTTCAGGTACAGATTTTCGAGACCGACGACGATCAGCATGTCGTCGACGCGATCGAGAATCTGGATCCGGTCGCCGTCACGAGCCTGTTCCCGCTCGGCGGGGCCGCCTTAAGCGCGGTGGAGGCAGCGGGCATACCGCACATCGAGATCGGGACGCTCCCCGCGCTCCAATGCCCACACCTATCGGTCGGTGAGATGCGGGTCGAACATCTCGTTTCGCGCGGCCACCGACAGATCGCGTTCGCCTACACCGGGATCGCCAAATGGCGCGCCCTGGGCGACTACTGGTTCGAAGGCATCGCGCGCGCGGCGGGATCGCGTGACCTTCCGCCCGTCCGCGTCGGCGAGGTCACCCTGGACAACGCCGCGGAGGTGGTGACCGGTTGGGTACGCGAAGGCGTGACCGCGGTGTGCGCGCAGAGCGACGAGATAGCGTGCCTCGTCCTGTACGGCATGCACGAGGCGCGGCTGCGCTGCCCGCACGACCTCGCGGTGATCGGCGTCGACGCCAGCCCGATGGGTGTGACGAGCACGCCACCGTTGACGACGGTGGAATTCAACCCGCGCGCCGTCGCCGACGCTGCGGTGGCTGCCGTCTTCGAACGGCTGGGACTCCCAGCGCCACCGTCCCCGCAACGGACCGACATCGCCCGGCTGGTTGTGCGCTCCTCGACCTGACCGCGAACTGCCTGGCAAATTGGCGCATCTGATCCAGTTAGGCCGCCAATCAACCTCATCTGCGGGACTTGTGCTCTCGCTAGACATTCCCTGGTTAAGCGCATAACCTCGCCCTGACGAGTCGCAAAGTCGCAAGGAGGGAAATTTATGTCGGTGCAGGCTGTGCTGGATGAAATCCGTGAACGACCCGGCACCGGTGACGTGATTGCGGTTGTCGATCCCGCCACCGAAGAGCAGGTCACCGAGTTCAAGGACTGCGGCCCGAAGGCCGTCGACGACGCGGTTGCGCGTGCCAAGGCGTCCTTCGAGTCGGGCGTCTGGCGGGATCTGCCCCCCAGCGAGCGGGCGAAGGTGCTGTGGCGGGTCGGCGAGCTGATCGACCAGAACGCGGAGCTTCTCGCCGAGCTCGAGTCGCTCAACGCCGGCATGACCCCCCTGCAGGCACAGGGAACCGTGACCGTCGGCTCGGAGTTTTTCCGTTACTACGCCGGCTGGTGCACCAAGATCGAGGGGATCGCGGCCGACGTCCACACCGGCGGTCTCACGGGCATCGACTCACATCAGCACGCCTACACCCTCAAAGAACCCTACGGAGTCGTGGGGCTGATATTCCCCTGGAACGGGCCGGTTTTCAATTTCTGCGCCAAGCTCGCGCCTTCGCTCGCGGCGGGCTGCAGTAGCGTCGTCAAGCCGGCCGAGGAGACGCCGCTGTCGGCGCTGGTGTTGGGCAACATCCTGCACGAGGCCGGCGTGCCCGAGGGGGTGGCCAACCTACTGCTGGGTTACGGACACACTGCGGGTGCAGCGATCACCGCACACCCCGACGTCGAGAAGGTCGCCTTCACCGGATCAGCCGAAGTCGGCAGGGCAATCGTGCACGCGGCGGGCGAGAGCAACCTGAAGAAGGTGACGCTAGAGCTCGGAGGCAAGTCGCCGGTAGTGGTCTTCGATGACGCCGACCTGTCGAAGGCCGTCCCGATGGCGGCGTTCGGCACGTTCATCCACTCCGGTCAGGCGTGTGTGTGTGGATCGCGCATCTTCGTCCAGCGCGACATCTACGAGCAGTTCGTGGAGAGCCTGGCGAACGTCGCGAACGGGCTGCCGCAAGGCGGCCCCAAGGACGAGGGCAGCTTGATCGGCCCGCTGATCAGTCAGAAGCAGCTCACTCGCGTCATGGGCTACCTCGACCAGGGCAAGTCCGACGGCGTCGAGGTCGTCACCGGAGGGCACCGGCTGGACCGGAAGGGCTACTTCGTCCACCCGACGGTGCTCACCAACGTCGCGTCCACGAGCAGGCTGTTCCAGGAGGAGATCTTCGGGCCCGTGGTCGCGGTCATCCCGTTCGACGACGAGGACGAGGCGGTCGCCCTGGCCAACGACAGCACGTACGGACTGGCGGCCACCGCCTGGACTCTCGATCTTGGTCGTGCACACCGAATTGCCAAGCGGCTGAAGGCCGGGACCGTGGGGCTCAACTGTCAGATGCAGTTCGACCACTCCATGCCCTTCGGCGGGTACAAGCAGTCCGGTTGGGGCTACGAGTCCGGCAAAGCGGGCCTGGAGACATACCTGCAGACGAAAATCGTTTGGGCGCAGATGTAACGGCCTCGCCGCCGAGTGTGGGGCCTATGTACGAATTCGAGGCAGATCACGTACTTAGGGCCCACGCTCGGCGGCCAGCCCACGCCGCCTCACGATATTCGGGCGAATCGGCGCCCAGGGGCCGACGCATCGTCTATGCATGTTTGTATGGCCGAAACCCAGGCGCCGAAGGCGCGTGCCGCGTGGCAGTTCTTCCAGCAGATGCTCGCCGATGTCACCAAGATCGTGACCGAGGACGCCGAGTCGGAACGGGAACTCCTCGAAGGCCTGCGCGTCATCGCCCGCGTGTCGTCGTTGTGCTCGCAACTGTCCGTCGAGGCCGACCCCGACCGGCCCTCGTTCTTCGACATGTGCTCTCCGACAAGAATGGTCGGTGGGCCCAACCCGGACGGCAATTACTACCTGGCGATGATCCGCGGCGATCGGAGCTACCGGATCACCGGCACCCGCGGCACAAGCGCCTACCTTGGATTCCAGATCCTCGCCGGCACCGGCCTGACCCCGCGCCGGATGGCCAACTACGTCAGCGACACCGACCTGACGCTGCGCGGCGACGAATTCACGCTGGTGCTCTCGGCCGAGGAGCCCCCCGATCTCGCCGGCGCGCAGTGGGTGAAGATTCCCGACGACGCGTCGTCGGTCGTCGTGAGGGAGTACATCGGTGATCCCGCCTCCGAGACGTTGGCCACGTTGTGCATCGACGCCCTGGACCCCGGCCCCGTGACACCGTTGACCGACGGCGAACTCGCCGACCAGTTCACCGCGATGGCGTGGACACTGATGAAACTCGTTACCCTGCACCGCGCCATCAAGCCCGAACTCCTGGAAACCCCCAACATGCTGCTCACGGCCGAGGCCGCCGATCTGGGTGCGGCCGACACCACCCCGGACAACCTGTACATGATGGGAACGTTCCGGCTCGACCCCGGCCAGGCGCTCGTGCTCGACATCGAGCCACCCGACACTCGCTACTGGAATGTGACGCTGGAGAGCGTCTGGCATGAGTGCCTGGAGCCGCGCCGCCGGCACAGCTCGGTGACCAATCGTGCGGTGCGGCCCGACGCGGACGGGCGGGTGCGCATCGCAATCTCCGCGGAGGACTTGGGATTCGGCCATTGGCTCGATACCGGTGGCCGGCACCGCGGGTTCGTGGTCATGCGCTGGCTGGACAATCCCAGCCCACCCGACGTGGTCGTATCGGTGCGCGAAGGAAAGGACGGGGCATGACGCTGCAGGAGCGGTTCGTCCCGGGAAGGCTCGTCGCGACGGCGTGCGAGGAAGCGGGAAGCGACGACTTCGGCGACGGCCCTGGTTACGAAGGCTGGCAAGCCGGGCTGCAGCGGCTGACCGATGGGTTGATCAACGAGGCTCGCCTCTCGGCGATCGGCGTGGAGATCGCCTACCTCGACATCATGCGCGCCCTGAAGAACCGGCTCGGTGTAATCGACTGGCGCAAGCAACATCCCGAGATCGCCAGCAAACCGATCACGGCGCCGATTTTCATCGTCGGCCAGCCCCGCACCGGCACCACGATCCTCTACGACCTGCTCGCCCAGGACCCCGACCTGCGCGCGCCGCTGACGTGGGAGGTGGATTCGCCCTGTCCGGTCCCGCAGCCCGGGACCTATCACGACGACCCGCGGATCGCGCAGACGCAGGCAAGCATCGAACTCTCCGAGCAGATCATCCCGGGGTTCTTGGCATTTCACCCGATGGGGGCCCTCGTCGGGCAGGAGTGTGTCCGCATCACGGCCAGCGAGTTCACCAGCATGATCTTTTCGGTGCAGTACCGCCTGCCGAGCTACTACCGCTGGCTGCTATATGAGGCGGATCATGCCGGAGCGTATCGCTTCCACCGAATCTTCCTGCAGCACCTGCAGTCTGGCGTTCCCGGTCAGTGGCTCCTGAAATCGCCGGCGCACCTGTGGCACCTCGATGCCCTACTCGCCGAATACCCAGACGCGTTGATCGTGCAGACGCACCGCGACCCGCTCAACGTCATCTCGTCAATCGCCGCGCTGACCCACCACCTTCGGCGGATGGGTAGCGACGAGTCGAACATCGCCGAATGCGCGGCCCAGTCCTACGAAGAGATCGTCGTCGGGCTCGAGCGTGAAATGGCGCTGCGGGACAGCGGCGGTGTTCCGGCCGGCCGGGTGATCGACGTGCTGTTCACCGATTTCATGAACGACCCGTGGACCACGATCAAGGACATCTACGACAAACTCGGCAGGGAGCTGAGAGCTGATACCGCGCAGCGGATGCGCGACTTCCTGGCGGCCCACCCCGGGGACGGCGGGGGCGGCCGCTACACATGGAAGGACACCGGCCTGGACGCCGCCGAGGTCCGCGACCGGGTGAGCGCTTATCAGGCCCGCTACGGCGTGCCGGCCGAGTGGCCGCGCTGAAGTCCGCCGCACCCGGCGCCGAGGTCGACGCTAGCGCGAAAAGTTCGACGCGCTACTCGGTGGGCTCATAACGCAGCATGGTGACATCATGCTCGGGGTAGTCGCAGAACACCGGCCGCACCCGCATCCCGACCCTCAGATCCGCCGGATCGACGTTCACCATTTCGGTGGAAAACCTTGGCCCCTCGTCCCATTCGACGATGGCCAGCAACTGCGGAACGGCGTCGGCAAAGTGCGGGCCGACGGGCCGCCGGGCCACGGTGAACGAATACAGTGTCCCCATGCCGGATATCTCGCGCCATTCCAGGTCGTCGGCCAGGGTGCGCGGTGCACGCACTCGCGGATAGAACACATAGCTCTGTGATGACGGCGAATACTGAATGACGATGCGGTGCTGCGCCAGCGCATCCCAAAACGGCGCGGTCGTGGGTGTCTTGACTGGCATTGGTCGTTCGAACGTCGTCATGGTTTGTCAGTCTCCCTGCAAGATGAGCGTCGTCTGCTCGGACAGGATGCCGCCGTTGCCGGACACGAAGGCGCGGTTGCAGTCGGCGACCTGGGCGGCGCCCGCGCGCCCCATGATCTGGCGGGTGTGTGGTGCATTCCGCCCGCCAATCCCGCTTGACCGAAGCCCAGTTGGCCACCGGCGGTGTTGAGCGGGAAGTCGCCGCGGAACGTCAGGTCGTGATTGGCGACGAACTCCATGCCCTTGCCCTTCTCGCAGAAACCGGCGTCCTCCAGGGACAGCAGCACGGTGATGGTGTAGCAGTCGTAGATCGACACCATGTCCATCTCGTCACGGCTCAGGTCGGTCATCGCGAAGGCGGTATCGGCGGCTGCCGCAATCGGGGTCCGCAGCAGATCCTCGGCGTAGGTCGGAGTCTTGAACGGCACGTATTCGCCGAATCCCTTGATCCACACCGGACGGTGGCGCGCGCGCCTGGCGAGGTCGGCATTCGCGACGACGACGGCGGCGCCCCCCACGCACGGCATCACGATCTCGAGCATGTGCAGCGGGTCGGCGATGACCGGGCTGGCGAGGACGTCCTCGACGGTGAGCGGCTTGTTCTTCCAGATCGCGCCTTCGGTGTGATTGGCGTTGACTCGCTGGTCGACGACGATCTTGGCCATCGCACGCTCGTCGTAGCCGTAGATCGCCGCATACCGCTGGGCCACCTGGCCATAGGGGCCGTTCTGCCCGAGGTTGCCGTAGGGGATCTCGAATTCCGCTTGCGGAGAGCCGTATTGGTTACTCGACGACCCGAAATACAAGGCATCGCCCAACGATCTGGGCTTCTTCTTCGACATCGGGGTGATGTATCGCGAGGGCAGTGCGCACAGCACCGCGTCGCAGATCCCGAGTTCGACGGCCGCGGCCGCCCGCCACATCATGGCCGCGGCGCTGGCTCCCCCGAGATCCACGTGTTCGGCGAATCTCGCACCTATTCCGAGATATTCGGCGATCGTCGAGGGCACGAAGATCTCCGACTCGGCCAGGTGCGACGCCGCGATGCCGTTGACGACGTCGCCGGGCAGTCCGGCATCCTCGAGGGCCGCCGCGGCGAGTTCGGCCCATTGTTCGATTACGAATGGCGCAGGCGTTGCCTTGTTGAGCCGCTCGGGCGGAAGCTCCACGTAGCCTACGATCGCGGCTTCTCCACGTAATCCCATGTTGTGTCCTATTTTCGGGGCAGACCGAGAATCATCTGGGCGATGATGTTCAGCTGGATCTCTCGAGTTCCGCCGCCGAGCAACTCGGCGGGCAGGTGAAGGTACGGCTCCACAATCGCGGGATCCGTGTCGGCAACCATCGCGTTGCGCCCGGTCAGCTCCAGCGTGGCCTTGAATGTGCGGCGCAGCAGTACGTTCATCGCCACCTTGGCGATGCTGGATGCCGGTCCGGACGCCTGGCCGTCGAGTAACCGGATCGTTTCCCGCACGCCGAGGGCCTTGATGGCATTGGTGTACGCGTCCAGTTCGCCGAGGGCACGTTGCGCATCGTCGCGGTCCGGCCCCGGATCCGCCGCCAGTCGACGCAGCGCGGCCGCCCGATCGAATTTGACATATCCACTTATGGCCGAACGCTCTTCGGCCATGGTGGCGATCGCGAGATTCCAACCGTCGGTGGGACCACCCAGCAGCATCTCGTCGGGCACGAAGACTTCGGTCAGGAAGACCTCGTTGAAGTGCGCCTCACCGGTCGCAGTCCTGATCGGTTGGATCTCTATCCCCGGGGATCGCATGTCGACGATGAAGTAGCCGATGCCGCGGTGCTTGCTCGCGCTAGGGTCGGTGCGCGCCAGCAGCGCTCCGTAGTCCGCCCGGTGCGCGGCCGACGTCCAGATCTTGTGCCCCTTGACGACCCACCCGCCGTCGACCTTGGTTGCGCGGGTGCTGAGCGCGGCGAGATCGGAGCCGGCGCCGGGCTCGCTGAACAGCTGGCACCAGGACAGCTCGCCACGCTGGGTCGGTGGAATCAGGCGTTCCTGCAGGTCCTTTGACCCGGCCCGCAGCACCGAGGGGAGGATCCACTCGGCGATGCCCAGTGAGGGCCGGACCAGTGCGGGTCGCTTGTCGAACTCCTCATCGATGATGAGTTGCTGCAGTGGGCCCGCGTCGACTCCCCACGGCGGCGGCCAGTGGGGCGCGATCAGGCCCGCCTCGGCGATCAACGTGCGTTGCGGCCCGGTCTCGAAGTATTCGTAGTCGCCCTGCCGTCCGGGTTGGTCGTTTCTGAGCGTCAGCGCCGAATCCAGGGTTTGGGCCACCCGCGCCCGGAATTCCGACTCGGCCGGGCCGAGGTCGACCGACATGTCACGTTGCTGGGTGCACGTCAGTTGCCCCAGGCGTCGCGCCCAACGGCTTGCCGGGCCGATCGATGCGGCGAGACTCGTTGCCCGCCGCCAGTAGAGATGCACGTCATGTTCCCAGGTGTAACCGACGGCACCGAACATCGTCAGCGCGTCGAGCACAAGGTCGGGCACCGGCGAGATCGCGATCACCGCCGCAGCGGCCGCCGCGAGCCGGTGTTGGTCGACCGATTCGTCGACGGCGCGCACGGCGTCCCAGGCCGCCGCGGTGGCCAACTCGCTGTTGACCAACAGCATCGCCGCGTTGTGCTGCAGCGCCTGGAATGTGCCGATCACCTTGCCGAACTGCTCTCGGATTCGCAGGTGGGCGGTAACCGCTTCGATGCACCACTGAGCGATACCGGCCATCATGCTGGCCACCAGCCCCAGGGCGATGCCCTGGGCGCGGTCGGCGTCGATCCCGATGAGCACATTGGGTTCGGCGGCGCAATACTCGGTCAGCCGCAGGACCCCGACATCGGTCACCAAGTCGGTTCCATGGATGGAATCGACCGTGGCCGTGGGCTTTTCGATGTCTACCAACACCCAGACGAGGCTGCCGTCCTCGGTCTCGGCGCCGACCAAGATCACCCGCGCCGAACACACGCCCACGGTGACGTCCGACGCGCCGGTGACGAGCCATCGTTGACCGTCGCTACGGGCATGGAAGTCGCCGCCGTCGGGAAGGACGACCGCCGCCGCCGCGCCGGATGCGAGCTCACACACCAGCGATTCGGTGGTCGGGGTCGGATCGGCCAGCAGCGCAACCGCTCCCGCCGTCACCGTCGGCAGCAGCGGTCCGGGCAATAACGCCTTGCCCGCCGATTCCAGCACACACGCCGCGTCGATCAGCCGCCCGCCCTGGCCGCCGAGGCGCTCCGGGAGATGCACCGCGTGAAATCCATTGGCGACCAGCGCCTCCCACCATCCCGGGAGCCGCCCCGCCGCCAGCGCATCGAAACTTTCGCGTGTCGCGGTGATGGGAGCGTGCCGGCCGGCGAACCGGCTGACGGCCTCGCTGAGCTCCTGCTGCTCCGGGGTCAGTCCCAGCGTCATAACGGCGACCCCGCGCGGCTGAGACGACACGCCATCGAAGACCGCTGCCCCTTCTCTTACAAGACGAACCGTCTCGTCTTGTGGCAGACTACGGGGCGGGTCAGGATATGTAAAGCGGACTCGACCCGTCGAGCGACCGGCCGGATAGCGAGCGAACTTGGGAAATGAGGATCAACTAGATGCCAACCGATCTCACCCAGGAGAACCCGCGGGCGAGCCCTCCGAGGCGCCGCAGCGAGAAATCGCGGACCGCCATCGTCACCGCCACACGGGAATTGCTTCTCGAGCGCGGATTCGATGGTTTGACCATCGAGGCCGTCGCCGCTCGGGCCGGTGTGGGAAAACAGACCATCTATCGCTGGTGGCCCAGCCGTCCCGCACTCGTCGCCGACGTCATGCTCGAGGACGCCGACAAGATCCTGGCGTCGGTAGACCACACCGACGACGTCTCCGCCGACCTGGTGCGGTGGGTCGGCAAACTCGTCGCAAGCCTGACGACGGCGCGCGGACTGGCCATGCTGCGAATCCTGACCGTCGCCTGCATGGAGCATGAGGACACCGCCATCAAGCTGCGCGCCGGGTTCAGTGCGCCGCTGCACGATAGCGTCCGGGCCCGGCTTGTCGCCGACGGGATCGATGCGTCCGCCGCCGAATCGGCCGCGGACGCCATCGTCGGCGGCGTGGTGTACCCGATACTTTCTGGCGCGCAACAATACTCACGACACCGAGCCGAACGCACTACCCGGCTCATCGTCGACGCCCTCGGACCGGGCCGCTGACCAAGAGCGCAGCGGGCGCAACAACGCGTTTTTCTTGTAGTAGTGCTCCGCCATTCGCCGCATTATGTTGTCGAGCACGGTTACCGCCTCGTCGAGGTACGGGCCCTTGTTCAGCATCACGCACTCGGCGCGCTCGCTCATCGCCGCATCGCTGATCTCGGCACGCGACGGAAGCCCGGTCTTGGCCAGTTGTTCGAGCACCTGGGTCGCCCAGATCACCGGCAGGTGCGCGGCCTCGCACAGCCACAGGATTTCCTCCTGCAGCTCGGCCATCCGCTCGTAGCCGCACTCGACCGCCAGATCGCCGCGAGCGATCATCACCCCGACCCGCGGCCGGCGCATCGCGGTGAGCAACAGCTGGGGTAGGTGTTCGAAGGCGCGTCGGGTTTCGACCTTGAGCACGATGCCAAGGTGGTCACCGCCGAGGCGATCCAGCTCTTCCAGCAGCCGCTCGACATCGGCGGGAGTGCGAACGAACGACATATCGACCAGATCCGCCAATTCGACCGCGGCGGCAAGGTCGACGACGTCGCGGTCGGCGATCGCCGATATCGGCAAGTCGGTGTCGGGCATATTGATGCCCTTGCCCGCCTTCAGGCGAGCTTCCCCCAGCTCCGGATGGTCGATCCGCACGGTGAGGACATCCGGGTCGACCGACACCACCCGCCCCCCGATCTTGCCGTCGTCGAAGTGGACCGCGTCACCCGGCCGGGCGTGGTCGAATGCCTCGGGCAGCGTGCAGCCGATGCGGGGAACGGTTCGACTGCCGTCGACCGCGGCCGGTGCGCACTCGCGCGTCAGCTGCAAGAGGTCTCCGGCGCGCAATACCAAGCTCTGCTCCGTTTCCGGGAGCGGGCCGACTTCGGCCGGTTCTCCGCGGTCCTCGGCATAAAGCACCGTTCCGGTTTCCAGGTAGGTCGTCTTGCGCGCGGTCAACACGAATCCGCCGCCAGCGGAGCCGTCCACGGCCTCGAGAACGAGGTGACGGTTCGATCCGCGTGCGTCCTGCAAATCCAGCACATCACCGGCATCGCGCTGGGCCAGCCACGACCGCGGCACCGGAACCACCACCATGCGAGGTTCCGGCGGGTCCAGCGGTTCCTCGGTCGATGTCAGCCACGCCCGCGCCGGGGCGACGACCTCACCGCGGGCGTTTCTCCGCGGCCGCAGTTTCACCACGCGTGGTCCCGGCTCCAGCGGGCCGGTGCGCAGCTTTGGACCCGCCAGATCCATTGCCACCAAGCATGTTTCGCCTGTGGAAGCCGCCGCGTCCCGGACATGGCGGGCCATCGCGCGCCATGCTCGTTCGTCGTCGTGCGCGCAGTTGATCCGCGCGATGTTCATGCCACGCCGCATCAGTCCGCGAACCAAGTCGGCGTCCGTCGCAGCCTCCGATGGCAGCGTGACCATGATACGAGTCGCGCGCCGCGGCGGGTGGGGGCCCAGCAGCTCGACCGCGCGATGTCGCAAGATTTCCGCCCCCTGCTCGATCGGCACCGCCGAGGGTGCAGGTGGCTGCCACTTTCCGTCCAAGATGGCGACGACGGCCGAGCGAACCGCCGAAAGCGTGGCCTGAACATGTGGTTCGCTGCGACCCAACGACGAAAGCCCGAACACCGCCAGCCCCGTCTGCAGCTCCCGTAAATCGTATTGGCGAATCGCCCAATAATGCACCAGGTTTCGCGCGCTTGACCGGTGTTCGGGCGCAACGGCAGCTAGCCATCCCGCCCATGACAACTCGGCATCCGACAATCTGGTCAACAGGCCGTCGACCCGCGCGAGCAAACCCACCAGTCGCCGGCTGCTGTCAGCCTCGACTTGCGGCCGTTTGTGCACGACGACTCCTTGTTTTGTGGCTTTTTGGCCACACAGTGTTAACGTCCGTGTAACTGTCCCCGATGCGAATCATCAAGGCAGACATCAACTTACTGGCGGCCGCCGCGCCACGGCAGAGGAATTGGTCCCAAATCAGCGATGGCATCGGCGCGGCGTGCAATCTTCCCGTCGACGACCGGGCGGCGCCGGCGCCGCAGGCTGAAGCCATCAACGGGGCTGGGGCACTCCATCCTGCGGGTAAGATCCTCGCGAAGCGACAGGACATCTTCGGCGATGGCGGGCTTCCGTCGGTGGCGGCACTGAAAACTCCTGTACGGCAAGACCTGAGGAGCGGCCTTGGACGAAGACTGTCTGAAACTAACCAGCTATATGGCCGAACGCCGACGGACCCGCGAGGGCTTCGTCTCCGATGTCCTGCTCCGCCTATACGAACAGCACCGCATCGCAAGCAGCGTCGTGCTGCGCGGCATCGGCGGATTCGGGACGGGGCGCCACCTCAGAACCGACGAGTCCCTGACGCTGTCCGAGGACCCGCCTGTGGTGATCGTCGCCGTGGACACCAGGAAATCGATCGAGGCGCTGCTCGACCCGGTGCTCGCGATCAAACAACGAGGCCTGGTCACGCTCGAGCGCGCACGGTTGCTGCGCGAGGACATCGGCCCACTGCAGCTCGCCGATGAGTTAAACGAAGCTGTCAAGCTGACGATCTATGTCGGCCGCAAGGAACGCGTTTACGGTGTGCCCGCCTACACCGCGATATGCGATCTGATGTATCGCCGCCGACTGGCCGGCGCGTCGGTATTCCTGGGCGTCGACGGCACCGCGCACGGAGAACGCCAACGTGCGCGGTTCCTCGGTCGCAACGCCGATGTACCGATGATGATCGTTGCCGTCGGCTCCGGCGAGCGCATCGGTCGGGTGTTGCCGGAGCTCGGCGGACTGCTCCGGCGGCCCATGGTCACGCTCGAGCGGGTCCGCGTGTGTAAGCGCGACGGCGAATTGCTCGAACGGCCGCACGCCTTGCCGGCGGTCGATGAACGCGGCCTGCCCCTGTGGCAGAAGTTGATGATCTACACCTCCGAATCGGCGCGCCACGGCGGCCTGCCGATTCATCGCGCGCTGATCCAGCGGCTCCGGCGGCGCCAGACGCCCGACGGCGCCACCGTGCTACGCGGCATCTGGGGCTTCCACGGCGATCATCAACCCCACGGTGACAAGCTGCTTTCCCTGAGCCGTCATGTCCCCGTCGTCACCGTCATCGTCGACACGCCGGCCAACATTGTCGAATGCTTCGATGTGGTCGACGAGCTCACCGGGCACGAGGGATTGGTAACAAGTGAAATGGTGCCCGCGTTGGTGTCGGACGAAGGCGACACCGGCCAGGGCCGACCGCCCATGGCCAGCCATCGCTATTAGCGCGTAGCGGAAGCCCGCGCCGGCCTCAGCCGGCGACCGAGGCGTCGTAGATCGACTGGATCGCCTTGTCCAGCGTGGCGTTGAACTGCTCGTCGGACTGGTCGACCGAAAGTCCCTCGGTGAGCGCGCGGCTGAAGCTGGCAATCAACCCCGTGTTCTTCGCCAGCAGCTCGTTGGCCTCCTCGCGGGAGTAGCCGCCGGAGAGGGCGACCACCCGCATCACCTTCGGGTGTTCGATCAGGGGGCGGTAGTAGTTGACCTCAGTGGGCAGGCTCAGCTTGAGCATCACGCGCTGCCCGTCGGGCACGGTTTCGAGCTGTTTGGTGATCTCGTCGCGCAGGATGCCCTCGGCCTGGGCTTTGTCCGAGATCGAGATGGTGACCTCGGGTTCGATGATGGGCACCAAACCGTGCGACAGCACCTGATGGGCGACCTCGAACTGCTGGGCGACCACCGCGGCGATGCCGTCGACGTTTGCGCCACCGATCACCGACCGTTCCTTGGTGCCGAAGACGCCCATGCCCACGGCCCGCTCCAGCAGCCCGTCCAGCCCCGGCATCGGCTTCATCAGCTGCACATCGTCGGACGCCTCGGCCAGGCCCTTGTCGATTTTGAGGATGGGCACCACGCCCTTGGTTTCCCAGAGGTAGGTGGTCGACGGTTTGCCCTCGATGTTGCGGTCCATGGTCTGTTCGAACAGGATCGCCGCCAGCACGCGGTCCCCGTTGAACGCCGGGGCGGTGATGATCCGTGACCGCATCTCGTGGATGAGGTCGAACATCTCCTCCTCGGAGGAATATGCGTCCTCTTGGATGCCATAAAGGCGAAGCGCCTTCGGCGTCGAGCCCCCGCTCTGGTCGAGCGCTGCGATAAACCCCTTGCCCGACGTCATCCGGTCGGCTTGCTGCTGGTTCGACATTGGAATTCTCCACTTCCTCGTGGCCCTGTCGGTGACGGAGCACCGTCAAGTTCGAATCGTGCCGATCATATTCGTCCGATCATGGCGCGATCGGTGCAGATCGTCAGTCGGTCCTGGCAAGCTCGTGATGCCCGACCGCCCCGGTTATGCCCGCTGCGCCGAGCCGCTCACGGAAAGCCTGCGCCGTATAACCGACCACCGTCCCGTCGGTGCGGGCGCGCACCGTCGCCGAACGTGGCATGTGAAAAAGCACGCCCATCTCGCCGAAATAGTCCCCGGGTCCGGCCACCTTGACCAGTTCCTCACCGCCGTCGGCCAGTTCTCGCACAATGTCGAACTCGCCCTCGGACACGACATAGATGAGATCGCCCATCGTGCATTGCTCGAACACCACCTCGCCGGCCTTGAGCTGGACGGTTTCGGGGAGTCGGTTCGGCGACGCGTGCGCGGGCGCCAGCTCGACGACGTGATCGGCCATCGGCAGTATCCGGCTGTCGTGGGTCGCGACCACCACCACACGCTCGCCCTCCGCGAGCGAGCGGATCAACCGCAGCACCTCCTCCACCTGGATGAAGTCGAGGTGCGCGGTCGGCTCGTCCGCGAGGATCAACGGCGGCTCCAGCGCGATCGCGCGAGCCACCGCGACGCGCTGCTGCTGCCCGCCGCTGAGGTCTCCCGGCCGGTGCTTCATCCGCTCCGCGAGATTGACGCGGTTCAGCAATTCCTCGGCGCGCCGACGCGAGGCCGCCCGCGACCACCCGGCGGCGCGCAGCGGAACCATCACGTTCTCGAGGGCGGTGAGGCTGGGCACGAGGTTGAAGGCCTGGAAGACGATGCCCACCGTGTCGCGCCGATACTGCGCCAGCTCGCGGCCGTCGAGCGTGGTGACGTCGACGCCTCCGAACTTGATTGCCCCACTCTTCGGTCGCAAAATACCGCCGAGGCAGGACAGCAAAGTCGTCTTTCCGCAGCCGCTGGGGCCGAGCAGGATCACCAGCGACCCCGCCTCCACTTCGAGGTTCAGACCGTTGATCGGGCGGAGTGCGTAACCTCCGCTGGAGTACTCGACAACGAGGTCTTGAATGCTCAGATCGCCCATCGGTCAGGGACCTCCGAACGCCAGCGCGGGATCGACCGCCATCGCACGTCTCAGCCCGGCAACACTGGCGAGCAGACCGATCGCGATTGCGATCACCGGTAGCGCCAGGTAGCCCCGCATGGGCACCACGACGATCATCGGGAACAGCGGCGCCAGCAGCTGCGCGAGGACGACGCCGAGCGCTGCCGCGAGCAGCGCGACGACGACCGCCTGCAGCGCGAGGCCCGCCAGAATCGATCGCGTCGGCACACCGATCGCCTTGAACACCGCGAAGTCGCGCAGGCGCTCGAGCGCGGACAGGTAGACCAATGAGCCGACGATCAGCACCGCCACGATCCACAGCAAGAGAGCCACGATCGTGATCGCACCAACCGCCACCTTCAATGGGCGCAACAGGTCGTTGACGCCGGCCGCCCTGTCGAGGGCCTGGTAGCCGTCCGGGAGCTGTCGGGGTGTGCCGATGATCCCGATCGACGTGATCATCGGCTGCCCGTTGTACGCCAGTTGCTGCAGGCCCTCGGTCGTCAGGAAGATGCACGGCGTCTTCGCCAGTGCGGTTGCATTGGGCACGATGCCGACGATCCGCAACGTGCGCGCACCGACTTGCAGGTCCTCGCCGATGTGCTTGCCCAGCGTGCTCGACACCTCGACCTCGTCGGGCGTCGTCGGTGCCTGACCCTCCGAGACTTGCGGCATGCCGGGTCCGTGCGCCGGTGCACCGAAGGCCGTGGCATTTCGCGCCGAGGTGCCTTCCCTGATGGTCGAGGCCGCGGTGGCCAGCGGGGCCGCGGCCTCCACTCCGGGTGCGGCGGCCACCCGGGCCAAGTCCACCTGGGTGAATGGTGTCGAACCCAGGAACGGCCCGGCCGCACCGGCCTTGACCACGAACCCGTCGACGCCCATGGCATCGACCGTTCGCTCGGCCTCTACCCGGAAGCCGTGCGCGAGTCCCGTCAAAACCAGCGTCATGGCGAAGACCAGCCCGGTGCTGACGATCGCGACGGCGAGGCGGCGCCGTCGCCATTGCATATCGCGCACGGCCGCGAACAGCATGCTCAGACGCTACCGCCGTCACGCTGTCCCGGACAGGGTCTTTTTCGCCGGACGCGGCGTCCGGGGCGTGCGTCAGTGGGCTATCGCGTCGACCACTTCGTCCGCGGTGAGGACGGCGGTGGCGTAGTTCGGGATGTTGACCTCGAGAGCGGCGTGCATCTCCCTGTCCGAATAGCTCGCGGTCGCATCATTGACCACCGTGACGTCATAGCCGAGCTCGGCCCCGTATCGTACGGTCGCCTCGAGGCAGGTGTGCGCAATGAGTCCCATGACGATAAGCCGATGGATGCCGTGCTTCTTGAGCAGCAGGTCCAGGTCGGTGTTGGCGAAACCGCTTGAACACCAATGCTCTTCGGCGACGATGTCACCCGGGTGAGGCTCGAACCCGGGATGCAGCTCGCCACCCCAGGTTCCATATTCGAAGGTCTTGCGCGACCACGCCGCTCTCTGAATCGGCGCGACGTACTTCCACGTCTCGTAGTCGCCGGACCGGTACCGACGGTGCAGCGCGTAGAAAACGCGGATGCCGGCGGCCCGTGCCGCGTCGAGGACCTGGCGCATGTGTGGGACGCACTGGTTGGCTTCGGCAACGCCCTTCAGGCGATCCCATGCTTTCCCGCCCTCGGAGATGAAATCGTTGTGCGGGTCGATAACAACAAGGCCGGTCAGGTCGTTCTCGTACGCCACGTTGGTCATGTTCGCACGAACCCCGACGGCGGCGACTGCAAAAGAGTGGTCCGGGCATCATTCGCGGGATGCAAGCAGGGCGCTGCTGAGCGCGTGGGAGATGAACTTGCCGTAGCGGGTGACGGACCAACCACGTTCGAGGACGAGAAGTTCGTAGAGTTCCGGCGCGTGATAGGTCCAAAGCACATCGCGCGCTTCCGTTTTGCTGACTCGTAGCTGGCCGGTCCGGGCGAGGTCGGAGGCGAACATCGTCATTGCGCTCAGGGTTTCCTGCCGGATCTGCTTCCAGACCATTGCGGCGTCCGGCGAGGAGGCGGCACCGTCGCGAGCGAGTAACTGGACGGGAGCGCTGCGCGGCATGGTGGCGGCGAGGTGCCTGGCGTAGATTTCGACCTTCTTGGCGGCCTCGGGTGCGTTGCGCACGTCCTGAATGACGTCTCGCTGAACCATCGGGATCGGAGCGTCGTCACCGGCGACCGACACATCAAAAAGCGCTTTGAGCACGCCAGCCTTCGTCGCGAAACTCTTGTACACGGTTTCGACCGACACGCCGGCGTCCTGGGCAATCTCGGCGATTGTTGTCGCTGCGTAGCCCTGAGCGAGGAAGCGCTGTCGGGCCTTCTGCAGCACGGCCCGACGGCTCTGCTGGGCCTGTTGGCGACGACGGGTCGAGTCGTAGCGGCGCGGTGGCTGGTCCTTGACAGATCCCATAATTAAGTACATGCTCCTGTATTGATTACTGTTCACTGTATCAGACTCGGGAGCCCGACATGACATTCGCGATCCACGCAGCCACCACCCTGTCCGGCGGGGACAACTCCATAGCGGTAGCTCGCGCCCTGACTCCCGAAATCACGCAGCGCGCCGACGAAGCTGAGTCCCAGGGAACGATGCCAATCGATCTGGTCGAGCGGCTGCGGGCGGCGGGCATCTTCCGCGCCTTACAGCCACGGTCGCTTGGGGGATTTGAAATGGGCCCTGTTGAGTTCATCGAGATGATCGAGGAACTGGCCCACGCTGACGGCTCGGCGGGCTGGATCGCGGCCATCGGTGCCGGTGCACCAGCATTCACCGCTTGGCTCGAGCCCGCCGTCGCCAACGAGTTATTCGGCTCGGACGCCGACTTCACGGCGGCCACGATGTTCGCCCCCACCGGGCGGGCCGTGCCCGACGCTACGGGCCGCTTCACTGTCGAGGGGCGCTGGCCGTTTGCCAGCGGTTGCCGCCATGCCGAATGGTTCGTGGCCGGAATGTTGGTCTTCGACGGTGATACGCCGCGCATACTTCCCGACCAGGGCCCCGACTGGCGCCTCGCGTTCTTCCCCCGCGACAACGCCGAGATCGTCGACAACTGGGATGTCTTGGGGCTGCGCGCCACCGGCAGCAATGACATCGTCGCCCGAGCCCTCGGCGTTGCCGAAAAACACACGATCAGCCCGTTCTTCCAGCCGGCCCGCCAAGACGGGCCACTATGGCGGCTGGCCTTCTTCACGCTGGTGGGAGCCGCCCTCGTGGGTGTCCCACTCGGGATCGCCCGACGGGCACTGGACGAGTTCACCGACCTCGCCACAACAAAATTGCGCGCCGGGACCTTCCAACCGGTTGCCGAGGACCCCGCCGCCCAAGTCGCCTTCGCCAGTGCCGACGCCAACCTTCGCGCAGGGCGCGCGTTTGTCCTCGCCGAGGCTAGCCACCTCTGGGACACAGCGTGCGCCGGCGACGCGCCGCGGCTCGAGCAACGCGCCCGCTTCCAACTCGCCGCGCAACAGGCGATGCGCGCGGCACGCCAAGCAGTCGACACAGCATTCGAATTGACCGGCGCAAGTGCGGTGCACGCCCGCCATCCTCTGCAACGATGCTTCCGGGACCTACACACCGTCAGCCAGCATGTGTACTTCAGCTCGGCCGCTCTGAAACGCTACGCCAATACCCACTTCGGCATTACACAACCGAGCCACATGATGTGACCTCGGCGCTCCGGCATCGTTTTGCGTTTTGGCTCGGGTAGCGGCGAACTGCCGGCCGGTGTGGTTACTGCCAGGAATTACAGCTCCCCCGAACTTAGTCACACCGCGGTTTCGTCCTGTTGCGGGGCGGCGCGTTTGGCGGGCCACAGCGCCATGCGATCAAGGAGCCCGTCACGCAGCACCAGCGTGTGAAAAAGCACCGCGCAGACGTGCGCGGTAAACGTCAGGAAAAGCAAGAAGGCGAAAACGCTGTGGGCCTGGCGGAGCACCGCATAAAAAACGATGTCATGCGGCGCGATCCCGGGCAGATGCAGCGGCCCCACCAGGACGATCGGGAATCGCGCCGCCGACAGCATGGCCCACCCGATCAGGGGCTGGATGAGCAACAGCGCGTACAGCAGGTATTCCGACCACGACGCGACGCGGCGTTCGGCCGGGCCCATGGTGGCCAGGAAGGGCGGAAGCCGGTGGGTCAGCCGGTTCACCAGGCGCACCACCGCGAAGGCCAAGATCAACACCCCCAACGGCCGGTGGATGGCCAGGAGCAGCGGGTAATAGCTCAACGAAGCGATCATGGTCACGCCGATGAGCAGCTGCACGATGACCATCGGCGCCATCAGCCAGTGCAGGATCCGAGAGGGGAGGGCGAAACGCTTTGGCGCGACGGTGGTTTCGTTTGCCTTGCCGGTCATGACAGCACCCGGGCCACGTTGACCTCGCTGGGCGACTTGGGCTCCTCGGCGCGGCGGGTGAAGGCGCGTGCGTACACGGCCGATCTCGCCGGGGGCAAGGGATCGTCGGACGCGGTGATGCCGTCCGGCAGCACCAGCGGGTCGAAGTTGATGTCGCGCGCGTTGCCGGCCTGCTCGGTCTGCACCGCGGTGATGGTGATGAGGCCAGCGTCGATGGACCGCCGCGACTGCGGCCACGGCTTGGTGGCGTCGTTGGTCGGATCGCCCGACTCACCGATCGTCAGGACAAGCCGCCAGGTCAACGGCCGCTGTGCCAGCGTACGGATGAGGTCGTCGAAGAGGTAGTCCTTGCCCGGCGACGGCTGCGGGGCGCTCGCCCCGCCGGTGTCCTGCGGAACCACCGACCAGCGCACCGGTACCGTGGCGCCGGCGTCGTTGGTGAACCAAAACGCATTCAGCCCATAAAACGTGCTGTCCGCGAACCCTGCACTGGGCGGTGACTGCTTGATGATCTTCATCGCCGCAACGGTCTCGGGATGGCGATCGAGGAATGCGGCCATCTTCTGTGGGTCGGGCTTGCCCGTTTCGGGCAGCGGTTTGGCTGCGAGCATCCGCTCGTAAAACCCTTGCGGGGTGCTGTCCGGGAAAACGGGAATGTTGACCATCGCCGTGCGCCACTGCTGGCCATTCGCCTGGAACAGCAGGCCGAGGCCGCGGACGGTGTCGGGCTTGTCGGCCTGGTCCGGTAGACCGCCGGCCAGCGAAAACCGACCGGTCAGCGGAATGCTGCCCGGCCGGAAGACCGCCGCCCGGCAAATGGCGGCGCCCGCCCCGGTGCTCGCGAAAGATCCGGTGGCGCTGAGGCCTTTGGCATGGTTTCGCCGAAACCCGTCGTGGCGGCCGTAAACGTGTTCGAAGCGGTCGGCGAACCCGGGTGGCGTCAGCGTGTCGGGCCGCAGCCAGCCGCCGGCATAGGCAAAACCGCCCACATCCACCGCGGCGAAACCGGCGACCGCGCCCATCCCCAGCAATGCGCTCCGTCGCGTCAGCGCCAGGCGGACGGGCTGCTTGGGTGTGGTTTCGCCGGCGGCTTCGTCCGGCCTGCCATCGTGATCACCGGGCTCCATGACCACCGTCCTTTCCCGCTATTCCGGGCCAAGCCGCGCAGCCTGGGAAACGAACTCGGTGGACGCAATTCATCCACGGAAGGCTGCCGTGCGCAACACCTGCGGCGACCATCGCGCACACCCCGACTACGTCGGGGCGTCGGAATTCGTTCAGCCGGATTCGTCACGACCGACGCGGCGCGGGCCCGGACCGCGCCGTCACCGCCACGGCCGCAAGCGTCGTTTTCGGCATGGCTTACCATCGACTAAACACGTGCGGCTACGCCTCTAGATAACGGCGCAGAATCGATGGGGAGTTTCGCCCTCTTTAGAGCGTGTTTGCGGGTTGAGTCGACAGCCCCGTGCTCGGCAATGGCTGTTTGATTTCTCGGTGTCCCGCACGAATGTGAGTGAAGAAGCATGATCGAACAATCCGGCGATTCAGTCGATCCGACTGCCTTCGAGGTAGGAAAACATCAGGTAGACCAGGCGGTCGTGCTCACCGTCTCGGGTGAAGTGGACATGCTCAGCGCGCCGCGGCTGGCCGAGGCGATACAGACCACGCTGGCCACCGGACCCGCGGCGCTGATCGTTGACCTGTCGAAAGTGGATTTCCTCGCCTCGGCCGGGATGACCGTCCTGGTGACGGCGCAGGCCGAAGTCGTTCCCCCCACCCGATTGGTGGTCGTCGCGAATGGCCCGGCCACCAGCAGGCCGCTCAAGCTCATGGGATTGGACAGCGTTTTGCCGCTTTACAGCACGCTCGACAGCGCGCTGAACCGTATCGGCGATCGTTGAACCTTGACAGAGTGACAGGGGCCAAGGCGTGACACCGCACGCTACGTAGAGTGCGCGAGGACCTGCTGGATGCGTTCGTCGCGCGGCAGGACCGGTCCATCGTCGAAAGGTTCGTCGATGCCCAGTTCGGCGAGCCCGGCTTTGGTCATAAGCGAGGTGCCGTAGGCGGCGAGCACGAGTTTTCGATCGTCGCTGTGGCCATCCTCGATGAGCATCGCGCCGATGAGGCAGATGACGGCCATCTTGTAGGCGTTGAACGCGCGGTACCAGGAGCGGTTTTGGACCTTGATTCCGCTGACCGACTCGTAATGCGTCAGCATTGCATCGATGGTGAGCGCCGCCGGGTGGCTGTTGATGCCGACGGGCTGCACCCACAGCATTTCGAGCCAACCAATGTCGGTCAGGGGATCCCCGACGGTCGTCATCTCCCAATCGAACACCGCGCTGACTTCGCCGTCGGTGAAGGCGAAGTTGCCCGGTTTGGCGTCGCCGTGCACGAGGGTGATGTTCGGGCACGGCTCGGGCTTGCGGTCCCGCAGCTCCTGGCGGAGCCGTTCCAGGGCGGGCAGACGGTCGCGCTTGACCCGGTTCATCTCTGCGGCCCAGTGCTCGAGTTCCCGCTCGAGGTGGTCGCCCCCGTCATCGAGTGCGTCCAGGCCGGTCTGCGCGAGGTCGACGGAGTGGATCGCCGCGAGTTGTTCGGCCAGGCTCTCACACATCCGCGCCACCGTTTGGTCGGCGACGCCGGCGGGTGCCTCCATCTCGTAGACGTCGCCGGCGGCGCGCTCCATCACGAAGAAAGGTCGTCCGAGGACCTCGCCGGTGTCCTCTAGCCACAGCGCCCGGGGAACACGGACCGGGGTGTTTTCCAGTGCGCGCAGGATGGTGAACTGGCGCGCGAGGTCGTAGGGCTCCAGCAGCGCCGGCGGTTTGGGTCGCAGCCGCAACACCACATCTTGGCGGGCGTCTTGGTCACCACTTCGCGTCACGACCGTGAGCATCATCATCTCGGCGGAATGTCCGAAGTTCACCCGATCAAAACCCTCGACGTGGACTTTGTCGGCGTCCGGCAGTTGTGTGCGCAGCCAGGCTGTCAACCGCTCAGTCATGTTGGCGTCCGACGTCATTGACGGATTCCTTCACTGTCTGTGGGCAGCCGCTCGACGGGGGTCTTGTCCTGGGTGAACGCCGACATGTCCATCGCCACCCAGTTCGGGTAGCGGCGGTAGCCCTGACCGCCGAGCAGCAATTCGAAGATGCCCCAACCGGTGTCGCCGTCGAGCTCGAAGCGCATCAGCTGGTCGAGCGCCATCGATTTGCCCTCCGTCTCGGCGAGTTGCTCGCGATCGGTGCTGTCCCAGAGGAAATGGATGAAGTAGGCACCACCGCCCAGGTCCTCGTACTGGCAGTGCGCCATCGGGAGCCCGTAGTAGGCGTTGACGTCCTGATGTGGGGCATCTGCGGTGACGCGGTAGGTCTTGCCGTCCTCGTCGGTGAAGACCAGTACCGCACGAGCGGGCCGCTTGCGGTCACCGTCGAAGTCGACATCGTGGTCGATCTTGACGAATCGCCTCGACAAGGTGCCGTCTGCGTAGGTGATACCGCCGTCGACGTAATTGACTGTGCCATCGAAAGATTCGATGATCCAGGCTTCGATGGCATGGTCTGTGAATCCGGCGTCGAGCCACAACCAGAAGTCGATCTTGTCGGAGACGCGGACGCCGAAGGTGCGGTCTCGACCGCCATGGAAGCCGTCGACGCTGATGCGCTCACCGTCGATCTGCACCCAGCCGCTCCATCGCCCGGGTTCCTTCATGTGATACATGTCGGCCAGCATCCGGCCGTCCTTGCCACGCACCTTCATGGGCAGTAGCTCCCACATCGGGGCGGTCGGTTCGTAGTAGAGCTCCCACTCGATTCCTGATCCATTGGGTTCGACGTCGAGTCTCCACTTCTTCAGCGGCTCGACGCAGGTCCAGCGCATCGGCCCGGCGCAAAGGTCGCCGCGGTCGTCACCCGTCACCGGCCGGCCCGACAAGAGGTCCCAGTGCCGCCCGTCGGCGAGGCTGACCTTGACGTAACCCAACCCGCTGGCGGTGTTGGGATTGTTGCCGTAGCCGCTGGCCAACAGCATCGTGCCGTCCGGCGATGCGGCGAAGAAGTAGCACCGATCCGACCATGTCGGATCGGGATCGTGCACCCGGTCGAATGTCGTCGGGAGCTGGTGGGTGAGCGACTCGTCGGCGGCGGAATATCCCATCATCGCCCTCTCTTACTGAATGATCGCTTGTACCGCAACGGGATTCGATGCCACGCGCGATGGCAGGGATTACCCCGCGTATCAGATACCGAAGTAGCACAACGCATCCCGTACCATCGGCGCCATGGAACCGAGCCGGCGGTGGGGCGACGACCGCGCGATCCTCGATGACAACGAGGCCCGCAGGCGGATCCTCGACGCTGCGGGGCGCTGCATCGTGCGTCGTGGGAACACCCAGTTCCGAATGGGTGAAGTGGCCGACGAGGCCGGGGTGTCGCGGTCGACGGTGTACAGGTACTTCCCTGGTCGCGACGACGTCCTGCTCGGACTGATGTTGATGCGTGTCGACCACGCGCTCGGTGATCTGGTGCGCTCGCTGCCCGCTCCGGACGACCCCGCTCGGTCGGTGCCCGAGATGGTCCTGGCCCGGGTCGAGTCGGTGGCCGGCAATCCGCTGAACGAGGCGCTGTTCGCCGCCGAGAGCACCGCCGTGGCCACGGCTCTTGAGATGGGTTCGGAACCTTTCGTGGAACTGTTGCTGCGGCACTACGAACCCTTGCTGAACCGGTGGAAGCTGGCGGGCCGTCTCTACGACGATCTCGACTTTCGGTCGATCGCCCAGTGGTTGCACACCACAACGTTGTTTTTGCTGGCGCCCTCGTGGCGCTACCGCCCCGCGTCCGACAAACGCGAATTCGTCGAGCAGTTCGTGGTGCGTGCCCTGGTGCCACAGATCAGACAATAACGGTATATTGTCTGATGTCCAGGACTCACGGGTGTTTTGTCTGACGGTGCGCTGCGCCATCGAGCGGCCTGCGACCGCCCGCGATCGGGATCCCCAACGAGAATGGATTGATATGAAAAACCCTGTGGGACAGGCCCTTACCGCCGTTGGCCTGGCCGCCCACCTGGGCCGCGGAGTCGGCCGGGTAACCACTGACGCCGTGGTGGGCGGTCGCTTGGGGTTGCCCCGCACGGTCGAGGACATCGACGCCGGGGTCCTGTCCAAGGTCATGGGAACCACCGTCAGGTCAGTCCGTGTCCTTGATCGACACGCGGGAACGTCGTCGCGGGCGCGGCTGGTGCTGACCGGCAAAAACGTGCCCGAGTCGGTGTTCGTCAAGGTCGCGGCCAAGACCGCCGCCACCCGTTTGATGGGTGAAGTTGGCCGGCTCGGACACACCGAGGTGCGCTTCTACAGCCAGCTCGCGCCGCAGCTCACCGGTGTCCCGAATGCGTACGGTGCGGCCTTCGACAGCTGGACGGGCCGGTACCTGTTGGTTCTGGAGGACCTGGCCGCCGAGTCGTGCGAATTTCCCGACACCTTGCACCCGCTCTCCCCCGAGCAGGCCAGCCTGATCGTCGAATTGCTGGCCACCCTGCACGCGAGGTTTTGGGACCGCCTGCCGCGCGATGGTCGCGGCCCGCTGGGCTGGGTATACACCATGTCGGGTGACGTCACCTCATTGTTGAACCGTTCACTGATGCACGCCTCGATCAAGCGCCTTGCCGAGCGCTCCACCATCCCCGTAGAGAACGGTCGCTTCATCGCCGACAACTACCGCGCCGTCGCCGCGTTGATCGACACTCCCCCGCACACGGTCATGCACGGCGACGCACATCCCGGCAACATGTACTTCTGCGGCGGCAAGGCGGGACTTCTGGACTGGCAGTTTGTGCGGCGCGGACACCCTTCCCGCGAACTGGCGTACACGCTGATCACCAGCCTGACTCCGGAAGACCGCCGAGCGACTCAATGCGACCTTCTCGACGACTACCGACGCGCGCTCGCGGCGGCCGGCGGACCCGACCTGGACCGCGACGATCTGTGGCTGCGGTACCGGCAGGGCGCGCTGTACGGGTATGTGGCCCCGCTGATCACCGCGGGAATGGGCGGAATGCAGGTAGAAGACATCGCCATGGAAGGCCTGCGGCGCGGTGTGGCGGCACTTGATGACCTGGAAACCGTTGCGGCACTGAAGACTTCTTTGTAGACCGCGGCGCGGTCGCACACTCGCGGCGTTGAGCCATGAAGTTCGGGGGATTCATTGACTCGATCTGGCGGGAGGAATATCGTCTGTAGTTACGCTACGCGGCGTAGCGTAATGCCGCGTGTTCGCATCGAAAGGCGCATGGCGACAAGGAGAGGCCCCTCATGTTAGACCTGAAGATCATCGGTGGCACCGTCGTTGACGGCACGGGCGCGGAGCGCTATCGGGCTGACATCGGCATCAAGGACGGCGTGATCGTCGACGTCGTCCGCCGGGGCACCAACGACGCCGAGCCGGGCGGCTTGGAGATGTCCGGTGCGGCCGAAACCATCGATGCGACAGGGCGTTTGGTGGCCCCTGGCTTCGTCGACATCCACACCCACTACGACGGTCAGGTGAGCTGGGACAGTCTGCTCGAGCCATCGAGCGGTCACGGGGTCACCACGGTGGTCACCGGCAACTGCGGGGTCGGCTTCGCCCCGGTGCGGCCGGGCCGGGAGGACTGGCTGATCGAGTTGATGGAGGGCGTCGAGGACATCCCCGGCACCGCGCTCACCGAGGGCATCACCTGGGGCTGGGAGACCTACCCCGAGTACCTGGACGCCGTCGGCAAGCAGAAGTTCGCGATCGACGTGGGCAGCCAGGTCGCCCACGGCGCCGTCCGCGCCTACGCGATGGGTGAGCGGGGCGCCCGCAACGAGCCCGCAACCCCCGAAGACATCGCGGCCATGGGCCGGCTGGTCACCGAGGCGATCGAGGCCGGCGCGCTCGGGTTTTCCACTTCCCGCACGATGGGGCACCGGGCGATGGATGGCGAGCCGGTGCCCGGCACCTTTGCCGCCGAGGATGAACTGTTCGGACTGGGCCGCGCCATGGCGGCCGGCGGTCAGGCCGTGTTCGAGCTGGCCCCGCAGGGGGCCGCGGGCGAGGACATCGTCGCCCCCAAGAAGGAACTGGAATGGATGCGGCGGTTGAGTGCCGAAATCGACCGGCCCGTCTCGTTCGCCCTCATCCAGGTGGACGCCGATCCGAAGCTCTGGCGCGAGCAATTGGACCTGTCCGCGGCCGCGCACGAGGCGGGCAGCCGCTTGCACCCGCAGATCGCGGCGCGCCCCTTCGGCATGATGATCGGTTTCCAAGGGCATCACGGCTTCAGCCATCGGCCCACGTACCGCAGTCTCGAGGCCGAATGCAGCCGCGAAGAGCTCGCGCAGCGCCTCGCCGATCCCGCGGTGAAGGCCGCGATACTTTCCGAGGACGATCTCCCGGTCGACCCGACACTATTGTTCGACGGGATGTTCGCGCTGGTTCAGTACTCACTGCACCGCCTCTACGCGCTCGGCAACCCGCCGGACTACGAACCCACGCCCGACCGCACCGTCGCGGCGATCGCCAAGGCGCGCGGCGAGGATCCGCTCGCGACGCTCTACGACCTCATGCTCGAGTCCAACGCGAGCAACATGCTGATGCTGCCGCTGTTCAACTACGCCGACGGCAACTGCGATGCGATCCGGGAGATGATGATGCACCCCGCGGGCGTGCTGGGCCTGTCCGACGGCGGCGCGCACTGCGGGATGATCTGTGACGCTTCCTACCCCACCTTCCTGCTGACGCACTGGGCGCGGGACCGGTGTCGCGGCGACAAGTTGCCGCTCGAATACGTGATCCGCAAGCAGTCCCGCGACACCGCTAACCTGTTCGGTCTCACGGACCGGGGCACCATCGAGGCCGGTAAGAAGGCCGACGTCAACGTCATCGACATGGACGCCCTGCGGCTGCACCCCGCGGCGATGGCCTGGGACCTGCCGGCCGGCGGGCACCGAATCTTGCAGGGCGCGAGCGGATACAACGCGACGATCGTCAGCGGGACGGTGACCCGGCGTGACGATGTCGACACCGGGGCGCGGCCCGGCCGTCTGGTGCGCGGAGCGCGTTAGAGCCTGCGCCGGTGAACGTGACTGCGGGTAATCCGGCCCGCACCCGAGACGAGGACGCGATCGGAACACCGCCCGCGTCTCCGACCCTGGTGCCGGCCGAGCGCTATTACTCTCCGGCGTTCGCCGCGCTCGAGGTCGAGCGGATGTGGCCGAAAGTGTGGCAGGTCGCATGCATGGTCGATCATGTGGCGCAGCCGGGCGACTACTTCGAATACCGTTGCGGCCCATACGGTGTGCTGATCGTCCGCGGGGATGACGGCGTGCTGCGCGCATTCCAGAATGCCTGCCGTCATCGCGGCAATTCGCTGTGTGTGGGCTCGGGGTCGGGGCTGCGCGAATTGAAGTGCGGCTATCACGGCTGGACCTGGGACCTGGCCGGGGTGCTCAAGCGGGTGCCCAACCGCAAGGGCTTCGGCTCGCTGCGGATGTCTGACTTCCCGCTGGTGCCGGCCCGCGTCGAGGTTTGGGAGGGGCTGGTCTTCGTCAACCTCGACATGGGTGCGATGCCATTGATCGAGTATCTGGAGGCGATGCCCGACGACATCGTCTGGTGCAACCTGGGCGACTTCCGCTGTTACGCCACGCTGACCGTCGACGTCGACGCGAACTGGAAGACGATCGCCGACGGTTTCAGCGAGACCTACCACATTCAGACGCTGCATCCCGAGTTGCTGCGCTGCGTCGACGACATCCATGCGCCGCAACAGATCTGGGGCCACACCGGCAAGTCCGACCAACCCTACGGCGTGCAGAGCCCACGCTTCGAGGGCGCGCTGAGCGACGAAGAGGTCTGGGACGCTTACGTTGACACCCAGGGCGCGCTGATGGGTGCGGCCGAAGGCACGCCGTTCCCCGGACGCCAGCCCGGTGAGACCGTGCAGGACCTGATCGCCACGCGCACGCGCGCATTCGCGGCCGAACGCGGCGTCGATCTGGACTGGGCCGACACCGACCGGATCACCCGGCTGCACCAGTACAACGTGTTCCCGAACATGACGCTGCTGGCCAACGCCGACCACCTGACCGTCATGTGCTCACGGCCCGGCCCGGACCCCGATAAGGGCGAGCTGGTCATGTTTTTGATGACGCACATGCCACCGGGCGCACCGCACAACAAGCCAACCGACATCCGCACGGCCGCAGGAGAAGCCGAGCCGGGCCTGGTGATCACCCAGGACATCCGGGTGCTCGCGGGCCTACAGCGCGGCATGCACCAGCCCGGCTTCACCCATATCGTGTTGTCCAGCGAGGAGCGACGCGTGATCAACATGCATCGCAACCTCGAGCGTTACCTCGACCTACCCGAATCCGAGCGGATGACCGCTCAGGCGTGACGCGCTGCCTCTTGGGCAAGTTGGACGCGCGACGCGAGGCCAAGCTTGGTGTAGACGTGAGTGAGATGGGTTTCTACGGTGCGTGGTGAGATGAAAAGCCTTGTGGCGATGTCCTTGTTGCCCAAGCCCTCACTGACGAGCCGGACGACATCCAGCTCGGCCGGGGTGAGCGCGGCCCAGCCGGTGGACGGGCGTTTACGTTCGCCGCGGCCGCGCCGCGCGTAGGCGATCGCCTCCTCCGTGGACAGCGCCGCGCCCTCCGCCCAGGCAGCGTCGAAGTCGTTCTGGCCCATGGCATCCCGGAGCGCCGAAACCCACCCGTCATAGTCGGCTTGGTAGATGATGTACCGGACCTCGCCGGTGCGTTGCCGGATGGCCTCGGCAGCGCCACAGAGGCGGGCCGCCTCCGGGTAGCTCTCGGCTTGAGCGGCCAACCGAGCGATGAGGTCGAGAATGTCGGGCAGGTTCAGCTGCACCTCGATATCGGCTGCGCAGACCAGCGCGTCGTGCGCGTCGCGCTCGGCGGCTTCCACATCGCCTTCGGCGAGCGCCACGCGGGCACGAGTGGTCAGGGCCCACATCCGATGAAATCCGGCCGTTGATGCCGCGGCTTGGTCGGCCCACGACCGCGCCGCCACGAGATCGCCTGCAGCGAGCTCGGTTTCGGCCCTATATCGCATGTTCGACGCCGTAAACGCGACGTCCGGTATGAGGCTCCAACCCTGTGTGAGAGCGTCGTTCGCGGCCACAACGTTGCCAGCGGCAAAGTGTGCACAACCCAAGCCCATAAACCCGAGTCCCTCAATGACCGAGCCGAGTTCGGCGGAGGACTCGTTGCCTCTATGAGCCGCGGCGAGAGCCTCAGACGTCTTGCCCTGACACCCCAGGAAAATGGCCTGCACGAGGAGGCCATTGAACCTGCACAAGGGGTCGCCGGCCGCATCGGCGTCGGCAATCACGTCCTGCAGTATCGCTTCGCCGCCTGGCAGGTCGCCCAGCAAACCACGTACCCCGGCGACACCCCACACGCGACACACGCCGGAGGTGAAGCGGTCACCGATCGCGTCGGCAAGTTCGCGCCCTTCTTGGCCGACCGCACGCGCCGCTAGCGCGTCGCCAGCCGACATGATGGCCCCGTACACCTGGAAGCCCAGCAGTTGGCTCAGCCTCCACTTGTCGCCCAGGGCGCGTGCCAACTCGATGGCCTCGGCAAAGTAGGTTGCCGCCTCGTCGGGGCTGAACGCGCCGGTACCACAGCAGGCCGTGAGAGCACGGACTAACAGGAAGGGGTCGTCGAGGCTGCGAGCGATCGCCAGCGCCTCGGAGGCCTGCTCCCTGCGCTCCGGAACTCCGATCCAGCCGTCAAGCAGGGCCGCGTCGGCTAGCGCCCGCGCCAGCATCGCCGGTGCTACCTCGCGGTCGACGGTGTCACGGTCGGCCAGCGCCTCATCGAGCCAGCTCAGCCCTTCGCGCAGGCGGCCTCGGGTGAGCCACAACGGCTGCAGCGACGACGCGATCTGCAATGCCAGCTCGACGTCGGAGTTATCGCGGCTCCACGCGAACGCGGCGCGCAGGTTGTCGATCTCGGCTTCGATTTGCTCGACACGCCGCTGATGCCCGGTGGCCGCCGGCGCGTCGAGCAGGGCGGCTTGCGCCGTGTAGTAGTCGCGGTGACGCGTGCGCACGGTATCGGCGTCACCTGACTCGCCGAGCTTTTCCAGGGCGTACTGGCGCACGGTCTCCAGCAGCCGATACCGCATTCGACCGCCGGTATCGTCCGCCACCACCAGCGATTTGTCCACGAGCAAGGTGAGCTGATCCAGCACCTGGTAGCGCTCCACCTCGGTGCCGCCGGCGACGGCTCGGGCGGCCGACAAGTCGAATCCGCCCATGAACGCCGCAAGCCGGCGAAACAACACTCGCTCGGGCTCGGTCAATAGCGCGTGCGACCAATCCACCGACGCGCGCAACGTTTGCTGGCGGCGGACCGCGGTGCGCCCCCCGCCGGTCAGCAACCGGAACCGGTCATTCAGGCTGCCGACGATCTCGTCGAGAGACAATGCCCGCACGCGGGCCGCGGCCAGTTCAATGGCCAGCGGCATGCCGTCGATGCGACAGCAAATCTCGCGCGCCGTGTGAACGTCGTCGTCGGTCATCGTGAAATCGGATCGCGCCCGGCGAGCCCGGTCGACGAACAGCTCGATGGCCTCGTCGTCCAAAGAAAGGGACGGCACCCGCCGGGTCACCTCGCCGGGCACCCCGATCGGCTCACGGCTCGTTGCCAACAACGTCAATTCAGGACAAGCGCTCAGCACCGCGGTAGCCAGCTCGGCAACAGCGTCCAGGAGGTGCTCGCAGTTGTCGAGCAGCACCAACATCCGACGGTCTCCCACGAACCGGGTGAGCGTGTCGATGGTGGAGCGGCCCGGCTGATCCGCCAGGCCGAGGGCATCCGTCATTGCGACCGGCACGAGTCCGGGGTCTGCGATTGGCGCGAGGTCGACGTACCACACCCCATCACCGAAATCGGCGGTCATCTGTCCCGCGACCTGTATGGCAAGCCGGGTTTTGCCCACACCGCCGGCGCCGGTCAAGGTCACCAGCCGATCGGTGAGGACGATCTGCCGCAGGGCTTCAATTTCCGCACCGCGACCGACGAAACTCGTTAGCTGCACGGGCAAATGCTCCGCGGCAACGGATTTCGACGTTCGAAGCGGCGGGAAGTCGTTGCGAATATCTGGGTGGCAGAGCTGCACTACACGTTCAGGACGGGCAACACCGCGCAATTCGTGCCTGCCGAGATCGGTCAGCCATGCGTCAGGCGGAAGCGCATCGACGACCAGATCCTCAGTGGTGCCCGAGAGCACCGTCTGGCCGCCGTGGGCGAGATCGCGCAGCCGCGCCGTCCGGTTGATCGTCGGGCCGACGTAGTTACCCTCATCGCGCAGTTGCACCTCGCCGGTATGCACCCCGATGCGCAACCGGATCGGGGCCAGCGGCGCCCGCTGCAACTCCACGGCGCATGCAGCCGCCTCGGTCGCGCGGTTGAACGCGACAACGAAGCTGTCTCCCTCACCCTGCTCGACCGGCCGCACCCCGCCGTGGGCGGCGAGCAGAACTCCCAGCGTGCGGTCCAAGCGCGCGACGGCGGCCGTCATCTCCTCCGGTTGGGTCTCCCACAACCGCGTCGAGCCCTCGACATCGGCGAGCAGCAGCGTCACCGTCCCGGTTGGCAGCTCGCCCAAGCCCAACTCACTCCAGTTCACCGGCGGCATGTCCGCGCGCGGATCAGTTTCGGTCATGCTAGCCAGCATCTCGTCGCGGGGTGCGGCAAACATCAGGGAAATCCCGTACGGCGGCGTCGCTGAGCGGTTGATTCGGTTGAAAACATCACGTCACCCGTCCGCGGCAGACAGCGTCCGCGCATCTCAGAGGGTGCCCCCGCCTATTTCCGAGTTCTCCCCGATGGTGTGCCGCTGCCGAAATCACATAGTCGAGTAGACGACGCCCGACCAAGGAGGACCGCCATGACCGCCACCGTCGACCGATCAAGTTGCCCAAGCGGCCCCAATGTTTTCGAAGCTGGTCTACCGACGATCAACTACGCAAAGGCAGAGCACCCCGACGAAGCCCACGCAATCATCAGCCAGGTCCGCGGGAAGGCGCCGATAGCGATCGGGCCGTACGGGCCCGAGCTGCTGACCTACGATCTCGTGCACACGGCGCTTCGCGACCCGCGCTTCCGGGTGCCGCAAGGGATGTTCCTCGCCGCGCAAGGCATCACCTCCGGCCCGCTATGGGATCGTATCGCCGTCAACATTCTCAGCCTCGACGGCGAAGCACACCACCGGCTGCGCCGGCTGGTCAGCAAAGCCTTCACGCCCAAGGCGACCGCGCGGATGCGCACGACGATCGTCGACATCATTTCCGGACTCGTCGACCGCCACAGCGCCACGGGCCGCTGCGACGTGGTCACCGACATCGCCCGCCAATATCCGATCCCGGTCATTTGCGCGCTACTCGGCGCACCACCCGAAGACTGGGAACTGTTCTCGGATTGGACCGATGACATCTTGGAGGCCTTCGGCTGGAACGCGGCGAGCCAAACGCCAACGATCCTGGCCTCCTGGGCGGCCCTTGACGCCTACATCGACGACATGATCGAGCGCCGGCGCCGCACATTGACCGACGACCTGATCTCCGAACTGATCCGCGCCGAAGACCCAAATTTTCCAGGCGATCGCCTCAGCACCGACGAACTCCGCATGCTCGTCGCCGCGCTGCTGTTGGCGGGCACCGACACCACCCGCCTCCAGTTGGGTGCCGCGGTGCACGTGCTGTGCGATCACCCCGACCAGTGGGCACTTCTGGGCCGGCATCCGGAGTTGGCGGTCAATGCCGTCCAGGAGCTCATCCGCCATTCACCAATTACATTCGTCACCTTGCGTACTGCAATCGAGGATGTCGAACTCGCCGGTGTCAAGATCCCCGCCGGCACAATCGTCATCGTCAACACCGGTTCGGCCAACCGAGATTCCGCCGTCTGCGACAACCCCGACCGCCTCGACATCCGTCGCGTGGGCGCCCCTCCGATCCAGACATTCGGCGGCGGTATGCACTACTGCCTCGGTGCCAATCTCGCCCGCCTCGAGTTGGCCGAGGCCCTGGTGGTCATGACACGGCGTATGCCCAACGCCCGCCGCACCGGTCCAGCCCCGTGGAAACCAGTGACCGCGCTGGGCGGACCCATCACCCTGCCCATCGAATTCGACACCGAGCGCCAGGTGTGACCTGCACGCGCGGCCAGTCACGACCAGCCCTATGGGGTGCACAGCGCCCCGCTTTGACGGCGCGCTGCACAGCACACCGACGGATGGGCGCACGACCGCCGGCGAAGCCGAGCCGGGCCGGGTGCCCACCGAGGACATCCGGCTGCTGGCCGGCCTACAGCGGGGCCTGCACCAGCCCGGATTCACTCATGTGGTGCTCTGCAGCGAGGAAAGGCGCGTGATGAACATGCAGCACAACCTCGACCTGCCCGACGCCGAGCGGATGAGCGGCAGTAAAAGGTGCCGACGTAATTGGCTTAGACCTCCCGAAACCGGGTATAGGCGAACTACAATCCCGGCTTGTGACGAGTCCGTCCGATGCCTGGGGCTACGAACGGCGGCAACTCTTGCATCAGGTACAGATGCGATGTCACGCACTTGGCCGAAGGCGCGCGCGCCGGCTGTGTCACCGTTTCGAGCGCGTCGGAGTCCACACCGCTCCCGAGCGCCTACGGCAGATGGTGGCGGGCATCCCCGTCGCCGACGACGAAGTGACGGATGTCAATTTCGCTTTGATCGCCATGCAGCTGCACCGTGAGGCACGCGGCGCGAAACTCAAGCACCTGAAGCGCCAAGGCGCCCGTTCACTGATTTTTGCGGGCTTGGTCCTGGTCGTACTGAACTTCCTCTTCTGCGTTGCCTACGTCTTGCTGAACCTGGCCCAGCAGGCCACGCCCTTGTGAATTACTCGGTTCTCACGAGAAGCACGTGTCCAACGCCCCGGCCGGCGTCGAAGCCACGATGCCGAAGTGCCGCTGTAGATAGTTGACGAGCTCCGTTTCATCGCCTGCGTGACACCGGAAGCCGACATACCCGTCGGGCCGTATCAGGTACAGGCTGGGGGTGCTTGCCCCGTAGTGGGCATGCGTACGCTGCTTCGGATCGTTCAGCACCATGACATCGTGGACATCGCCCTCGTTGCGGCCAGGGGTGTCCTGGGTGGCGATCACGAGCGGACGCACCAGCCCGTGGGTTGCGGCGTGCACCCGCTGCCCGATGGCCACCAAGTCGTTTGTGTCGGCGACATCGCGGCGTCCCTGAAAAATCAGCAGGCGGAAGTCGGGCGCACGGAACTGGACAAATACGGAAGTCCGCTGACCCGAGGGGTCCAGCAGCCCGCCATCCGGGGCACGGTCGCCGGCCTTGATGCCCTTGTGGAAGCCGACGTGCTCCGACAGCGACGACGCGCGGTAGTTCACGTCGAGTTGCGCGCCCCGATTCAGGACGAAGTCGCCGACCACATCGAGGATCGCCGGGATCCGCAGCAGCGGAAAGACAACCCGGTCCATCAACACGTCGGCGAGTGCTGAGCCGGAGACACGCAGCCGGTGGTTGACGTCGGTCTGTTGCAGCACCTTGCGACCGACGGGCAGGCGCTCGGATTCGTAGCTGTCCAGAAGTGCCTCGGGAGACCCGTTGAGGACCAGCGCCAGTTTCCAGGCGAGGTTGTAGGCGTCCTGTATCCCGGTGTTCATGCCCTGCCCGCCGATCGGGCTGTGCACGTGGGCGGCGTCGCCGGCGAGGAAGACATGCCCTTTCCGATAGTGGTCCACGATGCGGTGGTGCACGACGAAATTGGAAAGCCACACGGGTTCAAGGATTTTGATCGAGGTGTCGGCTGCACGTTCGGTCAGCAGCCGCTGAAACAACTCGACCGAGGCCCGCGGGACGTTTCCGTCGTCATCGGGAAAGATCTGCGCAGCGATCCGCCACAGCCCCGGTTCCCGGAATGGGATGGCGGCCATCAGGCCTTGGTCATTGAGCCACAACGTCATGAAACCTTCGGGCAGATCGCCCTCTAGATAGACATCGGCCTGAACGAACTCGTCGGGGTAATCCTTGCCCGTGAAGGGCAGCTGCAACAGGGTGCGCACCTCGCTGTGGACGCCGTCGCAGCCAACCAGCCATTTGGCATACACCTGCTCGACGTGGCCGGAGGCCATGTCTTCGATGTCCGCGACGATGCCGTCGCCGCGGACATCGATATTGCGCAGTTGGTGCCGGCGTTCGACCTGGCGCCCGAGTTCGGCAAGTTTGTCGCGTAGGGCTTTTTCCACCACGGCCTGATTGGCGAACACCATCCGGGAACTGGCGTCGAAGTTCGGCTCGACGCGGCCGACCTCGCTTCCGCCTCGCAGGATGCGAAACCCCTTCGCGCGATAGCTTTCCGCCGCGATCTTGTCCGCGACCCCCAGGCTGTCGAGGACTTCCATGGCTCGTGGCTGCAGACCGTTGGCTCGCGAGGTCGATGGGAATTCGGCGTACTTGTCGATGATGCGGCAGTCGATCTCGCGGCGGCGGAGCTCGCAGGCCAGCATCAGTCCGACGGGGCCCGCGCCCACGATCAGCACATCGGTTTGGTTCATGATTACCCTTTGGGATAAGATACGGACCGTTTCTTCATATGCGACGCTACACGGCGGCGGTAAGATACGCAACGTGTCTAAAGGAACAGATCGGTCACCTCGTGAAGTCGCCGTCCGGCGCCGCGACGAGGTCCTGATGTCGGCGATCCGCGACGCCACCCGGGCCGAGCTTGCCCAACATGGCTACCGCGGCGTCACGTTCGAAGGCGTCGCCCGGCGAGCCAAGACGAGCAAGCCCGTGCTCTACCGGCGTTTTGCGTCACGTGCCCACATGGTCGTCGACGCGCTCATCGTTCTCCCACGCAAGCCCGTTCCGGAAAGCGCGACGCCATCGTTGCGTGGAGACCTGCTGACACTGCTCGACGCGATCGTGGAGAGATTCCACCGCATCGGTATCGACACCTATCGCAGCCTGATCGCCGAGGCGGATGACGAACTCCTCGACACCATCACCGCGCAGTTGGCGGAGTTGGCCGAGCAAACGATTTACCGGGCACTGTCGGAGGCGCGCGAGCGCGGCGAGATCGGTCCGGCCCAGATCCCCGACCGTGCCGCGACGGCCCTGCCCGCGCTGGTGCGAGATGAACTGTTCTTCTCCCGTGACCCCCTCGACAAAGAGGCCCTGATCGACATTCTCGACAACGTGTATCTGCCGCTGATCCAGGCGGTTTCCCATCAATCAGATCGAAGCCCTCAGCGTGGGGCGACGATCCCGTTGTCGTAGGCGTAGACGATCGCGGCCGCGCGGTCTCGCAGGTCGAGCTTCCCGAAGATCCGGCCGACGTGGCTTTTGACCGTGACCCCCGAGATGCAGAGTTCGTCGGCAATCTCGGTGTTGGACAAACCCTTTCCGATCAGCGTAAGGACGTCGAGCTCGCGGGTGGTGAGCTGGGCGATCTCGTTGCCATGTTTTTCGAGGGGGCCTTTGGCGGCCTTGCGGTAGGTGGTCAGCACGCGTGAGGTGACCGCGGGGTCCAGGTAGCTGTCTCCCCTGGCGACCGCCCGAACGGCGCGGATCAGCTCCTCGGCGGAGGAGTCCTTGAGCACGAATCCGGCCGCGCCGGCCCGCAGTGCGCCGGAAAGCAGCTCGTCCTCGTTGAAGGTGGTCAGCGCAAGCACGGGCGGACCCCCGGCCAGCCTGCGGGTCGCCTCGATGCCGTCGACTCGTCGCATCCGCAGGTCCATCACCACGATATCGGGTTGGTGCCGGGCCACGGCGCCGGACACCTCGTCTCCGTCGGCGCATTCGGCGACGACATTGAAACCGTCCTTGCGCCGCAGGATTCGGCGCAGCCCGGAACGCACCAAGTCTTGGTCGTCGACGAGCAGCACGGCAATCTCGGGTGATTCAGCGGTATTGGGGATCACAACTTGCACCACCAGGGGCGCCAGCCGATTGCGTCTTGCAGCGGTATCTCGGCGCGAACCGACCATCCATCATGCGTCGGGCCGACGTCGATGGCCCCGCCCAGCAGCTCGATGCGCTGGCGCATGCCGCGCACACCGCGCCCTTCGGGCGATTGGGTGGCTGCCACCGCCGCCGGCAGCCGGTTGGTGACGGCGAGCCGCGCCGATCCAGATGAAATATTCAATGCCACTGTTGATTTGGAGTCGGCTGCATGTTTGGCGATGTTGGCCAGCGACTCCTGGGTGATGCGGTACATCGCAAGACCGACGGCCGCCGAGACGCGCTGGGTCGGTCCGTCGGCGCGCAACGTGACGTCCAGACCGGCCCGCTCGAAATCCGCTACAAGAACACCGATGTCGTCGATTCCGGGTTCCGGAGTCGTTTGTGCGGCTTTTGGTGAGTTGTCGAGCAGTCCGACTGTGCGACGGATGTCGGCCATGGCCTGCCGGCCAAGCCGCTCGGCTTGTTCGAGTGCATCGACCGCGTCATCGACGTCGCGATCTTGCTGCAGCGCCCGTCGCGCACCGGTCACGTGCAGCAGTGTGACGCTGAGCGAGTGGGCGATGACGTCGTGCACTTCGCGGGCGATGCGCCGTCGCTCGTCGGCAGCGGCGTGTTCAGCCAGCGCCTCTTGCACCTGAATTTGTTGGGCCAGCAATAGCCGTTGGGTGCGCATGAGATAGCCGATCAAACAGCCCCCGGCGACTAAGCCCAAATACAGCACCACCGCGTCGAGGCGGTGCAACGCGGCCGCCGCGAGCAGCAGCGCGGCCGCCGACACCGCGGCCAGAACGCCACCAATAGCAGTGGTCAGCGTTCCGACGGCTCCGACCATCAGCACCAGCAACGCCGGGGCGAAATCGGCGCGAACGGGCGTTGACGTGCCGAACAGCATCACCGCGGTGGCAGCCGACCAGGTAAGCCACAACAGCGCCGGACTGAGCTTGATTTTGAAGAAAAAGAACAACAGCGGTGGCACGAGGAGGATCGCGAACGCAACCAGTGCCACGGGCAGGTCCGAGGCTGGCCGCTGCAGCGTCGCGAGCACTCCGCCGAGCACGACGAGGGCATCGGTGATGATCATTGCCGACCACGTGATGCCGACTGGAATCAGCTCGCCCCGTTCGCGCAACCGTTCCCGCATGTAGCTCGTTGCCGCACGCAACATCGTCCAATCGTAGAAGAGCCGGCATTCCGCCCACATCATGCCGCGGTCGGCACCTTCCTCCGCCCACGGTAGGAGACGAAGACCGAACTTCGGCACGACGCGGAGCGGGGGTCTGCGTTCCTAACGTCGAGTCATGACATGGACACTGCTGCACGACCGCATGGCCTTCATGGCCGAAGTGATAACTGCCGCCGAGACCGATCCCGAGGCGGCGCTTGCGCTCGCCGACAGATCATCCGAGGTTTCTCGGCTGTTCGGTGACGAGGAGGGGCTACTGCTTTCGCTCCGACACCGCTGGATGACCATGCTGATCGCCAAGCTGGATCAGGCGGCGCACGACGGTGTTCCGGCTGAGCAGGCGAGAGCTGACCTCGCGGACGCGGAGCCCGGGCTGCACGGCCTCTTGGAGATCGGCTTCCGACGGTCGCTGCGGGTGCGGTCTCTGTCGCGGGCAGAGCACGCAGCCATGGACCTCTTCGGCGGATCGAGCGATCGGCAGACCGTTGCATGACGCAACGGGAATGCTTGCACGCCGCCCCTCCCTATTCACAGGCCGATACGCGGTCCTGATCCTCGGGCTATGGGTCTTGGCGGCGGGCGCCGCCAATTTGGCCGTGCCGCAACTGGAGCGGGTCGTGGACTCGCACGCCCGTGCGTTCATGCCCGCCGGCGCACCGAGTTCCATCGCCGCGTCCCGGGCCGCCCAGTTGTTCGCTCAAAAGCCCAGCAACAACTTCGTTTACGTTGTGCTGGAACGCGATCAGCGGCTCGCGCCGCGCGACCGCCAGTTCTACGATGCGTTGACGACGTCCCTGACCTCCGATCGCGGCCACGTGTATGCGGTTACCGACCTGTGGTCACAGCCCGCCACGGCAGCGGGTGCACAGAGTCTAGACGGGCGGGCGGTTAGCGTGATGGTGCGGCTCGCCGGAATGCTGGGCACCTCCCAAGCCCGCGATTCGGTGAACTCCGTGCGCAACACCGTGACCAAACTCTCACCCCCATCGGGCCTGCGAGTCCTCGTCACGGGTCCCGGCGCCACCATTGTCGACGAATTCGCCGCAATCGATAGGCAGATGCTCGCGGTCACCGCCGCCACGGTCGGACTCATCCTGCTGCTGTTGCTGTTGGTGTACCGATCGCCGATCGCCGCGGCGATCCCGCTGATGTCGGTCGGCATCGCCCTGGCCGTGGGCCGATCCGTCGCCGCGGCCCTTGGGCAAGCCAATGTGGTTGAGGTGTCTTTGTTCTCGGTGGCGCTCATGGCGGCGATGACGCTGGGTGCGGGGACCGACTACGCGATATTCCTCATCGGCCGCTATCACGAGGGTCGGCGTCGCGGCGTTGCGCCGGGCCAAGCGCTGATCGAGGCCTACCGTGCCGTCGCGCCGGTGGTGATCGGATCGGCGCTGACGGTGTCGGTGGCGCTGGGATGCCTGGGCTTCGCCAAGGTGGGGATGTTCCGCAGCGCCGGTATACCCTGTGCCATCGGGATTCTGGTAACCATGGCCGCGGCGTTGACGCTGACCCCCGCGCTCATGGGTTTGGCGTTGCGTCGTGGGTTTCTCGAACCTCGCCCGTCGACCACGTGGCGGCGCTGGCGGCGCGTCGGAGCCGCGGTGGCGCGTTGGCCCGGGCCGATCCTGATTGCGGCGGGCGGGTTGACCCTGCTGGCGGCGCTGCCGCTGGCCGGCATACGGGTGGGCTGGACCGAACCCGCCGCCACGCCGTCGGCGGCCGAATCCAGCCGTGGCTACCTGGCCAGCGACCGGCACTTCGCGTCGAACTCGCTGTTGCCCGATGTCGTCACCATCCAGGCCGACCACGACCTGCGCAACCCGTCGGGGCTGATAGCGGTCGAGCGGATCACGCGCCAGATCGTGGCGATACCGGGTGTGCGCATGGTGCAGTCGGCTAGCCGCCCCGACGGCAAGGTGCCGGACCAGGCGACGTTGACCTATCAGGCCGGGGTGCTCGGCCGTCAGGTCGGGGACACGATCGACTCGCTGACCCAACGGCTGAGCCGGATCGCCGAACTCGACAACGCCCTCGCGCAGGCGCAAACCGCGGTGGACACGCTCGGCGGGGGATTGCGGGGCGGCGGTTCGGGGCTGGCCGACATGTCCGCGGCCGCTGGCGACATGCGCGCCGGCATGGACGGCGTGCAGCGCTCCGTCACGACGGTGTCGGGCTACCTGGACCCACTCCGCGACTTCGTGGCGCGGACCCCGGACTGTGCCGCCAACCCGGTCTGCTCGACGGTCGACCGCGTGCTGCAACCCGTCGACAGCCTGGTGCAGACCTCGACCCGGCTTGGTGATGGCGCCGCAAAGCTGACCAGCGGGTCCAGCACCGCCGCCCGGGCCATGGCGGGTTTACCACAAACCGTGACATCAATGAAAGATGCTCTGGGACAGGCGCGTTCGGCCATCCGCGACCTGTTGGGCCTGACCGAGACGATCGGGCCCCAGATGCACCGGTTGACCGACTACCTGACCGAGATCGCCGCGCAGTTTCAGGGCAGCGCCGCGGGCGGTTTCTACCTGCCGCAGCAGGCGCTCGCCGACCCTCGGTACGTCGACGTGCTACATCAATTGATTTCCGCCGACGGTCGTGCCACCTACCTACTGGTCTACGGCGACGGCGACGAGTGGGGCGCCGACGGTGCCAGGCGGGGCGAGCAGGTGCGCACCGCGATCAAGGAAGCCACGAAGGAGGGAACACTGACCCTGACGGGAGTCGACCTGGCCGGTGTCGGACCCGTGACCGCCGACCTGCAGCGCTTCGTCGCCCGCGACAGTGCATTGCTCGTGGGTGCGGCGCTGGTCCTAATCTTCATGATCGTCACGGCGATGCTGCGCAGTCCCGTCGCGGGATTGGTAGTCGTCGGCACCGTTGTCGCCTCCTATGCATCCGCGCTCGGGACCAGTGCGCTGATTTGGCAGTACCTGTTTCATCACGACCTGCACTGGGCCGTTGCGCCCATCGCGTTCATCGCGCTGATCGCCGTCGGTGCCGACTACAACCTGTTGCTGGCGCTGCGCATCAAGCAGGAGGCCACGCCCGGCATCGGAACGGGCATTGTGCGCGCATTCGGCGGTACGGGTGGCGTGGTCACGACCGCGGGCATCGTCTTCGGGCTCACCATGCTGGCGTTGCTGGGCAGCAGCGTGCTCAGCATCGCCCAGATCGGCACGACCATCGCGGTGGGGCTCTTGATGGACACCCTGGTGGTACGGGCACTCGTCGTGCCCTCCATCGTGGCACTGTTGGGTAGGTGGTTCTTCTGGCCGCGCGGCCTTCCCCGGCGTACTGTCGCGGAGGTGAAAACATCGGAACACCAACTGGTTTCGATGAACCAAGCCTAGGCGTCAGGGCCTTGAGGCGGTGTCGAGCCTGAACACCGCGCACCGACCCGCGAGGGCTTCGAACTCGTCGGCGGTTCCCTGCTGGACCAGCCGCGCGCGCTTGAAGAAGCCAACGCCCCGCGGCACCTTGTGGGGAAATGCGCGCAGCACCGGGCGCGCCTGCTCCGCGCTGAGCTCGACGAAGCTGACGCGCTCGGACTTGCGGCCCCGTGTGACGGTTCCCGTGCCTGCAGCCCGTGCGTTCAGCACCCAGTCGGCGCGCGGATATCCACCGACGACGTAGAGGCCATCATCCAGCGTGAAGGGAGTCGCGGGCGTGCTGCGCGGCTCACCGGATTTGCGTCCGGGCACCGTCAGAACCCGTACCGGTCCGGTGGCGATACCCAGGTTTTGCATGGCCATGACGGCCTTGTTCATCGGCTTCAGCCAGGCTGGCGGTTTGGGATCAGACATTTCGTCCCCCGGTCACTGGTAGCGTATCCGTGTCCCATTGATATCAACCTGGCTGATGCATGTCAAGGCGCCTGATATCGCACCTTTCAATCGCGGTCGTGGTGGCACACGGCTTCGAGTTTGAGACCGAATGGGTCGTACCAGAACGCGGCGTAGTAGTGGCCGGATACTGCGGGAAATGCTGTGGGGGGTGGATGATTGTGCCGCCAACCCGAACGACATGGTCATGCACGGTGTGCACCAGGGATCGCCGTCGCACAATGAACGCCAGGTGCTGCAGACCGGTCCGCTGCGGCGAATACTCGCCCGGTTGGGTTGCCGGGTAGAAGAACAGGTATGTGCCGGGCTTGTTGTCGGCGGGCTTGTAGGCAAATTGGTCGTCGGCATGAACAAACGGTTCGAATCCGAGCAGCGGCATCAGCGCGTCGTAGTAGCGCTTCGCGGCGGGGAGATCGGGCACGTTGATGCCGAGATGACCCAACATCGCGTCAATATCCCGTTCTCAGCGCGCAACATGGCTTCATGCCGGACCGCGCCCATCGCCCGCCAGCTGTAGCAGAAGGCGCGTGCCACCCAGCGGGCTGGAGTGCAAAGACGCTCTCCCACCATGCAATTCGGCCTGCTGGGCGACCAGCGCCAGCCCTAACCCGGACCCGGAGCGCGAAGCGGTGGACCCGCGTGAGAAACGTTCGAAGACCGCGGCGCGTTCGGCTTCGGGGACCCCGGTGCCGTTGTCGTCAATGGCGATTTCCACGCCCTCTCCGGAACTGGCTACGTTGAGCCGGATTTCGGAGGCGCTGCCGTGTTTGACGGCGTTGGCGATGGCGTTGTCGATCACCAGCCGCAGCCCGGTGGGCAGCCCCACCATCAACACCGTGGGCGACGGCACCAGCGATACCTCCACGTCGGGGTAGATGCGAAGCGCGTCGTGGGCGGCACGATCCAGAAGCTCGGTGATGTCGAACGGAACAAAATCATCGACGGTGGTCAGTTCGCCCTGCGCCAGCCGTTCCAGGGCCGTCAGTGTCGCTTCGATCCGACTCTGGGTACGGATGACGTCACCGATTACCTCTTGACGCTGCTCGCGCGGTATTTCCAAGGTGGACAACACTTCCAGGTTCGTCCGCATGGCCGTCAGCGGGGTGCGCAGCTCGTGTGAGGCGACGGCGGCGAAGTCGCGCGCCGATTCGAGCGCAGCCTTGGTGCGCTGTTGCTCGTTGCCGATGCGCGCCAGCATGCCTTCCACCGCTTCGGCGATTTCCACGGCCTCTCGCACGCCGCGGACCTGGACTTCGTCGGGACTGGATTGAGCATTGATGGCGCGGGCCTGCTGGGCCAGCAGCAGGAACGGATTGACCATGATCAACGAGATCACCCAGCCGACGAGGATCGTGCCTCCGATAACGCTGCCACAGATCAGCAACACCCGCAGGTGCAGTTCGTTGATGCGATGTTGGGCTTCAGCCAACGGCGCCGCGAGCGCAATCGAGGCGGGGCCCGCGGTGAAGGTGCGGACGCGGTATTGCACGCCGTTGATGGTGGTGTTCGCGTAGCCGTTTGGCAGGTTGGGCAAAACGATATTGCCGGGGACGGATACGGTCACATCTCCGATGCGCGCGGTGTGCACCAGGTTGCCGTCCGGCATGGGCCGATCGGGGTTGGTGAGCTGCCCACTGTTGATCAACGTGTTGATGTCACCCAGACTGCTCACGGAATCCAGCCGGCGGTCGAGCTGGCTGTACTGGTCGTTGGTGACGCCGATCCATACCCATGCGCCCAAGAGAACGACCAGAGCGATCACCGACAGCGCGGCGACGATGACGATGGTGCGCAGTGACAGCACCCGCATCGGCAGCTGTACATGCCGCAATAGACGAATGTTGGGCTCCATTTATCGCGCTCGAAGTGTCAATCAGACGCCGTCGATAGTAACCAGCCCGGCTTCGTCCGTCTCGGCGACCGGCACCACGGCGCGGTAAGGATTTGCCGCTAGGGGGCTGGGCACGTTGATGCCCCGGTGACTCAACATGGCATCAGTATCCGTGATCGGCGGCGCACCGCGGGCGGCCGCAGCGGCCAAGTCCTGGACGGGCATTCCAAAGCTGCGCTGCGGTGGCTAGAGTTTACGCGCTATGCAATCCCGATCCTCCGACATGTTCGGCGGCACAGAATGCGGCCCGGTCACGGCAGCGGCCGACAACGTTGCCGCCGAGGATCTGGCTACCCCGATAGTCGGAATTCCGGAATAGGGCCGCTGCACATGGATATTCAACAAATCACAGACCAGCTGGAGATCGCCGCTCTGCTCAACTCCTACGCCGGCGCGGTAGACGCCAAAGATTGGGCGGCGTACCGATCGTTGTTCACCGATGACGCCCATATCGACTATTCCTCAGCCGGCGCCATCGCCGGGGGACGCGATGAGGTCACCGAGTGGCTTGCCAAGGGCTTCGACCAGATTCCGATGAGCATGCACTACATCACCAACATCGAAATCCTCGAAAACACCGGTGATACCGCGACCGTGCGAGCCATGTTTTACAACCCCATGCGGTTGCCCGGCATGGCCGAACTGAGCTACTGCGGCGGCTATTACCACCACAACCTGGTCCGCACGGCCAACGGCTGGCGCAGTCGCAGCCTGCGCGAAGAAAGCCTCTGGTTCGTCAACGCGCCATCTCCCGCGGCGGGGAGCACGGCACCTTAGAAGCCATGGCAGACAACCCACTGTTCACCTTGGCCGGCCGTGTCGCCGTAGTCACCGGTGGGGCCAACGGAATCGGAGCCGGAATCGTCGATGTGCTGGCCGAAGCCGGCGCGACGGTGGTGATCGCCGACCGTGACCGCGACGGCGCGAGCGCTCGTGTCGCCACCCTAACCGACGCGGGTCACCAAGCGATGGCGGTCAGCGTTGACCTCGCCGACGAGGCATCGATCATCGCGGCCGGCGCCACTATCGCGGAGAACGTCGGCGCGCCATGGCTGTTGGTCAACAATGCCGCGCTGCAAGATCGCGAGTTGCTGCTTGAGGCAACTGTCGAGCACTGGGACAAAATCCACGCGGTCAACGCCCGCGGCGCGTTCGTCATGACGCGGGAAATCGCCAGGCAGATGGTGGGCGCCGGGCGGGGCGGACGGATCGTGAACATCGCCTCCAACGCTTTACGCGGCGGACTGGTGAAAGGGCTGGCCGCCTACGCCTCCTCGAAGGGCGCCCTGCTGGCACTGAGTCACGTGAGCGCCTTCGAACTCGCTGAGCACCAGATCACGGTCAACACGATCCTTCCCGGGGCGGTCATCACGCCTGGGGCCATCAACGCCACGGGGCCGCTGACCGCCGGGCCCGCGACCAGACCCACGCCGTTGGGCCTTCAGGAACCGCGGGATATCGGCGCCGCAGTCGTGTTCTTCGCCTCGGATTCGACCCGCGCGATCACCAATCAGGTGCTCGCGATCGACGGCGGCTTCTCGGTTAGCTAGCCCTCGCGGCGTCGAACGCTGAGCCGACCGCCTGGCAGCTTCGGCGACGTCTGGGACCATGCCGTTTGCTACAAGGAATGGTGAGTGATTACTCTCTCACCATGCAGACGTCGGGACGTGATCGGCTGCTGGCCGCCGCACTGAAGCTGTTCGCCGCCAAGGGGTACGCGGCGACGTCGGTGGCCGACATCCAGCGGGCGTCCGGCCTGGCGCCCGGCTCCGGCGCGCTGTACAAGCACTTCGGCTCCAAGCGCGAGCTGTTGGAGGCCGCGGTTGCTCACCGCATCGACAGCATCGTGGCCGCGCGGGAGCAGTACGACGCCGGGGAGCCCGGCAGCGTCGAGCAGGCGGTGCGGACCGCGGGCCGGCTGATCTGGGACAACCTGAGACAGAGCGAGGAGTTGCTCAAGGTCACGCTGCGCGAGCCCGACGAGCTCGGTGACCTCGACGAGAAGACGTGGCAGATCATCACCGATAACGCGTATCAGCGCTTCGCCGACGAGCTGGCCGCGTCCAATCGGTCCGGCCGCACGCGCATACCCGATCCGGAGGCGACCGCGGCCGTGGCGATCGCGTCGTTGTCCTACGCCGCGACGCTGCAAGCGCTCACCGGGCGCTTGCCCGGCAACATCGATGAAGACCGTTACTTCGAGGCGTGGGTTAACCAAACGCTCAGCGTCCTCACGCAATACCGAAACCGTTAACCATCAAGCTATTTCAGGAGTGAAGCCGTGACGTTCTCACTACAACTGAGCGACGACGTGATCGAGGTGCGCGATTGGGTGCACAAGTTTGCGGCCGAGGTGATCCGCCCCGCCGCGTCGGAATGGGATGAGCGAGAGGAAACTCCGTGGCCCGTGATCCAGGAGGCCGCGAAGGTGGGGCTTTACTCCCCCGATTTCTTCGCGCAGCAGGCCGCCGAGCCGACGGGTCTGGGCTTTCTCACCACGTTCGAGGAGATGTTCTGGGGCGACGCCGGCATCGCGCTGTCCATCCTGGGCACCGGGCTGGCCGCAGCGGCGTTGGCGGGCAACGGAACTCCCGAACAGCTGGGCCGCTGGCTTCCCGAGATGTTCGGCACTCCCGACGAACCCAAACTCGGGGCGTTCTGCTCGTCCGAGCCCGATGCGGGTTCCGACGTCGGCGCCATCCGCACGCGTGCGCGTTATGAGGAAGCGGCGGGTGAATGGGTCCTGAACGGCACCAAGACCTGGGCGACCAACGGCGGCATCGCCAACGTGCACATCGTGGTGGCGTCGGTCTATCCGGAGCTCGGCACCCGCGGCCAGGCCTCATTTGTCATCCCGCCGGGCGTCAAAGGGCTCGCGCAAGGTCAGAAATTCAAGAAGCACGGGATCCGTGCGTCGCACACGGCCGAGGTGGTGCTGGACAACGTCCGTCTGCCCGAGGACGCGATTCTCGGCGGCCGGGGAAAGTTCGAGGCGCGGATCGCTCGGGTCAAGTCCGGTTCCTCCGCGGGCGGACAGGCTGCCATGAAGACCTTCGAGCGCACCAGGCCCACCGTCGGCGCGATGGCCGTCGGGGTGGCACGGGCCGCCTATGAATACGCCCTCGAATATGCCTGCCAGCGCGAGCAATTCGGCCGCAAGATCGGTGAATTTCAGGCGGTGGCGTTCAAGCTGGCGGACATGAAGAGCCGCATCGACGCCGCTCGCATGCTGGTATGGCGCGCCGGCTGGATGGCACGCAACAACCAGAGCTTCGACTCGGCGGAGGGCTCGATGGCCAAGCTGGTGGCAAGCGAGACCGCGGTCTACGTCACCGACGAGGCCATCCAGATCCTGGGCGGCAACGGGTATACGCGCGACTATCCCGTGGAGAGAATGCACCGCGACGCAAAGATTTTCACCATTTTCGAGGGAACCAGCGAAATTCAGCGCCTGGTGATTTCGCGGGCGCTGACCGGCCTGCCCATCCGTTAGCCGCCGGTCGGCGGTGTAACCCGACGTACCGGTTCTGGCCGACCGCTGGAGCCGCCCCGAGGGCACGAAGCATGATGGCGGCATGACCGACATTCGTGTGCTCGACGGCGAGGACGATCTGGTCGCCGCGGCCAACGTGTTCCGCGCCGCCATGGTCGGGTTCCCGCCGCTGTCGGACCTGGCGCCCGGCCAGATCACCAAGCTGTTCGAACCCGGCCGCACAATCGGGGCTTTCGTCGAAGGGCAGCTGGTTGGCACCGCCGACGCCGTGTCGAGCGGACTGACGCTTCCCGGCGGAGCGATCGTGGGCCATGCCGCCGTGACACACATCGGCGTGCTGCCGTCGTTCACCCGTAAGGGCCTTGCGACCGACCTGATGCGCCACCAGCTGCTCGACATCGCCGCACGCGGCGAAGTGGTCGCCACATTGCGGGCCTCGGAGGCGACAATCTACGAACGATACGGCTACGGTGTGGCGAGTTCGTCGCACACCGTGGAGGTCCAGACGGCGCGCGCGACGCTACGCCCCGGCGTCGGGGCCGGCGGTCCGGTGCGATTGCTGGACGTGGGCGAAGCGTGGGACGTCCTTCCCCGGATCTACACCGGCAATCGTCCATCCCGCCCGGGAACCATCGACCGCCCGGAGGTGTGGTGGCAGGGCGCGCGTCTGCGCACCGAATCCCGGCCTGGGCCTTCTTATGTCGCGGTGCACGGCGAACCGGGTTCCGAGTCGGGATTCGCTCGCTACCGCCCTGTGAACACCGAGTCGTGGTTCGTCAGCGACCAGCGCACCATCGCAGTCGAGGACTTCTTCGCGCCCACCACGGAAGCCTATGTCGGATTGCTGCGTTTTCTGCTCGGGCTCGACCTCATTGACCGCGTGGTGTTCTGGATGCTGCCCGTCGACGATCCGCTGCCCTGGCTGGTCGTCGATCGGCGAGCCGTGCGGGTGACCGCGGTGCACGACGAAACGTGGCTTCGTGTCATCGACGCCGAACACGCGCTGTCGGCGCGCCGGTACATTGGAGACGGCGCGATCACCATCGCAATCAAAGACCCTCTGTTGCAGGACAATTCGGCCAGCTTCACCGTCACGGCCGACGGCGCAGAACCGACGGACCGGCGGGCCCGGCTGCACACCGGCGTCGAGGGGCTGGCCGCCGTGCTGCTCGGTGGCGCGACCTGGCGCAGCCTCGCCGTCGCCGGCCTCGCGCGGGCCGACGACCCGGCGACCCTTGACCTCGCCGATCGCTTGTTCGCTGTGGTCGACGCGCCGCACGCCGGGTTCTTCTTCTAATGAATCCCGGGGGTACTGGCACGTGATCGTGATCGTCGGGGCGGGGATATGCGGGCTCGCGGCCGCCTACGAGCTATCGCGACGCGGAGAGACCCCGATCGTGCTCGAGCGCGGCCGGCCGTTCGCCGAGCAATCCGCCGGACTGGCACGCATATTCCGGATCGCGCACCGGCGCCCGGCGTTATGCGCGCTCGCGATGCGGGCCCGCGACGGCTGGCGGCGTTGGGAGGCCGAATTCGGCGCCGGACGCCTGCTCGGTTCGGAGGGCTTCATTGCCGCAGGCGCCATCGCCGACACCGCCGCCGCAATGAGTGCCGCCGGTGCCTCGTTCACCTGGCTTGACCGGTCTGAGATCGCGGCGCGAATCCCGTTCGTGGCCGCACCGTGGGAATCCGGAGTATTCGATCCGCTGGGCGGCAGCCTGCGCATCCGCCGCGCGCTCGACGCCTTGGCGCGCCGGGCCGTCATCAACCGCGGCGAGGTAGCGTCCATCGCCGACGACGGCGCGACGACGCTCGCGGACGGCGCGGTCGTCCACGCGGACCGCGTGCTGATCTGCGCGGGTGTCCAGACGACGACGCTGTTCGGCCCGCTCGACGTCGAGTTCGCCCCGCACACCCGCTTCACCTACGAGGGCGCCGACGCGGCCGGGGCCGCATGCCTTTCCGCGCCCGAGGGCTACGGACTGCCGCTTGGCAGCACCGGTCGCTGGGCGTTCGGGCAGGAGGCGCCCGACCCAGCAGTCGTGCGGGCGCTGTTCCCGTCGCTCTCGCCCGTGGACCGGGTGGACTGCGTGACGGTTCGCGCTCCGTGGCTGGATTCGGGCGGCGACGGCTGGGCGGTGGCGCGCCGGGGCCGCGTCGTCGCGTTCGTCGGCAGCAACCTCATGAAATTCGGGCCCCTGCTCGGCGAGTTGCTCACTGAGGCCGTGCTGAGCGACGAGCCGCCGAGCGCCCTGACGCTGAGCTAGTTGCGCCGGCAGGACCACCGCTACTGGCCGGCGGCGTCGGTGCCTAACTGCCGTCAGCCGTGCGGAGCCTCGGAGATCTTGGTGTCCGGCTTGCCCAGCGTTTGGCAGTACGTCAGCGCCGACAATCGCGTTGCGGAGATCTCCACATTGGTCGGGTCAGTGCCGCTCTTGTCCTTGAGCATCTTGCTGACCTCGTCGTTCTGCTTCTTTTCGTCCTGGGTGGTGAAGTCCTTGCACTTTGTGTCGCCGCCGGTGTTGATGATCTGTGAGGCCGAACACGCGCCGGACAGCAGCGCGGCGATCGCAATCGTGGCCGCAGCGATTTGCTTCATCATTTGCCCTCCTGGGTCGCAGTAGTGGTATCTGTACACCAAATCGGTTGATTTCAAACCTCTACTGTGGTTTGCGCCAGCGAACCGTGTGTTTGCAGGCACGATGGCTTCGAAGGCGGCAAGGGGCTGTACATTTCGCGCCCCGGTGGGAATAACTCCCTGGGCGACTTTGTCTGAGATACGGGTTTATCCAGGCTGGTCGGCGGCGCAGCGACCCCGGGGGAGGAATAGCAATGACCTCGTCGAATGGCTCAACCGACCTGGCCAACCGGCCGCGATCGACGTCGGTCACGACGGATGGTAGCGACGAGCGCGGCGGCCGGGGCACGACGCGGGCCGTCTTCGTCAGCGTGTTGGTCCTGTTGCTGTCAACGGGATGGGTCGCCAACCATTTCGTCGCGTTGATGCCGGTGATCAGCGATCGCCAACACCTGGACGTGGCCAGGCTCGACGCGATCTTCGGGATCTACGCGCTGGGATTGCTGCCCGGACTGCTCGTCGGCGGGCGTGCGTCCGATGCGCTCGGGCGTCAGTCGGTGGCACTGGCAGGGGCGACGACCGCTCTGGTGGGCACATTGGCGATGCTGCTCTCGCAGACACCCGATGTGTTGCTGGTCGGACGGCTGATCGTGGGGATTGGTGTGGGTCTCTTGATGAGCTCCTGCACCGCATGGGCCTCCGATCTGAAAGGTCCCGCCGGGGCAGCCACCGCTGGAGCGGTATTGCTCGCCGGTTTCGCCATCGGCCCATTCGCGGCGGGCGTGATCGCGCGGGCTGGACAGTTCGGTATTCGGGTGTCGTTCGGGCTGGCCGCCGCCCTTGTGGTGGCGGCCATGGTCTTCCTGGTCTTGGCGGTGCGGCGCGGGGACACGACCGCGCCGGCAACGGCGCATGACTGGGAGCCGTCGCCGGCGGCGCGGCAGGGCACCGCGTTCGCGCTGAGTTGGGCGATGCCGCTCGCGCCGTGGGTGTTCGCCTCGGCGACTCTAGGGTTCATCGCCATCCCCGGCCGGGTACACACCGGGCTCGCGGCTCCTATGGCCGCGGGCACCGCGACGCTGATGGTCAATGGCGTCAGCGCGCTCATTCAGGTACTCGCCCGTGCGCGTCGATGGGGGCCGCAGGCCGGCACCGCCGGTGCGGCGCTGGCCGCGCTCGGCTACGCGGTCACCGCGGTGGCCCCGCCGACCATATCGCCTGCGGTGGGCGTCCCGCTGTTCGTGGTTCTGGGGTGCGCGTCGGGCCTCTGTCTGCGCGAGGGGTTGATCGATCTGGAAGCCGCGGCGCCGCGGCGCTTGCGAGGCGCGCTCGTCGGAGTGTTCTACGTGGTGACGTACGTCGGCTTTGGCCTGCCACTGATATTGACCACGGTCGGGTCGACCGTGTCGGCGGCGATCCTCGCCGTGATGGCAACGCTGGCGTCAGCAACGGCGGTGAGTCGAGCGGTGCGGCTGCGACGAGATGATCACCGCCAGAACTGACTCAGGCGGCGCGTATGTCTTACGCCGCCACACCTTTGCGTCGCCCGGCAGCGGCGGCCGGTAGCGGGGCGTTGCTGACCACGCTCAACCCGGCCAAACGACGCCACGAGCGAATCGCGTTGCGCGTGATCTCCACGATACGGGTGACTCCGGCCTCGCCGTTCGCCAATCTGTGGGCGCGCAGGGCGTTGCCGGTTACCGCGTCTAGCGTGTCCCAGTCATCGGTTTCAACGAGCGCCGTCGATTGGTATGCGGCCCGGACGGCGTACCGCTCGGCGCCGACCGGCAGCGCGCCGCTGATCGCTCGCGCGGCGCGGGCAGCGCTGTCCCAGGCGGCGATTGGCGGCGTATCGCCCGGGGCCAGCTGGCGATGTAGTTCGGCGATCTCGGAGATCGCCTCGGCGGCCGCGCCTTCGGCGTATCCGACGACGCCCCAGGGTGGGCTGATCAGCAGTTTGGTCACCCAAGTGTGAATGACAGTGTCGGCGACCTCAGCGGTTCCTACCGTCAGCCATCCCAAGTCGAGCACCATGAGGCTGTCTTCCGGCGACAAATAGCCGTCAGGCCCGGCCAGCAGGTCGTTGCACAGCTGAACAAAGGATGCCAACGGGCGGGCCGACGTCGCCGGGAAGTCCGTGATCTGCTCGTCGCCCTTGATGTATGAAATCGCGTTCATGGCGCACCCTTTACCTGATCCCGGCTGGTGTGATCCCCTTGCCAGCCGCAACGGGTGGGTAATGCGGTCGAGGTCCATTTGAGTTGCTTCCTACGGGTTTTCGACCTGGCCGCCTCCGCGGCATCGCTGCGGCCAGCGCAATGAAACGCATTCTATGCCAACTGAAATCATGGCGTGTTGCGACACGGCGGACTGCAGCGGTTCGGACGCCGCCTTTGACGATCCGCATGCCGTGTTGCCGGCGCAGGGCGGGAACGCGATGAGCGCGTGATTGGCCAGCTAAGCGGCGCCGCCACGAGATCGGACGGTGCGCTCGCGCGAGCATCGCGACCGCGGTGGCTGCGGGTGCCGCGGCGGTGGGCGCCTGATTAGAGTGGACCCTGCGCACATCGCACGTAACGCCGTATCCGACGCGATAGTCATAGCCGTCGTTACAACGCGGAGCCCCTGAAGTACCTAACCGACAGTGACGCCGGGAGACAACCATGAGCGCCGAGCAGCCCGGCATCATCTACACGCTGACCGACGAGGCGCCGTTATTGGCGACCTACGCCTTTTTGCCGATAGTGCGTGCTTTTGCCGAACCAGCAGGCATCGAGGTCAAGACGAGTGACATCTCGCTGGCCGCACGCATCCTGGCCGAGTTTTCCGATCACCTGACCGAAGCGCAGCGCATGCCGGACAACCTTGCCGAACTGGGCCGGCTGACGCAGCTACCGGAAGCCAACATCATCAAGTTGCCGAACATCAGCGCCTCAGTGCCGCAGCTCGTGGCCGCCATCAGGGAACTGCAAGGCAAGGGCTACAAGCTTCCCGACTATCCGCACGACCCGAAGACCGATGAGGAACGCGAAATCCGGAACCGCTACGCCAAATGCCTTGGCAGTGCGGTCAACCCGGTACTGCGGGAAGGTAATTCGGATCGCCGCGCACCCAAGGCGGTCAAGGAATACGCGCGCAAGCATCCGCACAGCATGGGCGAGTGGTCGATGGCTTCGCGCACCCACGTCGCGCACATGCGGCACGGCGACTTCTACGCCGGCGAGAAGTCGATGACGCTGGACCGCGCCCGCGACGTGAAGATGGAACTGGTGACCAAGGCGGGCGAGACGATCGTGCTCAAGCCCAAGGTGTCGCTGGGGAACGGCGACATCATCGACAGCATGTTCATGAGTAAGAAGGCGTTGTGCGAGTTCTACGAAACGCAGATGGAGGACGCCCGCAAGACGGGCTTGATGTTCTCACTGCACGTCAAGGCGACGATGATGAAGGTTTCGCACCCCATCGTCTTCGGGCATGCAGTGAAGACCTTCTATAAGGATGCCTTCGCCAAGCACCAGGAGCTGTTCGACGAACTGGGTGTAAACGTCAACAACGGGCTAGTCGATCTCTACAACAAGATCGACTCGCTGCCCGGAACACAACGCGACGAGATCATCAAAGATCTGCACGACTGTCATGAACATCGCCCGGAGCTGGCGATGGTGGATTCGGCCAGGGGAATCTCGAACTTCCATTCGCCCAGCGACGTCATCGTGGACGCCTCGATGCCCGCTATGATCCGCCTCGGCGGCAAGATGTACGGCGCCGACGGACGGACCAAGGACACCAAGGCCGTGAACCCGGAGTCCACCTTTTCCCGCATCTACCAGGAAATCATCAACTTCTGCAAGACCAACGGCCAGTTCGATCCGGCGACCATGGGCACGGTCCCCAACGTCGGCCTCATGGCGCAGCAGGCGGAAGAGTACGGCTCCCACGACAAGACGTTCGAGATACCCGAAGACGGCGTCGCCAACATCGTGGACCTCGACACCGGCGAAGTGCTGTTGACGCAGAATGTGGAAACCGGCGATATCTGGCGCATGTGCACCGTCACCGATGCAGCGATCCATGACTGGGTCAAGCTGGCGGTCACCCGTGCGCGTAACTCCGGCATGCCGGTGGTGTTCTGGCTGGACCCGTACCGGCCGCACGAGAACGAGCTGATCAAGAAGGTTAAGGAATACCTGGCGGATCACTACACCCATGGCCTCGATATCCAGATCATGTCGCAAGTGCGCGCCATGCGTTACACGCTGGAACGCCTGATCCGCGGGCTGGACACCATCGCCGCCACCGGCAACATCCTGCGCGACTACCTCACCGACCTGTTCCCGATCTTGGAGCTCGGCACCAGCGCCAAGATGTTGTCCATCGTGCCGCTGATGGCCGGCGGCGGAATGTACGAAACGGGTGCGGGCGGTTCGGCGCCCAAACACGTCAAGCAGCTGCTGGAGGAGAATCACCTACGGTGGGATTCGCTCGGTGAGTTCCTCGCGCTTGCCGTCAGTCTGGAAGACCTTGGCATCAAGGCCGGCAATGAGCGGGCCAAGATCCTGGCCAAGACACTGGATGCCGCAACCGGCAAACTGCTGGACAACGACAAGGGTCCGTCGCGCAAGACCGGTGAGCTCGACAACCGTGGAAGCCAGTTCTACCTCGCCATGTACTGGGCGCAAGAACTTGCCGCGCAGACCGAGGACCAGGACCTGCAGAAACACTTCGCGCCACTAGCCGAAGCGCTGACCAGGAACGAAGACGTCATTGTGGCCGAACTCAACGAGGTACAGGGCGGGGCGGTCGACATCGGCGGCTACTACGCGCCGGACAGCGAGATGACCGCCGCTGTGATGCGGCCGAGTAAGACGTTCAACAATGCATTGGCGGGTGCCCAAGGCTGACGGCAGTCCATCGGCCTGCTCGGTATCAGTCGACCAGGTACTGAACAAACACCAATCGCGCTAGGAGCTCTTGTCGGCCTTGACCGGGCCGCCGGGGTACTGCTCGCCGATGAGTTCTTCCGCAGCGATCTCGGCGACACCCTCATCGCCTGCCGGCGCCGAAGCAGCGATCGCGTCGCCGGGATGCTGCTGGCCCACCAGCTCGTCGTGGCCGACCTCGGGAAGGTTTCCCTCGCCGTTAGACCCCCCGTGCTTGGCGGACTTCCTCTTCGGCGTCTTCGGCGTCTTCGGCGATGTCGGCGTGGCCTTACGTCGCGAAGAGCGGTGACCGTTGTGCGCCAACCCGATCGACTCGCTGACCATCTCGATGGCCTTTTCCGTGTACACGCGGTAGCCGAAGTTCGGCAGGTAGCCATGGATTTCGGGCGTATCGAGGTCACGCATGAACTGCAGTATCTCCCGGCTGAACACCTGGCCGGGCACCAAAACCGGAAATCCCGGCGGGTAGGGCGTCACATACGTCGCCGACACGATGTCGACCCCCGCTTCCAGCCGGTCATCGATTTGCTCGCCAGTGAGGTATTCGCAGTTGGTGTCGTCGTAGGAGAGGTAGAACGCTCGGCGGACATCCCCTTCGGGCGTCGGCTCGCTTCCGCTGTGATCCATGAATGCGGGGTGGAAACCGCTGAAATCGGGAAGAGGCAAAGACATTTCGGTAAGCCGAAAAACGGCTCGCTCGAAGTGCTCGCGCTCACCGAAACTCATCTCGGAGATGTCCTGGTCGAGCTCGCGGGCGATGTTGACAAGAACTTCCACCAGAAAGGCGACCGAGCTGCGGGTGGTGCCGATATTGGTCATGAACAGCACGCTATTGCGCGATGTCTTGTTGATCTGGATTCCGTAGCGGTCCATCAACTGCTGGCGCTTGAAGGTGTCTCCGTCGTAGCCGGTGGGGCCGATGAACAACGTGATCCTCGACGGATCGAGCACGAACTCGTCCTGACCCCAGGCGGCCATCATGTTGCGCAGCCCGGAGCGCAGGGGCTGCGCGATGGCCGACGGCCGGAACGGCTCCGGGATCAAATCAGAAGTACGGAGGCAGCGCATGTACTTGCTGAGCAAGGGATGGTTGTCGATCGCGTCGCGCAGCTGCATCGCGTTTTCAATCTGCCTCTGCACCAGTTCGACACCTTCCAACGCCACCTGTCGGCGACCGAGGTCCAGCGACGCGAGGATCTGGTAGTTGGGTGAGGTCGAGGTGTGCGCCATGTAGGCCTCGTGGAACGGCTCCGCCACCTTCTGGTCGAAGTCCTGATCGAAGACATGGATCATCGATCCCTGCCGCAGCGCGGTCAGCGTCTTATGCGTCGATTGGGTGGCGTACACCCGCACCCGGGCCCGTGCCGGGTCGGGAAGGAGGCGACGGTCCAACAGGTCTTCGTCGCTGGGTTTCTCGGCGACCAGATCCTCCTCGAAGCGCCGCTTGTAGTCAGGGTCCTGCAACCGCTCCCGCAGCGCCCGCGCCGAGGCCATGGCGGTACGAGTCCGGTAGACGGGGTGGAAACGGGCGAACGCGAACCATGCCTCGTCCCACAAGAACACCAAGTCGGGCTTGATGGCCAGGCACGCCTCCATGACCCGCTCGACGTCGTAGACGATCCCGTCGAAGGTGCAGTTCGTCAGCGACATCATCTTGACGCGGTCGAGCTTGCCGGCGCGCTTGAGCGCCAACAACTTCGACTTGATCTCGCGCAACGGAACGGCACCGTACATCGAGTACTCGTTGAGCGGATATGCCTCGAGGTAAACGACGTTCGCGCCGGCGAGCATCATCCCGTAGTGATGGGACTGGTGGCAGTTACGGTCCAGCAGCACAATGTCGCCGGGCGCCACCAGCGCCTGCGTGACGACTTTGTTGGCCGTCGATGTTCCGTTGGTGACGAAGTACGTGTGACGCGACCCATAGGCTTGCGCCGCGAGCTGTTGAGCTTCGCGCAGGGGCCCGGTCGGCTCGAGCAGCGAATCCAGGCCCCCGCATGTCGCCGACGTCTCGGCCATGAACACGTCCAGGCCGTAGAAGCCGACCATGTCCCTGATCCAGTGCGAGTTGACGATCGATTTGCCCTGTGAGATCGGCAGGGCGTGGAAGACGCCCGTGGGCCGGTGGCTGTACTGCTTGAGCGCACTGAAGAACGGGGTGCGGTAGCGCGCGGCCACTCCCTGCAGGATCGACAGGTGAAGCTCGAGCATGCCTTCGCGAGCATGAAAGACCCGGCGGAAGTACTGGCCCAGCCGTCCGGCGATGTCCTCCACCTCGATCTCGGTCATGAGGTACAGGTCCAGTTCGGGTCGCAACTTCGCCAGCGAGACCGCGAGGATCTGCGCGCGTTCCTCGGGCGTCTGGTGATCTGCCAACTCGTGCGACACCTCGGTGTCGACGAACTCCGAAAGGGCCGACAGGTCGCGGCTCGATTGATGCGAAAAGCGCCGCCGGATCACCACCGCCTGCAGGTTGACGTTGAGCCGTGCCGCGATGAGCGCCTCGTCTCCGCTCGCGACCACCACGAGCTCGTAGACGAATTCGTCGTCGGGGCGCCGCCATTTGCGCACCTCGTTGCGCAACGCCCGTTCCTGGTCTTCGGTCATCTTTTCGACGACGAGCACTTCGAAGTAGGGACGGTCGCGCTGCATGGGGAGTTGCTGCTCGAGCTGACGGGGATCCGACGGAAACATGTCCAGGTCGTCGGCACCCGCATTGTCCACGTCCCCGGTGCGGTACGACTCCGTGGTCAGCGCGCGGTTGATCTGCCCGACCGCCTGCGCGAACTTGTCGTAGCTGCCAGCGGCAAAAAGCCGTTGAACTCGCGCGAATTGGGGCGAGCCGGGATACGCCCAGTAGGGCTCCAGTGTGCTCAGGCGAGCCAGCAACTCCTGGCAGGCGCTCGCCCACTTTTCTTTCAACTCTCCCGTCGTGGTCGGCCGCGTGAGCCGATCAGCCGCTTCCTCCAATCGGCACCATGAGTCACTGCGGACCTGCCAGAGACTGTTGTAAGCGCGCAAGTGTTCGGTCATGGCCGCCCTTTCTTAAATCGTGGCGACTTCTCCGTCCCGGAGCGTGGGTCAAGGCTTGCAGACCGAATCCGCCCGCCGGTTGCCGGCAGGCAAACAATGCGCGTCCGTCGGGTGACAGCCCGGCCAGACGACGGTAACGGGGTCTGAGCGGCCTCGGCAAAGCAATGCTCGTAACCACGGGCAGTATGTGCGCGACGCGAAAAACGCACGGCTCGACAATATCGCGTCGTCGTTCGAAGACGTCATGGCGGAGGATTCCACGCGCCGCAACGGTGCGACGAGTTCCCGGTGCGGATGACCAAACAGGCCAATCTGTCGGTGGATCGGGCTGCGCCGCAACACCATTGGCTGCGGATCCGACAGGCCTCAACGGTCCCGCGGCGCGTCGGCTACGGTCGAAGCATGACTGACGTTTCCGGTAACGAGCGAATCGACGACGTCACGCCTGGCGACATCATCGCCATCGCCCGCGGCGCCCGTGAACAGCTCTGCAAGGTCGTGTTCAAGGACTTCACCGATGACCGATACCTGGTGACGCTCGAGGGTGACGGCGGTGAGACCTTCCAGCTCGACATGGCGTCCGGCACCACCGTCAAGAGGTCACTCGCGTCAAAATGGGAATCTGCGCAGAGTCCCACCCCCCGCGCGGATGGTTAAGACATGATCGGTTCAACGCGTGCGCGTGGCTGTCAACCCTTGGCCTGAGAAATGACCGCATACCTTTCCCCATCGACTGGCCGGACGGTGCGGGCTGTCCTCTTCGACACGTTTGGAACGGTCGTCGACTGGCGGTCAGGAATTGCTGAAGCGGTCCGGCGGTTCGCGCAACGACATCAAATCGCCCTCGAAGCAAACGGCTTCGCTATCGACTGGCGTAAGCGGTATCAGCCGGCGATGGCCGAGGTGCGCTCAGGACGCCGGGAATTCGTGTCGTTGGACGTTCTGCACCGTGAAAACCTCGAGGCGTCACTGCAGAAGTTCGGCGTCGCCCCCGAAGCGTTTCCGGAAACCGATCTGGAGGCGCTCGCCCGGTCCTGGCGCTGGTTGCCGCCGTGGCCGGACAGCGTCGACGGGATTTCGGCCATGAAGCAGCATGTCATCGTCGGGCCCCTGTCGAATGGCAACACCGGGCTACTGGTCGAAATGGCCAAGTACGCGGACCTACCGTGGGATATCGTTCTCGGCTCGGACATCAGCCGGGCCTTCAAGCCGGACCCGGCCGCCTACCTGGCGCCGGCACGTCTACTGGGCTTTGAGCCGGGCGAGGTGATGCTGGTGGCGGCGCACAATTCCGACCTCAAGGCGGCCCAGAGTAGCGGGCTCGCAACGGGATTCGTGGCCAGGCCCACCGAATACGGACCGGGCCAGACGGTAGACCTCGCACCGACGGGGTCTTGGGACGTGTCCGGTTCGACACTGAACGAACTGGCGACGTCGCTATTTCACTGAGGTGTCGAAGGGTCCGCCAGCTACTTCCAGGCGAACACCGGTTGCTCCAATTCATCGACCGGGTCGTCGCGGCCTTCTAGGCACAGCCACCGCAGCTGCAGCAGTACGGCGCCGGTCGGCGCGTGGATGAGGTCGTTCCCCAACGGGATTTGTACGACCGGTCGCGGGCTCTCCGGAATGCTGATAAACCGAGGCGAATCGTCGCGCTGCAGTTGGTGTAGCCCCACTCGATACACCGCCACGACCTCGTCGGGCTCGGGACGGGGATCGAGCCGTCCGCCTCCCCAGATCACCACCGGGGTGATGGCGTATCCGGACCGGGTTGGGTAGTCGTCGAGTAGACCCAACACTGCTGAGTCGAGCAGTTCGATGCCGACCTCCTCGCGCAATTCCCGCAGGGCCGCGTCGACCGCTGTCTCGCCCGAGTCGACGCGGCCGCCAGGGAGTGCCCACTGCGCCGCGTGTGATGTGAGGCGAGATGCTCTGCGGCACAGCAGGAACGCAGCACCGCCAGACACGTCGACCATGCGTCCGTCGAGACCGGCATCCGGCATTGGGTTCCCAGCGTTCCACTCGTCCACCGGGGCTGGATCCACCCTGTCCTCCCCGACCTTCGAGTCGACCAGCACCACCGCGACGGCTGCGTGCCGCTTTGTCGAGTCCGTGATGATACGACGGTCATGGTCCACCAAATGTGCCCGAATCCGCTCGCGCAGGGCCTCGTCGTAAGAGATGGTCACTTCTGGAGCCTAAGCAGCAGCCACCCTCGCCCCTGAAACGGCTGGTATTGGGGTTGTGATCCCTCGGGCTTTATCGGACAGCGGTGCATTTGATCTCTGGCTCGCCATGGAACACGATGGCCGAGAGGCGTACCGGTCAGCTGAGGTGGGAGGTGTGAATGGCTGACATCACCATCTTGATTCGTGCCGACCACGACTGGTTCCGCGAACAGTTCGCCAAGCTGGACTCGCTGCGGGCGCAGGCACCGGTCAGCAACTCCACACTCGAGCGGGTATGGCGCCCGCTCGCCGACAAGCTCGACGTGCACGCGTACATCGAGGAGAAGATCTTCTACCCGCAGCTGCTGAAGCGTGGCACCGACGATCCCGAAGGCGAGACGCTCGATGCCATCGGCGATCACAACGACATTCGCGACGGAGTGCGCGACGCCAACGCGGCCCGAGTCGGCACCGAGGAGTGGTGGGCGGCCGTCGCCCGCACCCGGTCGGCCAACGACGACCACATGAGCGAAGAGGAACGTGACGGATTGCCGGACTTCCGCCGCAATGCCCCAATCGGCCTTCGCGAAGCGCTCGGGCACCAATACAGCGAGTTCATGACCGAGCATCCCACCACGAAGGGATTGCCGATCGTCGATCGCGACCCCGAGCGCTACGTCGCGACGCTTGAGAACGATCCACCATCCAAGCGCACCGACTTTTCACTTCGCATCGGCAGCCTGAAAGGCAAATGAGCTGCTGGCTCAAACATCCCGCACGTCAGGAGAGAAAACCATGGCCGGCACCGACAGCGACGTCGTGGCGATCACGCAGCTGGTAAATCTTTACGGCCTGGCCGTGGACAGCCAGCAGTGGCAACTGTTCGACTCCATCTTCACCACCGACGTCGTGGCGGACTACGGCGCGTCATCGCGGTGGACCGACCTCGAGCGGTTCAAAGCGGACTTCGCGGCGTATCACGATCCGTTCGATTCCACCCAGCACTCCATGTCAACCCATGTGGTCCACGTCGACGGTGACCACGCGCACAGCTTCTGCAACGGCGGCTGGCGGCTCGTGCGAAAGGCCGCCGACAGCGGTGCCCTCGGGCCGCTGTGGGACGGCACGGGCTGGTATGACGACGCCTGGCTGCGCACGCCCGCCGGCTGGCGGATCACTCGCCGGGTGTGCCGCATCACGTGGTGGACCGGTAACCCGTTCGTCAACGAAACCGTCCCCGGGGTGAAGTTCGAACTGACCACCACCGCGCTGCGACGCGAGGCCGACGCCGGTCGAATCGGTGTCCTCGCCGCGGTGCTCGACTAGCCCCAAGACGACTGTGGGCTGCGCGGGTGGTTAACTGCGATCGTGCGCAGAGAACCGGGTTTGGGGCGGCGATTCTTCGATCGATTCGAGCCCGTGCACGCGGTGACGTACTTCGCGCCGGAAGCGCGCGCGGCGTTGGACGCGCTGGGGTACCGAGGCTTCTGGATGGGCTACTTCGCGGCACGATCGGCGCCGCTGGGCATGGTGCCGCGGGAGGTTGTCGCCGCGATCTTCTATAACTTCGCCCCGGAGCGGGTCGCCAAGGCCCTGCCCGCGGCCTGGGAGATCGCCGGTCCCGAAGCGGCGTTGCGCGCCCGACAGGAATCCGCGGTCGCGGCGCTGCGTCGCTATGGCATCACGGCAGACGAAAACGTCGTCGTCGCAGCCGAATTGGCGGGCAGGGCGGCACGCGGCGCGCCACTCGACGGGCGACCGCTGTTCGCCGCGAACCTGGCGCTGCCGTGGCCTGAGGATCCGCTGGCCGCGCTGTGGCATGCAACCACGCTGTTGCGCGAGCAGCGCGGTGATGCGCATGTGGCCGTGCTGGCCGCCGCCGGTATCTCGGGTCGGGAATCCAACGTGTTGCATGCAGCGGCGGGCCGGATCCCGCGCGACTACATCGCCCGAACACGCGATTATGACGAGCCGGCGTGGCGTCATTACGAGCAACAGCTGACCGAACGAGGGCTGCTCAACGACGATGGCTCGCTGACGATGGCCGGCCGCCAACTGAAGGACCACATCGAGGCGCGCACCGATGCGCTTGCCCTGTCCGCGCTCGAGACGCTGGCCGACGACGAGGTGGAAACGCTGTTCCAGGCGCTGACCCCGATTACCCGGGCCGTGGTCGCCGGCGGCGATGTCCCCGCTGTCACGCCGATGGATCTGCGTCGTGAGGACTTAGACGACGGCAGCGCGCATTTGGTGAATGCCTAGCAAACAAACTCAGGTGCGACCGGGCAGAGCGCTGACCGGTTGTGCCGCAACATAATCCATCGGCGATCCATTGCCGTGCCCCATGTCGCGGTCGGCCACGGCGGTGGCCAGCGCCGTACCACCCCGGATCGTCCCGACGATGTCGACTCGGTCGTTGATCGCGAAATGCGGGGCGGCGGTGGCGGGTTGGCTGCCCCCATTGGTGATGAGGGTGGTATTCGGTGTGACGAGGTAGGTCTGGGTGTACCCATTGGCGCTGCGCGCGGTGACCGAGTCCGCCGACACAGCGATCACCGTTCCCTCCTGGCGCACCGGCTGCGAGGCCGGCGCCGGCTCCATGGTCGCCTCAACCATTGGTTTTCCGGGCACCACCGCGTTGGTCAGCAGCGCTGTCAAGCTCGCCGTACACAGCATCGCGGCGAACACGACGTCACACGCGGTCGCAACACCCGACAACCTGCGTCGCACACGCCGAGCGATCGGTGGCCGCGTTTGCTCAAAAAGATCGGTCATGCGGTGCTTGGCGCCCACGGTCAGTCCTTCCTGCGGTTTTGCGCCGACAAACTTCGGCGCTACCGAATCAGGTCGTTGCTCGTGGTTTTACCCGCAGGGCTGCGCTCATAAACCGCCGCAAAATCGCGGCCGATTTCTTGATCTCCGGCATGGGGCCGGGCCGGGTCAGGCTCGGGCGACCGAGAGGCCCGTCAGCCTTTGGTGAGGGTGAATTGCGCGACGTCGGTGTAGCCCTCGCGGAACAGGTCGGCGCAACCGGTCAGGTACTTCATGTACCGGTCGTAGACCTCCTGGGACTGAATCGCGACGGCCTCCTCGCGGCGCGCCTGAAGCGCGGCCGCCCACGTGTCGAGCGTGCGGGCGTAATGCAGGCGCAGCGGCTGGACAAGCTTGACGGCGAATCCGGCGCGCTCGGCATGCTCCTCGACGGCCTTGGCGTTGGGAAGGTCCCCGCCCGGGAAGATCTCGTCCATGATGAATTTCATGAACCGCAGCTTGGTCATGGTGATGGGCAGCCCGCGCTCGGCGAACTCCTCCTCGCTGGGCTTGATGATGGTGTGCAGCATCATCACGCCGTCGGCGGGAAGCGCCTCGTGGGCCATCTTGAAGAAGTCGGCGTAGCGGTCACGCCCGAAATGTTCGAAGGCGCCGATCGAGACGATGCGATCCACCTTTTCGTCGAACTGCTCCCAGCCCTGCAGTAGCACGCGCTTGCTGCGTGCCGAGGAATGGCTTTCGAGGCGTTGCTGGACGTGCGCCTGCTGATTGCGGCTCAGCGTCAGGCCCACGACGTTGACGTCGTAACGCTCGAGCGCACGGACGATGGTGGTGCCCCACCCGCAGCCGATGTCGAGCAGCGTCATGCCCGGTTGTAGCCCGAGCTTGCCCAGCGAGAGGTCGACCTTGGCGAACTGCGCCTGTTCGAGGGTCATGTCGTCGCGCTGGAAATAGGCACAGCTGTAGGTGCGCGTCGGATCCAGGAAAAGCTCGAAGAACTCGTCGGACAGGTCGTAGTGCGCCTGTACGTCCTCGAAGTGCGGCTCCAAGCCGGCGGTTTCGCTGTGATTTTCGGGCAAGGCACAACCTCTGACGTGGGTTTTCTTGGGCTCAGCGGCGTGCGATTCGAAGCCCCCGAGTTGCTGGCCTCACAGTCTATCCGGCAGGGGAGCAAGGCCCCGAATCGGCGGCTCGCGCCGCCGCCGGCGGCATCGCCGAATTTTGCAGGTGTGGGCGGCGCCCGCTTTGGCTAAAGGGAGATAGGAGCTGTGTCAGGTGAACGGCACAGCCGGACGAAACGGGGTTGACGACCATGGAACCGATATCGCCGACGGATGCGCTGTTCCTCATCGGCGAGTCACGCGAACATCCGATGCACGTGGGCTCGCTCCAGCTATTCCAGCCACCCGAGGATGCCGGTCCTCACTTCGTCCGTGAGTCCTATCAGGCGATGCTCGAGTGCACGGAGGTTCAACCGGCTTTCCGTAAACATCCAGCCTTCTTCGGCGGCATCACCAATGTCGCGTGGTCGTTCGACAAGGAGGTGGAGCTCGACTACCACCTTCGCCGCTCGGCCCTGCCGGAGCCCGGACGAGTCCGTGACCTGCTGGAGTTGGCTTCCCGGCTGCACGGCAGCCTGCTCGACCGTCACCGTCCACTCTGGGAAGCGCACCTCGTCGAGGGCCTGCAGGACGGGCGGTACGCGGTCTACACGAAGTACCACCA